>Ga0272446_1000063_pt1 | contig 131339 bp, 106 predicted proteins | sample YNPCB0061_FD_194587 | JGI IMG/M metagenome (GOLD analysis project Ga0272446, IMG submission 194587) | Hot spring microbial mat communities from Yellowstone National Park, WY, United States - YNP-CB-006-1 | ecosystem: Environmental > Aquatic > Thermal springs > Hot (42-90C) > Sediment | place...
TCGGCCGGTCCGAGACCGGGCTCACGTGGCGCCGGTCTCCGACCGGCGGCGGGCGACGCTAAAGGGTACGTCATGGCGCGTGGCGCACGCTTTAGCGTGCAGCGCAACTTCAGTTGCGCTTCTTGCTCAGTTGCGCCGCTTGCGCGCGTTCGGGCCAGTCGGAGACCGGCCCCACGTGGGCCGGTGGGGAAATGAAGTTCCCCTGCACCTTGAAAGGTGCGCCACAGTGATCGATTGGTAAAGCTTGTTTCCACTGGTTTCCCGTGCCCTCTCCTGACAGGGTTTCCGCCCCGGTTTCCCACGTTATTCGCCTATCTCTTCCCAGGATTGGGAGTTTCTCTGCGCGACTGTTTCGGTTGCGCGTCTTCCCCGTGAGCATGCTCTGCTTGTTCCTTCCCGGTAAAGCTGATGGCATAAGACACGACATCCTTAACAACCACCAGCGCCGGGTAGATATTCACATGGCAGAAACCCACGCCGTTCTGCTCGTCATCGAAGAACACCTGGCCGCGGACCACGATCTTGGACTTCGAAGGGATGCGGGCTTCATCCAGCGTGCGCTGCATGGTGCCAAGAGCAGTCAGGATGCGTGGGTCGTCCCGATACGAGACCGGTGGCGCGCCGAACTCCCCTCCACCTTTCACGCAGATCGCGTCCACCTTTGGGGCTTGTGATGGTGTACAGCCATCGCCCATCAAATCCATGCCGTGCCTCCCTGCACGAAACACCCCTACGATGTCGATGAGCGCGCCCCGATGGGGAGGGCGGTGCGTCAAAACTTCACACACAGTAGAGGCTTTTTTCGCCCCTGTTTGGGTTGGGGTTTGCGCACTGGCGCACATTGCCACACCCGCGGACAGCAGGGCGCCCAGCCGAATCCTTCGTGCTGGTGTCAGGGAAAGCATATCCTCTCCAATTTCTGATTGTGTTCTTGATCTTCACCGTCCGGGCCCGGCTCCTTGAAAGTCGACCCTTTGCCGCTGACCCACAAGTTTGCAACATGTCCGATCTCGTGCAAACAGGATTCGCGCCCTCCCTCGGTCTCCTGCCTGGTTCCAGAAACCGCTACCTGCAGCACTAGCGTTTATACTGATGTCCACGCGCGTAAACAACGTTCTGCCGTCAGCAAAAGCAACTTCGCTTCCGCGTCGTCCCTCAGTGTATGCGTCGCCTACACGCCATTGGCCGAATAGAATGACGCCCACATCGCCGTCCCCACCCAGCGCACCGTCTCTTAACCCGTCGAGGATCTTCCGCACTGTCTCTGCGCCGCCAGTGAACAAGGCCGCGCACTCCTGGTTGCTTTCAACGGCTGCTCGGATAGCGTCTTTCGCTTTCTCGAGATAGCTCCGCGCCCGGTCCACAGAACTCAGTTCCGCGACTAACGTCAGATCACCGGGAGTCATTGCTTCCAACTGTGCATGCTCAACTCCCCAGCCACCTCCCCGCCCAACGCTTCCGCCGGCGCCGCCGGCGCCGGGATGGAAAATACAGTTCATCCGGAACGTGCTGGCTCGCGGATCAAACTCGAGCGAGCGCCGCTGCAACCCAGAGGGATCATTGAAATTCACCGGATCTCCGATGACGTACAAATAGCGGTTCCACTCCGACGGGTTTGTCGTTGCTGAAACCGCTTGATACGGATCCGCCGTCAAAAACCTCCCCGCCGCATGCGAGTAATACCGCTGGTCCGCATAGTCCAGCCCCGTCGCGTCCCGATAATACGTGGCGAACTTCTCCTTCTCCTGCCCGGTCGTCGTCGGTTTCTCCTCGCCGTACGGCCAGTAGTCCAGCACCGTCCCGCCGTCCCACACCACGCTGCCCAATCGGTCCGTTACTACGGCCGCGCCTGTCCAGCCAACCCACTTCCCGATCAGCTTCCCGCCGAACCAGACACGCACTGCTGCCGTCGTCGCCTGCCAAACCCCGCCCGGCGAGGCCAACTCATACACGCCCAGCAACTGCCCACTGACGCCGTAGAAGTAGATCTCCTCGCCGCCGCCCGCCTTCTTCTTCCAGACGCGCTTGTTATCCGGTCCGTACTGGTAGCTCTCTCCACTCGCCGTCAGCAGCCGGTTCTCGTAGTCGTACGTCATCGAACCCACTCCCGGCAGCGACGTCGCGTTCCCGTTCGCGTCATAGCTGTACCCGGAACCGACCACGCGGTTCGTCGCTCCATCCACCACTCCGGACCACGTCGGCGCACTCCCCTTCGTAACCGTCTGCGCCCCCCGGTTCCCAAATCCATCGTAACTCCACGCCAGGCCCCACTCCGGACCCGTCGTCGCCGCCGTGATCAGCCGGTTCAGTTCGTCGTACGCGTAACTCACTTCCTCCCCGCTCACCCAGTTCTTCCGCTGCGTGATCCGACCGTTGTTCTGATCCGCCGCATACCGGTACTCCAGGTTCACCGCTCCCGGCACCACCATCCCTGTCATCTGCAGCCGCTCGTTGTAACCTGTCGTCTCCGTCAAATACACGTCCTGCCCCGCCGCACCGTAACTCGCCGACCGCACATGCTCCACCAACCGGTCCTGCGTCTCGAACACCCGCTTCAACCGCCCCATCTCATCGTACTCCTGCGTCAGCACGGGGCCCGCTCCCATCGACGTCGCCGGATACTGTAACGTCGTCACCTGACCCTCGTTGTTGTACCCGTACACTCCGTCCAGGTCCACATCGTTCCCACTGAACCGCTTCACGCGCAGCCGCTTCTTCGCCACCAGTCCGCCCACCGTGTAACTATACACCTCCGTCACCGTCAGCCCCGTACAGCCCAGCACCGTCTGCGTCGCCGCCACCCGCCCCGTCGTGTACACCGAAAACCCCGGCGCGTACCCTTGCGAGTCCCACGACGTCGTCACCTGCTCACAACTGCCACGGTTCACCTGCGTCAGCCGGCCGCTCGTGTCGTAACTGTAGCTCGTCACCTGCCCCTTGGCATCCGTTCGCGTCGCCACCGTCCCGTTCCCGTTGTACGTGTAACTCGTCGTCCCTGTCTCCGGATTCGTCACACTCGCCAGCCGCAGATCTCCGTTGTAGGTGAACGTGCGGATTTGCTCCACCGCGCCGCGCGGCATCCGCACCTGCACCAACTGGTTCACCGCGTTATAGGTATAGTAAGTCTCCAGCCCGCCCGGCTCGCTCACCTGCACCAGGTTGCCCATCGCATCCAGCGTGTACTTCTTCCACTTCCCCGCCGGATCCGTCACCTTCACCGTGCTCCCTTCATGGTGAGCTTCTCCGAATCGGCAGTCTCGATCAGCTCGCGCATCCGCTCTTCGTCGAGCGGCTCGCCCGCCTTCTCGCCGTACAGCAGGTTGATCACGATCTTCCGGAGCGCGAGGATCTCCCCAAGGATCACCTCCGCCTTCCGGCGCTTGAGCGGGACCCGACGCGGCCCCTTCATCAGAGGCATGGAGCAGCACCTGGCGGCACCACTCGGCCATCGTCTGTCCTCGCCGGGCCGCCGATTTCTCACACTGCGCATCCTCCGCCGCGGTGAGCTTCGTCCCCACCGAGCGAACACGCAACTGCCTCGACGGCTCTTCTTTGTTCATGGCCGCTCCCATTGCATGGTCGGGCCATGCCTTCCCAGAATGCCGCCCCACATGGGACCACCCTGGTTCCAGCCGGCTTGCCCTGCCGGACTCGCCGGTCTTTTCGATGTCGAGGCGGTGTTCGGTGTCATCGGTAGCGCGACCGGTTACCTCAGTAATTACGACCCGCTGGCCGACGCCTACGTTCAGCTTGGTCGGCCCTGATTTACGGGGTCGCCCCGGGTGTATGCATACCGATTCCAACTCCCCGGGTCCGCCGGACCGCCGCTCGCCATGTATGGATCCGGCGTTAGAAACCTTCCCGCCGCCGCCGAGTAGTACCGCTGGTTTGCGTAGTCCAACGCTGTCCCTGCGTCGCGGTAGTAGGTGGCGAATTTCTGGCGGTCGTTCGCGGTCGATCCGTTCTCTTCGCCCCACGGGAAGAACCGCGACGCGGTCGAGTCCTCCCGCCGCGTCGAGCCCAGCCGGTCTTCCGCCACCGCCTGCCCGCCGCTGCGGATCCGCTTGCCCCCGAAGTACAGTTCCGCCTTCACCTGCACGAAGTATAACGTTCCGCCGTTCACCCACGGCGCGTACTCCGCCAGCCGCTGCCCGTTCAGGTCGTAGAAGGTGAACCGCTCCGCCCCGCCCGCCTTCCGCAGCCACACCCGCTGATTCGCCGGCGTGTACGCGTACGCCTCGCCATTGGCCGTAGTGAGCCGGTTGTCCATGTCATACGCCATCCCGGTCACGCCGGGCAGCGCGGTCAGGTTGCCGTTCAGGTCGTACGTGTAGCCCGCCGTCGTGATCCGGTTCGTGTTGCCGTCGACTTTGAGCGACAGCGCCGGCGCGCTCCCCGCCGTCACCGACTTCGACAACAAGTTGCCAAACCCGTCATACGAATAGGCGTTCCCCCACGCGGTCCCTGCTGTGGCCGAAATCAGCCGCTGCAAAGCGTCATACTGGTAGGTCACCGTCTCGCCCGTCACCAGGTCCTGCATGGACTCAATCTGCCCGTTGTTCGCCGTTGCCGAGTAGTGATACCGCAGGTCCAGCCAGGCCGCGCCGCCTCCCGCCGGCGCCACCGTCTGGCTGGTCATCTGGAGCCGCGCGTTATAGGCCCGCGTCTCGGTCAGCCACGTCCCGCCCGTTTGCAGATACTGCATCGACGTGATCTGGCTGGCCGCATTATAGATCACATTTTGCACCCACGTCTGCCCGTCCCCGGCGAGCGACGCCGGCCGCCCCACCGCGTCGAACCCGTACGTGTAGGCAGGTCCCGTCACCGGCGTGCCGTAGTTGTTCCAGTTCGGATATTTCACCTGCGTCCGCCTGCCTTCATTGTCGTACGTAAACGCAGCCGCCAGCGCTGCCGCCTGCGACTGCGCATTGACCACGTTGAGCGTCTTGCTGAGCACGTTCCCCGGCGGCGCGTAGGTGTACGCTTCCGTGTAAGAGTACCCGCCCGCGCACGCCGGCCCGCCCCATTGCAGCGAACTCAACCGGCCGATGGAGTAAGAGCCGCTATCGTAGGTGTAGGTCACCGCCTGGCAGGCTTGCTCGACCCCGCCCACGTAGCGCCGCGCGTGGGTCACGCGCTTCTTCGCATCGTACGTGTAGCGGATCTCCTGTCCCTTGGCGTCGGTGCGCTTCTGCACGGTGCCGTCATGGTTATAGGTAAATGTGACCATCCCGTTCTCGGGATTGGCGACGCTTATCAGCCGCTGTGCGGTCCCGTCGTAGGTGAAGGTGCGCGTCTGCGAGCCTGAGGACCGTGTCATCGTCACGTTGGTGAGCCGGTTATAGACGTCATACGTGTAGAGCGTCTCCAGCGGCGCGCCGCCGCCGGCCGTTTGCACGATCTCCAGCGCCGAGATCTTCGGATTCGACACCACGGGCGTCAACTGAATCGTGACTTGGCCGCCGGTCACGTTCACCGCGTAGGTCCGGTCCACCGCCCGGTCGCGGCCTCCGGCCGCGGTGAACGGATCGAAGTTCGTTTGCACCGTGGCTCCGTTGATGACGATGTGAAACACCCGCTGTCCGCCCGAACTGAACCAGATCTCGGCGAACTTCAGCGTCACCTGGTAGGAACCGTTCGGCACGGCGAACTGATACTGCACCGTCGAAGAGTTCCACCGCTCGCTCTGGTAAAGCTGCGGGGTGTTCGTGTTCGCGATCGGGCGGGAGACCATGTAGGTACTGCCGCCGTTATGCCCGTAATCAGCGGCCCACACGTTCCCCCCAGGATCCGTGTATTGCCCGCCGCCGGCGTTGACCCGGCGGTAGGGGACGGAGACTTATTCCCCGCGATGCCCCGCGCTCGGCGCGGAGCCGGATCTGGGCGACGCGGGTCCGGCGCTGTGCGGCGCGGCCCGTTTCTCGTCAGCTTGCGCGGCGGTATTCCGCGGCCGACTTGCAAGAATCATGCTCCGGGAGGTTAAAAAAGTCAATTATCAAATCCGGCACTCTCTGTGGAAATCTCCGGTGGGGGCGGCTCGCACAGGCGGCGCCAATGCAACCGATAGGACTGCGGCGAGACGCCCAGCAGGCGCTTGAAATCGCGGCAAAAATCGGCCGCGTGGGCATAGCCCGCCTTCGCCGCCGCCTGGTGCACCCGCGCGGAGGTGGCCCGCAACAGGCGCGCCGCGGCACGCAGCCGCGCCCGCTTCACCAGCGCGGGAAAGGAATCACCGACCCGACGTTTCAGCCATTTCCGCAACCAGCCTGCGGAAACTGCGCACCGGTCTGCGAAATCTTCGAGGGTGAGCCGCGGCAAACCGGGATTTTCCAGCAATTCCAGGACGGCGCGCGCGCTCCGCCGTCTCCCGGGACCCGGCGTCCCCGGATTTACCCCCCCCCCAGCAACCTCAGCACCACTTCGAGGTCCGCCAGCGCGAAGGCCCGTTCGGCGTCCAACGTCCCGCGAGGGACAAGGAGGGGGCGCGCCTCACCGCCGGCGAGCGTCCGCCGCAGGTTCTCCGCGTGCACGCCCAAAGGGCCAGCGCGCAGATAGTGGTCCACCGCGCCGTGCTGGTCGCGGAGCGACAGCGACAGCCACGCGCAGAACGCCTCCCCGTGGCGGCGTCCGCAGTCCGAAGGGCGCAGCGCTTCTTCGACCAGGCGCGCGAACACCTGCTCCGGAGAGAGGCCGCAGCCGGGGCAAGCCGCCGCGCAGGGTGCATTCCAGCGACAGGGCTGACAAACCGGCGTCTGCGCCAATGGATACGCCATACCGTTTCCTCCTGGGTGAGCACTTGGCCTGCCAAAACCCGGCGACTGAATCGAAAGACCTTTCGCCGGGTCGCCGGTGGGAATCCCTGCCCATCGGCGTCCGCCGGGTGCGGCAAAATTTCCCTCTCCGGGCAAGCGCCATGCGGTGGACCGGCTGAACCGGCAACCGAGAGGATGGCGACGGATGCCTGGAGGGGGCGGTGCGGGACCGGTCAGGAAAACACCGGCCCGGGGGGCCGCGGCGTAGGATGATCCTGGTGGAGAATCGCCGGCCACTGGCGGACGGCATCCCAGGAAGCGAGCGCGACCGCCATCACCAGGTCGTCGTGACCGGCGGCGCGGCGGGCCTGGAGGCGGACGCGGCCGGAAGGCAGGGGCGTGGCGTGGAAGGCTTCCAACTCGCGCAGGAAGGCGGCGGCGAGCGGCAGGTCGCGGTCGGCGAAAAATTTCCGGTGTTCCAAGAGCAGGGCCAGGGCGGTGACGACGTCCTGCTTGGGGGCATGGAAATGGCCTTTCGAGTAGTGGAGGCGCCCGCCGGCGGTGAGGACGACCGGCGCCAGCGGCAGCGACGCGCCGCGGAGCAGTTCGACGACGGCCGCGCCGACGCCGGTGGCATCGACGACCAGGCGCGGCGGGGAAGGGAAGGGCGGCGCGTGCAGACGCCGCGCGACGGCGGCGACGACCTCGCGGTAGGGCGTGCCGAGGGGGAAACGGTGGAGGATGCGCAACCAGACCTGGGTTTCCGCGCGCGGACAGAAGAGCACGGGATCGAAGCCGCGGGGGAGGACGCGGCGTTCGACGATGGCGAGGGCGGAGTGGTCGCGCTCGCGGCCGAGGTCGAGGCCGGCGATGAAGGGGCTCACAAACCCTCCATGCCGATGAAGATGTCTTCGAGGAGGCGGCGCGGGAAAAAGCGCTCGTCCGATTGGGTGAACTCGCAGAGGTACTCCTGGCGGAACCAGTAGTCGCCCATGGCGCGGCGTTCCCGCTCGAGGAAACCGGGGGGGGGGTGGGAACACGCGGTGGCGGGGACACACCAGCGATCCCACTCGGCGCCGCCGGTGGTCCAGGCTTCGTGGAAGAAACCGCGGGGGCCGGCGGGGGTGCTGAGGGCGACGATGGCGCCACCGGCGGCGGCGACGGAAGGACGGAGGGCCAGGTAGGTTTCGTCGGGCACGAGCGCGGCCTCCTCGATCACCAGGAGGCCAGCGGCGAAGCCGCGCGTAGTTTCGGAGACCCCGGGCAGCGCGACGATACGGGAGCCGTTGGGGAGGAGGAGGGAGTGCTGATTGCGGCCGTCGGGGCGGGGGGCAAAGCCGAGGCGGCAGAGGAAGGCGCGGGCCTTGGCGAGCAACTCGGCGGACTGGCGGTGGGAGGGGGCGATGACAAGGACGAGTTCGCCGGGCGGGCCGAAGTAGAGGCGGTGAACCGCCAAGGCGGCGGCGACGGTGGACTTGCCCCACTGGCGGCAGCAGTTGAGGAGCGACTGGCGGTGGCGGTGGCGGAGGAAGCACTGCTGGACGGGGCGGGGGTGGAAGCCGAGGAGTTCCCGGGCGAACAGATGAGGGTGGAGGGCGAAGAAGGAGGGCCACATCAGCGAAGGCTCCTGCTGTGGCGAGTTTCGATAGCGAAGCAAAAGGGGGAGGACTTCCGGGTAACCAGCAGATTCAGGGAGAGATCGGTGGTGGCGGGCGATCGAAACGAAGCGAAACAAGCGAAACAGAAAGGCGCTTGGGGCGCGGGGCGACGGCCGGGAGAGTGCGCCGCGCGAGGAGGAACGAGAGGAAGCATGGGCGTCACCGTTTGCGGGGGGGAGGGGGCGGGGCAGGCTCGGCCTCGAGGTCCTCGGAGGGGAGGCCGAGTTTGGTGGCGACCAGGCGGGCGACGGCGTCGAGCGCGCCGGGAAAGGGCCGGAGCGCGGCCTCGAGATCCGGCCGCATCTCCTCCCAGGTGACGGCGCGTTCGGAGGCGGAGTCGTCGGGAAGGGCGTTGATCCGGAGGCGGAGGCGGAAGGCGCTCTCGACGCGGGCGGCGGCGCGGAAGGCTTCCGGGAGACTTTTGGTTTTGGCTTTTTCGAACAACAGGAAGATCTCGTTGGCATACTCGTCGAAATCGTCGCGGATGCGGCGATTGGAGTCCTGGGTGTGGGGTACGGTCAAATGATTGGTTTTGTGCCGAAAGACCGCGAGGTGGGAGATGCCGAAGTGCTCGGCGATGGAGCGATAGGGGCGTTCATCGAGGAGGGCGGCGTCGATTTCGCCGCGCCGGGGATGAGTGCAGACGGTACAAGGACGCATGAATCCGGTCTCCGGATCTCAGTGTGGCACGGGGGTACAAGGGGCAAGGCTTTCCGAAGGGGGGCCGTGTTCTTGCAAGTGGGAGAAAATTCTAGGAGTTTGGCGTCAGAAATCCATATCGCGAACGGTTAGGAACGCCACCCAATGGACAGGCTCGGGGGAGGAGCGGAGCGACCATGGGCGGTAAATGGACGTTTATATGGGACGTTATTCAAGGCTGGAATGACGGATTGTTCGAATATTTCTATTCGCGCCGGTGAACGGGCCTCCTTGCAGTTTGGAATTTGCTCCTGGCAGCCGGCGGCGGTTCCGAGTAGTGTGTGCCCGGTGCAACGGACTGCCTTTCCTGACACTGGCGGACGGCAGTGAAGCCGAGCGGGTCGCTTCCGAGGAGGCCCGCTCCCCGCCGGCCGCGGCTCGGCGTAAGGCGGCGGTTTCGTGACGAGCAGCGTGCGCGGACGGCGCCTGTTCGCCGCGCAGCCCGTGATGGGAAGCGCAGCGGAAGCCCGGTTGCCGCGGGCTGCCGCCCGCAGTGGGGCCGGTCGGAGACCGGCTCCACGGGGGGCCGATGCGGAACTGAAGTTCCCCCGCACCTTGAAAGGTGCGCCACTTCGCGCGTTCGGCCGGTCGGCAACCGGGCTCACGTGGCGCCGGTCTCCGACCGGCGGCGGGCGACGCTAAAGGATACGTCATGGCGCGTGGCGCGCGCTTAGCGTGCAGCGCAACTTCAGTTGCGCTTCTTGCGCGCGGTTCGGGCCGGTCGGCAACCGGCCCCACGTGGGGCCAGAGGGGAACTGAAGTTCCCCTGCACCTTGAAAGGTGCGCCACTTCGCGTGGCGCGCGGCCGGTCGGAGACCGGCCCCCCACGTGGCGGCGGCGCTACCCGAGCAGGCGGGCGGCGAGGAAGAGGGTGAACGCAGCCAGGAGAGCGCCCGTGTCCAGGGCGCGCCAGCACGGGCGGCGCAAGGTGGGCCACGCGCCGTGGAAACCGCGGGCGAGCATGGCGGCATGCACCCGCTCGGCGCGGTCCCAGCTCCGCAGAATCAGCGCCCCGAGTGGCCGCCCGTAGAGGGTCACGCGCCGCCGCGCCAAGGGCCGCACCGAGCGGGAATCGCGCGCCCGTTCCATGCGGCGGTACTCCTCGGCGAGCAGATGCGTGTAGCGGTACATCAGGCCCAGGATCAGGTTGAACGACTTGGGAGCTCCCAGGCCGCGCAGCGCGGCAAGCAGATCGGACAGCGGGGTGGACAGCGTCAGGAACGCCAGCAGCAGCACCGCAGCGTAGCCCTTGGCGGCGACCGAAAGCGCGGCGGGCGCCGCGGCGCGAATGCCGTCGAGACTGCCGCCTTGCTGGAGCGCCAGCAGTCCCGCGGCCAGCACAATGAACGGCGAGGCGGCCAGACACCGCCAGGCGAGCGCGGACGCGGCGGCGCGCCCGGTCAGGACCACCAGCCCGCAAAGCGGCAAGTAGGCGGCGAAGGGCAACAGGACGCCGGGCGGCGTGGACGCCATGATCGCGGTCGCCGAGACGATCACCAAGACGCGGGCCCGCGGGTCCAGGCGCTGGAACAGGTCTCTCACGACGAACGGGCCAACAGCGCCGGCCGCGCCCCGCGGAGAAAGGCGACCACGCCCATGGTCAGCAACCCTTCCACCACCGCCGCGCCCAGGTAAAGAGCGGCCATGAAGAAGAACCCCTTGCCGTAGCCAGCCAGGGAGAACTCGGTGGCGATCAGCAGGGCCGGCGTCAACACGCCCACCACCCCGCAAAGAAACGCCCGCGCGGCCTCCGGACCGGCCTTGATCCGCCACAGCGCGGCAGCCAGCAGCGCCCCCGCGCCCATATTCAGCGCGTTCAGCCCCAGCGCCAGCAAGCCGCCGTGCTGGAAAACCACCGTCTGGAACAACAGCGCCGCGAAGATCACCGGGAACGCGCGCCGCCCTGCCAGGATGCCAGCCAGTCCGTAAAGGCCCAGGTGCACGGAGGTCCCCCCCAGCGGGAAGTGAATCAGGGAGATGACAAAGCTCGCGGAAGCCAGCATCCCCAGCCTGACCACCTCCTCCGACTCCAGGTTCTTCCCCAGCCAGTAGACCGAGGCCCAGGAGACGGCATGGGCCGCGCCACACCAAACATTGGGAATAATGCCGTCGGCGATGTGCATTACCAACTCGCGGTGAGGGAGGTTTCGTAGTTCACGAAGTCGAACGGAGCGCCTGGCGGAGCAGGCTCCCGCCACGTTGCGCTAAACAAGGCCGGGCCTTTCGCCGCGGCGGGAAGGCGGTAGGTCAGACCTCCGTCCGGCCCCGTCTGGCCGGCGTCTGCCGCTTTGCCGGTCCCGGCCAGAAAAACCTCGACGGAAACGCCGGCTCGTGGTTTGCCCAGTTGCCACAAACGCAGCCGCCACACGCCTTGCGCGAGTTCGCCGGTAAGTTCGGCTTCCAGGCCGACTCGAGGCGGCGCGGCAACGGCGCCCCGGCCGGCGCTGACGTACGCCACCGCGGTGCGGAGCGTCCGCGACGCTTGGGTCGCGTTCGGGTTGCGGTCCCGCCCTCCGGGCTTGACCCCCTGCGGGGTACGGCTGCGGATGCCGCGGTCCTGCACCATGGCAATACGGTATACGCCGGGCTCCCGGGGCGTATAGGAGGCGGTCACGGCAGATTTGGACACCGCGGGCGCGAGCTTCACCCGGGCGGCGGACGGTGTCAGGACAAACAAATCCAGTTGCCCGGCGTGGATGGCTTCTTCGCTGGCCGGAAAGTGGTGGCCGTGCCCGATCTGCAAGGTGGCGGCCTGCCCTACGGCCAGCGGCGCGGCGTCCGGCGTGAGGATCCAGGTATAGTGCGCCCAGGCGGCGATCCCGCATGCGGCTCCCGTCAGCAGGAGCCGGAAACAACGGCTGGTCATGTCAGCGAAAGTATCCCTCCTCCAAATCTTCGCACGACTGGTATTTTGGTGATACGTGGTTCTTTCCGGCAAGCTCCGTTCCTTCCTCCTGGTGCTGGCGCTCTGCTGGCTCGGGGCGGCCTCCGCGTCCGCCCATGATCTGGAGGTTACCGTGACGATGGCCCCCCCGGCGGTGGTGCTCCGCGCGGCGTACGGCGGCGCCGAAGCGGCGCCCTTCGCCCAGGTGCAGGTGTTTGCGCCCGGCGCTGCCGCCGCCGAGTATCAAACCGGCAGAACGGACCGCCGCGGCTATTTCAGTTTCGTGCCGGAAGCCGGCGGGGCGTGGCGGGTCGTGGTCGACGACGAAGAGGGACACCGGCGCGAAATCACCGTGGCAGTGCCCGAACCTTTCTCCTCCGGCGCGGCCGCCCCGGCTCCGCGCGCCTCGCGCTTCGAACGGGCGCTCCTGGGTGTGGCGCTGATCCTGGGCATGACGGGTTTCCTCTACGGGTACAAGGCGCGGCGCGCAGGATAGCCCGCTCCTGCTCCCGCCGCGCCGAATCTCCAAGCAGTCGCCTGCGCCAATCAGCTACAACGCCACCCAGACCGACTTCACCGCGGTGTACTGTTCGAGGGCGTGCACGCCAAGATCGCGGCCAAACCCGCTCTGCTTATACCCGCCAAACGGAGAGCCGCTGTCGAAGTTGTTGTAGGTATTCACCCACACCGAGCCCGCCTTCATTTCGGCGGCCATGCGGTGCGCCAGGCGGATATCCTTTGTCCAGACCGCCGACGCCAATCCGTACATGGTGCCGTTGGCGATCTCGACGGCCTCCTCCGGGGAGCGGAAGCGGATAGCCGCCAGCACGGGGCCGAAGATCTCCTCCTGGGCGATCTTCATTTGTGGCGTCACCTCGCTGAAGACGGTGGGCTTGACGAAGTAGCCCTTCGCCTTTTCCCCTTCGGTGTCCCGTTCGCCGCCGCAGCGAAGTTGCGCGCCTTCTTCCAGGCCGGCCTGGATATAGCCGAGGATGCGGTTCATCTGCGTTTCGGAGATCTGCGCGCCCATCATCGTGGCCTTGTCGAGCGGGTCGCCGACTTTCATCTTACGGGCGCGGTCGCTCAGTTTCTCGACGAACTCATCATGCACGTCCGCATGCACCAGCAGGCGCGAGCCGGCGCTACAGATCTCCCCCTTGTTCATGAAGATTCCCCAGAAGGCGCCTTTTAACGCCGCCTCCAGGTCCGCGTCAGGAAAGACGATGTTGGGGGATTTGCCGCCCAGTTCGAGACTGACGCGCTTCAGGTTGCTCTCGGCCGAAGCTTTCAGCAGCGCGCGCCCGGTCCGCGTGCTGCCGGTGAAGGAGATCTTGTCGACGTCCAGGTGGCGGGCCAGGGCTTCGCCCGCAGTCCAGCCGTAGCCGGTCACGACGTTCAGGACGCCCGGGGGCAAGCCGGCCTCGACCGCGATCTCGGCCAGGCGGAGCGCTCCGAGCGGGGTCATCTCTGAGGGTTTCAAGACCACCGAACAACCGCACGCCAGCGCGGGTGCGATCTTCCACGCGGCAATCTGTAAGGGGAAATTCCAGGGCACGATCGCGCCGACCACGCCTACGGGTTCGCGCAGCGTGTAGTTCAGGAACGGGCCGTCGACGGGGATCGTTTCGCCGTAGATTTTTCGCACCCAGCCGGCGTAATAGCGGAAGCAGTCCGCCGCGGCCAGGACGCCGCCGCCGATCGCCTCGCGCAAGGTCTTGCCGTTCTCGAGCGATTCGAGCATCGCCACTTCGTCGCGGTATTTCACCAGCAGGTCGGCAATGTTCCAGAGGATGCGCTCGCGGTCGGAGGGTTTCATCCCCCGCCAGGTCTTCTTCTCGAAGGACTGGCGCGCGGCTTGCACCGCCCGGTCGACGTCTTCCGGACCGGCGTCGGCGACCGTGGTCAGCAGTTCGCCGCGGGCGGGGTTGCGGACCTCAATCGCTTGTCCGCTGACAGCCTCCTGCTCTTTTCCGTTGATAAAAAGCTGGCGGGGCCGGAGATGGCGTTGCACGGTCTCCGGCAGGGGACTGGTGGCGGCACTCATCGCTCTCGCAGAATATCATTCCTCCGGCTGGAGGCGGTCGTCAGGGACGGCGTAGCCGCAGGCGAAGTGGTACACCACCTGGCCCTCGCCGGGGCGCAATCCCAGGTAGGCGTGGACGTCGTCATCGTAGAACGCGCCGATGCCGGTCGACTGCAATCCCATGGCCTCCGCCGCCAGGTAGAAGCGGTGGCCGATGGCGCCCGCTTCGAAGTGCGCATAGCGGTAGCCGCGGTTGCCGTGCAGCGCGGCGGCGCGCGGCAGGTCGGCGGCCAGCGAGAAGGTAACGCAACTGTTGGCGGCCAGATCCTGGCCTAGGCTGAGCGCCGCGGCCCACAGGCGTTGATCGCCAGGCCGCAGCAACTCCAGCGTGCCGCTCGGGGCGTCGTGCCGGTAGAGTCCCGGATCCAAGCCGGCCACGCGGTGTACGTAGAGATAGGCGCACACCAGTCCTTCACCGAAATCGGCGTGGAAAGGCTGGAAGCCCGCGGCCAGCAGCGTCGCCAGTTGCGCGAATGTAATGGTGCGGTCCCCTCCCTGGAAGTCCAACGCGGAGCGGCGCTGGCGAACCGTTTCGCCGAACGGCCGGGACGCGGACACCGGGGCAGGGAGCGCAATGGGGCCGGGGCGGCTGGGAGCGGGCGCCGCGGGTTGAACCGGAGGGTCCCCCGCATCCAGGGCGCTGCTGGCGTGGATCGCCTCGATCAGCGGATACTCAATCTGCTCCTCCGACAGCCGGTTCGGACGCCCGCCGAACCATCGCGCGGGCCCGCCGGGTAAAGGCGAGGCCGGATGGTCGATCTCAATCAGCAGCAGAGGCCATTCATCGCTCACGCCCAACGCTTCCGCTACCTGCTGGTCGGCGAAGTGCCCGCAGGCCTCCGCCCGGCTGCCCAGCGCCCTCGCTGCCAGCGCCACGCTCTGCCAGGCGTGCCCGGCGTCGAGCAGGCAATACCGGTAGGCGCGGCTGCGGTATTTCCAGGCTTCCCGCCAGGCGATCGAGGTCAACACCAGCACCAGCGGGGCCGACGAACGGGTCAGGCGATCGGTCCAGTCGCCAGTGGCGCGCAGTTCCGCCATGTGGGCGGATGGCCGGTAATGATACAAACCGTCTTCCCATCCGGCCAGGCCGCGCGTGGCGAAGTGAAATTCCGTGGGGTGGAGGTTGCCCGAGGATGGGTTCACCCGTAAGCTGTAGCGGTAGCCGGTGGAGCGGACCAGCTTGGTGGCGCTGATCGAGCAGGAGTAGAAGAACAGCCGCGACAGAAACACGCCGGTGCTTTGCTTCGGGTCGGCCGGTGGTTGGGCGCCCAGGAGGACATCGAGCGCCGGGGTCAGCGGAGGCGGGGGATCGGCGGGGAGATCGACGACGGGTGTGTCTTCGTAATGCCGGAAGGGTTCCGGCATGTTGGCCCAGTCCAGCGTGTGGCGGACAGCCCGGACGGACGCATAGGAGTGCTTGGTCGCTTCGTGATAGGCAAAAAGGCGCTCGGTTTCGCGGTTGAGGGACAAACCTTTACCGTAGCGCAGGCCGGCCTTTACCCGAAGAGTTTGAGCGTTTCGCGCGTCAACTCGTCGGCGGTTTGGAGGCTTTTGAGGTTCGCGCGGTGGAGCGTACGCGCCTCGAGCAGCCGCACCATTTCTTCGCTCAGTTGGACCGAGTCGCCGGATTCGGGGCGCGCTGGAAGCCGCGCGATGCGCTGGGCGGCCCGTTCGAGCATGGTTTCGGCGCGGGCCAGCCCCTGAAGGGCGGTTTGCGAAATTTCCATAGCGGGCTTATCGGCCGCCGCCGGGCGCATTTGAGCGCACGGCGGCCTTCCCTCCGCTCTCTCCATGCACTAAAAAGAGAATTGCCCCGCAAAACGTGCGGGACGCCAAAGGACACGGCGCCATGCCCCGGATCTACTCCTATCACGTCTCTCCGAACCTTCCGGCTCGTCTGCGCTGCCTGAACGAGCTGTCCCTGAACCTCCGCTGGACTTGGGATCACCCCACAATCGAACTGTTTCGCGCGCTGGACCGCGACCTGTGGGAGGAAACCGGGCACAATCCCCGGCTGATGCTGGGCCGCCTGCCGCAGCGCCGCCTCGAGGAACTGGCGCATGACGAAGCATTCCTTGCCCAGATGGATCGCGCCTGGGAAAGCCTGGAGACGTATATGAGTACGGCGGGCTGGTTTGCCCGCGCGCACCCGGAAGCGCTCGATGTACGGATCGCGTATTTCTCCGCCGAGTTCGGTCTGACCGAGTGCATCCCCAACTACGCGGGAGGCCTGGGCATCCTGGCCGGCGACCACCTCAAGTCCGCCAGCGACCTTGGCCTGCCTCTGGTTGGCGTCGGCCTGCTCTACCAGGGAGGCTACTTCCGCCAGTACTTGAACCCGAGCGGGTGGCAGCAGGAAACATATCCGATCAATGACTTCCACACCCTCCCGATCACGCCCCTACCGCTGTCGGTGCGAGTCGAGTTCCCCGGACGTCAGGTGACCGCCAAGATCTGGAAGGCGCAGGTGGGCCGGATTCCGCTGTACCTGCTGGACACCAACGTCAAAGAGAACACGCCGGAAGACCGCAAGATCACCGGCGCGCTCTACGGCGGCGACCGGGAACTGCGCATGCAGCAGGAGATCATCCTGGGCATCGGCGGCTACCGCGCGCTGGAAGCGGTGGGGTTTTGCGCCACCGTGTGCCATATGAACGAGGGGCACTCGGCGTTCCTCGGGATGGAGCGGGCCCGCACCTTGATGGCCGAGTTTGGCCTGCCGTATTACGCCGCCCGCCAGTTGGCCGCGGCGGGTAATGTGTTCACCACCCACACGCCGGTCCCGGCAGGCTTTGACCTGTTCGATCCCGGCCTGATGGAAAAATATTTTAGGGAATATGCCGAAACGTTGGGCTTGCCGTTTTCCCGGCTGATGGCCTTTGGGCGGCAGCGGCCGGAAGACGCGCACGAGCCTTTCAATATGGCCTACCTGGCGGCGCGTCACTCGTCCTACACGAACGGCGTCAGCCGCCTGCACAGCGAGGTGACGCGCAAGATGGCGCACCCCATGTGGCCCGGCTACCCGCGGCACGAGGTGCCGATCGGCTACGTCACCAACGGCATTCACACGCGAAGCTGGATCGCGATGGAAATGAGTCAACTGCTGAGCCGTTACCTGGGACCGCGCTGGGCCGAAGAACCGGGCGACGGCGCCACCTGGGACCGCGTGGACCGCATCCCCGACCAGGAACTGTGGCGGGTCCACGAAATCCGCCGCGAGCGGCTGGTGCACTATGCGCGCAGCCGCCTGGCCGAGCAGATCCGCGCCCGCGGCGGGGCCGATTCGGCCATTCAGGAGGCGCGCAGCGCCTTGGATCCGGACATTCTGACCATCGGGTTTGCGCGGCGCTTCGCCAGCTATAAACGCGCCACCCTGATTCTGCGCGACCGCCAGCGCCTGAAGCGCATCCTCAACGCCCCCGGCCGCCGCGTGCAGATGCTGATCGCCGGTAAGGCGCACCCGCACGACAACGAAGGCAAGGACCTCATCCGCCAAATCATCGAGTTCGCCCGCGATCCGGAAGTGCGGCAGAGCGTGGTGTTTCTCGAAGACTACGACATTTCCGTTGCCCGGTACCTGGTGCAGGGCGTCGACGTCTGGCTGAATACGCCCCGCCGCCCGAATGAAGCCAGCGGCACCAGCGGCATGAAATTGCTGGCCAACGGCGGCTTGAACCTGTCGGTGCTGGACGGCTGGTGGGACGAAGCGTACGACCGCGAGGTGGGTTGGGCCATCGGCAACGCGGAAGAGTACAGGGACCCCAACTATCAGGACCTGGTGGAATCCGAAGCGTTGTACAACCTGCTGGAGACCGAGGTAGTGCCATTGTTCTACGACCGCGACGCGGATGGCCTGCCGCGCCGCTGGATCGCCAAAATGAAAGCGTCGATGAAGCGGCTGTCGCCGCTGTTCAACACCAACCGCATGGTGGCCGAGTACACCGAGCGCTTTTACCTGCCCGCGCACCAGCGGCACCTGAGCCTGGCGGCGAACCAGGCGGCCCGGGTTCACTCCCTGGTCGAGTGGCGGCAGCGGATTCGCCGGCACGGCCATGAGGTTCGCATCACACACGTCGACGCGCCCGATACGCAGGAGGCGTTGGTCGGATGCCGGTTGCAGGTGACGGCGCGGGTCCACCTGGGAACTTTGTCGCCCGGCGACGTCCGCGTGCAGTTGTACTGGGGGCCGGTCAACCCCGAGGGGCAGATTGTCCAGGGCCATGCCTCCGACATGACCCTCCGCGGCGACGCCGGCGCGGAGAAGATTTACGCGGGCGAGATCGAATGTCTGGAAAGCGGCACCTGCGGCTTCGCCGTCCGGGTGGTTCCTTTCCATCCGGACGCCATGGTTCCGTACGAACTGCCCTGGATCGTGTGGGCGGAATAGGCGCGGCCCTCGCCGGGGCCGCTACGCCAGCATTTTCCGGACGACTTCCCCGCCGATATCGGTCAGGCGGAAATCGCGCCCCATGTGCCGGTAGGTCAGGCGCGTATGGTCCATGCCCAGGCAGTGCAGGATCGTCGCCTGGAGATCGTGGATGTGCACTTTGTCTTCGACAATGTTCAACCCGAGTTCATCGGTTTTGCCGATTACCTGCCCGCCGCGAATGCCCCCGCCGGCGAGCCAGAGGGAAAAGCCGTTGGGATGATGGTCGCGTCCGGCGTTGTCGGCGTCCTCCGGGCGGCGGAGCTCCGCCATGGGCGTGCGGCCAAACTCGCCGCCCCAAACCACCAACGTTTCTTCGAGCAATCCCCGCTGCTTCAGGTCCTTGATCAGCGCCGCGGTCGGCTGGTCCGTGATGCCGCAGTTGCGTTCCAGCCCTTTGTTGATGGTCGAATGATGATCCCAACTGGCATGCATCAACATCACAAAGCGGACTCCGCGCTCCACCATCCGCCGCGCCAGCAGGCAGTTGGTGGCGAATGGGCGCGTCGGCTCCTTGCCGACGCCGTACATCTCGAGCGTGGCCGGCGACTCTTTGGAGAAATCCAGCAGCTCCGGCGCGGCCGCTTGCATGCGGAAGGCCAGTTCGTAGCTATGAATGCGGGAGGCGATCTCCTCGTCGCCCGTGGCCTGGCGCCGCATGCCGTTCAGATCGCGAATGGCGTCCAGGCGCGCGCGCTGGGATTCGGCGCTGATGCCGGCGGGGTTCGACAAATACAGAATGGGGTCGCCCGTGTTGCGCAGCACGGTTCCCGCGTAGGAAGAGGGCAGGAAACCGCTGGCGAAGTTGTCCGAGCCGCCGCTGGTGCCCACGCCTGAGGTCAGGACGACGAAACCGGGCAGGTCGCGCGATTCGCTGCCCAGCCCGTACGTCACCCAAGCGCCCATCGTCGGCCGCCCGAACGTCGTGTGGCCGGTGAACAGCAGCAACTGGCCGGGGTGGTGATTGAACGCCTCGCTGTACATCGAGCGCACCAGGCACAGTTCATCGGCCACGGTGCGCAGATGGGGCAGCAGGTCGGACAGCTCCATGCCGCACTGCCCGGCGGGAGCGAACTGCCGGGGACTGGCCAGCACGGCGGCGGTGGGCTTGATAAAGGCCAGCTTCAAATCCTTGGTCAGCGACGGCGGCAACGGCTGGCCATGCCATTTCTGGAGCGCGGGCTTCGGATCGAACAGATCCATCTGGCTGGGCGCGCCTTCCATGAATAGAAAGATGACGTTCTTGGCCTTGGGCGCGAAGTGCGGAGGTTTCACCGCCAATGGGTCCGTCGCGGCGCGTCCTTCCGCTTCCAACAGGTGGGCCAGCGCGGCCAGCCCGATGCCGCCGGCGCACTGCGAAAAGAACGAGCGCCGGCTTTGAATCGCACGAAAATCCTGCCAGTCCATTTCTGCTCACTCCCGGGTGATGAATTCGTCCAGGTTCAGGATCACGCTGGCCACGCCGGTCCAGGCGGCCGCTTCGAGCGGATCGCCGGCGGAGGAAAACGCCAGCGCCTCGACGGCTTTGGGCTCCCGGTCGAGCAGCGCCTTTTGCGCGGCGTGATATTGGCGAAGGCGCGCGGTTTCTTCCGGCTGCGGCGGGCGGGCCAGCGCCACGCGGAAGGCGCGTTCGAGCCGTCCTTCGAAGGTGGCCGGCGCTTCCGCCCACACCCGGCGGGCGAAGGCTTGGGCCGCTTCGACAAACACCGGGTCGTTGAGCAGGTTCAGCGCCTGGAGCGGCGAATTGGACCGCTGGCGGCGGCACTGCGTCACGGTGCTTTTGGGCGCGTCGAAGTTCATCAGCAATGGGTAGGGCGTGGTCCGCTGGAAGTGAATGTAGAGCCCGCGGCGATACCGCTCGGCGCCAGCGCTTTCCTCCCACTTGACGCTGTTGGCGTAAGCGAGTTCGGCGACACCCTTGGGTTGCGGAGGCCGGACGCTACGCCCGCCGAGGGTGAGGTCCAACAGCCCGCTGACCGCGAGCGCGGTGTCGCGGATGGACTCGGCGGACAGGCGCAGGCGCGCCTGGCGGGCCAGCAACCGGTTGTCCGGGTCGCGCTCGGCCAAATCCGGGCGCGCCGCGGAAGATTGCCGATAAGCCGCCGACATCACGATCGTCTTATGGAGCTGTTTGAATCTCCACCCCTGATCGATGAACTCGGCGGCGAGCCAGTCCAGCAATTCCGGATGCGAGGGCTTGTCGCCCTGCGTGCCGAAGTCCTCGGCGGTTTTCACTAGCCCCTGGCCGAAGAACTCCTGCCAGGCGCGGTTCACGGTGACCCGGGCGGTGAGCGGGTGGTCGCGCGAAGTCAGCCAGCGCGCCAAATCCGCGCGGGACGGCCGGCCGTCCGCCGCGAGCGGCTTCAGAAACGACGGCGCGGCAGGCCCGACTTCAATGCCGGGGGTCTTGTAATCCCCCCGGATACGCAAAAACGTGCGGCGCGGCGGGTCCTCTTCCGCCACCACCATGGCCTGCGAAAGCTGTGGATAGGCGGCGCGCAATTCGGCCAGTTTTTTGTCTAATTCCGGGAAACGAGCTTCTTCAAATTTCTGCTTGCCGACCGCAAAGTGGTAATTGCGGACAAAATGGTCCGTCAGGATCGTCCACTCCCGCGGCGTGCGCCGTTCCGGCGGCTTGCGAAGGATCTTGGCGCCGTCGCCGCCCACCGTCAGCTTCAGCACGCAGTCCCAGGCGAGGTCCCAATCCGTCCACTTGCCCGGGTTGTCGGCCGCCGCCAGGATGCGCTTTTCCCAATCGGCCATTAACTCCGGCACGCGATATTCGGCCAGCAGCGCCTGCCGCCGGGCTTCATATTCCGCCCGCGAGCGCTCGTAGGGCGCGATTTCGCCGGGATACGGCGCGTCGATATCCACTTCCTCCAGGTTGTCGAAGAAGGCGTAGAGGGAATAAAAATCCTTCTGGGTGATCGGGTCGTATTTATGGTCATGGCACTGGGCGCACCCAAAGGTCAGCCCCATCCACACCGTGGCCGTGGTAGAGGCCCGGTCGACCGTATTTTCAAACCGGAACTGTTCGTTATCGACGCCGCCTTCGCGGTTGGTCAGCGTATTGCGGTGGAAACCGGTAGCGATTTTCGCGTCGAGGTCCGCGCCGGGCAACTGGTCTCCGGCAAGCTGATACAGAGTAAACCGGTCGAACGGCAGGTCCTGATTCAGCGCGTGAATCACCCACTCGCGATAGCGCCAGGCCCACGGGCGGACCCAATCCTTCTCGTAGCCATCGCTGTCAGCGTAGCGGGCCAAGTCCAGCCAATGCCGGGCCCACTTCTCTCCGTAGTGTGGCGACGCCAGCAGGCGGTCGACCGCATGCTCGTAGGCGTCCGGGCGGGAGTCCGCCAAAAAGCGGGATACTTCGTCCGGAGAAGGCGGCAGGCCGGTCAGATCCAGACTGAGCCGCCGTAGCAGGGTCGCTTTGTCCGCTTCCGGCGACGGCGCAACGCCTTCCGCCTCCAGCCGCGCGAGGATAAAGCGGTCGATGGGATTCCGGATCCAACTGGCGTTGCGCACGGGCGGCGGCTGGGGTTTCCGCAGAGGCTGGAACGCCCAATGCACCGGCCGCGGCGCCTCCGCCGGCTTGGCTAGAGCGTCCGGCCAAAGCGCCCCCTGATCGATCCAGGCGCGCAGCGTGGCGATCTCTTCGGCGGAGAGCGGCTTGCCGGCGGGCGGCATCCGCTGTAAACCATGCAGTCCCGCGACCCGGTGAATCAGTTTGCTTTCCGCGCTGTTTCCTTTTTGGATGACCGCGCCCGAATAGCCGCCGCGCAGCGCCGCTTCCCGGCCGTCCAGCCGCAAGCCGCTCGACTGCATCGCGGCGCCGTGGCAGCCGCTGCACCGCTTGCGGAAAATGGGTTGCACGTCCGCGGCAAAATCCACCTGGCGGGCGAGAGGGGCAGGCAGGGGCGGCTGCGCCTGAAGGACAGCGACCGCCAAGACACAAATCCGGAACACATGCGCGACCATGTCGGGGACTTGCTCTTAGTGTACCGGATCCGGCCCGTTTCGGCTCTGGCGCCCGGTGGCGCTCGCTTCCGCGTCGTGCGCCACCCGTAGCGCCGGTCTCCGACCGGCGCTACGGGGGCTCTTAAAGATAAGCTTTCAGCCAGTCGAGCACCTGCTGATAAAAGAACCGGCTGTTTTCGCCGTCCTGAATCCAGTGGTTTTCCTCCGGAAACACCACCAGCTTGCTGGGAATCTGTAGGCGCTGGAGCAGGCTCCAGTTCTCGATGCTGTTGTTGAGAGGCACCCGGTAGTCCTTTTCCCCGATGGTGACCAGCATGGGCGTTTTGAAGTTCGCGGCGCGGCGCGCCGGGTTCTGCTCGCGCCAGACCGGACCCTGTTCCCAGACGGGTCCCAAGCTGGTCATTTCGCGGTGGTAGATCAGATCGCTCGTGCCCCACTGCGACTCCAGGTTGACCAGGCCCGCGTGACTGATCAGACAACGGTAACGGGTCGTAGTCGCCTGCATCCAGTTGGCCAGGTGGCCGCCGTAACTGGCGCCTCCTGCCGCCTGCCGCGAGGCGTCGATGAAAGGGAAGAGGCGGATCGCCTCGTCGGCGGCCTCATTGATTTCGTTGGCCGGTCCCTCGAGGGGATCCCCTTTAATGAACTGGGCGAATTGTTCGCCGTACCCGGTGGAACCGGAATAATCGGTGAGGAGGAGCACGTATCCCGGCGACGCCAGCAAGTGGTAGTTCCAGCGGAGAAAAAACTGGTCCCGCCACATGTTGGCCGGTCCGCCATGCATCAGCACGAACAGCGGGTACTTGTTCGCCTCCGAGAAGCCCGGCGGCAGGACCAGCATGTTATGAACGCGCCGGCCACGCCGGGACGTGAACCAGAAGTGGCGCAGCGGCGGCAAGTCGAACTCGGCCGCCGCGGCGGAGTTGAAGTTGGTTACGGCGGTGTGCCGCCCCGCGGACAGGTCCAGCCGGACGACTTCGGCGGGATGGCTGGCGCTTTGCCACAATCCGGCCAGCGTGGCGCCGCCCATCGACAAGTCAGTGTAGATGCCGAGCGGCGTGTCGATGGCCTTGCGCACGCCGCCTTCGGCCTCGAGGGCAAACAGCTTGGTGTGGCCCGCTTCTTCGGCCAGCACATAGACCGTGCGGCCGCCGGGAGCGGGAAAGAAAGCATCCACGGAGCGGTCGAGATCCTGGCTGAGCACCCGGCGTCCGGACACTTGCGCGCCGTTCCAGGCAAAGCGCACCAGGCGGGTCAGGTTATACACCTGGGAATTATTGGGTTCAAAGAGCGTGTACAGGGTTTTTCCGCCGGGCGCAAACTCCGGGCTGTCGTAGACGCCGTCGTCATTGGTGAGCGCGGCGGGTTCCCCGCCCGCCGCCGGCACGCGATAGAGGTTCCGGCGCGCCTGGGCATAAGCGGTGCGATGGCGGTCCACGGTGGCCGCGAACACGATGGCATCCCCGGCCGGAGTCCAGGCGGCCGGCAAAGACTCGCCGCCCGTGCCCAGCTTGCCTCCAAAACCGGTTTCGCCGGCCAGGCGGCTGCCCGCCAGCAGGTCTTTCGGCTTGGCCCCCTCGTCGAGTGTCTGCACCAACAGCGTGGGGCGGCGCTCGTCGAGCCAGCGGTCCCAGTAGCGGATGGGAAACGCGGTGTAGACGCGGGCGTTGTATTTGCGCTGCTTCCGCTCCGCTTCCGCTTTGCGGTTGGCTTCGTCATCGGCCGCGCCCGGGTAGACCCGCGAGGAAAACAACAGCGCCTTACCGTCCGGGCGCCAAACCGGGGTGTCCGCGCCCGTGGACAGCGACGTCACGCGGCGGGCTTCGCCGCCCAGATCCAAATCCAGCACGTACACCTGCGGGGCGTCGTCGCCTTCCCGTTTGGCGGTGAAGGCCAGGCGCTTGCTGTCCGGACTCCAGGCCGCGCCACTCTCGCCGCCCTTCGTGGCGGTCAACTGCCGCGGCGGCGCGCTGCCGTCGGCGGGCACAATCCACAGGTCGGAAGACTGCTGTTGGCGGTCATAAGACGGCGCCAGGAGGGCGAACACGATCCACCGGCCATCCGGACTGACTTGCGGAGCGGACACCCGTTTCATCAGCCACATGGCCTCGTGGGTGAGAACCTTTTTGGGAAAAGCGGGCGACACCGCAGCCAGCAGCAGCAGGGAAGAAGCAAGCAAACGCATTACGTATCACCCTACCACCGCGGAGAAAGCTCCCGCCCGGGCGCCCTTGCGGCGAACTATCCGAAGACGCGCCGGAAGAAATCCGCCGTCCGGTTCTGGAGCTGGTACATTTTTTCGGCCAAAGGGAGATCGTGCAGCCGCGCCGGCGTCCACCGCCGCACCAGTTCGCCGACCACTTCCAATTGGCTGGGCGCCGAGGGCAACCGGCCTTCCGCATGCCCGTTCATCACGCGCAAGGCGTGGTCGACGGCGCGATAGAACGTAGCGGCGTCGCACAGGAACTCGGCGTCCTCGCGCTCGAGGTGGCCCATTTTTTCGATCACTTCAATGCGCTCGGGCGTATTCAGCACCTTAAAGAAGATGCCGGCGCCTTTCAGCCGCAGATACATCAGGACGAAATCGATGTCGTAGTAGCCTCCGCGGCCGGCCTTGAGCGGATTCCGCGCGCCCTGCTCCCGCTCCAGGCGGGCGCGCATTTCGCTGAGCGCCTGGCGCGAGCGGCCGCCCTGCCCCCAGCGCCGCCAGTCCACGTCCTGAATGTCGTTGAGGAACTGCGTAGCTCGCTCCGGATTGCCCGCCACGCCGCGGGCTTTCATGTAGGCGATGCCCTCCCACGCCTCGGCGTGCTTGCTGAAATATTCCTGGCACGCAGAGACGGTCTGCACTAATGGCCCTTCCCGCCCGTGCGGGCGCAGGCGGGTGTCGACCGAGAAGATCAGCCCCTCGTTCGTATAAGCCGTGATCAGATCGATCATGGTTTCCGCGACGGCCGTCCAAAACGGGATCTCGGCCGCGTCCTCATCGGGGATCACAAAGACGAGGTCGGCGTCGGAGCCGAGATCGAACTCACGCACGCCCAGCCGGCCCAGCGCAATCACCAGCATCTGGTCGTGAGGGATGTAGTCGGCGCGAGTGGGCGGCGTGACTCCCAGCCGGTTCCAGATCGCGAGTTGATAGGCTCCGGCGATCACCCGGTCGGCCAGATCCGAAGTCTGACCCAGCGTCTGGAATACCGGGACGCGCCCGCAGATGCTTTGCGTCTGCACGCGGAACATCTCGCGCCGGAACACACGCCGCAGTTCCCCGGCGTCTTCCGGATGCTCGGGACTGAGATCGGCGGGCTGCCCGATTTCGCCGAGCAGCCCAGGGTTGCGCAGAAGCTGGTCGGAGAAAAACGGGCTGTATTCGAAAATGTCGAGGACGGCCGCCGCCAATTCGGGATTGCGGTCGAGCCGCGCCAGCCATTCATTGCTGGCCAGGACCTTGTCCAGAAAATGATCGAACCGGTTCCGGCCCCGGTGCAACGGCGACTGCGCCAGGAGCGCGGCCAGCGCCGGCGCGCGATGATCGAGAAAACGCGTCACGTTGGTGCCGCCTCCCGCCGCGGCTTCGTGCGCCGGTTCTTCCCGGGCCTCCGGAGGCTCCGCCAGAACCGGTTGATAGTACATCGGCTTCTGCGAGTAAATGACCCGCTCGTAGATTTCCCGGACGTTCTGCAAGTGCAGCCGCAACCGCTTCTCGAGCGTGTCCGCGCCCGGGGCGGCGCCCGGCTCCTGGGGCAGTTTGCGGCTCAGCGTTTCCAGTTCGTCGCGCCGCGACGGCAGGACATGAATTTGCCGGTCGTCCTCCACCTGGAGGCGGTGCTCCACATGGCGGAGAAATTCGTAGGCGGAGGCCAGGCGGGCGTACTCGGCGCCGGAGAGAAACCCCTTGTCGCGGAGCCGGAACAGGGCCAGCAGCGTGCCGCCGTGGCGCACCCACCGGTCGCGCCCGCCGTGCAGGCGCTGGAGACACTGCACCAGGAATTCAATGTCCCGAATGCCGCCCGGGGACAGCTTGACGTCTACGCGTGCGCCCGTGCGCAGCGAGCGCGCCTGTTTGGCCGCCAGTTTCTCGCCGATCCGCTGCCGCGTGGCGGACAGGGCCTCGACGGCGCTGAAATCGAGCGTACTCGAGTAGATCAGCGGTTCCACAAAGTCCAGCAAGGCGGCGCCGGTCTGGTGGTCGCCCGCCGCCACGCGCGCCTTGATCAGCATCTGCAATTCCCAGTCGCGGGCGCGGAGGGCGTAGTAACTTTTGGCGCTGTCGAGGGACGCGCACACCTCGCCCAGCGTACCCTCCGGCCGTAAGCGCAGATCCACCCGGTAGGTCATGCCTTCCGGCGTGTACGCCGACAGCGTCTCCGTCAGGCGGTTGGCCACCTTCTTGAAGAACTCGAGGTTGGTGATCCGCACCTGCCCGTCCGTCTCGCCCGGCGCGGTGTAAACGAACATCATGTCGATGTCGGAGGAATAATTCAGCTCCTGGCCGCCCCATTTGCCCAGAGCGATGACGGCGAAGCCCGCCTCGTGGGCGAGGCCGCGCTCATCGGTGTAGCGCGGCGCGCCGTGCCGCGCCCGGACTTCCGCGGCGATGGCTTCCAGCGCCACATCGACAATGGCGTCCGCCAGCGCGGATAATTCCGCCGTGACCTCAGCCAGCGCGGCGATGCCCAGGACATCGCGCAGGAGAATACGCAGCAACTGCCGGCGGCGGAAACGGGCGAAGGTGACGGGCGCGGCGCCCGCCCGCACCACCTCCTCCGCCAGGCGTTCCCGCAATTCCTCAAAAGAGAAACCGTGTTCGATCCGCTCCAAGGCGGGAAGAAACCAGGAGGGATCCCGGAGCAGCGCTTCGGCGAGGAACCGGCTGTAGGCGAAGGTCATTAGAAGCGCCCGCAGGGTGGAAGGAGAATACTGGGCCAGCAGGTCCGGGTACTGCTGGGCAAAGCTTTCCAGGAACGCGGCGGCCTGTTCCCGGTGCGGAGACCCGCTCAGCAGCAGTTCGATCTGTTTGCCGCGTTCGCCCAGTCCGGCCAAATGCAGATCGACATTTTTCAGCATGCCCAGGCGTACGTGGCCTCTCCGGTATTATAGCGTCCGCGCTCGCCCGCACCGGCGGCGGCCGCGGCTGGGCAGTACCTCTCTTGTATCAATCTTGTATCAATCCTCGGGACCCAGTCCCCTCTCCGGCCAGCGTTGCCAGGAAAGTAGAAATCACGACCGCCCTCCGTACACGCGGGCAATCACTGGCTGGCTCGCTTGCCGGGACAGGCTCCGTTTTGACTGGAGATCCGCTTCGAGCGCGCCGCGGACGTGGCTCGCGGCAGCCGCGTCGAGCGCGAGGTCTGGCGCAACACCGGCGGGTGGGGCACCATCCTGTCGGAGGCCTGGCTGATGAAAAAGCGGCAGCCCTGACGCGATGGGAGCGCCGCTTCAGGTGGACGGCCGGGCGAATCCACGCGGCGCGGTCGTCGGAATACAAGGCGCGCCGGTGGGATGAAGCAAAGCGGAAGTTGCGATACGCTGGACGGCGCCATGCATCGACGGCATTTCCTCGGCGCGGCAGCCACGGGGCTGAGCGTCAAGCCGGCGCCGGCCGGCGATCTTGCGGCGGTGCGCGATGATTTCCCGCGTGCCCGCCACGCGGTCTATCTCGACAACGCCTCCTGCCATCCGCTCAGCGTCCATTCCGCGGCCGCCGTGCACCGCTATATCGACTGGGAAACGCACGAGGTGGGAGAACCCTGGTGGCCGCCGTGGGCCCGTCCGCGCCAGGACGCCAAGAACCTGTTCGCCTCGCTCATCAACGCCAAGCCCTCCGAGATTGCGTTCGCGCGCAGCACCATTGAAGCGGAGAGCAATCTACTGAACGGCATGAACCTCCAGGGCGGCAACGTGGTGACCACCGACCTGCACTATTCGGCCGCGCTGTATAACTACCGCATGCGCCAGCGCGCAGGGCTGGACGTGCGCGTGGTGAAACATCGCCACTGGCGCATCGACCTCAACGACCTGGACCGCGCGATTGACCGCAACACGCGTTTGGTGGCCGTAGCGCTGGTTTCGAACGTGAACGGCTATCTCCACGACATCAAGGCGACCAGCGCGTTGGCCCACGCCCGGGGCGCGTACGTCTATGCGGACATTATCCAGTGCGCGGGCGCCGTGCCCATCGACGTCCGGGCCATGGGCATCGACCTGGCGGCGTGCTCCACCTACAAGTGGCTCATGGGCGTGAAGGGCTTCGGCTTTCTCTACGTGCGAGAGGATTTGCAGGGTACGGTGGTCAAGCCGATGCAGCATTCGGGCGGGGTGCGGTTCAATTACCCGCCGTGGGTGGAACGGCCGGATCCCGCCCTCGAGGAAATCGCCTGCCAGCCGGTCGCGGGCCCGGCGCGTTACGAGGTCAGCTACCCGTCCTACGAGGGCGTGATCGCGGCGCTCGAGAGCCTGCCGTACATCCAACGGCTGGGGGTCGCGAACATCCGCGCGTACGTGCGCACGCTGACGGACCGGCTTTTGAAGGAACTGCCCGCGCTGGGCTATCCGTCCATTACGCCGCCCGGCAACGACAGTCCGATTGTGGCCTTCGAGGCGCGCGATCCGGCCAGGACGATGGAACGCCTGCGGGCGGCCAACGTGCACATGGCGATGCGGTTCGGCAACCGCCTGCGTATCTCGCCGTCCGTGTATAACAATCAGCGGGACATCGACCGGCTGCTGGAAGCGCTGGCGTGAGCGGCCGCCAACGCTGCCGGATGCGCGCGCGGGACTGTCCCCGAACCTGGGCGGGCGTCCGCCCTCACGGCGTCACCACCAGGCGCCGGTCCCGCTGATACGCCTTGATCGGCACGTAAGGATCGCGCGCCAGGACGCGCACGGGCAGGCCGGCGGGCAGCGGCTTGCCGCCGAGTTGGGCGGCGGCGGCTTCCAGCAAGGCGCGGGTGTGCAGGACGTCGACAAAGTATTCGGTGCGGAAAAAGCCGCGCCAGGGTCCGTACTCGGCGGCGTCGAGCACGGCGCGGGCCTTCCCGGCTTCGGCGGCGGCTTCGGTCAGCAACCGGCGGCGGGCGGCAGGCTCGGTTTCCCGATAGGCCTCCGCCACCAGGCGCAGCATGCGGTTCGAGTGCTCGTGGAACGCCAGTTGCCCCAGGACGTGATAGCCGAAGAACGGGCGGCGCGCGGCGGGAACCAGGGGACGAGCCCGTTCGGCCAGCGCGCGGGCCTGGGCCCAGCGCGGTTCCGCTTCCGCGGCGGCGCGTCCGGCGGCGGCGAGGAAATCGCCGAGGCCGCCCGGCGGCCGGTGCCACGAGGGGCCTTCCGGCTGGCCGGTGATCATCTCGACCAGCGCGTGCCGCGCGAAGGTGTGGTACGCATTGTCGGCCAGGGTCAGGTGCTCCTGGGGGCCGTAGCGCCCGGGAGCGGCAAAGTAGGCGCGGTAGTACGCCTCGGCGGCAACCGCCGCGCGTTCGCCGAATTCCTCGCGGCACCAAGTCTGCAAATAGCGGGTGACCGCTTCGGCTTCGGGCAGCCGCCAAGGGGCCGGATCCCAAGCCAGTTCCATCACCGCGCGCGTGGTGAGCGGATACGGGCGGATGTCGCTCACGTTCACCAGCAGGTACTCGGTGGCCCCGGCCTTCAGCGCCCGGCCGAGCTCCCGGTGGATGCGCGCGAGCGGCACCATCTCGGTCAACTGGTTGGCGCGGGAATTGTACATGGCGGTGTGGTAATACACGCCCTGGCCGGCGGCGATGTCGCCTTCGTCGCGTATCATGCCGTGGCCGTTGTCCGGCCACACCAGGGTCACGCCGGGAGGGATCTTCAGCAGTCCTTTGCGGATCAAGGGCACGGACTCCATCCAGGCGTTCATGAGGAAATACGGCCGGCGGCGCTCCTGCCGGACCAGTTCGATCTGGCGGTCGATCGCCTGGCGGATCGCGCGCGCGCGGTCGGCCTCCGTGGGTCCCACCGACGGATCGTCCTCCCAGAACGCGCGGTCATGTTTACCCCGGTAGCCGACCGTCCAGATCACTTCCTGATCGCCGTACCCGCGCACGGAATTGCGCCAGGCGGCCAGCAGGAACTGCGGCGCGCTGCCGAACGCGTAGGGCGTGTTCTCGGGCCAGCGCCAGGTGTTGGCGCCGAGCACTTCGATGTGGTGCTGCGTGATCACCAGCCCCCGCCGGCCCGCCGCGCGCACCTGCGGCTCATCCGGGAAGATGAACGTGCCCGGCACGATCATGTTGCCTTTCAGGCGCAGCAGCGTTTCGAAAATCTTGTCCCACGTGGCGAGCGCGATGCCGGTTCCGTCCGCATCGCCCGGCGTCCATCCGGTCAGCAAATCCTCATCGTTGATGAACCAGCCGCGGTAGCGCACGGCGGGCCGCTCGCGGATCCGCGTCCCGGCGGGAACGACGACCTGTTTCCGGCGCGGAGGGACGGCTTCGGTCCAGTGATGGAACGGATCGGCTTCCAGAAAGCGCCGCGCGAACTCGTAGACGGCGTAGATGGTCCCCCGCGGGTCCGAACCGGTCAGCACCACCTGGCCGCCGTCCGCCCGAATTTCGAGCGTTTCCGTGTCCGGGCCCGCGCCAAGCCCTACACCGATCCGCACGCAGGTCCCGCCGGGGTCCTGGCTCACCAGGGGCGGGTTCTTGCCAAATGCCTTCGCCAGATCCGCACGCAGGTCATCCGCCGCCCGGCGGACGGACTCGGGGGCTTGCGCGTCCACCCACAGGGGCGTTGCCGCGGTGACGGTGATCTGTGCGCGCGCCGCGAGCGCCGCCAGCAGGAAAGACAAGAGGAGACGCATGGTGTTCCGTGAGGAATCTAGCACGCGCCCGGAGCGGGGAGAAGGCTGCGCGCCGGAGGAGGCGGCGGTTCACGCGCCCGCGCAGGCAGCCTGGGCGCCCATCCGCAGTTGGCCCGCCAGTTCGGCGAGCTGCGTCTCCACCCGCGCGGCAGCCTCGGTCCGCCGCAACAGATCGTCGCGGTACCGGCGCAGGAAGTAGTCGATGGTTTCGAGCCGGATACGGATGGAGCCCGCGGGTTTGTTCTCGTCCAGATCCTTGAAGCTGAAGTACGGCGTGCCGGACCGCTCGATGATGCGTTCCATCACCGTGTAGATAGGCGAGTCGTGCCCGCACTTGAAGCTCGACAGCTCGAGCGCCACCAGGTTGGGATGGCGGGCGGTGAACTTGGCCGCCCACAGTTTGTGGTTGCTGCTCGCCGAGTAGGAGTTCTTCCACACGTCGGAGATTTCGAGCGGACTCTCGATGACGCCGGCGCGCACTTCCGCGCCGAACAGGCGTTCCAGCATGTCCTCATCCAGCGGCAACGTACTTTGCGAAAGGATGGGGTAGCCCATCTTTTGCAATTCGTCGAGAATTTCGTGGTTGATGCCGGGGTCGTGGTGGTAGGGGCGGCCGAGCACCACGATGCCGAGGCGCCGCTCGCGTTCGAGCATCTCGATCACCTCGCGGGCGCGACGCCGCAGCCAGCCGTCATAATCGCGCTGCGCAGCGAAGGCAACGTCGAGCGCGCGCTCGTGCTCCTCGCGGGAAAGGCCCAGCAGGGGCGCCCAGGCGGTGAACATCTGGTAGGAGAAGACGCGGCGGTCGTCCAGGTTGACGAGCGGCGTCAGATACTGAATGCCGCGCTCGGCGAACACGTCGTTTTCTTTCACAAACGCCGCGCGTACGGTCTGCGGCGTCGCCATCACCGTGGGGCAGGCGTTGCGCCCGGCGAGTTTCTCGAGCGGCGACGGCAGCAGGTCGATCATGGGAAAAAAAATCGCGTCCAGCGGTTTCTTCGCCGCCTTGACCAGCAGGTTGTGCACGTGGGAAAGGGCGACCTTCGAGGGGAAGCAGGGATCGATGGCGCCGCGGCTGATGCCGGCGCGATAGAGTTCGTTGCTGGTGTAATCGGACCAGACCAGATTCTCCGCGGCCACGCCCAGACTCTCCAGATAGGCGGTGAAGAGCGGCGCGAACGCGTACATGTTCAGCACCCGCGGGATGCCGATGCGGAGGCGCGGGCGGGCGCGCAGCAGGTCGCGGCGCCGGCGGGCTTCCCGCGTCCAGGCGTGCGCCGGTTCCGGATCGGCGACCCGGGGGGGTTTGCGCGAGCGGAACACTTCCCGCGCGGCCTCGCCCGGCAGGTTCGGGTTCGCCTGCCGCAGGGCGTCGACGGTGGCCTTGATTTGCCGCATCTCGCCGATGTCTTCCACCGTGCCTTTTTCGCAACTGGCGATGATCAGCCGTTGTTCGCCCGCGGCCAGCGGCAGCGCCGAGGAGCCGGCCGGGGGCGGCGCCGGCGCCGGCGCCCCGGTTTTGATGTCGATGAAGGTGCGCAGGCAGGCGTTCTTACAGAAATGGCAGCGCGTCTGCTCGCTGCGCGTGGTGCGGTACTCGATGTGGCGCACGGCGTCCAGGCCGATGAAGCTGGTCCGGCGTCCGTTCCGCCACAGCCGCAGCGCCTCGAGCGCCGCGCCGATCGCGCCTGATTCGCCGCAATGGGGATGGACCAGGATCTCGGGCTCACGCGCCTCGGCCCGGAAACTGGCGCGGATAAAGTCGACCTCCGCTTTGACCACCGCCAGGTTGTTCTGTGTGCCGCCTTGGAGGATGAACCGCGTGCCCAACGCGGCGAGGTTGGGGATATTGGCCACGTAGAGGAACACGTTTTTGGGCAGCACGGCGGCCAGTCCGGCCAGAATCTCTTCGGCGCGCCAGCCCTGGCGCTGGAACCCGACGATGTCCGATTGCAGGAACACCGCGCAGCCGTAACCGAACACGGGCATCGTCTCGGCGGAGAACGCCAGATCCGCGTACTGCTGCACGTCCAGTCCGAAACTCTCGGCGGTCGATTGCAGGAAGTAGCCATTGCCGGCCGAGCACTGGGTATTGAGTTTGAAATCCTTCACGCGCCCCTGCGAGAGGATGATCAGCTTGATGTCCTGTCCGCCCACGTCGACGATGACGTGCGGATCCTCGAAATAGCGTTTGGCGGCCTCGGTATGGGCTACCGTCTCCACCAGGGCGACGTCGGCTTTCAGGACGTCGCGGAGGATGTCCTTGGCATAGCCGGTGGTGGCGACGCCCAGCACCTCGACTTGGCCGCCGGTGGACTCGACCGGAGTGCGCAGCTTGTCGAACAGTTCAATCGTATCCTGAATCGGGTTGCCGTGGGAAAGCTGATAGGCCTTCACCAGGAGGTCGCCGTTTTCGTCTAGCAGGACCGCTTTGGTGGAGGTGGACCCGCCGTCGACGCCGATGAAGCCCCGCACGGTGGAACGCGGCACGAACACCGTGGGGCGCGGCGGACGCTGGCCGTATTGCGCGCGGAACGCGGCCAGTTCCTGCGGAGAGGCCACCAGGCCGCGGCTGCCCGCCTTGGCCTTCTCCTCGTGCCGTCCGACGTCGATGTAATGGCGGAGTCCGTCCAGACCCCGATAGGCGCCGCCTTCGTCGGGTTCGTCGCGGCCGAACTCGATCGCGCCCAGCGCGCCGAAGTACTGGGCGTTCTCCGGAACGCGGATCAGGTCCTCCGGCGCGACGCCCTCGGGCAGTTTCACGCGCCGCTCCTCCCACATGCGGGGAATGTTGGCCTGCCACGCTTCCCGCATGCCGCGGATGAACGAATTCGGTCCGCCGAGCAACAGCACGTGCGGCAGCAGGGTGTGGCCGCGCGTCAATACGCTTAGATTCTGGAGGACGATCGCGTCAAACAGCGACGCCATCAGTTCCTCGGGCGGGGTGCCCTGTTTTTGCAGGCTGTTGATGTCCGTTTCCGCGAAGACGCCGCACTTGCCGGCGACTTTGTGCAGGCGCACACCCCGGTAGCACTGGTTGCAGAGTTCCTGGTGCGGGATGCGCAGCTTCGCGTTGATCTTATCGATGACCGCGCCGGTGCCGCCCGCGCACTTGTCGTTCATCGACGGAATCTTTTTCTTCCGCCCGCTCTGCTCGTCGTCCTTGAAGATGATGATCTTGGCGTCCTGCCCGCCCAGCTCGATGACGGAGTATACCTCCGGGTGCAGTTTTTCGACAGCCAGCGACACGGCGGTGACTTCCTGCACGAAGCGCGCGCCCAGGTGGGGCGCCAGCACCGCGCCGCCCGAACCGGTGAGGAACGTGCGTGCCTGTCCCGGCCGCACACCCACCTCTTTTTCGATGCGGGAAAGAAACTCGTAGACCTTCTCGGGCTGCCGTGTTTCGTGCCGCTGGTAGTCGCGCCACAGAATGCGCGCTCCCCCGGGTTCGGTCACCACCGCCTTGACCGTGGTGGAACCGACATCCATGCCGATCATCAGTTGCGCGCGGGAAGTGTTCATAATCAGTCCCCCCGGCCTCTGCCGCTTCGCCGGGCGTCAAGCAGGTCACTGACATGCAGCGCGAAGCGGGCGGCGGTGCCGGCGAAGCCGGGCCGCTCCGGCGTCCGGTAGAGAGCCCGGCGCAGCGGGGGATGCGCGGCGGCATAGTCCCGCAGATCGTCGAGCGATTTGCCCGTGGACGCCAGCGCGCGGTCGAATTCGGCCCGGGCCTTGGCCTTGGCCTCCCCGAGCGCCATCTGCACGCGGCTGTGCGCGTTCAGTTCGCCTTCTCCCGAGGTTTCGATGGGCAGGAAAAGCATGTCGGGAAAACGGCTGACCACGGCCGCCTCGGCGCCATCGGACTGCGTGGAAGGCATGCAGCCGAAAGGCTTCAGCGCCAGCACCATGTGACATTTCCGGCGCTGCGTGTAGTAAATGTTCTTGGCGACCTCGAGGTACCCCTCGCCGCCGCGTAGAAAGCGATCGTAAAACGGCTGCGCCAGCCGCACCAGCTCCTCCTGGGGAGCAAGATGCGGCGAAAGCCCGCCCAGCAGTTCGGCGGTGCGGTGGTAGTAGTGGCCCCAGAGCTTGCGTCCCAAGGCCAGCAGCCAGCGCTTCCGCCCGTAGCGGAACGCGCGGGCCGCGCGGCGGCGCCACGCCCATGCCGGTAGCGGCTCGTGAAAGGCTTCCACCGCCTGCTGCTGCTCGCTGCGCCCCTCGGCCTGATAGAGCAGGTACTGCACCCAGGCGGCGATGGGCTCGGGATAGACTTGCGCGCCCTCGCGCTCCAGAAACGCCGGCATGTTGAAGTTGCCGTCGCCTTCGGTAAGCTGGGCCCAAAACTCGCCCACGATCTTCACGACGGGCTTTACCCGCAGCCGGTCAACCTCAACCGCATCCAGAATTTCGCGGATTTCCGCGAGGGCCCGGCGCAACTCGGGCCGGTACAAATGATGGCGGATCTTGCCGAAGGTATTGCAATAGCGCTGGGCGCGGTCTCGCGTGGCCAGCAGCCGCGCCAGCCACGGCGGCCCGTCACGCAGAATCTCAAACGGGCGCACCTCACGCAGCAGCGCGGCCACGCGGTCCAGAACCTCGCGCAACGCCTGGTCGGTCGCGCCGGGCCGCACCTCGAACGGCCGGATGCGGTAGACGAGATCGTTCAACACATCGCCGAATTGCAGCGCGTTGAACATCCCCATGCCGAAGTCCACGTTGAACTTCAACCCGGGTTCGCCCGACGCCGCATGGATGCCTTGCTGCTGCTGGAACAGGAGAATCCGGAAGCCGGGGAAGCCGGCATTTTCGAGCGCCATGCGGTATTCGGCTTCGTACATGCCAAACCGGCAGGGACCGCACGAACCCGCCGTGAAAAAGACATACCGGTCAACGATCTCCTGCCGGGACAAACCCTGTTGCTCAATCCCGCGCAAGAATTGGATCAGGTTGCCGACCGTGAAATACGTCGGGTTGCACTGGCCGTTGTTGCCGTACTCCCTGCCCAGTTGGTAAGCCGTGTTGTTGGGTTGGGGCAGCCGCTGCGCCCGGTAGCCACAGCCGCGGAACACGGCCTGGATGAGTTCGTCGTGCTTCCAGGTAAGACCGCCGAACAGAATCGTTACTTTGCCGCGCTCTTCGGCCGTGAAGGGACGCTCGGCGGGCCGCCGGAAATGCGCGACCGGCGGCAACCCGGCGGCGGTGCGCCATGCTTCCCGGCGCTCGTCCAGGACCCGAAACGCCTCTTGCTCGACACTCTTACTCGCCACTCTGCCTCCGGCCCTCGTTTCCCCCTTGGCAAGTGGGGGGCCAACCGGGTAAAGGTCAACGGGCCGCCGGAAAACAATGGATTGCGGTCCGGACAGGGCCACGCTTCGGAGCGTGAAATCGCGCAGCGCGGGGCAACCCACCCTGCACGCTTTGCGCATCTTTGCAGTTCGGTTTCGATGCGGTGGACGGCTCTATTGTGGCCCTCCGCACGCTGAGAGGCAAGGGTCTACTGCGCCGCCAGCGGAACCTTCGAGCGGATGCGGTCCTGAATCCAGTGGCCGTCCCACCATTCGACCGGGTTGGTCTGGACACCGTCGATCTGCATGCTGAAGTGCAGGTGGTCGCCGCCCGCCAGGCCGGTAGCGCCGGTGCGCCCGATCACCTGTTCCCGTCGCACGGCGTCGCCCGGTTTGACGTCCATCGAGTTCAGGTGCGCGTAGATCGATTGCAGGCCATAGCCGTGATCGATCACCACACAGTTGCCATAGATGCCGAGCCAGCCGGCAAAGACCACCTTCCCGTCGTTGGCGGCCTCGACGGGAACGTTCCTGGTGACCGACAGGTCGAAGCCGAGGTGCACCTGTTCGTCTACTTTTCTGCCTTGGTAGACGTAGGTGCGCCGGTCGGCGAACTGGGATTCCACCTTGCTGTTGCTCAATTGCTTGAACGGCAGGCTGAACAGGAACCGCGGTTCCGTTTTGTGCCGCAGTTCCGCCAGCGCGGCGTTGTTCTGGCGGCGCATTTCGCCGTTGATCCGCAGGAAGCGGTCCAGCAGCGGTCCCGCGCCGCCCGGGTCGATCTCTGAGGTCACTTTCGCGAGGAAAGCGTCGGACAGATCTAACTGGCGCTGGCGGAACCTTTTGGGAAACACCTTAAACCAGAAGCGTCCGGTGACCTCGGCGCCGTCGGCGGCGCGGGCGAAGACGACGGGAACGGTGGAGGCGGGCGTATCCCACGGGAAGACAAACATCGAGAAGCGGTGGTCCTCACCGGCCCCGCCCGGCAGGGGGAAACTGCGGAAGGTGTGCTCGCCCACCCGGACGCCGGCTTCGGTCCAATAGCCCGAAACTCGGAAAGTAACCAGTTCCGCGCCGCCCTGGTTGATGTAATGCTGCAAGCCGTCCACTTCCAGGCGCGGGGGGTCGACGACGACGTCGAATTCCTGCTCCAGCCTCGCGGTGCGGGCGCGGAAGTCATTCGCTTCCGCCTCGATCACCAGACGCGCCTTGCCGGCTTGGAGCGCAGTCTGTTTCGCTTTGCCGAGCGAGAGCGAGATGGTCTCGGGCGGCTCCTGCCGGCCGTAAAATGCAAAGCGGGTGGCGGGCAGCCGCCGCTCGAAGGCCGGGAGGCGCGCTCCCCCCTGCTCGAGCCACGCCTCGACCCGCCGCGTCCCGTGGGGGCTGTCGATGCGGACGCTCACCGGGGTCGCGGCGCCCAAAGCCCGCGGCGGCGGCGAGGCGAACGTCAACGTCACGGGAGCGGACAGAAACCAGAGCGCCGCAGGCGCACCCAACACCAGCAGCGCTAAGAAGATCCCAAGAATCGCTTTCACTTTTTCGTCCAGGAGTCCAGCCAATCGATGACCGTCTGATACCAGAGCCGGCTGTTTTGCGGCTTCAGGATCCAGTGCCCTTCATCCGGAAAAATCAACAGTTTGGAGGGCACTTTGCGCATTTGCAGGGCGGTGAAGAGGTGCAGCCCTTGCCCGTAGGGCACCCGGAAGTCCAGTTCGCCGTGCACCACCAGGGTCGGGGTTTTGAACTCATTCACGAAATGGCTGGGAGACCAGCGTGCATACGTATCGGGGACTTCCCACGGCATGCCGCCGAACTCCCAGATCGGGAACCACAATTCTTCGGTCTCGCCGGCTTCGCTGCGCAGGTCGAAAACGCCCGCGTGGGAGACCAGCGCCTTAAAGCGCTGGGTGTGCCCGAGGATCCAGTTCACCATATAGCCGCCGTAGGAAGCGCCGGCCGCGGCCATGCGGCTGCCATCGGCGCCGGGCAGGGCCGCCGCGTAATCCGCCATGGCCATCAGGTCTTCGTAGGCGCGGCCGCCCCAATCGCCGTTGATTTCGTCAATGAACTTCTGGCCGTAGCCGGTGGAGCCGCGGGGATTGGGCATCACCACCAGGAAGCCCGCGCCGGCGAAGACCTGGGCGTTCCACCGGTAGCTCCACGATTGGCTCCAGGCGCCTTGCGGCCCGCCGTGAATCAGCATCAGCACCGGATGTTTCCGCGACGCGGCGAAACCGGGCGGCCGCAGGAGAAAACCATGCACTTTGGCCCGCTCCGCCCCCTCCACCGTGACCTCCTCATAGGGCTGCGTTTCATACTCCTCGAACAGCGCCCGGTTGAGCTGCGTCAAGTTGGTAGGGATGCCGCCCGAGGAGGAGGCCCGGAAGATTTCGGCAGGGCGCGCTCCGCTCTGCTCGGAGTAGATCATGACGCGCCCGTCGGGCGTCAGTTGCATGTCTTCCAGATGGCTGTCGCCGCTCACCGCGGTGCGGATGGCGCCGCCCGTGGCGGGGATAAAAGAAATATTCTGCCGTCCGCGGTCTTCGTAGGTGAAAAAGAGGCGGGTGGAATCGGGCGCCCAGACGAAACTGGAGACCCAGCGGTCAAGCGATTCGGTCAGATTGGTCAGTTTGCCGGTGGCCCGGTCGAGCACCTGCAAGCGCCACCGGTCGCTTTCGTAGCCGGCGCGAAACTGCGAACGGAACGCCAGCAGCCTGCCGTCGGGCGAGTAAGCGGGCGAGGCGTCGGCCCCGGTGTTGATCGTAATCTTTTTGGCTTCGCCGCCGGTGATAGGAACGACAAACAGGTCGGTGTTGGTGCTGACAGCGGCTTCCGCATCGAGATTCGCCGCGTAACAGACCTCCGCCCCGTCCGGGGAGATCGCATAGTCGTCCGGTCCGCCCAGCGAAAAGGGAGGGACATCCCGGCCGCCGGGCGTGAGATCCACAGGAGATCCGCCGTCGGCGGGCACGGCGAACAGATGCGACCGCCGCGCGCTGCGCCAGGCGTTCCAATGCCGGTAGAGCAACGCCGTGTAGATGCGCGCTTGCACCTTGCTGTCTTTTTCGGCCTGAAGCCGGCGCTGGTTGCAGGCGGCGTCGGGGCAATCCGGGTACACCTCGCTCGCAAACACCAGGGTCTTGCCGTCCGGCGCATAGAGAACTCCCCCCGCTTCGGTGGCCAGGGTGGTGATCTGCCGGGGGTTGGCGCCGGCCGCGTCCATGGTCCAGACCTGAGACGATCCGGAGCGGTCCGAGATAAAGGCGATCCGCCGCGAGTCCGGGGACCAGCGGGGCCGCTCGTTATTGCCCTCCCGGGTGAGCGGCGCGGGCGTCCCGCCGCTGAGCGGCACGGTGTAAATCTGGCGTACGCGTTTGTTGGCCGCCACATCCATGACCGTCACCGTGAACGCCACCGTCTTGCCATCGGGCGACAGTTGCGGATCGCTCACCCGGCGGACCGCCAGCAGGGCGTCCACATCGAACGGTTTCTTTTGGGCCAGCAACGGCAGCGCGCAGCCCAGCAACAGACACGCGAAACGGCGCATAATGCCTCGATTGTATCGCCGCATGGTAGAATTCAAGGTTTCCAGCACGTTTTCCGCCCTATGATTCGTCCTTACCGCGGCATCCATCCCCGGATCGCCGCCTCCTGCTTCATCGACGCCAGCGCGCAGGTGATCGGCGCGGTGGAGATCGGCGAGCGGTCCAGCGTGTGGATGAACGTGGTGGTGCGGGGCGACGTCAACTTCATCCGCATCGGCGAAGAGTCCAACATTCAGGACAACAGCGTGATCCACGTGCAGCGGGACGAATGGCCCACCGTGCTCGGCAACCGGGTCAGCGTGGCGCATTCGGTCACCTTGCACGGCTGCGTGGTCGAGGACGAGTGTTTGATCGGGATCGGCGCGATCGTGCTGAACGGCGCGCGGATCGGCCGCGGATCGATTATCGCCGCTGGCGCGCTGGTGCCGGAAGGCATGGAGATTCCCCCGGGCAGCGTCGTGATGGGGATGCCCGCCAAAGTGCGGCGGGAAGCCTCGGAAGCCGATTACCAGCGCATTCTCCGCCACGCCCACAGTTACGTGATGTACCGCCAGCTTTACCTGGACGAGGAGCGGGAGCGTTGATCCGCGCGGTCAAGGGGACCCGCGACCTGCTGCCGCCGTCCATCGCCGTCTGGAATCACGTCGAGCAGGTGGCCCGGCGGGTGTTCCGCGCCTATCGCTATCAGGAAATCCGCACGCCGATCTTCGAGGAAACCCAGTTGTTCGCCCGCGGGGTGGGCGAGGAAACCGACATCGTCACCAAGGAGATGTACACGTTCGAGGACCGCGATGGCTCCTCGCTGACGCTGCGCCCCGAGAATACCGCCCCGGTGATCCGCGCCTACCTGGAACACCGGCTGGACCAGCGCCCCGGCGTGCAAAAGCTGTTCTACCTGGGCCCGATGTTCCGGCGCGAACGGCCGCAAAAAGGGCGCTACCGCCAGTTTTATCAGATCGGCGCGGAGGCGATCGGGTCGGAATCGCCGGCCATCGACGCGGAGGTGATCGAGCTGGTGGTCGAAATCCTCACGCAGGCGGGGCTGAGCGGGTTCACCACGCTGCTCAATTCGGTCGGCTGCCCGGCGTGCCGTCCCGGGTATATGGCGCGGTTGCGCGCGGAGTTGGCGGCATCGGCGCCAGAGATGTGCCCGGACTGCCAGCGCCGCGCGGTGACCAATCCGCTGCGCGTGCTGGATTGCAAAGTGCCGGAGGACCAGCCGGTGATCGAACGCCTGCCGTCGATTCTCGACCACCTGTGCGACGCCTGCCGGAACCATTTCGCCGCCGTGCGGCAATATCTGGACGACCGCGGCATCGCCTACGAAGTGCGGCCGCGCCTGGTGCGGGGCCTCGACTACTACATGCGCACGACCTTCGAGGTGGTGCACGGCGCGCTGGGCGCCCAAAACTCCGTGCTCGGGGGCGGGCGCTACGACGGGCTGGCCGAAGCGCTGGGTGGCAAGATCCCCGCGCCGGGCATCGGCTTTTCCATCGGCGAAGACCGGCTGGTGATGGCGGTCGAGGAAGCTCACCCGGGCGCGTTCGCCGACCGGCCGGATCTGATGATTTTGCCGCTGGGCGAAGCCGCGCTCCGCCACGCGGGCTTGCTGGCGGGCGAGTTGCGGCGGCAGAATTTCTCGGTGGAAGTCGCCCCCGGCGGCAAGCTCAAGCGCACCCTGGAGGTGGCCCACAAACTGGGCGCGCGCTTTGTCCTCATCCTTGGCGACGAGGAAATCGCCGGGGGAACCTACTCGTTGAAAGACATGACCTCTGGCTTGCAAACGCCGGTCCGGCGCGAGGAGATCGCCCGGCGTCTCGAAGGGATTCAGTAAATGGAAACTGGCATTCGCTTGGACTTCTTGGGAGAATTGCGGCGGACGCACACCTGCGGCGAATTGCGGAAAGCGCACGCCGGCCAGCGCGCGCTGCTGATGGGCTGGGTCCACCGGCGGCGGGACCTGGGCGCGGTGATCTTCATCCACCTGCGTGACCGGGATGGCGTCGCCCAGGTGGTGTTCCACGCCGGGATGGATCCGGCCGTCCACGAACGTGCCGAGATGCTGCGCTCGGAGTACGTGATCGCCGTCGAGGGCGCGGTCACCGAGCGCTCCGCTGACACGGTCAACCCGAATATTGAGACGGGCGAGGTGGAGCTGGTGGCCGAGAAGCTCTGGATCCTGAACGAATCGCGCACGCCGCCGTTCCCCATGGAAGAGACCGTGGACGTGAGCGAGGATGCGCGCCTTAAATACCGCTTTGTCGACCTCCGCCGCCCGCACATGCAGCGCAATATCATGCTGCGCTCGCGCGTTTCCTTCGCCACACGCGAGTTTCTGTACTCGCAAGGTTTTCACGAAATCGAGACGCCCTTCATGACGCGCTCAACGCCCGAGGGCGCGCGCGACTTCCTGGTGCCGAGCCGCCTGCAACCCGGCAGCTTTTACGCCCTGCCGCAATCGCCGCAGCTCTTCAAGCAGTTGTTGATGATCAGCGGCTTTGAGAAGTACTTTCAGATCGTCCGCTGTTTCCGCGACGAGGACCTGCGCGCCGACCGGCAGCCCGAATTCACGCAGATCGACCTGGAGATGTCGTTCCCGCAGCAGGAGCGGATTTTCGAAGTGATTGAGCCGCTGCTCCAGCGGGTGTGCCGCGAGGCGGGCTATGAGATCGCGATCCCCTTTCCCCGGCTGACTTACGCGGAAGCGATGCGCAGCTACGGCACCGACAAACCGGACCGGCGCGTGCCTCCCATGCACCAGGTGAACGACCTGCTGCCGGAACTGACCCAGCACGAGTTGCCGCTGATGGCGGTGCGCCTGCCGCGCGTGGGCGCGCTGAGCCGCAAGGAGCGCGACGACCTCAAGGCGTTCGGCATGGAGCGCGGCCTGCGCGTGTTTGACGACGTCAAACGGCTGGAACGGGATTACCCCGAGGCCATGGCGCGCGTGCGCGGGCGCGCCGGCCTCCAGGAGGAGGATCTGCTGCTGCTGGCCACCTGGGCGGGCGCGCCCACCGGGCATCGCCCGGAAGAAACGGTCTATCAGGCCTGCGGCCAGCTTCGCCTCCACGCGGCGCAGAAGTACAACGACCGCCACCAACTGCTGGACCCGCGCCGCTTCGAATTCCTCTGGGTGGTCGACTTCCCCATGTTCGAGTGGGACGAGGAGGAGAACCGCTGGGTGGCCGCCCATCACCCGTTCACCTCGGTGCACGACGACGACCTCGAGAAGTTGACCGCGGATCCGGCGCGCTGCCGGGCCAAATCCTATGACGTGGTGCTGAACGGCGTCGAACTGGGTTCGGGCTCGATTCGTATTCACCGGCGCGACGTGCAATCGAAGGTGTTCTCCGCGCTTGGCTTCTCGCCCGAAGAGGCCCGGATGCGCTTTGGCTTCCTGCTGGACGCGCTCGAATACGGCGCCCCGCCGCATGGCGGCATCGCCCTGGGGCTCGACCGGCTGGTGATGATCCTGGCGGGCGAGACTTCGATCCGCGATGTGATCCCGTTCCCGAAAACGGCCAAGGGAACGGACCTGATGTGCGACGCCCCCTCGCCCGTGCCGGAGCGCAACCTGCGCGAGCTGGGCATCGCGCTGCGGAAGTCGACCTAGCCGGGCGCGGGCCGGCCGCGAAGCGGGTCCGGCGGGCTGATAAACTGAGGGCGGAGCGGATGGCCGATGCGAACTCACCTGGTTCCGGTAGACCCGCTGCTTTTCGAACCTGGAGACCGGTTGGCCCTGGCGGACTTCCTGGCGCGATGGGAGCGGATGCCGAGCCTGAAGTTCGCCGAACTCGTGGATGGTGTGGTGCACGTGCCCTCTCCTCTCTCGTACGAACACGGCCGGCGGGACGGCCTGGCGCAGTTGGTCCTGGGAACCTACGCGGCGCGCACCGGGGTCTGTGAGCTCGTTTCGAACGCCACGTGGGTAATGCTGGACAGCGCCCCCCAGCCGGACGTGGCGCTCCGGCTGCTGCCCGAGTACGGTGGCGGGACGACAGTGGAGGGAAAACTCGCCGCGGGCGCGCCCGAACTGATCGTCGAGATCTGTCAGTCCCGCCGCTGTTTCGATCTCGGGCCGAAACTGGCGCTGTACCAGCAAGCCGGCGTTTCCGAATTCGCGGCGGTGCTGCTGGAAGAGCGGCGTATCGAGTGGCGGGTGCTCGAGGGGCGCGAATACCGGCTGCACGCGCCCGGCGAAGCGCTGGTTTATCAGTCGGCGGTGTTTCCCGGCCTGTGGCTGGATGAGGGAGCTTTCTGGCTGGCGGAACCGCGCCGCTTGCTGGCGGTTCTGGAAGACGGGCTCCGATCTCCCGCGTGCCAGCGTTTCCTCGATCGGGTCCGCGCGCGGTGAACGGGCCGCTCAGCCGGCGCACGCGGCGCGGACCGCCTCCACCATGCGCCGCTGGCGCGCCTCGATCCCGGCCATGATGGACTGCACCCGCGCCTTCGCCCGCGCAGGGTCCGCGTGGATCCGCGCGAGGCGGGACCAAAGCTGGCCACTACTGGTTTCCTCGATTTCAAAAAACCAGTCGTCCGCGCCGAAATCGCGGTACATCTGCCCCTTGCACGTGTCGGTAGGCTGCCGGACATAAAACGCGGGCGTGCCGTTACGGAGGGCGATCAGCGGCGAGTGGCACTCGAGACTCACCACCGCCAGCGCCCGCGCGTATACCGACGCTGCTTCATCCGGCAGCCAGAAACGGTCCCGCCAAACCACCTTTCGCCGCACTGCGGCCGGCAGCGGATCCACCAGCGCTTCTTTGGCTAATTCCACCTGGTAGGTCATCTCGGGGCAGGCCAGCACCTGGTGCCCTGTGCGCTGTACGTAGGCGGCGATCAGTTCGCGCAGCTTGCGGTGGTCCGGCTCCGTGGTGCGTTCGTTGATGGCGTCCTTGACGTCGTCGGCGGGGACGCGGGGCAGGTTCTTCACCCGGTAGTAGGGCGTATAGCGGAGCCGGGGGATGACGCAGAGAAACTTGCCTGGCTCCAGGCCGTGGGTCCGCAGGTACGCGAGGCCCCGCTCGTCGTCCCGGGCAGTCATGCCGAGTTGCGCGTCGGGGCCGAACTCCAGTACCGGCGTCTTGACGCCCTGGGCGCGGAGGTAATCCCGCGTGACCGTGTCTCGGCAAAAGAAAAAGGCCGCGCGGTCGATGACGTAACGGAGTTCGGCGCTCAGGTGGGTGGGTGGAAGCCGCGCGGCCCTGGCGCGCAGTTCGGCGAGCGTGCCGCCTTCCGGTTCGCGGCCTTCGCCGAATCCGGAGACCGGATCGAGGCTGACGCCGAACACGCCGATGGGCTTGCCGGTGGCGCGGTGAAACGACGCCGCGTGGCTGCTGGCGGGGAACCCGGAACCGGAACCGCTCAGATAGAGGCTGGCCTGCCGCCAAGCCTCCGCCAGCGCGGGCGTCGTAGGCCGTCCCTCGGCATCGAGCCCGCCTTCGGCGATCTTCAGCCGCGGAAAGCGCCGCTCCAGAAACGCCCGCGATCCGTACTCCAGACTTCCCGGCCAGAGCGTGATCTCTGCTTCGGGAAAGTATTTCTCCAACAGATCCACCGCGCCCGGCGTGTGGCCGATGTCGCCGATGTTGACGCTCTGCCACGAACTACGCAACAGGATGTGCGGGCGGCGCGGCGGCTGGGGGCGCGCCAGCCCAGGCAGCAAAGCCACGGCGGCAAAGCCGCGGCGGGTGAGGCGGGCGGGAGGAGGCGCCATGCGCCTCTTATTCTACGCACGGGCGTGGGATCCGCGGTGTTGGTCAACACCGCCGCGTTCTGTTCTCCGGGAGCGCGAGTCCGCCCCGCGCGCGCACGCGGCCGGGGGTGTCTAATAGAAGATCGGCCATGCAGATCCCTCACTTGCGCTGGGTGATCGCCGGCATGCTGTTCCTGGCGACCATGATCAATTACGCCGACCGGCTGGCCCTGTCGGTGGTTTCCACGGACTTGCGAACCGAGTTCGCGATGACCGAGCAGGACTACAGCCACGTGGTGGCGCTGTTCATGGTGGCCTACGCCATCATGTACGCGGGCTCGGGCTACGTGCTGGACCGGCTCGGCACGCGGAAGGGCTTCGCGGTGTTCATCTTCACCTGGTCGGTGGCGGCGATGGGGCACGCGCTCTCATTCGGCAAATGGTCGCTGGGGGCGTGGCGGTTCCTGTTGGGGCTGGGCGAGCCGGGCAACTTTCCCGCCGCGGCGAAGGCGATCGCCGAGTGGTTTCCCGCCCGCCAGCGCGCGTTGGGCGTGGGGATCTTCAACGCGGGCTCGTCCGCCGGCTCGGCGCTGGCGCCGCCCGTGGTGGCGTTTCTCACTTTGCGGTACGGGTGGCGGTTCGCTTTCGTCTTCACGGGCGCGCTCGGCCTGGTGTGGCTGGTGTTCTGGCTGCTGCTTTATCAGCCGCCGCACCGCAACCGCTGGATCACCCGGAAAGAGTTCGACGAGTTGAAAGACCAGGTCCGCCCGCCCGCGGAAGCCGAGCCGTCCCGCACCCGCACCGACTGGCGGGGCGTGCTGGCGCAGCGGGGCTGCTACTCGCTGATCCTGGCGCGCTTTTTCACCGATCCGGTGATCTACTTCGTCATCTTCTGGCTGCCGGAGTACCTGCGCAAGGAGCGTGGTTTCGACCTGGAGATGGTGGGCAAATACGCCTGGGTGCCGTTCATTTTTGCGGACATCGGATACATCTTCGGCGGCTGGTTGAGCGGCAAACTGATGCACCGGGGATGGACGCTGGCGCGGGCGCGGCGTTTCTGCCTCGGGTTGGGAGCGCTGATGCTGCCGGCGGCGATCGCCGCCCCATTGGTCCCGAACGCAGCCTCGGCCCTTGCCGCCATCTGCCTGGTCACCTTCGGGCATGCCGTGTGGATCTCGAACCTGTTGACGCTGCCCACCGACTTGTTTCCAGGACAGGAGATCGGCACCGCGACCGGTTTTTCCGGCATGGGGGGCGCGATTGGCGGCATCCTGGCCAACCTCGGCACCGGCTGGGTGGTGCAGCGGTTTTCCTACGCCCCGATCTTTATGCTCGCGGGCCTGATGCACCCGCTCTCGTTTACGCTGCTGCACCGCTTGCTGCCGGAGCGGGAATTCCGCAAGGCGGCGGCGCGCATCGAGGCCGGGCAGCAGGCGCGGTCCTGAGCTTGGCCTACGCCGAGTAGCCACCCTGGCGGATCTCATCGAGGACCGAGGGCCGCTCGGCGAACCAATGCAACAGTCGCGCGGCCTTGGTGCTGGCGAAGCGCTGATCCATCGCCAGCGCCGCAGCCATCGGCCCCAGCACGGCCTCGGCCTCCTCGAGCGGCCAAGCCTCGACGCGGGCTTCCCGGCCGCAGACCTGGCAGACCGCCTCGGCGACCTGCTTCACCTGCACGGCGGGCTTGTCGACCGCCAGGAACAGTTCGCCCGCGGGCGCCTGCTCGGCCGCGAGGGCGTAGAGGTTGGCGAGGTCGTCGACATGCACGAAGGTCATGTGATTCTCGCCGCCGCGCACCACCCTGACCACGCCATGCTGGCGGGCCTGCTGCATCAGGCCGGCGACGAAGCCTCCGCGCCGGCCGAAGACCATGCCCGGCCGCAGCACCACGCTGCGCACGCCGCGTTCGGCGGCGTCCAGCGCCAGGCGCTCGACGGCGGGCCGCCAGGCGACGATCTTGGGAGGCAGCAGCGGGCTCAGTTCGCCGGCCACCCGGCCAAAGGTCGGTCCCACCACCCAAACCCCACTGGTGTAGACGAAGGGCTTGCCTTCACCGGCGATGGCATCGAGCATCGCCTCGACCGCGGCGCGGTCGCGTTGCGGCGCCTCCGGATCGCCCATTGCCATGGCGGTGTGGATGACCGCGTCGGCCTCGCGCGCATGCGCCGCCAAGGAGGCGGGATCCGCCAGGTCGCCCGGCGCCGGGCGGACGCCGCGTTGTTCCAGTTGGGCGGCGCGCTCCTGGCTGCGCGCAAGTCCCCATACCTGGTGGCCGCGCGCTTGCAGCGCCTCGGCGACCGCGCTGCCGATGTAGCCGGTAGCCCCTGTCAGAAAAATCTTCATTACTCCGTCCCCCTGCTCGAGTATCGCCCGTCATTGTGCCGCAAACCGGGAGGGCGGCGGCAGGAGCGCGCGAGCTCCCAGTCTCGGCCTCGGACTACAGGCAGGCTCGCGGCCTGCCGATGGGTAAGATGGGCGCCCCGACGTCTGGGGAACGCCGGAAGCCGGCTCATGCTTCCGGCCTGGCCAGCGCGCTGGCGCCACCAGTGAGAACGGTCTTGTCGAGGGATCCACGACCGCGGGAGACAGCACCGGCCGCCGGCCTGCTGCGGCGTCTGGCCGCCAATTCCGCCTGGACGCTGGCGGGTCAGGGCGTGCCCGTGCTGGTAGCCGTAGGCGTGACTCCGGCGCTCGTGCGCCTGCTGGGTGACGACCGCTTGGGCGTTCTCAGCATCGTCTGGGCGGTACTGGGGTATGTGGGCATCTTCGAATTCGGAATTGGCCGCGCGCTGACGCGCTCGGTAGCGCGCTCGTTGGCGGCGAGGCCCGGCGGCGGCGCGGATCAGGTGTGGCCGGGACTGGCGGCGCTCGGTTTGCTGGGCGTTGGGGTGGCGGTTGCGGTAGCGGCCGCGGCGCCGTGGCTGGCGCAGCACGTCCTGCGCGTGCCTACCGAGTATCAGGCAGAGGCCACCCGCGCCTTTTTCGGCGTGGCGGCGGCGGCGCCGTTCGTGCTGCTGGCCACCGGGTTGCGTGGGATTCTCGAGGCTTATGGCGAGTTCCGCGCGCTTAGCCTCGTGCGCTCGGCGGCGGGCTCCCTCATGTTCCTCGGCCCTTGGCTGGTCTGCCGGCAGTGGCCGGACCTGGGCGCCGTCGTGGCGGTGCTCTGGGGCACGCGCGCCGCCACGTGCGCCGTGCTGATTCATCTGTGTTGGACCCGGACCACAGAACTCCGCCAGCCTTGGCGCTGGCGCTCCGGAGAGCTGCGCCGGATGCTGGGCTACGGCGGGTGGATCACCGTCTCCCAGCTTGCGGGCTCAGCGATGAGTCTGGCGGACCGCCTGCTGCTGGGAGCGCTCGGCTCGGCGCGCGCGGTGGCGTATTACGCGACGCCCCACGAGATCCTTTCCCGCGGCACCATCTTGTCGTCGTCGCTGGCGACGGCGGTGTTTCCGGATTTCGCGCGCGCGGCCGAGCACCCGGCCCGCGCGGCGGCGCTGTTCACCCATGCGGGACGGTGGCTGTTGTGGGTTTTGGGCCCTTGCTGCCTGCTGCTGGCGGCGGCGGCGCCCGAACTGGCGGGCTGGTGGTTGGGTCCGCGGTTCGCCGCCCACGCCGCGCCGCTCCTGTCGTGGATGATCGCGGCAACTTTGCTCGGCAGCTTTGTGCTGGTCCCGGTGGCGCTGCTCCAGGGGCGGGGGTGTCCGGCGCCCTTTGCGCGCTTCCAGTTGCTAGCATTGCCGGCCGTGGTCGGGATCCTCACGGTGGCCATCCCGCGCGCTGGCGTGCTGGCGGCGGCGGTCGTGCTGGCGGCGCGGGCGGCCGGAGAAACCGCCGTGGCGGCTGCGCTGGCCTGCCGCGAACTGCCGGCGGTCCGGCCCGCGGCGGTCCGTCTGGCGGCGCTGTTCCTGTTCTGCGCCGCCGGGGTGGTGGGCCTCGGCGTGTTCGCCACGGTGGCGGAACGGCTGGCCGCGGCGGGCGTGCTCAGCATCCTGTTGCTCTGGGCGGGCGAGAGATTCCTTTTCCGCGGTTTGGCCAGGCCCCTCCCGATGCGTCCGGCCGGCGCCTGAACGGCCGCCCCGCCCTCGCCATAAACCGCGCGACACGCGAACGCACCGGGCAGTTTATACTGAATCGCGGATTGTCTATGCAGCCGACTACGCGCCGTTCCTGGATGCGGCAAGCAGGCGCGGGCCTGTTTGCGCTCCCCGCTCTCGCTCAGGCCGTGCAAAGCGCCTCCTCGCCCTACCGCCGCCCCAAGCTCAAGATCACCGATATCCGGACCGCGGAAATCCGCGCGCACGGGTATCAACTGCACGTCCGCGTCTACACCGACCAGGGTATCTACGGCCACGGCGAAGCCACGGACGCCGCGCAGGGCGGCATCCCGCTGATCCGGTCGTTCCGCAGGTTTCTGATCGGGCAGGATCCGCTGAACGTCGACTACCTTTTTGAGCGGATCCGCACCGGCGGCATCTTCGCCGGCGCGCAGGCGGGCCAGTATGTCACCGCCCTCACCGCCGTCGAGATCGCGCTGTGGGATCTGGCGGGCAAAGCCCTCGGCCTGCCGGTGTACCAGTTGCTCGGCGGCAAGATGCGGGACCGGATCCGCATTTACTGCGACTCGCAGACCGAGGATCCCGGCGATCCGCAGGCCGAAGCCAAGATCGCCCGCATCAAGAGCCTCGGCTTCACCGCCTGCAAGATCGACGTCGATGACGCCAACGATCCCGCCCGTTGGGACAAGGTGAACTGGACGGCGTCCAACGGCGAGATCGATTCGATGCTGAAGAAGATCGCCTTTATGCGGGAACAACTGGACAAAGGCGGACCGCCGCGGCGCATCGACCTGGCGGTAGACATGCACGGCCGCTACGACATGACGACCGGCCGCCGCGTGGCCCGGGAGGTGGAGCCGTTCAAGCTCCTGTTCCTGGAAGAACCCGTGCCCGCCGAAAATGTCGACGCCATGCGCGACGTGCGCGAGAACACGACGACGCCGATCTGCTGCGGCGAGAATGTCTTCCTCCGCCACGGCTTCCGCCCGATTCTGGAAAAGCGCGCCGCCGACATCATCATGCCGGACATTCAGAAAGCGGGCGGCCTGCTGGAATGCCGCAAAATTGCGGACATGGCGCACACCTACTACGTGCCGGTGGCGCCGCATTGCGTGGTGTCGCCCATCGGCACCATGGCGTCGTGCCACGTGTGCGCGGCCATCCCCAACTTCCTGGTGCTCGAGTGGCACTGGATCGAGCGGCTGGACCTGTGGCGCAGCTTCGTCAAGGAAGGCGAGATCATCGACAAAGGTTTCGTCACGGTGCCGGATCGTCCCGGCCTTGGCGTGGAGATGGATGAGGACGGCGCGCGCAAGGCGCAGGTGCCCGGCACCCCGTGGTTTGTTCCGAACAAGGAGTCCGCATGAAGACGCTCGTTTTTTTGACCGCCGCCGCGTGCGCTCTCGCAGCCGAGGTGACGCCGGATCCGCGGCTGCGGCAGAATCGCGATACCTACCACCCCGTGGTCGACCTGCTCAAACCGGCGCGCGGCGCGGTGACGGACGCCCAACTGGCGCGGCTGAAAACGCTCCCGCTGGAGGCGATCTGGGGCGCGGTGCAAAGCAAAGGTTACACCAACTGCCACCACAGCGGACTGAAGAGCACGCGTCCGGACGAGCGGCTGGTGGGCCGGGCGCTCACCATCCGGTACTTGCCCCAGCGCCCCGACCTGACCGAAGCCATGACGCGCCTGGCCAAGGAAGGCGACTGGCCGCGGGCGTATAACGTCCGCGCCGCCGAGGAAGCCAAGCCGGGCGATGTGGTGGTGGTGGATTTGGGCGGCGAGATCGCCAACGGGGTCTTCTTCGGCGATATCTCCGCGCTGGGCATCCAACTGCGCGGCGCGGCCGGCGCCGTGCTTTGGGGCTCGACCCGCGACTACAGCGAACTGAAGGAGATGGCTGGTTTTCCGGTCCTGGCCGTGGGTTTCGACCCCGCGGCAGCGCGCCAGATCGGGGTGGACTGGAACGTGCCGATTCGCGTCGGCAGTGTCACGGTGCTGCCGGGGGACGCCGTCGTTGCCGACGCCGAGGCGGTGCTATTCTTCCCGCCCTCGATTGTGGACGAGGTGATCCGGCTGGCCAGCGAGCTGGTCGAGCAGGAGGAGTTCGAGCGCAAGATGGCGCGCGAGAAAAAACACCGCTTCCGCGACGTTTACCCGCTGAGCCCCGAGTTGCGCAAGCGGTTTGAACAGGAGCGCCGCAAGCCGTAAGCTGGTTCCCGCACGGCCCGGCCGGGATTCCCATGGACGAAGAGCGCCGCGAACGGATCCGGTACTATCTGTACGCCGCGCTGGTGGGCGTGCTGCTGCTGCTGAACCTCACCGGGGTCTGGAAGACGGTATTCGGCATCGACACGGCGGCCATCATCACGCTGCTGGCGGGCTACAAGACCTTCTACAATGCCATCTCCGCCCTGCTCGACAAGCAGCTTTCGGCGGATCTGGCGCTGTGCATCGCCGTCGTGGCCGCGCTCAGCGTGGGCGAATACCTGGCCGCGGCCGAAGCGATGTTCATTGTCCTGGTGGGCGAAGGACTGGAATCGTACGCCGCCGGGCGCACCGCCGCGGCGATCCGGAAGTTCGTCGAGCAGTTGCCGCGGCGCGCGCGGGTGCTGCGCGGCGGCGAGGAAATCGAGGTCGAGGCCGGGGCGCTGGCGCCGGGCGAGGTGGTGGTGGTCCGGGCGGGCGAGCGGATCACGGCGGACGGCGTGATCCTGGAAGGCGTCTCGGCGGTGGACGAAAGCTCGGTGACCGGCGAGCCCGTGGCGCGGGAGAAAACCCCCGGCGAAATGGTTTATTCCGGGACCCTGAACGGGCACGGCCTGTTGCGGATCCGCGTCGAGCGCGCGGGCGACGAGACGACGCTGGCGCGCGTCGCCCGCCTGGTCGAGGAGGCCAAGGATCGCCAGGCGCCGGTCCAACGGCGCGCCGACCGCTACGCCAAATACTTCCTGCCGGCGCTGCTGCTGGCGGGGGCGCTCACCTTCGCCTTCACGCGCGACTGGCTGCGGACGGTGGCCGTGCTGATCGTCGCCTGTCCGTGCGCGCTGATTCTGGCTACGCCCACCGCGATGGTGGCGGCCATCGGCGGGCTGGCCCGGCGCGGCATCCTGGTGCGCGGCGGCAACGTCCTCGAAGAGGCCGCGAAAGTAGACACGCTGGTTTTCGACAAGACCGGCACGCTCACCGAGGGCCGGTTCGAGATTCTGCGCCTGCTCCCGGCGGGCCGCGGGGAAGACGAACTGCTGGCGCTGGCCGCGGCGGCCGAACAGGCCTCGGAGCACCCGCTGGCGCGCGTGATTGTGGAGGCCGCGCGGGAGCGCCAATTGCGTGTCCCGGAGGTGTCTGGCGCGCGGGTCTTGCCAGGCCGGGGGGCAGAGGCCACGGTGGGTCTGCGCACGGTTCGGGTGGGCACGATGGCCTACCTCGAGTCGCATGGCGTCGCCGCGCCCGCGGCGCTCGTCGAGGAAGCGGACCGGGCGGGCGCCACCGCGGTGTGGATCGCCGATGGCGCGGCGTTCGCCGGCGCCATCCTGCTGCGGGACCGGATCCGCGAGGGCGTGGCGCCGGCCCTGGCCGGCCTGCGCGAACTCGCGTTCGGCCGCATTTTGCTGCTGACGGGCGACCGCCGCCCCGCGGCGCTGGCCCTCGCCCGGGAGACCGGCATCCCGGAGGTAGAAGCCGAACTGCTGCCGGAGCAGAAACTGGAACGGGTCCGGCAACTGGCCCGCGAAGGCCGCACCGTGGCGATGTTCGGCGACGGCATCAACGACGCGCCTTCGCTGGCCGCCGCCGCGGTGGGCATCGCGGTGTCCGGCGCCAGCGATCTGGCCGCCGAGGCGGCCGGCGTCGTCTATCTCCCCCATTCGCTCGAGAAACTGCCGCGGCTGTTCGAGGTCAGCCGCCGCGCCGTCGAAACGGCGTGGCAGAACATCGTGCTGTTCGCCGGGGTGGTGAACGGGCTGGCGGTGGTCGCCTGCGCCACGGGCTACGTGGGCCCGATCGGGGCGGCGTTCACGCACCAGCTCAGTTCGTTCTTGGTGATGATGAACTCCCTCCGCCTGCTGCGGGTCGAGCGCGGCGAAGAGACGTGGTGGCGGCGGCGCTGGCGGCGCACGCCGCTGCCCGCGCTGGCGGCGCGGTTGCGCGGCCTCGACTTCCGGCTGCCCCTCGCGCCAGCCGGCCGGAAGGTGGTGGCCGCGGTAAGGCGGCATCCGCGCCGCGCGGCCGCGGCGGCAGCCGGGCTGCTCCTACTCAACGGCTTTTATATCATCCCGCCCGAGGAGACCGGCCTCATCGAACGCTTCGGCCGCAAGACGCTGCCGTACCGGGAGCCGGGCCTGCACTACAAACTGCCGTGGCCGGTGGAGCGTCTGACCCGGGTGCAGGCCCGCCGCGTACGCACGCTCGAAATCGGCTACCGCGCCGAGGTGGCCCGGCCCGAAGCCGAGCCCGCCGCCTACGAATGGAATACTCCGCACCGCGCGGGGCGTTTTTTACGCATTCCGGAGGAGTCTCTGATGCTGAGCGGCGACCAGAACATGCTGGAGGTCACCGCGGTGGTGCACTACCGCCTCCGGCGTCCGGACGATTATCTGTACCGCCAAGCCGACGGCGAAGCCACCGTGCGGGCGGCCGCCGAGTCGGTGCTGCACGCGCTGACGACGACCACGCCGCTCGACGTTATCCTCACCAGCGGACGGCGCGGATTGGAGTCGCGGGCCCGCCAGGAACTCGCCGAGCGGCTGGATCGCTACCGGGCCGGCGTCGAAGTGCTGCACGTGCGGTTGCAGGACGTGCATCCGGCGCGCGAAGTGGTGGACGCGTTCCGCGACGTTTCCGGCGCCTGGGAGGACCGCGCCCGGCGCATCAACGAGGCGGACGGATACCGGCAGGAACAACTGGCGCTGGCGCGGGGACAGGCGCGGGGCAACCTCACCCGCGCCGCGGGCTACAAACGGAGCCGCGTGGAGCGCGCATTCGGCGACGCGGAGCGGTTCATCGCCGCCGAAGCCGCCCACCGCACCGCGCCCGGCCCCACGGAAACCCGGCTGTACCTGGAAACGATCGAGCAGACCCTGCCCGGCAAGAAAAAGATGATTATTGACACCAGCCGCGGCCGGCGGCACCTGCTGCTGGTGGACGACGGCGTGGAACTCGGCCCGCCGGGCGCGCCGCTGCTTTCCCCGCCGCGTGTTTCCTCCCGGGAGCCATAACCCATGATGCATGACCGCCCCAAACTCGTCCGCGCGGCGCTGGCCGCAGCCGCTCTTTGGTTGCTCTGGGCCTCGCTGTTCACGGTCCGCGAGACCGAATTTGCGTTCCTCACCCAGTTTGGCCGTCCAGTCCGGTCAGTCGCGGAGGCGGGCCTGCACTTCAAATGGCCGGTCCAGAATGTCACCTACTTCGACCGCCGGCTGCGGATCTATAACCCGCGTCCTTCGGAATTCCTGACCCGCGACAAGAAGAACATCGTGGTGGAAAACTACGTGGCCTGGCGGATCGACGACCCGGAGAAGTTCGTGCAGTCGGTGGGCGATGCGGGCGCGGCCGAACTGCGGCTGCATGACATCATCTGGTCGGGCCTTTCGGCCGCCCTGGGTTCGCAGGAGTTGGACGCCCTGGTGTCGCCGGATCCGGCCGCGGTCCGCGCCCGCCAGATTCTGGACCGGCTCACGGAGGACAGCGACCGGAGCGCGCTGCGCCAGTACGGCATCCGCGTCGTCGATGTGCGGATCAAGCGCCTCAATCTGCCGGAGCAGAACAAACAGAGCGTCTATGCCCGCATGCGCGCCGAGCGGGAGCGGATCGCCCGCCAGTACCGGGCCGAAGGCGAGGAGCAGGCGCTCGCCATTCGCGCCGACGCCGACCGGCAGCGGGAGGAGATTCTCTCGGCGGCGTATCGCGAAGCGGAGCGGACCCGCGGGGAAGGCGACGCCGAAGCCACGCGCGTGTACGGCCAGGCGTACGCGCGCAATCCGCGCCTGTACCGTTTTCTCCGGACGCTGGAATCGTACAAGCGCGTGCTGGACGACAAGACCACCGCGATTCTCAGCTCGGACTCCGAGTTGCTGAAGGTGCTGATGCGCGGGCAGAGCGGGGCGCAATGAGCACGCTCGACCTGGGCGCGCCGGAAGCAGCCGCCCCGGCGAGTCCGCCGCCCGTCCCGCCTCCGCGAGGACGCCGGCGGCGGTATGCGTGGTGGGCGGCGGGCTTATGGCTGGCCACCGGGCTCTACCTGGTGCCCTCGGATCAGCAGGCGGTGGTCACCCGTTTCGGCGCGGTGGTGGAACCGCGGGCGCTCCCCGGTTTGCATCTGGCGTGGCCCTGGCCGATCGATCGCGTGTACCGCCTCAAAGTCCGCCAACTCCAGCGCCTGGCAGCCGGAGGGGACCCGGCCGATCCCGTGCTGGGCCGCGCCGACGCCTCCCGCAGCCAGTTCCTGACCGGCGATCAAAACCTAATCCATGTCCGCGCGGTGGTGCAGTACTCGGTGGCCGCGCCGGCTCCTTACCTGTTTGCCAGCGAGGATGTGGCCGCCGTGATCCGCAGCGCCGTGGAGAGCGAACTGGCGCGTTGTCTGTCCGGGAGGGGCGTCGACGCGGTCCTGACCACCGAGAAGGCGGCCATTCAGGACGAGGTGCGCGCCGGAGCGCAGCGGTTGCTGAATGAATACGGCGCGGGCGTGGCGCTGGCCAGCGTCAACCTGGAGTCCGTACTGCCGCCCGCCGAGGCCGCCGGCGCGTTCCGCGAAGTGGCCAGCGCCCGCGCCGACGCCGCCCGGATCGTGAATGAAGCGCTCGGGTACGCGAGCAGCGTGCTGCCGCGGGCGCGGGGGGAAGCCCGCCAACTCCTCGAGTCCGCCGCCGCGTACAAACAGCGCAAGATCAACGAGGCGGCCGGCGACGCCGCGCGGTTCCAGCAGGTGGCCGCCGAGTACGCCAAGGCCGCCGAGGTGACCGGCGAGCGCTTGTACCAGGAGGCGATGGTGGAGATCCTGCCGAAGATCCGCAAGCTGATCGTCGACGCGCAGGGCAGTCTGGACCTGACGATCATCCGGCGGGGCGAACCGGCGCCGGCCGCGGCGCCGCCCGCGCCATGACCCGCGCCCGGGCGGCGAAGCTCCTGACGGCGGCCGCGCTGGCCGCGTCGTTCGGGCTCGTGGCGCTGCGGACGCGCCGGCCCGCCATGCCGGAGGGTCCTCCGGCCGCGGCACGGGCGCAGACCCCGGGGGACGCGGTGTACGCCATGCTGGAGGCGGCGCGGGCGGGCGACGTGGAGGCTTACCTGAACACTCTGGCGGGGGACCAGGCAGATCTGGCGGCGCGGACCTTGCGCGAAACCGGCCTGGCGGAGTTCCGCGCCGCGTTGCAGCGCTCGCAGCGCGGCGTGAAAGGGATCGCTCTCCGCGAACTGGAAGATTTGGGTGGCGAGCGGCGCCGGATCCATGCCGAGTATGTGTTCGAGGGCCGCAATGAGGCGCAGCAGATCGGCCTGGTCCGCCGCGGTGGCGGGTGGAAGATCGAGTCGGTCGCCGCGGCATCCCCCGTCTCGCCCGCGGTCCCTTATGGCGCTCCCGTCCGGTAACCGCCGGGATTACCGCAAAATGTTGCTGATTTGCTTGCGGTTATTCCAATCCGCGGGCCGCCTGCGCTAAAATACGGTCTCGGATGTCCCTTCCCGAGTCAGCGGATGGATTTTGTTCTGGCGCCACCTACGCTGCCCAAACTCTCCATGATGGCGATCGTGGATATCGTCATCGTGGCGTTCCTGATTTATGAGTTGATCATGATTGTGCGGGGCACCCGCGCCGCGCACATCCTCACCGGCATCCTCACCCTGGCGGTGATCTATAACCTGGCGCTGTGGCTTCGCCTGCACCTGCTGCACACGATTCTGTCGAAGGCGATTCCGTACATGGCGATCGCCGTCATCGTGCTCTTTCAGTCCGAAATCCGGCGTACGCTCGCCCGCATCGGCCGGCGGCGGATTGGAGCGAGCGCCTTCCGGCGCCGGGAATCCACCGAAGACATCGTGCTCGCGGTAGCGCGGCTGGCGTCATTGAAGACCGGCGCGCTCATTGTGCTGGAACGCGACATCGGTCTGCGCACGTTCATCGAGAGCGGGGTGCGTCTGGACGCGCACATTTCGCGCGATTTGTTGGTGTCCATCTTCAACAAAGAGAGCGCGCTGCATGACGGAGCGGTGATTGTGCAGAATGACCGGATCAGCGCGGCGGCTTGCTTCCTGCCGCTGAGCATGAATCCGGCGCTGTCGACCAAGTATGGCACGCGGCACCGGGCCGCCATCGGCGTAACCGAGGAAACGGACTGCCTGGCCATAGTGGTATCGGAGGAAACCGGCCGGATCTCGATCGCGGCTTTCGGCGAACTTGAGTCCGGCCTGACCCCGGAGGAGGTCGGCGCGCGGATCGTCCGCCATTTCGGCGCCGACCGCCGCGCCTGGCAGGCGGAACGGCAGGACGCGCGCGGCGTCCCCGAGGCCCAGGAGGTCCAGCGGGTATCGCGGCCATGGCCTTAAAGGAAACACTCACCCGGAATCTGGGTTGGCGTTTGTTCTCGCTCGGCGCTTCGTTTTTGCTGTGGCTCACCTTCGCCACTGATCTTGATCTGGGCGCGTTTGTCCAGACGCCGCTGGAATACAAAGGGATGCCGGAGCATTTGGAAATCAGCTCCGATGCGCCCGCGTCGGTGACGTTGGAGGTGCGGGGCACCGCCGAGCAGTTGCGCGCGTTCAGCGAAAGTCCGTCCGCGGTCGTGCTGGATTTTTCCCACATCGCCCGGCCGGGCGAGCACACGTTTCAGATTGATGAACGCAACGCCAATCTGCCGCAGGGGCTGCGGCTGGCGCGGGCGATTCCCGCGCAGATCCGGTTTCAGTTCGAAGAGCGCATCCAGCGCGAAGTCCCCGTCCAGGTGCGTTTCGGCAGCACGTTGCCGTTGGGCTACACGCTCAAACGCTACACGGTGGAGCCGGACAAGGTCATGATTGTGGGACCATCCAGCCGGGTCCAGCAGGTGGAATCGGCGGTCACCGACTCGATTGATCTGAGCGCGGTGGTGGGGGAGACGCTCTTCCGCGTGGACGCTTACGTCGACAACACGCAGGTGCGGCTGGCCCGCCCGGGCCGGATTTCGGTGCGGGTCTTTGTGGAGAGGGAGTAAATTTTGGCCAAGCAGCTTTTCGGTACGGACGGCATCCGGGGAACCGCGGGCGCGCCGCCGCTCGATCCGCAAACGGTGTACGCGTTTGGGGTGGCGCTCGGGGAGATCCTGTGCGCGCGCGACCCCCATCCGGAGGTCCTGCTCGGGATGGATACCCGCGAGTCCTCTCCGTGGATCGCGGCGGCGGTGGCGGGAGGACTGGCGCGCGCCGGGGTGACCGCGCGGTCCGCCGGGCTGCTCACCACGCCGGGCGTGGCGCACCTGACCCGGACGCTGCCGTTCGCCGCGGGCGTGATGATCTCGGCCTCGCACAATCCATTCGAGGACAATGGCATCAAGGTTTTCGATCACTCCGGGTTCAAATTGCCGGACGAGCAGGAGCACGAAATCGAGGAGGAGATCTTCCGCTTGCGGGCGCGGGACGCCGCGCCGGTCCCGCGCGAACTGCCCGTGGATGAAGGTCTGGACGCGCAGTATCTGGCCTTCCTGCTGTCGACGCTGGAAAGCCCGCCGCCCGTGTTCGCTGGCCGCCGGGTAGTGCTCGATTGCGGATACGGAGCGGCTTGCCGCCTGGCGCCGGAGTTATTCCGGCGCGCGGGCGCGGAGGTGATTGTCCTCCATGACTCACCCGACGGCCGCAACATCAACCTGGCTTGCGGCGCAACGCACCCGGAACCCATGCGGCGGGCGGTGCTCGACGCGGAGGCGGATTTTGGCGTTGCCTTCGATGGCGACGCGGACCGGGCGATCCTGGCGACACGCACGGGCCGGGTGATCGACGGGGACGCGGTGCTGCTCATCGCGGCCCGGCGCCTGAAGGAACGCGGCCGCCTCCGCCACAATCTGGTGGTGGCGACCGTCATGTCGAACCTCGGACTGGAGAAGGCCTTGGAGGGCGAGGGGATCCGCCTGATTCGCACGGCCGTCGGCGACAAGTATGTGCTCGAGGAAATGGTCCGCGCCGGCGCGGCGGTCGGCGGCGAGCAATCCGGCCATGTCATCTTCCGCGATTACGCCACCACCGGCGACGGCCTGCTCACGGCCCTGCGCATCGCGGAAATCATGGCGCAGACTGGACGGAGCCTGGACGAGCTGGCGGCGGACCTGCGCGTCTATCCGCAGCGGCTCGTGAACGTCCGCGTGCGCGAGCGCAAGACGCTCGCCGAGATCCCGGGCGTCCGCGAGGAAATCCGCGCCGGCGAGGAGCTGCTCGCCGGCGCCGGCCGGATCTTCGTCCGTTTCTCGGGCACCGAACCGCTGGCGCGCGTGATGGTGGAAGCGGAAAACGAGAGCCACGTCGAACTGGTGGCCACGCGCATCGCGCAGGCCATCCAGCGCGAAATCGGCGCCTAGCGGTGTTGCAAACCGGACCGGGTCATGCTGTCATGACAGGGATCATTCATGGCCAGCCACGTCCTGACCGAGAAGCCCACCGGGGTTCGTCACTGGGTCATCTTTTACGCGGTAACCCTGGCGATAATTACCTACATCGACCGGGTCTGTATTTCGCAGGCCATCATCCACATTGAAAAAGATCTGGGATTAGCCGCCGAGCAAAAGGGCTGGGTCTTCGGCGCGTTCACGCTGGCGTACGCCCTGTTCGAGATTCCCGGCGGGTATCTGGGCGATGTGATGGGGCCGCGCCGCGTGCTGATGCGGATCGTGATCTGGTGGTCGTTTTTCACCGCCGCTACGGGCTGGGCCTGGAATTTCGTCTCTCTGGTGACCACGCGGTTCCTGTTTGGGGCCGGCGAAGCGGGCTGTTTTCCCAACCTGACCAAAGCCTTCACCAACTGGCTGCCGCATGGGGAGCGGGTCCGGGCGCAAGGCATTGTCTGGATGAGCGCCCGCTGGGGCGGGGCGTTCACGCCGCTGCTGGTGTATCAAATCCTGCAACTGATGGACTGGCGGCGGACGTTCGAAGTGTTCGGGCTGCTGGGCGTGGTGTGGGCGATCTTCTTTTACCGCTGGTTCCGCGACAACCCGCGCGACAATCCCAAGCTCAACGAAGCGGAGGCGCGGCTGATTGAATCCGGGCGGGACCCGGACGAAGGCCATGGCGGCATCCCGTGGCGCTATTTCATCCGTTCCCGGCAGGCGTGGCTGCTGTGCGGGCAGTATTTCTGCCTGTCGTACGGCTGGTATTTTTACATCACCTGGCTGCCTACCTATTTGAAGAACGCCCGCGGGCTGGATCTGAGCACCGGGGCGGCGCTGGCCACCCTGCCGCTGTTTCTGGGCGGGCTGGGCTCGTTTCTGTGCGGAAATTTTTTCTATCCCTGGCTGGACAGGCTGACCCATCACAACGTCGGCCGCTCCCGGCGGATCATGGCTTACGCGGGGTTTACCGGCGCCACCGGGTTCCTCCTGCTTTCGGTCGCGATCCAGAATCCGCTCTACGCCATGCTGTCGATGGGGATGGCGAGTTTCTGCAACGACCTGGTGATGCCGGGCAGTTGGGGCGCGTGCATGGACGTAGGCGGCCGCCTGGCGGGCACGCTCTCCGGCACCATGAACATGATGGGGAATTTCGGCGGCGTGATCTCCCCGGTCGCGATCGGCTACATCCTCAAGTACACGCACAACAACTGGGACATCACGTTCTACATCTCGGCGGCCGTGTATTTCGCCGGGGTGTTTTTCTGGTGGTTCCTGGATCCGGTGACGCCTATGGAAAAGGTGATGCGGCGGGCGGCGCGGGAGGCCCGGTAGGTGCGGACGGGGGGCGCGGCGCTGCTGCTGGCGGCGGCGGCCGCGGCGCAAACCTACGACATCGCCATTAACCACGGGCGCGTGGTCGATCCCGAGTCCGGGCTGGACGGCGTCCGGCATGTCGGCATCACGGGGGGAAAGATCGCGCGGCTCAGCCGGTCGCCGTTGCGCGCGCGCACGGTGATCGACGCGCGCGGACTGATCGTGACGCCCGGTTTCATCGACCTGCACTGGCACGGGCGGGATCCGGCAAGCGACCGGTGGTGCGCGCTTCAGGGAGTCACCGCGGCGCTGGAACTCGAGATCGGCGTGGCGGATCTGGAGGCGTGGTACGCGGCGCGCGCAGGGCGTTCCCGCATCCACTACGGCGCGGCCGCCGGACATCCGCCGATTCGCATGCGCGTGATGGACGATCCAGGGGACTTCCTGCCCACTGGCGAAGCCGCGCACCGGGCCGCTACGCCTGCCGAGCTTGCCGAGTTGGCCCGGCGCCTGGAAGAACAACTCCGCTGGGGCGCGCCCGCGGTGGGCTTTGGCCTGGCCTACACGTACGGGGCTTCCTACCGCGAGATCATCGAGATGTTTCGCGTCGCGGCGCGGTTCCGCGCGTCCTGCCACGTGCACATGCGCGGCAGCACCAGTTTCTCCGGCGAGGTGGAGCAGGGACTCAGCGAGGCGATCGCCGCCGCCGCCATCAGCGGCGCGCCGCTCCAGGTGGTCCATATCAACGCGACCGCGGGCAAGGCGATCGCGAGCGCGCTCGAGATCATTCGCGACGCCCGCGCCCGCGGCATCGACATTACCACCGAGGCTTACCCTTATACGGCGGGCGCCACCTCGATCGAGTCCGGCGTCTTCAAGGATTGGGAGCAGATGCCGGATAGCTGGTTCCAGACCATTCAATGGGTCCGGACCGGCGAGCGGCTCACCCGCGAATCCTTTGCGCGCTATCGCCGGGAGGGCGGCGGTGTGATTGTGCATTCGAACACGCCCGAACGGCTGGATCAGGCCATGTTGAGTCCGCTCACCATGATCGCCAGCGACGGTTCCGACCTGCGCGGGGGACAGGGCCACCCCCGGTCCTCGGGATGCTACGCCCGGATCCTGGCGCACTACGTGCGGGACCGTCAGGCGCTGCCTTTGATGGAGGCCATCCGCAAGGCGGCGCTGATGCCGGCGCAGCGGCTGGAAGGGCGCGTCCCGATGATGCGGCACAAGGGCCGCCTGCGGCAAGGGGCGGACGCCGATCTCGCCGTCTTTGATCTGGCCCGGGTGCGGGACCGCTCCACGTACGAGCAGCCTGCCCTGGAGCCCGAAGGCTTTGTACACACTCTGGTCAACGGCGCGTTTGTCCTGCGCGACGGCCGGCTCGTCGCAGACGTCTATCCCGGCCAGGCGATCCGCGCCCCGCGCGCGCCCTAAGGCTACTTCTTTACGCGCTTGCCGATGCACCACAGGTGTCCCGTGGTGCGCAGAAAAATCTGCCCGTCGGAGATGGCCACCGTGCTCAGGCAATAATCGGCCAGGTTGTTCTCGCTCACCAGTTCGAACTTCGGTCCCGCTTTGAACACGCTGGTCACCCCGTCCTCGCTGGTGATATAGATCTTGCCGTCAGCCAAAACCGGCGAGGCGCTGTAGGTGCCCTTGGCCAAGCGCGCGCCGCCGTAGACCTCCTGGCCGGTCTTGGCGTCCAGCACCCAGACGATGCCCTTGTCATTCACCGAATACAAATACTTGCCGTCAACGACCGGAGTGGGCACATCCGGGCCATTCTGAAACGAAAAGACGTGGTGGGTCTTGGTGATGTCGCCGCGTCCGCCGCCGCGAAACGCCTGAAGGGGACGCACGCGGGTGGGGGCATAGACGATCCCGTCCGCGGCCACCGGCGAGGCGATGATGCGGTTGAAGGGGTTGTTGTCCGGATTGAACCCTCGGCCGCGCCAGAGTTCTTTGCCGGTGGCCAGGTCGTGGCCGGTCACGCAGTCGCCGCCGTTGATGATCAGTTCTTCGGCGTTGCCGATTCGCAGGACCACGGGCGTCGCGTACGAATCCGGCGACTCGCGGATCGCGTCGGTCGGCCGCTCGACCCGCCATACCGTCTTGCCGGTTTTCGCCTCGATCTTCAGGACGTAAGACGGATCGTCGGTGAGCATGCCGTGGAGCACCTGCACATACAGGTGCCCCTGGTGCAACAGGGGCGACGAGGCATAGCCATGATTCAGACCGAACTGTCCGTAATCCTTCTGGATATCGCGCGCCCAAAGCTCGTTGCCGGAGAAGTCGAAGGCTTTCAGCACGCCCGTACCGGTCATCACCCAGACGGTCTGGCCGTCGGTCACCGGCGACGGGGACGACATGTTTTGCTTCTGGCGCATGCGGTCGCCGCCCGAGAGGAGTTTTTTCCAGAGGATGGCGGGCTGGTTCCGGTCGGCGCACCAGAGGTAGAGGTTGCCGCCGTCGGCGACATGGAGAAAGATCCGTTCGCCCCAGATAATGGGCGTCGAGCCGCTGCGGGCCGGCATCGGCAGTTTCCAGGTGATGTTTTCCGTGGGGCTCCACCGGACCGGCAGGTTGGTTTCGCGGCTGATCTGGTTGTTTTCCGGGCCCCGCCATTGCGGCCAGTTGGCGGCGGACAGCGCGGCGGGGAGCAGGAGCAGCAGACACCGAGCGGACTTGGTCATTGCTTCAAGATACTGCGAAATGGACGGTGCGGGAGTCCTTCGGCCGGCGCTGTTCGTCTGTTTACTGGAGCCGCGGCCAGTCCCGTTCGGGTAACGGTGGCAACTCGCGCAGGAGACGCCAGTCCTTAACGCCACGGTCGTTCGCCAGCAGGCAAGCCTTGCTGAGGACGATCTCCAGCACGCGGTCGCCCTCGAACGGCAGATAGACGCGGGGCGCGCTTCCGCCGGGGTTCACCCACAAGTAGCGGCCGCCCGGCTCCAGCAGGACATGGCCGCTGCCGAGGTGGATGCGATAGAGAGCGCGCTGGCCTTGCACCAGAAGAAAGGGATCCTCGATCCGGCAGCGGGAGGCGATGGGCAGCGCGGGGAGAAGCCGCGCGAGCACATCCCGCCGGGATTGGCCCGCCGTGGTGAGTGGGCCGAAGGCAAAGTCCCGCCAATAGCGGGCGAAGGGCTCCTCGGGCCGGAGACCGTATTCCGGGTCCGCGCCCACGCTGGCCGCCTGGATCACCAGATCGACGTCGCGCAACACCTCGGACAGGACGGCCGGCGGCGGTTCCGCAAAGCCCACGTCGAGTGGTTCCCCTGGGTTACCTGCGAGCTGCCGAATCGCTGTCCTGCGCCGGCTGCCGGGCATCCGGAGGGTGTTTCCCAAAGACGGAACGGAGCGGCAGAACCGCAGTTCGCCAGGCTCGAGATACGAGTGGTCAGGCGGCGTGGCGGCGGCAGGGTCAGCCAGCGGGATCAAGCGGAGCTCCGCGCGCAAGTTCCACTCGGGCATTTCCAGCCACGCCGCCGGGGGATAATCCAAGGAACGTCCGGGCTCGAAGCTCCAGCCGCGCTCCCGGAACTGGGTCGCCAGCGCGTTGGACCGCAGGACGTGGCCGGCGAACCGGCGGGACGCCATCGGCTCGGCCTGTTCCGCCGGGCTGATCCTGTAAACGTCGCGGTGCGCTTGGGGAAAAGGCTGCGTCACTTGACGCTCTTCCAGCCAGCGCTGCCAGGCCCGGACCGTGCGCGCGTCGGAACGCAAAGGATGCCACAGGCGCACGGGCAGGCCCGGCTCGACCAGGCGGCCGTTTTGCCGCAGCAGCCGGCCGTCCCGCCAGATCGCCGTGCGGGTGCGGCCCTGTACGCCAAACTCCCAGATCAGCCGCTTGGCGACCCCGCCCACCAGCGGGTGCTCCAGATAACAGGTCTGCCAGCGCTCAAAGGGAATCTGCCGCCCGCTGCGCATGAGCCGTTCGAGCCGGGCCCGCTGCGAGGAGAGGAGCGCATCGAGCGTCTGAATCGCGCCCCGCAACTCGCGCACTTCCTCCGGATGGCTCTCGTGCAGCCGCGCCGGCATACTCCTGGACCGGTTGCCGCTGCCATCCGTCCAGGTGGCGGTGACCGACGAGCCGGTGACACGCACCTCGGCGGTCACGTCGCCGAGGTCTTCGCGCAGGGTTCCCGCGGCGTCCAGCCCGAACGTCGGGAGCGTGAGTTCCTCGATCTCGGCGGGATCGGCGCCGGCGGCGAACGCGGCCTCCGCGAGCGCCTCGGCGGCAAAACCACGGGCCGCGGCGTCGCGCAACCGGCTGGCCAGCCGGGCCAGTTGCATCAGCGCCGCGGGTCCGGGAGTGGCGGCCAGAACCTGGATACAGGCAAACCCGGTGCGGTGGGACACGGGGCCCAGGCCGGGGACTCTGCGGAGGCATTCTTCGGCGAAATCGGCGATGGCGGCGCACAAGACGCCATCGGCGTATCCTGGCAGGAACCAGAGCAAGCCCCGCTGTACGGCGGCCTCCTCCGGACTTACCTGCATGCCGCCGCGGCCAGCCGTGGGCCCCCAACGGAGCCACCGTCCGACGGCTGCCCGGAACTCAATGACGCCGACCTCCTCGACGAGGGAGGCCGCCGTGTGGAGCCAACTTCGCGCCGGTTCTCCCTGCGCCAGCAGCCGGGCGTGCTGGAACACGCGGACCCAGACTTCGCCGCCGCGATTGGCGGTCAGTTCGCGATATGCGCGTTCTGTCCAAGGACCCTCCGGCTGGAGTTGGGGAAGGGCCCCGCCGAAGGCGCGGCTGTTGCAGGCGTCGATGCGGCGGAGCAAACCCCGCACCTCGCGGCGGTCCTGCCAGGGGGCCAGGGCCCTGCGCAGGGTGTCGAGGGCGCTGGCCAGGGCCGCCACGGCCGGCCGCGCCTCAACCAGTTTCAGCACCGAGGAAACTGGCGACGCCTCGTGATCAATGTCCGCGCACAACCGCGCCAGATCCGCAACTTCGCTGTCCTGCCAGGCCAGCCGTCCGCGCAGGATCCGTCCGGCGGCGAGCTTGAGCGCCTGACGCTGGAGCATTTCCAACCCGGCCAGCCCCCCGGCCCGGAGGCACTCGCGCGCGAAGGCTTTTTGCAAAGAGGGTTCCGCGGCCAGCAAGGGCTCCGTGATGCGGTGCGTCAACCGCGTCAGTTCGGCGAAAGATGCCCGGCTGGCGTGGCTGGTCAGTTCCTCCACCAGCAGCCGCGCCTGGGCTTCGACGGTCAAGCCGAGCAATGCGTCCCCCTTCCGCCAGGAGAGATCCGCAGACGCCGCCGGACCTTCCCCCGGGATCTCCGTCCGCCGGGCGCACGGCTGCGGGCACGGGTTCGCCCGCGCGGGCGCCCCGGTCGGCACGTTCGCCAACGTTCAACCTCCTATCGGCGGAATCCGGCGTCGGCATTACCCTCAGCGACGGCGCCCGCCCGGAGTGCGGCGGGGGAGGGCCGGTATACTAGAACCGAATCCATGCCGCCGACCCCGTTTGTTCACCTGCACTGCCACACGGACTACTCTCTGCTCGACGGCGCCTGCGAAATCGGCCAACTGATGGACCTGGTTTCGGCGCAGGGAATGCCCGCCGTCGCGATGACAGACCACGGCAACCTGTTCGGCGCGGTGCACTTTTACAATGCGGCCAAGGCGCGCGGCATCCACCCGGTGATCGGCTGCGAGGTCTACGTCTCCCAACAGGGTCATCAGTCCCGCTCCGATACCGACCGTTACAACCACCTGGTGCTGCTGTGCGAGAACCAGGAGGGCTACCGCAACCTGATCGACCTGGTTTCCACCGGGTATTTGGAGGGTTTCTACTACAAGCCCCGCGTGGACAAAGACTTGCTGGCTTCGCACGCCAAAGGTCTGATCGCGATGTCCGCCTGCCTCCGCGGCGACATCAACGAGGCGGTCCTGGCGGACCGGTATGAGGAAGCGCGGCGCCTGGCGTACACGTACACCGACATCTTCGGACGAGACAACTTCTTCCTGGAGGTTCAGGACCATGGCCTCGAGCAGGACCGGCGGTTGATCCCGCAGATCAACCGGCTGTCGCAGGAAACCGGCATCCCCCTGGTGGCGACCAACGATTCGCACTACCTCCAGCGCTCCGACGCGCGGGCGCACGAAATCCTGATGTGCATCCAGACCGGCAAGACCATGAGCGACCCGAACCGGATGCGCTGGGACCGGCCCGAGTTCTACCTGAAGACACGCGACGAAATGATGCAGTTGTTCGGCGAACTGGTAGACGCCGTGAACCTGCCCTTCGCGATCGCGCAGCGTTGCCACGTTTCGCTCGAGAAAGTGAAAGACCCGTTTCCGAAGTTCGAGGTCCCGCCCGAGCACACGCTGGATTCGTACTTCGCGTACGTCGCCCGGATGGGGTTCGAAAAGCGCCGGGCGCGGCTGGAGGCGATGGAGGCCGCGGGACGGCTGAAGCACCGGATCCCCGACTACATCGAGCGGCTCGAGCGCGAAATCCAGATGATCCAGCAGATGAAATTCTCGGGCTATTTCCTGATCGTCTGGGACTTCATCCGCTTCGCCAAGTCGCAAGCGATCCCCGTCGGGCCCGGGCGCGGCTCGGCGGCAGGCTCGCTGGTTTCCTACTGCATGGAGATCACCGATATCGACCCGCTGCAATACGGCCTGCTGTTCGAGCGGTTCCTGAATCCCGAACGCGTCAGCATGCCGGATATCGACATCGACTTTTGCACGCGGCGCCGGGGCGAGGTGATTCAGTATGTCACCGCCAAATACGGGCGGGAGCAAGTGGCGCAGATCATTACCTTCGGCACGCTCGGGGCGCGGGCAGCGATCAAGGATGTCGGCCGCGTCCTGGACCTGAGCTTTGCCGACGTCGACAAGATCACCAAGCTGGTGCCGAACGTGCTGAACATCCCGCTCAAGGACGCGATGGCGGCGGAACCGGGCTTCGCCGAGGCCGCGCAGAAGGATCCGCGCGTGGACGAAATTCTGAAAGTCGCCCTGCGGCTGGAGGGACTGGCGCGCAACGCCTCGGTGCACGCGGCGGGGGTGGTGATCGCGCCCGAACCGCTCAAGCGCCTGGTGCCGCTCTACCGCACCAACCGCGAGGAAATCGTCACCCAGTACGATATGTCCGGCCTCGAAAAGCTGTCCCTCCTCAAGATGGACTTCCTGGGCCTGACGACGCTGACCATCATCGATGACGCGCTCAAGCTGATCGAGCGCTACCGCGGCGAGCGGATCGACCTGGAAGCGCTGCCGCTGGACGACCCGCGTAGCTACCGGATCTTCTCCGACGGCTATACGTCCGGCGTCTTCCAGTTCGAGTCGGAGGGGATGAAGGACATCCTGCGCCGCTACCAGCCCAGCCGCATCGAGGACCTGACGGCGCTCAACGCCCTGTACCGGCCCGGGCCAATCAAAGGCGGCGTGGTGGACGATTTTATCGACCGCAAGCACGGCCGCAAACAGGTCACCTACGAGATTCCCGAACTCAAGGAACTGCTGGAGGAGACCTACGGCATCATGCTCTACCAGGAGCAGGTGATGCAGATCGCTCAGAAACTCGCCGGCTATTCGCTCGGCGAGGCGGACATGCTGCGGCGGGCCATGGGCAAAAAGAAGCCGGAAGAGATGGCCAAGCAGCGCGAACGCTTTGTGCGCGGCGCGGTGGCGCACGGCTATCCCCAAAAGAAGGTCGAAAAGGTGTTCGACCTGATGGCGCAGTTCGCCGAGTACGGCTTCAACAAGTCCCACTCCTGCGCCTATGCGTACGTGGCCTACGTCACCGCGTACCTGAAAGCGCATTTCCCGGTGGAATTCATGGCGGCGCTGCTGACGTCGGAAACCGGCAAGCCCGACAAAGTGGTCAAGTACATCAACGAGTGCCGCGATATGGGGATCACGGTGCTGCCGCCGGACGTGAACTCGTCGGAGTGGAGTTTCACTCCGGACGGCAACGCCATCCGCTTCGGATTGGGGGCGGTGAAAAACGTCGGGCAGAACGCGGTGGAAGCCATTGTCCAGGCCAGGAAGGAAGTGGGCCGCTTCCGCTCTCTCTACCAATTCTGCGAATGCGTGGACCTGGCGGCGGTCAACAAGCGCGTGCTGGAGAGCCTGATCCGGGCGGGCGCCATGGATTCGCTGGAAGGCACGCGGGCGCAATTGTTCGCGGCCATCGATGCCGCCATCGAGAGCGGCCAGCGCGCGTGGCGGGACAAACTGTCCGGCCAGGAAGGGCTGTTCGGCGGCCTGCTGGGCGGCGGCAGCCCGGCCGAGGTTCCGCTCCCCCAAGTCCCCGACTGGACGCCAAAGGAAAAACTGGCCGGCGAGAAGGAGATGATTGGCTTCTACGTCACCGGCCATCCGCTCGACGATTACCAGGAAAAGGTCAGCGAGTTGGCGACGCGGGACTCCTCCAATCTGGAGGGGCTGCAAAAAGGCGAGGAGGTGGCCCTGTGCGGCGTGCTGACCGGCATCCAGCGCCGCCGCAACCGCGAAGGCAAGCCCTGGGCGTCGCTGCAACTGGAAGACCGCGGCGGCAACATCGAACTGATGGTGTTCACCACGCAGTACGAACGCCTGGCGCCCTCGCTGGTGGAGGACCAGGCCGTACTGGTCCGCGGGACCGCGCTGCCGGAAGAAAACGCCCCGCCCAAGATCTCGGTGCAGGACATCGTGCCGCTCGCGAACGCGCGCGTCAACCTGCCGGCGCTGATTTCCATCCGGGTCTTGCTGGGGCGCAATGGCGCGGTGGACAAGGTGGCGGCCTTACAGGAACTGTTCGCCCGCAAACCGGGCGACACGTCAGTACGTTTCCGTCTCGACGCCCCGCGCGACTTTTCCGTGATCCTCGATATTCCGGCCAAAGTGCGGCCGGACCGCGAATTCCGCCAGGAGCTCGAGCGTCTGCTCGGCGCCGGCGCGTTGGAAGTGCTGGCGATGTAAGGCGGGCAAGGAAAGACCATCCGGATCCGGGCAGGAGGCGCAACTAAAGTTGCGCTGCACGCTGAAGCGTGCGCCACGAAGGGCCGGTATCCGGCCGGCGGAACCACGCGCAAGAAGCGCAACTGAAGTTGCGCTGCACGCTAAAGCGTGCGCCACCACGAGGGGTGGCGCACCCTTCAGGGTGCAGGGAGACTTCAGTCTCCCCCTGCGGGCGGCCGCCCGCGGCGCCGCGCGATCCTATGGTTACGGCGCCACAGGCGTTCAGCGAGAGACACGCGGGCAGCTAGGCGGCCTCCGCCTCCAGCAAGCTGACCGGCGAATCGGTGGGAATCACCCGCGCCAGACGCAGCCCCGCGCGTCCGAGCAAGCGGCGGAACTCGTCCTCCGTCCGCTCGCGCCCGCCCGTCATCACCATCATGTTCAGGTCAAGGAGCTTCGGGAACAGCCCTTGTTTCGATTCGGGGATGACGGTCTCGATCAACAGCAGCCGGCCGCCCGGCTCCAGGCTGGCGCGGCAGTTGCGCAGAATGCGCGTGGCGTGCTCGTCGTTCCAGTCGTGGATGATCCACTTCAGCAGGTGAAGATCGGCGCCGGCGGGCACCTCTTCAAAGAAGTCTCCGGCCACCGGCAAAATCCGGCCGGCAGCGCCGCTCTGCGCGAGCCGCCCGGCGGCGAAGGAAATCACCTCCGGGCGGTCGAACAGAATGCCCGAGGCGAGGTGATTGCGCTCCAGCACGCGGGCCAGCAGGCTGCCCTCGCCGCCGCCCACGTCGAGGATGCGGTCGAAACCGAGGAAAGGGTACGCGCTCACGATCGCCTCGTGAATCCGCTGCGTGAGGCCGGTCATCGAGCGTTCGAAGACGCGGCCGAGGTCTGGATTCTCCGCATAGTATTGCCATGCCTGCATGCCGAAACGGCGGCAAAACGCGGTGCGGCCGGTGCGCACGGAATACAAGATCTCCTCCCAAGCGGCGTAATGGTCTTCTCCCAACTCCGAGATCGCGGTGTAGCGCAGGGAACCGGGAATATCCGACCGGAGCATCGCCGAGAGTTCCGTTTGCGAGAAACGCCGGCCGGGGTGTTCTTCGAAAATATCGGCGCCGGCCAGCGCTCGCATCACGCGGTAGAGCGAATCGGCATGGGCGCCGGTGCGGACTGCCAACTCCGCCACCGGGACGGGCTGCTCGCCGACCAGATCGGCCAACCCCAGACGGGCGGCGACGTAGAGCGCGCGCGACACCCAAAAACCGGTCAACAGATCGATCATCGTTTGCGCCGGCGTCCGGTTTACTTCGACCTCCGTGGTGATCATGCTGTCCTCCCCTGGTATATGCGGAAAGCCCCGCTCCCGCAGATCAACGGGGGGGCGAGCGGCTTGGCCCGCCGGGCGCCTTGCCGCGAGGAAGGTTGGACTAGCGCTCCAGCGTGACCAGGCCGAGCGTCTCTTTTTCGGAAGCGGTCGCGCGGCGTTCTATGCAGCAGCCGCCTTCCCAGACGCGGGGCCGGTTTTCCCAGATCTGGCGGATCGGCCGCTCGCGGAAGTTGCCGATGGGCGGCATGCCCCAACAGGCCAGCACATCGCCGTTAGGCATCACTTGCACACCCGTCAGGGCGGCACACAGGAACTGTTGCTCGTGCGCCTGGTGAGACTGGATTTGCAGCCGGTATGCCGCGGGGTCGCGGAAGTAGGGAATCATCGCTTCCAACTGGTCCCGGCTGTTGCGAATAGGATAGCCCTGCTCGCGCATCTCGATCAGACGCCGGACCACAGCCACCGCGGCATCCGGATCCCGCGGCCAATTCTCGCTTGTCAAAAACCACTCCGGATCCTCGGGCGTGTTGTAATTCTGTTCGACCGGCTGGTAAAAGACCTCCATCCCGCGGCCGCGCGCGTACCGCGCCACCTCTTCGACCGCATGCAGGTTCTGCGCCATAATCACCGTTTTGAGGCGGATGACCGTCGCCAAACCCTTCTCCCGCCGGATGCGCTGAAGGGTATCCAGCGAGCGCTCCGTCTTCTCGAAGAATCCCGCTTTGCCGCGGACCAGGGTATGCGTGTCGCCCACGCCGTCCAGCGAGACCGTGATCCGCGCCGGATTAGCCAACGCCAGCTTCTCGATCCGGCTCTGGTCCTCCCAATAGCCGTGGGTAAGGAATTCCACCCACAGTCCGATGCGGGAGGCATGCTCCACCAAGTCCACCGACCAGACGCGCAGCAGCGCCTCGCCCCCGGTAAAGAAAATATGCACCGGACCCAGCCACGCGCGCAGATCGGACAGCATCCGCTTCCATTCGTCCAGCGTGGGCGAGTCCTCCTGGCCGCGGTTCTTCCAAATGTCGCAGTGGACGCACTTGGCATTGCAGCGATTGGTGACCAGGATGCCGATGGACACGGGCCGGCACAGGTGGCGGAACCGCCCGCCGGCAAAGCCGCGCAAGCGGTAGTTCAGTCCTTCGTAAGCCCGGCGGTAGAGACGGTCGATCGCTGCAAAGGACATAGAAGTCCGGTGCGCGCGGCGTGCGTCGCGCGTTCTTCTCAGTCTACCATCGGTCTTTTTCGTGGGTCCTCGGGGGAAGAGCCTAGAAGCGCACGACTATGTCCAGGGTTCACTCCGGCCCGCGCCCTGCGGTTGCCAGGAATTCCATCCTTAGCCGGCGGGCGCCTTCGTCAAACAACTCCGGCGGCGGCAGCAGGCTGATAATCAGAAAGGCTTCCGCGGGGAAGTCGTAGAAGAAGCCAGGCTGGACCAGGACGCGGTGACGCGCAAGCAGGCCGAGCGCCCAATCTTCTTCCGGACGGATGCGCGGAACCTGAACGGTGGCGTACCAGCCGCCCTCCACCGGCAGGACGCGCGTCTCCGGCGTCGCGGCAGCGCGCAGACGCTCCAGATTCCGCGCGGTGCGGGCGAGGATCTGCCCGCGCACTTCCGCGCCCAGCGTCAACAAGCGCGGCAGCGCCCATTGCGCGGGGGCCGCCACCGACAGAAAGGTATCGGCGATCCACTCGAGCCGCGCGGCGGCCTGCCGGCGTACGTCGTGCGCGCCGGCGACGGCGATCCACCCCAGTTTCAACTGCGGCAGGCCGGCCACCTTCGAAAGTCCACTGAGGACGAAGACGAGCGGGCCTTCCGTGGCGGCCAGAGTGGTCTGGCGTTGCGGGTCCGGTTCGAACGCGAAGTCCGAGAAGACTTCGTCGGAGATCGCCGCCAGCCCGTGCCGCTGGCAAAGCGCCGACAACTCGCGCCATTCGGCGGCCTTCAGGTAGGCCCCCGTGGGATTATTCGGATTCACCACCACGACGGCGCGCGAGCGGGGCGTCAGGCGCGCCCGGATTTCTTCCACGTCCAGTAGCCACCCGTGATCGAAGGGAAGCGGATACGTCACGGTCCGCACCGCTTCCAGTCCGGCCAAGTGCTCGAATAGGGGATAGGACGGCGCCGGAACCAGGATCTCGTCGCCGGGATCGCACAGCAGCTTGAATAGATAGCTGTAGGCTTCGCTGGTGCTGGCGGTCAGGAAGATGTCCGCGGGGTCCACCGCGGCGCCCCGGGCCGCATAATAAGCCGCCACCTGGCGGCGGGCTTCGAGCAACCCGGCGGGACTCGGTTCGTACACGGCGGAGCGCGGGTCGCCGAGCGCCGCCGCGATTTCGTCCCACCGGTAAGAAAAGCCCGCGCGCGTCGGGTTCGATTCCGTCAGGTCGATGACGGCGGCGCCGGCGGCTTGCATTTCCGTCAGTGAACGGGACAGCGCGTTCGGCTCGGCGCGCCAGGGAAACCGGGACGAAAACATGAAGTCCATGATGCCCCAAGGATGCCGCGCGGCGCGCGGGCCATTGCGTCACCGCGCCGGGCGCGGCATGATGGTCAGTTCGTCCGTCAGGGCGGAAGGAAGGTACAAGCGATGCATCTTGTCCACACGCTGCTGCTAGTCACGGCGGTGGCCGCCGCGGCCGCCGATTTGCGGATTACCGGCGGAGCGGCCGACAACCAGGTGTTCCAGCGCGATGAAAGGAACAGGGTCGACGTGGCGCTGCGCGGCGAAGGGCCGTCCGGTCAATCCGTCGAAGTGCGCGTTACTAAGAAGCGGGGCGTGGTGCCGGGCTTCGAGTGGTCGCCCTTCGCCAAGGTGGCCGGCAACGCCTGGAGCGGCGTCCTCACCGGCCTGCCGGCGGGCGGACCCTACACCATCGAATTGCGGGCCGGCGCGGCGCGCGCCGCCGTGCACGACGTGCTGGTCGGCGACCTGTGGGTGCTGGCCGGACAGTCCAACATGCAGGGCGTCGGCGACCTGATCGATGTCGAACCGCCGCACGAGCTGGTCCACAACTTTGACTTGAGCGACCAGTGGGTGCTGGCCGAAGAACCCTTGCACACGCTGGCCAACGCGGTGGACCGTGTGCACTGGCCGCGCAATCAGAACAAGGAGCCCGAGAAGCTAAGCGGCGAGCGCCTGCGCGCCTTCCTCGCCAATCGCAAGAAGGGCGCGGGGCTTGGTTTGCCGTTCGCCGTCGAGATGGTGAAGCGCACCGGCGTGCCGGTCGGACTGCTCTCCTGCGCGCACGGCGGCACGTCGATGGACCAATGGGACCCGCGGAAGAAAGATCAGGGCGGCGATTCCCTTTACGGCGCCACCTACCGGCGGATTCAAGCCGCGGGCGGCAAGGTCACCGGCGTGCTGTGGTATCAGGGGGAATCCGATACCGGACCGGGCTCTTCCGGGCTGTACCAGGAGAAGTTCGAGCGCCTGATTGCGGCGTTCCGCTCCGACCTGAATGCGCCGGCCCTGCCGTTCTACTTTGTCCAGCTCGGCCGGCACATCAACTACTCCAACCAGCCGGGGTGGAACCAGGTGCAGGAGGCGGAACGCCTGATCGAGAGCAAACTGCCCCACACCGGCATGGCGCCCGCCATTGACCTCGAACTGGACGACGGCATCCACATCGGGACCCAGGGGCTGAAGATCCTCGGCCAGCGCTTGGCCAAGCTGGCCACGGGACAAGCCCAGCGCGGCCCGCGCCCACTGTCGGCCAGTTACAGCGCCGGCGTGATTCGCGTCCGGTTCGCCAGCGTCAACGGCCGCCTGCGCAGCCAAGGCCGGATGGCCGGCTTTTCCATCCACGACGCGCAAGGGCAGCCGGTGGCGGCGATCTACAAGACGCGCGCCGATCCGGCCGACGGAAGCGCGATTCTGCTGCACGTGGGCTTCGGCCCGCAGGGTCCGCCGTCAGGCGCGACTTTGTGGTACGGACAGGGGAAGGATCCGTACTGCAATATCGTGGATAGCGAAGACATGGCGATGCCCGTCTTCGGCCCGCTGGCGATCGAATAGCGCCGGGGGTCGAACCTGCTGCCGGCTCACGCCACGCTGGTCCGGCAGGTTTCGACCGTGTCGAATTCGCCGGCGAAGTACTTGCGGTTGATCCACAACGCCACGTTCACCAGCGAGATCAGCACCGGCACCTCGACCAGCGGACCGATGACCGCAGCGAACGCCGCGCCGTGGTGGATGCCGAATGTCGCAATGGCGACCGCGATGGCCAGCTCGAAGTTGTTCGAGGCGGCGGTAAAGGACAGCGTGGTGGCCTCGGCGTACCGTGCCCCTACCTTCTTGCTCATCCAGAACGACACGGCAAACATCACCACAAAGTAAACCGTCAGGGGAATCGCCACCCGCACCACATCCAGCGGGAGTTGCACGATCTTTTCGCCTTTCAGCGAGAACATCACGACAATGGTGAACAGCAGCGCGATGAGGGTGATCGGGCTGATCTTCGGGATGAACCGCTGCTCGTACCACGCCCTGCTTTTTACCCGTAGCAGCGTGTAGCGCGTGATCATCCCGGCCAGGAAGGGAATTCCCAGGTAGATGAACACGCTCTTGGCGATCTCGGCCATCGAGATGTCGACCTCGACCGCGGTCAGTCCCAGCCAGCGCGGCACGGTGGCGAGAAAGAAATACGAGTAGACGGAAAAGAACAGCACCTGAAAAATCGAGTTGAACGCCACCAGGCCCGCGGCGTACTCGCGGTCGCCGCGCGCCAGATCGTTCCAGACGATCACCATGGCGATGCAGCGCGCCAGTCCGATCAGAATCAGCCCGGTCATATACTCGGGCTGATCGCGCAGAAACAGAACCGCCAGCGCGAACATGAGCACCGGTCCTACCACCCAGTTCTGGACTAAGGAGAGCAGCAACACGCGGCGATGCTGGAAGACCCGGCCCAACTCTTCATACTTCACCTTCGCCAGTGGCGGGTACATCATGAGGATCAGGCCGATCGCAATCGGAATCGACGTCGTGCCCACGCTGAAACGGTCCAGGAAGGGCACGACCCCAGGGAACACATACCCGAGGCCGACCCCGGCCGCCATCGCGGCGAAAATCCAGAGCGTGAGGAAACGATCCAGGAAAGACAGGCGGGATTTTTCAGGACGGGCCATTTTATGCTCCTATATTTCTACCTTACTCGAATCATCGAACGATTCCGGCCGCTTCGTCCCGGGCCAGCAGAGCGCGGGCAGTCTCATAAACCAGGACTCCGGCCAACCACAGGACGGCGGCGTCGTACAACGTGAAGGACAGCCACCAGGCGCTTACCACCATCATCAAGGCGCCGGAAACTGCGGCGATCGCCAGCGACGCCCAAAGCATGCCCTTTCGCGGACCACTCGTCAGGGAGACCGCAAGCAGTGCGGCGGCGGCCAGCACCAGGACGGACACCGGGAAGTGATTGGCGTCGAGCGTGAACCGCTCGAAGGTCATAAACGCGAGCAGCCGGGGCGTGGCGGCGGAGACCGCCAGACCGAGCAGTCCGGCGAGGGTGAACAGCCAGGCCGCGCGGCGCGCCTTTTCCGGCGGCACGGACCCCAACTGGCGCAGCAGCCAGCGAACCAGCAGGCCCGCGCCCAGGAGCGCCAGCAAACAGAGCGCCACGTAAAGGAGGGGTTTCAGGGTGGCTTCGCGGAAGGCTCCTAACCACGCCTGAGCGCGGGAAAGGCCGATCGCCTCGAAGTTCGCCCGCCAGACGGCGCGGCCTGCCTCATCGAAGGGCCGCTCGAGCGTGCGCCCGAACAAGAAAACGGCCTGGTATGCATGGCAATCCGTGCAGCCCTTGGCGCCCAGGGCCGCCCGCGCGGGTAACACGTTGTGCGAATACTTGTAGACCGACGCGTACGGCGAGGCCTCGTGCGGTTGCTTGGGCAGAGTCTCAAAGCGGTTGCCCGCAGTGTACTTGCGGTCGTCGGCGACGTACACCAGGGTGCGTCCGGACAGGGGAAAGCCGGTTGCTTCCAGGTAAGACGCGGTCGAGCTGAGCAGGGCGTCGATCTCCGCGGGCCGGTTCACTTCGATCATTCCGTCGCCGTTGTCGTCGCGGATCTCGGCCAGTTGCGGGTATTGGGTAGGATCGTTGCGGTGGGCCAGCCACATGCCGTAGAAATCCCGCATAAAAAGCTGGTTGAGTCCTGGCTTGCCGGGCTCTTCATAACCGACCCAGGCCGAGTGGACGCGGTCCACCGGAAAGATCTTGCCCTTGTAGCGCGCCAGCGAAGGGTAGAACTCGTTCACCGGCTTATCCTGCGCCGTGAACAGGTCGAGTTCGCCGTAGTGATTCCAGAACGCCATGTCCTGGTCGTAGAAGGTCCAGATGCGCTTGGGCGGCGGCTGAATCCGGGGCGCGCCGTTATAAACGTCGCTGGCCTGGACCAGGGCGGCTTTGGTGTAGCGGCGGGGAATGTGGCAGGTAGCGCAGGCGATCTTATCCAGGTGGAGCGGCGGCAGCCAGGTATGTTTGGCAATGGGCGCGCCGAGCGTGCCTTCGGCGTGGCATGATTCGCACGAGCGGACGGTGTTGTCCAGGTCGTTGCGCACCCAGCCGGAGGGGTCGTCCCCTTTGCCGATCTGATGCACCTCCTTGCCGCGGATGCGCGGATCGGAGGCGCGGCTGCCCGAAGTGTGGCAGTCGACGCATTTCAGTCCCTTGGCCAGGTGCACGTCGGTGTGCGCGGAGAAGGACGCGCCCCGCTTTTTCCAGTCCGGCTTGGCATGACAGTGCAGGCAGGTCTCGTTCCGGGGCGCGGGCGCGATGTGCACGGTCACGTTACCGCGCTCGTCGAACAGGGCGCGGTTGTAGACGACCTGGGGCTTTTCGCCCGCCGCGACCTTGCCGGTCACCTCCCCAAAACCCGCGCCGGCGGTGGCCGCCCAACGGAAATTCAGCGCCGCGAGTTGATCGTTCCGCAACTTATAGTTGTATTCGGGCTGGTGGCAGAGCAGGCAGTCGGCTTCGACGACGCCTGTTTCGGACCAGCGGGCCTTGAAGTAGTCGCCGTCGAGTCCGTTGTCGCCGCCGGGCGAGAGGCCGCTGGCGGGATCGTTCATCCGGTAGTCGTAGCGCTTGCCGTCGCGGTCGTATTCCAGAGGCCCGCCGCCGGGATGGCAGTTGCCACACGTGGCGGTGACAAAGTCGAACGATGTCATGTCGATCGTGCGGGCATTCAAGTTCTGCTTGGGCGCGAGTTGCCGGTAAAGCGGCGCGGGCGAGCACCAGTTGCCGCCGTAGTTGCCAGGGCTGGAGGTCCACTGGTAGCGCGCCGCGAACTCCTTCGGGAGCGCCTCGCCGCGTCCCTGCTGGAAGTGAAAGCCCTGGGTGATTTTGTCGTAATCGTGGCAGCCGGGGGCGCCGCAGGTCTGCTTCGGCGAATATGGCGCGCTGACCTTCGGGTCCGCGGCGGGATTGATGATGTTGCCCGCCTCGTCGCGCAGGGGAAAGGGAGGACAAACTCCGAAGGGCTGGCGCGCGGTCTGCGCCAGCAGCGTCACGGAAAGCAAGCCCAGGGGGAACCACGGAAGCAGTTCGCGAATCACGATGAGAGACCTCCGGCGCGGAGAGCGGAGGCCACTTCGGCCACGCGCCGGCCAAGGCTGCGCGCCGTCGCCAGCCCCGCCTCGTCGCCGCGGATGTCGTCCTTGGCGCTGACCAGCATCCCGCCGAGCCGGGAGGTAGGGCCGCCTTCGCTGACGATGATCATGTCCTGGCAGAGCAGCGCGGCGTGAATGGTTTGCAGCGTCAGCTCCTGCCCGCCATTGCGGGCGGCGCCGACCGCGATCGCTCCGCCCACCTTGTTGCGCAGCGCGAACGTGGAGCGGAACTCCATCCACCGGTCGAGAAACGCCTTGCACAGCGCGCTCATATTGCTGAAATAGACAGGCGAGCCGATAATGATTCCGCCCACCTCCGGCGCCCGCAGTTTCGCGCCGAGCGCGGGGAAGTCGTCGCGCTCGCCGGGCGCGAGAGGCACGCCCGCCGCCACGTCGCCGGGAATCTTCATGCCGCCCAAATCGACCAACTCTACTTCGACATGGGGGCCGAAACCCTTCGCCGAGTCCAGACAGGCGCGCAACGCCGCCGCCGTCGTGCGGTCCCGGCGCGGGCTACAGGCGACCCCGATGATCTTCAGCGGGCGCGTGGTGGGCGCCGCGCCGCTTTGCGTCGTTTGCCCCCAAAGAATCGGACTGGCGCCCGCCACCCCGATGAGCGTCCTTCTCGTCCACTGGATTGCCATGAATCCTCCCTGGCTGTTGGCCCGGCTGGATTGCCCGCCCGGTTTCGTGCTAGCGCAGCAGCGCCCGGATCTCTTCCGGACTCGCCACCTTCCCGGCGACCTTCACCTGGCCGTCGACCGCGAGCGCCGGCGTCGTCATCACGCCAAAACCCACAATCTGGTTGACATCGGTGACCTTTTCGATCTCATACTCGATGCCCAGTTCCTGCGCAGCTTGCTCGGCGTTTGCCGTCAGTTGTTTGCATTTCGGGCACCCCGTACCCAGAATTTGAATTTTTCGCATCGTCCTGTCGCCTCCTTGCTTACGAAACAAAAGCTCCATACATCATTCCCGTGCACGCCGCCAGCAGGATCACCAGCCCGACGAAGGTGACCGTTTTTCGGGTTCCCAGGATGCTGCGGATCACCAGCATGTTGGGCAGGGAGAGCGCGGGACCGGCCAGCAGCAGCGCCAGGGCGGGCCCCTGCCCCATCCCGCTGCCCAACAGGCCTTGCAGGATCGGAATCTCCGTCAGCGTCGCGAAATACATGAACGCTCCCGCCACCGCCGCAAACAGGTTCGCCTGCCAGGAATTTCCGCCCACCGCGCCCGCGACCCAGGCGGACGGAATCAACCCCTCCTCGCCCGGACGCCCCAGCAGCACGCCCGCCGCCAGCACGCCCACAAGCAGCAGGGGCAGGATCTGTTTGGCGAAGTCCCAAGTGGTCGAGAGCCATTCGCGCAGTTCGGCGCCGCCCGAGTGGATGACAACCGCCAGCCCGAGGAATCCGGCGGTGAACGCCACACCTGGTTGCTCCGGCCAAAGTAAGGCCAGCAGGGCGACCGGCACGGTCACCGCGCCGAGTTTCCACCAGGACACGTGAAACCAGGCCGCCAGCATCAGCGCCAGCGAGGCGGCCGCCCAGGCCGTCACCACCCACTTGGCCTGGTAGATGGTGCGCCAAGCGCCGCCCGCCTCCCGCGGTTCCCCCCAGTTGGCGAACACCAGGATGGCCACCATCGCCGCCAGGAACGCGCCGTTCTGCCTCAAGGGGCGTCCTGCCTCCGGCAGGGGCATTGCCGCCTGCGCCGCTGCCTTGGCGGTCTCCTCTTTACGGAAGATCCCGTGCATCAGCAGGCCGATGACGACGCTGAACGCAATCGCGCCCACGGCGCGCGCCACTCCTAAACGCCAGCCCAGAACCCGCGCCGTCAGAACAATCGCCAGAACGTTGATCGCCGGACCCGAGTACAGAAATGCGCACGCCGGTCCCAGCCCTGCTCCCAGGCGGTAAATGCCCGCGAACAACGGCAGCACGGTGCAACTGCAAACCGCGAGCGCTACTCCCGAAACGGAGGCGACGCCGTAGGCGACGACCTTATTCGCCTGGGCGCCCAGATAGCGCATCACCGCGCTGGAGTTGATGAAAACCGCGATCGCGCCCGCAATGAAGAACGCCGGAAGCAAGCACAACAGCACATGCTCCCGGGCGTACCACTTCGCCAGTTGCAGTCCCTCCAGAATCGCGCGGTCGAATCGCGCATTGCCGGCGGGCAGGAAATAGAAGGTAAGGAAGACGCCCGTTACCGCGCTGATGTTCTTCCACTCCGCCCTCGGATCCACTACCCGACCTCCAACAGTTCCCGCTGTTGCTCGGCCGTCCGCGCCATCACTTCGCTGACGCAGTCGAAAAAGCGCAGCACGCAGGGGGTCTTGAGCGTGTAGAACACCTGCATGCCACGCTTCTCGTCGGCGACAATTCCGGCCGCTTTCAGGACCGACAGGTGCTTGCTCACGGTAGACATGTCCGCTCCCACCATTTCGGTGAGTTCGCACACGCAGCGTTCGCCCCGCGAGAGCACATCCACGAGGAACAGCCTCGAAGGATGGGCGAGGGCCTTCAGAATCCGGGCACGAGCTTCGAACCGCGCCAAGGTTTTAGGATCCATCGCCGATTCCGTGCAGCAACCGGCGGACCAACCTCCGGGGCGCAACCGTTTCTCGACGCCTCCCGATGGCTTAGTCGGGGATTTCGTACGCCTTAGGTCCTCTGCGGGAGCGGTTTCGGGGGACAGCGGCGGCCCCGTGGCGCCTGGCGCGAGTGGCATTTGGCTATTTGGCGGGTGCGCCAAATAGCCCACCGCGATGACTGCTGCGCGCCTTCCTCAATGGATAAATAACTGGAGTTGAACCTGGAGGACGCCATGTCCGGGACCAACTCGCGGCTGCTGGAACACATAGCTGATCATCACCTTCGCCGCATCCTGCTTGAGGTAGTAGTTGAGCCCCAGGGTAGTCTGCCGCAGATCCCAGCGATTCACCACCTGGCGGTTCGGATCGAAGTGCTCGTACTTCGCCACGGCCTGCCATCGCCGATCGAGGGTTGTCGCCGCCTGCAAATACCAGCCGCTGGAAGAGAAATCCGGACCTAGGCCGCCAGCGAATCGAAGCCGGGCGTGGATATACTCGGCACGCACGGAAAGATCGCCCCAGTCGGCGGAGAACTCCGCGCCCCAACGCCGGTCCGCGCCCCGGAAGTGTTCCAAGCTCGCGAATTCAGGGCCTGGACAGCAGGGCCGAAACGGCAAATCGCCTCCCCGGCGGATCGCGCCCGCCCAGCCGAGTTGGAGCGCCAAAGGCCGTCCTCCGACAGGTCGCTCCGGCCAGATCTCCTTTAACGCCTGGGCGACGACCATCGGTCCCAAGCCGCGGAACGCATGCATGGCGCCCCGCCCGTCGAACACGCCCAGGGCATAACGCAAACCGTGCTCCAATTCGCCGTCGATTTGCAGCCCGCGGTCACGGTAGAACGAGTCGATGTAAGGACCATCCGGAGTCAACGCGTCTGTGACCAGAGACCGGTCCATGGTCAGAATCCGGAAATCCGGCGTAAAACGCTCCCGGCCGAAGGGCGGCTTGAACTGCCCGATCACCAACTGAAGCTTCTTGCGCGCGGCAAAGCGCAACCACGCTTCCTGAAAGTGTGCGTGTCCGTCCGTGGAACTCCGGTTGCCTTCCTTGAAAAGACCTTGCGCGTACCACTGCACCCGCGGACTCAGGTTGCCGCCCACCATGAGCTTGAAGCGCCGCAAGGCGTAGAGATCCTCTCCCCCCTCGACGGACGTGTACCGCAATTGCATATAGCTGGACCAACGGATCCGGGAGGTGGAGTCGCGCAGAGGCGGAGGGAACATCTGTCCACTTAGAGGGCACAGCGAGCCCTGGAGCGAGGCTATGAAGGCTGCGATGGCGCAGCGCCCTCCGTTCCCCACGGCGGCGTCTATCTCCTCTCCACCCAAACCAAGAGCACGCCGAGGTCCTACATAAGTTTTCGCGGAGCCTTGACAGAATCCATATTTCGCCTACAATCGAAATATGGATTCCGCCGAGTCCAGCCGCACCGCCCGATTCGCCGACATGCTGGCGGCGATGGGCACGGAGCCACGCTTACGGATTATCCGGCTCCTTTTAAGCGCGCATCCTCAAGGGATGGTGGCGGGTGACATCCAGGCGGAATTGGGCGTGCCCCCCTCCACTCTGTCCCATCACCTGGAGAAGCTGAGAAACGAAGAACTGGTGAAAGTCCGGAGGGAGAGTACGTATCTGTGGTATAGCGCGAACACGGAAGTCCTGCGTGAACTGTTGACGTTTCTCTACGCCGAATGCTGCACCAGGAACAAAGTGATCACGCCGGAAGAAATCGTTTCGCTCTGCAAATAACCGCGCGAGGAGGATTTGGGAGATGCGAAGTGGGTGGCAGGCGGCAGCCGTCTGTTTGTTGCTGGCGGCGGCAGCCCCGGCCGAGATGGCCAAGAAGCGGGTGTTGATCTTGTGTACGGGCAACTCCGCCCGGAGCCAGATGTCCGAGGGTTTCCTGAAGTCACTGGATCCGCGGCTGGAGGTCTATTCGGCCGGGACCAAGCCCGCGCCGCGCGTGAATCCTTTCGCGATTACGGTGATGCGCGAGATTGGCATCGACATTTCCGGCGGTAAGCCGAAGAAAGTGGATCAATTCCTTCATCAGTCCTTCGACTACGTCATCACGGTGTGTGACGATGCCGACAAGTCGTGCCCTCGTTTCGCCGGCAAGGTGGGCAAGCGGGTCCACATTGGATTTCCGGACCCGGCCAAGGCGACCGGGACGGACGAGGAGAAACTGGCCGTGTTCCGCGCCGTGCGGGACGACATCCGAAAGCGGTTCCGCGAGTTTTACGACCAGGAGATCAGCAAGGGCTTATGAGCTGCCAAGAGATCAAGGAAGCGGTCAAAGAAAAATACGGGCAGGCCGCGCTCCGCGTGGTGTCCGGCCAAGGCAACGCGTGCTGCGGCAGTTCGCCGTCCTCGGCGGCGAGCGGGGGTGACCCGATCACCTCGAACCTGTACGACGAGTTGCAAAAAACCGAACTGCCTGAGGCCGCGGTGCTGGCGTCCCTTGGGTGCGGCAATCCAACGGCGCTGGCGGAGTTGAAGCCGGGCGAGACCGTGCTCGATCTGGGCAGCGGCGGGGGCATCGACGTATTTCTTTCGGCCCGGCGCGTCGGCCCCACGGGGAAAGCCTACGGGCTCGACATGACCGACGAAATGCTGGCCCTGGCGCGGGAGAACCAGCGGAAAGCGGGCATGGAGAATGTCGAATTTCTCAAAGGCGAGATCGAGAATATCCCCCTGCCCGACGAATCGGTCGACGTGATCATTTCCAACTGCGTGATTAACCTGTCGGCGGACAAGGACAAGGTGCTGGCGGAAGCGTTCCGGGTGCTCAAGCCGGGCGGCCGATTCGCCGTCTCGGACGTGGTGGTGCGGGGCGAGGTCCCCGCCGAAGTGCGCCGCAACCTCGAATTGTGGGCGGGTTGCGTGGCGGGCGCGCTGGAAGAATCTGAGTACCGCGCCAAGCTGGCGCGGGCCGGCTTCACGGAGATCGACGTCGAGCCCACGCGGGTTTACCAACTCGAGGAAGCGCGCGGCTTTTTGGCCGGGTCCGGCATCGACCTGGACGCCATCGCCCCGCAGGTGGACGGCAAATTCATGAGCGCTTTTGTGCGCGCCCGCAAGCCATGAAGCCCCGTATCCTGGTGCTGTGTACGGGTAACTCCGCGCGCAGCCAGATGGGCGAAGGCCTGTTCCGCCACTGTTTGGGTGACCGGTTTGAGGTGCACAGCGCCGGCACCCGCCCCAGCTTCGTGCGGCCCGAGGCGATCGCCGTGATGGCGGAGCTGGGTATCGACATCTCCGGCCACCGCTCCAAGCCGGTGGACGAGTTCCGGGACACGGAGTTCCGTTATGTGGTCACGGTCTGCGACCACGCCAAGGAGAGCTGTCCGGTGTTGCCCGGCGTAGCCGAGCGCCTCCACTGGAGCTTCGAAGACCCGGCGGCGGTGGAGGGGACTGAGGACGAGCGCTTGGCTGCCTTCCGCCGCATCCGGGACCAGATTCGCGAGCGGGTGGAAGCATTCGCCCGCACCGTCTGAGGCTTCGGACGTGCCGCTTGGCCGCTGCCTCTGCGCAATCCCACAACGGGGCGCGTGATTTGCCCCAAGCCCGGCCGCTGTCGGCCGGCCTCGGCGCGTCGCCTCTCGGCGGCCTAAATTTCACATTTCCGGAAATTTAGGAAGAGCCAGCAAGGGCGCGGCATTCTTTGGACCCCCAATTGCCCAGCTTTAGCGCAAATGCGCAGGGTTTTTTGCCTCCTGCGAGAACTACAGGCAAGGAGCCACGGGGATGTCTGACTTTCGCGAAACACCTGACGCCGCCGCTCAGGAACCCGGAAGACGGCGGTTCTTCCAGTCCCTGGCCAGTCTCGGTTCGAGTGCGGCCGCCGGTTTGGCTGGGCTCAAGATCCTTCAGAATGCCCCGGTAGAGGCCGCCGAGCCGCCTCCCCCGCTGGCCGAGCCAACGGGGAGCGTTCTCATCCGGATGCAGCAGGATCTAGAGCGGACCCTCGCCGCCGGCAAAACGCCGAACTGGCTGATGGTGGTGGACACACGCAAATGCATTGGCTGCGACGCCTGCACCATCGCCTGCCGGGCCGAAAACCCCACCGGGCCGGCGGGGAACTTCCGGCGGGTCCTCAAGCTGGATCTGCCGATCAGCGCTCGCCCATGGGCGATCTTCAAGCCCGCGAACTGCTTGCAGTGCGATGACCCGCCCTGCGCCCGCGCCGTCCCGCAAGGCATGATCGTCAAGCGGCCGGACGGCATTGTCGAGTTCGACTATGACAAGCTGAAGGGCCCTTACGCCCGCGCGGCCGCCCAAGCCTGTCCGGTAAAGATGATCCACGTCGATGACGGAAAGACGTTTACGCAGGGGACGCCCCGTCCGCAGGAATACGAGGCCCGGACGTTCGTCGAAAACGGGAGACTCCTCCGCCGCCAACCCGGCGCGAATCCGCTGGCGGACACCGCGCGCAAATGCACCTTCTGTAGCCACTTGCTGGAAGATGGGGTGTTACCCGCTTGCGTGACCACTTGCATCGGCGGCGCGATGTATTTCGGCGACGCCGCCGATCCCCGCAGCCTGATCAACGAGATCACCGAAGGCAGGCGCGTTTTCAAGGGACATGAGTACCTGGGTCTGAAACCAAGGGTGATCTACTTCACTGAGTCCATGTCCGACACGCCGCACATCGAGTGCGTCGCTTGCCATTCCTGAGGAGACCGCCATGGAAAATGTTGAGAAACCCACCACGGCATCCGATCCGGAACAGGAAACCTCCACCGGCCGCCGGGAGATCATCCGGAGCGGGGCGCTGCTGGGCTCGGCTTGTCTGGCGGCGCTGCTGGGAGACTCTGCTTCCGCTCAACCTGCGACCGGCCCCCGGGTTCCCGCCCGCAAAACCGGGCCCAGTGACTGGATCTACACCACCTGCCTCCAGTGCAACACCGGCTGCGAAATAAAGGTGCGCATCCAGGATGGGCTGGCCGTGAAGATCGACGGGAATCCCTACGGCCCGCGCGCGATGGATCCTCACCTCGACTGGCGCACGCCGGTGGCCCAAGCCACGAAACTGAAGGGCAGCATCTGCCCCAAGGGGCAAGCCGGCATGCAAACCGCTTACGACCCGTACCGCATCATGAAAGTGCTCAAGCGAGCCGGGAAGCGCGGCGAGGGTAAGTGGACCACCATTTCGTTTCACGACGCCATCACAGAAATTGTGAACGGCGGCGTTTTGTTTCCCCAGGACGGCGGCAACAGGGTCACCGGTCTCCGCGACTTGTACGCCCTGCGCGATCCGAGGGTCTTCGCCTCGATGGCGGCGGATGTAAGAAACATCCAGGACAAGAAGCTGACGGTTGCCGAATTCAAGGAGAAGTACAAAGATCACCTCGACAAACTGATTGACCCCGACCATCCGGATTTGGGCCCGAAGAACAATCAGTTCGTTTTTAATTGGGGGCGCCTGAAAGCGGGCCGGGGCGACTTCTTCCGGAGGTTTGTGACGGACAGTTTCGGATCGGTCAATGCGCACGGCCACACCACCGTGTGCCAGGGCTCCATCTACTTCGCGGGCAAGTCCATGGCGGACCAGCCGAGTGGGGGCAGTTGGTCGGGCGGGGCCAAGTCCTACTGGATGGCGGACACCAGCAACGCGGAATTCATCATCTATTGGGGGGCCAACGTCCTGGAAGGCAACTACGGGCCGCCCCTGAAAGCGCCAAAGATTACGCGGGGCCTCGCCAGCAAGCGGCTGAAGGTCGCCGTGATCGATCCTCGCCATAGCAAGATCGCGGCCAAAGCCTGGAAGTGGATTCCGATCCGGCCCGGCGAGGATGCGGCGTTTGCGATGGGCATGATTCGCTGGATCCTCGAAAACGACCGCTTCGACCGGAGGTATCTGGAGAATTGCAACCGGGCCGCAGCTACCGCCGATGGCGAGCCCACCTGGTCGAACGGCGCCTGGCTGGTGAAGCTTCGCCCGGACGGCTCGGCGGGCTCCTTCCTGCGGGCTTCCGAAATTGGACTCGGCGGAGACGCGGACACCTTCGTGTGTCTCAAGGACGGCAAGCCGGTCGCATTCAAGTCCGATGACGCCGCCAACGCGGTCGAGGGGGACCTGTTCGCCGACACCGCGATTCAGGGCATCGCGGTCAAGTCCGCCTTGCAAATCCTTTATGAGGAAGCCGCCAAGCGGACCATCGAGGGTTGGGCGGCGCTGGCGGGCGTCAGCCCGAACGACATCGTGGCCCTTGCCCGCGAGTTCACCGCGCATGGGAAAAAGGCGGTCGTCGAGATTCACCGGGGCGTCTCGCAACACACCAATGGGTTTTACAACGTCCTGGCCACGATGGGCGCGCTGAACACGCTCATTGGCAACCTGGATTGGAAAGGCGGGCTCGTCTACAGCGGCGGCTCCTACGGCGAAACGGGCGGGACGGGACGGCCGTTCCAATTGAGCGATCACCCCGCCAGAATCACGCCTTTTGGCATTGACATCATCCGCGGCGGGGCAAGCTACGAAAAGAGCACCATCTTTGCCGGTTATCCCGCCAAACGCCCGTGGTATCCGCTGGCGAGCGACGTCTATCAGGAGGTGATTCCGTCGGCCGGCGACGCGTATCCGTATCCGGTCAAGGCTCTCTTCCTCTATATGGGCTCGCCGGTCTACGCGCTGCCGGCGGGGCATTCGCTGATCCCCATCTTGCTCGACCCGGCCAAGATCCCTCTGTTCGTCTGTAGCGACATCACGATCGGAGAAACCAGCCAATACGCCGACTACATCTTTCCGGATCTTACCTACCTGGAACGGTGGGAGTTCCACCGCACCCACCCGTCCATCGTGCACCGCGTTTCGCCGGTGCGCCAGCCCGCCATCGCTTCGCCAAATGAAACCGTGCGGGTCTTTAACGAGGAAATGCCGGTCTCGATGGAAAGCGTGTTTCTGGCCATTGCCGAGCGCCTCCAGATGCCGGGATTCGGGCCTGGGGGCTTTGGCGCAAGCGGCGATTTGACGCGCCCCGAGCATTACTATCTCCGCATGGTCGCCAATATCGCCTTCGGCGACTCCAGCAGCGGAACCGATGTCTGTCCGGACGCGACGGACGAGGAAATGGAGATTTTCCGGAATGCGCGCAAGCACCTGCCCAAGAGCGTTTTCGACGAAGCCCGATGGGCGGAAAGCGTGGGCCCCAACTGGTGGAAGAAGGTCGTTTACGTGCTCAATCGAGGGGGGCGCTGGTGGGGCTACGATTACGCCTGGACAGGCGAGCAGGTGCGCGCCCGGTATGCAAAGCTGGTAAATCTGTATCACGAGAAGCCGGCCAATACGCGCAATTCGATGACCGGGGCCTACTTAAGCGGCATCCCTACCTACCTGCCCGTCACCGACGCGCTGGGCAAGCCCCTCGACCACCGGGACGCTCCCTTCACCCTGATCACCCACCGCGCCATGCTGGCGTGCAAGAGCCGCACCATCTCGAACTACTGGCTGACGGATGTGCTTCCTGAGAACACGATCGAGATGAATCAGTCCGACGCGCGCCGCCTCGGACTGAAGAACGGCGATCAGGTCTGGCTGGCTTCCGCATCGAATCCAGACGCCGAGTGGAAGCTCGGCCACGGCCAAACCAAACCCCTCCTGGGGCGTTTGCGCCTGTCGGACCGTATTCGCACCGGGGTGATCACCTTCGAACTGGGCTATGGGCACTGGGCCTACGGCGCGGCGGATCAGACGATCGATCGGGACGTCATCCCTGGAGATCCCCGCCGGGCGGCGGGCATCCACGCCAATGCGGCCATGACCGTGGATCCGCATTTACGCGCGCCGTTGAGCGACGTAGTGGGAGGCAGCGCGGTCTTTTACGATACAAAGGTGTTCGTGGTGAAGGCCTGAACTTCAGGCCAGGCGTGCCACCTGATCGGTGATGTACTGCAAGCGGTCCCATTCGCAATCGACGGTCACCATGTCGCTGACGCCCAGGATCAACCGCGACGAGTGGCCGTAGCGGGCCAGCAGCCCATCGATGAACGCGCGGAAGTCTTCCCAGCTTGCGCTGTCGGCGCACAGCAGCACCGAAGGGATCCCGCCCCAGATCGTCACCTTACCCTGAAACGCCTCGACGATTTCGTCGAACGTGCAGCGGGTCATGGGGGCGGGGCACACCGAGTCGGCGACGTCGAAGCCCGCTTGCAGGTAAAGCGGGAACAGGCGGCGGTTCTCGCCGTCGGTGTGCGTCAGCAGGTATTTGCCGATGGCGTGCAGCTCGGCGCCGTACTTTTTCAGCGCAGGCAGGATAGCCTGGGCGAAAAACGCCGGGTAGGTGATGGCGTCGTCATAATTGCCGCCGAGGTGCACGACTTCGGCAGGCGAGGCGGCGGCCGCCGCCTGAATTCCGTCGAAGAACGGCTGCACCGCTTCGGCCAGGCGGGCGATTTTGTCCGGGTAGTCGACGCGAGCGTAGAAGAATTTCTCCACCTCCAGCAGGTCTTTCATGATGTGGTGCGTGGGGCACGCCGTGCCGCTGGTGAACGCCACGACAATGCCGCGGTCGCCGATGCGTTCGCGTGCGCGAAGGTAGCCGTCCAGGCAGGGGTTTACCCGCAAGTGCTCGTAGACGTAAGCCACGGCGTCGAAGTCGGCGGGCCCCTGAATGGGATTCCGCGTCACCCAGGGCACCGACGCCCCGGCGTCCAGCGACTCCTCGGTGTAGACGCTCTCGGTGCGCACCGTGCCGAAAGGCGTTTCGTACTCGACGGTCAGCCGCGGGCCGTCCTGTCGGACACGGCGTTCCACGCCGTCGAAATGGACCCGGAAGGGCGCGACCGTAGGGACCATGACGCCGAGCGCGCGGTCGGCCATGGGGGGATCTTCCGGGCAGTCGGTGAAGTCCGGCACCACGGCGTAATGCGCCACGCCCAGCCGGTCGGTCACCTCCGGCAGCGTGAGCCCTTCCAATTCGGCGGGCAACGTGCCCTTGCGTTTGCGCCCGCGATACCAGAATTCCAGGCGCGGCGCCCAGGGGATCCGGTCGACGGGATCGCCGCGCACGGCGGCCAGGATGCGTTCGCGATCGGTCATTGGGTGAACCCTCCGCCAGCGCCTTCACTATAGTCGGCGCGGCGGGGAAAGAGAAGGCGGATTAATAACCCATTTCCCGGAGGCCCTCGACGGTCAAGCCCGGCTTGGTCTCGATCCGGGAGAGCAGTTTCTCGACGTGTTTGGCGATCATGTCGCACTCCAGGTTCACGCGCGCCCCCGGGCGGTAGCCGGACAAGGTTGTGTTGCGGTAGGTGTGGGGAATGATGGTGACGGAGACGACGCCGTTCTCGATCGCGGCGATGGTCAGCGAGATGCCGTCGATGGCGATGGATCCCTTGAAGACCAGGTAGCGGTCCAGTTCCGGCGGCGTCCGGACGCGCAGCCACCAGTTGTCGTCACCCAGCGGATCGAGCGCGAGCAATTCGCCGGCGCCATCGACATGGCCCTGCACCAGGTGCCCGCTGAGCCGCGAGGACAGACGCAGCGGCCGCTCCAGGTTGACGCGCGAGCCCACGCGCAGATCGCCGAGATTCGAACGGCGGAGGGTTTCCGGGGCCAGGTCGGCGGAGAACGCGCCGCGGCCCGGATTCACCGCGGTCAGGCAGACGCCGTTGACCGCGATGGACGCCCCTTCGGTGGTATCTTCCAGCACCAGGCGGCAGCCGATGCGCAGCCGCGCGCCGGCGGCGCGGCGTTCGATGCTTTCAACCACGCCAAGTTCTTCAATAATCCCGGTGAACATAAGCCTCCACGGCGAACTCGTCGGGCGCCACCCGATGCAGCGTCAGGCGTTCGACCCGAATGGCGTCCCGGCGGCGGCGGCGCCCGGGTCCTCCCGCCATCGGCAGCGCCTGGACTCCGCCCAGGATTTTCGCGCCATAGTAGAGAAACACCTTGTCGACAATGCCCGCTTCCAGCGCGGCCCAGTTCATGATGCTGCCCGCCTCGATCATCAGCGAAAGGTAACTTTCCCGCGCCAGCAGTTCGACCAGCGCCCGCAGGTTGGTGCGGCCGCCGGGCCCGTCCAGCGCCACCACCCGCACGCCCCGTTCTTCGAGCGCCCGCCGCCGCTCGGCGGGCGCGGCGGAAGTGGCCGCCACCAAAAGATCGCCCTGGCAGCTTTCCACCATTTTGCAGTGAAGCGGCAGGCGAAGCTGCGAATCCGCCACGATGCGCAGCAGCGGGCGGCTGCGCTCCAGGCCGGTACGGTCGGTGAGCAGGCAATCGTCGGCCAGCACGGTGCCAATGCCAGTGAGAATCGCGTCCGCGCCGTGCCGGATGGTCTGCACGTGCCGCCGGGCCTCTTCGCTGGTGATCCAGCCTTCGTTGTCGTCGGGAGCGGCGATCTTCCCATCGAGCGTTAATGCGGATTTCAACGTGACCAGCGGGCGGCCATGGCGCATCAAGTGGACGAAGGGTTCGTTCAGCCGCTCGGCTTCCTCCCGCATTTCCGCGGGAACGAACACGTCGATGCCGGCCTCGCGGAGGCGGGCGAACCCCTGGCCGGAGACCCGCGGATTGGGGTCCTGCATTGCGGCGACCACCCGGCGGATGCCGGCGGCGATCAGCGCCTCGACGCAAGGCGGCGTGCGGCCCTGGTGGGCGCACGGCTCGAGATTCAGATACAGGGTGGCCCCGCGGGCCTTGTCCCCGGCCTGTTCGATGGCCAACACCTCGGCATGCTTGACGCCGGCGTAGGTATGCACGCCCCGTCCCACCACCACGCCATCCCGCTCGAGGACCGCGCCCACCATCGGATTCGGGCTCGTCCGCCCGTAGCCCTGCCGCGCCAACTCGATCGCCTCGCGCAGGAAAGCCAGGTTCATGCTTCGAAAATAGAGCGGATGAAGCTCTCCGGCTCGAAAGGGAGCAGGTCCTCCGCTTTTTCGCCCACGCCGACGTAGCGGATGGGCAGGTTGAGTTCCCGCGTGATGGCCACCACCACGCCGCCTTTGGCCGTGCCGTCCAGTTTGGTCAGCACCAGTCCGGTGACGCCCGCGGTCTCGGTGAAGCGCCGCGCTTGTTCCAGGCCGTTCTGGCCCGTGGTGCCGTCGAGCACCAGCAGCACCTCGTGCGGCGCGCCGGCGATCACCCGCCCGGCCGTCCGCCGCATCTTTTCGAGTTCCGCCATCAGGTTCGACTTGGTTTGCAGCCGGCCGGCGGTGTCGACGATCACGTAATCGGTGCGGCGCGCCTTGGCCGCCTGCAACGCGTCGAACAGCACCGCCGACGGGTCCGCCCCGGGTTTCTGGCGGATCACCTCGCAGCCGGCGCGCTGGCCCCAGACCTCGAGTTGTTCCATCGCCGCCGCCCGAAACGTATCCGCCGCGCAGAGCAGCACGCTGTGTCCCTCCCCCCGGTACCGCTGGGCCAATTTGCCGATCGTAGTCGTTTTGCCCGAGCCGTTCACGCCGACCACCATCACCACGGCGGGCGGCTCGCTGACCCGCGGCAAGGGCCGTTCCGCTGCTTGCAGAATCTCCAGCAGTTGCTCTCCGATCAGGCTGCGCAGTTCGCTGGCGTCGTTCACCAGCCGCCGGTCCACCCGCTGCCGGATCCGGTCGAGAATTTCGGTGGCGGTCTGGACGCCGATGTCGGCGCTGATCAGGGTGTACTCGAGTTCCTCGAGCAGATCGGCATCGATCACCTTCCTGCCGGTGAGGGTTTCCTCGATGCGGTTGGCGAGTCCTGCCCGGGTTTTCTCGACGCCCGCCTTCAGGCGTTCGAGCAGCGAGGGTTCCGGCGCCACGGAACCGAACAGGGTCTGGATCATGCTATTGACGCTATTGTAGCGGGTTGCCCATTCTTTATAGCGAGGCCAGTACCTCGAAGTCGACGTTGCCGCCGGAAAGGATGACGCCCAGACGGCGAACGCCCGGAGGCAGTTTTCCGAAGAGCGCGGCGGCCGCAGGCACAGCGCCGCTGGGCTCGACCAGCAGTTTCAGCCGCGACAGGAGGAATTTCACCGCGGCGCGGATTTCGGCTTCGCTCACCAGCACCACCTGTTCGACATGCCGCTGCAAGATCGGGAAAGTGAGTTTGCCGGGCGCGGGAGGGCGCAGGCCGTCGGCGATGGTCTCGGGCGGCGGAATCGTGACGCGTTCGCCTTTGGCCAGAGACAGGAACGTATCGTTGGCCTGCTCGGGTTCGGCGCCAAAGATCCGGATGGCGGGGTTGAGGCCTTTGGCCGCCACTGCGCAGCCAGCCAGCAGGCCGCCGCCGCCGATGGGCGCGATCAGCGCGTCAAGCTGCGGCGCTTCTTCCAGCAGCTCCAGCGCCGCCGTGCCTTGTCCGGCGATGATCCGCGGATGGTCGAAGGGGGGCGCCAGCACGGCGCCGGTTTCGCGCACCAGGGCGGCCGCCACCGCCTCCCGGTCCTCCGTCCGCCGGTCGTAGGTGACGATGGCCGCGCCGTATCCGCGGGTGGCTTCCATTTTCGACCGCGGGGCGTCGACGGGCATCACAATCGTGCACCGCGCGCCGGCCTCGCGCGCCGCCAACGCCACCGCCTGCGCGTGGTTGCCCGAGGAGAAGGCCACCAGCCCCCGCGCGCGCTCGGCGTCCGACAGGGAAAACACCAGGTTCGCCGCGCCGCGGATCTTGAACGCTCCCCCTTTTTGCAGGTTCTCCGCCTTGAACCAAACCTCCACCCCGGCCGCGGCGTTGAACGTCTGCGACGTAAATACGGGGGTACGCTTGGCCAAAGGCCGGATGCGGCGGTCCGCCTCGCGCACGTCCGCCAGAGACACTTCCGACGCCATAACCCCAGTGTAGTGGGGAAAGTCTCTACACTGAAAACGATGACGGTTTCCTTTTCGCCCCGGGTGCTCGAGCGCCTGCTGCGCATCGACCCGGTGACCAAACCGGTGGTCTACTCGCAGGTGTTCGAGTCCGCGAACCCGTTCAGTGTGACCTACTGGCTGGAGGTCATCTTCTCCTGCTCGATCGCGACCCTGGGACTGATTCTGAACAGTCCCGCGGTGGTGATTGGCGCGATGTTGATTTCGCCGCTGATGGGACCGATCATCGGCGCGGGTCTTGCCCTGGCCGCCGGCGACCTGTACCTGTTCGTGCGCGCGTCGTTGAACTTGCTTCTCAGCTCTTTGGCGTCCATTCTGCTGGCCGCGCTGATCGTATTCATCAGCCCGTTTCACTCGGCGACCAACGAGATTCTGGCGCGGACGCAGCCAAATCTGCTGGATCTGGGCGTGGCGGCGTTTTCCGGGCTGGCGGGAACGCTGATCGTGCTGCGGGGCGCCAGCGGCGGGGGCGTGACGGCGTTGCCCGGCGTGGCGATCGCCGTGGCGTTGATGCCGCCGCTGTGCACGGTGGGCTTTGGCGTGGGCGCCGGGTGGCAAGTCAACATCATTCGAGGCGCCGGGCTGCTCTATCTCACCAACCTGGTGGCGATCGTCTCGGCCGCCCTGCTAGTGTTCTGGCTGATCCGGATGGAGCCGCTGCCTTTCGTCTCCCAGGGCGCGCCCACCCGCGACCTGCTGGACCGCGCGTTGGCCCATGCGCACCGCTCGAAGCTGATGCGGGCTCTGCCCGGGCTGCCCCTGCGGTTGGCCCTGCCGCTGATCGCTCTGACGGTGGTGGCGGTCCCGCTCAGCCGCGCCCTGATTCAGGTCCGCGACGAGGCTACGGCCCGGACGCTGGCGCGCACGGCCGTGCGGTCGCTGGCGCCGCCCGACGAAATCGTATCGCAACAAACCGACGTTACCCGCGACCTGATCCGGGTGCGGATCGTCACCACGGCCAACATCGATGCGGCCCGCCTCGAGCGGGCGCGGCGTGAACTGGAAGCGCGCACGGGCAAGACGGTCTCTTTCCTGCTGCGGCGGGTCGCCGCCGAGGACGATATTGCCCTCCTGCGGCAGTCGCTCACGCCGCCGCCTCCCCCGCCGCCGAAGGACGAACTGGCCTCGATCCGCCAGGAAACGTTCGCCCGGATTGACGAATCGTTGCGCGCGATCTGGCCGGAACAGTCGGCAAAGCTGACCGGCGTCCTCGTGGGATTGCGGCCGGACACCATCGAAGTTCGCGCGCAGTATGAAGCGGATCGCGACCTGGACGACGCCCTCGCCGAGGCGCTCGCGCTCGGCCTGCGGCGTCAGCTTCACACCGAAGCGCTGTCCGTGGTATTGGAAAACCAGACGCCGCCGCGGACCCGGCGACGCTAGAATGGTCGGCGGATCAACCTCAATGAACTTAGCGGAACGGATGCAGCGAATCGGCGTGGAGTCCGCCTTCGAGGTGCTGGTGCGGGCGCGCGCGCTGGAGGCGCAGGGACGCAGCGTCATCCATCTGGAAATTGGCGAGCCGGATTTCCCCACTCCCCGCCATATTGTCGAGGCGGCCAAGCAGGCGCTGGATGAGGGCTGGACCCACTATGGCCCCACCCAGGGCTTTCCGGAACTGCGGGAAGCCGTGGCGGCGCACGTCTCGGCCACGCGCGGGATCTCGGTAGGGCCGGAGCGGGTGTGCATTGTTCCCGGCGGCAAGCCCATCATCTTTTTTCCCATGCTGGCGCTGCTGGAGGCGGGCGACGAGGTGGTTTACCCGAATCCCGGGTTTCCTATCTACGAATCCATGATCCGCTTCCTGGGCGCCAAGCCCGTGCCGATTCCTCTGGTGGAAGAGCACGGTTTTTCGTTCAACCTCGACGTGCTGCGCGACGCCCTGACGGACCGCACCCGCATGCTGGTGCTGAATTCTCCGCAGAACCCGACCGGTGGCCTGATCCCCCCCGAGGACATCCGCGCCATCGCCGAGATGGTGCGGGAGCTCGACCTGATGGTGCTCTCCGACGAGATCTATAGCCGCATCTGTTACGACGGAACGCCGCTCTCCATTGCGAGCCTGCCGGGCATGCTGGACAAGACCATCATCCTGGACGGCTTCTCGAAAACCTATGCCATGACGGGGTGGCGCATGGGTTACGGCGTGATGCCGGAGTGGCTGGTGGACGCGGTGAACAAGTTGATGGTGAACTCGAATTCCTGCACTGCCAGTTTCACGCAGCGGGCCGGCATCGCCGCGCTGACCGGGCCGCAGGACGAGGTGGACCGGATGGTGGCTGAATTTCGCCGGCGGCGCGACGCGTTCTGCGACGGGCTCAACACGATTCCCGGTTTTCGCTGCGCCCGTCCCGGCGGGGCGTTCTACGCTTTCGCGAACGTCGAGGGCACCGGCCGCTCGTCCAAGGAACTGGCCGACTGGCTGCTCCAGGAAGCGGGCGTCGCCTGTTTGAACGGCGGCGCGTTTGGCGCTTACGGCGAAGGCTACATCCGCTTCAGTTACGCCAACTCCTACGAGAATCTGATGGAGGCCGTCGCCCGGATGCGCCGGGCGCTGGCGTAGGCGCGCCGCTTGGTCCGGCCCGCGGGCGCCGCCCTTCGGCGTCGCGGCTTGTCATATTCGCATTTGCCTTCCGCATCCCCGGGCGGCCGGGCTTTACGCTCGGCCCCGCGGGCGCTATACAGAGGGCGTGAAGCCAATCGCGTGCGCCGGTGCGGCGATGGGCGCGGACCCCGCCGGGTTGTTCGCGGCGTTCAAGAGCCGGGCGGAAGCCGTGAGCGCGGAAGTGCACCGCTTCGCCGCCCGGGCCGAGGCGCTCGGGTTCGTGCTGTCGTTGCTGCGGGAGGAAGGCGTGGCGGACGCGCCGGACTGCTTCGCGGTGTGGGCGGATTGCCCGTTCTTGGGAGCCTGCGATCGCGCCGCGCTGAGCCGCGAGGTTCCTGGTCTGCGGTTCGACGTGACGCTCGAGACCGCGGCCGCCGCCCGGGTGGGGATCAGCCAGATGGCCTGGGCGGCCGCCCGGACCGGCACCCTGGTGGAGGATGCCACGCGGGTCGCGCAGCGCCTGGTCTCGTCTCTGCCGCCGGTTCACGTGGCGTTGATCCCCACCGGCGGCCTGGTAGACGATCTGGCCGCGGCGTTCGGGCGCGCCGGTCCCCGCCGGGCCGCCTTCCTCGCCGCGATCACCGGTCCCAGCCGCACCGCCGACATCGAGCGCGTGCTGACCATCGGCGTGCACGGCCCCCGCCGCCTGATCGTGGTGTTCGTCGATGACCTGGAGGAAGCGCCCGCATGAAAAACGAGTTCACCGGTTCCATTGCGCGCGCCCTCGCCAACCTCAACCTGACCGGCGCGCTGACCCGATTCTCCGAAGCCTACCGCAGCAGCCGGGCCAAGGCGTACGAGGGGATCGGCTTCGCGGCGCTGCGCCGGCAGATCGCCGGGATCAAGGGACACGCCGCCGGACGCCTGCCGGAACTGGCCGCCCGCTTCCGGGAGAACGCCGAGGCGCTGGGCGCGCAGGTCTTCCTCGCCTCCGATCCGCAACAGGCGCGCGAGTACGTGTTGGCGGTTGCCCGCCGGGGCGGCGTCCGGAGGGTCGTCAAGTCCAAGTCGATGGCGTCGGAAGAACTGCGCCTGAACCCGTTTCTCGAACAAGCCGGGCTGGAGGTGACCGAGACCGACCTGGGCGAGTGGATCGTCCAGCTTGCCGGCCAGCGGCCTTCGCACATGGTGCTGCCGGCCATCCACCTGACGCGCGAAGAGGTGGCGGACCTGTTCCGTAAGGAAGCCGGGGAGCGGTTGTCCTCCGACATCCCGCGGCTGGTGGCGGCGGCGCGCGCGCGATTGCGTCCGCGTTTCCTCAACGCCGAGCTTGGCATCTCCGGCGCGAATATCGCGGTGGCGGAAACCGGCAGCCTGGTGCTGGTGACCAACGAGGGCAACGCCCGCCTGGTCGCCACGCTGCCCAGGATCCACATCGCCATCGTCGGGCTGGAAAAACTCGTCGAGCGGTTCGATGAGATCTATCCCATCCTGACCGCGCTCCCGCGCAGCGCCACCAGCCAGTTGTTGACCAGCTACGTGAGCGTGATCACCGGACCGGCGCAGAACCCCGATGGCTCGCCGAAGGAACTGCACATCGTGCTGCTGGACAACCGCCGCACGGAGATGGCGGCCGACCCTCAGTTCCGTCCGGCGTTGCAATGCATCCGGTGCGCTTCGTGCCTGAACGTCTGCCCGGTGTACCGGCTGGTGGGCGGGCACGTCTTCGGCAAAGTGTACACCGGCGGCATCGGCGTGATCCTCACCGCGTGGTTCGACGCGCTGAAAGAAGCCGGCGACATCCAGAGCCTGTGCATCCAGTGCGGCCAATGCGTCGAGTATTGCCCCGCGGAAATCCCGATCCCCGATTTAATTCTGGAGCTACGCCGGCGGCTGGCTGCGCAGCAGCCGCCTCCCTTGGTGGAGCGCGCGATCTATCAGGTGGTTAACCAGCGCCGGTTGTTCCATGGCTTGTTGCGCGCCGCGTCGCTCGCGCAGAAGCCGCTGGCCAAGGACGGGTTCCTCCGCCATCTGCCCTGGTTTCTGTCCAACCTGACCGACGGACGCAGCCTGCCCGCGATCGCCGAAGAACCGTTCCGGGATGTTTTCCCCAGGCTGGCGCAGCGCCCCGGCCGGGAAAAGGCGGCGCTCTACGCCGGCTGCCTCCTCGATTTCGTGTACCCGGAAACCGGCGCCGCGATGGTGAAGGTGTTGAACCGCGCAGGCATCGAGGTGGTGTTTCCCGAGGGGCAGACCTGTTGCGGCGCGCCCGCGCGGTCGAGCGGCGCCGATGCCGTGGCCGCGCAGAACGCCATCGACAACATCGCGGCCCTGCTCGAACCCGAGGTCCAGTACATCGTCTCCGGCTGTCCGACCTGCACCGTCGCCTTGCAGCGCGAGTTCCGGCGCGTGCTCGAGCAGACCGGGCGGCGCGACTGGCTGGACCGCGCGGCGGAAGTAGCCGCCAAGACGGTGGACTTCTCCACGCTGGCTTCTCGCCTGGCGGCCGAGGGCCGCCTTGCGTTTCCGCCGGGCGCGCGCGGGGGCAGTCCGGTGACCTACCACGACTCGTGCCATCTGAAACGGACGCTGCACGCCGAGGGTCCGCCGCGCGAAATGCTGCGTCAGAGCGGGCACGAACTGGTTGAGATGTACGAAGCCGATTCCTGCTGCGGCATGGGCGGCTCCTACCTGGCGAAGCATCCCGAGATTTCCAAGGCGATGCTGGCGCGCAAACTGGCGCATATCGAAGCCGCCGGAACCCGGCGGGTTGCTACGGATTGTCCCGGCTGCCTGCTGCAACTGCGGGGCGGGCTCGACCAGCGAAATGCAAACATCCAGGTGAAGCACACCGCGGAATGGCTGGCCGAGTCCCTGGACGCGGGCGAGGACGGCTAGCTAGCGCGCGGCGAGCCTCGTCCCGGCGGATTGGCGGCTCGACTACCGCCGCCCGGGGACGATCTCCCAATACTCAATGCCGTACGGCCCCAGGTCGAGCGTGAGCGCATTCCGCTCGGGCGTCAGCGGCCAGGTTTCGAGCGGGCGCAGCCGGTGATTCTCATCGCTGCTGGCGGTCTCAGCGTCCAGCATCCGCCGGTGCGCCGTAAGGCGGGACGGCACATTCTCGAATTCGAGGTGGAGCCGCACCGGGCCTTCCGAGAAATTCCACACGAGCAGGTTGTGCGTCCGGTATTCGGCGTCGTAAGTGAAGAAGGCGTGCGCCTTCGGATCGTTGGACTGCGCCGCGAGTTTTGCGCCCCGCTCGCGGGACAGCAGTTTGAACGCAAAATAGGCCGGCCGCATGTGGTTCTGGTAGTCGAACAGACCGTCGAACTGCGGCATCCGGTTCCACCAGCGCGCCATCGCCGACGCGCCCTCCGGCGACATGAATCGCGCGAAGGTTGCGCGCTCCACGTGATAGTCGCGAATGTGGTAGTAACACGAATAATCCAGCCCGCCCTCTTTCATCTGCCAGACGGTTTCCAGGATGAACGCCGGCTGAAACCGCGGGTCGAGCACCGGGTTGGACAGAGACATGTTCCATTCGTTGAGGATCAGTTCGGGCTTGAGGCCGGGATGTTGCGCCACGAGCGCCTTCACGCCCTCGATGGTCGCCCGCACGGCGAGGGGATCGCTGTTGTAGATGTGCCAGGAGACGAAATCGAGGGGAGTCCGGCCCGCCGCCGCGGCCTTGAGCAGGGCGGGCAGCAACGGAGAGCGCCAATTGGCCAGCGCGGGACCGCCGACCTTGGCCTGCGGGTCCGCCTGGCGGATTGCCGCCGCGGTCTGCTCGTAGAAGCGGACATAGCTCTCCGGCTGGAACCGGAACGGGCAGCCGCCCGGTTCGCCCAGGTCGGGTTCGTTGCCGATCTCCCAGTAGCGCACCCGGCCCCGGTAGCGCTTCACGAGCGCCACGATCAGTTCCTTCCAGGCGGCATAGTCGTTCGGCTCGACGAGATCCTGGTCGACTTTGGGGAACAGGAGCGCGGGCTTGAAGGCCAGCGCGAGCGCCGGCGCCGCCCCGGTGCGGAGGATGAGTTCCACCGAGCGGTCGAGGGTATCGAAGTGATAGCGTCCCCGCGCGGGCAGCAGGTCAAAGTACTCCTGGACGAAGAGGCGGATCATTGCCGGCCGGAGCGCGCGGATTTCCGCCGCCCGGTTGTCCCACATGGGATCCTCGGAGAGTCCCCCCTGCCCCAAGGCCATTTTTTCGATTTCCAGGGCGGGACCCTCCGTTCCAAACCCAAGCCGCAGGGAAGCTTGGCGCGGTTGCGCGAAGAGGGCGGGCGCGGCCAGCACGCCGGCCAAGAGGAGGCGGAAAGTGAGCGTCATCGAGCCATCATAGACCGTGAGCGGCCACGCACTCGCAACCGGCGGGCTTGCCTCCAGGCGCGCCGAAGAATACGCGAGATCATGCTTGTGAGCGCACGGGTTGCGTGACCGCGGTGAAGTCCGTCCAGAAATGCCCCAAGTGCTCGCCGTCGCCGCGGCGATGCCCGGGGGCACGGGGTAGCACGGCGCCGGCGCCCTGGGGTTCCTACCGCCACTCTCCGCGCGGAGTGATCTCTTCGGCGTTCACATAAGGCCGCAGCGCTTCGGGGACGACGACCGATCCGTCGCGCCGCTGATAGTTCTCGACAATGGCGACCCACGTCCGGCCGACCGCCAGGCCGCTCCCGTTCAGCGTGTGCACCGGTTCCGCCTTGCCTTTCCCCGTCTTGCACCGGATATTCGCGCGCCGCGCCTGAAAGCCCTCGAAGTTTGAACAGGACGAGATCTCTTTGTAGCCGTTCTGGCCAGGCAGCCAGACCTCCAGGTCATACGTTTTCGCCGAAGAAAAACCCATGTCGCCCGTGCATAGCACGACGCGGCGGTAAGGCAATCCCAGGCGCTCCAGGATGTTCTCGGCATCGGCGGTCAGCCGCTCCAGTTGGTCGTAGCTCTGGTCGGGCCGGGTGAATTTCACCAGTTCCACCTTCTGGAACTGGTGCTGCCGGATGATGCCGCGCACGTCGCGCCCGTAGGAGCCGGCTTCGCTGCGAAAACATGGCGTATAGGCGCACAACGAAATCGGCAGCGCCCCGGCGTCCAGCACTTCGTCCCGGTACAGGTTGGTCACCGGGACTTCGGCGGTCGGGGCAAGCCAAAAATCGTGGTTTTCACACTTGAACAGGTCTTCGGCGAACTTGGGCAACTGGCCCGTGCCGAACAGGCTGGCCGAGTTCACCAGGAACGGCGGCAGGACCTCGGTATAACCGTGCTCGCGGGTGTGGACGTCGAGCATGAAGTTGATGAGCGCCCGTTCGAGACGCGCCCCGAGGCCCCAGTAGACGGCAAAACGCGCCCCGGTCACCTTGGCCGCCCGTTCCAGGTCGAGGATGCCGAGTTTCGGTCCGAGATCCCAGTGGGCCTGCGGCGGGAAGTCAAATGCGGGCGGCGCGCCCCAGCGCCGGATTTCCAGGTTGTCGTCCGCGCTGCGACCCACTGGCACGCTTTCGTGGGGCACATTCGGAATGCCCGCCAGCAGCGTGCGAAACTCCTCTTCGATCGCCTTCACTTGCTCGTCCAACACGGCGATGCGCTCGCCGAGCGCCCGCACCTCGGCCTGCTGGGCGGAAGTGTCCACGCCGTCCGCGCGCAATTTCGCAATCCGCTGGCTCTCGGCGTTGCGGCGCGCCTTCAACTCTTCCGTTTCGGCGATGGCCGCCCGCCGGCGCGCGTCCAGGCTGCGAAAGCCATCCAGCGGCGGGGCGTTGGCGCGAGCTGCCAGACGCGCCGCGATGGCGTCGAAATTCGCCCGGAAATAGGCTAGGTCATGCATTCTTTTATGCTACATGGCTTGTCCGGCGGAGCCGCGCGGCGTCCCCGGCTGGCTCACAGCGGGACCGCATGCCGGCGGGCGTACTCCTCGGCGGCATCGGGCGGAGGGCCGATGTAGTGGAAGGCTTCGGCGTACTCGACGCCCCATTGCTGGCCCAGCCGCCGGTCGCGCTCGAGCACAATGTGCTTGATATAGTTCCGGTTGGCCGTCTCGTCGTCATCGCCCAGAATCGGCAGCCGCAATCCGCGCGCGGCCAGGCTGCGGCGGAAGCGCGCGCCGTTCTCACCCGCCGGCCCTTGGGCCACGTTGACCCGGTTGGACTCGACCTTCTTGTCCATATACGCGCTGATGTCGACCACGCGGTTGACCAGTTGCGGGCCCCGCGCGAAATAGTACTTCTCGCGCACCGCCTTCGGCTTCAGTCCCGCCTCGAAGTGCTCCGGGTAGTCTTTGGAACCTCCGGCCATCCAGCAGGCGGCCTCCACCGTGGAAGCCGTGACGTAGTGGTCGGGGTTCTCCTCGTAGTGCCCCCACGGGTCGTAGCAGATGATGGTGTCCACCTGAAGGAGCCGGAAAAGAAAGATAAAGCGCGCCCGCATTTCCAGCCGCGATTCATTGTCCATCTGGTGATTGCTGTAGTTCAGGTCGAAGACCTTCTTGAGGCCGAGCACGCGCGCGACCGCGGCGTTGTCCTTCTCATTGGCGAGCACGGTGTCGCCGATGGTCCCGGGCCCGGCCATGTCGTCGTTGGTGACCCGGATCAGATGGCCGGTATAGCCTTCGTCGATCAGTTTGGCCACCGTGCCCCCCGCGAAGATCGGAATGTCGTCGGAGTGGGGCTGAATGACGGCCAGCACCTTGCCGGCATGCGGCCTGCCCGGCTGGGAACGTTCGAGGATGACCTCCTGGTTTGCGGAAACGGTGCCAAGCTGCGTGGCGAACGCCTGTCCGGAAAAGATGCCGCCGCCAAGCGAACCGCCCAGGAATCCGCGTCTGTGCATGATGATTGCCCTCCTGGCGAACTTAGAGTGTAACGAAACCGGAGGGGAAGGGCTTCGGGCGGGCGCTATTTCGCCATGGCTTTCCGGCGGCGTTCCCGCTCGGCGCGAAACTGGGCGTACTCCCGCTGTTGCTCCGGGGTCAGCAGTTCGTTGATCCGCCGGTTCTGTTCCGCCTGGATGGCGTCCAGTTCATCCTTGTGCCGCTCGTGAAACGCGCGGTACTCGGCCCGCGTTTCGTCCAGGATCGCTTCGATGCGGGACGCCTGATCCGGCGCCAGCGAGAGACGGGAGGTCATCTCCGCCATGTATTTCTTCCGGTATTCACGTGGTCCGGACTCCGCGTTGACCGTCGAACTCGAGTAGACCCGATACGAAACACCTCCCACCACCACCCCAGCCGCGAACACCAGGGCGAAGTAGAGGGTCGTCCACTGCAAGGGGCGCATCACAGCAAATCGAGTTCGCTGGGCTCTTCCGACGAGGAACCCGGGAAACTGCCCTCCACCACGTGCTGCGCCGCCAGCACGTCGAGATAGGTCGCCTGATACACTTCCGGAGCGCGAAGCTGGGGACTGGTGCGCGTGAGGCCCGCCAGGAAAATCGCCAGCGCAGCCGCCGCGGTGAGGAATCCCTGGGCTACCCGCCGGAGACGGAAGACGGAGGAACGGTTATGGTCAATCCGCGCCCACAACTCGGGCATAAAATTTGGGCTCGGCTCCGGTTCGCCGCACGCCTGCCGGTATGCCCGCAGCAACCGGTCAAGCCACTGCCCGCCGCTGATTGCGCCAGGACTGGACATTTACGAACCTCCTCCCCTCCGCCCCTCCGAGGCGGCCCCTAGTGATTTTAACACTCGCTGGCGGGCGCGAAACAGCCTTACTTTCAATGCGTTCTCCTTCGCCCCGTAGATGGCTTCCAACTCCTTCAGCGACAGACCTTCCACTTCTTTCAGCAGGAGCAAAATGCGGTCCTCCTCGCTGACGTTTTTGAGGAGCGCTTCCACGGTTTCCCGAATTCTGGCCTTTTCGCGCTCGGTTTGGTCGACGGCTTCGCCCGCGTCCGCATCCGCCAGCAACACCTGCTGTTCGCTCAAGTCCGCCATCCGCGACTCCGGCCGCTTCCGGCGCTTCCGAAGATAATCGTAGGAGGCATTGACCACCAGCCGGTACAACCAGGGTTCGAACATCTCCGGCGTCCGCAACTGGTCGAGCGAAAAAAACAGCCGGAGAAACACCTCCTGCGCGACATCCTCGACATCATCGGGCCGGTTGATCAACCGCGCAACCGTCCCTAGAATCCGCTTCCGGTACGCGAAGACGAGTTCATTGAACGCGGCTTCGTCTCCCTTCTGCGCCCGGCGGATCAGATCGAAGTCAACCAGCATGTGCCACAGGAGCGGCCGGCTGACCGGTTGAATCCACCAGTCCCTACGCCAGCAATGGCGAAGCAGCCGCATCCCAAGGTTACAACACGGCCTGCGCTCTCTCCGGCCTGATCCCGCGCCGCGGTCTACACTGAAGGGGTCGCTATGTCGAAGGAGCGGGAGGAGACCAAGCAACTCGGCGCATGGTTCCTCGGCCCCAAGGCGGAGAATTCCAACCTCGCCGAGGAGATGATCCTGTTCATTCTGCGGGACTACTTCCACTGGCGGCGGAACTACTTTCCGTCGGACGAGATCGCCATCACGCAACACATGCGCCGCTCCTCGCTCGATTGGAGCGACGCTTTATTCCAGCAGCTCAACGAGATGCTGGCCCGGCTGAAGCGGCACTTCCCGTTCTACAGCCCGCGCTACGTGGCCCACATGTTGAGCGACCAGACCGTCCCTTCCGTGCTGGGGTACTTCGCCGGGATGCTGTACAACCCAAACAATGTATCGCCGGAGGCGGCCCCGGTGACGGTGGAGTGGGAGTTGGAGGTCGCTTCGGACATCCTGCGGATGCTGGGCTACCTGCCGCCTCCCCCCGCCGGGGCGCACCACCGGGAAACCCGCAAGGAGTTCGGCTGGGCCCATTTGACCAGCGGCGGGACGGTGGCGAACCTGGAAGCGCTGTGGGTGGCGCGCAACATCCGGTATTTCCCGCTCGCCGCCCGGCGGGTCTGCGAAGCCGCAGGGCTGGATTTGGCGGTCAAACTGCCCGGCGCAGCCGCGCCCGTGCCGCTCATCTCCTTGGGCGCCCGGGAGTGTCTCGCAATCCGGCCGAACGAGGCCACGTTTCTGCTGCCGCGCCTGCTGGAGGCGATGCGGCTGAAGGGAGACCTGCCGGAGGCGGAAGCGACCCGGGCCGCCTGGCAGATGCTCTCCGCCTCCGGCGTGGACCTTTCCGCGCATGGCGCCTACGCCGCGTTTCAGGCTTGGCCGCCCGTGGTGTTCACTCCCGGCACGGCGCACTACTCCGTGGTGAAAGCGTGCGACGTCCTCGGCATCGGCAAAGAAAACGTGGTGCTGGTGGACGTGGACAGGCAGTTCCGGATGGACGTGCGCGACCTGGAGCGCAAGGTGGACCGCGCGCTGGCCGAGGGCCGCTTCCCGCTGGCCGTGATTGCGGTGGCCGGCACCACCGAAGAGGGCTCGGTGGACCCCGTGCATCAGATCACCGCCTTCCGCCAGCGCCTCGAGGCGCAGCGCCAGGTGAGTTTCTGGCTGCACGTCGATGCGGCCTGGTGCGGTTACCTGCGGACTCTCTTCGTGGGCCGGGGAGAGGACGGCAATCCCCCGGAAAGCGAGTGGCCCCGCCGCATGGAAACGATCAATGAGTTCTGCTCCCGCCGTCTCGACATTCGCCGGGGGACCTACGAGCGCACCATCGGATTGCGCTGGGGCGGCCGCGAGGTGCTTTCGTCGTTTCTGGCGCTGCCACGAGCCGAGTCCATCACCGTGGACCCGCACAAGATGGGGTACGTGCCGTATCCGTGCGGGGTGGTGGCTTTCCGGAATGACCGGATCCGCCATTTTCTTACGCAGGAAGCCCCGTATATCACGGTCACCGCCGCTGGGGAGGTTCCCTCCAAGGTGTATCATCCGCCCTCCAATGTCGGTCCGTTTATTCTCGAGGGCTCCAAGCCCGGTGCGGCGGCCGCTTCGTGCTGGCTGTCCCACCGCACCATCCCGCCGGCGCGCGAAGGTTACGGGGAAATCATGCGCGCCTCGCTGCTGGCGGCGCGGGAGCTTTACGAGCGGCTGGTGCACTGGGAACAGTCCTGCCGGGCCAACCACCAGCACACCGCTTACCGCTTTATCCCGATCACGGCCCCCCCGCCGGACACCAACATCGTGTGTTTTGTGGTCCGGCCGCTGGCGTCCCGCGCCCTGGCGGATCTGAACCGCCTGGGCGAGGCGATCTATCAGCGGTTCACGATTCAAGCGGAACTGGGCGAACGGGACTACAGCTACTCGCAGGCTTTCTTCCTCTCGCGCACGCGCTTTCATCTGCCGCAATACTCGCGGCAGAGCGTCGAGGATCTGCTCGCGCGTGCGGACGTGGACCCGGCGGACTATCCCGCACTCGGGATCTTCGTGCTGCGCGCCACCGTGATGAACCCCTACATCGTGCTGAACGCGGAGACGGGACACCGGCAGGCGTTTCTGGCCGAACTGGTGGAGCGACTGGCGCTGGAGACCGAGCACTGCCTGGCTGAGTTGGGCCTAGCTTTACTTCCCGACTCCGGCGCATGATACTGACAGCGTCGGCATGCGCATCGAAGAATTGGAAACTCCCTCGGTGGTCGTGGACCTGGATGTGGTGGAGCGCAACCTGCGCCGCGCGGGCGACTACATCCGGCAGCACCATCTGCAATTGCGGCCCCACACCAAGACCCATAAGATTCCCGCCCTCGCCCGGATGCAAATCGAGGCGGGCGCTTACGGCGTCACGGTGGCCAAGGTTGGCGAGGCGGAGGTGATGGCGGAAGGCGGTATCGAAAACATCCTGCTTGCGTATCCCGTCTTCGGCGAAAGCAAGTGGGATCGCCTGGCGGCGATCGCGCGCGAGCGCAGCCTCACTATGGCGGTGGATTCGGCGGCGACGGCGGAAGGACTCTCCGCGTCCATGCGGCGCGCCGGGGCCAAAGCGAACGTGCTCGTGGAGTTTGACGCCGGCATGCACCGGTGCGGCGTGCAGACCGCGGCAGAGGCCGCAACGCTGGCGGCGCAGGTGGACCGCACTCCCGGCCTGCGTTTCGCCGGCATCATGTTTTACCCGGGACATATCTGGAACTGTCCGGAGGAGCAGGGGCCCGCGCTCGCCGCCATCGGCGGGCAGATCCGGGAAATCGCCGGGGCGATCCAGGCGCAGGGACTCGACTGCGAGGTCGTCAGCGGCGGCAGCACGCCGACGCTGTATCAGAGTCACCTGGTCCCCGGCCTCACCGAGATTCGCCCGGGGACGTATGTGTTTAACGACCGCAACGAATGGGGCGGCGGCTTCTGCTCTCTGGACGATTGCGCGTTGCGGGTGTTGGTGACCGTGGTCAGCAACGCCGTGCCCGAGCGCGCCATTGTCGACGGCGGTTCCAAGACCTTCTCTGGCGACGGGTGGATCTCCGGCGACCGCAAGGGTTATGGCTATGTCGTCGAGAGGCCGGAAGCTTCCCTGGAAGCTTTGACCGAAGAACACGGGCATCTGCGTTTCCCCGCCGGCGCCGCTAAACCGCGGGTGGGCGAACGGCTCAGCATCATCCCCAACCACGTCTGCGCCTGCGTCAACATGCACGATGAGATCTTCTACCATCGCGGCGGCGTGGTGGAAGGCTCGTGGAAGGTAGCCGGACGGGGGCGCGTCCGCTGACGGCGGCGCGTTCGGTTTCCATTTGGAGGTCTGGCCGCGGCCAGCCGCTTCCGTCCTCCACCGGGCGGCGAACTGGCGGCCGCCATTCCGAGCCCGCCGCCGTTTTCCTGCGAAAATAATAGTCTCGTCCCTCCGCCGAGGTGTTCTCTGAACCAGGCTTCTGTGATGCCGCAGACCGAAAACCGGACCGCGCCCGCCAACCGGAAGGCGCTGGCGATGATTTTCGCCACCGTGTTTCTGGATCTGCTCGGCGCGGGCATCCTGGTGCCGGTGACGCCCTACCTGGTGCAACAGTTCCGGGGCGATGCGCTCACCGTGGGCCTGGTGGCGCTCTCGTTTTCCGCGGCGCAATTCGCCGCCGCGCCCGTGCTGGGCGTGTTGTCGGACCGGTTCGGCCGCCGGCCGGTCCTGCTGGTCAGCCTGCTGGGAAGCGCCTTCGGATACTTTCTGTTTGGCTGGGCTACCGCGCTCTGGGTTCTGTTCGTGTCCCGCGTCATCGACGGAGTGACCGGCGGTAACATCGCCACCGCCCAGGCGTATATTGCCGATGTGACGCCTCCGGAGGACCGGGCCAAGAACTTCGGCCTGATCGGCGCGGCGTTTGGACTCGGGTTCATCGCGGGACCCGCGCTGGGCGGCGCGCTCAGCCATTTCAGTCTCCAGGCGCCCGCCTATGCGGCCGGCTTGCTCTCGCTGGCTACCTGCGCTGGCGTCTTTTTCTTCCTGCCGGAATCCCTTCCCCCGGAGAAGCGGCGGAAAGAACCGTTCGGCATCATCGAAATCAACCCCACGCGGCAAATCCGGCGGTCGTTGGAGCGGCCGGCGCTGCGCGGCTTGCTCCTGGCGGTGTTCGCCCACCAGTTCGCGTTCGCGGCGCTGCAAACCAACTTCGCGGTGTACACGGCCAGGCGTTTTGGGCTCGGTCCCGCGGAGAACGCCTGGCTGTTCGCCTTTGTCGGGGTGATGAGCGTGTTGACCCAAGGAGTGGCGATCCGGCGCATGTCGGGCCGGATTCCGGACGCGGCGCTGATCCGCTGGGGACTGGTGACGTCCGCCTTGGGCTTTGTGCTGGTCGCGTTGGCCTGGCGGGTGGGCTGGCTGTACCCGGCTTTGGGCGTGATCTGTTTCGGCAGCGGCATTGCAGGGCCCACGCTGGTCGGGCTGGCCTCCCAGCGCGTCGCCGGTTTTGAACAGGGCATGTTGCTGGGCGCGACGCAGTCGCTGCGGAGCCTCACGTTGATCCTCGGCCCGGTGTGGGCGGGCGCGGTTTTCGATTGGATTCACCCGGCCGCGCCGTACTGGTCCGCGGCCGCGTGGATTGGGGCCGCGTGGCTGCTGGCAGGGAGAGGTTTACGGCGCCAACCCGGTGAGAATCCCTCGCCCCGGACCTCTTGAAGCCCTGGTTTATCCCCGGAAATTCATTGGTTTACACTCGATGACCGGCGGTGCTACCCTAAATGTTTGTCTTCATGCGAACTGTCGATCTGATCCAGCGGAAGCGCGACGGCGAGGAGCTTTCCCGCGAAGAGATCTCGTACCTCGTGGAATCTTACACGCGCGGCGATTTGCCCGACTACCAGATGGCGGCCTTCCTGATGGCTGTCTTTTTCTCGGGCATGACCGACCGGGAAGTGAGCGCCCTCACGGAGGTGATGGTGGCCTCCGGTCAAACAGTCGATCTGTCTTCGGTGGAAGGCGTCAAGGTAGACAAGCACTCGACCGGTGGCGTCGGGGATAAGACCAGTCTGATTGCCGCGCCGCTGGCGGCCGCCGCGGGCGTGGTGGTGCCGATGATTTCCGGGCGCGGCTTGGGGCATACGGGCGGCACGCTCGACAAACTGGAGGCGATCCCCGGATTCCGGACGCAACTGACCATGGAGGAGTTCCAGGCGCAACTGGCCGAGTTGGGGCTGGCGTTCATCGGACAGACCGAGGAGATCGCGCCGGCGGACGGCAAACTGTACGCCCTGCGCGATGCCACCGCCACGGTCGAATCGGTCCCGCTGATCGCCTCCTCGATCATGTCGAAGAAACTGGCCGTGGGACTGGACGCCCTGGTGCTGGACGTCAAGGTGGGCGCGGGCGCGTTTATGAAGCGCCAGGTGGATGCCCGCAAGCTGGCGCAGACGATGGTGGGCATCGGACGCCGCATGGACAAGCGGGTGCAGGCGCTCATCACCGACATGAACCAGCCGCTCGGTTTCGCCGTGGGCAACGCGCTCGAAATCATGGAAGTCTCCCAAACGCTCCAGAACGGCGGCCCGGACGACCTGACCCGGCTGTCGCTGGAGCTGGCCGCGCGCATGATCTTCCTGGGCAGGAAGGCGGCCTCGCTGGAGGAGGCGCGCGAGATCGCGCAACGTTGTCTGGTGGACGGCTCCGGGTACCGCAAGTTCAAGCAGGTGGTCTTGGCTCAGGGCGGCGACCCCCGCTGTCTGGACCGCTTCGAATTGCTCCCGAATGCGACCGGCATGCGCGAGATCTCTTCGCCGCGCGCCGGCTACGTGACCGCCATCAATGCCGAGGATATTGGCCGCGCGTGCGTCATGATCGGCGCGGGCCGCGACCGGAAAGAGGATGCGATCGATCCGGCGGTCGGCGCGATTCTGGAAGTGAAAATCGGCGACCGCGTGGACGCCGGAGCGGCGCTCTGCCGCTTGTACTACACCCGCGAGGAGCATGTGGAAGAAGCGGCCGAGATGGTGGAAGACGCCTTCCGCATTGCGGGCCAGAAGCCGGAAGCGCGCGAGATCATCCTCGAAGTCGTCGGCTAGGCGCCCGCCATGGAGCGCTTCACGGGTCTGCTGGGCCTCGCCGTCATTTTGGGAGTAGCCTGGCTGTTTTCCGCGAACCGCCGCGCCATTCAACTCCGGGTGATTCTGTGGGGGCTGGGTTTGCAGTTCGCCTTCGCGGTGCTGGTGTTGAAAACGGATTTTGGCAAAGTGTTTCAGGCCATCGGCGCGGGCGTCAACGCCATGTTGCGTTACGCCGAAGTGGGCAGCGAGTTCCTGTTCGGGCCGCTGGGCTTGAAAAGCGGACCGCACGGCGTGCTGTTCGCCTTTCAGGTGCTGCCCATCGTGATTTTCATCGCCTCGTTCTTTTCCATTCTGTATTATCTGGGCGTGATGCAGTGGTTCGTGAAGGCGATGGCGCTGGGCATGCAGAAAGTGATGGGCGCCAGCGGCGCGGAGTCGCTGAACGTGGCGGCCAGCATCTTCATGGGGCAGACGGAAGCGCCACTCACCATCCGGCCGTTCCTGCCCGGCCTCACGCAGTCGGAATTGTTTACGGTCATGGTCAGCGGCATGGCGCATGTCTCCGGGGCCGTGATGGCGGCCTACGTAAAGATCGCCGGCGTCGAGATCATCCACCTGCTGACCGCGGTGATCATGACCGCGCCCGCCACCATCCTGCTGGCGAAGATGCTGGAGCCGGAAACCGGCGTCCCGGCCACGGCGGGCCGCGTCGAGATCAAAGTGGAACGCACGGCGGTCAACGTCATCGACGCCGCGGCGCACGGCGCGGGCGAAGGTCTGCATCTCGCCTTGAACATCGGCGCCATGCTGATCGCGTTCCTGGCGCTGATCGCCATGGTGAACGGGATTCTCGGCTGGATGCACGGGCTGCCGCTGCTGGGATGGCTGCCCGATTCCCTGCAAAAGATCTTTGGCTACCTGTTCGCGCCCGTCGCCTGGCTGATGGGCGTCAGCGGCAAGGATGCGTTCGCGATCGGCAATCTGCTGGGCACGCGGCTGGTGCTGAACGAATTCGTGGCCTTTCTGCAACTGGCGCCGCTCAAGGAGCAACTGGACCCGCGCTCGTTTGTGATCGCGACGTACGCGCTGTGCGGGTTCGCCAATTTTAGCTCGATCGCCATTCAGATCGGCGGGATCGGCGCGCTGGCGCCCAACCGGAAGTCCGACCTGGCGCGGCTGGGGTTGAAGGCGGTAGCGGCGGGGTCGATGGCCAACTTCATGTCGGCGTGCATTGCGGGGATGCTGCTATGAGTTTGCGGGCGGCCGCGCGCATCCGGGAGTCGATCGGCGAGCGCCAGCCGGAAATCGGCGTGGTCTTGGGCAGCGGCTTGGGCGCGTTCGCCCGGTCGCTGGCCGACCGGATCGAGATCCCGTATGACGAGATTCCGGGCTTCCCGGCCTCGACGGCGGTCGGCCACGCCGGGGTGTTTGTGAGCGGGCGGATCGGCGCCACGGAGGTGGCCGTCCTTGCCGGCCGCGCGCACCTGTACGAAGGCTATTCCGTGGGACAGGTGGTTTATGGCGTCCGGACGCTGGGCGCGCTCGGCGTGCGCCGCCTGGTGATCACCAACGCGGCAGGCGGGATTAATCTGGCGTATCAGCGGGGCGGGCTGGTGCTCATCGCCGATCACATCAACCTGCAAGGGGTGAATCCGCTGGTGGGGGCCAACGACGAGGCGCTGGGGCCCCGGTTCCCCGACATGTCGGACGCCTACTGCGCGCGCTACCGGGTGGTGGCCCGGCAGGTGGCCGCCGAGTTGGGGTTGCACGTCGACGAGGGCGTCTATGCGGCCCTGACGGGGCCCAGCTACGAAACGCCCGCCGAAATCCGCTACCTGCGCGTGATCGGCGCCGACCTGGTGGGCATGTCCACCGCGGCGGAAGTGATCGCGGCCAACCACATGGGCATGAAGGTGCTGGGCATTTCCTGCGTCACCAACATGGCGGCCGGCATTCTGCCGCAGAAGATCAATCACATGGAAGTATTGGAAACCGGGGCCATGGTGCGGGACACCCTGGTGCGGTTGTTGACCAGCCTGCTGCCCCGGCTCGCGCGGGAACCCGGTGACTGACGCGGAAGCCACCCGCGAGCTGCTGGCCGCCGCTACGGCCGCCCGCGCGCACGCGCATGCGCCCTACTCGGGCTTTCGCGTGGGCGCCGCCGTCCGGACCGCGGACGGCCGCCTCTTCACCGGCTGCAACATCGAAAACGCCACCTACGGGCTGACCTTGTGCGCGGAACGTGTGGCGGTTTTCAAGGCCATGTCGGAGGGCGCGCGGGAGTTCGTGCAGGTAGCGGTGGTCGCCGACACCGATCCGCTCACCCCGCCGTGCGGCGCGTGCCGGCAGATTCTGTCCGAGTTCTGTCCCCGGGCTGAGATTGTGCTGGGCAATCTGGGGGGGCGGGTCGAATTTCGGCGGATCGAGGAGTTGTTTCCGAGTCCCTTCCATGAGCGCTTCTTCCGTTAACCGGTGGCGGGCCGCCGCGTGCGCTTTGCTGCCCGCGTTCCTGTTCCTGGCGGCCTGCGTGGCCAGCGCCGAGCCGGCAGATACGCTCTGGATGGCGCGTTACGTGGTGACCATGGACGCCCAGCGCCGCGTCCTCGAGGACGGCGCGGTGGCCGTGCGCGGCGAGCGGATCGTAGCCGTAGGCTTGCGCGCGGAACTGGAAAAGCGGTTCCGCGGGGCCGCCGCCGTGCGCCGGCCGGATGCGCTCCTCGCTCCCGGCCTGATCAACACGCACACCCACGCCGCCATGTCGCTCTTCCGCGGCATCGCCGACGACCGGCGGCTCCAGGAGTGGCTCGAGCAGTACATTTTCCCTGCGGAAGCCAAGACCGTCTCGCCGGAGTTCGTCCGCTGGGGCACGCGCCTGGCGTGCCTCGAAATGCTGCTGGGCGGCGTCACGACGTTCGCCGACATGTATTACTTCGAGGAGGTGGTGGCGGAAGTGGCGCGCGAAGCCGGGATGCGCGGCGTGCTGGGCGAAACCATCATCGGGTTTCCCGCGCCGGACGCCAAGAGCCCCCGCGACGCCTTGGCCTACACCGAGCGCTTCCTGAAACGGTACGCCGGCGATCCGCTGGTGCGCGCGGCGGTGGCGCCGCACGCGCTCTACACCAACTCCGATGCGGACCTGAAGGCCAGCCGCGCGCTGGCCAACCGCTATCGCGCGCCGCTGCTGATTCACCTGGCGGAAACTCGCCGCGAGGTGGACGACACCCGCGCACGGCGCGGCAAGAGCCCGGTCCAGGTGCTGGACGAGTTGGGCGTGTTCGCCGGGCGCACGGTGGCCGCGCACGTGGTTTGGGCCGACGACGCCGATCAGGAGTTGCTGGCCAGGCGGGGCGTGGGAATCGCCCATTGCCCTTCGAGCAACATGAAGCTGGCCAGCGGCGCCGCGCCGGTGGCCGCCATGTTGCGCCGCGGCTTGGCCGTCGGCTTGGGCACCGACGGACCGGCCGGCAGCAACAACGACTTCAACCTGTTCGAAGAAATCGACCTGGCTTCGAAACTCCAAAAAGTCAGCTCCGGCGACCCGCGTGTTCTGCCTGCCCCCGAGGCGTTCGCCATGGCGACCAGCCTGGGCGCGCGGGCCCTGGGCCTGGACCGCGAGACCGGATCGCTCGAGCCAGGCAAGCGCGCCGACCTGATTACGATCCGGCTGGACCAGCCCCACGCCGTGCCCCTGTACGACGTCTACTCCGCGCTGGTTTCCGCGCTGAAAGGCTCGGACGTCCAGGACGTGATGGTGAACGGCCGCCTCGTGGTGGCGGACCGCAAGCCGTTGACGCTGGACCCGCCGGCGATCCGGCGAAAGGCGGAGGAATATGCGGGCCGGGTGCGGATGGCCGTGCGGAACAGCAAGGCGGCCGCGCCCCGTTGAGGCGCGCGGCGTTTTCGCCGGGCTGGCGCGAGGGGCAGCCCCCTTTATCCTGAAGCCGGGCTCCGCTACAGTGTTTCGCCAAATGAGAATCTGGCTTTGCTTGTGTCTTCTCCCCGTAGCGGCCGCGCCGCAGCCCCCGAAACGGATTCTGCTGATCACCGACGCGGAGGGCGTGGCGGGCATTTGCCGCCAGGAGCAGACCGAACCCACCAACCCTGAGTTGCGCGCGCTGCTGACCGGGGAGATCAACGCGGCGGTCGACGGTTTCTTCGAAGGAGGCGCGGACGAGGTGATCGTTTGGGATGGGCACGACGGGTCGCGTACCCTGTCGGCGCAAACGATTCATCCGCGCGCCAAGCTCATGATCGGATCGGTGGGCTATACCGGCACGCTGGAGCGCGGCTACGCCGCCATCGCGTTCCTGGGCCAGCACGCGATGGGTAATGTCCAAAAGGGCATCATGGCGCACAGTTTCAGTTCGCTCGGCATTCAGTACATGAAAATCAATGGGCGGCCGGTGGGGGAGATCGGGGTCTGGGCGGCGCTAGCCGGCTCCTACGGCATTCCGGTGATTCTGCTGACGGGCGACCAGGCGGCGGCTGACGAGTTGAAGGCGTTGGTCCCGGACGCCGAACTGGCGGTGGTCAAGGAGGGATTGGCGCGCTACGCCTGCATCAGCCTGTCGGCGGAGGCGGCGCAGCAGACCATTCGGCGGGCCGCACAGCGCGCGGCCGCCAAAATCGGCAGGGTGCGGCCTTACCGCATCGAGGGGCCGGTGACGCTGGAGATCGAGTACACTACCCGCAATTCGCTCCACCCCGACCTCGCCGTTTTGCCGGGGGTCCAAATTGTGGATGACCGCACCATCCGCTACCAAGGCCGCGACCTGCTGGAAGCCTGGCAGAGATACCGGGTGCGGTGAACGGGTCAGCCCTGCCGCTTGGCCTGCACCCGGGCGGCGAACCGCGCCTTATTCACGATGTACCGTTCGTGCAGGCCCTCGCTGACTTTCTCTTTCTCGTCGTGCGCCTCCACGCGGAACGTCAACCGCTTCTCATCGGCGGCGATGACCTCGGAGCGGAAGGTCACGGTCATCCCGACCGGGGTGGCCGCCAGATGGCGGATGTCCACGTGGGTCCCCACCGTGTCGTAACCCTCGGGCAACAGGGGCGCCACGGAGTTCCTCGCCGTGATCTCCAGGTACCAGACCAGGTGCGGCGTCGAAAGCACGCGCGCTTCGTCCATGCCCATGAAATCGATGGCGACGTCGCTGGTGACCAGCAGTTTCTCTTCGCCGCGCGTACCGATCAGAGTTTGCGACATAAATGCAGAGTCCTTATTTGACGGCGTCCAGGTTCGCCTTCTTCTTGGCCCATTCCAGCAGGCGCCGCACCGAGTGGAACCGCTCGGAGAGGATCACCAGTCCGGGGATCAGGAACACCCAGCCCGGCATGATGGGCAGAATCAACCCGATGATCCCCAGGATCACCAGACCAATGCCGACGAGCATCCGTAGCCAGCTCACCTAACCAGTGTAACGGTCCGGCCGCTTGCGTCTTCCCGCCAGCGGTTACGGCCGCCGCAGGGCGTCTTCGATGCGCTCGGTCAGCATGGCGACGAAACGGTCGGGCAGGAATCCATTCATCCGGCTGAAGACCTTGCCCTGCTTGTCGACAATGACCGTGGTGGGGATGGACGAAATGTCGAGCGCCCGGCTGAGTCCGTCCTCGAAGTAGACGGCGACCTGCCAGCCGTTCTCCCGCAGGAACGGCTCCACCGTGTCGCGGTCTTCGTCCGTGTTGACCGACAGAAACACCACCTCGGGCCGGCCGGCGAACTTGCGCCGGACCTGCTCGTACAGCGGGTGCTGGACGCGGCAGGGACCGCACCACGTGGCCCAGAAGTCGAACACGACCACCTTGCCCTGCATGTCCCGCAGTTTCAGGCTGCCGCCGGCCAGTCCGGAGAGAGTAAAGTCCAGCACCTCGCGCGCTCCGGCATTGGGGTCGGCTTCCCGGGCCTTCTGGCGGCGGGCTTCCAGGAGGGCGCTGGTGCGGTCGAAGGAGCGGAGCACCAGCTCGCCCAACCCCTGCTCGCTGCCTTTTGCTTTGCTGTAGAGAGCGCCCATGCGTTGCCGGTCGCGGAGCCGGTCGGCTTCGGTGTTGTTGGGATCCGCCAGCGTGAAGGCGTCCGCCAGGTGTTCGACGGCTTCCAACTCGCGGCCTTGCCGGATCAGCCAGCGCGCGATCTCGCGGGCGGCCTCGGCGGAGGGATGCATCTCGTACGCGGAGCGGGCCAGGGCGACGGCTTCCGCAGCCTTGCCCAGGACGCCGGTGGCGCGGGCTTGCAGAAAAAGAGCGCGCGCGGCGCCGCGGTCGAGTTCGTCCTGCCATTCGCCGGCCGGAATGCGGCCCGGCGCGTCCTGGCGCCGCATCGTGTCGACCGTTTCCTGGTAGCGGCGGGCATAACGCAAGGCCCGCTCCGCGGCGGCGGCGTCGTCGGTATCGAGCAGGGCCCGGGCGACGCGCTCGAGCAGTTGCAGATCGTCCGGATCGCGCCGGAGCGCCCGCTCCCCATAGCGGACGATGCGCTCGCGGTCCTTCGCCTCGATCGCCGCCTTCGCCAGCGCCCGCTCCAGTTCGGCGCGCTTGGCGGTCTCGGGAAAACGGCCGAGGTGCTGTTCCAGGGCGCGGATAAAATCGACCGCGCTCGAGCCAGCTTCGCTCAACGCGGTGCGCAGAGCCAAGTCCTCGGATTCCATGGCGGCGGGGGGCTGCGCCCAGAGACACGTCCAGCACAGCGCGGCGGCAGCGAGTTTCTTCATTTGTAAGCGGTCCGGATCAGATCGGCGAGGTTGGCGGCGCGCGTCCGCGCCATGTTCATGTAGCTCTCGTTTTTGGCCACCCGGTCCAGCAGGGCCAGAAATAGCGGCGCCGACACCACGCGGCCGCGGCTCAGGCTGGTTTCGAAAAGCAGCAGCGCCTTGTTCACCCCCAGCTTGTCGAACTTCACGGAACGCTCGAGCAACAGATAGTGCTGGCCGGTTTCGGCGATTTTCTCAAACCAGTCGGCCAGGGCGCGGGCGTCCGGGTCCTCGGAAAAGTTGAACGCCACCTCCTGCTTCTTGCCGTCCTCCTCGAAGCGGAAGGTCTTCATCCCCATCTTGGCGACCTTGAGGGAAGATTCCAGGGGGCGGGAGAAGCGGTCCAGTTTCTCCGCGAGCGCGAAGATGTCGCGCGTGTCGGCCAGGGCGAGTTGGAGTTTGACCGGGTGGTCGTCGTCTTTCCCTTCCCGGTATTCGCAAACGCCGTCGGCGGCCAGCGTGATCTCGACGTAAGCCGGGCTGCTGCCCGGAAAGTCTTTCGAGTAGAAAATCCGGGGCTCGGCGGCGGCGGATGCCGCCAGCAAGAGCAACCATGGAATCGTGCGCCGCATGCCACCTTAGACGTACGCGGCCGCTATCCGGCGGCGCGTAAATTCGTGCGTCGCATGACAAATCGCCACGGCCACCGCATCGCAGGCGTCCTCGGAATCGATCTCCTCCCGCACTCCGAGCAGCGAATGCACCATCAGCCTCACCTGGCGCTTTTCCGCTCGCCCGTAGCCCACCACGCTGGACTTCACTTCGAGAGGGGAATACTCGCCCACTGCCAGGCGCGCTTCGGCCAGCACCAGCAGCGCCACGCCGCGCACATGGGCCAGTTTCAGCGCGGTTTTGGAGTTGGCGGCGTGAAACACCTCTTCAATCGCCGCCTGGTCCGGCCGCGTTTCCGCGACGACCTCGCGCAGGGAGGCGGCGATCCGCCGCAGCCGCTCGGCGAAGGGTTCCTTGGGAGACGTGCGGACGACGCCCGCCCGGATCAGGCGGTGCGTGGATCCGTCGCTGTCGATCACGCCGTAGCCGGTGCGCTCCGAACCGCAATCGATTCCCAGCACGATCATCCACACCTCTAGCTGACGGCGGCCAGTTCGGCAGCGTCGATGTCGAAGTTCGAGTAGACGTTCTGGACGTCGTCGTGTTCTTCCAGCGCGTCGCTCAGCTTCAGCATACCCTGCGCGTTCTTGCCTTCCAGCTTGACGAGGTTCTTGGGCACCATGGCGATCTCGGCCTGAATCGTGGGGATGTTCGCGCGCTGGAGCGCCTCGACGACCGCGTCATGCGCCTCGGGCGCGGACAGGACTTCCCAGTTCTCGCCATCGTCGCGGATATCCTCGCCGCCGGCGTCGAGCACGATCGTCATCAACTGCTCCTCGGTCGCGTTTTCCTTCGCAATCAGGACATGGCTCTTGCGCTCGAACATCCAGGCGACGCTGCCCTGTTCGCCCAAATTACCGCCGTTCTTGGAGAAAACGTGCCGGATCTCGCTGACCGTGCGGTTGCGATTGTCGGTGGCGCACAATACCAGGACAGCGGCCCCCCCGGGGCCATAGCCTTCAAACATGATCTCTTCGATCTGGGCGCCTTCGAGTTCGCCGGTCCCGCGCATGATGGCGCGCTTGATGTTGTCCGCCGGCATGCTCACCGCCTTGGCGGCGGCGATGGCCGTGCGGAGGCGAGGATTGCCGTCAGGATCGCCGCCCCCCCGGGCCGCGATCGTGATTTCCTTGATCAGCCGCGTGAACACTTTGCCGCGTTTGGCGTCGAGGGCGGCCTTTTTGTGCTTAATCGTCGCCCACTTGGAATGACCTGACATGGGAACCTCTCGGAAGGGAACGCCGGTCGATGGCGTCTCCGTCAAGACTATCATAAAACGCGCGAAACGCGCCGGTTTCGGGCGGCCAACGCGGGGAGGCGCGGCGCCGCCGCCGGTCACGTTATGATGAAACATTCAAAGCAAGATGATCACCTCCCTATTCTCTTTGGAAGGCCGGGTGGCCGTGGTGCTCGGCGGAACCAGCGGCATCGGCCAGGCTGTGGCGCGCGGGTATGCGCAGGCCGGCGCGATCACCATCGCCAGCAGCCGGGATCCGGCGAAAGTCCACAAGATGGCCGACGAGCTGGAAGCCATGGGCGCCCGCACCTTGCGCGCCGCCAGCGACGTGCAGGACCGCGCCAGCCTCGAGAGCCTCTGCCAGTCCGTGGTGGAAACCTTCGGCCGGGTGGATATCCTGGTGGTTACCTCGGGGGTGCTGCACAAGAAACCCACCGCCGAGTTGACCGACGAGGAATGGCAAAGCATCATCGACATCAACCTCAACGGCACGTTCCGGGCAAACCAGATTTTTGGCCGCCAAATGCTGGAGCAAAACTCGGGTTGCATCATCAACACCTGCTCGCTGACCAGTTTCGTCAGTTTCAATGAAGTGGCGCCGTATGCGGCGAGCAAGGCCGGCGTGCTGCTGCTGACGAAAAGCCTGGCGTGCGAATGGGCGCGGCGCCACGTGCGCGTGAACGCCATTGTGCCGGGTGTGTTTCGTACTCCTTTAAATTCGCATGTGTTAGATATTCCCGAGCGATCCGCCGCGATCGCCGCCCGCACGCCGATGGGGCGGACCGGACAGGTGGAGGAACTGGTGGGCGCAGCCATCTTTCTGGCGTCGGACGCCTCGTCGTATGTGACGGGCGAAACCATTTGCGTGGACGGCGGGTTCCTGGCGAAGGGCATTTGAAAGCCGCCGCGGGTCCGGCTGCACGGTCTCCTAAGGTCGAAACCTTAACAAGAATAGGGCCGATTTCCTGCTGTCCTCGCCCGGCCGCTTTTGCTACACTGCGTAGGGTACGGAATGCAAAGGAGGCTGGAAGTGGTTACTTGGAGAGCGGGTGTGGTGGCGGCCGTGCTGGCGACTGGGTGGCTGATTCCGGCCGAGGCGGCGCCGGTTCTGACGGGCGGGGTTTTGTTTAATGCGACGCCCTCGGGCGCCTATGATGGGAGTGGCGTACGATGGAACACGTTAGGGGGCGACGGGCTCTTTAACCTGTATTTTCAGGACGCCGTGACCTTGGCATGGGTCAACTCGGGAAACACGGTGGCCAGCACCGCGCTGAATGTCACCATGAGCCCAGGCACGTTTCTTTACAATATTTTCGGCGAGCCGGGGCTGGTGCCGGCGCAAGGCTCTGTGGGTCTGAACCTGTTCTTTAATGGCGCCGCGGCCGTTCCCAGCATCTCTGCCGTAAACGTTTTCGGCGGCGTCGGCTCCCCGTCCCCCAATGCTTCCCCGAGCACGCTCCAGTTGAACGGCTCCTCGACAGTGGCCGGGGCGAACACCCTTTCGTTCACCCAGGACGGGCTGATTGTGACGCTGAACGTCTTTTCCTGGAACCGAAGCGGCACCTTCGCGAATGTTGTCAGTGGTTTCGACAATGTTCCCAGTTCGAACGGCACCATCGATTTTCTGGGCTCCGTCCGGCTGGATGTGCGGACGCAGTCCTCGGAGATTCCCGAGCCCGGGTCCTGGTCGCTGGTGTTGTGCGCCGGACTGTTGTTTCTTGTCCGCCGCCGCCGCTAGGCGCCGCCGGCTCCCGGCTTTCTCCCAAGTCCCTCCGGCGGAGGGACTTTCCCAGGCTTTCCGGAATTGCTTTGCACTCGTCGCCTTCTTCGGGTAAACTACGGGTGGCTGATCGGCGTTCTTTCGGCAATCCTCTTTTACAACCTAGGGGGTGACGTTTATGTTCGATAGCCTTTCCGATCAGATGAAAGCGGACGAGAAGGCTTCGTCCAGCCCGGCGGAAGTGCTGCTTCGGTGGGCAGCCGCCGCAGTCATTGCGGCGCTGGTGTTTGGCGGGCTGTACTTCGGCGTACGCTTGCTCGAATAAAGGGCGGCGAGGAGTGGTAGCTTCTGACCTGTTCGGTGGGATGGATCCGTTTCATCACGGATTTCACCACCCCAGGGTAGTGTGTGAATCCGTTGTAAATAATTAGTTTTTCCTCTAAGTCCTTTCCCCGATAAAGCTTCGATTCCGCGAGCGTGCGAGCGACGGTACGAATGCCCGCGGGCACCGAAGAGAATCCTGATTTCCCATTCTTCCAGCCAAAATAGTTGTTGTTTTTCGCGGCGCGTCCACCGGTGGATTCCACCCAGGAGATGCTGGGTAATAGCCGCCAATCCAGATCGTACTCGTCGGCGACGCGCAGGAACTCATTGGAATACTGCCGGGCAGGGCAGTCGGCTTGCTCGAAGAAGCGGTCCAGCGTTTCCAGGCGCGGATCCACACGGACGCAATGACGTTCCGCGCGCGAAATGGTGGCGGGAACCGCGGCAAGCCCCGCTACCAGCACCAGCCCCTTTGAAACAAACAACCTCATTTCTGTTCCGTATCGATCCCTTCGTTTGGAAATTCGTCTCGCGGAACCTTACCTTCCGGTAAAGGCGCCCCGCGGGTTCACGGCGACATGAGTGAAGGTTCAACGGGCGCACATGAGGCACAGTATACCAGGAAACACCGGGCAGTGGAATTGGGGAAACCAGCGAAGGGTCCCGCAGGCGGCGAATGGTGACCGCCGGATAAACGGACCGGATTCGCACCTCCGACAACCGGAAAAAGTGCTTATTGCTTTGGGGGGAGATCATGTTGGCCAAGCCGGATTCTCCGGGGTGCGGGCGCGCGCCTGCCGATAAGACTGGCGAGGCGCTCCCATGCTGACTTCCCCATCGGCAAGCCCGGATGCGGCAGATTCGCTGTGGGAATTGCGCGCCGCAGTCGATGATGAGGAGTTCCGGCGCCGGCTCGACGAAGCGGGTGAAGCCGCCTATTTGGTCGATCCCGCGCGGAGAATTGTTTTCTGGAATCGCGCGGCGGAACAGTTGACTGGTTTTTTGCGGCAGCAGATACTGGGACGATTTTGCGCGGACGGTGATCTGCTGGTCCATTGCGATGACGCGGGCGCAAATCTGTGCCAGGCCGGTTGCCCGCTGGCCGGCACCCTGGCTGACGGGCGATGCCGGGCGCAGCGCGTCTACCTGCGGCACGCCGAGGGTTACCGGCTTCCTGTCCGGGTCCGCGCAGCGCCGCTTCTGGACCCGGATGGAAGCATCGTGGGAGCGATCGAGGTTTTTCGCGCTGCGCCCCCGGAGCCACCCCGGTCCGCAAACGCCTACGGTTTGATCTGGTTCGAAATCGACGCCTGGGAGCAAGTCCTGCATGCTTACGGTCACCACGGCGCTCACCTGCTGGTGCGTGCCGTGGCCAAGACGCTGCTCCATTGCGTAGGGCGGGCCGGTACGGTGGCCCGCTGGAGCGGCCATGCGTTCGTCGCCGTCGTCGCGGGAGTTCCCGGTTTTGCCCTGGAGGAAGAAATGCGCCGCCTGCTACGGTTGCTGGAGCAAACCCGGATCCCCTGGTGGGGAGAACACCCGGGCGCGACGGTGGCCGCCGGTTGCGCTCTGCTGGATCCGGACGGGAACCACCTGGAAGCGGCTCTTGCGCGCGCCCGTCAGGCCGCCTGCCCGTCACGCGGGGTAGTGGTCGGCTGCGCGTGAACTTCCGCAGGTTTTACCATAGTCCAGTGGTGGCTTTGCCGGAAGACGAAGTCTTTTCCGCCCTCGGGGAAGAGGGATTCACCCGCCTGGTGGCCGCGTTCTATCGCCGCGTGCCGGCGGACGATGTCCTGGGGCCCATGTATCCGGCCGACGACTGGGCGGGAGCGGAACAACGGCTCCGGGATTTCCTGATCTTCCGCTTCGGCGGTTCGAAGAAGTATCTGGCCTATCGCGGCCACCCCCGCCTGGGTATGCGGCACCGCCCCTTCCCCATCGGCCGCCGGGCCCGCGACCGCTGGTTATCTCTCATGGAAGCCGCCATGGCCGAAACGCAGGTGCCCGTACCCGCGGCGGCGGCCTTGCGGGCCTTCTTTCAGCACGTGGCGACCTTCCTGGTCAACCGCCCTGAGGAATAGCCTTAGCGCCCCGCGCCAAACGCGGTAGTTCAGCGGTGTCCCCGGGTAAAACCGCCTGCCGTTCCTGTCTCGCCGGGCCATCCGAGGCCGCGAGCGTCCGCTGAAACCACCTCGCGCCCATTCCCAAACTCACGCACATCGCGATCGACACCAGCCACCATACCCCGTAGAAGGCCAGACGATCCGCGCGGCTTGGCTCCTTGCCGCAGCCGCACACCACCGGGCCACCCGGCTGGGAACCATGGAAAAGGGACCGCTTCCGCTCGACGGAAGCTGATTTCATGAAGCGCTGGATGAGATTCCTCATGAACCCGGTCTCCTTTCCGCCGCCGCCCTTCGCGGCGGCGGGTTTTCGGTCGGAAGGCTGGCGCGTCCGCGGGCGGCAGTCCGCGCCGGAAAACAACACAAAGAGCTAATCAAGGGCGAACGTCCGGTCTGTCGCCCCTCAAACAAGGCGACGCGCAGGCTTGACTGCGCGTTACGGAAAACGGACGATACCGTACAAATGCCTGGTGTGCGTCGTTTTGGTTGGTTGGTTCTGGCGGGTGCTTGGGCGTCCTTGGTTTTGGCGGCGCAAACCGACCCTTTGTTCTCCGAGCCGGCGGTGTGGAAGACGGCGGGCGCTTTGGGCGTGGAAGGCCAAGGCTGGACCAGCACGAGGCATCCGTTTGACCGGCTGCCGGCGAAGGCCGAGGGCAAGGTCCGCCCGCCGGTCTGGAATCTGGCCCAGGATTCGGCCGGGCTCCGGGTGCGCTTCGTTACTAACGCCCGCTGGATCCGGGTCCGGTGGTCGCTCCGGAAACCGCAGTTGGCGCTGCTTCACATGCCCGCCACGGGGGTCAGCGGGCTGGACCTGTACACGCGCGGCGGCGGCGCGTGGAAGTGGGTGGCCTGCGCGTTCCCGGAGCGGCCCGAGGCGAGCGACAGAATTCTGGCGCGCGGTTTGGACGGCGCCCGGCGCGAATACCTGCTCTACCTGCCACTCTACAACGGCATTGCCACGCTGGAAATCGGCGTACCCAAAGACGCCGCTCTGGAGCCCGCCGCGCCCGAGGTCCGCAAACCCATTGTTTTTTATGGCACCTCCATTTTGCAGGGAGGTTGCGCTTCCCGGCCCGGCATGGCGTACCCGTCGATTCTCGGCCGGCGGCTGGACTGGCCCGTGATCAATCTCGGCTTTTCCGGGAACGCCAAGACGGAACCCGAGCTGGCCGAGCTTCTGGCCGAACTCGATCCGGCGGTTTACGTCCTGGACAGCCTTCCGAACCTCAGCGCGCAGGGGGCCGCCGAGCGTCTGGAGCCTTTCTACCGGACCATCCGGAAGGCCCGCCCGCTCACGCCAATCGTCCTGGTTGAACACGTGTATCTCACCGACGCACCGTACTTCGCCGCCCGCCGACAGAGATACGAAGAGGCTAATGCCGTTGCGCAGGCTTTGTACAACAAGGCCGTGGCCGAGGGCGACGGCCGCCTGTACTACCTCCCCGGCCACGCGCTGCTCGGGGTGGATGGGGAAGGCACGGTGGACGGCATCCACCCCACCGACCTCGGCTTCCTGCGCATGGCGGATGTCATGGAAGGCCCGCTCCGCCGGATTCTGGTTCCCTGAGGGCGGTGGGCCTCAGGCGCCCTCGGCCGGGAGCAGACCAAGCCCGGGACGGTCCGGCAGGATCAGCTTGCCGCCGCGCACCTCGACGCCGCGGTAGGGATCGTTGGCGATGAGCAGGTTACCGTCCAGGTCGGCGTAGTCGGCCAGCGGGGAAAGGTGTGCCGCCGCGGTGATCGAAACGGAGGACGAGATCATGCAGCCCAGCATCACCTTCATCCGCAGCGCCCGCGCCAACTGGATCATGCGGAAGGCCTCCCAGATGCCGCCGCACTTGTCGAGCTTGATGTTGATGCCGTCGTAGGCCTCCGCCAGCTTGGGGACGTCCTCCGGATGCAGGGACGCTTCGTCCGCGATGAGGGGCAGACGGACGCGGCTTCGCACCCATCGTGTCTCCTCCAGCATGCCGGCCGGCATAGGCTGCTCGACGAATTCGACGCCCTGTTGTTCAAGCCAGTTGATCTTGCGGACCGCCTCGTGCTTGTCCTTCCACCCTTCATTGGCGTCCACGCGCAGCGGCTTGCGCGTGACGGCGCGGACGGCGGCGATGGTCTGCTCATCGGTATCCAGCCCGACTTTGATTTTGAGCACGGGGAACGCTTCCGCCTCGCGCACCTTCCGGCGGGTCATCTCCGGCGTGTCGATGCCGATGGAGAAGGTGGTAACCGGCGCTTGCCCGGGGTCGAGACCGAAATACTGGTAGAGAGGCACGCCAAGCTTCTGGGTGGCCCAATCCATCAAAGCGATGTCCACGGCGGCCTTGGCTGCCCATTGGCCCGGCAGACGCTGAGAGACCTCGGCGAGCAGGGGCACAAAGCGCCGGGGATCGGCGGAGGTGAGCAAAGGCCGCAAAGCCTCGATGGCCGCCCGGGCGGATTTGGCATCTTCGCGATAGCGGGGGATGGGCGCGCCTTCGCCGCGCCCGGTGATGCCGTCCCGCGTGAATGCGACGTGCACCGTTTCCCGGAAGTCGCTCGACGACATGACCGTCGTCCAGGTGTGCCGCAATTTTAGGCGGCGGATCTCGACGGTGAGTCCGGCGCCCGCCGCGGCCCCGGCCGGCGCCGCCAAACCAGCGCTCAAGGCGCCAATCCAACTCCTTCGGGAGACGTTCCGCATTTGGTTTCCCACGTTTCGCGATCTCTCCTCACAATAGCAGTGGATCCCCCCGACGGCCGGCTCTTCGACTTGGGATCGGGCATTCGCTGGGCTGCGGGAAGGGATCCTTTCGGCGCTCACCCGGCCGTTGGTCCCCTCTGCCCTTGACGAGTTGAAGCTTGACGCGTTGAAAAAAGCAGCGTTTGGAGGCCAAGGGGTATTGACGCCGGAGGGCCAGACGTGATCTAATCACGACGATTCGATGCCGCTGCCGGTCTGGGCGGGAAAGATCATACATCTTCTTGCTTGACAGGGGGAGGCTATTGAATGAGAATGGGATGTACCGCTTCTGGAGGGTACCGCAATTTTAGGTTTTCAATCCCGCGAGCACAACGTACGGTTGCTGGAAGAACCGAACAAAGAGTGGAAACAAGTACGGTGCCATCGCAGGCTTCTATCCGGTTCCTGGCGGCTTCCGATTCACCTCGCCAGAGTCCGGGCCTCCGCCCGACACGGAGAATCCCCAAGGTAGTGACAGTTTTGAGACCGTAGAGCTTTATGAAGTGCTGTTAGAGGTTCAGGTTAAAAAAAGAACTTCAACCGATTCAACTTCGCTTATTCACAAGGAGAAGGAAATGGCAGATTTTCGCAAGAGTCTTCCCGTGCTTGCCGTTTTCGCCCTGATGCTGATGTCAGCCGTCTCGGCGAATGCGCAGGGGCCAGCTTTTAGCTGCTTCGCCAACGCGGGTGTGCCTCCCATCGTCCGGGCCGAGGGCATTACGGAACTGGTCGGAGACATTCTTCTGAATTGCACCGGCGGAACGCCGACCCCAGCGGGTCAGGCGATCCCGGCCGTTAATATTCAGATCTTCCTCAACACCCCGATTACCAGCAAGCTGGTGAGCGGGAGCACGCTGACGGAAGCGCTTCTGTTCCTGGATGATCCGGGGCCGCAGAACTTGGCGAACACCGTGCAGGATCCCTGCACCACCACGGTTTGCACGAACGTGGGCAATGGAACGGGTGCGGACTATTACACCGGTCAGCCGGGCAGTCTGGGCAACAAGAACGTGTTCCAGGCGCAGACGGTAGCCGGCAACCCGAACTCGTTGCTGTGGATTGGCGTACCGATCGATCCTCCGGGCTCGGTGGGCACGCGCATCATCCGCATCACTAACGTACGCGCCTACGCCGCGCAGTTTGGCGCGGGCAGCACCGTTCCCACGGCGATCACCACGCTGATTTCGGCGACGGGCACGTTCTCGGTGCCGATCAACAACCCGGTCCAGACTGTGGCGTTGATCCAGAAGGGCCTTCAGTTCACGGCTTCCTCCGCGACGACGCTTCAGCAGTGCTTCACGCAGTCTTTCCGGCTGGTCAATACCCTGACCTATCGCGAACTGTTCGCGACGGCCTTCAAAAAGTACAACGTGGGCTCCAGCGATTCCTCGCCGACCACGGCGGTGGCGCAGAACAACTTCAGCCCGGCTCTGAACACCGAGACTGGCTTCTACAACCCGGGCTTCCCGAGCACCAACGGCTTGAACGCGGCTGGTTTGCCGACGTTTGGCACGCGCCTCCGGGCGACCTTCGCGAACATCCCCTCGGGCGTAAGCCTCTTCGTCAGTAGGACCAATACCGATTCGGGCGTTGACCGGGCTCGCCTGGTGACCAGTGAGACCGGCGCCTTCAGCGCTGCGGCGTTGGCCTCCGGCGCCCCGGCGGACGTCGCCCAAATCACCTTGACGGGTGGCGCGGGCGTCGCGGTTTGGGAAGTCACCGAGTCCAGCTCGACGACCTTCGCCGCCCTGACTTTCAACGTGCATGTCAGCTACACCGCCAATCCGGGCGCCGGCTCGCCGGCTCTGGGCACCGGCACGGTGGCTGGCTCGTACGCGCCGATCAGCACGACGGTCGCGGTGGCCTCCAGTCCTATTCCGCGCTTCGTCGACACCGGCACGGCGTCCAACATGGTCACGATTAACCCCTGCGTGACGAACCTGCTCTTCCCGTTCGTGACCAGCCAGGCTGGCTTCGACACGGGTATCGCGATCAGCAACACGTCGAAGGATCCGTTCGCGACGTCGACCCAGGAAGGCACCTGCACGGTGAACTCCTACGGGGCGAATGAAGTGGCCGCGATCACCACACCGACGGTTGCGGCTGGCACGTCCTGGGTCGGCTTGGCTTCCAGCCTGATGCCGAACTTCCAGGGCTACCTGATCGCGCAGTGCCGCTTCCAGTACGCCCACGGCTTCGCCTTCGTCACGAAGGTCGGCGCGGTGGACCTCGCGATGGGCTACCTGGCTCTCGTGATTCCGGATCCGGCGCGTTCGCCCGCTCCGTTCCCGTGCGGTGGTGGTTCCACGATCGCCGGTTGCGTGCTCAGCGGCGAGCAACTCGGCCAGTAGTCGTTCGTAGTTGCCAAGCAGTAGGTAAGGCGGGGCTTCGGCCCCGCCTTTTTTTATGGTGCGCCGTTTCGCCGCGCCAACTGAATCTCAACGCCCTGCCCTGTTTTTGCGTCTACCTCAATGTGAAGCGTCTGGCCGCGTTCGCATGCTGCGCCGCATCCCTGGCCGCCGCTCCGGTCAACGTCATGCAACTCCTGACCGGTGTCGAGCGCCGCTATAACCGCGTCACCACGCTCAGCGCGCAGTTCGAGGAGACCTACTCGGCTCCCGGCCGCGCCCGTCAGCAGGAAGCCGGCACGCTGTACCTCCGCAAACCGGGACGCATGCGGTGGGACTACTCCCAGCCGCCGGGCAAGCAATTCGTCACTGACGGGAAGTTCTTCTACCTGTACTCTCCCGCCTCGCAGCGCGCTCAGAAGCGACCTATGAAGGACACCGCCGATCTGCACGCGCCTCTGGGATTCCTGCTGGGCCGCATCGACTTCGCCCGGGATTTCGCGCGGTTCGAGTCGCGGCCGGAGGGGGAAAACACCTGGGTCAAAGCCGTGCCCGAACGCAACGACCTGGCTTACACCCACATCGAGATGCTGGTGACGCCCCGCTCGGAAATTCAGGTGCTGCGTGTGTATGGCCAGGACCGCTCGACGCTGGAGTTCCATTTCCACGGCGAAAAGGTGAACCCTCCGCTCGAGTCCCGGCTTTTCGTCTTCACTCCGCCGCCCGGCGTCCCGGTGACTGAGGAGGTCGAATAGACCGATGCCGGAATGGGTGATGAAGTACGCCGACCCGCGCGGCCAGATCCTCCAGCAGACGTTCAACGCGGCGTCGGAGAGCGAATTGCGCGACAAGTACGCCGCGCAGGGCTATCTGGTCTACTGGATCAAGCCGCGCGCAGGCGCGCTGGCCGCCGCGGGCCTGTTTGGCGGCGCCAAGAAACTCAACCTCGAAAAATTCCTGATCTTCAATCAGCAGTTCGTCACGCTGATTCGCGCCGGGCTGCCGATCCTCAAGGGGCTCGACCTGCTGGCGGACCGTTTGACCGACGCCCAACTCGGCCGGTATATCAAGGCGGTGCGGGATGAAGTGAAGAACGGCACGCTGCTCTCCGACGCGTTCCGGATGCAGGGAATCTTCCCGAAGATTTTCATCACCACGGTGATGGCAGGAGAAAAGTCCGGCTCGCTGGTCGAGGTGATGGACCGTTACATCACTTACCAGAAGCTGGCGCTGGCGGTAAAGAAGAAAGTGCTGGTTTCGCTGCTGTATCCGGCGGTGCTGATCGGGCTGACCCTGCTGCTGATCGTCTTTCTGGTGACCTACGTGGTCCCCAACTTCGCGGAACTGTACAAGAACATGTCGGCCGAGTTGCCCGCGATGACCCAGGCGTTGATCGCCGTGGGCACGACGGCCAAGGCGTACATCGTGGTGGGCGTCGCCGTCCTGATCGGCGCGGTAGTGGCGCTGCGCCTGTGGCTGAAGACCTCCGCCGGGCAGCAACTCTGGGACCGGACGCTGATGCGGACGCCCGTCGTCGGCGAGATCTGGATCAAGTACCAGGTGGCCCAGTTTTCGCGGGTGCTGAG
>Ga0272446_1000064_pt1 | contig 131033 bp, 101 predicted proteins | sample YNPCB0061_FD_194587 | JGI IMG/M metagenome (GOLD analysis project Ga0272446, IMG submission 194587) | Hot spring microbial mat communities from Yellowstone National Park, WY, United States - YNP-CB-006-1 | ecosystem: Environmental > Aquatic > Thermal springs > Hot (42-90C) > Sediment | place...
GTACCGACCCGGTACGTGCCTTTCGAGACCGTGGAATGCCGCGTACCGACCCGGTACGTGCCTTTCGAGACCGTGGAATGCCGCGTACCGACCCGGTACGTGCCTTTCGAGACCGTGGAATGCCGCCTACTCACCCGGGAATGCGATCGGCTTTGCGTTGCGCCCGCCCGCATCGCTATCCAATCGCTGGGCCGTGTGCCCGGTGAGCTGGCCGGGCAGCGCGCAGACATCGTGTGGGGCCAGGCGGGGTGGGAGCATGGCTCCGGCGAGCGATGTCGTGGCCGAGCGCCGCGACACCAGAAGGTTCGCTCGGCTCGGTCGGGCTCCCAACCAGCCGAAGCTGTGCGTGCCGGCTGACCATCCAGTCGACAAGGCCGACGGTTGCCGCGTCGACGGCGACACCCGGCGCGTGCATGCGCGTGCGTGGGAGGGGTGGGGCGTGGCACGCGGTGCCGGCGAAACGAAAGCCAGGCGGGGCACACGCACCCCGGACCGAAAATCGGATCTTGACGCCGCGCCGTTTGGGTTGTCCCCTTCCATCGCGTGATCTGCGATCGCTGTGGGAGAGACAACCCGGACCACCTGATCTTCTGTCAGGACTGCGGGCGACGTCTGCAAGAGCAACGTCGCGTGGTTCCGCCGACGCCGCCCGCGGGCATGCCGGCGATGCGCGCGACGGACGGAGGCGCGCGAGCACCGGCGCCCGTGGCAGCACCGGCGAGGCAGCCGTTGGCTCCGACGATGCCGGACACGAGCGTGCAAGAGGTGGTCTGCGGGCGGTGCCAGACGCGGAACCCGGAGAGTGGCAGGTTCTGCGTTTCGTGCGGAGCGCCGCTCGCGGCCGGAGGCCAAGGGGGGACAGCTTCCGCGCCGGCGACGTCGGCGGACAAGCCGGCGGCGGTGCCGGTATCGCCCGCGGCGGTGTTGCAGGTGGCGCCGTCGCCATCTCCGGCGCCGTCGACGGTGACGTGCGACAGGTGCCAGGGGGTGTGCGACGCGGCGATGCGCTTCTGCAAATTCTGCGGGGCGCCGTTGGGTGTCCGCGCCCGGCCGGAGTCGGCCATGGCAGCGGGGTCGGCACCCGCTCCGGTCCCGGCCGGCTTGGTGTCGCAGGCCGCCCCGGCGGCGTCGAGTCTCAACGGTGCGGCGTTCGGTGTGGTGGAGGCCCCCCAGGTCACGGGTCCGCCGCAAGCCGCGGCCGCCGCTGCCCGGCCCGTGATGTCGTCCTCCCCCGGCCGTTCGATGACCCGTCCTGCGACCTCGCAGGCGCCGTCCGAGACTCGACCGGATGCGGTGCATGGCAGGCCGGCGGTAGCGGGACACAGCACGCAGACCGGGCAGTACCTGCCGTTTGCGGGGGCGGCCTCGCTGCCTGGAGGGCGTCTGGTCGTGGTCGGGGGCGACGGCCAGGAGGGGCCGAGCTTTCCGATGACGGGCGATCAGGTCGACATCGGCCGGATCGAGGGCAACGTGGTGTTGCCGGACGACAAGTACATGTCGCCGCGTCACGCGCGAATCGTGCGTCTGAAGAACCAGTGGTTCGTGCGCGATCTGGAGTCCACCAACGGCGTGTTCGTGCGACTCTCGGGGCCGCACGACCTGACCGACGGAGACTTGCTCTTGGTGGGTGTGGAGGTGCTAAGGTTCGAGCTCGTGAAGGACGCGGAGTTGGGCCTTGGGCCAGCCATACAGCACGGGACGCTCGTGTTCGGTTCCCCTGCCCTGCCCCGCCCGGCGCGCCTCGTTCAGCGAACGGTGGAGGGCGTGGCCCGCGATGTGTATCATCTGCACCGGCCCGAAACGGTCATCGGACGCGAGTCGGGCGACATCGTGTTCACGGACGACCCCTACATGTCTCGCAGGCACGCCATGATTCGTCGATCGGCCGCTTCGGGTACGTTCACGTTGACGGATCTGGGATCGTCGAATGGGACATTCGTTGCCATTCGGGGGGACTGGTTGCTACAAGACGGGGATTCGATTCGTGTGGGACAACACCTGTTCCGAGTGGAACTGGCACCAGGCTGATCGACCAGGGTCATGACCGAACCTTCCGCTGCCCAGCCCGACTCCAGCCCCATCCGCGTGCGGCTCTTTGGTCGCACAGACGTCGGGCGTGTGCGGGAGCACAACGAAGACAACTTTCTCGTGGCGGATCTGACGCGGAAGACGCGCACGCTGCGGGAAGAGGACCGCGAGCTGGTCGTCGGGCCGAACGGTCTGGTGCTGGCCGTGTGTGACGGCATGGGGGGTGCTGCAGCGGGCGAGGTTGCGAGCGCGCTGGCGATCGACATCCTTTTTGAGAAGCTGACGGAAGGACAGCCACCGGTCGATCACGATGAGCTGGCGCGTCGGCTGGTGAGCGCGGTGGAAGCAGCGGGTCTACGGATCTACAGCGAGGCCAAGCTCGACCGGCATCATCGGGGCATGGGCACGACGGCCACGGCGGCCGCATTGATGGACCGTTGGATGTTCTTCGCGCAGGTCGGCGACAGCCGCGCGTATCTGCTGCGAGAGGGGCGTCTGGTGCAGGTCACGCGCGACCAGTCCCTGGTCAACCAGCTCATCGAAGCGGGCCAGCTCACCGAAGCGGAAGCCGAGAACTTCGAGCACAACAACATCATTCTCCAGGCGCTTGGCACCGCCGACTCGGTGCAGGTCGACTTGACGTTCGTCGAGCTTCGCCGTGGCGACACGATCATGCTGTGCTCGGATGGTCTCAGCGGCATGGTGCGCTTCGACGATCTGCGCGAGGTGTTGGTGAGCACGCCCGAGCCTGTGGACGCCTGTCGCATCTTGACGGAGAAGGCGAACGAGGCGGGCGGGCATGACAACATCACGTGCATCGTGGCGAAGTTCGACGGCGAAGGGCTTCCTCCGGTTTCGCCGGATGAGCAGCCGCCGCGGTACACGAAGTACCAGCTCTCGGACGACACGGCGCCCGAGCCCACGGTGCCGGCCCGCAGGGCTTCGGTCAAGGAGCTCAACGAGCCGAAGATCGGGGCCGAGGTCAAGCAGCGCCTGACGGACCACGGTCCGAGCAAGTCCAAGGTGGCGCAGACCATGGTGGGGATGCAATCGCCGATTGCCGGCATGCAGCCGCCCGACGAAGCGTCATCGAACCGCTCGAAAGCGCTGGAAGACGAGGTCGTGTTGCCGGTCGAGAGCACCTCGCTGTGGGTGCTTGGCGCGATCGTGGTCATCGTGTTCGGCGGCATCGTGTTGGCGGCGTACTTCTTCATCATCAGGACCTGAAGTCCTGCGAGGGCGCTCCGGATGTTGCGCTATGCGCTTCGCCGGGTCTTCTGGATCATCCCGGTGCTGTTGGGGGCGACCATCGCGTTGTTCGCGCTGCTGACGCGGGCTCCGGCCTCCGGCTCACGCTCCGCGACCTCCTCCTCGAACCCCGCACTTCCCGTCTTCCTCAACCTGCGCCCGCGCGATGTCCGTGCGTTGTCGGCGGATGCCGTCGATCGGATCGTTGCCCAGGCCGATGTCGACGAGGCAGCGGCGTTGTTGTGCAGGCTTGGCGGCGCAGCCTTCCCGTTCGTGCTGCCTCAGCTCGATTCGCTCGACCCGGCGGCGCGCGAGCGGGTCGCGCTCGCGCTCGTTCCTGTCGCCGCACGCATGGGCCTGACCGCCACCGAATCGCTTCGACGCGGCCCCGATGCCGTCACGTTCTGGACGCTGTACTGGCAGGAGCGATCGGCCGACTTCAAGCCCGCTGTGGCACGTCGCGCCGTGCGCAGGCTCGCCACCCAGGGTTCCGATGCGCGTCGTACCGAGTTGGTGGAGCTCGACACCTACGCGCTGGGCGGGCTGATGGATGCGTTGGGGGAGGTGCGGACGCCCGAGGATGTGGCGCGGGTATCACGCCTGACCGATGTTGCGTCGCACGTGACGGGGCGTGACGACACGGTCGGACCGGGAGCGTCGGTGAGCCAGGCCCGTGCGTGCGTGAATCGATGGCAGGACTGGTGGCTTGCCTCGCGCGTCGACTACGAGCCACTGACGGGACCGTCGCGCGTGGCGGCCATGCTCGTGGAGACACGTTATGGGCACTGGGTGTTGCGAGCGATCACCTGGCAGCTCGGCACTGCCGAGGACGGTCAGCCGGTGGTGGACAAGCTGCTGCGCCACGCCCCGCGCACGCTCGCGCTCGCGATGCTGGGCCTGGTTGGTGCGCACGGTGTCGGGTTGGCGATCGGGTTGCTCGCGGTATGGCGTCGTCGCGCGTGGATCGGCTGGAGCACGACGTTGTTCGCGGTGATTGCGCTGGCCGTGCCCGCTCCGCTGATCGTGTTGGCGGTGGCGCACGCGACCGGTGGTGCGCTGCTCGCCGGCGCTGCTGGCATCGCCATTACCGTGGCATTTGCAGGCTCGCCGAGCCGTCATCAACGTCTCGCCGCGCTCGACGTTTCCCTTCGCGACGTGACCAGATATGCCCGTGCGCGGGGCGTATCGGACGCAGCGCTGCTGCTGCGCCACCTGCTGCGTCCCACCATCATCGCCGTGCTTCCGCTGTTCGCCACCGACTTTCCGCTTGCCCTGTCCTGCGCCTGCGCCGCCGAGAAGGCGCTTGGGCTGCGTGGCATCGGCCTCGCGATCGTACGCGCCGCCATCGACCACGACGTGGCCTTTCTGATGGCAGCGGGCATCAGCTTCACCGGCATCGCGGCGATGATGCACGCGGCCACCGACATGATCACCGCGATGATGGACCGCCGCACCATGCGACACCTGCTGCAGGAGCGCGCATGATCCCGACGCGCTTCGCTCCGCGACGCTTGCCGGCTCGCGCGTCGTCGATCGGAGCGTTGCTGGTGCTGGTGGCACTGGCCGGGTGCACGCTGCTCGCGGACCTGGTCGCGGGTGATGCGCGCGCCGACGCCTCCGCTTCGTTGGTGCGGATGCTGGTGCATGGTGCGAGGTCGATGGTGGTGGTGGCGGTGGTGGCTTCGGGGCTGTCCTCGTTGCTGGGGGTGGTAATGGGGGCGTCGGCCGGGTTCCTGGGAGGCACGGTGGACCGGGCGCTGACGAGAGGGGCGGAGCTGGTTTCCGCGTTCCCGGCGGTTGTGATGGTGGCGCTGGTGCGGTCGCTGTGGCCCTCGCCGGGGCTGCTGGCGATGGGGGCGGCGATCGGCGTGCTGCGGTTGATGGAAGTCGCGCGGCTCGTGCGCGTGGAGGTGATCGCATGGCGGAGCTCCGAGTCTTCGATCGGGGTGAAGGCGATCGGCGCGACGGCAATGGGCGCGTTGGTGCGTCACATCGGCCCGCGCATCGCGCCGTCGGTCGCGCAGACGGTGGTCTCGAGTGTCGGCGCGGTCGTGGCGATCGACATGCTGGTCGAGTTTCTCGGTCTTGGGGGCGATGGGATGGACGTTTCGAGCTCGTGGGGTGCGAGTCTGGCGCGAGCGGTGTCGTCGGGCGACGGGAGCACGGTGGCTGCGTTGCTGGGGGCGAGCGTCATGACGGTGGGGGCGGCGCAGGTGTTGGCGGAGCGCGTGCGAGAAAGGCTAGACCCCCACGGCAAACGTGCTACCCCTTGCGGCCAGCGGGGCTGATGCGCAAATGGGCTCCGTTCAACAAGAGAGGTATCATGGCGACCCAGGCTGCATCGACGATTCCCTTCGTCGACGAACGCTCATTCGAACGGGAGGTGCTGTTGAGCGAGCTCCCGGTGATGGTGGACTTCCAGGCGGACTGGTGCGGGCCGTGCAAGACGATGGCACCGGAGTTCGAGGCGCTGGCGCGAGAGCTCCAGGGCAAGGCGAAGTTCGTCAAGGTCGACATCGACCGGTCGAGGATGCTTGCGCAGCAGCTACGGATTCAGTCCGTTCCGACCACGATGGTCTTCGTGGGCGGGCGCATCGCGGGGGGCAAGGTGGGCGCCATGCGCAAGGCGCAGCTCCGCCAGATGATCGAGCCGTACTTGCCACGGGCGGAGGGCTCGGTCACGCCGCTCGAGGCCGCTGAGCTACGCAAGCAGGGGCAGATCGTTTTCGTCGACACGCGCGACGAAGCCACCTATGGGCGCGCACACCTGCCGGGCGCGGTCAACCTTCCGGCAGAGCAGATCGGCTCACGTCTTGCCGAGCTGCACATGCTCCCCGGAGCGCCGGTGCTCTACTGCCGGGCTGGCGACAAGGCCAAGGCGCTGACCGAGCAGCTCGCCAACGAGGGCATCCAGGTCGCCTTCCTCGAAGGCGGAATCCTGGCCTGGGAGGCCGAGGGGCTGCCGATCGAGCGTCCCTGACGCGGCCAAGTTTGCTAGGCTTCGGCTGGCATCGCTCCCATGCAGCGCACACCAGCCAACGTCCTCGCGGCTGCCCTGATCGCAGCGACTGTGTCGGTTGCCCCGGCGCGTGCGCAGACGCGCCCCACGCTCAGCGGCACATGGTCTGCCTCGCCGCTGGTCGAACGCTGGAACATCGGGCAGTGGGGCGACAAGTGCGGCCCGAGGCCGTCACCGCAAGGCGCGCCCGGCGGCACGGTCACCATCACGCAAACGGGCAACGAGCTGACCATCAGCGGCGCGGGGCGATCCTACAGCACGACCAACTGTTGGGAGCAGATGCCCGGTCTGTCGCGCACCTCGCACTCGGCGTCGGCGCGGGGCTGGTCGAACCGATGCACCACGGCGGCGGGCGACCCGCGTCAGGCGACCATCGTCACGACGATATCCGCCACCGACGATGCTATCTCGTTCGACGAAACGGGTTCGTACGTGTTCGTGCTCGAGGGCCAGAACTGCACGGCCGCGGTGCGTCGCACTCGGTCGTTCAAGCTCGTCCAGCGGCTGGGCGAGCCACCGCCCGCGGAGACGGCGCCAGCGAGCGCGACGACGACGACGACGCCACCACCACCAGCGACGGCGACGGCCACGGAGGAGCCTGCGCACTGTGACTCGCCGGGTGACCCTGCGCGCATCGAGGTTCGCCCTGCTCGGAAGCTGATGCGTCCTGGCGAGGAGTTTGTTTTCCGCGCGCGTGTGGCAGACAGCGCTGGTTGCACGCTGAAGGCTGCGCCCACCTGGCGCGTCGCGGGTGGTGCGGCGAAGCTCCGTGTCGAGGCCGACGGCAAGGTCGTGGTCGCCCCCGATTCTCCCGAGGGCAAGAGCGAGTTGGTTGTGTCGATCAGCGGCCAGAACGTCAAGGTGACGGTCGAGGTGGCCACGGCGGACCACTACGATGCGTTGCTGGCGTCGAGCGGCCTGAACGCGCGGGGCGAGACGGACGACGCGGCGGTAGCGGTCCTTGCCACGGGAAGCCTGGGTGGCGGCGCCTCGGTGGCGGAAGACGGCGCGCGCAAGCGCAAGTGGATCTTCGCCGGCGTGGTGGGCAGCCTGGCGACGTTCCTGGCCGTCGCGGGCCTAGCACTGCTGCGCAGGGGCGGGCGCAAGCGGCTGGCACCTGCCGACGATGACGCCGACCGGCCTGCGTCCGGCCGTGCCCAGACGAGCGTCCGCAGCGAGCCTGGACGGCCAAGGCAGCGGTTGGACGTTTCCGAAATGGGTCGTGCGGGTGCGGCCATGGAGGTTCGTTGCCCGGTGTGCGGCAAGACGTTCCCTTCGGGGGCGCTCTATTGTCCGCACGATGGCACGCGCCTGGTGAGAACGGCAGCGACGTCGGATCCGTCGCGCGCGCCCGTGGGGGGCTTCTGCCCGACGTGCGAGCGGGGATTTCCCCCCGACGTGAAGTACTGTCCGGAGCATCATGAGGCGCTGGTACCGGCGCCATTGTTCCGTGTTTCGACATCGCGCAAGCAGCAACCCTTCCCCGAGAAGAAGGGCAAGATCTGCCCAACGTGCGGTGCCCGCTACGATGCGGAGGCCACGTTCTGCGGGAAGGACGGCACGGCCCTGGTGCTGGTGAATTGACGCCACGACGCGCGACCGTCGCGGTCCGGCGCTTGCCATCCGTGCAGACCGCCGCGGTCCTGCGTCTCGAGGCCATCGGCGATCTCCTGGGCTTGAACGGACCGGGTTCCAGCCTGCGGGGTACGAGGTCGAGGGCTGTCCCCGACGCCACCTACCTGTCCTTGCAGGCCTTTTCTCCGCAGGACTTCCAGAGCGTACGTCGATATCCCTCCACTTCGCCCAGCCCCCGATCCCACGGAGCCGGCAGCCCCTGATTGATTCCGCGACCGGATTCATCTCCCTCGAAGACCCGGTAGCACGCGGGAAAGGTCTTTTCGAGCAATCGTCGTGTCGTGCTTCCCTGGTAGTACCAGCGGTACATCTCCGCCCAGTTCTCGGTGCCCGATTGGTAGCCGAATCCCGTGCAGTAGGCGGTGGCGCAGGGAGCCTCCCTCGCGGCCTGGCTGAGCCGATCGCAGGTGTCCTGGTCGCCGCACATCCTCGCGCATGGCGGACACGTCGGATCGCTGGCCGAACCGTTGACTACGTTATAGTTCACCAGATGCCCGATCTCGTGCAGCAGCACGGGGCTGAACAGGTCATGGTCCGCGGGCTGTCCGTCCACCGAGACTCCATCGCGTTGCACCTGATATGCCCAGTACTTCCCGTAGTTGCCCGGGGCCCAGTGATTGACTCCTTCGAACAGACGCTCGTGCAGCCAGATGGTGTGCCCATCGCGGGCGTCTTCCGCGGGCGCCTCGCGGCTGAAGGGCGCGACCCCGTGCAGGATGGGGCGGTCGTCGATCACAATCGCGCGGACCTGCTGCAGGTGCCACCACGGAATCCGCTGCAGTGTGCGCTCGATGAGCCGGTACCAGGCCGCGTCGATGCGACCGGCCACGTATACGCGGCGGCGATCGCGATTCCTGTCCCCACGCGGGTGATACACGCGCACGCAGTGCAGACGCTCCACGCCGTCGATCTCGCGCAAGATGCGCACGTCCCTGTAGCCGTATCCGTCGTAGCCGAACGTTCGGTTCGGGCCGTGGGGATCCGTGTAGACCGACAGCGCGTAGTCCGAACGGTAGTCTCCGCAGCTCTCATCGCTCCGAAGCAGGTCCGACCAATGCTCCCCGGGAGACGCCGCGATCGCCCCAGCTTCGCCAGCCGCCGCAGCGCTTGAATCCATCACGCCAGCGTCGCGGGCGAGGTCTGGTGGTGCGGGTGCGGGAGCCGGTGCGCTCTGCGGCGCGGCGGCGCTGGACGCGTAGGAAGGAGACGGTGCGCCCGGAAGCGCGGGAGGGGCTGTGCACGCTGTCAGAATCGCCGTGAGCAGACCGGGCAGACCGGGGGCCGAGAGGCGCACGCCCATGTCGATTCACATGCAGGCAGCTCGCCGCCGGCGGACCAGCATCAGCGATAGCACGGCCAGCGCTACGGCGAGTCGGTCCTGCGAAGAACCGCTTGTCATGGATGTCCGGCACGCGCATCCGCTCGGTTCGTCGTTGGCGGGCGTCGCGTCAGATGTGCCGGCCGCCCCAGCGGATCCTGCCGACGAACCGCCCTCGCCACCGGTCGATGCGCCCGCGCCGCCACCGGCCCCTCCTGCTCCGCCGCTGGTTCCGCCGGCGCCGCCCGCAGCCCCGCCGTCACCGCCGGTAGCGCCGCCGCCTGCGCCTGCGTCCGTGCCTCCACTGCCGCCCGCGCCTCCCGTGCTTCCTCCGCCCGCCCCGCCTGCTCCACCCGTTCCCCCGCCTCCGGATCCTCCGGTGCCGCCAACACCACCACCGTATTCGTAGGCGCCGATGTCGATCGTGCCGACCGTCGACCTGCCCTCTGCCGAGGCAGGATGCACGTACTGGAACAGCGGAGTAAGGTCATAGCCACCCAACGTGCCGGGCGCGCTGCCCTGGTCGATGCAAGGGGAAGCCGCCTGGAGATGGTAATCATACGTAGCGGCGTTCACGAAGCCAGGGTCACCCTGGAAGTTCGAGTCCTGGATGGCGTTGCCCTGGGAGATGATGGTGCCCGGACCCACGAAGATGTTGTTGCGGAGCACGACCGGATCGGCGACGGAACCGTCGATGTTGAAGAACGTACCTCCGCTGGGTCTATCGTTGACGAAGGTGTTGTTGACCGCGACGAGCTGGTGCGAGGGATTGGCCGCATGGGCGCCCTCTCGCTGATAGGAGACAATGCTGGAGTTGTCGGTGTTCGGGCCTTGCTGCACGAGGTTGCCAAGGAGATAGGAGAGCCCGCCGTTGGGCAGGTCGATCTCGTAGCTGTCCGTGCCGTTCTCGCCGGTGAGGCGGTTGTAGAGCACATAGTTCTCCGCCGCGCGCGACTTCAACAGATGGCCGATCTTCGCGTGGTGGGAGTAGTTGTGGCGGAAGATCAGCCGTGCGACGTGGTTGACATACAGGTTGTGCGTGTAGCCATCGCCGTAGCCGTTGTTCGCGAACTCCGTATATTCGATGACGATCTCGCTTCCGGCCTTGTCCCCCGCCAGGATGCCGTCCTCGTTATCGTGGAAGTAGCACCCGCGCACGGTCAGGTTCACGCCTTCCTGCCGGATCCCCGCCCCGTTCTGGTCCGGCACGGTCGCTCCGGACAGCTCGATGTTCTCGATCGTGGTATCGTTGCCCGCGATGACCCAGATCGCCTTGCCCTGCGCGTTGTGCCCGGCGGCGTCGATGTGAGCCCGCCCGTTCACCCCGCGGATCGTCAAGCCGTTGCGCGTCCACCCGCACACGTCGCCGTCATAGTTGCCCGACGCATCCACCTCGATGACGTCATCGTCCGATGCGGCCGCGATGGCGGCGCAGGGCGTCGGGAACGTCTTGCCCGGTCCTACCTGCAGCGTGTCCGCGCTGGCGGTCGACACCACGGCAACGCTCCCCACGACCCAGACAGCAGCGATTCCTAGCCTCATGCGATCCTCCGGGCGCCCGACGCACAGGCGCACGCGACACGGTCGCACCTGCTCGCCACCGCGTCAAGCGCTTACCGGCCCGGCGGCGGTGGGCGGTTTGGGCTTGTGTTCCGGCCCGTTTGGCTGCATGCGGGGGGGGCTTTGTCCAACAACGCTTCCGCCGTCAAGGTCATTCAAGGCCTCGCATGGACGATGACCACCAGCATCGGCGTGCGCGGACTGCAGGTCGTGGGCACCCTGCTGCTGACCCACCTGCTCATGCCCGACATCATGGGCGAGGTGGTCAACGCCGCCATCCTGACCATGACGATCAATCGGTTCGCCATGGTAGGGGTGCCCAACTACATCATCACCCGCCAGAAGCTCGACGACGGTCTGGTCTGGCACGGCACGGTCGCGGTGTTCGTCGTCGGTGTCGTTCTGATCGCGCTTTCATTCGCCGCGGGGCCCTGGCTCGGCCCGTTGCTCGTGACGTGGCTCAAGTCTCCGAACCTGATCCGGTACATCCCGGGTCTGCTGCTGAGCGCCATGATGTTCCGGATGGCGGTCATCCCCGAGCGCCTGCTGCAACGCGAGATGAAATTCCGAACGGTCAGCCTCGTACGCGCGGTGTCCGAAATGTCGTACACCGTATCGTCACTCGCCTTCGCCTACGCGGGCGCCGGTGGCATGGCCATCGTGTACGCGAACATCACGCGCACGGCGCTCGCTCTCGTGCTGATGGCGCGCGAGGTGCGCACGGCGGACTGGCTCAAGCCGCATCCGCTGCGCCGGGAAACCTTCCGTGCCATGTTCGCGTTCGGCGTGCCGCTATCCGTTGCCATCCTGCTCGCCTATGCCTCGCGCTCGTGGGACAACCTCGCCATCTCCGCGATCTTCGGCGCCACGGTCGTGGGCATCTACAACCTCGCCTACAACCTGGCCGACATACCGGCTACCCAGGTAGGCGAGCAGATCATCGACGTGCTGACACCGTCGATGTCACAGATGGAAGGCGAAGCCCGCAAGGACGAGCTGGTGCGCTCGACCGCGTTGAGCGCGCTGGTGGTGTTCCCGCTGGCCGTGGGGCTCGGCGCGATTTCGGAGACGCTGGTTCGAAGCCTGTTGAGCGAAAAGTGGGCCGGCGTCGCGCCCATGCTCACGATCCTGTCGGCGCTCGCGGTGGTCCGCCCCATCGGATGGACGATTGGCATGTACCTGCAGGCCACCGATCGAACGAACGCGAATCTGTGGCTCGGTTTGCTCCACGTCGTTGCGCTATTCGGGTCGATTGCCGCCTTCGGGTTGACCCTCGGTCCGCTGTGGGCTTGCGCGGGAGTCGGCGCGAGCTTCGCGGTGCATGCGGCGGCAAGCGTGTGGTACGTGGGACACCACGACGGCATCCGCACACGACGCTTCGCGAAAGGCTTCTTTCTTCCGCTTCTGTCGTGCGTGCCGATGGTCGGCGCGGTGCTCGCCGTGCGCTACGGCCTGGCGGCGCTCGGCTTCTGGGTCCGGGGCGTGAACCTCGCCCTCGAGCTCGCCGCCGGAGCCCTGAGCTATGTGCTGGCCGCCCTCACCATCGGCCGCCCCATCTCCCGCGAGCTCATCTCCCTCGTCGGCGAGGCGATCAGGAAACGCAAGGGAAAGCGCAGCGCGCCGTCCGCGGCCTGAACGACCACGCAGCGCGGTATCCTCTCAGTCCACGCAAACCGACGGCGCACGACCAGGCAGCGTTTGCGGCGGCTGCTTCGACGCGCCCGCCTCGATTCTTGCGTAGCAGCCGAACTTCATCCGGAATTCGCTGCAGCGCCCAACCGGCACCCCCAGCCCCAGCGTAGCCGAGCAGCCCAACGCTCCGCACACCGGCCCGCTTGCCTTGCGGACGACCTCGAAGTGGTCGAACAGGCAGATGCCCTCGCAGTCCAAGCCGTCGCGGCATGGCTTGCCGGCATCCCCTGTCCTGCAGTTGCACCCTTCGACCCCGTGCATCCCCCATTGCCCCCACTGCCCCTGACACGCCGCGCATGCGGCCAACGCCGCCTCCCTCTTCGGATTCGACACGCGAAATCGGGTCTCCGTCTCGAGCAACGGGCCGCCACCGGAGAGCTGGTAGTGCGTGCGCACAACGTACTCGCCGTCACGCCACACGGGAAGCTCCACCCGACGCGCCTCGTCCGGCCTCAGTGTCGCAGGATCCGGATCGAGCCGCATCGCCACGCGGTCTTCCAGCCACACGTCGATACGGTCCACCGCGACCGGGCTGCGCGCACAGTTCACAACCATGACCGGGATCGTCGCGGAGCATTGTCGGAACTCGTCCGCGCATGCCAGCTCGCTATCCGGGATCGACACGGACAGGTCACCCGCCGATTCACAACGGGGAGACCGCTGTGGCGTCGTGACCGGGGAAGCCGCTGCCGGCGTGGCAGACCTCGCAACGCATGCGTCCGTCTCGCGTGGCGTTGTCGTTCGCGGCGACGGAGCAGCGCTGCACGCCGCCGCGCAGGCTACCGTCATCCAAGGGATCGAACGGAAGCGAATCACCGTCTGTCATGATAGCATGCGCCGCGACATGCGCCCAGAAGCTCTGTGCTCTACCGTTTTCGCCGCAGCCTTCCTGCTCGCCGGCTACTGCTGCACGGGCACGCGCGCCAGGCCCGACCCTTCCCCGGCGCCGTCCGCAGCAGCACCCGCCGCCGTGACGAGCGAGGCTTGGGTCGCGACCGCAGTGGCTTCCTCGCCCCCCGCGGATTCGGTTGCAGCCAACCCGGCCACCTCCGCGCTGCCGCCAGCCTCCGCGAGCACGGCAGGATCCGCCGCACCTCCTTCTCCCTGCCCGCCCGAGATGGCGCCTGTCGGCCGGACTTGTATCGACCGATGGGAAGACCACCTCGTCGTGGTGGACAACGGCCAAGAGCGTCCATGGCCCCACTACGAACGGCCGCCGGAACGGCAAACCTACCGGGCGAGGTCGGCCCCTGGAGTGTTCCCCCAGGCGTACATCAGTCGCATCGAGGCCGACCTGGCGTGCCGCAACGCGGGAAAGCGGCTGTGCACGCTGCCAGAGTGGTACCGCGCGTGCCGAGGCAAGCAGGCGACGCGCTTCCCCTATGGTCCGCGCGTGGACAAGACCAAGTGCAACCACTACAAGCCGCACCTGCTGTCGAGGCTGTTCGGAACCAACCCGCGTGCTTGGAAATACGAGCATTTCAACGACCCAAGGCTTGCTCAGGAGGCTGGATTCCTCGCCCGGACCGGCTCCTACGCGGACTGCCGGAGCAGCTACGGTGTATTCGACATGGTGGGGAATCTACACGAGTGGGTGAGCGACACGGTGGATGCCTCCCTGCCCAGCAAGGTTCCGTTGGAAGAAGGAGTCCACAAGAAGCTCGAAAAGAACTTCGGGCACGGGATCTTCATGGGCGGCTTCTTCAGCACCACGGCGGAGCATGGCCCGGGGTGCGAATTCACCACCATCGGCCACGAGCCGCGGTATCACGACTACTCCACCGGATTCCGCTGCTGCATGGACGCTCCGCAGTAGGCGCACGCCCGGCTGCGAAGGATTCATGGCGGGGATACCACGTCTCGCACGCGGTGACACCATCGACGCCAGGCATGCAGGATTGTCCGGGTCCGCCGCAGTCGGCATCGAAGCGGCCACCGAATCGTCGTCGGCGGCACACAGCCCGAGGAACGTCCAGCTCGCGATTGGTGCACGCGGTCGTCTGGGGCCCGGGTGTCGGTCGCGCATGTTTGCCAAGCGTGCTCGCCCACCGACAGGGCCAGGCAAGCCGTCGCCATTGCTGGCGCCGGAGCAGGTGACGTGCACTTGCGCACCGCCCGAGCCGCCCGTTGCAGACGTACCAGCGACCCCGACGCCGATTTCGCCCGACCTATCCGAGCCCGAGCGTGCCGCACGAACCGCGGACCTTGCCAACGGAGGAAACGGTAGCGGAGGAGCGGGCGGCGCCGGCAGACACCGCGTCAACCTTGCAGCGCCCGCGCCAGCGACTCACGCCACCCAGGCAGCCGCACCCCCAGCCGCACCCAGGCCCGCGTGCAGTCCAACGATGCGTTCGCCGGTCTGGCGGCAGGCAGCGGATATGCCGACGTCGGAACCGGCTCGATGATCTCGATGTTGTGCTCGTTTCTGGCTGGGTCGAGCTCGACCGCGGCACACGCGAGCTCATGGCGGCTGCACGCGCCGGCGCCAGCCAGGTGATAAACGCCGCGCAACGCTTGTGCGTGTCCGTGCGGGTCGTCCCTCCACGAGAACAGCACGAGCGCGGTCGCCTGCGCCAGGTCACGGCAAAACGTCGGATTGCCGACCTGGTCGTTCACCACGCGTAGGGTCGTCCGCTCACGTGCCAGACGCAGGATCGTGGACACGAAACTTCTGCGCCTCAAGCTGTACACCCACGCCGTCCGCAAGATGATCGCCGGCGCATCCAGACCCATCAGCGCTTGCTCTCCTCCCAGCTTCGAACGGCCGTACTCGTTCAACGGCCGAGGCTCGTCCGTCTCCACGTACGCCGACCCCTTCGTGCCGTCGAATACGAAGTCCGTCGAGTAGTGCACCAGCGCGCATCCCCGGGCCCGCGCCTCCCGGCCCAACAGCTCCACCGCCTCCGCGTTCACCCGCCAAGCCAAGTCCGGGTTCCGCTCCGCCCCGTCCACGTCGGTATACGCCGCAGCATTCACGATCACATCCGGCGCTGCCGCGTCCAGTGCCCCACGAAGCGCCGCCGCGTCCGTCATATCGAACTGCGCCTCCGTCGCGGCAGTCACCTCCGCATAACAGGACAATGCTCCGCACAGCTCGTGCCCGAGCTGCCCATCCGCGCCAAGAACGAACGCTTTCACAACCCGGTCCTAGCGCGAGCCAGTCATCTTCACAAGGGGTCATCCGATCCCTCGCGCGACGCTCGCTCCCGCTCTTCCAGCCGTCCCCACATCCTGGCAGGGTCGCCATGTCCGAGTCCGCGCGGCAGCACGACAGCAACCAACGGGACTCCCTCTACCGCAACCTCCACCCCTTGACGGGCCGAGCCCAACACAGCCGATAACGCCTCCACCACGACCTCGAACCAGGCCGCGCCCTCGAGGCGTTCCTCGAACAAGTCTACGAATCAGGGGATGTCGTCGACGGTCCACCCGGTGAAGTACGACGGGTCGAACACCGAATCCGGCCCGGAGAGCTTCGCGCTTGACGGCGGCAACACCCATTTCGGGGGCGCATACATGAATCCCGTGTTCAACAGGTGCTGACTTGTGCTGTAGATGATCCCGGTATCGCGCTTGTACGGCATGGCTGGAGCACCGAATTCCTCGAATATCGCATACCGGAAGTCGAGCCCTCCGGCCCCTACGTCCAGACCGCCCTGCGAGGAGAAGTATTTGAATCCCACCACGCCCGGATGCCATGTGGCGCTCTCGTTGCCCTCGATGTCGATGAACGACAGGAACACCACCGCGTGACCGGTCCCGTTCGTGCGGTTGACGTTCACGAAGCCGCCCGGCCGTAGATCCTCGAAGCCCGCGTTGTCGCCCATGCCGAAATGCCGGAGCGCGTCCGCCGTGCCGTAGGCGTCCAGCGAGGAGTTCACCCAGATGTGAGCCTTGATGGACGTGGACGCCAACGTCTTCCAGCTACCGATCGGCAGGAAGTCGAACACGCTCTCGTCGCTCCGGTCCTCGGCCCACAGGTTCATTGCTGTCAGGATCACTTCCATGACCGCTGCGACGCACATCGTCTTGCCTCCGCCAGTCGATTCGATGACACCGTACGAACCATAGGGGATATCGTGCGTCAGCACGGCGGAGTCATAGCCGAGCAGGCGATACTCCGCGGAAAGGTAGTCGACCGCCGCCAGCACGTAGTCGTCGAACCGGTCGCTGGCGGGCGGGTTGCGCGAGCGCACGGACATCGTCAAGTGGTACGGCCCGGCCTGCGGCACTCCCCCGGACACGTACGTGTCCATCACCAGCCAGTATGTCCCGGGGTCGAGAACGGCATATACCGAGCGATTGCCGCGGTCGACCAGAACCGGCGGCTGGACCGAAGACAATAGGTGCAGATCGATGTCGGTGCCGTCGGGTTCAGTGTAGTCGATGAAGGCGCTGAGCCGTACCGGCTCGTCCACGGAAAAACGGTACACCACCTCGCGGCCAGACTCGTCGATGTTCTCGAATCCAGGATAAGCGTCGAACGCATCGGAGAGGGCTTCGGTCGTGTCGCGGTCGTCGGTGAAGCTGAAGGGAAGCGGCAGCGGATCGCTGGCGGATTCCCCTGGCAGCCACGGGTCGTCGACGGTGCCGGCATGCCAGTCGCGCAGAGACACGGTGAGGCGGTACGGCCCGGTTCGTGCGACGCCACCCGAAGCGTACGTGTCGAGCGCAAGATAGTACAGACCTGGATCGAGCGTGGCTTTCACGGCTCGATTGTCGCGCTGCACCACGACGGGCGGGCTTGCCGACGACAGCAGGTGCACGTCCACATCCGTTCCTTCAGGCTCGATGGCGATGCCTGCCCGAACCTCGTCCCTGTGCTCCAGCCTGAACATGTACACGAACTCGGGTCCGGATTCGTCGATCGCCTCGAACCCGGGGTACCTGTCGACGTCATCCGACACGGCTTCGCTCGTGTCGCGGGTGTCGGAATAGTCCGGCAGCGAGGCGTCCCCCGGGATGATGAAGGGATGCTCCCAGGTTCCGTCTTGAAGAGCGCAGGCGTCTCCGGTGCCGTCGAGGTCCGTGTCTTCCTGATGCGGATTGGCTACCTCGGGACAGTTGTCGAGGTCGTCGGGCACGAGGTCGCCGTCCCGGTCCGGCACAGGGACCACGCTGTCTTGCGCCGAGGCCTCCTGCTGCGGCGAAGCGTCATGCGGCGGACCGGCGTCGGCGGGTTCGAAGCTTCCGCTGCCCGACGGGCCATCGGCATCCCCGCACGCAAAGCACGCGAGCAGGGCGAGCCCCATGACACGAGCTGACCATCGGCGAAGGCAAGGTCGCATGGTGGTGGATTCTACCACGACCGAGCAAGGCGGCGGCCTGGCTGCACATCGAACGGCGCTGCCTTGCCATGCCGAACGGTCCGACCTCACGCTCCGTCCGTGTGCCCGGCGACGCTCCCCGACCCCATCGAGATCCGCGCGACCGTCACGTCTTGCCAGGCGCCTCGGCGTCGCGTCCGGGCGGTCGGCTCGGTTGGAGTCGGCCAGTCGACGCTTCCTCGGGCGCTCGGAAACGCTGCTGCAACCTGCGCGGTGGCGCCTCGGGGCAGGGGCCGTCCCTGGCTTCGTCGGCGAGCCGGACGCTTGGTCCGCGAACGCCATCTGCCGCCTCCGGCTGGCTGCCGCATGCGGTGTGGTCCATCGGTCGCCGGGGAGCGGCGCGTCGATTTCCTTCGTGGCAGTGGCCGGCGCGCGGGCTATTATAGAGGGATCGTGTGCAGCCGTTTCGACGCCGAGCAAGGTGAACCTCATGCCCAGGTACCGCAGTGCTGCTGTCTTGATTATCGTTGTCGCCGCTGCCGCCACGGCGGCGAGCTGCACCCTCAATCGCGAGGGTACCGGAGAGCTGCTGGAAGCCACGGGAGGCTCGCCTGACGCTTCCGCGGGCGGGGCTGGAGGCACCACCGGTCCGGGCGGGATGGGCGGCTCCCCGGCCGGCGGTTCTGGGGGCTCGTCCGCATCGCAGGGCGGTTTCGGCGGGACGGCTGGTTCGGACGGTGGGGCCGGCGGCACGGCCGGAGCTGCAACCGGCGGCAGCTCGACGGGCGGTTCGGGAGGGAGCGCTGGGGGCGGTGGCGAAATCGACTGTCTCGACGGCCTGGACAACGACTCCGACGGCGAAGTGGACTGCGCGGACGACGACTGCAAACCTGGCTACGAGTGTGTTGCGGAGCCGCCGGCGGAGTGGAGCGGGTACTACCGCGTGCGCCAGCTTCCCTGGTCGGACCCCGAGCCTGCGAAGGAGCCGTGCCCGGACGGGAGCCCTGCGCAGCGGTTCTATCAAGACGCTTCGGGGAGTATCACCTGTGCGTGTAGCTGCGGGCCGTTGAGCGGAGCGAGCTGCGCACCCGCCAGCATCGGTTGTGCCACCAATAAGACCTGCTCGAACCCCTCGGATTGGACGGCAAGTCTGTCGGACGGCGACTGCCACAAGCCCGACATTGGCTCTTCCAGCCACCTTTCCTGCCTCTTGCTCGACAGCGGGGGGGTCGCAAGCATGGGGTCATGCACGCCCAGCGTGACGAAATCCTCCGTGGCGCCGTTCCAGTTCGTGCTCGATGTGTGCGGCCCCGATGTCAGCACCCGTGGGTGTTTTCCGGGATATGCCTGCACACACAGGAACGGAGGCGCCTATGCCGGACCGCCCTGCGTCCGGAAGGCGGACAACGCCGTTTGTCCGCTCGGCTGGGGTGCCCGCTATTTTGGCTTCGAGAGCTACACCGACACCCGCGACTGCACGCCTTGCACATGCACCCCGAACACGACCTGCAGCCCCACCAAATATGCCGTCTACGACGATAACGACTGCCACGACTTTCACGCGACCGTGTCCAGCTCGAGCTGTGTGGATGCGTCCGGCGCGCTTGATTTCATGACATGGTCGATCCGGCAGACGCACACTCCCCAGGCCAGCGGGCAGTGCGTGGGCGGTGGTGGACAGTCCACGGGTTCGTTGAGCACGAGCGGACCCACCACGTTCTGCTGCCAACAGTGATCGGGCGCGTCGCCTTCGCGGCGGGAAGAATGAGGAGCAATCCCACGATGACCAGCAGGCGATATCTGTTCGAGACGGAGGAGCATGCCTCCCTGCGGGAGCAAGCGCGCCGATTCGCGGAGCGCGAGATCCGACCCCATGCGCTGCGCTGGGAAGCGGAAGGCGAATTCCCCTCCGAGCTTGCGCGCAAGGCCGCTGACGCCGGCTTGCTCGGCCTGGCCTACCCGGAATCCGCCGGCGGCACCGGCGGCGACATCACCCATGCAATCGTCGCCAGCGAGGAATTGGTGCTCGGTGGACATTGCGTGGGCGCGGTTGCAGGGCTCGGAAGCCACGCAATCGCATTGCCTCCCATCGTTCGCTTCGGAACACGCGAGCAGATTCGCCGGTTCGTCGAACCGGTCCTGCGTGGGGAGAAGATCGCGGCCCTCGCGGTCACCGAGCCCGGTGCCGGGTCGGATGTCGCGTCGATCCGGACGCGCGCCGTGCGCGACGGCGACTCGTATGTGATAGACGGCACCAAGACGTTCATCACATCGGGCACGCGGGCAGACGTGGTGACGGTGGCCGTGCGCACGGGCGGGCCGCAGCATGCGGGGCTGTCGCTGGTGGTGGTCGAACGTGGAACGCCGGGATTCACGGTGGCGCGCAAGCTGGACAAGATGGGGTGGTGCGCGAGCGACACCGCCGAGCTTGTCTTCGAGCGCTGCCGGGTTCCGGCGGCCAACCTCATCGGGGAGGAGAACGCCGGATTCTTCGCCCTCATGACCAACTTCGTCAGCGAGCGGCTGTATCTCGCGGCGCAGTGCGTGGCCATCGCGGAGCTCGCCTACCGGGAGTCCGTCGAATACGCCAGGCAGCGCGAAGCCTTTGGGCGCAAACTCACGGGCTTCCAGGTCACCCGGCACAAGCTCGCCGAGATGGCCACGCGCATCGCCGCGACGCGCGCCCTGACGGGCGAGGTCGCCATCCGCCACGTGCGCGGCGAATCCACGCCGTCTCTTGCAGCGATGGCGAAGAACACGGCTACGGACATGTGCTCGTTCGTGGTGGACCAGGCCGTGCAAATCCATGGCGGCTACGGCTACATGAGAGAGTACACCGTCGAGCGGCTCTACCGCGATGCGCGCCTCTATCCGCTAGGCGGCGGCACCCGTGAGGTCATGAACGAGATCATCGCCAAGGCGGAAGACGACTGACCCTTCTACCGCCTCCATCCCCTTGCCTGCCGGTTCTTCGGGCCACCTCGTCTGCAGGGGGCGCGCACCAGGTGCCGCAGCGCACGCGGATGCCCCGAAGCGCGCGGTGTTCATCGCCGCCGTGCCAGGCTTTCGTCCTCTGGCCGACGTACAAGCGTGTCGACTTCCGAGCATCGAGCACCGATACAGCGTCGAGTTGCACGCACGAGGCAAACGCTCCACTGGGTTCCATCCGCTGCCAGCTTGTTCTAGGCTCGCCCCATGCGAGCGCTGGTCCCTTTGCTGTACGTCGCGTTGGGCGCCGCACTCGCGCTGCCGGCAAGCGCCCAGGAGCCGCCGCTGCGAGCCTCGCTCACCTGGGTCCGCAAACTGGGTGCTGAATCCTGCATCGGCGATCTCGGTCTGCGGACGGCCGTGGAGGCACGGCTCGAGCGCGCCGTGTTCGTGCCGCGCGCGAAAGCGGAGATGCACCTCGATGCCACGGTCGAACCCGGCGGTCGGGGGGAAGGCTGGCGCGTGCTCATCACGGCCGCCGATTCGCGAGGCAACGTGCTCGGCGAGCGTGAAGTCGTTGCGGACGGGGGAGCGTGCAACGACCTTGTCGATTCGATCGCGATCGTGATGGCGCTTGCGATCGACTCGTCGCGACGCCGTGTGCGCATACGTGTTCCGACGCCGGATCGCGTGCCGCCGGCGATCCCGAGCGAACCTTGGCGGGCGGATCTGGGGCCCGAGCTCGCCTTGCTTTGGGGGACCGTACCGGGTACGGGGATCGCTCCGGGGTTGCGCGCAACCCTGGATCCGCCCCGGTTTCTGCCCATCGAGCTGGCCTGGACGGGCTACCTTCCGACACGCCAGCGGCAGGGCGGCGTGGGCGCGGACTACGTCGGTTGGCAGGCCGCCGCGCTGGCGTGCCCTCGCGTCGCAGCCACCGGCACGGTCACCGCTTCCCTGTGTGCCGGGGGCCAATTCGGTCTCCTGCGTGCCACGGGTGTGGGCTTGGATGCACCGCGCACGGCGACGAGCCGAATCGGCTGGGTGGTCGGACGCGTCAACCTGACCTGGGGCACCTGGCGCGTGCGTCCGCGGCTCGGGGCGGAGGCGCTGGTCCCCGTGGTGCGCGACCGCTTTGTTTACGACGATGCAGGCGTGACGCGCGAGCTGTTCCGCCCATGGCCGGTGGGCGTGGCCGCGGATGTGGGCTTGTCGGTCCGCGTGCCATGACCGCCCGCGGCAGCTCGCCTCGGTGAATCCTTTGCACCCGTCTCGCTGGTCTGCTTGGATCACGGCGTGGTGGACACGACCGATCCACGTCCCCGGCCGGACACCGCCGGCTTCGGAAATTCGTCAGCCCCGGTTGCAAGTCCGGAGCTGACCAGGCACTCACCTGGCAGGAGCCCGCGTGCTCCGGCCCCCATGGTCACGCTCACCGAAAGCCTGCCCCGATCGCTCGCTGCCACCCAGGTTTCGTTCCGCGACCTGTTCGAGCAGCATGCGTCCCAGGTTTGGCGTGCGCTTCGATATCTCGGGGTTCCGGAGGCCGACTTGCCCGACGCATGCCAGGAAGTGTTCCTGGTTGTACACCGCCGGCTTGGCGACTTTGAAGGCCGATCGTCTCTCGAAACCTGGCTCTATGGGATCGCGGTGCGTGTTGCGGCATCGTTTCGGCGCAGGGCGCATGTGCGCCGGGAGGTCGTCCAGTCGATTCCCGACGACGGGATGGACGCAGAGCAGGACAACGCGGTGCAACGAGGGCAGGATCGGGCCCGGCTGCTCGTCGCGCTGGCTGGGTTGGAGGACGGAGCGCGCGAGGCGTTCGTGCTGTTCGAGATTGAAGAACGGCCCATGACGGAAGTTGCGGAGATCCTCGGTCTGCCGCTTCGCACTGCGTACGCGAGGCTGCACCAGGCACGTGACGCGGTTCGGAAGGCATGGACCGACGCGGAGGCGTCGAGCGGTCGAGGGAGGCGAACATGAGAGCCGTACCGGACCCGGACAGGCTGGTCGAGTCGACGGAAGCACCGGAGTCGCTGCGCGCGGCGCTTTGCTCGGCGAGAGCGGATACCGCGAATGCGCGGGAGCTTCGGGCGCTGGCAGCGAGCCTGGCGCCGCAACTGGGATCCGGAGGCGGTGGCGACGCGAGTGCAGGATCGGCTGGCGCCAAGGCGGGTGCCGGCAGCTTGAAATGGATGATCCTGTCGGGCGTGGTCGTGGGCGGCGTCGCGCTCGTCGTTGCCTCGCGCCCGAATGCGCCTGTTGCGCCGGCGGATTCCCCCTCGGTATGCGCGCCCGCGGTGGCGTTGGAACCACCGGCGACGCAGGCGTCGGCCGTGCAAGGTTTGGCTGGCTCCGCGGAGCCCCAGGGCGGACCGCCGGCGGATGCATCCACCGCGCAACCGCCGGCAGGGGCGTCGGCGCCCGGCAGGGTGGTACGGGAACCCCGACCGCTGTCCAAGCCTGCGGTGCAGCCCGATGCGGTGGCGGATCGCAAGCCGAGCGAGGCATCGCTGCTGGACGCCGCGCGAAAGGCTTTGCAGAGCAACCCCAAGCAAGCGCTGGCGCTGACGGACGAGCACCGCGCGCTGTATCCGAACGGGATGCTGGTGCAGGAGCGGGAGGTGATTGCGATCGAGGCGCTGCGGAGGATGGGGGCGACGGACGCGGCGGACCAGCGCAATCGTGCATTCGGCGCGGCGTACCCGACGACGATCCACGGGCGTGAGGTGCAGACCGAGTCGGGCGGCGAAAAAAAGTAAACCGGAATGGCAAAGGCGGGCGCGAGCCGGCACTCACTGGGAAACAGGACGTTGAGGTGGAGGTGGATGATGGCGCTGCTACGAAGAAACCAGGGATGTTGGACCGGGGTGACAGGGCCGTGGCTCGTGGCGACGATGGTGGTTGCTGGCGTGTTCGTGGCGGCCTGCTCGAGCGAACAGAACGTGGGCGCCAACGACGGCAATGGCGGCGCGGCGGCCAACGCTGGGGCGGGTGGCGGCGATCACGACAGCGGTCTCGGGGGTGGTGCGGCCAACGGCGGCTCGTCCGGCTCCTCCGGCGCGTCCGGATCTGGCGGCACGGGGATGTGCAAGCCGTTCACGTGCAAAGATCTCCACATGGAGTGTGGAAGCGCTCCGGATGGCTGTGGAGGCTTGCTCAAATGCGGGACGTGCGCGGGCGGCACGGTCTGCCTGGCCGATTCTCACACCTGCGCTCCCAAGGCCGACGCATGCGCCGGCGAGGGCATCGAGTGCGGGTTCATGCAGGACGCTTGCGGCACGGAGATCGCCTGCGGCACATGCAAGGCAGGGAGCATCTGCGACGGTGCGACGGGCCGCTGCAAGCAGTGTGAAGAGCCCTCGTGCGAGGGGCGCTGCGGCAAGGTCCCCTCGGACTGCGGCGGTTTCGTCGACTGCGGCAATTGCACCACCGGCGTGTGCGACGCGCTCACGTTCACATGCGAGACGTGCGAGAAGACGACGTGCCTGGCACGGGGCGCCGAGTGCGGCGTCATCTCCGACGGCTGCGGCGGCAAGCTGGATTGCGGCACATGCGCTGCGGGCAAGGAATGCCGCAACCATGTGTGCGTTCCGCCCCCTCCCCCCGATGAGTGCATCACGCAGGGCGTCGAGTGCGGCCAGATCACCAATAGCTGCACGGGGCAAAAGATCGATTGCGGCACATGCCTGCCAGGCGAGGTGTGTGAATACGGTATTTGCGTGAGCTGCACGCCCAAGACCTGCGCGGACCTGGGCGCGGAGTGCGGCACCATCGACGACGGCTGCGGCAAGCAGATCACGTGCGGCACCTGCACGACGCCCGGGGACACCTGCGGCGGCGGCGGAACCGCCAACGTCTGCGGCCATTGCACGCCCGTGACCTGCGCCTCGGTGGGCGCCCAGTGCGGCAAGATCTCCAACGGCTGCGGCGGGCAGCTCGACTGCGGCACCTGCACGACGCCTGGGGACACCTGCGGCGGCGGCGGAACCGCCAACGTTTGCGGCCATTGCACGCCCGTGACCTGTGCCTCGGTGGGCGCCCAGTGCGGCAAGATCTCCAACGGTTGCGGCGGGCAGCTCGACTGCGGCGACTGCACGGCGCCTGAAACCTGCGGCGGCGGCGGAACCGCCAATGTCTGTGGCATCTGCACACCCACCACGTGCGCCGCTGCCGGCGCCGAGTGCGGGACCATCTCCGATGGCTGCGGCGGGCAGCTCGACTGCGGCGACTGCACGGTGCCCGGCGAGACCTGCGGCGGCGGCGGTATCCCGCACCAGTGCGACGTCTGCGTGCCCAGAACCTGCGCCGCGGACAACTGCGGGACGATGCCGGACGGATGCGGCCACACCCTGGACTGCGGCGACTGCACCACGCCGGGCGACACCTGCGGTGGCGGCGGCACGGCGAATGTGTGCGGGCATTGCACCCCGAAGACCTGCGCGCAGGTCGGCGCGGTCTGCGGTACGGTGAGCGACGGGTGCGGCGGACAGATCTCCTGCGGTGACTGCGGCTCTGGCAAGGTCTGCTTGCAGAACACGAGCTGCTGCACGCTCAAGACCTGCTCGAACTACCCGGGCAAGTGCGGCACGTTCTCCAACGGATGCAACGGAGATATCACCTGCACCTGCTCGGCTGGTGTATGCTTCCAGGGTAGCTGCTGCATCCCCAAGACCCCGCAGCAGTGCTCGCATTGCGGTACGACGGAACCGGATGGATGTGGAGGCACCGTTGACTGTCCCCCCTGCTGACGATCGCGCTGACCGAACCTCGACGATCTCGCGAGCCTTCGGGCTCGCGGGGTCCCTCTCCTGTCGCGCTGCGCGGCTGGCACTGGCGCTGCTGCCCCTCGCTGTTGCTGTTGGCGGCGGCGCCTGCGGCAGCTCCGACGCAAACGGCTCCAATCCACTGCTTCCCGACACCGACGGCGGCGTTCTCCCTGATGGACAGACGCCCCTCGATAAGGTGTGCAGCGTCGACGGCTGGTGCTGGGATGTCCCCTTCCCGCAGGGCTGCGACCTCGCAGCGGTGTGGGGATTCTCGGCGACCGAGGCGTGGTTCGTCGGAACCAAGGGGACGATCCTGCACCTGGTCGACGGCCACTGGCAGGCGGCGGCCTCGCCCACCACGCGGGATCTCAAGGCGATATGGGCGTCAGGACCAGCCGACATCTGGGCAGTCGGCACGCAGGCCAACCTGCTTCATTACGACGGTCACGTCTGGACGCTCAAGCATGGGACGCCCACGGATCCGGAGCCGGTGGACGGCGGTCTGGACGCGGGTGTCGACGCCTCCGACGCCGGAGACGCAGGCCCACCCGGCCTGCCTGATGGCCGCGACTACCTCGGCATCTTCGGCGTTTCCAAAGATGACATCTGGCTCGTGGGCACCAAGGGCACCCTCGCGCACTACGACGGAGACACCTGGATTGCTACGCAAGGTGTCACCACCGGCGCCTTGCGGACCGTGTGGGCGTCCGCGACCGACAACGTGTATGTCGCGGGTGACAGCATTGTGTTCCGCTACGACGGAGAGGTCTGGGCCAAGGTGGACCCAGGCGTCGCGCGAACGTGGTACGACATCGACGGTACCAGCAAAGATGACGTCTGGCTGGTGGGGTCGGGCAACTATTACGCGCACTTCAACGGATCGAAGTGGACCAACGATCGCTTCCCTGGCGGGACCGCCTACACGGTCGTCGCGGATACGACGCAATCGGCGTGGGGATTCGGAGACCACGGGCTGGCGTGGCGCTGGGACGGGGACGCGTGGACATCCGTATCCACGGGCACGCAGCAGACGCTCTGGGGATCGAGCCGCTACGCGACTGGCAAGTTCCTGGTCGCGGGGTCGAACGGCGCCATCGTCCAGTGGGACAACGGTGCGAGAGCGGTGCTGTCGCGTTCGTTCGACAGCAACTTTCTGGGAATTGCCGGCACGGCGTCCGACGACATCTGGGTGGTCGGCGACTCGGTGCTGCACGGCAACACGGACGCCTGGGGTTCGGAGGCCCCCCCCGTCAACCGGTCGTTGTTCTCTGTCTGGGCGGGGGCGAAAGACAATGTCTGGGCCGTGGGTACGGGAGGTACCATCCTCGGACGCAGCTTGATCGGCTGGGTTGTCACCAGCAGCCCTACCACGGAATGGCTCCGAGGCGTATGGGGCGGTGGCAGCGGATCGGGCTGGATTGTCGGTGACAAAGGCACCATTCTCGGCCTCATCAACGGTGCATCCTGGTCCACGGTTCCCAGCGGCACCACCGCGGACCTATACGGTGTATGGGGGCCCTCCGCGTCGGAGGCGTGGGCCGTCGGCGACAAGGGCACCATCCTGCACTTCACCGCAGGCAAATGGAAGCCCGCGGCGGTGGAGATCGGCGATGCGGGTTCACCTTTCCGCGGCACCTTGCACGCCGTGTGGGGATCCGCAGCCAGCGATGTCTGGGCGGTCGGCAGCCAGGGCGCCATGCTGCACTACGACGGATCCGTCTGGCGGGTCGTCGACGCCGGCGCCGAAGACACGCTCAACGCGGTGTGGGGCCGATCCGCCACCGACGTCTGGGCCGTGGGAACCTCCGGCACGATCGTGCATTACAACGGGTCGTCCTGGGAGCCGTCGGCGTCCGGCGCCACGGTAGACCTGCGCGCGGTCTGGGGAACCGACGTCTTCACATGGGCAGTCGGGGACCGGGGGACCATCCTGCGCCGGTCCGTTCGTTGACGTCTGACTGGCAGAGAAGCCGAACACGAGAGAGGGTGTGATGAGATTGACGCGACGGTCTGCTGCATGGTTCGGAGTCGTGGGCGCGGGCCTGGCGTGCCTCGGTGGTGGGGCCGGGGTGGCCGCGTGCTCTTCTTCCGACAGCGCGGGTAGCAGCACACCCGGGCCGGGCAATGACGGGGGCGCGCACGACGTGACGGTTTGGGACACGGGCGGCCCTTGCAAGAAAGGCCAGTACGAATGCGAGGGCAAGGTCGCCAAGCAATGCGATGGCAACGGGGGATACCTCGCCACGGTAGACTGCGGCGCGTCGGGCCACGAGTGCGTGGCGCCCACGGGCTGCATCACATGCTCGCCTGGCGCGGGCTCCTGCGAAGGAGGCAAGGCAAAGGTATGTCGAGCCGACGGCGCCGGCTTCCTGGAGTTCGAATGCGACGAAACCCAGGGCATGACCTGTGAACCCGACGGATGCAAGGGGGCATGCAGCCCTGCCGAGCTCATCCCCAGCTACTACGGCTGCGACTACTTCCCCACCGTCACCCTCAACCCGGTCTGGAGCGGCTTCCCCTATGCGGTCGCCGTCGCCAATACGTCGGACCAGCCCTGCCACGTCACCGTGACGAAAGGCTCTTCCACGGTGGCGACGGAGACCGTCGCGGCCCATGGAGTCAAGACCATCACACTGCCATGGGTCGCCGACCTCAAGGGCGGAGACGTCAATGCCTGCCAATCGCCGCCCGATCCCGGGTCCACCCGCATCGCGAAGACGGGCGCCTATCGGCTGCGGACCGACGTGCCGGTCACGGTCTACCAGTTCAGCCCCCTGTCCTACGAAATTGCTCCCGCCCCGGAGCAATGCCCTGTAGGCAAGGACTGCCCAGGCGGCAATGGCGACCGCTGCTTGTCCTATTCCAATGATGCGTCCTTGCTCATGCCTGTCACCGTGTGGACGGCGGACTACGCGGTCATGGCCTGGCCTGCCAATGGGTCCCGCTCCGGTTTCGCGGCGGTGACCGCGTCCGAAGACGGCACGCAAGTGCAAGTCTTCGGCGTGGGAGCATTCGCCGAAGGGGCCGGGATCGATTCGGTCGGCAAGGGAATTGTCACGCTCGACGCCGGCGACGTGCTCCAGCTCGTCTCGGACCATTCCGGCGGATCGGGTACCTACGGAGCCGACATCAGCAGCACGCGCATCCACGCCAACAAGCCCATCCAGGTCATAGGCGGCCACTCCTGCGCGAACATCCCGGCTCCCGACACGCTCGCTTGCGATCATATCGAGCACGCCATGTTCCCCATCGAGACGCTGGGCTCCGACTACCTCGTGACCTTCCCCGCGGCTCTCGCCAGCGAATCTCCGCATGTCGTGCGGGTCTACTCGGTCGAGGACACCACCACCGTGCACTTCGACCCGCCCTCGATTCACGGCGATGTCGAGCTGTCGCCCGACGACCCGCCGCTCGAGCTGTCCGGCGTGGTAGAAGACGTGCGCATCTGGGCGGACAAGGCATTGCTCATCGCCCAGTACATGCAGGGACAGGCATCGGTACCGAGCGGTGCGGGCGACCCGTCCATGTCTCTCGCGATCCCCACGGTGCAGTTCCGGACCAGCTACGTGTTCGTCGCCCCTTCGACCTTCGATTCGAATTTCGTCAATGTCATCGCGCCAGCAGGCGCTGCCATCAAGCTCGACGACGTGACGGTCCCGTTGGCGGAATTCAAGGCCATCGGCGGGAGCGGCTACGGGGTTGCGCGTGTGTTGCTCGACAAGACCGACACGCACGTGATCACAGGCTCCGCGCCCTTCGGGATCCTTGTGTATGGCTATGGGGAGTACACGAGCTTCATGTATCCCGGCGGGCTGGACCTGGCTCGCGTCACGCCTCCACCCATCTACTGAGAGCTTCCGCAGGCAGGCCTCCTGTCGCGGAGCAAGCGGCGGCGAAGCAGACGCTCGCGAGACAAGACGTACGCACGCGCGTGTGCTCGTGGTATCCAGGTGGTGATGCCACGGAACATCCAGCCGCTCATCGCCCCGCAGTCGATCGCCGTGATCGGCGCGTCACGCAGCCGTGCAACGGTGGGGGGCGAGCTCTTTCACAACCTGCTGCGTTGCGGCTTCCACGGGCCGGTCTACCCCGTCCATCCGCACGCGCGCGTGGTGCAATCCGTGCGCGCCTACGCCGACGTCGCCGACATACCCGACGATCTCGATCTGGCCGTCATCGCGGTGCCCGCGCACCGTGCGGTGGACGTGCTCGACGCATGCGGCAGGAAGGGCGTACGCGCCGCCGTGGTGATCACGGCGGGCTTCAAGGAGATCGGAGCGGAGGGTGCGGAGCGTGAGCTGCGGCTCCGCGAAACGGGGCAGCGTCATGGCATGCGAGTGCTGGGCCCCAACTGTCTAGGCGTGCTCAACACCGATCCTGCCATCAGCATGAATGCCACGTTCGTGGACGGCTTTCCAAAGCCCGGACCGGTGGGGTTCGCGTCGCAGAGCGGCGCGCTGGGCGCAGTGGTGCTCAAGCTCGCTGAACGTCGCAACATCGGTCTGTCGTCGTTCGTAAGCCTGGGCAACAAGTGCGACGTCTCGGGCAACGACCTGTTGGAGTGGTGGGAGCACGACAACCGGACGCGCGTGATCCTGATGTACCTCGAGTCCTTCGGCAACCCGACACGCTTCACGCAGATCGCGCGTCGTGTCGGGCGGCGCAAGCCTATCGTGGTGGTCAAGAGCGGGCGGACGCAATCCGGGTCGCGCGCGGCGGCGTCGCATACGGGCGCGCTTGCGGGTGCGGATGTAGCGGTCGACGCGCTGCTGAAGCAGGCAGGGGTCATTCGCGTGGACACCACGGAGGAGATGTTCGACACCGCCATGCTTCTCGCCTCGCAGCCCGTGCCCGGCGGCCGCCGCGTGGGCATCATCACCAACGCTGGCGGCCCGGGCATCATGGCTTCCGACGCATGCGAGAGCTACGGTCTGGAGCTGCCCGCCCTCACGGATCGAAGCACAGCCATGCTGCGAAGCTTCCTGCCAAGGGAAGCCAGCGTGCGAAACCCGGTCGACATGATCGCGTCGGCCACCGCCGAGCAGTACGCACGAGCCATGGAGGTGATGCTCGCCGATCCGCACGTCGATTCGGTGCTCGTGATCTTCGTGCCTCCGCTCATGGTGGCGACTCGCGACGTGGCCCGCGCGATCGGGCGTGCGGCGATCGGGGCGCGCAAGCCCGTGGTCACCTGCTATCTTGGTGCATACGGCTTTCCCGAAGGGTTTGCGGAGGGCGACGCACCGGCGCAGATCCCTTCCTATCGCTTCCCGGAGTCCGCTGCGCGGGCCCTGCAGCGGGCTGTCACCTACGGCGAATGGCTGCGCGTCGCGGACAGCCCACTCCCCGCGCCAGACATCGATATTGCCGCCGCGTCCGCCACCATCGAGGCTTGCCGCGACGCGCTGGGTTCGGAAACCGAGCCGGTCTGGCTCGATGCCACGGACGTACCGCGCATCCTCGACGCCTACGGCATCCGTACACCGCCGTCGGCGCTCGCCACATCGGAGGAAATGGCCGTGGCGGCAGCAGAAGAATTGGGGTTCCCGGTCGTGATGAAGCTGGTCTCGGACCGGGTGTTGCACAAGACGGACATCGGCGGTGTGTTGCTCGACCGGCGCGACGCAGACGAGGTACGTGCGGGGTTCCACGAGATGATGCTCAAGGCGCGGATCATCGGCGTGCTCGAGTCCGTGCAGGGCGTGCTTCTGCAACGCTTCGTCAACGAGGGCATCGAGGCCGTGGTCGGCGCCGTGCAAGATCCCGTTTTCGGCCCCCTCGTGATGTTCGGCCTCGGCGGCGCCTACGTCGAGCTCGTACGCGATGTCGTCTTCCGGTTGCATCCCCTGACCTCCCACGACATCGACTCGATGATCCGCAGCGTGCGTACCGCGAAGCTGCTCGACGGCTACCGCGGATCTCCACCGGGGGACATCCAGGCGCTTCGCGATCTGCTCGCGCGGGTCAGCCAGATCATCACGGACATGCCCGAGCTGCTGGAGATGGACCTGAACCCGGTCAAGATCCTGTCGCCGGGCCGGGGCTGCGTCGTGGTCGACGCTCGCATCCGGCTCGGCAACGCCGCATCGCGGTCCAGCCTGTGGCCCCGATGACGCCTGCCGGACGTTCGCCCGCCATGCGCGACCAACGGAGTCCACGATGCGTCTAGGTTGGCTGTTCGTCGTGCTCGGCGTCTTGTTCGCCGCGCTGGGCAGCCTGGCGATCACCACCACGGGATGGTGGTTCGGCGTCCTTGCGTTCTGGCCGTCTGTCTCGTTCTTCCTTGTCGCGGGCGCCTATCTTCGCTTCGGACCCGGACTCTTCGGCAAGCGCGCCGATGGTTCCCTGCCCTGGATTCGCGTGCTGCTCTTGTTGCCATACTTCCTGTTCACCTGGGGCATCTGGCACCTGCTGCGCCTCGGTCCCGAGCCGTCGCACGCCGTGGTGGCCCCGGGGTTGTACCTCGGGCGACTTCCCCGAAGCGGTGAGCTTCCCGCGGATGTCCGCCTGGTCGTCGACCTTACCGCCGAGTTTCCGCGCTCCCCGGCCGTTGCAGATGGTTGCGACTATATCAATCTCCCTGCGCTCGACGCCCTCGTTCCTTCCATCGACGACTGTGAGCGGCTCGTCCGCGCCACCGCCGCGCACCCGGGGCCGGTCTACGTCCATTGCGCGCAGGGCCACGGGCGATCCGCGCTCGTGGCTGGCGCCGTGCTCATGCTCCGCGGTCTCGCGTCCGGGCCCGAGGACGCCGAAGCGCAGCTCAGGCGCGCCCGGCCAGGGGTCCGCCTGTCGTCGTCCCAGCGGGCCATGCTCCGTGCGCTTCATCCGCGGCTTGCGGCGCGGCCTCCCGCGCGGTGATATGCTCGCAAGCATTCGAGGGGCGCCATCGCCGCCACGATCTTCGACAGAGCCTCGTACCTCCCTGCGGAGAGCCCATGGTCCGAATTCGGTATCCCGGCCCTGCGCGATACCCGCCAGCTCCTCGTCCATTGCCCCTGGCTGCCGTTTCCGCGGGTGCAAGGCACTCCTCGACATCTGGCCCGTCACTCGTGTTTCGTGGGGCAAACACGCATGGGACGACGTCAACGACGGGGACCGAGTCGAGTGTGGCATGGGACAGACCGCCTTCTTCGCCGACGGGAGCTCGCTAGGCCAGGGCGGCGTGCTCGGCGGTAGGAGCAAGATCCATGCGGCCGTCGTGCGGCTTGCGCCGCGTACGTGACGACTGTCCATCTCGTGCCGATTTTGGTGAGCGGATGACCGCGCCTCCGGTATCATGCGCTTTCCATGGCACGCTGCCGAATATTCTCCCGAGCCCGCTTGATCCTCCTTTTCCTCGCGAGCGCCTGCTCGGCACTCGCATGCAGCGTCGACCAGGCTCCCGAGGGGCTCAAGCGCACCCCTGCGGGGAGCGGCCCCTTCGTCCGATTCGACACCCAGCACAAGCCGCTGCCGGACATCCCGTTCCCGAACGATGTCGGCACATGGCCGGATCCGACGAGCCGCACCGGGCTGCGCGTCAATCCGTCGCTGTTCGCGCCCACCAGCATCGAGCGCGACGCCAGGGAGAAGTTTGGTGAGCTCGAGGGCTGGGCGACCTACGGATGGATCTCCGTGGCCTTTGACAAGCCCGCCGGCCAGGGGCGCGGCGATGCCGCCATCGATCTGTCCAACGTAGCGAAGCGTCACCAGGGCGACGACTACGAGCTGGCGGACGACGCGGTGTACCTGGTCAACCTGACCACGGGGATCCCCGTGCCGCTGGACCTCGGAGAAGGAAGCTTCAACTACGTGCTCCGGGACAAGGATCGTTTTGGACCGAACGACACACGCCGGTCCGAGCAGTTTCTGCTGTTCGAGTCTTTCGACGAGACGGCGGGCCGCGACATCGACACGCCCTACAGCCCTGCGCTGGATACGGACTTCGATGGAGTGCTCGATATCCCCAATCTGGACCATCCGCGCGCATGCCCCCCTCCTCCTTCGGACCCGTCGGCTCCGAACCAGCTCGAACGAGACCGTTGCCTGGCGGATCACCTCCTCGACTGGTATCAACGCCAAGACGACACCCTGCTGCTCAGCCCCATGATTCCTCTGGAGGAGATGACGCAGTACGCGGTGGTCTTGACGGACCGTCTCGTGGACCGGTCCGGCAATCCGGTGCGGTCGCCGTTCGACTTCGTCTATCATCCAATGCAGGAGCGTGGCATCGCCACGCTGCGCCGGCACCTGTCCAATCCCGCGCTCGCGTCCTACTACGGCGATATCGGAGGCACCGGCCTCGATCATGTGGCCTTCGCGTGGGTGTTCACCACCCAGCCCACCTACGACGACATGCGCCGGCTCCGCGACGGCCTTTACGGAAGCGGTCCCTTCGCGTCCTTGTCCGGCGCCTTTCCCCCAACGCTCGAGGTGTTCCGCGCCAAGGGCCTGCTCACCCGGGAGGAGCGCGAACAGGGCAACGACGACACCGGCTGGGAGTCCACCACGGTGTGCAAGCGCCTCGACCACAACCTCGTAACCGTCCGGCCATCCGACGTGCGCAACGTCTTCGAGCAGATCGCCAACGGGATAGGGATCCGCGGAAAGGAAGCGGACGCCTTCATGGAAGCGATGGACGCGGTGGACCACATCGTCATCGGGCAGTTCCACGCGCCCTACTACTTCTCGGGCGGGCCTGGTAACGTCGACCCCAATGCCACGTTCCGTCTCAACTACGCGGAGGGGACGGGCGAGATCCATGACGACCGCGTGCCGTTCATTCTGAGCGTGCCACGCGCGACACCGGCGCACAAGCAGCCTTTCCCCGTCAGCCTGCACGCCCACGGGACCGGCATGCACAAGCTCGAGTCCCTGGCGTTCGCCGGCAACCTCGCGCGACAGGGCGTCGCCACCCTGGGCCTCGACGCCCCCGGCCACGGAATCGTTCTGGACGACGACACTCGCATGCTGGTGCGCGTGCTTCTGAAGGGCTTCTGTCTCGGGCCGTTCAGCGACGCTTTTCTGACCGGTCGCGCCCGCGACCTCGACGGCGATGGCCGCGTCGACAATGGCGGTGATCTCTGGACTGCCTACATCTTTCACACGCGCGACGTGCTCCGCCAGACCTCCCTCGAGTATGTCAATGCTGTCCGAATCCTGCGCGCATTCGACGGTGTGACCCGGACGCAGGACTACGACGGAGACGGCAAGCTCGATTTGCTCGGTGACTTCGACGCTGACGGCGTGGTGGATGTGGGCGGACCGGACAATCTATACTCCATCTCCGGCGCGTCCTTCGGCGGCCTCGTCGCCGGCATCGTGGGCGGGCTCGACCCCTATGTCCAGGCCAGCTCGCCCAACTCCGGCGGTGGCGGCCTCATCCAGATCGCTGTCCGATCATTCCAGTCCGAAGTCGTCGACGCCATCACCATGCGCGTCACCGGACCGATCATCGTGGGCATCGCGACACCGGATCCCCCCGACCCCGCCCGCACCTCCTGCGCTGCCGGCGAGATCTCCGCCCGTTGGCTCGTGACGAGCATCTCCGACCTGGTGCCCGTCGAGATCGCCTGCTTGCCGAGCAGCCTGCTGCACGGAGCGGAAGGCACCGTCGTGGTCCGCAATGCACGCAACGGCGAAGTCCGTTGCGCCCGCACCGACGCATCCGGCCAGTTTCGCGTCACCATCCCTGCATCCCAGGGCGACCCCGTCGTCATTCAGCTATACGCCCAGCCCGACAACGTCGACAGCTACGGCACCTGCCGCGTGAGCGACCCGTCCAGACTCGTGCGGACGATTTCCACCTGGGAGTCCCCGCGGTTCGCCGCAGGCCAGAAAAGCGACCATGGCACAGTCCTCTGCACGTCGCCTTCCGGATGCGAACGCTACCAGCAGCAGGTCTACGCCGTCGGCACCACGCTGGTCTCCCCGACCGAGGGAAATGGATACAACCGGCAGACGCCCCTGTTCCGACAATTCGTCCAGCTCTCGCAGGCGTCGGTCAACTCCGCAGACCCGATCAACTTCGCTCCCTACTATGCATTGCGGCCCCTGCCCGACCCCTGGGGCGCGCCCGTCGCGCCCCACGGCGTGGTCGCCGTCCACACCATCGGTGATATGAACGTGCCCATCAACGCCGGCATCGCCTTTGCCCGCGCGACGGGTGCCGTGCCTTTCCTGCGGCCCGACGCGGTTGACCGGTATCCCGCCCTTGCCGATTATGCCACGCCCTCCGCCCTGTACGACGCCTTCGGAGAGCGCACGCCCAATCGCCTGCTCATCGATCTGCATACCATGGAGGGGATTGCCCGCCTGCAGCGCCATCCGGCCGGTCCTGCCTGCTCCGCGAACGAGCAGCCGCTCTCCCGCGCCGACTGCCATCCGGCATGTCCGCCCGTGGATCCCTCGGGCGACTGCCTCAGCGGTCAATCCTGCGTCGAGGGGACGTGCATGGCGTCCATCTCCGAGTCAACCTGCGCGCGCGCCCTCGTCGACGTCGACAACCTGTCGGAATTCACCGACCTGTTCGACGCCGTTCGCGCGCCCGTACCGCTCCGTCTCGGCAGAATCGCGCGGCCTGCCACGCCGGCCACCGTGGATTCGCTCTGGGCGCCCCGGATCCAGGGCGTTCCCTTCGCCCCCACGGACCAGGGCGCATGGCCCCCGGACGCGCGAGTCGTTGCCATGCTCCTTGGGTATCTGGATCCGACTGGCACCCACACGTACAACTTCACGAACCCTTGCAATGCCTTTGATGCCGCGCTGTACCTGCACGGCGTGACGGCGCGCTTCTTCGCAACCGATGGGAAGGACGTCTATCCGCTCAGCCACCCCGCCACGCACCGATGCCTGGCGGACCTGTCCTGCCCCTTCTTCGAGCCGTGAGAACTGCCAAGCCTGTCAGCCGCATCGGGCCGACAACCCCGGCAAATGTCGTATCACCAGGTTCAGCCAACGCGTCCGGTGGCCCGTCACGATCAGCGAGAGGCTCGCCCGCCCCGCCTTTGCGGCTTACGAGAACTCACGCGTGAACATGTCGTGGCGCGAAGCCGCGACGAAAAGCAAGAAGCACGGTGGCGTCTGGCAGAAACGATCCCGCAACGGCCGGGCCGTCCCCGCTCAATTGCCCGATGCCTGGATCACACGCTCGCCCAGCACCGTGGCGTTCCCCTCGCCATCACGGGCCACCACACGCAGCAGGTGCGGGCACGCGCTCAACCCCGCAGTAGGGACTGCACCCGAGAATCCCACGCCTGGACAACCGTCGTACATCGGGTACACGGCGCAGACGTCGGGCCTGCTGCCGTCATTGGCGAGCTGCGTCACCAGCGCACCGTCAATCTCCACGTCCACGCTCGCAACGTGCTCGGTGTCCAGGGCCCAGCCGGCGACCTGGATGGCCCCCCCCGGCGCGTACGTCGTCGTGGTTCCCGCTGCCGGGACGTCGAGCGTGCCGAAAGGTGGCCGCTTGGACAACACATCTTCAATCTGCGACTTGACCGTGGCGAATCCTCCCAAGGCCAGATAGGATATCCCCCGCACAGATCCCCCCGCTGCCAGCCCGAATACCATCTGTGCGCGCACGTTGTGAAAGTACGGCGCAGTCGCCCCGTCGCCGCGCCAGCCTTGCCAGTGGCGAACCCCCTGGTCCATCGCAATGCCTACGCCATAGTTCTGCGCCGTGTTCTGCCAGCTCACCCAGGGACCGGGTGAGGTGAAGTTGTCGTAGTAGAAGCCATCATTGCCCGGTGTCGACAGGTTGACGGTCTGCCCGGACGCGTCGAGCAGCATGGGCAGGTCCGGCGCCGATCCCCCGTGCGCCACATACAGGGTCGGGAACTCCTGCCCCGTGGCTGGATGCGAGAAGCTCTCCTGGCTTGTCACCTCCGTCGCCACCTCCACGACATGCTCGGCCACGAACCGGAGCACCATCCGATACCGCACTTGCACCGGTGTTCCCTGCGCCTGGCACGGCGTCTGCGAGCAATCCGGCTTGTCCCAGTCCGGATTCCATTGCAATGGCTGAACGACCAGCTCGAGCCCGTCCCCCGCCTGCCCGTGCGAAAGCACCGGAGCACCATGGCCGCACTCGTCGCCGCCCTGCACCGGATTCCACCCGAGGAACGTGATCGACGTCGGACACGGCGTCGGCGTGCTCTGACAGGACGCATTCCACGCGCATCCCTGCATCGCGCGCGTCGGGTCGTACAAGGCGAGCTGTAGCTCACGCCCGGTGTCGTTCGCGTCGATCACGTTGGACTGGGGGTTGCTTGTCAGTCCGAAGAATACGACGGTTCCGCCCCAGTCCAACCGCGCGCCGATTCGTATGTAGTCGGTCGGGCTCTTCAGGAATACGTCGGTGTGCCCGCCAGACGACGACGTGACGATGCCGCCGAAGCCCGCCGAGGGAAGACGCATGTTCCACGCGTCGACGTCCGGCACGGCCGACACTGCCACGCACCCGTCAGGCGGCGGCGCCGCCTCGATCACATCGACCCCGGCTTCCTCGCCGGTCTCCGGCTCCACGTCGGGTGCTCCATCGATAGACGATTCCGCCAGCGCTTCCTGAACGGCGTCTTGCCCGGCCTCCGCCGGCGGCCCATCCTCCCCTGCCCCGTCGGCCGAAGCGTCTCCGCCACTGCCGCCCACTGGCGCGGCCGGCCCGTCTTCACCCCCCGCGCAGCCACCCAGCGAGAGCACAACAATGCCCGCTGCCAGCACCCCGCCCCGGTCGATTCGAACACGATTCATGAATCCTCCGCTTGGTCCAGTACCTCGACCGTGCCGTCCACGTCGAGGTCGATGGTCGTCTCCTTGCGCATGGGCTCTGCGTTCCGCGCTTCCCAGAAGCTTCGGCTGGCCAGCTAATCACAGCTCCGGCAACACGACAACGCATACCTTGGGGCCGGTCCATGCCCCGATCCCCCGAATCCCATGCGCCCAATGCCCAATGCCGTCAGCCGGATCCGGACGCCCTGGTGGGACAGCGACATCCCGCGGACCGGCGGCATCGGGTTCCGCGCTTCGCGACCGGACATGCCGGTTCGGCTTCCCTGTGGTACGTAGCGCGCGCCGTGAGCGCCCCGCCCCAACACCCCGTGTCGTTCCCCGCCGAGCTGCCCATCAGCGCGCGCGTGCACGACATCGCACTCGCCATCCACGACCACCCCGTCGTGGTGGTCGCGGGCGAAACCGGATCGGGCAAGACCACCCAGCTACCCAAGATCTGCCTCGCCATGGGCCGCGGCCTCCGCGGCGCCATCGCGTGCACCCAGCCGCGCCGCGTCGCCGCTTGCAGCGTCGCAGCCCGCGTCGCCGCTGAGGTCGGCGTCGAGCTCGGACGCGAAGTCGGCTACAAGATTCGCTTCCACGACAAGACCTCTGCCGACACCTACGTGAAGTTCGCAACCGACGGCATCCTACTCGCGGAGCTGCAAGGCGACCCGGATCTGCGCGGCTACGACACCATCATCGTCGACGAGGCCCACGAGCGCAGCCTCAACATCGACTTTCTCTTGGGCTATCTCAGGCGGCTCCTTCCGCGTCGCCCGGACCTGCGCGTGGTCATCAGCTCCGCAACCCTCGAAACCGACCGCTTCGCGTCGTTCTTCCACCACGCCCCTGTCATCGAAGTCTCCGGCCGCACCTTCCCCGTCGAGGTCGTCTACCACCCTCCTGCCGGCGACATGGACCTGGCCGACTGCGTCGCCAGCGCCCTGGACGAGATCACCGAGATCGACCCCCGCGGCGATGTTCTCGTGTTCCTGCCCGGCGAGCGCGAGATCCGAGAGACCTGCGACGCGCTGCTCGAACGACGCTATCACCACACCGTGCTCCTTCCCCTCTACGGCAGGATGCCCCAGCACGAGCAGCTACGGGTCTTCCAGACCCTACCCGAACGACGCATCGTTCTCGCCACCAATGTGGCGGAGACTTCTCTCACGATCCCGGGAATCGCGTTCGTGGTGGATTCCGGCCTCGCGCGCATCCAACGCTACGAACCTCGAACAGGGATGACACTGCTTCAGGTCGAGCCCATCAGCCGCGCCTCGGCCGAGCAGCGCAAGGGCCGTGCGGGACGGCTGCGCCCCGGTGTCTGCTATCGCCTCTACGCTGAAGACGACTACATCCAGCGCCCAGCCTACACCGTTCCCGAAGTCCAGCGCGTCGGCCTCGCCGGCGTGATCCTCCAGATGAAGACCCTGGGTCTCGGACGCATCGAGGCGTTTCCGTTCTTGGACCCTCCCTCCAAGCGGTCCGTCGACGAAGGCTACCGCGTGCTCGAGGAGCTCGGTGCCATCGACCAGGCCGGCGACCCGACGGACATCGGCCGCACGCTAGCCAGACTTCCCTTGGATCCGCGGCTGTCTCGCATGCTTTTGGCCGCCTCCACGGGCGGTTGCCTGCGCGAGGTTTCGATCATCGCCGCGGCGCTGTCCATCCAGGACCCGCGCGAGCGCCCCCTGCAGGCACAGAAGCAGGCCGACGATGCCCACCGCCGCTTCCTCGACGAGACATCGGATTTCGTCGCCCTGCTCAAGATCTGGCGCTGGTATCAAGACGCCCGCCGGCACGCATCTCACAACCAGCTCCGCAAGCTGTGCCGCGAGGGCTTCCTTTCGTTCCAACGCATGCGCGAATGGACGGACGTCCACCAGCAGCTCCTGGAGCGGTGTCGGGATCTCAATTGGTCCCCAAACGATCGTGACGCATCGGGCGATGCGATTCACGCCGCCCTGCTGGCCGGGCTGCTCGGTCGCACCGGGATGTGGCAATCGGAAAAGCGCTCCTACCTCGGCGCGAGACAGACCCGCTTCGTGCTCCACCCATCCTCCGGCCTCACCAAAAAGCCTCCCGCTTGGGTATTCGCCGCCGAGATCGTCGAGACTTCCCAGCCCTTCGCCCGCCTCGCCGCCGCCGTCGACCCGGCCTGCATCGAGCGCGTCGCCGGAGCTCTTTGCAAGCACAGCTACCACGACCCGCACTGGGAGCAGCGCCCTGCCCAGGTCGTCGCCAAAGAGAACGTTTCGCTCTTCGGTCTGCCCATCGTCCGCGACCGCCGTGTTCCTTTCGCGCCCGTCGACCCCGTCGAGGCCAGGCGAATCTTCCTCGTGCACGCCCTCGTCCGCCAGGAGCTCTCCACCCGCGGACGATTCCACGAACACAACCGCGACGTGATCGACCAGGCGCGCCGCTTGCGCGACAAGGCCCGCCGCAGCGACATGCTGTTCGACGAAGACGCGCTCCTTCCGTTTTTCGACGAGCGCGTGCCCCGGTCCGTGTTCGACGGCAAGACCTTCGAGGCATGGCGCAGAAAAGCAGAATCCGAAAACCCCCACGTGCTCGAGCTGTCCCTCGCCGATGTCCTGCGAGATGAAGTGTCCGACCTCACGCGCGATCGTTACCCCGACACCATCTCCGTGCCCGGCGCCTCGCTCGCTCTGTCCTATCGCTTCGATCCTTCCCAGGACGACGACGGCATCAGCGTCGCGATCCCGATCGCGTTCCTCGCCCAGGCCGACCCCGATGTGCTCGAATGGACGATCCCTGCCTGGCACGACGAGAAGATCCTGCTCCTGCTGCAGTCGCTGCCGCGGTCGATCCGCAAGGAGATCGCGCCGGTTGCCGAAGTCGCAAGCGAGATCGCACGCGCACACGCCCCGTTCGATGGCCCCATGCTCGCCACCCTCGCGGCCGATATCCACGCGCTGACCGGCGTGCGCGTACCGCCGAATGCGTGGCGCCTGGACGACCTGCCGCGCCATCTTCGCTTCTTCTTCAACGTGTACGACGATGCCGGCAAAACCATCGGCCAGGGTCGGGACCTGCACGACCTCAAGCGTCAGCTCGGCCCGCGGGCTCGCCAGGTGTGGACCGCCTCGGCCCGCGTTCCCTGGGAGCGCACGGGCCTGCGATCGTGGAGCTTCGACCGCTTGCCGGAGCGCCTCCCCATCGTCGTGGGCGGATCTTCCACGCTCTGCTATCCCGCCCTGGTCGACGACGGCAACGGCGTGTCGCTTCGGGCGCTGTCGTCGGAAGCAGAAGCAGAGCGTGCTACCCGCCAGGGCCTTCGTCGATTGTTCTTGCTTCAGATGGGTTCAGCGCAAGGCGCGGTCGACACGACTCTCCGCGACTCGCTGCCGCTGGCGGCGCTCGCTCGTTTCGTCGCGGGTACGACGACGTCGCTCCATGAGCAGATCCGGTTGCGCGCGATCGACGATTCGTTCGCCCTACACGATCCCGCGATGTTCCCGCGCGACAGGGAGGCGTTCGCGCAGCGCTTTGGCGCTGGACGTTCCGCTCTTGCTCGCCGGCTGGCCGAGCTCGCGACGCTGGCGCACGACATGGGAGCCGCGTTGATGAAAGCCGAGAGCATGTTGCGCACATGCACCGGCAAGCCCGGCGCACCGCGAAACGCCCTCGACGACATCCGCAGGCACATGGAGTCCCTGCTGCCACGCGACCTGTTCGAGCACACGCCGTCCGACCGGCTCGTCCATATTCCGCGGTACCTGCGCGGTGTCCACATCCGGCTCGAACGCCTGCCGCTCGACCCGAGACGCGACGCAGCCAAGGCTTCGCAGGTGGTTCCCCTGTGGGAGTCCTTCCAGAGCAAGCGTGAGATGCTACGAAACCGCGGCGTTCCGACGCAGGACCTCGAATCGTTCCGCTGGCTGCTGGAAGAGCTCCGCGTCGCGGTCTTCGCGCCGGAGCTCAGGACCGCCGTGCCCGTCTCCCCCGCACGCGCCGCCGAGCTTTGGAAATCCCTCTCCGCGTAGCAGCAGGTCAGGCCCGCAACGCCCTGCCCGTGGACGACATCTCATTGTCCTAGACACATGGCAAACACCTTTGAGATCGAGATCGACGGGACGGCCCCAAGGGCGCACGCGGGCCCTGTCGGAATGGCGCCGCCATGGTCCAACCGCTTCCGGATCATGGCCGGGATCGGCATTCGGATGATGTTTCATGACCGGCTCAAGATGCTGGGAACCCTGGCCGGAGTCATCTTCGCCGTGGTGCTCTCCAATCAGCAGCTCGGAACATTCCTCGGCTTGCTGCACAAGAACACGATGTTCATCGACAACGCCGATGCGGACATCTGGGTCGTTCCGCCGAGCACTCGGCAGTTCCAGTTCGGCCGCGCGATGTCGGACGCCGTGTTGATGCGGGCCAAGGTCGAACCCGGCGTGGCGTGGGCCGAGCCCCTGGTCTTCGGAGGTGCGTCGGTTCAGCGGCCCGACGGTGGCACGGAGCAGGTGAGCGTCATCGGGACGCGACTGCCGCGCATGGCGGGCGGTCCGTGGAACGTTGTCGCGGGCAGCGCCGACGCCTTGCACGAGCCGGACACGATGCTTTTCGAGGATTCGGAGAGAGAAAAGCTCGGCGGTCTCAATCTTGGCAGCGAACGCGAGGTGAACGGAAAGCGCGTCCGAGTGGGCGGGTTCACCTGGGGTCTGCTCCCCTTCGGTCCCTCCTACGCCTTCGCCGATGTCGATCTTGCGCGGTCGTTGCTGCGCTTGCGAGGCGACCAGGTGCACTACGTGCTCGTGGGGGTCGAGCGCGGGACCGACCCGACATCGCTGGCTGCGGCCCTGCAACGGCAGATCCCCGAGGCGACAGTCCTGACGCGGGAGCAATTCAAGCGGTCGACGATCGAGTACATCCTGACCCGCACCGCCATCGGCGTGACGTTTGGAAGCTCCGTGATGTTCGGCCTTCTCGTAGGGTTCACCGTGGTATCGCTCATGATGTTCTCGTCGGTCCTGGACAACATCAGGGAGTTCGGAACCCTCAAGGCCATGGGCGCCACGAGCTGGGATCTGGCGAAGCTGCTCTTCGTGCAGGCGGCGACCTACGCCACCATGGGGTCGCTGGCGGGCTTGGCGGTGGTCACGACCCTGGCGCGCGCCATCCGGTCTCCGCAACTCGCCGTTGTCCTTCCCACACAGCTCCTCTGGGGCACCTTCCTGGTGATGATTCTTCTGTGCGTTGCGGCCTCGACAGCCGCGTTGATACGGCTCCGCAAGCTCGAGCCTGCCATGGTGTTCCGATGAGCGATCTGGTCGTCGAGGTGACGAATCTTCGCAAGGTGTTCGGCAGCGGCAACACCGCTTTCGAGGCGCTTCGCGGTGTGGACTTCCAGGCCCGCCGAGGCGAGGTGGTGATGATCGCTGGCCCATCGGGCAGCGGCAAGACGACCCTTCTTTCCGTTATCGGTTGCGTCTTGCGCCCCACCAGCGGGTCGGTCCGGTTGCTGGGACAGGACATATCCCGAAGGCGCGAGTCGGAGCTGCCGGCGTTGCGACTCGACTGCATCGGATTCGTCTTCCAGGGGCACAACCTCATTTCGTCGCTCACCGCACTCGACAATGTCGCATTCCCGATGCGCATGCGGGGCTGGGATGCCGCCCAAGCGCGCCGCGAGGCCGCCCGGCTGCTGGATCGCGTCGGGCTCCAGAACAAACATGATAGCATACCGAACCAGCTCTCCGGAGGCCAGCGCCAGCGCGTGGCCATCGCACGCGCGGTCGCCGGAAACCCGCCCATCATCCTCGCCGACGAGCCCACCGCCAGCCTCGACGCAAGCGCCGGGGTCGTCGTCTCCGAGATGTTGCGCGACCTCGCCAAGGAACGAGGCCATACCGTGGTGATCGTCACCCACGACAACCGGATCTTCCACCTCGCCGACCGAATCGTACACATCGAAGACGGACACATCGTCAGGAGTGCAGCATGAGCTTGCGCAAACACTGGGGGGCATGGATTGGTGCCATCGCAACGTTTCTTTTGGCCACGGCCATCGTGCGATCGGTGCTGTCAGGGCCCATGACGGTCGCCGACGACAAGGATCGGCGGCACGCGGAGCGGGATGCTTCAGGAGCCGGGCCGTCGCCTTCCGCCCTGGTTGCGGGCAACGGACGCGTGGAGCCCGCAGGGCGCGAGATTCGGGTTTCGTCGTCCGTGCCCGGTCGTGTCGCTTCGTGGAAGGTGAAGGAAGGCGACCGCGTGGCCGCAGGACAGGTTCTACTGGAGCTGGAGGTCACCACGGAGCTTGCGGAGCTGCGCGCCGCCGAAGCGGATCTCGACCTGGCGAAAGCCGAGCTCGCTCGCGCGATTCGCGGCCCCCGTTCCGAAGAGATCGCCGCGGCCGTTGCCGATGCAGAATCGGCTTCGGCGCGGGCCAGGCTCGCTCAGCGTGACCTGGGTCGAAGCAAGCAGCTCGCCGCGGATGGCGCAATTGCAGCCGAGATGCTCGATCGCGCAACGCTCGAGGCGGAAGCCCAAGACGCAACCGTGCGATCCGCGCAAGCCCGCGCCCAGGCGATCAAGGCGGGAACCCGGCAGGAGGACATTCGTGCGGCAAGCGCCCGCGCCGCCGCTGCAGCAGCCCGCGTCGAGCAGGCCAGGGCGGCCCTCGACCGTCTCAGCATTCGCTCTCCCCTCGACGGCGAGGTCCTCCAGCAAAGCCTTCGTGCGGGAGAGTATTTCGATCCTCGCAGCCAACAGCAGCTCGCTATCGTTGGGGATACCTCGCATCTGCGCGTAAGAATGGAGGTCGACGAGCGCGACGTCGGACGGGTCCAGGTCGGCGCGTCCGCCCATGCGACCGCCGACGCCTTCCCCGGCGTTCGCTTCAACGGTCGCGTCCTCGAGGTGGGCAGACGCCTCGGCCCCAAGAGCATCCGAACGGACGACCCCACGGAAACCAATGATACCCGCGTCCTCGAGGTCGTCATCGCGCTGGACAAGACCGACGGGCTGCTGCCTGGCATGCGCGTGATCGGTTACGTGCATGCAGGCCTGCCCAGCAGTTGAACTGCCTCGTACAAAGAATACAGGTTTGCACCCTTCCCTGACCCCCGGCTGAGCATGCAAACCGTCCGCTCGACCGGGGCCGACCCGTTCCTACCAGGGATCCGTTGGATCCCATCAAGTCCGGACCGATCGACCGTTTCCACGTGGAAACCCGGCCAGGTTGACGCTTGACGGGCTGGCACGACGGTTGTATGCGCTGGTGCCACATGGTCACACATTAGCGCCTGCGACATCGTCGCCCGTAGTGACCAGGTCTGTACTCGATACCTTCCGAGGTTGCCATGTCTCCAATCTCCATATCCACATCGCGCCGTACTGCCCTCAGTCTCGGCACACTCACCCTCTTGACCGCCGGCACCGCCGCCGCCGGCCCATCCCTGCGCTTCCAGGGCGACGTCCACGGCGACGTGCGCGTCATCGGCGCGCCGCTCGCCTTGGACTGCCACTCCCAGGAGCAGGTGCCGCCGGGCGCCACCGTGAGCTGCGCGACGGAGTCGTCGACCACCGATACCGCACCGGACCTGTACTGGCGTGACAATCTGGCCGACGCCACCGTGACTGCCAGGCAGGCACGCACGGCGGCCACGCTCGATCTCCCCGCAGGCGCCACCGTGCTTTACGCGCGATTGTACTGGGCGGCACTCAAGGCCGGTCCGGACCCGGACCCGAACGCGGTCCTCGATTGCGCGACGTGCCCGAAGCTCACGGCCCAGGCCGACACCACGCAAACCCTGCCCCACCCGTACAACAGCGCATGGATCTTCTATCAGTCCTCGGCCGACGTGACGTCGTACGTGCAGCAGCACGGCGCGCGATCCTACCGCGTGACCGACGTCGACGGCATCCCCCTGTCGGGTGCGGACGTCGACGTGGCATTCTCCGCATGGTCGCTGGTGGTCGCGTACGAGGCGCCCTCCGAGCCGCTGCGGAACCTGGCCGTGTTCGACGGCCTCTACCACGTGGACCCTCCCTCCAAGGGCGTTGCGACCCACACCGCGGTCACCCTCGACGGCTTCCTGGTTCCTCCGGCCTTCGACGCAAAGGTCATGGTCTTCGCCTACGAGGGAGATGCTGACTATTCTGGGGATCACATGTCGATCAACGGCGTGCGGTTGGAATCGATGCCCGGCCAGTCCGACAATTTCTTCAACTCCTCCCGCTCTTGGCTAGGATCCGCCGTCTCCGGCGCGGGCGACGTGCCGCGCCTCTCCGGGCTCCCGGACTCCCTGGCGGGGTATGACCTGCATGCGGTCGACGTGTCAGCGTGCGTTCATGCGGGCGACAGCACCGCGACCATCGACGCGGACTCGATCTACGACAAGTACTATCTCGGCGGCTTCGTCACCTCGTTCGCCGACCACGCGCCGCACTTCGGAGACATGACGAAGGCGGTCGTGGACCTGAACGGCGGCGCTGCGGTCAAGGGCGACGTGCTGGAGTATACCATCGAGGCCACCAACAGCGGCAACGACGACGCCGTCATGGCGGTCATTCACGATCCGCTGGACCCGGCTCTCGCTTTCGTCCCGGGGTCCATTCGCATCCTTCAGGGCGGGATTGCAGGCTCCAAGACCGACGCCGCTGGTGACGATGCCGCGGAATGGAACGATGGCGCTCGCGAGGTCGTCATTCGCCTAGGCAATGGTGCGACTGCCTCCCAGGGCGGTCGCGTTCCAGTCGGAGGACACGTCACCGTCAAGTTCCGGGCGAAGATCGTGGTCGACCACGGAGTGGTCCGCAATCAAGCTACCTTGCAGGCTTCGGGCGCGTCGGGCGCCCCTTCCCGGAGCTGGGTCAGCGACGGTGACCCCACGACGGTCGGCGACCAGGACACGGTCACCGAGGTCGGAGCCTGCGACAGCAATGCGCAATGTCCGCCGTCCAAGCCCCACTGCGACATTGCCAGCCACGTGTGCGTGGGATGCGCCTCCGACGCGGACTGCCCGGCATCGGCTCCGGCTTGCCAACCCGATGGAACCTGCGGAGAGTGCTCCGCCACAAACACCGCGATGTGCAAGACCCCGACGCCGATCTGCAATGCAGCCGAAGGCGTGTGCGTCGCTTGCTACGTAGACGGAAACGGCAACACCGCGGGGTGCGACGGATCGTCACAGGGCCATGTGTGCATCCAGAGCGCCGGAGGCAGCGCGTTCTGCGGGTGCGACTCCGACGACGACTGCGGCCCGGTGAACAGCGGGAGAGTGTGCGACCCCTCGATGTCCCGATGCATCGACGGCTGCCGCGGCCAGGGAGGCAATCGCTGCCCCGATGGGAAGCAATGCACGTCGACCGACACGTCCATTGGCACCTGCTTCGAGGCATCCAGTACGCCCAATGTCGTCGATCCCACCGACCAGGCCGATCTGCCCGCAGACGTGTCTCAGCAGGGCGGCTGTGCTTGCGGTGTGGCTTCTCGCGCCCCGTGGAGCCGCGGGGTGGGATTGCTTGCGCTGCTGTCCCTCGCGTTGCTTGCAGGTGGCCGCCGGCGCTCGCAACGGAACCAGGGCTGAACCGGCCCGCGGCTCGCCCTGACGGTCTCCGCTCCAGCCACGATCGTCCCAGGACTCCACGGTACAACGAAGCCCGCTTGGTCGCGGGCTGAATCCGGAAGCCATCGCGGGTGGTGCTTCCTCCATCACCCAAGACCACCTCGGCGCGCGTCGAACCTTACCGTCGGGCAGTGCTGGCGACGCGCCTCGGCGTAGCTCCGCCTCGGGCTGGTTGCCAGGGATTGCGCATGCCGTGCCCGCCGGTGCTAGGTTCGGTGCCCGTGACCGACCAAGGCTCCCGGAATGACGCGCAACCGGCCAAGGATTCCGGGCGAAATGCGCTCGTGGTGGCGGCGGCCATCTTCCTCAGCCGCCTCGCGGGGCTCGTACGAGAGCGCGTTTTCGCTCACTACTTCGGCAACTCGATCGCTGCCGATGCCTTCAAGGCGGCGCTGCGCATCCCGAACCTGCTCCAGAACCTGTTCGGCGAGGGGGTGCTGTCCGCCTCTTTCATTCCCGTGTACGCCAGGCTGCGGGCCGAAGGACGTGACGCGGAGGCCCGGCAGGTCGCCCAGGCCGTGGCAACCCTGCTGTTCGTCGTCATCTCCCTGCTCGTGGGGATCGGCGTGGCGTTGACCCCGCTCATCATCGACCTGGTCGCCCCCGGCTTCCAGGGAGCCCGTCGCGAAGGTGCCATCGACCTGGTTCGCATCTTCTTTCCCGCGACGGGGTTGCTGGTGGCATCCGCGTGGTGCCTGGGTGTGCTCAACAGCCACCGGCGCTTTTTCCTCTCCTATGCCGCGCCCGTGGTCTGGAACGCAGCGCAGATCGCTGCACTGATCCTGCTCGGTCGCTCGTGGCGCGGCTTCGACCTCGCCCGTTTCGTCGCTCTCGGCGCCGTGGCCGGAAGCCTCCTGCAGCTCCTCCTCCAACTTCCCGCCGTCCTTCGTCTCGTCGGCTTCTTCCGCCCCGCCTTGCATCTCGCCTCCGGCCATGTGCGCGAGGTCCTGCGCAACTTCCTGCCCGTCGTCGTCGGACGCGGTGTCATGCAGCTCAGCGCGTACATCGACTCGGTGCTCGCAAGCTGGCTCCCCGCAGGTGCGGTCGCCGCCATTGCCTACGCGCAGATCCTCTATACCTTGCCCGTCAGCATGTTCGGCATGTCGGTTTCCGCCGCGGAGCTGCCGGAAATGTCCAGCCTCGTCGGCTGCGAGGACCGGGTACACGCCGCCCTGCGCGCGCGACTATCGTCTTCCCTGCTGCGCATCGCCTTCTTCGTGGTCCCTACCAGCGTCGGATTCCTGCTGCTCGGAGACGTCGTCGCCGCCGTCCTGTTCCAGACCGGCCGATTCGGCCGCGACGATGCCGTGTGGGTGTGGACGATTCTCGGGGGATCGACGGTCGGGCTCGTCGCGGCGACGTCCGGGCGGTTGTATTCGTCGGCGTTCTACGCATTGAAGGACACGCGGACTCCCGTACGACTGGCGATCTTGCGGCTGCTGCTCACGGCTGTGCTCGGCTGGCTGTGCTCGCTGCACCTCCCCGCGTGGCTCGGCGTCGCACCGACCTGGGGCGCGAGCGGCCTCACGGCGTCGGCAGGGCTGGCCGCCTGGATCGAGTACCTTTTCCTGCGCAGGGCCCTGCACCGGCGCATCGGGCCGGTCCGCGGAACGGGCGGTCCGCTGGCCAGAATGTGGGGCGCGGCGCTGCCCGCGGGCGCCGTGGGGCTGGCTATCCGCTTCGGATGCGACGCAATGCACGTGCACCAGCCCGTGCTGCGCGGAATCGCCATCCTTGTGCCCTATGGCGCGGCGTACTGGGGCGCCGCCCATGTCCTCGGCGTCGGCCAGGCCCGGGAGCTGCTCGCCAGCGTGCTGCGCCGGTCGCCTCGCCTGGTGCGCCGGTAAGCGGGATACCAGGATCGCACGCCACCTCCCTGCGCGCGAGCGCGCACGCAAGTCGTGCGAAACCGCGAGGGTCGAATCAGATGTCGGTGAGGTTCAGGCCGCCCGGATACCAGTAGCTCGTGTACTGACCGTAGCCGTATACGGTAATGCCCACCCGAACGTTCGACTGGATCTGATGGTTCCCATTGCCCGCGTTGGAGAGCTGCACGCGAGCCACGTTGAACCCGCTACCGCCGATCGGCGAGAAGCCGCCGACCGCGTTGCCGTCGAGCGTCACCTGCGCGTTGTTCGGCGCCACGATATTCACCCAGTTCGTCTCGTAGTTGGTCGGGGCGTGGAACAGATAGCTCGTACGAAACTGCTGAGAGGTCACCGCGACGGCCATCGCCGGGTCACCTGATCCGCCGCCCGCATCCTGGCCTTTCATGTACTGCGCCACCAGGATCTTCTTGTCGGCGGTGATACGCGCGGAGTCGGGCAGGTCGATCTCCACGTAGCCGCCCGCATTGGCTATCGACGCCGGCCACGCCGCGTTCGGCGGGTCGTAGACGAGGTTGGTCGCGGCCTCTGTGGCGATGATGCGCACGAACGATGCCTTCGGGCTCGCCTGGTTCGGCAGGCGGGGCGACGTGACCAGGTAGTCGACCCCGAGGGTCTTGATCCCGAACATCGACTCCTCGAGGTGGTCGCAGTAGCCCACGTTCGCCGGGATGAACGTGCACTTGTGCCCGCCAATCACCTGCACCGGCTTGGTGGACTGCACCCGCGTGCCGGTCAAGTCGTAGTTGCCATTCCCGGTGGCCACCATCACCTGCAGCACCTGGCCGCGCTGCAACGTGACCGTCCCTGTACCGTTCGCCGCCACGCCCGCACCAGCGGCTACCGCACCCGTCGTCGGCCCAGGCAGCAGCGTCACCGACGTGTTGTCGGCCGAGGCCACCACGGCGTAGAACCCCTGGTACCAGATGCCGCCGGACCAATACCAGGCGTTGCGCGACGCGACCAGGTAGTCGTCCCGCCAGGCATTCGTGGGGATCAGCAGCGACGCATCGTTCGTGTAGCTGAATGATCCCCCGAGAGCGTACTCGAGTGGGCTGAATTGATACACGGTGACGGGCTGCGTGGAACGGACGCGATACGCCGAGTCCGCGCCGGTGCCGATGGTGGTCGTCGACGCCGTTTTCTGCGACGTCCAGGGCAAGGTGATGACCTGCACCGAGTTGGCGGGCACGGTCGCCGTGGTCACCGCCGCGCCGCCTTTGTCCACGGTGACCGTGGCCTGGTTCGACGTCGAATTCGACACCGCGATCGCGAAATGGAAGGAAGCCGCCACTTCCTGCGCTGTCACCGTCGCGTAGTACTCACAGCCGATGTAGCTCTTGCCGAGCACCTGGGGCGAGCACGGCCCAGTGCATGTTCCCTGGTCGCACGAGCTTCCCACCACGGGATCGCACTCCACGGTCGACCAGCCGGAACCGTCGTCGAGGCAGGTCCGCGCCGTGTTTCCCTGGCAGTCCTGCGTCCCCGGCAAGCACGTCACGCACCCGAGCGCGGTCGAGCACACCAGCGCACCGCAGTTCTGCGGCGCCCCGAACATCCCGTTCGCGTCGCACAGACGCGCGGTGTTCCCCTGGCAGCTCCACACCGACGGCGTACACAACCCCAACGTGCCATCGCAGTTCTCATCCACGGCGTTGCCGTCGACCTCCGCCGCGGCCGGGTTGATGCTCGGGTCGGCGTCGTTGCAATCCCCCGCAACCTCCGCATACCCCGGCGGGACCGAGCACGCCTGCTGGTTCGTCGAGGCGTCGTCGACTCCGTACGCGTCCGCATCGTTGTCGATGTAGTACGTGGTCAAGACGCCGTCGTCGATCTGCCCGTCGCAGTCGTCGTCGACGCCATTGCATACCTCCACGGCCCCTGGGTGGACCGCAAGCGACGTGTCGTCGCAGTCGCCGGCGACCGACGCATAGCCGTTCGGGGGCGTGCAGCTCACCTGGTTGGTCGACGGGTCGTCGACCCCCACGCCATCGTGGTCGTTGTCGACGTACCATGTGATCGCCGCGCCGTTGTCGATGTGGCCGTCGCAATTGTCGTCGATTCCGTTGCAGAGTTCCTGTGCCCCGGGATTCACCGCAGGGTCGTCATCATTGCAGTCCACCGACCGGTCATACCCGTCGTGGTCGTTGTCGGGGAGCCCTGCTCCGCCGGTGCCGCCCACGCTCGACCCGCCGATACCTCCCCCGCCGGTGGCGATCGCCCCCCCGGCGCCACCCGTGCCGCTTCCTCCCGTCCCGCCCGCGCCGGAGGCGCCGCCGTTTCCACCGCCCTGCTGACCTGTGGACGAGCTGCTCGATCCGCACCCCGCCGCCGTGGCGACAACCATGATCGCCGTGATGGACCGGAGAAGACGCGTGGGATTGAACATCGGAACCTCCTTGAAGCATCGAGTGCGTGACGATCTGGCTGTGCTCATGTCACGATAGCTGGAGCCGCCGGCCCCGGCAAGCGCGACAGTCATCGCGTCACGACCTCGGCATGCATGAAAGGCCACACGGCCGGTGCACTCGTTTCGAAATCCGAAAGGGCTCCCGGGAGCCCCGCGGGCACCCTGGCGCCGGACACAACAGGACTCGGTCGCTCGCTCCCGCAACCGCGCCCTGCCGACGAGCGCAGCATCGCCCTGCCTCGCACGCATCCAGCATCATGGGCGCCCCTCTTGACCCATCCGGCTCCTTCGACCACAGTGCGCCCCCCGCTCCGGAGGTTCCCCATGGGCAGCACCATCATCGAGAAAATCCTGGGTTCCCACGCCGACCGCCCCGTCCGCCCGGGCGACATCGTCGACATCCGCATCGATGTGCGCGCCGCGCGCGACTTCGGCGGCGCGAACGTCGTGCAGCACGTTCGCAAAGCGCGCCTCCCGGTCCACGACCCCTCTCGCACCGTCTTCACCTTCGACTGCAACCCGACGGGCAGCGATCAAAAGTACGCTTCCAACCAGCAGCTTTGCCGCGAGTTCGCGCGCGAGCACGGGATCCGCGTGTTCGACATCGACCAAGGCATCGGCACGCACATCGCCATGGAGAAGGGCCTCGTCCGCCCCGGTGACACCTTCGTGTCCACTGACTCCCACGCGAACATCCTCGGCGCCGTCTGCGCGTTCGGTCAGGGTATGGGCGACCAGGACATCGCCCATGCGTTCGCCCGCGGCTCGGTCTGGTTCAAGGTTCCTCGCACGGTCCAGATCATCCTCGACGGCATTCCGCGCAAGTCCGCCACGCCGAAGGACGTGACGCTCGCGCTGCTGCGCAGGTTCGGAGCCAACGGTCTGCTCGGGGTGGCCGCGGAAGTCTACGGCGACTACGTCGACACGCTGGACCTGGCCGGACGCATCACCATGGCCTCGATGTTCACCGAGATGGGCGCCATCATCGGCCTCTTCCCCGTCAACGAGGCCATCGCGGCGCGGCTGTCCGCCCTGTCCGGGGCTACGATTCCCACCTTCGGCGCCGACCCCGACGCCCGCTACGCGGAAGTCCATCACGTCGACATCGAGGATCTCGGGCCGCTCATCTCGCGCCCTGGTCACCCGGAGGACGTGGTGCCGGTCCGCGAGGTCGCCGGCACGCCGATCGACAGCGCGCTGGTCGGATCGTGCACCAACGGCCGCATCGACGACATCCGCGCCGCGGTCGATGTGCTGCGCGGCCGCCAGGTTGCCCCCGGCGTGGTGTTCAAGGTCGTGCCTTCCACGGACGCCGTGTGGCGGGCGGCCCTCGACGAAGGGCTCCTCGCCAAGCTCAAGAACGCGGGTGTCCTGATCGGCAATGCGGGATGTGCGGGCTGCGCCGCAGGGCAAATCGGGCAGAACGGCCCGGGCGAGGTGACCGTCACCACGGGCAACCGCAACTTCTCGGGCAAGCAAGGCAAGGGCGAGGTGTACCTCGGCTCCCCAGAAACCGTGGCTGCTTCCGCGGTGCTCGGCATGATCGCCAGCGTGGAAGACCTCGCTTCGGGAAAGCTCGAAAAGCGTCCCCGCAGAACGCGTGCCGCCGCCCCCGCAAGCGACGTCTCGCGGCATCCAGCCTCGCACAGGCCCACCAAGGTCACGGGCCGGGCCTGGGTGATTCCTGTCGACAACATCGATACCGACATGATCTTCCACAATCGGCATCTGGCCGTGACTGAGCGCGCGGAGATGGGCCAGTATGCGTTCGGCAACCTCGCAGGCTACGAGCGATTCGCAAAGGACGCCCGCCCTGGCGACGTGATCATCACGGGCAAGAACTTCGGCGCCGGCAGCTCGCGCCAGCAAGCCGTCGATTGCTTCCTGGCGCTCGGTGTCGCGGCGATTGTTGCCGTCTCGTTCGGCGCCATCTACGAGCGAAACGCCATCAACGCCGGACTGCCCATCCTCACCGCGCAGGCCGTCGACGCCGGCATCCGGACCGGCGACGAAGTCGAGGTCGACTTCGAATCCGGCCGCATCCGAGTCGCGTCCCGCGACATCGTCATTCAGGGCGAACCTTTCGCCGACGTACAGCTCGCCATTTATCGTCGAGGCGGGCTTCTCGAGCAGGAGCAGCATTCATGAGCAGAATCGGACAAGCAGGTCGCCTCGGGTCCGACGTCCGGTCGGACTGCCACGTAACGTGCGAGCTGCGCGACAGCGGCGGCATCGAGCTCGATGTCGAGTCCAAGGTCGACTGGCTGTTCGGCCGAAAGATCCGCGAGCAGATCCACGCCGTGCTCGCCGACTTGAAGGTTCGGCACGCGAGGATTCAGCTTCGCGACGCCGGAGCGCTTCCGTGGACGCTGTCGTCGCGCATCGAAGCCGCCGTGAAGGCGGCGGACCCGCGCGTGACGGCGGACAGCCTGCCGGATCCAGCGTCGGATTTCCGTACCCCAACCTCCCGCAGCCGCCTACGCCGCTCTCGCCTGTATCTTCCCGGCAACGAGCCCAAGTTCATGATCAACGCCGGTCTGTACGGCGCCGACGGCCTAATCCTGGATCTCGAGGACTCGGTCGCGCCGGAGCACAAGCACGCGGCCAGATACCTGGTGCGCAACGCGCTGCGATGCCTGGAGTTCGGCGGCGCAGAGCGCATGGTGCGCATCAACCAGGGGCAGGCCGGTTTCGACGACCTCGACTGTGTCCTTCCCCACAACGTGCATGTCGTGCTCGTCCCCAAGGCCGAAGACGCGGACCAGATCAGGGCTGTCGAAGACCGCATCGCCTCGCGCCTGGGCAAGGATCACGGCGTGCTGCTGATGCCCATCATCGAGAGCGCCAAGGGCGCGTGGTTCGCCTACGACATCGCCGTAGCGGCCAGGTCGGTGGTGGCCCTCGCCATTGGCCTCGAAGACTATACCGCGGATATCGGCACCCAGCGCACCCTCGACGGCAAGGAGAGCTTGTGGATGCGGCAGGCCGTGGTCAACGCGGCCCGGGCCGCGGGCGTGCAGCCCATCGACACGGTGTTCTCCGACGTGGCGGACAGCGAGGGGCTGCGGCAGAGCGTGCTCGAAGCGCGCAGCCTCGGATTCGACGGCAAAGGCTGCATCCACCCGCGGCAGATTCCGATTATCCACGACGCCTTCGCGCCCACGCCGAGAGAGGTCGATCGCGCGGTCCGGATCGTGCGCGCCTTCGACGACGCCCGCGCGCGCGGCCTGGCCGCCGTGTCCCTCGGCACCAAGATGATCGACCCGCCCGTGGTCAAGCGCGCCCTTCACACCGTGGAGCTCGCCGTGGCATGCAAGGTCCTGCCCGCCAACTGGAAGGAAGCCGAGGTGGCGTCATGAGCGAAATCGTCATCAATGCCGCCGGACGGCCGGTCCCCACGGCCATCAACGGAAAACCTGCTATCCCTTACATGGGAGTCGCCGCCTATCGTCCCGTCGGCAACAAGGCTGCGCCGCCCATCCGATCCTGCGCCGACTACCCGCTCGACGGCAACAAGGTCGTCGGCAGCCTCCGTGAAGCCCTCGAGCGTTGCGACCTGAAAGACGGCGCCGTCGTCAGCACGCACCACCACTTCCGCAATGGCGACCTGGTCGCCAATCGCCTCTGGGATACCCTCGCGGACATGGGCCTGAAAGACCTCGTCTGGGCCCCATCGGCGTCGTTCGCCTGTCACGCGCCCCTCATCAAGTACCTCGACAATGGCGTCATGCACCACATCGAGGGAAGCATGAACGGCCCGTTGGGCGAGTACTGCTCCGCGGGCAAGATGCGCGGGCTCGGCGTGCTGCGCTCCCACGGCGGCAGATTCCAGGCGATCCAGGACGGCGAGCTCAACATTGACGTAGCCGTGATCGCCGCCCCCACGGCCGACCCGCTAGGCAATGCCAACGGCGTCCGCGGACCGTCGGCCTGCGGCCCCCTGGGCTTCGCGCTGGCCGATTCGCTGTATGCCAGGCGCGTCATCGTGGTCACCGACAACCTCGAGCCCTTCCCCTGCATTCCCTGGCAGATCCAGGGCCAGAACGTCGACTATGTGGTAACCCTCGACCGGATCGGCGACCCGTCGCAGATCGTAAGCGGCACCACGCAGGTGACCCGAAGCCCGGACCGCCAGCTCATCGCCGAAATGGCTGCCCGGTTCGTGGCCGAAACCGGCATCATGCGCGACGGTTTCTCCTTCCAGGCCGGCGCGGGCGGCATCACCCTCTCGTTCGCCCTCTACCTCAAAGACCTCATGAAAAAGGCCGGTGTCAAAGCCCGCTTCATCCGCGGGGGATCCAACAAGTACCTCGTCGACATGCTCCGCGAGGGCTTCACCGACTTCATCCTCGACGGCCAGACCTTCGACCTCGACGGCGTCCGGTCCATGCACGAGGATCCCCGTCGGCACATCGATACCAGCCCCTTCACGAGCTACAACTACCACGGTAAAGGCAACTTCGCGTCCATGATAGACGTGGTCATGCTCGGCGCTACCGAGGTCGACATCCACTTCAACGCGAACGTGGTCACCCATTCCGACGGCGCCCTGCTGCACGGCATCGGTGGATGGCAGAACTGTCTCTTCGCCAAGTGCACCATCCTCGCCGTGCCGAGCTTCCGCGACCGGATCCCCGTGCTGGTCGACAAGGTCACCACCCTGTGCGGCCCCGGAGAACTCATCGACGTGGTCGCCACCGAGCGAGGTATCGCCATCAACCCGCGCCGCACCGATCTGATCGAAGCCGCCAAGAAGTGCACCGTGCCGATCAAGCCGATCGAGCAGCTCAAGGCCGAGGTCGACCGGATCACCGGTGGTCCTCCGGAGCCAGTCCCGCTGGGCGACAAGATCGTCGCCGCCGTCAAGTGGGTCGACGGCACCGTGATCGACAGCGTGCGCCGTTCGCGGTGAGGCCGGCAATGCCGTCTTTCAGCCTCCATCTGATACGCGGCGGTTTGCTGCTGTGACGTTTTCCGAGATCCTGCTGCTCGCCGTCGCCCTGGCGGTCGATGCGTTCTCGGTGGGCGCGGCCGTCGGGTTGGAGCATCGCCGTCCCCGGCAGGTCTTTCGCCTTGCGTTTCATTTCGGGTTGTTCCAGGCACTCATGCCGCTGCTGGGCGCCGGGGCGGGCACGGTGCTGCTGCGCTGGGTACGCGCCTGGGATCACTGGGTGGTATTCGGCGTGCTGGGCATTCTGGGCGCGCGCATGATCTACGAGGCAGTCCGTGACAAGGACGTAGAACACGCCAAGACGGACGTCACCCGGGGCTGGAGCCTCGTGGGCCTGTCCGTGGCGACCAGCATCGACGCCTTCGCGGCGGGGATCGGCCTGGCGGTGTCCGGCGCCCCCATCGCCTTGTCCGTCACCGTCATCGGCCTGGTGGCCGCAGCGGCCACGGCGTTCGCGATGCTCGCGTCGGGGCGGCTCTTGCGCGGGTTGGGCAACAAGGCGGAGATCGCAGCCGGCATCGTCCTCATCTTGCTCGGGGCGAAAACCCTGGTCGAGCACTTGCGCGGCGGCTGAGCCCGGTCGGGCCACCGCCCGCCTGGTGAACCCTGTGCCCCCCAAAAAGCTCTTCAGCGAATGTCAGGCCCGTGCATCCGGCGTGGTGGTCCGTTGGGCGGGGCGGCTACGCAGGTGGTGGAAGGGGGCTGACTGCACCGAACGAACGGGGAGAACCGACGGGCGGCAGCGGTTGACTGCCCAGCTCGACCGAGGCAGGCATGGGCGCTCATCACAGCACATAGGTTGCCAGCGTGCTCGGTTCGGGCACCGTCGCGTCCTCACCGTCCCCTCCGGCCTCCGCACTGCGGCCGCACCTGGCCGATCCGGCCTGGCGCGGACAGCGTGTCCAAACGCTGCGCCGTGGCGATCGAAGCCCCTGGCCGGTTTTGGGGCAGGCCCGAACCTCAGGGTAATTGCTTGCAAGTCGTGCGTGTACCCGGACGCCAGGCGGCGCCGGGATTCCCCGTCCGACGGCTACTCCTTGCCGAGCAACCCCGCCTTGAGGCCCTTGTTGGGTGGCTTGCCCAGCCAGATGGACAGGAAGGCGCGGGCGAAGTCGTCGCCCGGGACCGTTCCCTTCGACGCGCCCTTCACCACCACCTCGATGCCCTTGCCTTGCACGTAGGTGAACTGCATCGAGTCGCCCACGGCCATCGCGGTCATCCACGAGTTCAGCGTGTTGATTCGATCCTGAAGGACTGGCAGCTTGTCCGCGGCGTTCCGCTGGAACCCCTCGGTCCACGCCTCGGTGATCTTCTCCTTGTCGACCTCGCGGACGAACTTCAGCACAAGCCGCTTGGTCTGCGTGGACCCCAAAATCGCCGCGGCGTCCTGCGACTTGCTCTCCAGATACAGCCCCGCCACGTACACATCGATGTTCAGGACGGTCGCCTCGCGGATCCCCATGCCGTTGAGCACCAACGCCTTGCCCTCGACCTGGATGTTGTCCGGCATCTGCACGCCGCCCTTCTCCCCGCCGAGCGCGGGCAACGTCATCAGCGTGAAGGCGAGCACCAACGATGAGAGTCTTGCAATCTTCATGGGATGGTCCTTTCCTGCCTGCAACAATACACGCCTCACCCCGTGCAACAAGGGAAGCTCGATTCGGTTTCGCGGATCATGGTGACACCCGCACGGGCGCTCGTCAAAGACAGAATCTCGGCCAGGCGGAGCTTGGCCGGGTTCGAAGAAAGAGCGCTTGTCACCGCACCACCTAGTACACCATCCGAAAACTGGCACCGAAAACCTGGCCCGATGAATCGACCGCTGGCACACGAGGAGCATGCGGCCGGCCGCACGCGTTCATTTGGAATCGCACGAGCGCAAGGCGCTCGAGGCGCTGCTGCGCGCTCACGGTTGCACCCCGACGGCGCGGAGCTCGACGATGGCGGGCGCCTCTGCGGACCCTCGGCGTTCTACCTACGCCACGGGGCAGGCGCGTTCCACGACCAGCACTGGAGCGAGTACGCGCGGTGGATCGTGAGCAACGACGCGGTCTATTTCCGTAGCTGCTCGGCGACGCTGCTCGCGATCGAGCACGGCGATCTGGCGACCGGGGGCCGGAGCGCGTCGGCCACCCGGTCGGTGTCCAAACCCTCCGACGCGACCGGGACCGAGTGCGCGAGCGCGACGCACGCGGCAAGCGCCCCTGGGCCGGCGATTTTGACGTCGAAGGCGCCGCACGGCACCCGGCCGAGCCTTCCGAGCGTGTTGCCATTCGACGCGCAGCACCGCGTCGGCCGCGAGGTCGTCCGGGAGGGCGAGGTGGCCTACGTCATCGACAGCGGCGAGGCGTTGTACCTCGCGTTCCAGCGTTCCCATCAGGGTCTGCCGGTCGTTATCGTCCCCCGGAATGCCTGGTCGCGCTTTCGCGGTGGGCCCGCGAGCTACGTGCGCGCGGGGGAGCACGTGCGCGTCCGCGGCAGGCTGCGCGGGTACCAGGGCGACCCTGCGCTCGATCTGCTCAACCCCGCCCAACTCGAGCCCGGCGCCGGGGCGAATCGCGATGGAACCGCGACCCGGCGGTGATCGCCCGATTCAACCGCGCCGCCGCGCGAGCCCCCGTTGCGGATCGCCTCACCAGTTCCGAACGGCCGCGGCCGCGGCTTCGCGATGGGCACGCGCTTGACCTCCTCGATCTCCGCGCCCACCACGATCGGTGGCGTGCCCCGCACGTGGTACGCGACGATCCGATCGTTGCGCGGCACGACCGCGTAGCCCCCACGAGCACCACGATCGCGGCGTCGGGCCTGATCTCCCCGTTCACATCGCCGACGATGCCGGCCTCGCGCAAGCCGGTGACGAGGCCGTAGGTCTTCTCTGGCAAACCCTTGCCGTGTACCAGCGCCGCGTGCTCGTCCTCGTGTTCGACGATGGCCGCCACGACGGGCATCAGGTTCCCGTACACGACGAAAGCGCACGCGCCGCAGCGCTTTTGCGCGTCTGTTCTTTCTCAAACGGCACGAGCGGCGCGCCGCAGCGCTTGTAGGACCGAGGCATCCCGCTCATCGGACCACCTCGAAGAAGCGCAGGACCACGTCATCAATCGGTTCAGGTCCGCGAGCAACCCGTCTCCACCGTCGCGCTCGACGAGACACCGGAGCAAGGGATCGCGCGCGCGCCGAAGCGACGCGAAATCTCGATCCGCACGCGCTCGCACCGCATGCCGTGGATAAGCAGAGTCGGAGCGCGCGGCTGCCGCATCGGCTCGACTGCCAACCCAATCGAAAGCTGGTGTGCAGCCGCGAGTGCGAGTTCTACACGCTGGTCAGGCGCGAGGAGGGTACTTCCCTGGTCCAGTCGACGGAGCTTCACAGGCGGCTCGACGAGCAGCATGCCGTCGCCTGGCGACGTTGCTCATCAAGCGCCCCATTCGCTCGACAGGCTCCTGATCGCGGACGAAGCCAACGTCGCTGTCGCAGCTCAACCTCGCGATAGCCGGGCTCGGACGGCGGTGGACCGGGACCGGTACGGTCCACACGCTTCCTCGTGTGTCTTTGCCTGAGGCGCGGATCGCGCCATGCTCGCGTCACCACGGTTGGGGAACACAATCCGGGTCGCTCCCACAAACAGGCGATCGTGCTTCGAAAGGAATTGGGGATGCGCAAGGGCGAGATGGTGGCACGGGGTGCGCACGCGAGCCTGGCAGCGCTCCTGATAGGAGCGCACCGCGGGCAGGACGGCGTGCTCGTATCCCTCGACGACGCCATCGGCCCGTGGCTGCAGGGGCTGTTCCCGAAGGTGTGTGGTTGTCGACTCGAAGCAGGAGCGGCTCAACGTTCATCGCCGCGCGCGAGAGGCAGGCGTGATCGCGGCGTTGACACGGGACGCGGGCGTGAGGGAGCTCGGGGGCGTGCCGACATGGACTGCGGTGGCAGCGGGGTCCGACGCGGCGGAGAAGCTCCACGCCGTCACGGGTGACCTGAAGCTACCGCAATTCGGGGCGGCCCGAAGATCGTGGGGATGGACGACAGCGAGATGGAGGGCGACACGGAGAGCGCGGTCGTGTGCGAGGTCTCCACGTGTCGGATTGTGCTGGCGGACCTCCGGTGGTGCCGAACCCTCGGGGAGGTGTTGGAAGCCAAGAGGTAGACATAGCGCCGGAGCGGGCAGGCCACGGTGGACTATGCCTCCCCGAGGCGGCACGCCGCGAGCCGATCTGCGGTTCTACGCCTGCGCCGATGTGGGGGCCGAGGGCGGAGCGCCGTAGGGATTCGATCGCCAGGGCAACCGCGGCGCGCTTCGCATGGGCCGCTGGTCAGGCTGTCCGGGAATACGGCGACCGTTGCTCTTTTGTGTGCGACACCCAGCCACCGCCGACGTCCTCGGGGTGAACGCGCGGCTCTTGTAAACCGGCCGGAGGCCGGCTGTCGCGCGATCATGCCTACGAGGAGGAATCATGAATCGTTCCGTTCGTGCCTTGGTTGCTACTACGCTCACGCTTTCCCTTGCTACCGTGCTCGCGACGGGTTGCGGCAAGTCTGATACCCCCGCGCCGGCGCCAGCCAAACCTGCGCAGAGCTCGGCACCGGTCAAGGACTCCGAAGCCCCTGCCGCGCCCAAGCCTGCTGTAGAGAAGCCCGCGGCCAACAAGTCCGTTCCTGCCGAGAAAAAGCCCCACGCCGTGCCGGAGGATTGGACCGTTCTCGTCGATCCCGTACGCCTCTATGGCTTCGCCGTGCCCGCTGGCACCCGCGATCACCACGAATCGAAGGACGGGGTCGACGTCTACATAGCCGAGGTGCCCAAGCCCCATGACATTCGGGTCTTTGCTGTGGCCTACAAGGACCGTACGCGCACGCGCGACGATCTGCTCGAGCAAGCCAAGCACCTGCTCGAGCTGATGGACAACGACGACGTAAAGATGGGCGAAGCCAAGGAGCTGACGGCGGACTACGCTCTTGCGGACGCTACATGCAAGTCGGACGGCAAGGCATGGAAGGTTCGGGTGCTGGTGGCAACCGACGTGACGGACAACTACATCCTTCTGGTGGGATCGCCCGAGTCGGAGTTCGCGGCGAACGAAGCCAAGATCGACACCATCTGGGGGAGCTTCGACATGCTCAGTGGCGGGGCGAAAGGCGAGAGCAACTAACCGGCCGAGCCCCTTGACCCCGGCTCGCCAATGCGCTTTCGTCGGGGCGGTTCTTCCATGCCGTGCCTCGAGGAAAGCACCGTGCTCAACTTCGTCCAGGGCCGCTTGGGCCAGGAGGAGATCTCCAAGATCGAGCAGCACCTGGACGTTTGCCCGAGCTGTCGAATGGTCGTGGCGCAGGCAGCCGAGTGCTCAAACCACGACGCGGCGGCGACGTTCGTGGAGGGGCGTGGTCGAGCGGCGCCAGTCGAGTCTGACATCGTGCGAGCGTCACGGCAGTCGGCTGCTTGTGACGCTCCATCTGCGTCCACGCTGGCGCGAGGCGCTTCGGTTGGGCGGTTCCTGATCCTGCAGGAGATCGGCGCTGGCGGGATGGGTGTCGTCTACGCCGCCTATGATCCGGAGCTCGATCGCAAGGTGGCAATCAAGCTTCTGCGTTGGCGGGCGCTGAGCGAACAGGTGGCGCATGACACCCGCATCCGTTTCAAGCGGGAAGCACAAGCCATGGCGCGGCTCGACCACCCGAATGTGATATCGGTTCACGACGTGGGCGTGCATGGCGACCAGATCTTCCTCGCGATGGAGCTGGTCGAGGGGTGGACGTTTCGTGGCTGGTTGAAGGAGAAGCACAGGGGATGGCAGGAGATCTTGGGGGTGCTGCGCAAGTCGACCGTGCGCTGCTCGGCATCTGGGACGCTCCCAAGAAACACGCGGTACAAAGCTCAATTCTGGCGACCGGCCAGCCGTGGGCTGCGGCGGCCTGGGCCACGGTCGAGCGTGACCTCGACCGGTATGCGGCGGATTGGGTCGCGCTGTCGCGCAGCACTTGCCAGGCGACTCGGCGCGGGGAGGCGTCGGGCGCGCTGGAGGACTTGCGGCGAGAGTGCCTGACGCGCCGGCTCGACGAGCTTGCGGCGGTCACACGCGTGCTGGCAACGGCGGACAACGCCGTAGCGCAACGCGCGGTCCAGGCGGTGCAGAGCCTGGATTCTCCCAAGGAATGCGAGGACGTCGCCAATCTCATGAGCCAGGTCGAGCCGCTGCTCGACCCTGTGCGAAGGGCGCGGGTGCAGGAGATCCACTCCCTGCTGGCCGATGCTGAGGCGTCGGTCGACGCGGGCAAGGTGACCCCGGCGACGGAAGCGGCGCAGAAGGCGCTCGACGAGGCCAGGGGCTGCTTGCGCGGCTGCGTTCTCCCGCAGGGTTGCGGCGGCGCCTGCTGCTGGCCGTCGTCGATGTCTACCTCATGCAGGGCGACTTCATATCGGCGGAGGCTGCGTTGCAGCAGACACTCGCGCTGTTCGATCCGTCCGTCCCAAACGTGCAACGGACCAAAGCACTCGACGGCATGGGAGACATTCGGTTCCAGCAAGGTCGGTTGCAGGAAGCCACGGCGTACTACCACGAGGCCCAGGAGATACGCAGGGCAGCGCTGGGTGACAACCACCCGGTCCTGTCCGATTCGCTCCAGAAGCTTGCTGCCGTGGAGTGGGGAGAAGGGAGATACGAGCAGGCAATTAGGCTGTTTCGGCAGGCCCGCGAGATCCTGGGTCCCGAGGAACGCGATGCACCGCTGGCCTTGTCGCTGATTGCCAACGTGGGCCTGATCATGGTCGATCGCGGGCAAGTCGACGAAGGACTTGCGGTCATGCGCTCCGTACTGCCAAGGTTCGAGGCGACCTTCGGCCGGGACCACACGGAGGTGGCACGAATCCAGATGCAAATCGGAGTGGCCTTCGGCAAGCTGGGTAAACACGCTGAAGCGGAGCCCCTGCTTCAGGGGGCGAGTGAGGTCTTCGCAGCGAAGGAGGGGTCCGAGACAATTGATGCGGCCATGGCGCTCTACGAGCAGGCGGAGCTGCAGCGTCGCAGAAAACGGCTGGGCGAAGCGATTGCCACGTACCGCAGGTCCCTGGCGATCGTGGCGGCGACGATGGGCAAGGGCTTCCGAGGGGCGGGGCACGTGCTCACCGGCCTGGGGCTGACGTATCTCGCACAGCGCCGATACGCGGAAGCGGCGACGGCACTGCAGCGGGCGCTCACCTTGCGCGAAGGCGATCGGATTGGACCGGAGAAGCTCGCCGAGACGCGGTTCGCGCTCGCCCAAGCGCTGTATGCCATAGGCGACAAGCCACGAGCCGTCGCGCTCGCGAGAGCCGCCCGCGACGACTACGGGCGCGCGAGCGTGGTCAACGCGGCAGTGGAGCAGAAGGCCATCGACGACTGGCTCAGGCCCAGATCGAGGGAGTGAGCCATCCTCTCACCCGCCGGATCCCGAGCGCGTGCTCGACGCCAGCACGTCGGACAAGCAGACGTGCAGATCGCTCCTCACCAGGCGCTCTAGGCTCTCGACCTCGGAGTCGGTGGCGCCCAACCGCTGCTGGAGGTTTCGGCGCCACTCTTGCGCGATCACTTCGCGGGCCTGCGCGATCCACCGGGCCACCGTGGCGCGGTGCACCTGGTACAGCGCGCCGATCCTGTCGATGTTGAGTCCGTCGAGGAGGTGCAGACGCAGGACGGTCCGCTCTCTGGCGGACAGGGATTGGAACGCATGCCGGAAGGCATCGTTGACATCATCGGCATAGCGAAGGCGGATGTAGGCGAGATCCGGGTCGTCGACGTCGGCTTCGAGCTGATCGAGCACGGGCTCCAAGGCATCGGCGGCGCCACGACGCTGACGGAACAGATCGATCGCGGTGCGCGCCGTGGTGACGCGAATCCAACCTTCGATGGGTCCGGCACCGCCATAGGCGAGAATCCGGGGAGGCCGGTCGGGAGCGCGAACCAGGAGCTTCTCATAGACGCGCTGACGCACCTCGTCGATGAATGCGGGGTCGGAATCGACCTTGCGAGCGGCGCTCTCGATGGTGGGGTCGACCCGCGCACGCAGGTGTCGGGCAACAGCGGCGCATCCCTGGCCGCAAGCGAAGGCGAGCATCAAGTCGGGCAAGGTGCAGCGAGCTCGTCCATCCGGGCTCGAGCACCTGGGCGCCTGCATGACTCGCCAGGTGGTCGAGGAACGCTTCCTGGTCGACGGAGAACCCGGCGTTGGCAGCGCATGCGCGAGACAGGGCGTCACGCAGCTCGTCTACGAGGCCATCGCGAGCGGCCCCATCGAGCGGCCCGTCAGCGGTACTTTCGTAGAACCTGGCTGCGAGATCCAGCGACATGAGCACATCCAGACGCCGAGGCAGGAGCTTTGCACGAGTCGTGGTGGGCGAGAAGGGCGGGTTGGACCGTGCGCCGGGTGCTGCAGTCAGACTCGGGCGAGCACGAGCACGGAACCCAGATGCTTGACTGCGGCAGGAGACAGCGAATCCCGAGTCATAGGATTCCGAACCTCCGGAGCTCTTGCGCCACGGTGAAGTCGGCTTCCGTCTCGCCTGTCTGGCTCGTGGCCCTCCCGACCTCGCCGAAGCACTCGAAGAAGAAGGACACTTGCCACTGGGAAACCGATTGCCCCACGGCCGGCTCCAGCGTGACCTTGGTCCGCACGCGCAGCACCTGCGAGAACGTCACGTCCGGCAGCGTCAGCTCCCCCGTGCCGTCCACCGTCACCTCGTAGACATCGCGGCCCGCATAGGGCAGCCCGCGAATCACGCCGTCTTGCACCTTGCCTGCCGATATCCAGCTCGCTCCCGGCGCGAGCGGGAAGCGATACAGCTCGATGGGCTCGTCGTAGACCATCAGCGTGCGTCCTTCGGGTGGGTCGGCCTCCGCGGACGCAATCCCGTGCAGGTACAGAGCCTGGTCCGTGCGGGAGTAGACCGACTCGATGGTGTTTCCGGCGTCGAAGGGAGCGACGAACTGACCGGCAGGAAACGAGGCAGCATACCACTTGCCTTCGAGGGCCGACGCCTGCAGGCGCGCAAGGCGGTCGTCGGCCCACTGGCCGGACCAGTCCCAATGCAGACGTCCGTCGCTCCCGACCTGGCCGGCAACGTCGACAGGACGAGCCGTACCGGGTGGAGACACGAGGTACGATACGGGGATGCCAATCGCTTCTTGCAGCTCGGACGAGACGATCTGGCCGTCGAGGTTGGGCAAGCATGCGAGCGGCTCGGCGGCTTGGGGCTCGTACGCCGCGTACGACGGATAGGTTTCGTTTTCCTGGCTGCAGGCGGGCAGGATGGCAACGGCGAGGAGGAGGAGAATGGGCTTGCGCATGGTCAGAATGCATAGGTGAGGCGCAGGCGCCAAAGCTGCGCCGGTTTTGCACGCAAGTGCTGGACGGTATTGTCGAGCCCGGACTGCGGGAAGAAGGTCGCCTGCTCCACGGCGATGCCGAAGCCGTCGCGGCTTGCGTAGTAGACGGTCGGATCGAGCTCGACGCCGAGGGCGCTGGTGCCGCCGGGGGTGGATCTGGGCTGGACTGCCCATGAGCTGATCGCTGCGAAGGAAGCAGCCATCTCGCCCGGGCCAGCGCGGAAAAGGCGAACGCGGGCGTGGGGCCGGACGTAGGTTGCGTCCGTCACGGTGCCGATGATCTCGCGGAACAGGATGCGATCGACACGATAGTCGGGGTGGAATCGGAAGTTGTCGACGGTGCGGTCGCGAGGCGGATTGGCCTGGGGGCCGTCGAGGTCTCCGGGCCTGGGGGTCTTGGCGTTCGGGTCGGGGAAAGCACCGAAGCCGTAGGCGTCGTCGCCGCTGGCGTAGCCCAGATCCAGGCCGATGCCGAACGCACCGTCGGGGTCGCCGGCCTCGCTTTCGAACGCGGCGCCGATCTGGTTCGAGGTCACCGGCTCGCGGAAGAGCGCGCCGGGCACCAACGACGCCTGCTCCACGTTTGCATGGAGGTAGGCGGCTTCCGCCTCGACGCGGAACCCCGGTGCCGTGACGCGGAACCAGCCGTCCACCGCGGTCGCGCGGTAGTTGCGCGTCATCACCGCACCGCGCGTCAACATCACGGGCTCGGCGATGTCGAGGTAGGTGGCGGGGATGTCCCGGTCCTGCCAGCGGTGCGATCCGTAGGCGCCGTACTCGAAGGTGGTCTTTCCCGCCTTGCGTCGGCGCTGTCGCGCCAGGTCGTTGCGCCATCGCAGCACGGCGAACGTGACGGATTGGACGTCGTCGCTGGGCTCGAGGTCGACGGGGCGCGAGGATGCGTTGTGCTGCGTTTGGGGGCCGATGGCGGAGAAGTCGTAGGCTACTGCCCAGATGAAGCCTGCGAGCGGGGTGATGAACGCGATGCGGTCGGCGGCGTCACCGGAGTCGCAGTCGGCGCAGTCTCCTCCGTTGGCGAGCATGCCCAGGCCCCATTGGCTTCCCATGCGACCGGCGGCGAGAAGCCCGACAGGCGTGAGCGTTTCGGCATAGGCGCGCTTGATCCGGAATGCGTCGCCCGGCGGCTTCTGCGTGGTGCTCGCCGCCGGCATGCCGTCAGGTGTGCTGCCCAGCGCCAGATTGTCGATCACGTCGATGCGCGTCTTGACCACGAAGCCGCCGCCCGGCGCATAGATGTTGACGTCGGTGCGCAGGCGCATGTCGTTGCGACGCAGCATCTGCGCCTTGGGATCGGCGAGGGGTACGGGGAAGAGAGGTTTGCCGGATGGGGTCAATCCACGGTCGAGGTCGAGGTTGTACAGCCACGCGGAGCGAAGGCGGAAGTAGCCGTCGAGATCGACGTGGGTCTCCTGGCGGGGCGTGATGTCCTGGCCGATGTCGGTGAAGCCGGTGGCGTTCGCGGGTGCGGTCGAGGCCGCCAGCGCGAAGGTGCAGGCGAGTGCGGCGAGACGTTTCATTGCACGTCCTCCGCGAGGAACCGCGCGAGGTCGCGGCTGGACTCGTCGGCTGCTTCGATCATGGGAAGGTGGCCGCAACGCGGGTACACGATCATCCGGGCGTTGGGCAGGTCGCGCAGAAGCCGCTCGCCCATCTCGAGCGTGGTGACCGTGTCCTCGCGTCCCCACAGCAGGAGCACGGGCTGCCTGATGGCACGGTAGTGCTGCTGCATGCGCTCGTAGGTCTGACCGCGAACCGCGGCGAGCGCGGCGGCGACCGTGCCTGGCCGGTCCATCGCGCGCTCCACCTCCTCCGCGAACTGCTCGGTGACCACGGACTTGTCGTAGAACGCGTTGGCGAGCTTCTCGTCGGGGCGCTCCTTGTAGAACATCGAGAACAGGATCTCGCCGACGCCATCTTCGCGCGCCCAGGCGAACATGGTCGGTAGCTGCTCTTCGTAGACCCATGCGTCGTACAGCGCGATGCGCGTGACTCGGTCGGGATGGAGCATGACGGCCGCGAGGGCGACGCTCGACCCCCAGGAGTGAGCCACGATGGCGGTTTTTTGGACGCCGCGCGCATCGAGCAGAGCCCAGACGAGGGCTGCCTGCGCGCGAGGCGAGTAGTCGCCTGGGGGCCTGTCCGTCCAGCCGAACCCCTTGAGGTCGAGCGCGATGACGCGGTGGTTTGCTTCGAGCAGCGGCATCACGCCGTTCCAGGTGTCGAGCGCGGACGCAAAGCCGTGGATCAGGGTGACCGCCGGCCCTTTGCCCCGGTCGACGTACCGCACGCGGGCGCCTTGGACTTGCGCGAACGTCGCACCTGGCGGCTCGCCAGGCATGGAGCCCTGGTGGAACGACGCGCAACCCGCGGTTGCCGCCAGCAAGGTCATCCCGAGGCGGAAAAGAGAACGGAGCCTACTCATGGCGACAGGCGCTTCAGCTCCTTGATCTGGGTGAACTCAGTCTGTGACTCGTTGTCCTTCGACGCGACCGTGGCCACGGTTCCGAAGCACTCGGTGGCGAACAGGTACTGCCGGATCGTCGTGGGCATCACGCCGACGGTGCGTGTCAGCACCACGCGGATGCGCAGCACCTCGAAGGTTCCGAAGGGGGTCTTCATGGTGCCGGAAGCGTCGACCTGATTCGCGTATTTTTCGGTGTAGAAGGTCATGACGCCCAACGCGAGGCCGGTCACGGTGGAGGTCGTCTCCCAGGTGGACCCCTGCTGGAATGGGAATTGGAGAACCACCACGGGTGGGTCGTAGGTGAGCTCGGTGCGGGTCAGGCCGTCGTCAGGCGACGCGATGCCCCGAAGCAGCAGGCGGTCCGAGGTGATCTCGAAGACGCCAAGGAGGTCTTCGGAGTCGGAGAGGCGCGATGCGTAGGTGGCATTGGGGAAGTCGGGCGCAAACCACAGACCGTCGAGCGGGATGGTCTCCACGAGCGACAGGTGATCGCCCGGGAAGGTGCCCGATAGATCCCACTGCTGGGTGCCGCCTGCCACGGGTGTCCCGGCCGTGTCCCACTGGACGTTGGCTGCGATCTTGTAGGTTGCGTGCAGACCTGCCTTCAGCGGGATCTCGTCGCGCGTCAGTACCCCGTCGTGGTTCGGCTGGCAAACCGTGGACGATCCGTCGTCGGCAGCGTCACCGTCCGCACCGCCGTCAATCTCGGAAGCTTCCTGGGTGACGTCTTGGCCGGGAGTGTCGTCGGCTGCGTCGACGTTGGCCGAGCCGCCGGTCCCGCCGGTGGCCGGGGCGCATCGGCCATTGCCGAGGCAGACACCCGAGGCGCAGTCGGTGTCGAGCTGGCACTCGACTTCGGAGTCGGCGGGTGTGCATCCGACGAGCGGAGCGAGGGCGACGAGGAGGGAAGCGACGAGAGGGCGGGCGCGGCTCATGGGGCGTCTCCGGCTTGCGTCGATTGCGGCGCACAATCGGTACGAGGTGGGTCAAGGATAGGCGGATTCTTGGGAGCAGTCAAGGTGCTATGGTGCATGGCAAAATGACGTTCTCACGCCGGTGCGGTTCACGGATCGGCGGTGAACACGTCGAGGAACCAGGGACCCGAGTCGCCCGCGAAGCCGTCGATCTGAATGAAGTACACGCCCGGGTCCAGCGTGCGATCGAGGTAGCTGCGCTGCGGATAATAGCCCACTGCACAGGAGAAGGTCATGGCCTCGCCAGGGCACGACGGACCTCGCCGAAGGTCGAGCAGCGTGCGATAGCCGGAGCCGCGCATGTCGAGAATCACCCGCCGCCTGGCCGTGAGCTCGAGGCGGAGGATCTGGTCGGGTGCGCCTTCGGGCGTGCCGCCTCCCTGGTCGCACGATCCGGGATACTGGGCCGTCGCGTTCCTCGTATTGCCTTGGAACGAGCCGCCGGTCTCCGGAATGCTCACGATGTCCGAGCAGTCGTCAGCGAACAGCACGAGGGTGGGCGGCGTGACAGGACGAACGAACGCGGTGAGCGTGGTGGGGTTGCCGAGGGTGGTTTCGACCACGGCGTGATAGGTGCCTGGAGGCAGGTTGTGCAGTGCGTTGCGCACGGGCGACGGCGACGAGACCTCACAGCCGAGCAAGGTCGAAGCGTCGCAGGTCGATCCAAACAGCGAGAGTGCGCCGGAGTCGTTCTGGGAGATGCGCTCGACGAGCAGCACGTCGGAGGGCTCGGACAGGTCGATGCGGTACGCAGCGTCGGAGGCGCTTGCCAGGCAGGTGCCGGGGACGTCATCCATGTGTCCGGCGAGCGGCACGGACACGGTTTCGTTGGGCACGAGGACGGGTGCGTCTTCGCAGTTTTCGTCGGCTGGGGCGACGGAGGGTGGAGCGAGCTGCACGTTGGCGAGCAGGTCGGTGGGGCCGTTGGCACTGAGCGAGAGGTACCAGGTTCCTGGGGGCAAGGCGCGGCGGAACAGGAGCGGGGCGGGGCCGTAGGTGCAAGCAAGCTCGTCTTCGGCCAGGGCGCAACCATCGGAGCGCAGGCTGATGACCGGGTCGCCCAGGCCGTCGAGCGAGGTGGCCGTGACGTACACGTCGTGCGGCTCCGTGGTGGCGAACGAGAAGACGAGGTCGCCCTGGGAGGAGGCGCAGGCCGAAGGCAGATCCGGAGTGACGCCCACGATGGGCGCGGCGAATGGGACGCCAGGCGTGATCGACAGGGCAGAGCCGCAGGTTTCGTTGGCCGGCGCCGGCTCGGTTGCACGGAGCGTGACGGTCAGACGGATGTCCTGCTCGAGGTTCGAGAAAAGGTAGATCGGGATGGTCGAGGGCTGCACGTTGCGCGCGATGAGGCGGGCAACGGGCCCCGCCGACGTGGTCGCCGAGGGGCCGCAAGCGAGCTCGCTCGAGGCGTCGTTGCATTGCAATGCAGCGGCCGCGTACACGGAGCCGGCGTCGACCCTCGCCACCACGTCGACATCCATCGCCGGGCCGGGCGGGAGCGTCACCGCGGCCACGATGTCGCGCAGCGAGGGATCGCCTGAGGGAACGCAGGAAGCCGCGTAGTCGAGGATTGCGGCTCTGGTGGAGAGCACGATCTGCTGGCCGACGGGCACGACGGCCGGGTCTGTGCAGGTATCGTGGGCGGCGGTCACGCAGCCGGGTTCGTCGACCTGACCGTTGCAGTTGTCGTCTTTCGCGTTGCCGCAGATCTCAGCGACCAGGCTGCTGACGAGCGGATCGGCATCGTTGCAGTCGCTTCCGCCGGTGCAGTGATAGTCGGGGTCGCCGTCACCGTCGGCGTCGCGCAGCTCGTGGGTGCAGATCGCCTGGCTCTCGACGCACCGGTCGATGGTGCAGGAGTCGGGGTCCGAGCAGGTCACCGGGACGCCTTCGATGCAGCCACGGACCGGGTCGCAGAGCTCCACGCCGTCGCAATAGCGGTGGTTCTGGCAGGCCAGGTCGTCGGGCGTGTTGCGGCAACGCCGGTAGTCGAGGTCGCACCGGTCGGTCGTGCAATCGATCGCGTCGTCGCACTGCGTGTCGTCCAGGCAAGGCTTGCCCAGCGGCTGTCCGGCGTCGTCGACGGCGCCGTCCGGCGTGTTGGTGTCGACGGCCGCGTCGCTGGTGGCGGCGTCGGCGCCGCCATCGTCGGGAAGGAACGGGTCGTGAGCGCGCTTCCCGCAACCAGGGAGGGAGAGGGAAGCGATGGCGAGAGGCAAGAGCAAGCGACTACGCACGCGGGCATGGTAGCAGCGGAAGGCCAGGCGTGCGAGGTGGACGACCGCGCGCGGTCATCTCGTGGCGAGGAGCATCGCGCGGTTCCATCGGGTGGCCGGGTGCGGTACGGTCATGCGACGCAACATGACAAGCCGTACGATTCTCGTCAAACGATACAGCAACCGGCGTCTATACGACACGACGGACAGCCGCTACATCACGCTGCAAGATCTGGCGGAACGAATCCGCGGAGGGGCCGACGTGCGGGTGGTGGATGCGAAGACGAACGAGGATCTGACGCAGGCGACGCTGACGCAGATCATCATCGAGAGCCGGGGGGCGGCGAAGCTGCTGCCGGTGCCGCTGCTGGTGCAGCTCATCCGGCTTGGCGACGCGGCGCTGGCGGAGTTTTTCGGGCGGTACATGTCGTTGGCGCTCGAGCTGTACTTGCAGGCGAAGCGTGGCGCGCAGGCCATCAGCGCGTACAACCCGTTCGCGTCGGTCCCGTTCGACGCTGCGAGCGCATTCGCACGGATGTTCGTGGGGTCGTTTTCGTTCGGCGACGGGGGGCGGAATGCGGTGCCTGCAACCGCTGACGCGCCGTCGGATCCGGCGGCGCCGCCGGGCCGCAGTTCGGACCCCGAGATTGCTGCTCTGCGAAAAGAGCTGGCGGAGATCAAGGAGTCATTGGCAAGGAAACGTAGGGTGAAATAAACATGGTGCGGCGCAAAATTCTTGCTTGACAACGGGCGAGGCTGCGTTACCTTCCCGCCATCTCCGGAGCCAAGAACCCGGACATCCAGCGAACAAGCCATGAGAGGAAGGTAACCCATGGAAGACACCTATCGTACGCATGTGCAGCATTCCGTCGACGCCTGGAAGACCTTGGTCGACCAGCAGGTCAAGCTGGCCACGTCCGTGACCGAGCAGATCGCAAAGATGCAGGTCAAGGGAGTCGAGCAGGCGGCCAGCGCTGTCGAGCAGTTCGGGCGGCTGGCGTGGGATCAAGTCCAGCGCGTGCAGCAGATGGCCGACACGCAGAAGAACCTCGACGCCTGGAAGAAGCTCACGGAGGACCAGATGCTCAGCGCGGCCGCGGCCTGCGACATGCTCAACGACATGCGCGGCGACGGCATCGAGCAGACCCGCGCGGTGTTCGACCATTTCGCGCAGATGTCCCAGGCGAGCCTCGCCTTCGCCAGCGAGATGTCCGACCAGTGGCGCAAGCTCTCCCTCGAATCCGCCCGTCGGGCCGTCGAGATGATGTCCCCCAAGGCGTGATCGTGCTTGAATAGCAGCGTGAGCACGCCCACCACCCTTCCCATCGCCCGAGCCGTCCAGGCGTCTCTTCTGGTCTTCGCCCTGGGATCCACGCTGTCGTGCGCGTGCGGCAGCCCGGACGCGGATGACGGCTCGGGCACCGGTGGATCGCATGCCACCGGAGGCAGCGCCGGCGCGGCGGGGACGTCGGGCGCCGGGGGCGGCGGCGGGACCGCGGGAACCGGCGAAACCGGCGGTGGTGGGGTGGACGCCGGACAGGACGCCCCGCCCGCGATTGGCTTCGAACAGTACGACTGGTCCGGACCGCAAGGCTACCTGCACTGGTTGCTCCGGCGCCCTGCCGGCGAAGACGGCACCCCTCGGCCTTTGTATGTTGCGCTGCACGGATGCTCCCAGACCGCAGACGGCTTCGCCGCGATCGCGCGCCTGGAGCAGCTCGCCGACTCCCGCGGAGCCTACATCGCTCTCCCGCAGCAATCGACATCCGCCAACGCACTCGGCTGTTGGAACTGGTTCGTTGCGGATGACCAGCAACGCGACGGAACCGAACCGACCATGATCGTCGGCGTGGTGCAGCAGGCATCCTCGCTCGCCAGCATCGACCCCAAGCGCGTCCATGTGTTCGGCTTGTCCGCGGGCGGTGCGATGGCGGTGGTGCTTGCGAGCACCTGGCCCGATGTCTTTGCGTCCGCGGGTGTCGTGGCTGGCTGTCCGTATCGCGGCACGCCCTGTGTCTCCTCGCCTTCGAGCGAGCCAGCGGAGAAGCTCGCCGGCTACGTGGTCGACGCCATGGGCTCGCGCGCCCGGATGCTGCCGATGATCGTCATGCAGGGCGACGCGGACGAAACGGTTCCCCCGGCGAACGCGGCGCTGCTCGTCCGGCAATGGCTCGGTGCCGCGGATCGCATCGACGACGGGGCGGCGAACGCGTCGGTTTCGTCCTCGCCGGCGTCGACGACATCGGGGTCGGTGCCGAACGGATACGACTATCAGGTTACCAGGTACGATGTGGCGGGGGATTCGTTCCTGGAGAGTTGGGCCATCCGCGGGCAGGGGCATGCATGGCCCGGGGGCATGGCGGGTCAGCCGTGGTCCGATCCGAAAGGGCCCGACGCGACCGCGGAGCTTGCGCGATTCTTCGACGCGCACCCGATGCCGTGACGAACGTGCTCTATAGCGGTGCGCGAGCGTGGGTGACCTGGCCGATCGCACGAAGCAGGACCGCGTAGTTTGCGACGTCGCGGACCGAGACATGAGAGGCTTGCCATGAGCCTTTGGCCCCGACCTTGATCTTGCCCTGCTCGACCTGGAGCGTGACCGGACCATCCATCGAGCAGGACACCGTACCGACCGTCAGCTCGTCGCGCGACAGCGTTACGGCTCCGAAGGGCACGCTGTCCCCGTCGTTCAGGCGCGCATGGACCCTGGGCAGAAGCGCGGTGGAGCTGTACTGCTCCACCAGCTTCGGCACCTTGGTGCTGGTGTCGCCCTGCAGGTTCATCTGCTCGACCTCGATGCGCCGGCCGTCGGGCGTCGTGATCGTGGCCGTCTCGACGGTGGGCGTGCCGGAGCCGTCGAAAGCGCGATAGTACAGGTCGTGCGGCTCGAACCACCGAATCCGTACCGATCGGCCCCGCCTCTTCTCCTCGATGCCGTCGGCGTCGATGATGATCTCCCGCTTGACCAGCGTGCTCACGACGATCACGGCGATCACGGCGGCGCCCGCCGCGCCCAATACCGACCAACCCGTCTTCGTGTCCGGAGCAGCACGGCTCAGGGCGTCGTAGCCCACGAAGGCGAAAGCGATCGCGCCGACCACGGCGACGGCGGCGAACACGGTGAACCACCTGGGATGGCAGGTTCCTCTCAGCGTCGGCTTTCCGGGCGAGGACATGCGCGCATCCTACTCATCCGGACGGCCACGCGAAAGAGCATCGCACCACCGCCAACGCGCGCAGCATGCGCGCCAGCTTCGTCGCGATCAGTTCGGTGTCGGCGCCTTGCAGCCCAGCACGATGTCCACGTCCGTGACGGTGCCGGTTTTCAGATCCTCGCAAGCCTCACCGTAGAACGTGACCTGGTTGGTGCTCGGATCGTAGTCCCACCCGTTCTGGTGGGACGAGTCACGGGGTACCTCCTGCGTGTTGTCAAAGAACACGTAGATCTTGTCCGGGTCGTCGGGTGTCTTGTCGAGCACGTAGGTGCATCCCAGCGTCTGGGTGGCGATCGAATCGAACGCCGCTTGGAGCGATGTCTGGTCCTCGGCCTGATAGTAGTCCACGTTCGGGTCGGGGTTCGGAACACCCCCTGCCGCCGCGAAGATATCCATCTGCGCAGGATCGATCTCCGCCCCGAATCCCACGACGAACGTCGGCACACCGCGGTTCTGGTACAGGTCGGTGATGGCCTGCGTGGTGCCCTGATCGCCACCCGCTGCTGAGCACCCGGCTTGCTTGCCATCGGTGACCAGCAGGATGAAGCTCTTGCGTTCGGGGTCGTCGAGGGCGGGTTCCGTCGCTGCTTGCGTCATCGCGGTGTCGATGTTGGTCACGCAGGGTCCGTCCGGATAGTTTGGGTCCGATGACGCGAGGGAGGCGTCGAGCAGGTCCTGGATCGCGGCCTCGTTGCCAGGAGCGACGGGGATGGGAATGGCGCCCTGCTTGCAGTCGGGCGTAACGGTATCGGGGAAGAGCGTCAGCCCGAATCTGATCTTGCCGCTGAACTGTGTGGTCAGGTATTCGAGAGCCGCGACCGCGATTTGCCATTTGGTTTGGGTACCCACCAGCTTGCGCATGGAGCAGGATCGGTCGAGCACGATGAGGAGGTTGGGCGGAATGGCTTCGGTCTGTGCTTCCTGGCTTCCGCATTCGCTGCCCGGCACACACGAGCTGGTCGATGTGTCGCAGGTCATGCCTTCCTGGCAGTCGCCCGGGTCGCGGCAGGTGCCCTGGTCGATGCAGACCTTCGTTACGCTGCAAAACTGCGGAGCGTCGCAGGGCGGGTTGCAGCCGGTCGCGACGCCGCCGTCGCCGATGAGCCCGCCCGACCCGCCGGTTGCGGAGCTGTCCGCCGAGGCGTCGAGGTCGGATGCGCCGCCCGACCCGCCGGTTCCGCCGGTGGGCCCGCCGGTGTCATTCGAGGATCCGCCGCAAGCAGCGGCCTCCGTCACAAGGGGAAGGACAACAGCAGCAACCCAGGCGATTCGTAGCATCTTCATCACGGCCTCCCGCACGAGCAGTCAGGAATGATATCACGGGTTCGTCACGGAGGTCGAGCATGAGCAAAGAGCGAGCCAACCGGCTGCCAGACTGTTCCGACGTATTGCAGGCAGCGAGTCGAATCCAGCATCTGGTCCACAGGACGCCGGTTTTGACGTGCGACGCGATCGATCGCATGGCGGGCGTGTGCGTGGTGATGAAGTGCGAGAACTTCCAGAAGGTAGGCGCCTTCAAGTATCGCGGTGCGAGCAACGCGGTGGCGTCGCTGTCGGACGACGAGGCGCGGGCCGGGGTCGCGACGCACTCCTCGGGGAACCATGCAGCGGCGCTTGCGCTTGCCGCGCTCCGCAGAGGAATCCCGGCCTACGTGGTCATGCCGCGCAACGCGCCGGCCGTGAAGGTCGCTGCGGTTCGAAGCTATGGCGGGCACATCGAGTTCTGCGAGCCCACGCTCGAGGCGAGGGAGAGTACGCTGGCGAAGGTGGTGGCAGCCACGGGAGCCCGGTTCATCCACCCCTACGACGACGCCGCGGTGATCGCAGGCCAGGGGACCGCCGCGCTCGAGTTGCTGGAGCAGGAACCCGCGATCGATGTGTTGCTTGCGCCGGTGGGGGGCGGCGGATTGATGTCGGGCACCTGTCTGGCAGTGGCCGGCCGCGCACCATCGGTGAGGCTCTATGGGGCAGAGCCGCAGGGCGCCGACGATGCGTACCGCTCGTTGCGCAACAACGAGATGGTGCCCTCCGTGCATCCCAACACCGTGGCCGATGGGCTCCTGACATCGCTCAGCGAAAGGACGTTTTCGATTCTGCGCCAGCACCTGCAAGGCGTCGTCACGGTCGACGACGACGAGATCTTGCGGGCGATGCGTTTCGTGTGGGAGCGAATGAAGATCGTGATCGAGCCGTCGGCGGCGGTCCCCCTCGCGGTGCTGCTGGCGCGCAAGATCGATCCGGGGCGCAAGGCAGGGGTGATCCTGTCCGGAGGCAATGTCGATCTCGATCGGTTGCCGTGGGGGGTGAAGGGCAACTGACCGTTCCTGCTCCAAGTCGGGGCCTCGTTCGGGGCAACGGCGCGGGGCTGCGGCGGTATTCGAACGCGCTTGGCGGACTGGGTGGCGACGCGGTCCGAATTACCCTATGCCGGCTTGGGTCTCGGACGGGCTTCGGAACGAATCGGCCCGGCTGGGATCGGACACATCCCAGGTTCGTCCCGCGGGGGGCTCAGGCTGTGCAGCAAGACAAGGGGAATTCGAACGGCGAGTGAATGGTCCGCGGCTTGCTTCGGCAGCGTGCTTCAACGTTCCTCACGGACCCGCCCGGGTGCCAGGCGCCCGGCAAGGGAGGACTTTCATGAACTTCCGCGACCGCACCATAGCCTTCACCGCCTTGTTCCTGGGTGGCGCCTGGGGCGCCGCTCATGGCTGCTCCTCCAACGGGTCGAGCGGCACACCGGCAGCCCAGGCGGCCGACCCCGACGCGGGCGAGGTAGACAGCGGCGGTGGAGCCATTTGCACATGCAACTGTACGCCGACCGAGCCGCAGGGGCCCACGGCGCTGCGCAGCTTCTCCGAAATGATCGACGCGCTCAAGCAAGGCAAGCGCGTGCGCGCGGTCTTGCACTATGCGAGCTGCAAGCTCGACGGCGCCCCCGGACCCGACGCGATCGGCGGCATGGACATCGGCGTGTGGGAGTACTTTGCTGCAGGAGTGGTGTATAACCCGAAAGCGTACCTCGCGACCTCCGAGAACAAGCTGATCCAGATCCAAAGCAGCAAGGTGTATAACTACGTGAAGCTCAAGCTCGTAGAAGACGGCACCGCGGAGATCACGGCGCAGTACCTCGACCCCGGAGACCTGTCTGTCAGCATGAACGAGGTGTTCTCGTGCGCAATTGATGACGGCACGGGGACCGGTGGGGTGCGGCTGTTCGCGGTGCCGTGACGTTCGCGGCCGGCGCGGCTGAGCTTCCCGCGTCGTGCGACACCACCACGGCGCACCGCGAGACGCGCAAGCGTGCGCTTCCCCGATTCGGGGCGGCAGGCGTTTCCATCGACGAGCCCGACGGTCGCCGCGTCGTCGACGCGCTCCTCAACCGAGGGCGCCAAGCATCTACTCCGATGGAGCGCGCGATCCCCTGCCGCGCTTGCTCTTGCGCCGTCGAATCCGATCCCGCTCTTTCAGGCGCTCCGACGTCTCGGGGCTGACGCGCAGTTCGATCTGATCGACCAGCTCGCGCAGTGCGAGAAACCGATTGACGGCCTGGGACCGTTCCCGCGAGCAACGGACGACGAGGTCGAAAGGAGAATATCGGAGCACCACGGTGCTGGCAGTCTTGTTGATCTTTTGACCGCCAGGGCCGCTGCCGCGGATGAATTGCTCCTCGACCTGGCCGAGGTCGATCTGGAGACGATCGATGCGTTCGAGCAGCTCGGCTTTCTTCTTCGGCGTGACCGGTGCGTCGGCAGGGAACTTCAAGGGCAGGGATCACCCGAAGGTTCCGGTCAGCTCCCGCTCGGCGGCCACCCAGTCGTCGAGGTCGTGGCCGTGCTGTGCTCCACGTGCGAGAAAGCGGAAGTAGGCCCGCTCGGCGATCTGCTCCCTCGTTGGAACGACGTGGCAGCACGGCCCTGCTTGGTGGCCGGGTGCTTGTGGCGGAGTTGCCTGGATGGGGCCCGTGCTCAAAGGAGTACGGCGCTTGCGAGGCTTGGACGCGGAAGGATTGTCCGATCCGTTGCGGGCCTTTCGCGGTCCGGGAGCTTCGTTTTTCGACGTGGCATGTTTGCGGGTGGCGGGCATGGTGCTGTGCTTCCTCCGCTTCGTGTCTTCTATTTCAGGTGCGTTGCCGTCGAGACCTATGGAGTCGCCGGCAGCGAGGAGATACGGGATGTCGGTCGTCGATGTCAAAAAACTGGCGAAAGCGGGTGGCAACTCCTGCGTGACATGCGGAGAAATCGCGCGCTTCCGGCGCTAGCAGCCGGCCATCCCGGCGCGATTCCCGCGACGCTCGGCGGTCGCGACGCCCGAGGGGTGCCGTGGGGGCCGGGACATCGACGGCCCGCCGGTAGAGATGGCGTGCAACACGATTCGCCGCGCAGGACGACGGGCGGCGAGTCGCAGCGGGCAGAGGGATCAGGAGGATTGGCACGTTGTGGCACATGGCCGGGTACAAGCTGCCGAAGAACCCGCAAGGTTTCGAGCCATTCGCCTTGGCCTCGATCTTGTAAGAACCGCAAGCGTTCTCGCCGTGGTCACGGCGTGGAATCGGTCACGGAAGGGAAATCGTCATGTCGAAGCGCAACCGCAAGGCACACCGTGGAAGCCGCAACGGGTCCTCTCGTCCGCGCAACCCTGTCGCGTATGCGCCGCGGCCCGCCCTCGAAACGACGGACCCGCATTCGCTGGCAGGAGCCATTCTTGCCGCGGTCCATGCCGCCAGCCCCGAGACGAGCCCCGACGGACTCAATTCGCCGGATGAAGGGCCCGCCGACATCTCCGTCGAGGCGATTGGTGGACGGCCGGTCGTCGAGAGCGCGTCCGATTCGGCGTCAGCCTCGTCCGCGCGGCAGGAGGCACCGGACGGGCCGCCACGCGACAGCCTCCATGATTTCGACGCTGCGTTTTTTGCGCGGCCAACCGAGGAGGAGCTGGCGCTTCGGGCCCGCCAGGAGTCGTTCCCTCCGGTTGCGGAAGACGTTCTCGATCCCAAGAAGCCGGAGCCGCCATCCCCGGAGCTGCTTGCCCGGCGGTCGAGGTTTCGGAAGGTCGTGGGTGCGGTGGTGGCGCTTGCGGTGGTGGTGATGGTGGGAGGAGTTGCCAAGAACCTGGTTGCGGGTGGGCGCCACCTGTCGAGCTCGCCTGCCTCGGCTGTTGCCGCAGTGCGGGTGTCACCCGCGGTGCGGGACTCCGTTGTGCCGCCGAACGCGATAGCCGTGGCGGCGCCGGTGGTCGACGTATCGGCAACTCCACCGGTGTTGCCCGCGACGACGCCTGAGGAGGCGACGGAACGTGTCGTGGACGACGCTGTGCCGGAGCCTGCCACGGCATCCGAAGCGCGCGATGGCGTGGACGCGAAAGCGGAAGCGCTTCGATTGCTGAATGCGGGCGAGGTCGAGGATGCGGTGCCGATGGCGCGTGCGGCGGTCGCCGCGGACCCGTCGGATGCGTTGCCGTACTTGTATCTGGGCAGCGCGTTGCAGGAGCTCGGCAAGCACAAGGAGGCAATCGAGGTCTATGGCGATTGCGTGCGCAACGCCAGGAAAGGCCGCGTGTGGGAATGCAGGGCAATGGGCGGGAAGAAGTAGCGCGGCCGCGTCGCATCAAGCCTTCGGTTCGACGGCCGGCCCCGGGCTTTGCAGCAGGTGGATCGCCCGCTGGGGGAATGGGATCTCAATCCCCCGGGCGTCCAGCGCTTTCTTGATCCGCCGGTTGTACTCGCGTCCTACGTCCATTTGCTTGCCGGGCCGTGTCTTGAGCCGAGCCTTGATCACGACGGCGCTGTCGTCGAAGCGGTCGACTCCGAATACTTCGATGTCCGCGATCATGAGAGGGCCGAAGGCGGGGTCGGCTTTCAGCTCGTGGCCGACCTGCTTCATGATGTCCACGACCACGTCGGTGTCTTCGTGGTAAGCGATGCCCAGGTCCACGATGAACGCGGACCAGCCGCTCGTCATGTTGGAGAGCGTGCTGACCGCGCCGTTGGGGAAGACGTGCACGGTGCCTGACAGATCGCGCAGCACGATGGTACGCAGGGTGATTCGCTCGACCAGCCCGGCGGTTCCGTTGACCTTGGCGACGTCACCCACACGGATCTGGTTCTCGAGGATGAGAAAGAAGCCGCTGATGACGTCACGGACGAGGGTTTGGGCGCCGAAGCCGAGGGCGACGCCGGCGATCCCGGCGCCAGCGAGCAAGGGTCCGACGGCGACACCGAGCTGGCCCAGCACGATGATGGCAATCAAGGCCCAGATGGTAATGGTGGTGGTCTGCTCGAGCAGACGCGCGAGCGTATCGACGCGCTTGCTGCTCTCGACGCGGTCCATGTTTTCCTGGGCACCTGCGATCAAGCGGGCTTGCATGCGGCGGATTGCGCCCTTGATCAGGGCGGCGAGCACGAGGCCGCCGAGGATGACGACGAGGACGCGGGCAGCGGTATAGGCGTAAGGCTGCCAATGGGACAGGAAGAACGTTTCGACAGGTTGCATGGCGCGGCGCATAGCGGGGCGCGCGCCACGCGGCAAGGGGGCAGCGCGGTCAGGTGCGCCGGGCCACGGCGCGGAGCAGGTGCTTCTGCGCGACCGCGAACACGGCGAGGGCTGGGGCGCTGAGGATCACGTTGCCCGCCATGACGATGTGCCAGCGGATGCCGGTGCCCTGTTCGCGAAGCAGCGCCACGGCAAGGGGCATGGTGCGCACGCGCTCGTCGGTGGTCATGACGAGAGGCCAGAAGTAGTCGTTCCAATGGAACACGAAGCTGAGCAAGAATAGCGATACGAGCGTGGGCGCGAGCATGGGTCCGAGCAAGCGGTATATGATGGTGATCTCGGAGGCGCCGTCCATGCGCGCGGCTTCGATGATCTCGTCGGGCACGGACTGCAAGGCCTGACGGACCATGAAGGTGCCGAGGGCGCTGGCGGCGAAAGGCAGCACGAGGGCGCCCATGGAGTTGACCAGGCCGACCTTGGCGAGCATGAGGAACACGGGGACGAAGGTGACCTGGGCGGGGATGAGCAGGCACGCGAGCACCGTGAGGAAGGCGAAGCGGCGGCCCGTGAAGCGGAGCTTGCCGAGTGCGTAGCCGGCCGGCAGTACCAGCGCGATCTGGAGCGCGGCGATCAGCAGCGCCATGACGGTGGTATTGAGCAGGTAGCGTCCGACCGGGATGGCTTCGAAAACCTGCCGATAGGCGTCGATTCGGAACGAGGATGGAAGCGCTGCAGTGGGCGCGGCGATGAGCTCCTGCAGGGACTTGAAGGAGCCGAGGACCATCCAGACATAGGGACCAAGCCAGACCACGGCTACCACGCCGAGCAAGGCGTGGATGGCGAGGCGTGTTGCGGGTGACTCTCTCACGTTGCTTTCCTCTCGCCGCTGCGCCAAGCCCAGAGTTGGAGGACGGTGAGGACGAGCAGCACGGCGAAGAACAGGACGACCATCGCGCTGGCGCGCCCGACCCGCAGGTTCAGGAACACATGCTCGTAGATGGCATAGACAAACACGGTGGTGGAGCGGGTGGGGCCTCCCTGGGTCATCACGCGAACGATGTCGAATGCCTGGAACGACACGATCAGGGAGGTGGTGGCGACGAACGCGGTGGTGGGGCGGAGCATGGGCCAGGTCACATGGACAAACCGGGAAAGGCGTCCCGCACCGTCGAGCGCCGCCGCTTCGTACAGCTCCTTGGGGATGTCCTGCAAGCCGGCGAGGAAGACCACCATCGCATAGCCAGTTATCTTCCAGACGGTCACGGCCGCGAGGGCGTACAGGGCAGTCTTCGGACTGGACAGCAAGCCCATCGGCGCGATGTCATGCGCCTTGAAGAACCGTCCGATCAGGCCGCCGTCGGCGTCGAGCATCCACATGAACAGCAGGGCGACGGACACCCAGCTCACGACATAGGCGCTGAAGACGGAAGCGCGCACGAAGGCGACGAATCGGCCTGGGCGGTTGACGGCGATGGCGAGCAGGAGGCCAAGGGCGAGTGAGCCGGCGACCACGACGACGGCATAGGCGAGGGTGGTGCCGAGGGCCTGCCGGACCTGGCCGGAGGCGAACAGGTAGCGGTAGTTGCCCGCGCCGACGAAGCGTGGCGCGGTGAGCAGATCCCAGCGAAACAGGCTCTGCCACGCGGCCACGGCGAGGGGAAGGAGGAAGAAGGCGCCCAGCACGAACAGGGTGGGCGCGAGCATCAGGTACGGGTGAGAAGCGCGGCGAGGTCGCAGCATGGCACGGCTCCAGCTCACGAATCGGAGAGGGCGGCGGCCCGGGCTTCGTGCATCACGCTGCGAGCGTCGCGCGGGCCCAGCACCGCCTCCTCGAGCCTCGGGTCGACGCACTCGCGTTGAACGCGGAACAGGTTCGGGGCCCAGGGCCACGGCTGTGCGCAGGTAAGCTGGGTCATCGCGACCCGGTCATTCGGGCTCTTGTCGTAGTAGCCGGACAGCTCGAGCTGGCGGACCGCCTGCTCGGCGACAGGCATGTAGCCGGTGCTGGTCGCCCACTCGATCGTCTGCTCGGGGGCCATCATCCACCGGAGGAACTGCCACGCTGCCTGCCTGTCGGTCTCCGGAGCCGCGCGCAGCATCACGAAGAAGGTGCCGCCGGTGGGCACGGCTTTCTGCTTGTCGCCTGCGAGCGGGGCGCCCACGACGGGGAACTTCGCGTTGGTCTCCAGGTACCGCAGGAATGCCGTGGAGGTGACGATGATGGCCGCGCGCTGGGCGAGGAAATCCTGGTTGGTCACCTCCCATGCATTGTAGTCGCGTCCCGGTGGCGGACGCATCGATCGGGTCTGGTGGACCATGCGCTGCCAGTGCTCCAGCGCTCGGACGCCGGCCTCGCCGCCCAGCTCCGGGTAGCCGTCGGCGCGCATCACGGTTCCGCCGGCCTGCCCCACGAGAGCGACCCAGAACCACCACGAGATGGGGCATTCGAATCCATAGACCTGCACGCGTCCCCCCGGCTCCCTGCGCGTCAGCTCGACCGACGCCCGCTCGAGCTCTTCCCAGGTGGTCGGGATGGGCACGCGCGCGTCGCGGAGCAGATTGCCATTCAGATACATGATGGGTGTGGAGCGGTTGAATGGCAAACCGACGAGCGGCTTGTCCTTGCCGCCGATGTAGGATCCGGACTGCGCCAGGGCATCGACGAGTCCGAGGTTGGCGGCCCCGGGATAGCCTTCCAGCGGCTCGAGCACCCCGGCGTCGTGCAGGTAGGGGATCACCTCGCCGACGACATGGCTGATGGTGGGGGCGGCGCCTGCCGCGATGGCGGTCCGGAGCTTGGCGAGGGCTTCGAAATAGTCGCCCTGGAAGGTTGCGTGGACGAATACCTCGGTTTGCGAGGTGTTGAATCGGTGGACGAGCTTCTGCAGGGCCTCGCGGTTCTTGCCTCCGTAGGCGAACCAGAAGGAGACGAGATGGCGGCCTTTGGACCCAGGCGGACGGGCGTCGCAGCCCAGGGCGGCTCCCAGCGTGAGCCCTGCAGCGGCTCGCAGCCATCCACGCCTGTCCTGCCGCAGCGTCATACCGCCTCCAGCGAGAGGTCGACACGCGCACCGTCGCGTTGCGGATCGAAAGCGTGGATCTGTGCGGGGTCGAAGGACACGCTAACCTGATCCCCTCGACGTGGTGCGGTGAAGCCCGGCATTCGCGCGCGCAAAAGGGCACCGGCCGCATCGAGGTGCACATGCGTCTCCGCTCCGAGCGGCTCGACGGCGGTGACCATGGCGTCGACCGCCACGGCATGGCCGGGACGATCCTGTCCGACGTGAACGTGCTCGGGCCGCACGCCCACCAGCAGCCGCGCCGGAATCTCCGATGGTGCGTTGTCGGCAATCCGAAGCCGGATTCCACCCGCCACCAGTTGCGCCCCGTCGCGGCGAGCCTCGCTCAGGTTCATCGCAGGCGATCCGAGGAACGACGCAACGAACGAGTTGGCGGGACGCTCGTAGATCTCGCGGGGGGAGCCGAGCTGCTGGAGCGTTCCGTCGCGCATCACCGCGATGCGGTCACCGAGGGTCATGGCCTCGACGTGGTCGTGGGTGACGTAGAGGGTGGTCACGCCGAGCTCGCGCACGAGGGAGCCAATCTCGACACGGATGTCTGCCCGCAACGCGGCGTCGAGGTTCGACAGGGGCTCGTCGAAGAGAAAGACCTTGGGCTGGCGTACAATGGCACGGCCCATGGCGACCCGCTGACGCTCGCCTCCCGACAACTCGGCGGGACGCCGGTCGAGCAGGCGGGTGATGCTCAACATCTCGGCGGCCTTCGCGACAGCCTTGTCCCGGTCGGGCCGCGGCATCCCGCGCATCTTGAGCGGGAAGGCCATGATGTCCCGCACGCTCATGTGCGGGTACAATGCGTAGCCCTGAAACACCATGGCCACGTCCCGGTCCTGCGGAGAAACTGCATCCATCCTGCGACCGTCGATGAATACATGACCGGTGTCGCAGGGCTCGAGGCCGGCGAGCATGCGCAGGACGGTAGACTTGCCGCAACCCGACGGGCCGACGAGCACGATGAGCTCGCCCGGCTCGACGGTCAGGCTGAGCGAAGAGACGGCCGGGGCGACGCGCCCCGGAAAACGGCGGGTGATGTCCTGGAGCACAACCTTGGCCACGGGGCGCCAGTATCAGATCGCGGCCGGGCCGGCCAAGTTGGGGGCACCGTGCGCGTGCGTCCGGGGTAGCTGAGCTGGCCCCAGTCTGGTCTGCACTCCTTTTCGCGACCGCGTGCATTGCGGCAGATGACAGGATCGTCGAACCCCGGATGCCCGAGACGCAGAGGAGGCTTCGACGCATACCTCGAACGGTCGAAGGCAGTAGGTTGACCAGCGGGGGCCGAAGCTCTGCGAGGCTCAGCCCGAGCTTCACTCGCCGCATCCGGCATCCTCCACGGGTGGCCGTTCAAGGTACGAATCCACCGGGGTGCGGCGTCCATCAAGTGTGCCGACGTGGGTGTGCACGCGCCCAACGACGGTTCGCAGGAGGGAGCGAACCCAGGCGACGGCCAACCATCGGCGGCTCGCACGGCCAGGTCGGCCTCCCGGTCTCGTGCCGACGACATGCCAGGCCGCGGCGTCGGGTCCGAGGAGCCGGCGTGCGACATCGGTACTGAACATACGAATCCTTCTTGGACATCACCACCCACCTCGCATACCCGGTCGTCGATGTCCCGGGACATCCCAAACCGGGTTGCATACCCGATTCGTGATGACCGGGGACATCCCAAACCGGGTCGCATACCCGATTCGTGATGACCGGGGCCATCTCAAACCGGGTCGCATACCCGGTCGTCGAGGTCCGGGGACATCCCAAACCGGGTCGCATACCCGATTCGTGATGACCGGGGACATCCCAAACCGGGTTGCATACCCGGTCGTCGAGGTCCGGGGCCATCCCAAACCGGGTCGCATACCCGGTCGTCGATGTTCTTGCGCGTGCGGACGCGACGGCGTGCGTTGACCGGCTGTTTCCCTCGACCATCGATACCTTGAACAGTCAAGACCGGCAGGTTTGCTGGCGGGAAGCGCAGCTCTGCAAGGCTCAGCCCGAACTTCACCTGCCGCATCCGGAACCCTCCACGGATGACCGTTCAAGGTATCTCACCGAAAGCGGCCGAAATGGGATCCAGCGAAGCCCGGAGCACACGGCCATCGAGACGGCGCCCATCTGACGGTTGGCAACCGGCGCCGGGTCGGGATATACACCATGCATGACCCACCGAGAGCATCGCACCGGGGCGCTTCGCCATGGATCCAGGCTGGTTGGCGCGCTGTTCGCGGTCCTGTCCGCGGCGGCCGTGTCGCATTGCGGATTCCCGGATTTCGGAGGCTTCGACGATGGCCGGGACGCGTCGGCCGGAGGCATGGGCGGCTTGGCCGGAAGCGGTGGGCAGGGAGGCACGGGCGGCTCTGGTCAAGGGGGTGCGGGCGGAACGTCGGCCGGTGGAACGGGGGGCAGCGCCCCAGGCGGGACGGGTGGAAGCCAAACGGGCGGCACGGGAGGAACCCAGACAGGCGGGTTCGGCGGCACGGACACGGGAGGGACTGGAGGCTCTGGGACGGGGGGGACGGGAACCGGAGGCGTGGGCGGGTCGGCAACGGGCGGCGTTGGCGGCACGGGAACCGGGGGAACCGACACGGGCGGCACGGGCGGCGATGCCGGTCCGGAAGCGACGCTGCCGCTCCTGAACGTATGGCACATCCCGACCAACGCCGAGCCGCCGACGGTCACCATGCGAAACCCCGTGCTGCCCACGACCGCGACCACGGACGTGTACGTCTACGTTGGTGAGCCTCGTCCGGAAGGCCAAGTGGCCGGCGGCTCCCTGGTGTGGTGGTGGAGCAACGGGTCGACTTCCACTCCCCCGCAGACGGTCGATCTGGTGTACGACACGCACAACGGCAACAACGACTACTGGCGGGCGTCGATGCCCATGCCGTCGCGGTTGGTGGGTACCTTCAAGTACTATTTCAAGCTCGAACCGGTCGACAAGTCGTCGTACGCAACGACCTACTTGTTCGGAACCGACACCACGACGAACACGACGGCGACGGAGACGGCGGCGTCGGCAGCGCCGTACGTGCCGACGTACCCCCTTCCGCAGGTGGGCGAACTGGTGATCACCGAGGTGATGGTGAATGCCTATGGCACGCAGGAGAGCAGCAAGGAGTGGTTCGAACTGGTGGCTACGTCCGCGGGGCCGGTCCACATGAACGGTTTGCTCCTGGCCGACTCGAGCGACGCCAACATCCACACGGTCCAGGCTCCGGACCTGATCTTGTGGCCGGGGGTGTATGCGACGTTCGGCGCCAGCGCCGACAGCGCGAACCTGGAGGGGTTCTCCGCGGATTACGCCTACGGTACCGGTATGAGCTTCTCGAACTCCGGCGATGCCGTACGTGTCATGTTGCCCGACAAGACCATCGTCGACAGCGTGGCGTGGACGTCGTCGACGTCGTGGCCTTACCACACGGACGGGCACTCAATGCAGTACAACACGAGCACGCCGGTTGCGACGGGCAACGACGTGAGCGCGGCCTGGTGCGAGTCGAAGAAGCCGTACGGGACGGGGACGTCCTACGGCACGCCCAATGCGCCGTCGGACGGCTGCCAGCCCTGATCGCAATCCGGCTCGCGGCGGTCGGGCAATTGCATCCACAACTACTGTGTGGCCGGGGCAGCCTGCTGGGGCAGAAGCTCGAGCAGCCCAGCGATACCCTGTGCTGCATCGAGGAGCCTGGGCTTGGGCCGCACCGCGACACCGTGGAGCGCAGACTGCAGCATCGGCAGGTCGAACACGTTGTCGCCGAACGCGCCGATGATCTCGCCTTCAGGGGCCATGCGGCGGAGCGCATCCACCTTGCCCTCGCCGTACGGCATCGGCTCCGCCAGCCCAGGCACGATCGTATCGCCCCGCATCGACGGGCGGGTGGCGATCACGTCATGAGGCTGAATGCCGAGCAACTCCACGCCGCATTCGACGACGAGCTGTGGCGAGGCGGACACGACGACGACGCGCACATCGTGCTCACGCGCCCAGCGCAGCACCGCGTGCATCTCCGGGTGCAATCGGTTATGCAGGCCAGCGCGCCGCAGAGCCTGTCGCGCGAAGTCCTGTGCTTGCGCCAGCGTGAATCCAGCGAACGCCCATGCCATCATCGCATAGCAGTCTGGCTCCGGGAAGGCGCCCGCGGAATAGGCGTCGTACAGCGCCCGCGCCGTCCCGGTGGCGTCCGCGGCAGGTCGCAGCCCATGGTGCGCCGCAATCGCCTCCAGGCGCGGCAACGCTTCGGTGCGCACAGCACGCTGCTCGAGCAACGCTTCGAACGAGTCCACGCCGACATCACCCGACCAGAGCGTGCCGTCGGCGTCGGTTGCGAGGACGGGGCGTGCAGCATGAGCCAGAGAGGTTGCGAGCCGTTCGATGAGCGCGGCCGTGTCGATGGTGAGCAAGGGGCTAACCTCGGAACGTGTTCTTGTGATCGCGGAGCAGGGCGAACACCGACGCGGCATCCGTTTGGGCGCCGGCGGCTCGTGCATACTCCACGACCTCGGGCTGGTGACAACGAAGAAACGGGTTCGTTTCGAGCTCCTGCGCGATGGTCGCCGGAACCGAAGGGCGTCCTCGCGCGCGAAGCGCCCGCACCGCTTGCCGTCTGACCTGGACCGCGCTGTTGCCCGGCTCCACGTGGTTCGCGAAGCGCAGGTTGCTCTCCGTGTACTCATGGCCGCACCACACGCGCGTGTCCGGCGGCAGCACGGCGAGGCGATCGCGAAGGGATGCGTAAAGCATCTGCGCCGTGCCCTCGAACAGGCGTCCGCACCCGGCGAGAAACAGGGTGTCTCCGGTGAACACGTCATGGCCGGTATACCAGGCCAAAGCGCCGAGCGTGTGTCCGGGCACATGGATCGCCCGGAACGAGATCCCGGCGGCCTCGACCGTGTCACCATCCTCGACGGTTCTGGTTACACCCTGGATACGGTCACGGTCCCGAACGTGAGCGAACACTTCGAGGCCCGGATGCGACGCTGCGAGGGCGTCGAGCCCGTCGATGTGGTCGGGGTGGTGGTGGGTGCAGAGCACGGCTGCGAGCGACCATCCGCGGCTTGCGAGCAGGGCTTCGACGGGTGCGCTCTGCGAGGGGTCGACAACGGCGGCGGAGGTGGAGCCCTCGAGCGCAATCACGTAGGCGTAGTTGTCGGAAAAGCACGCAACGGGTTCCACGAGCACGCGAGGCACATCGGGCAGGGAGGCGCTCGACACGGCTACCACTTCACGATGACCGTCTTGGGTACGATCGAGAGGTCGACGTTGTCGAGCTCGAGCACGACGGGCAGGGCCACGGTGTTGGGCTTGGACAGGTTGACACCGAGCTCGGAGAGGTTGACTCGCGGGACGATCTGCTCCGGGCGCAGGGCGGCGACGACGCCCGGAGGTCCGTTCACGCGGACGTCGACGGTGGCTGGGATGACGGTGGCGCGAGGCACTCCGACGACCTGAACGCGGACCTTGCTGAACACGCGCTCGATGAGCTTGCGCGATACTTCCACGGTGGCGGTGACGTTTTGCCGGTCGAGCCTGACGCGCCTGGGGGGACGTTCCAGCGCGAGGGAGCGGGAATGGATGCCCTCGCCGACACCGGAGAGATCGAACGGTTCTGCGGCAACCACGCGCAACGCCTCGATGACCTGCTTGGGCCCGGTGGCCGAGACCGCCTGGGGTTCGACGGTCGGCTGGCCCTTGACGGCGAGGCCCGCGGGTGGTTCGCCGGTCACGAAGACCTGGACGTTGATGTCGCGTGTGATGATTTCGTCCCAGGTAATGTCGACGGATGGTGGGTCGATGGAATCGACGATGACGCCGCCGGGGATGCTGAGCATGGACGGTTCGAGGGGGACGCGACCGGGTTTGGCGGAACGCAGGTCGAGTTGGAGGTTGCCGAGGTCTTCGGAGCGCAGGTCGGAGACGAGGGAGCGGGGGCCGTGCAAGCTCACCCGCACGGACGTCGGGAGGTCGGAGGTCAGCGTGCGGTTCTCGTTGGGAGGCGGGAGGAGGGCGACCAGGTCGACGGCCATCACGCGCTGGGCGTTCTGAGCGCCGTGCACGTATCCATACAGCACGAGGGCGCAGGCGACCGCGATGATCTTCAGGCCGATGTTCTCGCGAATCATCGGGCGCAAGGTCTTCCAGACGGTGCTCAATCGGGATGCGACCGCCGTCATGGTGTGCTGCCTCCACCGCGATCCACGGGCGTGGAGACCGACGTCGGCATGGGTGTTGATGTGGTCGTGCTGACAGGGGTCGACACCGGAGAGGCCAGGGGCGTGGTGGGAAGCTTGGGCGTGCGTGACGATTCCGGGGCCGGCGTGATCGCCACACGGTTGGGGACCGCACCGGACGTGGGGACGACGGATGTGCGTGGCGGAAGAGGCGTGGCGATGGCGACGCGTCCGGCGACAGCGCCGTCACGCTCCCTGGCCGCGGCTTTCTTGTCTTTCTTCTTGGGAACTGCGCGTCCGAAGATCCGAAGCAGGGTCTTTCGCAACACGTCGCCGTTCATGTCGCTGACGATGTTGCCGTTGAAGCAGAAGGAGATGGTACCGCGCTCCTCGCTGACCACGATGACCACGGCATCGGTTTCTTCGGTGATGCCCATGGCGGCGCGATGGCGTGAACCATGCGAGGGGTCGACGTTGCGGGCTTCGGGCATGGGGAAGAACACGCCCGCCTTGGCGATGCGCAGGTTGCGAATGATCACGGCGCCGTCGTGCAGCTTGTTGACGGACTCGGGGATGAACATGGTCACCAGCAGCTCCTTGGTGACCGACGAGTCGAGGACGGTTCCCTGACCTACGAGGAACTCGTCGAGGTTGGCTTGTTGCTCGAAAGCGATGATGGCTCCGATGCGGTGTCGGGCGAGCTCGGTCGTCGCCGCGACGACCTCATCGACGACGCGCTCCTCGAGCCCGTGGCCGAAGGAGCTGAACAACGGGTTGGCGCCGATGCGATGCAGGGCTCTGCGGATGTCGTTCTGGAACACGATGATGATGAGGAGGATGGCGGACGACAACAACCAGGAGAACAGGCTCTCGAGGGTGACCAGGCCCAGCCAGCGCGCGGCCAGATACGTCAGGAAGACCAGGAGGAAGCCGACGCCGATCTGTGCCGCGCGAGTCCCCTTGAGGACGAGCAGCATGCGGTAGATGACGACGGACACGACGATGACATCGAGGATGTCGATCGCGATCTGCAGGGGCGAGCGCCCGGAGAACATGTGGAGGAGGCCGTCAAACGACATGGCCGACCTCCGGAAACGTCCGTGGAGCGGGGAGCATTCCTGTGGCCCGCGCGACGCTCAGCGCCTGCCTTACGTCGATCACGTCGTGCACACGCAGGACACTTGCGCCGTGAGCGGCACAGGCGAGGCAGGCCGCGATGGTGCCACCCAGCCGTCGAGACGGCTCGGTCTTGATTTCGGCGGCAAGAAAAGACTTGCGGCTTGGGCCGACGACGACGTGAAACCCGAGGGCGACGAGCTCGGCCAAGCGGGCCACGAGCTCGTTGGAGTGCCTGGCGTTCTTGTTGAAGCCGAGGCCCGGGTCGAGGAACAGGTCATCTCGCGGCATGCCCACGTCGAGCGCGGTCCTGGCGGCTGCGAGCCATTCTCGCGCGACATCGGCGACCACGTCGCCGTAGGCGTCGTCGGGGCAGACGGAGAAGCCGGGCATGCTGCTCATCGGCTCTCGCGCGTGCATGATGACGAGAGAGGCGCCGGCGCGGGCGGCGACGCGAGCCAGATCTGGGCCATCGCGCAGACACGAGACGTCGTTGACGATCGACGCGCCATGATCGATGGCGGCCTGGGCGACTTGTGGCGAGGTGGTATCGATGGACACGACGGCGTGGCGTGACACGGCGTAGTCGATTGCGGGCAGGGTTCGGCGGATCTGCTCGTGAGCCGGGACCGGCGCGCTGCCTGGCCTGGTCGACTCTCCCCCGATGTCGATGATGTCGGCGCCCTGAGCGATGAGCTCATCGACGCGCGCCCGCGCGCTCTGCTCGTCGAGATACCGTCCGCCGTCGGAAAATGAATCGGGTGTGGCGTTGAGCACGCCCATGATAGCAGGCCCGTCCCGCGGGCTCCGCTGGCCGATCAGCGTACGGAGGACGCTCACAGGATACGGCTAGCAGGACCGGTTCGCGGGGGCAACTTCCGTTCGGCGGACTTCGCGCGAACACGGCGATCTTGCTTCGTGCCGATGATGGCTCTAGCGTTTGCACGAGGCCCGCGCGACATGGTGGGGCCAGGAAACACCTCGAGACGAGCCGATGCTGAGAACGCGCGTACGAACCGGAACCGTTGCGGTGCTCGTGATCAGCACGGTTTTCGCCGTTCTGTTCACGATCGTCAGCTCGTTCGATCGGATGGTGGACCGCTGGGCGCCGCAGATCGCAGCGCCAACGCGGGTGGCGCTGCGCATCCCCTTTCACGCGCGCATCACGCACACGGGCGAGGGGGACTCCTCCCACATGGCCTACGGTCAGGTGCGGGTCATCATTCCGCCCTATACGGTGCTCGACGAGAGCGTGCCCAATCACCGGGAGGCGTTCGCCTACGAGTCCCTGCGCCGTGCTCCTGGCGTGCTGCCGATCGCGGGAATGGGATTCGTGTACTTGACCTTGGCGCTCGTGTTCCTGGCGTACCTGCAGCGTCTTGGGCAGAACCGCCTGCGGCTGCTGCGCACGCAGGTCGGCCTGTTCGTGCTGATGCTTGCGGTGCTGGTCGCGACCAAGGCCATGCTCTTGTTCACGGGGTTGCCCGAGCTTTGGGCCCCGGTCGGTGTCGTGCCGCTGTGGATTGCGCTGGCGTTCGACCGCCGCAGCGCCCTGCTTCTCAACCTCGTCATGGCCTTTCTCGCGGCGTCGCTGCTGCGCTTCGACCTGATGTTCCTGACCGTGGTGTTGGTGCGCGGCATGGTCGGCATCCTGTTCGTGGTGAACCGCCGTCGGCCCCGGAGCCTCATCCTGACGGGAACGCTTGCGGGGGTCGCCTCGACGCTGCTCTACATGGCGCTGGTCTACGTGCTCGAAGGCACGTTCCATCCCATCGCGGATCTGATGGCGCCGGAGCGGTCGTACCTGTTGGCGAGCGCGGGCGGCGGCGCGTTGGCCGGGCTGATTTCGAGCGTGCTTCGCGATCCGGTCGAGCGGTTGCTGGGGCAGGTGCCGCGGGAGAAGCTGCTGGACCTGACGGACATCGAGCATGCGTTGCTCAAGAAGCTGGCGAACGATGCTCCGGGCACATGGGAACACTCCCGCGCCATGGCCAACCTCGCAGAAGCCGCCGCCGCCGCGATCGGCGCGGATTCGTTGCTGACCCGCGTGGGCGCCTACTACCACGACATCGGCAAGACCGTTCAACCCAAGTACTTCGTCGAAAACCTCGCGCCGGACGAGCCGTCACCCCACGACCAGCTCGCTCCCGAGGTGTCGGCCGACGCCATCATGGCGCATGTGGTGCTGGGCACGAAGATCCTGCGCGACCACGGTATCCCGGAGCCGGTCGTCGAGTTCGCCTACACGCACCACGGAACGCAGCTCGTCGAGTACTTCTGGCACAAGTACAAGGAGCAGAACACGTCACCCGAGCTGGCCGAGGACCATTTCCGTTATCCGGGCATGAAGCCGCAGACCAAAGAGACGGCCATCCTGATGCTCGTCGATTCGATCGAGGCGGCGTCGCGCACGGTGTCGCCTCCCACGGCGGAGAAGTTCGAGGAGATGATCCGCCGGATCCTGTTCACCAAGCTTCAGGCTGGGGAGCTCGACCAGTCCGGGCTGACCGTCGAGGATCTTCACATCATCGTGTCGAGAACGACGACTGCGCTGGTCAACATGTTCCACGGGCGAATCAAGTACCCCTGGCAGCGCCAATCCGAGCCGAGACCCGCTCGGAGCTTCACGACACCACGCCCTCGCGAGGTGCAGGCGCTGGTGCCGCAACCGCCCGAACCGCCGGATGAAGCGCCCGCGCCAAAGCCGGCCACCCGGCAAGTGGGCTGACGCTCCAAAGCCCGGGAAGGCGACGGTCCGGTGGATCGCCCGAAGCACCGTGGCGGCCCTCGAATCCAAGCATCGAGCAACCGTACAACGATGCAGTCCGATCCAGGCAGACGGTGCGCTGCAGGCACCTGCGAAGTTGCACCATTCGCTGCTGGCGCTCGTCTTGCGTGCGTCTCGAGGGCGGCAGGCCCTCCAAAAAAGCACGGATAGCCCCGTGGTGGGTGCGCTACCATCCGCAAGCTTGTTCGAATGGCTTCGAGGAACGTGATGTCTCAAGGCAGCTTCATGAAGGCGCTCTTCCACGGGATCATCGCGGATCAGCTCGTGACTCCCTATCCCACGCTGCACCGTGACGAGCAGGACAACGTGCAAATGATCCTCCAGAGCGTGCGGCGGTTCTTCGAGGCAAACGTGGATTCCGCCCGGATGGACCTCGAGCAGCGCATTCCCGAAGACGTGCTCGCGGGGATGAAGCAGCTCGGTCTGTTCGGCATGACGGTGCCTACGGAGTATGGCGGCATCGGGCTCTCCACCTCAGCGTTCGCGCGGGTGATGGAGGAAGTCGCGGCCCATGACGCCTCGCTCGCGGTGACGTTGGGCGCGCACCAGGCGATCGGGTTCATGGGCGTGCTGTTGTTCGGCACCGAAGCCCAGAAGAAACGCTGGCTGCCGAGGCTGGCGACGGGGGAGATGGTGGCCGCGTTCGCCTTGACAGAATCGGAGGCCGGCTCCGATGCGTCTGCCATTGCCACGCGGGCGGAGCTCGACGTGAGCGGTGCAATCTATCGCATCACGGGCCGCAAGACATGGGTGACGAATGGGGGAATCGCGGATGTGTTCACGGTGTTTGCGCGCACGGCGCCTGCCGTGAGCGGCAGCCGGCCGAGGATCACCGCCTTCATCGTGGAGCGGCAGGCAGGCGTGGAATCCGGCAGGCCCGATCGGAAGCTCGGCATTCGGGCCAGCTCGACCACCGAGGTCAGCTTCGATGGTGTCCCGGTTCCGGCGGCCAACGTGCTCGGCGAGGTCGGAAGGGGCTTCAAGGTGGCGATGGAGGTTCTGAACCTGGGACGCTTGTCCCTGGCATCCGGCTGCCTCGGCGCCTGCAAGCGTCTGACCCGGACGACCATCAACCGGGCCCATGAGCGGCACGCGTTCGGCCGTGCGATCGGGGAGTTCGAGCTGATCAAGGACAAGATTGCATGGATGATGTCCGAGACCTGGGCGCTCGAGTCGATGACGTATCTGACCACTGGGCTGGTGGACGCACGCGTGGGTGATTGCTCGCTGGAGAGCGCGATCTGCAAGATCTTCGGCTCGGAGACGCTGTGGCGGATCGCCAACGAGGCGCTGCAGGTGGCAGGCGGCGCGGGCTACATGAGCGACTTGCCATACGAGAGACTTCTGCGCGACGCTCGTGTCAACACCATCTTCGAGGGCACCAACGAGATCCTGCGACTGTTCGTTGCCCTGAGCGGCATGCAGGGACCGAGCAGGAAGCTGGACGAGGTGGCCAAGGCCATCCGCGAGCCCATCAAGGGACTCGGGTTGCTCAGCGACTTCGCCGTGCGGAAGGCGCGCAGCGCGCTCGGGCGCGAAAGGCTCGCCGGCGCCCACCCGGCCCTCGAGCGCGAAACCGAGGTATTCGAGAACTATGCCATCGACCTCGCCCGAAGCGTCGAAAAGCTCGTCCGGAAGCATGGCAAGGCGATTGCGGAGATGGAGATTCAGCAGCGACGTCTGGCCGACATGGCGATTGACCTGTATGCCATCGCTGCATGCATCAGCCGCACGAGCCGGATCATCGAGCGACGCGGCGAAGAAGGGGCGCAGCGCGAGATCGCCCTGACCAAGGCCTTCGTTCTGCCCGCGGAGGTCCGCCTCCAAAGCAATCTCGACGGCTTCGCTCGCAACACCGACGTTGGGCGCATGGCCATTGCCGACTGGGCGCGCAAGAGCGGCGGCTACGGATTCGACGTCATCGGCTGAGCCGTGAGAACCCTGCGCCGGCGGGGTTTGCTCCTCGCATTCCCGCAGACGCTCGTCTCACGGTCACCAGTCGTCGTCGATGTCGCGGTCGCCTTCGGCGGGCCCCTCGGATGCCTGCGAAGACGGCGGCGGATCGGCTTCCGCTGGAGGCGACGATGGATCCTGCGGACGTGGCCGGGGGCGTGCGCTGTAGCGGCCGTGCGCTTGCTCGTCCATCCGCGGAGTCACCTCGGTGATGTCACCCGCGCGCCTGCGCGCCAGCTTGATTCGGGCCACCGTTGCGGGGCCGTCCGTGGTGGGCGTGACGAGGGGCAGAACGTCGGGGACGACCGAGGAGCGCGGCGGTGTGTAGGGCGTGGTCGACGACTCGGGGGCGTCCTCTTCGACGTCGATCTCGACGATTTCCACACGGGTGGCGTTGTTGCCGGACAGCTCGAGGCGCCGTTGCGCGTCCAGGAAGTCGAGAGGAGGCAGGCTGGTGCGCCGAACCGCCGCTGGAGCATCGAAAACCAGGCAGTCTCTGTCGTCGACGGTGATCTGGAAGGGGGTAATCTGCCCGGGATCCTCCGCCAGGTGCTTGAACGACAGGAAGCTCGACGACAGGTGCACGCGCTTCATGACCTCGAACGCCTCGCCGCCGATGCCGCACAGCAAGGTCAGTTGGCACTCAAACATGGATTCCAGGCGGACCTCCACGCGGAGGTCGCCGTCCACCCACTCTTGTACCGCGCACCGCGCGAGGAAAAGCAGGATGCGCTCTTCGCCACTGTGCGGCTCGCAGACGACGGCGAGATGGTTCAGCAGCTCATAGGCGTGGTCGCGCGTGGACGCGGCGAGGGCGAAGTCGTCCTCGGTGAGATCCTGGCACGTCGCGATGTGCGAAAGGTCCATGTCCTGCGGCAGGCGAGGCGGCGAGCGTCACACCATATTGCCGTCAGTCTGTCGCCGGAAAGGTCTCGCTGTCAAGAATCCGGCGGTCGCGAAGGTGCAGCCGCGACGCGGATTATGACATCTGTTGCAGGCCAGGCGAACGGGGCGACCACCCCGGGGGCCGCGGGGCAGGGGCTCCTGACGCGGGGGCCGCCGCTGGAGAGTCGCGGCCCAGCCGCGAGCAGGCCCGCTGCGCCCTCGGCCCTCGCGGAGACATGAGCCGATCGAAGGCGGCGCCCCGCGACCGGCAGGCGGGATCGACATGGGAAGATGCTGCGTGGCGTCACGCCATGCGCAGATCGCAGGAGCATAGGCTTGACGCAGTGGCTTGGGCCCAGCAGACTGCCGTGCGAGCCGAGCCATCATGAACTGGAATTGGTCTTTCCGCCTGATCCGGCTGTTTCGAACGGACGTTCGCATCCACTGGTCTTTGCTGGCGTTCTTCATCTACTACGTGATGCGCGGGGCTCAGCACGGGGGCGGAGTGGTGCTGCTCGGGTTGTTCGTGCTGCTGCCGTACCTGGTTCTGCTCGTGACCGTGGTGATGCACGAGTTCGGGCATGTGTTTGCGGCTCGCCACTACGGGCTTCCGGTCGACGAGATCGTATTGACGCCGATCGGGGGGGTGGCGCTGCTCGGCGCCAGCGCGTGGTCTCCTCGCAGCGAGTTCGTGATTGCGGCGTGTGGCCCGCTGGTCAACGTGGGCCTCGCGACCGTCGCGACAGCGGCGTACCTCGCCATGGGAGGGCCCCTGCACTGGGACATGCTGTTGCCCATCGCGAGCGACGGCTTCGCTAGCTTGTGGGGCGATGGTCGGATCGGGCTGCTGCTTCTGTACGACTTCGTGCAGATGCAGATGGTGCTGTTTCTCTTCAACGTATTGATGGTGGCCTATCCGCTGGACGGCGGGCGGATGGTGTTTGCAGCGTTGTGGAAGCTGAAGGGGTATCGACAGGGCCTGACGACAAGCTGCACCGTCGCCAAGGTGGTGGCGGTGGGCATGGGGATCGTGGGGCTGGTGACCTTTTCGCCGATGCTGATGGTGATAGCCGCGTTCGTATTCCTGCAGGCGGCGATGACCCGCAAACGGATTCCGATGTTGCGGGAGCCAGATACCCGCTACCACGAAGCCCTCCAGCGCCAGCGATCCCAGCGTGCCGCACACGGCGGATGGGTCGAAGCGTGGCGTCGCCGTCGGGAGAACCGTCAGACAGCCCGAGCCATCGAGAAGGCCGAGCGCGACGGCATCCACTCGCTGACGACACACGAGCGAGAGCTGCTGCGCAAGCGCCGTGAGCGGATGAATTGAAGCTCGGGTCGCCGGGGACCGGCGGGGCAAGGCGTGCCGGAGGTGCGTCCGGTGTCCTCCAGCAGTAGTTCGGGCGTTTCGATGCCGGATACGGCAAAGCCCCATGTCGCGCCGCGGGGACCAGTCGCCCTCGCGATCGGCCCTGCCGGCGGCTGCTTCGACTCGTCAGCGCGGGTCGGGCGGCGTCGACAGCGTGTGGGCACACTTTTCGATCTCTCGCATGGCGCGGAGAAAGTTGCCCCCGAACATGGCGGCGATATCCGCATCGGAGAATCCCGCGTCCCGCAGCGCCCTTCGCAGGACAGGCAGATCTGCCGGCGTCTCGAGCCCCTTTGGCCCGCGGTCGATGCCGTCGAAGTCCGAGCCCAGGCCGATCGCGCCGACCCCGACGAGATCTCGGATGTAGCGGACATGCGCAACGACGTCGTCGACCGTGGCGTTTCCATCCGTTCGCAGATGCAGCGGATACAGGTTGATACCGATGATTCCGCCGCTGGCCGCGATCCTCCGCAGGTGGTCGTCCGTCAGGTTGCGAAGGTGTCCACACACGCTCCTTGCGTTGGAATGCGACGCAAAGACCGGGGCTCTCGCCGACGCCAGTACGTCATCGATCGCGCGATCGCTCATGTGGGAGACGTCGACCGCGATGCCCAGACGGTTCATGCGATCCAACGCCATGCGTCCCGCGGCAGTCAACCCCGTAGCGCTGCTGTCGGTCCAGCTTGTCGCGAAGTCGTGGTCGCCTTGCCACGTCAAGCCGATCATGCGTACGCCGGTCGCGTAGTATTCGTCGATCGTGTCGGCTTTGCCCTGAAAGCACCAGGAGCCCTCGATGGTCCTCAGCACGCTCGTACGCCCTGCGCGCCAGTTGTTCTCGAAATCTTCCACGCGCAACGCGGGCGCCAACTCCGTTTGGTGATTCTTGAGCATGTCGTCGATTTTGCGTGTGGCTTGCCTGCAATACGCCACCGCACCCTGCTTCTGGTGCTTGCCGTCGACGAACAGTGCCGCGGCGAAGGCGCCGATACCGCCCCTACGCACGCGCAATAGGCTCATGTGCATATCACGCTCGGCGTCGATTCGCTTGCCCTTCATCAGGCGATAGGGCAGGTCCGTGTGCATGAGCATGGTGAAGGGAACGTCGCCCAGGTAGTCTGCGCCCGGCGGGCCCCAGGCAGGCGAGGGGGCGAACGACGGTGCTTGGGGTGCAGCGGCTTGCGGAGAGCCGGCTGGCACGGTCGGGGTGGGAGGTGGCGGAGCGGCGGTTGGTTTCTTGTCGCACCCCGTGACGAGGCATAGCAATGCGGCCGTGGTGACCCGGCGTGACCAGCTCATGAAAGGAGGCTATCACGTTCGGTCGGCGCATGCGCAGGGCAGAGGTTGCGAAGCCGGGCGCTGTCGTGCCTGTTCGGCCGAAACCCGGACGGATTGAGGCAGAGCAGGTTCTGCGCGCAGGTGGCGGCCGCCACATTGGGGCGGATTCCGCCAGTTGCGGGGTTTTGCTCGGGGAATAGGGGGTGGCGGAGCGGCGGGAGTGGGTGGTTCGGGTGGCGGGGCGCCAGCAGCGTCCGTTCTCAAGAGACGGGAAAACAAGGGATGAGTCGATGGCACCGAAGGTGCTTGGGACGGGGGGCAGCGGTGTTCGCGAAGCGGCAGCGTACGGGCCGTGGAGCGGGCATCGAGGAGGCTCGGGAAGCATTCCCTTGCGTGGCCTCCTGGGAACACTCGGACGGGACGGCAGGTAGGCCCCGAGTCTAAATAACCCCAGCGGGTACAGGAGCCCGAGCAACCTGACAAAGAGCAAACGGGGAGCTGGGTTAACAACTGGCCGCAAAAACCGGGGCCCTCCGGGGCATGGTGCCTTGGAGGGTAGTAGGGAAGGCGTGAGCCTTCCGTGGATGGAGAACCCTCAGCGCGGAGGTGACGACCATGACGTAGCGAGACAGAAGCGGCAGGACCGCCGCTCGTGGACCTCGGCTCGGGGAGTTGGACGAGGCGAGGCAGCGGGCGGCGGGTCCATCGCAGCACGACCAGCCGCGACCGCCCGTTCCGCGCAAGCGACGCACGGACCGCGACAGGCCGGGGTCGCGAGAGGCGAGACGCGAGAACCCGGCGCCATGCAGCCCAGCCGGGCCTGGTGCCGAGCGCCCGGGCTTGACGCCGCAGACTGCCCCCGCGGTGCGACGAAGGCAACACACCCGGAGCACGTCCCCCAAAGACGATCCCGCGCCCCCTGCTGCTCCGCTGTGAAACAGGCGGCCCGCGAAACCTCGCGAGCAGGTCCCGCCGTGCATCCACCCGCCGCGCTGCGGATTGCCCGGCGTCTGCCCGGGCGAGCCTGTCTCATCGTGGCGTGGATTGCCGGCTCATTCTCAACCAGGGAAATCATCCGCCGTAGACGACACCATGAGCCGGCGACGATCCGCCAAGGAGCAATCCGACGGGAAAGCCGGCCGGCTTCCAGGTTGCTGCTGGGCAACCGGCCCCGCGCGGCTGGGGCCGTCATGGCCCTAGAAAAGTGGGATTGGCCGGTTCGTCGGGTATCGCGGAACCTGAGCTTCTGTCCTGGGGCGCACGGTCGACACCCCCGACGACGTCGAAGTTACAGCAGTCGTCCGTTCGAGAACACCATCGCCGCGCCGGCTTCCCGGACCCGCGCGCGAGCGTCAAGGTTCGCCTGGAACCCGAAGAACACCACCCGCACGTCGTCGCAGCCCACCACGCTGCGAAGCCGTTCCGCAAGCTGCAGAAAAGCGTCAACCTCGCGCGCCGTGAGCCGCGCCTTCACCTCGCCCAGCACCACCGCCTTCGCACCATCGATCGTGCCGCGCAGCACCACGTCCACGTCGAACTCGCGGCCGTCCACCACGAAGCTGTCGTGCCCGCACTCGGACACCTGCATGCCCCACGCCTCGCTCAGCACGTAGGGCAGCGTTTCGATTGCGAGGTCTTCGAGCGAACCGCCCAGCTTGTCAGACAGCCCACCGACCTGCCGGGCGAGAAGTTGCAGTGCGTGTTCTGTTTTCTGCTGCGCCTCGGCGAGCTGCTCAACCCGCTGCTCGGTGCGTTGCTGCGCCTCGGCGAGCTGCTCGACCCGCTGCTCGGTGCGCTGCTGTGCCTCGGCGAGCTGCTCGACCCGCTGCTCGGTGCGCTGCTGTGCCTCGGCGAGCTGCTCGACCCGCTGCTCGGTGCGCTGCTGTGCCTGGGCCAGCTCGCGCACCTCGCCTCGCAGCGCGCTCATCTCGTCGAAGTACCGCTGCTGGAGCGTCATCGCGTCGGCCAGGGCGTTGGTCAGCACCTTCGCTTGCTCCGGTGGGAAAACGCCCTCGATCTCCGCACGCATGGCAGCCAGGTTGGCCGGGCTCATGCCTCGAGTCTACCGCTGCATGGTCGAGCCTGCAAAGCGGCCGGATGCCCAACGCGGTTGGTGCGACAGACCCGGACCTGATGCGCGTCCAAAGCCGGGCCTGCCAAGGGTGATGGGGAAGGGTCACCCATCGTGCTGGCCGACGTATCCTCCTGAAGCCCACCAAGACCGCACGGTCCATCGTCAGCCATGAAGCTGCGCCAGCCTTGCGTTCCTCTCCCACCGCGCGGCAGCCACGCCCGCTTTCGTGCTCCGCAGTCGACGCCTCAGGCGCGCTGGCAGCACGCCGCCTGTCGCGCTTGAGCCAGTGCAGCCGCAGGATTCGCCCGACCCGCTGGAGCCTGCCGTATCGACGCTCTCTGCCCACGTGCCGTGGCGTGGCCCACCGAGGGCACCCTTGCGCGATTGCCCTGAACTTGACGTCCCAGGCACCGCGTGGTTCGCCTGGTGCGTGCCGACCATGCAGTTCACCTCCTTGCGCACTGTCACAAGCACCCTGCTGGGCGCCGGGGCGGTTGCATGCTGCCTGGGCCTCGCCCAATCCGCTTCCTGCGCGGGCCAGCCGCCGGACGACAGCGCATCGTCTCAGCCGTTGGTCGAGCAGACCTTGCCCACGCAGGAGACGGCTCCGCAACCGCCGGACGACCCATGCAAGGCCACAAACACGCCGTCGCGGTCCGCCGCTGTTCCGTCCGGCTCCACGCAGCTCATCCTCGTCACATCCAACTCTTGGAAGGACTTCGAAGGCACGCTTCAGCGCTTCGAGCGAGCGTGCGACCGCGCGCCCTGGAACCCCGTGGGCACCCCGGCGCCCGTCATGCTGGGTCGGCACGGGATGGGCTGGGGCAGGGGGCTTCATCCCGACGGCGAGCCCGGACCGGTGAAGGCCGAGCGCGATCAGCGATCTCCAGCGGGAGTCTTCGATCTCGGCGAGGCGCGTGGATATGCCGCGCAGCCGCCTCCCGGCACTACTTGGCCGTTCCAGCACTCGGGCAATGCCTGGCGGTGCATGGATAATCCGGCGTCGGACGCTTACAACACATTCGTTCCGACGGGCGGGATGCTCGCGCCCGTGCCTGCCGGCATGGCGCCGAGAGAGGTCATCTTCGACCTGATGGTGTTCGTGCTGCACAACACCAACCCAGTCCAACGGCGGGCGGGCTCCTGCGTTTTCCTGCATGTGTGGAGCAAGAGGGGGGTGCCCACCCAGGGCTGTGTCGCGATGGACCGGTCCACGCTTGCGGACCTGCTCGCGTGGCTGTCGCTCGACCGCCGCCCCGTCTTGGCACAGATGCCGTCCGACGTGCGCGATCGGGTTGCACGGACGTGGGGGCTTCCTGTCGCGGCGCGTTGAGAATCCGGGTGCAATCCCATGGCGGCGGGAGTACCCTCCGGGTTCCCGACAGGAGGTGCTTCGCATGGCGACCTTCGAGATTCGCGACCCCCGCACGGCATCGGTCATCTCCACGATGGAGGAAACCCCCATCGACGTGGTGGACAGGATGGGCGCGGCGGCCAGGGCGGCGTGGGGCTCGTGGCGCGCTTTGGGTGTTTCCGAGCGTGCCGTGTACCTGCGACGGATCCGCCGCGCGTTCTACCAGCGCCGCCACGAGCTTGTGGACCGGGCCACCAGAGAGGTCGGCAAACCCGAGGCGGAGGTCTTGACCGCGGGCATCCTGGCAAACCTCGACCTCATCTCGTACTTCTGCAAGGTAGCCCCCAAGGAGCTCGCCCCCCGCCCCGTGCCGATTCATCCGCTCAACTATCCGCGAAAACGAGGCTACACGGTGTTCGAGCCCCTCGGCACGGTCGCCGTTGTGTCGTCCTGGAACTACCCCATAGCGCTCCCGATGCGCGCCATCGTACCTGCGCTGCTTGCCGGCAATTGCGTGCTGTTCAAGCCGTCGAAGGAAGCCGCGTGGACCGGGCAGTGTCTCGGCGAGATCTTCGAGGAGAATCTGCCCGCCGGGGTGTTCGCTACGGCGCAAGGCGGCAGGGCGGTGATCCAGGCAGTCGTGCGCAACGCAAACCGTCTCCAGTTCATCGGCAGCACAACCACGGGCCGTGCGCTGGCCCACCAGTGCGCCGACCAGATGATCTCCGCGGCGTGGGAGCTGAGCGGCGTCGACGCCGCAATCGTACTCCCGGACTGCGACCTCGAGCGCACCGTGCACGGGATCGTCTGGGGAGCCTTCACCAACGCCGGCCAGAACTGCGCGTCGATCGAGCGGCTGCTCGTGCACCGGGACATCGCTCCGCTGATCATCCCTCGAATCGTCGAGGAAACGCGCAAGCTGCGCCTGGGCAAGGATGTCGGCCCGCTTCGAAGCGAAGCCCAGCTACGTACCGTCGAGGCGCACGTCGCCGACGCCGTCAGCCGCGGGGCCAAGGTGCTGTGCGGCGGAAAGCGAACGGGCGTCGGATACTACTACGAGCCGACCGTGCTCCAAGTGCCGAAGCACGAAGGCCTTGCCATCGAAGAGGAAACGTTCGGTCCGACGCTCCCGGTGGTCGCGGTGGAAGACGCCGACGAAGCCGTGCGGTTGTGCAATGCGGTCAACTTTGGTCTGACGGCGAGCGTGTGGACGCGCGACCTGGAGGCCGGGGAGCGTCTGTGCTCGCGGCTGCACGTGGGGGTCGCGATGGTGAACAACGCGAGCTTCACCGCGGCGATGCCCCAGGCGCCATGGGGTGGTGTGAAGGGTACGGGCTACGGCGTGACGAACTCGCCGCACGTGCTGCACGAGATGACGCACCCGAAGTTCGTTCTCGTGGATGGCAACGCGGCACGGGAACTGTGGTGGTATCCGTACAACGAGCGTCTACGTGACCTGCTGCATGCCATGATCGACGCCAACGCGGGCAAGCTTCACCGGATGGCGTCGGCGTTGCCCAACATGCTCCGGCGTTGGGAATAGGTGGGTTGCCGCAGCCGCAGGCCCGGCTCCGGCGGGTCAGTCGTCCTCGAGGGCTCCCAGCGCGGCGTGCTCCACCCCGACCGTGAATCCCCCGTAGAACGCCTGCGTCGATTCGCCCAGCGGCGCCCATGTCCCGCTGACTTGCTCGCGTCCTGCGAAGTACCTACCGTCGACACACAGCCTCACCACGGCGGCGTCGCCGCAGAGCTTGCCTTCCAGCATGTGCAGCGGACCTTCCCGGTGGCTCTCCAGCACCACGGTCGTGCCTGTCTCCAGGTGCATCCGGCTCGCGTGGACGGCCGCATAGCCACCGACCTCGAAAGACCTGCCGAGTTTGCGCATGGCCCGGTCTCCGGTGTTGTAGCGACCAGCGAGCACCGGACCCGCCCGCCAGCCCAGCTCGATCACGGTCCCGGGCGTGAGCCATTGATAGCCGAGCTGAAGCTGGGGAAGCTCGAAATACGACGAGTACAGCGCGTCGTTGCCCAGCAGCCAACCGCGCATGCCCGCCCGGAAGAACGGTCCATGGTCAGGTCCGAACGGCACGCGCACGCCCCATGCCATGTCCGCGCCTATGCCCCCCTCGAATCCCACGGCGCCTCCCCCGATGAACCCGAATCCGGATTCCCTTGCAGAGTAGTATCCCAATGCCCCATAACGCTCCGATTCGCCCGCAAGCTGGGCACCCATTCCGCTGCCCGTCTCGTCGTCGTCGTCGCTGCCGTCGAGCACCGTGCGGGACAGACGAACGCCGCTCGTTCCGGCCGTATGCAGCACGTCGAAGCGCCGTCCAAAGGTCTTGCCGCGGCGAGGTGGCGGGGGTGGCATAGGGGCAGGCGACGAGGGAGCCACGGCGACTTGCGCCGTAGGAGGCGTCGCTTGGGCGGCGGCGGGCCGCGGCCAGATCATCGGTGAAAGCCCGGCAGCGACGGCTGCCGGCGCGAGGAAGCAGGGGGAAACGCGCATGTCAGTCCGGGGTCGTCGGTGGGAGGTGAACTATCGCCCTACGTCGTTGATGCGTGCGACGGCCGCACCGGCAGGATAGGCATACGACACGTATTGCGTGAATACGCTTGTGCCCGGACTGCCCCAGCCCCAGACGGTCACACCGAAGGGCTGGGCGCTGGACATTTCGTGGCGGCCGTTCGAGCAGGATCCCACGTTCTGGAAGTTGCCGGTGACCAGGTCGACGCGCGTCCACTGATACTTGCCGATCTGCTGCCACCCGGTGAGGGGCCCGGCGCAGTCGAGCGTGACATCGGCGAACTGGTCGTTCTGATCCGGCACGCGCACGACGACCAGATTGGTCTCCGAGTAGGTCGGATCCGTGAACAGCACATAGGAGCGGAGAAACTGGTCAGGCGGGATGAGATTGACCCACTCGGGATCGCCCTCGCCGCCGAAGGCCGACCCCCCGGTCATGTACGCCGCGGCGTAGAACGGGTGGTCCAGATCCTGGCTCTCGACCAGGAAAGGCCCCGTCGCATTGAACTCCGCGATCTGGCCTGCGTTGACCTGGGCAGGGGCGCCGACGGGCGCCGACGGCGTCCATGTGAGCATGGTGCCGTCGACGGCGCCCACGATCCGCCATGGCGGAGCCTCGTCGACTCCGCCGTTGCGCCCGCGGTATCTTACTCCCACATAGCGATTGCCCAATGCCTTGATGGGCGGTATCTGCTGTTGGGCGCTGTCGCATCCGTAGGCGGAGACAGGGACGTTAAGGTAGCTCGCGCCACCCCACAACGCGACCGGCTTGGTCGACGTGAACGTGCTTCCCGTAACCTCCTCGGGCTGGGAGATCTGCAGGTACTCGCCCCGGTTGAGCGTGTAGGCGATTGGCGTATTCGCAGGCCCGCCGGAGACGTTCGAGCCACCAACGATGGAGACTCTGGGTTGGAGCGTCACCGTGGTCGCGTCTTCTTTGGCGAGGATGTCGATGAACGGGTTGGCCGAGGCGACGGCGACGCTCTTCTGGTAGGCGTCGACCACCAGATAGTCGGTGTCCCACACGTTCACGGGGAGCAGCAAGGTGGCGGATGTGGCGGCCACGCTACCGCCGCCGTAGGGCAGAATCTGGTACATGCCCACGGGCTTGTCGGTGGTGATGTGAAATGCGGCGCCCCGGCCGGTTCCGTAGACCGCAGTGTCGCCCACCGCGGGCGCGGTGGGGCAGGCCGGCAGGAACCCGTCGCCGCGAGCCAGGAACAGAATCGCAACCTCGCCTGCAGGCAAACCGGAAACCGAGTCGTACGGAGCATACGTGAGCGACGCTCCCTGACCTTGCGGAATCCGCGCGAAGCCGTCAAGCGTGAGCGTCTGGCCCTGGTACTCGACGTTGATGTGGACCGGAGTGTGCCATGTGTTGGCGACAAACACAGCAAAGCAGGCGCCCGATCCCTCGGCGATGATCTCGGTCTTCAGAGCCCAGAAATCACATCCATAGGAGGTCTTGCGAGTGGCGGCGTCCGCGCACGGATCCACGCACTCGCCGGCGATGCACTCCGCCAAACCCTGGCAGGGTTGTACCACCTGCCCGTGGCAATCCAGCACTGCCGTGTTGTCGGCGTTGCATGTCGCCTCGCATGTGCAAAGGCCGATCGCGGCGCAGCGCAGATCGGTGTCGCAGGTATCGCCGCCGCAGCAGGGCTGTCCCTCGCCTCCGCATACGCAGGCGTCGCCGTTGCAGGTAAGGTGGGCCTGGCAGGCGAGCCCGCAGCAAGGCTCGTTGCGTGTGCCGCAGTGCACGCATGTGCCCGCCGAGCAAACATTGTCGCCCGCGTTGCACGATGCGCCGCAGCAGGACTGTCCTTCGTTGCCGCAGGGCACGCAGATCCCCGCAACGCATGTGGTGCCCACGTCGTTGCATGAACCCGCGCAGCATGGCTCGTTCTCCGACCCGCACGCCCCGGAGCCGGCGTCGCCGCCCAGGCCGCCCGACGCCGAGGAACCTCCCAGCCCTGCCGTGCCGCCGGTCGCCGACGTACCACCCGTTCCCGCGTCGGCACCGGATCCGCCTCCACGACCGGATTCGGAACCGCCTGAGCTCGAACCGCATCCAGCGGCAAGACCCCATGCCATTCCAAGCACGACGGCAAGCATGATTCTGGACATGTCGTAACCTCGCTGAAGCTGGGACCCGCAGCATCGCGCAGGCAACACCGGTTCGAAGAAACAGAGTACGGGGCCTCGCATGGTGCGTCAACGCGATGCGTGGCGCAGGGGCGCATTCGGTTCACCCGGGATTCGTTTCCTCGCAACGCGCGCCACGACCCACCCCTCATCCCCACGCGTACGGCGGTTGTGCGCGGCGAGTCCGGTCGCCGGCCGTAGCTCGTGCGCGTCGCTGGTCAACCGGCACGGCCAGCCCCGGCGCGTTTGGAACCCGGCCCGACCCGATGCACCCGGTCTTGCCCAAGAACCGTTGACACACACGGTCCCACATGGTATCTGAAGGCGTTACGCAGAGATGAGGTTCGCCATGCGCCACACCTTGATCGGTTCGCTCTCGGTCGCCGTCTTCACCGCGCTCCTCGGTTGCGGTAGCGCCGCTCCATCGCACAGCAGCAGCCTCGATGGATCGCAGGTGAACGTCCAGTCCCCGGTGCAACATGAGGCCGGCTACGAAAGCCTGTACGTGCGAGGCACGATGAACGGCTGGGGCACGACCCCGATGGTCTTGCTCGACGACCACGCCTGGCAGGCCGAGGTGACGACAGGTGACGGCTCCGACGAGCGGTTCAAGTTCGATGTCCACGGCGACTGGTCGTTGAACTTCGGTGACGATGACGGCGACCAGATCGCCGACCAGGGCGGCAAGGACATCGCGCTGCCCGCGGGCAAACGGCTGCTCATTCACTTCGACGACGTATCACGCTTCTATTGGGTCGAGGAGCGCACCTGGCACGCCGAAGTCTCCGTCGTGCCGCCGCAGGGGCTGAGCCCGGCGTCGCTCCGCATGCGGCGGGCGATGCTATCCATCGACGGTCAGCCGTATGGGTGGAACTACATCTACATCGACGGCGACCACGCCTATCCGTATGCGCCGATCTGCTGCCTTTCCCTCGGGGCCGAAGCGCGACTGGCATTCGACGACGTCGTGGACGGCAAGCGCTTGGTCGGCGAGGCGAGCTGGACGGTGGATGGCGCGTTCGATCCTGTGTCCGTCGAGCTGAGGCTCGGCGAAGCGTCGCTCGCGGATCATGGCGCGGTCGATCTGACGGTCTTGTCGGACCGCTGGGAGGAGGATCATCTCGCCGTCAGCCCGTTTTCCGGCGTCGGCGTGTTCCTGGGCGACTGGCAGGCCGGGCACTCGCTGGGTCAAACCGACGATGCTGGGCACCTGTCTTTCATGGTGCCCGCGGGCGACCAGAAGATCAGCGCGATGGTGATGACGAGCAGCCATTCGATGGCGTCGGCCGAGATGTGGCTCACGGTCGGCGCAGGCCAGGCGTTGCAGCGGGAGCTGCACATGGCGCCGACCACGGTCTACGTGCAGGCGCATTACAACGCTGGGGTAGGCAAGGCGCTCTACATCACCGGGGCCAGCGACTACCTGGGCAACTGGCAAACCGCGGCTCGCATGGACTGGAACGGTGCGGTCGGCGCCTGGACGTACACGCGCAACCTACCAATCGGCGCCCCCTTCAAAGTGGTCCTGGCTCCCTGGTCGGACGATCCCTCCATCTCCACGCAGGGTGTGCAGTGGGAGCAAGGCCCGAACCACACGATCACGCCACCCAACGGATACGTGTCCTCCGACATCGCCGTGTATCCGTCGTTCTAGCCGATCCCGGCACGACGCCTCCGCGCGTGCAGCCAGCGCCCGGCAGAAGCCCTCCGCACCATCCGGGCCGCCATGTTCTCCGCCTACCTCGGCGTCCTGACCCACTGCGCGACCTCGTCGACCAGAATATGCCCCCAACGCCCCGTGGCGTTGTCCACGATCTCCAGGCGAGCCATCCGGCCCTTGAACGGCTCGATGCGCCACACTCGCCGGCCCAGCACCTCGTGGTCGTGGCCCGTCGCGTTGAATGCGCGCTCGTCGTCGATGAGCAGCGACACGCGCAGCCGCTCGGCATCCCGTCCGCCGCCGACCCGCAGCAGCATCAAGTCGCCCTCGATCAGGAAGGGCGGCGAAACCAGCCGACCCGTGGCCCTGTCTCCGGCGTTTGGCGTGAACGAGTCGATGTAGGGACCTTCCTGGCCGAACACGTTGAGCTGCCCTGGTACCGGCCGAACCGTGGGGACATCGCGGAAAGCGTCGCCGGACCGCTCCCAATCGCGCAGTTCGGCCTCGACGAAGTGTATCGCGGTATCCTGCAGGAAATAGCCGGGACCGAGGTCTTCTCTGACCCACAGCGCGTCCGTTCGAAAGCCGGGCGGAAACTCCGTGAACAGGTAGTAGCCGTAGGGTCTCAAATCCCCCGGTACGTAGCCCCACTTCACGTAGGTGGGATTGCGCTGCATGACGTACTCGCGCGAGGCGACCTTCTCGTGTCCGGGTTTGCCCTTGCCGAACCCCTTGATCTTGCGGTGCGCGATGACAGGGTCGACGACACCATAGGTGTCAATCACCTTCACGTCGGCGAAGAACCCGGCGGCGCCGATGTCGCCGAGCGCCATCGAGGCTCCGGGCTCGGCGAACGTCCCGAGCCATTTCATGTAGCGCACGTTGTTGTCGACCATCTCGCTGAACAACACGATTTCGTTGGTATAGGGTCCGGTCTCGAACCCGCGCAGCGTGAAGTTCGACAGCAGCCAGGCCGCGGCTCCCGACGTGACCCCGATGAGGGGCGCCACGACAGGCCCGGACCGGCGTGCGCGTGCCCACAGGCGCAGCCGGCTGATGCGCGCCCCGACACGATGGACGGCCCAACCGGCGAGCAGGTAGAAGACGGGCAGGACCGCCACGTAGAACCGGTGGCCGGAGTAGAAATCGCCCCCCACGTAGGTCACGTAGGGCACGTGGAGCAGCACGATCAGCACGAGCCAGCGGACCACGGAGTTCCGGATGCCCGGCAGTGCAAGGAGTGCGACGGCTGGTACGAAGTAGCGATTCTCGAAGAACGAGCGGGTGTAGCCCAACCCACGCTGCACCGCGTCGAAGGTGTCGCCGACCTTCAGATAGAAGGTGTTGGGGAAGAGGTATCCGTAGTAGTGCCAACGCCACAGGAAATAGGCGCCGTAGACGACCACGTAGACGCCGATGGTGGCGAAGACCCTGGCGACGGTGGTGCTGCGCGGCTCCGGCGCGAAGGCTGGATCCCGCCACACGACCGCAATTAGCGCGGACAAACCGAATGCGGCCACGACCAGGGCGGCATCCGGACGGCTCATGTTGAGCAGCGAAAGGAGCAGGCCAGTCCACAGCCATGCACGCCTGGGACGCGCCTGCCAGACCGCGACGGCGCCGATCATGCAGCCGATGACGAGGTGGTTTTCGAGCCCGCTGGCGGCGTAACCAAGATAGGAGTTGTCGAGTGCAAGCAGCACGAGCGGCACCGCCGTGGCGAGCCGCGATGAGCTGAACAGCCGTCGCGCCACCAGATACACGAGCCCCAGGTCGACGACAGCCAGCAGGATGTTGAGGTGGATCACGGTGCGAGTGAAATCCCAATGAACCGCACGCGTCAGCGGATAGAGCGGCGTCAGCAGGGCGACCCACAGGAAGTTCGTATACCCCTCGACGCGCTCCCCGGGATTGAACACGATTCCCCGGCCCAGCGACCAGTTCTTCGCGTACTGGAAGGAGATGTAGGCGTCGTCGATCACGTTGCCGTGGTAGAGCCTGGCGAACCAGGAGCTGACGATCGCGACGAACACGCAGGCGATCACGAGGGTCCAGCCCGCCGCATCGCGTGGGAGCAAGTACTTTCGGGCGAGGTCGGGGAAGGTTCGTGTCGTCATGGGCACCGATCGAATACGCTCGGGGTGCGGCGTGGTCAAAGGCCCAATTTTTCCCTTGACCGTGCGCTGAGCGGACTATAATCGTTAGTCGTGGCTAATCGGACAAAGACCGAAGTGGAAGCACCGGCGACGGTGGGAACGTTGTCCGAGAGCCTCGAAGACTACCTCGAGATCATCCTACAGCTTCAGCAGCAGAAGCGTGTCGCCCGCGTGCGCGACATCGCCGCGCGCAAGAAGGTGTCGAACGCGAGCGTGTCCAATGCCCTGTCGCGTCTCGCTCGCGACGGCTACGTGCAGCACGAAGCGCACGAGTTCGTCGAGCTGACGGATCGAGGCGCCGACCTGGCTCGCCGTGTGCTGCGGCGTCATGAGTTCCTCGAGCGATTCCTGCGCGACATCCTGCTGGTTTCCCCGGAACGAGCCGAAGCGGACGCCTGCGCCATCGAGCATCATGTCAGCGCGGAGACGCTCGAGCGGCTGGCGACCTTCTACCAGTTCGTTTGCTCTTGCCCGCATGTCGGCGCAAGCCTTCGCGACGGTTTCCGCAACTGCTGCTCCAACACCTCTCCGAGTTCCGGCACCGAGCCCACGCATTGTGCGAATGCACCCATTTCCACAGGCGTCGATAGTTGCGGTGCGCTCGACCAGAACGTCGTCCCCCTGAGCACGCTGCATCCCGGCGACAGCGGTGTGATCGTGCGCCTGACCGCCCCGTCGGAGGTGCGTGCTCGCCTGACGGACGCTGGGTTGTTGCCCAGCGTGCATGTGGAGGTCCGGCGTGCCGGCACTGCCGACCGTGGTCTCGAGCTGTCCGTGCAAGGCTGCTCGATGGAGATGAACACGGGTGAGGCGAGCACGGTCCTTGTCCGCAGGACCCCTGGCGACCAAACCTGAACATGGATCGAGCGCGGTTGGTCATGCCGAGGAGCAGAGTCCGGCGTGTGATGACGGTTGCGCCGGTGGCGATCTTGGGCGCAGCGCTCGCCTTGTGGGTCGCGATTCATCGCCTGCCGTGGCTGGGTCCCGCGCTTGCCGACGGCGCACGCGCCGTGTTCGGCCCGGCCGTCGTGGCCTGGGCAGAGGATACCGCATACGGTCTGCAAGACCGTTGGGACAGGTGGCGTCACGGAGACGACGCGCCTGCCACCTACTGGAATCCCGGCGACGTCGCTGCCTCGCCAGCGCCGGGCGCATCGGACGGCGCATCGGCGCAAGCGCCCGGGTTTCCCCCTGCGCCGGCGGCGATCCTCTTTCCGGCTGTCGCGGCCCCGGGAGACGGAAGGTGGGTGCCTGCGCAGGGCCTCGCGCGGCCGGATGGCACACCCATCATGGTCAAGACGATGGTCCATCCGGACCGGGAGCGCCCCTACACGGTGCTCGCTCTGGTCGCGATGGACGTGAGCCAGATATCGCTGCACGCCGTGCCTGGCACCGTCGAGCCGCACGACCCCACGCTCCCCGAAGCGCAGCGTCCAGGCATGGTGGCGCCGTCCGATGTCGACACGCTGCTTGCCGCGTTCAACGGCGGCTTCCAGACCATCCACGGCAGATACGGGATGATGGTCGACGGGCATCGATTGTTGCCGCCTCAAGACAGGTCCTGCACCGTCGCGATCTATCGCGATGGACGGGTTGCCGTGGCCCCGTGGACCGAGCTTGCCTCCACGGAGCCGCAGATGGCGGCTTTCCGGCAGACGCCGGAGTGTCTGGTGCATGCCGGGGTGCGGCATCCGGAGCTCGAGAACATGTACGCCACGAGCTGGGGGGCGGTCGTGGGCGGCAAGACGGTCATCCGGCGTTCGGCGTTGGGGCTCAGCAAGGATGGGCGAACGTTATTCTTCGGGATGGGCGACTCACTGACGGCCCGCACGCTGGCCGATGGGATGATGGCGGCAGGCGCGCATGATGTCGCCCAGCTCGACGTAAACCATGTGTTTCCGCGGTTCGTGTTCTTCGAGCGCAGAGCCGGGACAGGCGTGGTGGCGGGAACCCCGTTGTGTGGCGGATTCTCTTTCTCGCCCTCCGACTATGTGCGTTCCCCCATGCTCCGCGATTTTTTCTACGTGACCAGGCGTCAGGGCGCGTCGTGATCCCTGAACCGGCCTTGCTTGGGATATGCTGCGCTCTTTGTCTCTCCCTCCACGCGGAAGCGGGAGGGACAGACCATGTGTCCGGGGGCGTGATGTTCCTCCCGATGTGCTGGCCTTCCGATGATCTCTCCGGCATGCTGGGTAGGAGGTCTGGTGGCAACGACGAAGCGACGACGCATGCGCCGGTGGATGATCGCGATGGCGGTCGGCGCCGGTGTGCTGGTGCTGTTCGCTGTGGTGATCGTGCTCTCGCTGCCTGCGCTGATGCGGGCGCTGGTGGTGCGGGAGGCGCGCGCTCGAGGCGTGGACCTTGTCGTGCGGCAGGTCGACCCGGGCTGGGGCTGGGTCCGACTGCGCGACGCCGAGGTCACGTTCCGGGGAATCGACGGCGTTCGCGTGAAGCTCGTACGCGCCACGATCGACCTGCGCGGGGTGTCTCCCTCGCGGGTGGAAGTGCGGGGCATGCAGGTCGGCGTGCAGGGGTCAGCGGCCGACGTGATGCTGGATGTTGCCGCCTTCGCGAAGGCCCAGCCGGATGCCTTGCAGTTTCCCATCGCTGCCGAGGGCGTCAGCGTGGAGTGGAAGGAGCGTGCACGCGACGACCCGTGGCTTCGCATCCACGATGCGACCGTGCTGCCTGCGTCGCGCGGCGTGAGACTGCGCGCGCCCGAGGCATCGGTGCTCGACGTGAGTGTCGGGCCGGTCGGTGCGTCATGGTCTTCGGATGGCGGGAGCGCGACGCTCGGGTTTGGTCAGGAGGATCCGACGCTCGCGTTAGTGCGGTTGGATGTCCCGCACGGGCTCGAAGCCAAGGACGTCCTGGTCACGCTTCGGTCGATGCGGCTTGGTGACCTGCAGCGTCCGCTCGGCGTGACGATGCCGATTGGACCGGACACGATGGTGTCCGGCAATGCAAGCATTGCGCTGCGTGCGGATCGGGCGGGGGCGATCGCGGGCACGATGCACGTGTCGCTGCGAGGCTGGGTGCCTCCTCATCCCCGCGAGCTGAACGGCATCGTGTTCGGCGAGGAGACGACGTTCGACACGAAGTTTTCGGTCGACGCGGCGCGCAGGCAGGTGAAGCTCGGGGGCTCGAGGGTGGCTGCGGGTGCGTTCGTCCTGCAGGGCGGCGGTGTGGTGGACCGGAGAGGCGACCACGCGACGATTGCGATGGACATGTCGGGAGCGATACCGTGCCAGGCGTTGGCGAAGTCGGCGGTGGACGCGCACCTGCCAGGGCCGGTCGGTGATTTCATCGGCGACGTGGTGAAGGGGGCGTTGAAGGGGGCGGTCACGGTCACGGTGTCGGTCCGGGCGGACACTCGCGCGCTCGGTGCTGCCGACGTGAAGCATACCGTGTCACCGGGGTGCGGGTTCAAGCTGTGATGCTGTGGTTGGGAGATGGATCGATGAGCAAGACGTTCGAGCACATCCTGGCAGGTACGGACTTGTCCTCGCAGGCCGCGCTCGCGGTCGGCGAGGCGTTGCGCTTGGCGAAGCGGCACGAGGCTCGATGTACCGTGTTGCACGCCGTGCCCGACATGGCCGCCTTGGTGACATCCCTCGGGGGGTGGACGCCGGATCTCGACCCGGCCCAGGCCGCGCGCGCGCAGGCGGCGAAGCGACTGGACGATCACGTCGCAGCCATCGCCGGCCCGGTCGATTGTGCTCGTGTGCTCGTGACGGGCAAGGGATCGAGCGCGCTCATCGACTACGCCTGTGACCACGGCTGCGACCTGATTGTCGTGGGCCAGACCGGGGTATCGGGGCTGGAGCGCGTGCTGCTCGGGAGCACGGCGGAGCGGCTGTTGCGGAGCGCGCCCCAAGCCGTGCTCGTCGTGCGTGCGGACAAGCATGAGGGCTTTCACCGGATTGTCGTGCCCACGGACTTCTCGGCCTGCGCCGAGGAGGCCCTTGCGCTCGCCGCCGAGATCGCCGCCGACGAGGGTGCCGAGCTACACCTGCTGCACGTCTTCGATCAGACGGAGCTGGCACGTGTCGTGGAGTTGCACCCGACCATGCCGTACACCCAGATGGAGCGCGAGCTGCACAAGGACGCGAAGGACAAGCTCGCGAAGTTGCATCAGCGCGTGGCTGCGGCGGTGTCTACTTGCACGAGCCATATCGAGACGGGGATCCCCGAGGACAGCATCGTGGAGTACGCCGAGACGCGCGGATGCGATCTGGTCGTGATGGGATCGGTGGGACGCAGCGGGCTCAACGGCTTGTTCATCGGCAACACGGCGGAGCGGGTGGAGCGTCGACTTCCCTGCTCGTTGCTGACGGTCAAGCCGGCGAACTTTCCGTATCGCAGGTAATGCGAGAGCGCGCGGCGTATCAGGAGGACGGTCCGGTCCGGCCGGAACCTGTGGGGTGCCCCAGCGGTTCGGAAACGGATTGCGAAGGGTAAGGCTATGCGCCGAAGTACCGCTTCACGTCGGGGTTGAGCCACGTGATGAGCAGCGGGATGCTGAACGGCCAGCACGCGCAGGAAAGCAGGCCCACGCAGATCAGCACGAGGTCGAAGACCCAGACCCAGTCTTTGGGAGGCACGAACAGGGACACGATGAACGGCACGCCGACCACGAGGCCGATGGCGGCATAGATTCCTCCGCCGATCATGGCACCCGGATCCGACGAGGATCCCGATCTCGTCCAGGCGGGGGAAGCGATGAGGGCGACCCCGAGGGCGAACACGGCGAGGTACAAGACGGACATCAGCCCCGCGTAGACCTTGTACCACACGACCGCGGAGGGCGTGTTCGACGCTTGCTCGGGTTGATGGCCCGGCGGGCCGGACATCCCAAAGAACGGCTGGATGGGCTGGGGATCGCTCAAGGGAGCGACACGATAGCGATGATGTGGCTGGCTGCAAAGGCGGATGCCGGCCGTGTCGGGGAGATGCCGATTCGTCAAGCCTCGGGCGGATACTGCGCGACCACGTTCTTGGGAGGTCGGAGGATGGCGACCACGGGGCTGGTGAGCACGTCGCTCTCGCCGTCGGCGAAATAGACGCGCGTGCCGAGCTTGGGCGTGCCGGGCAAAGGCAGCAAGGAGCCGACCTTCACATGGCCTTCGACCTTCATCTTGATCGCGCCATGGTTCGGGATCCAGGGACTGCCCGTGCCGCGGGGGCGGACCCCCACGCACACGCCGCGGCGCACGTGGTACTCGGTGTTGCGCGTGACGAAGACCTGGTGAATGCGGCGTTCGGGACCTTCGTAGGACTTTCTGAGTGCCATCGCTGATTGTCTCCGGGGCCGAGCATGCCCGCGCGGGCGCCATGGGGCCAACTCTTTGGATGCTTGCGACCGACGGCGCCGCAGGTCTTGCCAAAGCCCGGCGAACCCACGACAGTGCACCGCTCATGAACCTCATCGTTTGCGGTCGGTGCGGCGGAAAGCTCCGCCTGTCGGTGTCGGATGCCGCCTACGTGTGTGCCAGCGATGCGTCGCACAGGTATGCGAGGCTCGACGCCGAGCGGCGCTGGCTGGACGATGCTCGCGCGCGCGCAGAGGCTTCGCCCACGGACGTGTTGGCGGCGTTGGCGTTGGCGTCGGTGCACGGGGCGATCGGCACGATGACGTTTGCAGCGGGCGACGCGGGTCGCGCGCAGGCGTTCTTCCAGGACGAGCTGGCGCTTCTGGATGCGCTCCATGCGGCGCACGGGTCCGATGAGCGGGTGACCGCCGCGCTGATCGATGCGCTCGGCGTGCAGGCGCAACTCGCCGACGAGGGTGGGCAATGGGGCGTGTGCCTCGCCACGTTGGAGAAGATGCTTCCGCTCGCGGAATCGCTTCATCAAGCACATCCGGAAGACGACGAATGGGTTCGTGCGATGTCGTTGTGTCATAACGGGATGGGGCGCATGCGAAGGCAGCTCGGCGACGCCGCGAGCGCAGCCCGGCACTTCGCCAGCGACCTGCGTCTGATCTCGCTGCTGTGCGAGCGTCACCCGGCGGATGCGTCGCTTTCCATCGAGCGGGCGATCGCGCACTTCAACGTGTACCTAGCGGCGGTCGATCCGGCGGAGGAGAGCGAGCATCTGCAGGCCGCCATCGGTATCGTCGACGAGCTGGAGCGCGTGGGGCGCGCGGACAGCACGGCACTGGAGGTGCGGCAGAGGGCTCGCTCGGCGCTCGCCTCGAAGCCCGCGGCGGCACCGCGACGCCGCGATCCGGTTCAGGATGCGTCTTCTCGGAGCGCTGACGATCGAAGCACGCGGCGAGCCTGGCTCGTGGCGCGTGTCGACGAAGAGTTGAGGCGGCGTCGCGCGTAGCACGAGCCGCGGTTGCACAGGAGATTGACGATGGCAGACACGGTCGCCCTGACGGTGGACGTTGTGATGGATGCGATCAAGGAGATCGGGTGGCGCTACAAGCAGGAGAGCGAGGACGAGGTCACGATCACGTTCGCGGAGAAGAACCGCCCGAAGATTCACATCTCGCTGAAGGTGGCGGGGCCGCGCCTGGTCGCGACGTCGGCGATCGACCTGCCGATCGCGCGCGACAAGTGGGCGGAGACGATGGTGGACATCAACGACTTCAACGCCCGCAATTATCGTCCGAAGATGTTCTTGAGCCTGGCGGAGGACTCGGACGCGGGGATGCTGATAGGCGAGGAGGTGCATGACCTATCATCGGGCACGACGGTCGAGCACCTGGGTGCATGGGTGGGGGGGCATGCTGCCGCGTTTGCGAAGTGCGTGAAGCAGGTGTTGAAGGTGGATTTGAGCTGATGGGAACCTGGGCGCGGGGGGTCCGGGCCGCCTATCGTGACTCCGTGAGCGCATGCGCTCGACTCCTCGTGGCGACGACTTGCTGCCGAGGGTTGGCAAACGAGACAGATCGTGTTAGACGCGCGCTCGCCGCATCGCGTTGCATCGACTCCAACGGAGGCAAGGAATTCCATGGCAGAGCAGGCCACCCACGCTGTTGGCAAGGTACTTCAGGTCATCGGCCCCTGTGTCGATGTCGGGTTTCCGCCGGGCAAGCTCCCTGCGATCTACAACGCCCTGACGTTGAAGAACCCCGCAATCTCGAACGAAGAAGACAACCTGGTGTTGGAAGTCGCGCAGCACCTGGGCGAGTCCACCGTGCGCGCCATCGCAATGGACACGACGGACGGTCTCGTGCGGGGGATGCCGGTGAAGGACACCGGGCAACCGATCGTGATGCCGGTGGGGCCGGAGTGCCTCGGGCGGATCCTGAACGTGGTCGGCAAGCCGGTCGACGAGAAGGGGCCGGTGAACGCGAAGCACTTCCTGCCGATTCACCGCGAGCCTCCCAAGTTCGTGGATCAGTCGACGAAGGTGGAGATCTTCGAAACGGGGATCAAGGTGGTGGATCTGCTGGCGCCCTATCGCAAGGGCGGCAAGATCGGGCTGTTCGGCGGTGCCGGCGTAGGCAAGACCGTGCTCATCATGGAGCTCATCAACAACGTGGCGAAGGCGCACGGCGGCGTGTCGTGCTTCGCCGGTGTCGGTGAGCGCACCCGCGAGGGCAACGACCTGTACTGGGAGATGATGGAGTCCAAGCTCGAGTCCGGCGAGCCGGTCATCTCGAAGGCTGCTCTGATCTACGGCCAGATGAACGAGCCGCCGGGTGCGCGTGCCCGCGTCGCCCTCTCCGCTCTCACCGCGGCCGAGTACTTCCGCGACGTCGAAGGGCAGGACGTGCTTCTGTTCATCGACAACATCTTCCGCTTCACCCAGGCTGGCTCCGAGGTGTCCGCGCTGCTCGGACGCATCCCGAGCGCCGTGGGCTACCAGCCCACGCTGGCCACCGAGATGGGCGAGCTTCAGGAGCGCATCACATCGACGACGAAGGGATCCATCACGTCGGTGCAGGCCATCTACGTTCCTGCGGACGACCTGACGGACCCGGCTCCGGCCACGGCGTTCGCGCACCTCGACGCCACCACGGTGCTTTCGCGATCCATCGCCGAGCTCGGCATCTACCCCGCGGTGGACCCGCTCGACTCCACCTCCACGATGCTCGACCCGCGCGTCGTGGGTGACCGCCACTACACGGTGGCGCGCCGGGTTCAGCAGACCCTCCAGAAGTACAAGGACCTGCAGGACATCATCGCGATTCTGGGCATGGACGAGCTGAGTGAAGACGACAAGATCGTCGTGGCGCGCGCGCGCAAGCTCCAGCGCTTCCTCAGCCAGCCGTTCTTCGTCGCCTCGCAGTTCACGGGCTTTGCCGGCAAGTTCGTGCCGCTCAAGGACACGATCGACGGCTTCGAGCAAATCGTCGACGGCAAGTACGACGACCTGCCGGAGCAGGCATTCTACATGTGCGGCAACATCGACGAGGTGAAGGCGAAGGCTGAAAAGATGCGTGCCGAAGGGGCGAACTGATCATGGCCATTGCGAAGCTCCGAGCCGTTCCCGGCAAGATCCGACTCGAGGTGGTGACACCCACCGGCATGGCGCTCGCCGAAGTCGTCGACGAGTTCTCCGCCCCCAGCGTCGAGGGCGAGTTCGGCGTGCTCCCGGGCCATCTGCCGCTGATGGCCGCGCTCCGCACAGGCTTGATGTCCTACCGCAAGGGCCAGGACACCACGCAGTGCGCTGTCGGCCCTGGCTTCGTCGAGGTTGCCGACGACCATGCGGTGCTGCTCACGGATCGTTTTTCGACCAAGGAATCGATCGACGTGGTGCGCACGCGGATGCGCTTGAAGGAGATCGACGAGGAGCTGGACAAGTGGGCCGGCGAGCCGGGAAGCCCGGAGCACCAGGAACTCATCGCCGACGAGCAGTGGCAGGCCTGCCTGCTGACCCTGTTCGGCGATCCGCCGCCACCGACCATCCGCACGTTCGAGCCTTATGACAAGGCCAGGGCCGCGAAGAAGCCCCAGCAACCCCCGGCCGAGCCACCCGAGGCCCCGGCCGACTCGCACGAGTAGTGCCCCTCGCTCCGGCTTTCAGCCATCGACGACCGGCTGCCCCCAGCATCAATGGCCTCCCGGACGACGTGCAGGCGCGGTTCGGTCACGGCCGAACGTCGTTCACCGCGCATCCGGCCGACAAATGCTGGACGAGGTAGTCTGCGAACGCCGACCACACCGCGTGGATGAGGCGGCTGCCCATGAACGCCGCACCGCTGCGTGTGAAGTGGTAAAGATCCCGGGCCGCCAGGTTTTTATGAAAGAAGCGCGCCATGGATCCGTCACCGCCCATGGCCTCGCGAAAGTCCCAGAACGCGCACTGGTTGTCGAGGGCCGCCTTGTGCAAGCCCTCCGCGATATGTACGAACTGAATCTCGGAGTGGGCGTCGGTTGCCTTCTTGGTGTGGTCGGGCGGGCTCAGGATCAGCAGCGAAACCTCCGGGTGCACGCGGCGGTGGAACGCAGCCAGCCGCGCGACCGACGCCGGGTTGTCCGGCGCCATCCACGAGTTGAGCCCGACCAGGTAGATGACCAGGTCATAGGGGCGCTGCTGCACGATCGATGCATTGATGCTCTCATCGAAACGCGCGATATCGTAGTAGCTGATTCCCACGATACCGAGCATGTCGAGAACGACCCCGGGCTGGTCCCGCTCCAGCGTGACACCGTACAACCGCACCTGGTCCTTGCCTCGATTCACTATCTGAAAGCGGTGGGGGGCGTCGGAAACGTGCACCACGCGATAGCCCGTGGGGCCGTCGCCTTGCCTGGTGTCGACCGTCGCCTCCACCTTGCCGTCGACCTGGATGTCGAAGGCGCCTCCTTTGGGGGCCACGTGGTACATGACGCCGAAGCGTGCCGCGGTCCGGCCCACCGGAGAGTCGCTGCCTGCCGTCGAGAAGGTTGCGGTGGCGCCAGGCGTGCGGGTGATCGACGTGACCCCGGCGATGCCGAAGCCCCAGTCCGCGATGCGCACGGTGGAAGGCGTGTAGGTCGCCCACGGTCCGTTGATGCCGTGTTCGACGTCCCAATGGTCGTACCACTTCCAGGGCATGCCGACTGCCACATAGCCGTGGCCGCCGTCGCCGTGGATCTTCTGGATGGTGCGACGCATGGGGCCGGATATCAGGTCCAACGTCATGTTCGAATCGCCGTAGATGGCAATGCGCACATGGTCGCCGGCCCGGCCGCGCATGAGTGACGCCAGCCGTTCGTAGAAACCTCGCATGGCGCGATGGCCGTCGTCTTCGATCCGAGGGATGGGCGGATCCAGGGGGGTCGTGGGGTAGGCCGGAACCGCGACTTGCAGCGGCTCGCAGGATCCGTCGCGAATCGGCGACTGCGAAGCCGCGGGGGAGGCTGTAGAAGCCGACGCGGACGACCTCTGCGGCCGCAGGGTCCGGGCGTCGGTGACGGCGCGCGATGGGTTGGTATGGGCTTCGGATGCAGGCGTGCAGGCCGCGAGGAGCAGGAGCCAGGTGGCAGGCAAGCGTGGCGAGCTGAGCGAAGTGGGTAGCGGCATGTTCGCTGGCATGATGGCACGGTCCGATGCCCGGTGCTCGATTCCTTGCGGCAGTGCGCGGCTTGACCCACCGAACATGTTGCGGCATGTCGCCGATGTGGAACTGAGACCCTACCAGCGGGAGTGCCTGCAGAGCCTGGCTGCACGGTACAAGGCGGGTCTGCGCCGCCTGCTGGTTTCGCTCCCAACCGGCACGGGCAAGACCGTCATCTTTGCCCACTTCCCGCAGTTTTTTGCGATGAAGAGGCGGCTTCTGGTGCTCGCCCACCGCCAGGAACTGCTCGAGCAGGCCGTCAGCAAGTTCCAGGCGGCGGGCGCCCTGTCCGTCGGCATCGAGCAGGCCGACCAGCGCGCCGGCGGCGCCCAGATCGTCGTGGCGTCCGTTCCCAGCCTCAAGGGGGCAAGGCTCTCCACCCTTGACCCGGAGCAGTTCTATCTGGTGGTCGTCGACGAAGCCCATCACGCCGTCGCCCCTTCGTATCGGGCCATTTTCGCGCACCTGGGGCTGCTCGAACGCGACTCGCGCAAGCTGCTCGTGGGATTCACCGCGACACCGCGACGGGGCGATCGCCGCGGCCTGGGTGAGGTGTTCCAGGAGATAGCCTACAGCAAGGGCATCGAGGAGATGATTCGCGACGGCTACCTTTGCCGCATCTCCGGCTGGCGCGTGCACTCCGACGTGGACCTCGACAGCGTTCGCGTGCGTGCCGGCGACTTCGTGGAGTCGTCCCTCGCCGACGCCGTCGACAACGTCGTGCGCAACGAGCTTGTGGTCGCCGCCTACGAGCGCCTAGCCAAGGGCCGCAGATGCATCGCGTTCTGTGTCAATGTGGAGCACGCCAGACACCTGGCCGACGACTTCCGGCGGATGGGATTCCGGGCGCAGGCGGTGTGGGGGGCGATGCCTCCCGGCGATCGTGTGTCCGTGCTGCGCGCGTTGCGCGACGGCGCTCTCGACGTGGTGACCAACTGCAATGTACTTACCGAAGGTTTCGACGAGCCCAGCGTGAGCTGCGTGTTGATGGCCAGGCCTACGCGGTCCCTGGGCCTGTACGTGCAAATGGTGGGGCGCGGCACGCGATGCTCCCAAGGCAAACAGGATCTGCTCGTGATCGACGTGGCGGACAACTCGCGCAAGCACACGCTTGCCGGGCTACACGCGCTGTTCGATTTGCCCGACGGCCTGGAGCTGCAAGGCTCGGATGCTCTGCGGATGGCGGACCGCATTCGCGGGCTGACGGCCCACCAGCCCTGGGTGGATGTCGAGTCGTTGCGGCGTCCGGAGGATCTGGACCTGGCCGCGGAGCGCATCGACTTTTTCCGTCTGGAGCCCCCGCGTGAGCTCGCCGGCGTGACCGACCTCGCGTGGCTGAAGCGCCCCGGTCTCGGCTATCGCCTCTGCCTGCCCGGAGAAGGCGAGTACCTGGTTCGTCCCACGCTGCTCGGCGACTGGGAGATCGTGCATGCGGAGCACGGTGTCGAGACCATCGTGGGGCGCGAGGCGAACGCTGCGGCCAGCGTGGTTGCCGTGGATGCACGCATTCACACCCGCCACAGCGACGCACTTCGGGTGCTGTCCCAGTCGGCGCCGTGGCGAAAGCTACCGCCGACGGGTAAACAGCTCGCTTTGCTGCGAGCGAGGAATGTGCCGATTCCACCGCAGATCTCTCGCGGGGAGGCGTCCTGGCTCCTGTCCTATGTGATGCGCTAGCGGGGGCCGAAACGGTTACGGGGATGGCTTGCCTGCAGCCCGGGCGGCCAGTGGCCGAGCCGGATCGGCGTGCAGGTCGCGGCGCCTGCGTGGGGCGTGACACAGGGACTGCGGCACCCGCGGCGGCTTGGGGAAGACAGGCGTCGAAGCGAAAGGCGGGGCCAGATCGGGGTACATCGAGGGACGGATGCCCGGCAGCAGCGACGGCGAGTGTCCCTCCCGGAGGTGTCGCGGATCGCCGATGAGCCGCAGGCAATCCTTGACCACGGCTTGGAGCGTCTCCCCGACGCCCCCGCCGGTGCCCGTGCAGGCATCTACCTTGGGGGACGCCGTCCGGAACGCGCAGGGCCGTGCGAAGCTGGTGGACGGCGACGACATCGGGCCGATCGCGCTTGCAATTCTGGTTGCATGTCGTGAAATCTTTCGGGCGCGTGCAGCCGGGCCTCGCCATTGCGCATCGAATCCTGGAGCCCGTGGACCATGTGCCCGGAACCACGAAGGGTGATCATGACCGACGACCACAGCGACCAGAGCGACATTGGGATCGATCCGGCATGCGGCGAGCAGGCGATCGACAAGCGGATCCTGTACGTCGGGCCGACGATGGCGCACTTCGAGGATCTGGTGTCGGGTCTGGCTGGAGCCGTCGGCTGCGAGGCGGAGACGAGCGCCGCCGCGCGCGTGGTGGTGTGCCGCCATGTGCAGATGTGCTTTGCCGGCACGACGGAGGTGGAGGAGGCGCTGCGGCTGCTACGCACCGGGTATTTCAATCTGGTGATGGTCGACGCGCGCGGGGCGGTGGGCAGGCAGCCGGACCCGGCGCAGGCCATGGCGCTGCTCGACGGCATGGAGCAGGCGCCGGACGTCGAGGCGCGGTACGGTTTTCACCGTGTGGTCGTGCTGGTGTCGGGGATGGGCGGCGACGGCGTGGACCAGCTCATCGCGGCGTTTGGCGCGCGTCGCGTGGGGCGTGTGATTCGGGACGCTTCCGACGGGCCGTGCCTCGACGGACCGGCGGCGCCGCACCGAAACCCGGCGTTCTTCCGGCTCGTCGCCGACGAAGCGATGCGCATCATGCTTGCCAGCCGCAGGGGCAAGCGCGCCCTTTGTGCGTCGGGCGGCGGCATCACCGGGATCTATTTCGAGATGGGTGTGCTCAAATGCCTGTCGGATTGCTTGACGCCGTCACTTTCCGAAGCCTTCGACATGTTTTTCGGTATCAGCGCAGGAGCGGTGGTCACGGGCTTCATGGCGAACGGGTACTCGATCGACGAGGCCATGGGCGCGGTGGCAGGGGTCCGGGGGTTGCGTCTGCCTCCTACCACGCTCAGCGTGTTTCGGTTCGAGCACATCGACTTTCGGGGCTTCGGGTGGCGCATGGTGACGATCACCCGGCAGATCGGGGCGGTGTTGAGGCAGGCGTTGCGAGGACGGCGTAAGGTCTCGCTCGAATCGCTGATGATCGACTATTCGGATCTGCTGGGCCCTCCCTTCCACGGAGACGGTTTCGAGGCCATGCTTCGTCGCGCCTTCGAGGCTCCCGGCGCTACCAATGATTTCCGGCGCCTTCGCAAACCGCTGTACATCGGTGCGACCGACCAGGACGCCCGCACCCATGTGCTCTTCGGCGAGGACGGCCACGACGACGTGCCCATCAGCAAGGCCATCCAGGCGTCTCTCAGCATCAATCCGGCCTTCCGGGCAGCGCCCATCCAGGGGCGCTACTACGAAGACGGCGCCGTCACGCGCACATCGCACTTCGTGGAGGCCATCCAGAAAGGGGCCGATCTGGTCCTGATTATCGACCCGTTCGTGCCCTACGTTTCGAGACGTCCGGGGTTCGCGGTGCAGCGCGGATTCCTCTACAACATCGACCAGAACATCCGGACCGCATCGTATACCCGCTTCGAGGGGATCCGTGATCTCGTGCTCAAGCAGCACCCCCATGTGAGCTGCTACACCTTCCTGCCTCGCAACCGCTTGCGCCGGCTCATGTCCGTCAACCCGATGGACCACCGCCCGTACCTGCCCATCTGGCGGGGGGCGTACCTGTCCACGCTCGAGCGGCTGGAGCTGTTGCGGTATCGGATCGCCGGGGATCTGGCAGCGCATGGCATCCAGCTTGACCTGTCGCGTGCGCAGGAGGTAGCCGCGCGGTTGCGCAGGGCCGACGCTCCCCAGCTCGGGGACTTCTATCCGGATGGGCGGTTTCAGGTCCGTGGCGGATCGCCGCCGGTGCGCGTGCTGGGCCGGTCCGACGTGCGTTCCGAGGTTCTGGCGGCCGGGAGCACGCAGCCGTCCGCCGCCTGATCCGGCAAGGGAAGATCGGCGGCGTCGGGGCGTATCAATCCCGGAGTCGCCGGAACCGGAGCGCCGCCTGTCGGCGGGGGTGCAGTGTGCCGTGGCCCAGCGCCGGGCCGGCTTCATGAGGACAGGTATGCTCAAGCCCATCTGCGCCGAGATCGAGAGCCAGATCCTCCAGATCGGCGATAGTCCCCAGCAGCAGGCAGCGATCGCGGTTGCGCTGCTGGCGGTCGGGCGACAGCAACGCGATGCGGAGCCGGGCACGACCGATCCTTTGCACGACCTGTTCTGGCGCCTCGCCTGGCTGATCTACATCCTTGCGCCGTCGGTCGACGAGAGCTTCATCGTAACGATGCCCATGCGGCTCGAGATGATTGCGGAAGGGCACTTGGCGCTGAGAACGGTGCTCGACGATCTGCGAGCGGCGGACCTGGAAGCGGAGCCGGAGCGGTCCGAGCTTGCTGCGCGCGTGGCCTACCAGATACGGTTGCCCAGCGCACCGGCGACCTTGCTTCGTTCGCATGTGGTGGCGGCCGTGCGGGCGTTGCGGTCGGACCCTGGCGTGCTCGACCGGGTGATCGAGTCGATTGCGCGGGAGAGCGAGCCGCCGTGGGTGGGGGTGCAGGAGGAGTTGGACGCTGCTCTGACGTTGTCGCTGGGGCTGCCGCGCAGCCGGAGGAACGGGTTGGATTGAGTGCGATGCCGGTGCGTGACCGGGAAGATCCCGGTGAGCTACCCAGGACCCCAGTCGGGGCGCTGGCCGTCGGCGTCGCTCGTAAGGCATCTAGGCCTCCTCAGGCGAATCGGTGGGCGAGCGGCGGCGTCGGAAGGTCCCCAAGCGCATGATACAGCGCGATCTCGAGGGGTTCTGCTGAGCGAAAGCCGTAGGACTTTCTGGTGACCAGTTTCAGCTTGTTGTTCAACCCCTCGACAATACCGCTGTTGAGCTGCTTCTTCGCCCGGAAGTAGTTGAGAATCAGCGGCGTGTGGCTGCGCAACATCTTGGCCACCTTCTTGATGGGCTCGATGCGGCTTCTCATCGCCCTGCTGCACCAGGCGTCGACGAACTTGCCCGCCCAGGGCGGGGCTCTTGTCGTCCCAGAAGTGCTGGTCGAAGTCCTCGACCAATGAGGTAGGCGCGGACGGTTCGCAGGTTGAGCTTCCGCAGCTCCTGCAAGCGCACCATCGGGTGATCCGGCGACGTCCAGGCAGGGGCGCCAGATGTCGGAGCAGACATCATGGCGCGGGCTGCAGAGCAGGAACACCGCGATGGCCCACAGCGGGACGAGCTCGAAGCGGCGCCTCGGCAGGTGGTCGTAGCTCGGCAGCTCCCGCATGCACTTGGAGCACCGTGCCTTGCTGTTGGCGCGATGGGCGATCGTGGCGGCGAGCGAGACGATAGCCGTAGACACGACGCTCTCGCTCTGCGAAGACGGCGTCGATCGGCACCACCGTCAGGCTGAACCCGGGCCAGCCGAATGCACCCCGCTCCCCTTGACCGCGCTCTCGTGCTACAGCATTCGGCCGGGATGGTCGAGCCCGGTCCAAGAGGCTCCAGGCCGCCCTCACGACACCAGAAAGTACATCATGCGAGATCGAATCGACGCCGCGCCCAGCATGGCCGTCTTCTGCGACTTCGAAAACGTCGCCCTGGGCGTGCGCGACGCGAACTACGACACCTTCGACATCGGCCTGGTGCTCGAGCGCCTGCTCGACAAAGGCAACATCGTCGTCAAGAAAGCATACGCCGACTGGGACCGCTACAAGGCCCACAAGAAGCCCCTGCACGAAGCGGCCTTCGAACTCGTCGAAGTCCCTCACGTGTCCTACTCGGGCAAGAACTCCGCCGACATCCGCCTCGTCGTCGACGCCCTCGATCTTTGCTACACCAAGACGCACATCGACATGTTCGTCGTGGTCTCGGGCGACAGCGACTTCTCGCCGCTCGTGAGCAAGCTCCGCGAGAACAACAAGAAGGTCATCGGCCTCGGCGTCAAGAGCTCGACCAGCGACCTGCTCATCGACAACTGCGACGAGTTCATCTACTACGACGATCTCGTCCGCGAGAAGCGCGCGGCGCAGCGGTCCAGCAAGACCTCGGGCGCGCGGCGTCCGGCGACGAAAGACGCGCCCAAGGCCGGTGCCCAGAAGGCCCCGGAGAGGACCGCGGACCGTCCGGGAGACAAGCGCCCGAGCCTTCCCGCGCCGAAAGCCGAGCCCGCCCCGGCTCCGGCCGCACCTGCCTCACCCGCAGACGGCGATCCCAAGGCAGACCTGCAGGCCCGGCGCGACGAGGCCATCGAGATGGTCCTCGACACGGTCGAGTCGCTGTTCCGCGATCGCGACGACAACCTGTGGGGATCGATGGTCAAGCAGGTGCTCAAGCGCAAGAAGCCGAACTTCTCCGAGACGTTCCACGGCTATCGCACGTTCAACGAGCTGCTGGAAGACGCGCAGAAGCGCGGTCTGCTTGATCTGCAGAAGGATGAACGATCAGGCGGGTATCTGATCCTATCGTTCGGCCCGAATGCGTGATCCGCCACGAGCCTACTGCCGCGTGAGCGTATAGGTTCCCGTGCTCCCGCTGGGCGACCAGATCGCGATGAAGTACTTGCCAGCTCCGTTCGAGGTCGCCTCGATGCTCGTCGAGGTGGTGTTGGCGATCGCGTAGTACTTGCCGTTGACGTACTTCCACATCAGCAGCTCGGCGTCGCCGCCTGTCACGCTGACCAGGTAGTGTACGCCGCTGCCCGAAACCGACCACGAGTACCAGTCCTGATCGCTGGAGCTGGACAACGATCCGCAGATCGCGCTGCCGATCGGCTGCGCCTGGCTCACCGACTCGTTGGGCTCTTTCTCGGCCGTGCCGGAGCAGCTCCCATTGGAGCCTCCCGACCCGCCAGCACCCGCCGACCCACCGGAGCCACCCGCCCCACCGGAGCCACCCGACCCACCGGAGCTTCCCCATCCTCCGTGCTGCGCGACCAACGCGTTGATCTGATCGATCACCACGTCCGTGCGAGCCAGCACCTGCGTGCTCCCCGCGCCCGAGTTCACTGCCACGATCGTGTGCGGCACGCCTCCGGGGAGGAACACCGGTCCGCCCGAGTCGCCCGACTGGATGATCGTCGACGATTCATATGAGTACTTGAAATAGCTCGACGCCGTCAGCGTGATGGGCGGACCGACGTACAGGTTCGAATACGACAGCGTGCCGTTGTTGATGCGGCCCACGTTGATCGCCGTGGTCCCGTTGGCCAGCTTCGTGGCCTGCAGCTTGGGCCACGACGGCAGCTCGAACGGGTCGCCGGAATCGAAGAAGATGAGCGCTACATCCGGTGTGTTCGGGTTGACCGTGTCGCCGGTCGACACATACAGCGTCCACGCACCCGTCGCGCTCCGCACCTGCGGCTTGCCGTTCGGCTCGGTCGCGTACGGCGTGGTGACCGTCCACGACGACTCTCCCGCCACGCAATGCCCGGCAGTCAGCACCACGCGGGGAGCGATGACCGCGCCCGAGCAGTAGCCTCCGCTCAGGTCGACCAGCGCGGCCTCGGGGTACGCCGTCGCTTTGCCGGTGGCGTTCTTGATCGGCTCGTCGGTGCCGGCGGACGGATCGTATTCCGCCATCCCATCGTCCGCGTTGTTCGCCGGTGCGCAGGACGCCGCGAGCGGGAGCGCGACGGCGATCAACGCAGTCCATCGGGAAGGCATGAAGCGGTGGGTCGAAGGTGACATGGGCAATGGCTCTTCGGGGTTCCCAGGCACCCGTCTCAGGGTGCGCGATTGGTCCCAGACAAGAGCAAACCCCGTTCCGTCGACACTGGACAGGCCGCTGCACCTGCAAACCACCGGAGAATCCTGCACCGGAGGGTCCTCCCCGGCCGATGCGCGTCATGCAACGAATTGCGCAAGCCGCTGCGCAATTCGCGTCATCGACAGGACTCGACGCGCAGCGCCGTGATCGGAACCGCTGGCCGAGGAGCCTTCACGTCGGCACATGGGCTCACTTAGAAGCCAAGCATCGCCTTTTGTAGCAATCAAGGTGCCATGCGCCGACCTTTCGGGTTCTATCGCTCATGTGTGGCCTATCCGGAGCGGTTCGGAGCAGATCGAGGGCTCTCCCCGCCCCCTGGTGTGAACGGCCGGAGACACCTCCAGGTATCCCTCACCTCTGTCATGAACGTTTTGGGATACCTCGAGGTATCCCCTC
>Ga0272446_1000065_pt1 | contig 129935 bp, 106 predicted proteins | sample YNPCB0061_FD_194587 | JGI IMG/M metagenome (GOLD analysis project Ga0272446, IMG submission 194587) | Hot spring microbial mat communities from Yellowstone National Park, WY, United States - YNP-CB-006-1 | ecosystem: Environmental > Aquatic > Thermal springs > Hot (42-90C) > Sediment | place...
AGCTGGCGATGGAGGTCGACCGGCTGAGGTTCTACGTTGGGGGTGCGTCGCTGCCGGAGTCGGAAGAGCTGATTGCGAGGCTCGAATCGATGGTGGAGGGGTTGGTGGAGACGCGCGAGCAGGCGGAACGCGAGCGCGAGCAGGCGGAGCAGGAGCGGGCGCGGGCGGAGCAGGAGCGCGATGCCGAGCGAAGGGAGCGCGAGCGGGCCGAGCAGGAGCGCGATGCCGAGCGAAGGGAGCGCGAGCGGGCCGAGCAGGAGCGCGATGCCGAGCGAAGGGAGCGCGAGCGGGCCCAGCAAGAGCGCGACGAAGCACAGAGAAGGCTGGCGGCGCTCGAAGCACAGATGGCGAAACGCAACGACCGTTGAGTGCCGGCGGCGCTTGCTTCCTCACGCAGAGCGCGGTGTTGATTCCACCGCAAACGTCGCGATGGATCTCGAACTGCGAGCCATGCGATCCCTGCCAACCACCGTAGCCGGATCAGCGGACGCGCACGGAATCGTGGGTGATGTTGCTCGCGTTGTCAGGGCGGGCGTGAGGGGGTTTCCGGTGCGGACCATCTGGTCGAGTCCGCGGGGGCCCACCCGAGCGATGGCGCGGTCGCCCAAGCCTGTCTGCTCCGGACGCTGGGGCGGCGCTTTGCTGCGGCGCACATCGCAACGCATCCAGCCGGTGTGATGGCCCGGATGAGCATCAAGATGCGCGCAGCCCAGTTCCGTTGGGGCGACGGCGAAGGGCCAGCAAACCGAGCAAACCAAGGCCAACGGCCCATGGGATGGGCTTGGTCGGATCGGTGGCGGCGACGTTCGCAACGGAGCAACCGCCGCTGCTCGACGAACCGGGGCTTGTGACGGGAAGGTAACAGGCGCCAGGATTCCCCGCGCACGAGGCGTTGTTTGGGCAGACCGGGTTCGCGGGGTCGCAAAGCTGCGAGCAATACTGCGAGCCGTTGCCGTCGTTGACGCAGATGCCTGAGCGGCAATCCGATCCGGCCTGGCAGGGTGTGCCGAAGCCGCCGGTGAGGAAGCAGGCACCGACGTTGGTGGCGCAGGTCATGTTGGCGGGGCATTGCGGGTTGTCCGCGGAGCACGGCACGGAGCAGTACGTGGTGAGGCTGTCTTCGTAGACGCAGAGCTGGCTCTGGCACATCTCGGGGGCGTTGCAGAAGTCGCCGGGGGCGCCTGTTCCGGTCCCTCCGCCGGCGCCTCCGGTAGCGGGCGATCCGCCGCTTCCGCCGCTCCCTCCGCCGCCGCTTCCGCCTGTGCCGGGGTCCACATCCGGACCGGTGGGCGCGCCGGTGACCCACGGCGCAGGCGAATAGCCGCCGAGGTCCGCCGCCTCCGCGGCGTTCTGCTTGATCCAGTCGGCCCACCCGAACACCGACCCATAGATGGGCGTGGTGCAACCCATCCCGCCTCGTGACACCACGCCAATGACCCGGTTGAGCGTGTCGAATGCAGGCCCTCCCGAATCGCCCTGGCAGATGCCGTGGTCTCCTTCCCACTCGGTCGCCGGATCCATGTAGAATGCCGGACAGACTCCCGAGCACTTCACAAACAGCGACGTGAGCTGCCGTCGACGCCCCGCACCGGTGCCGTAGTCGTCCGTGGCGCCGAACCCCACCGCGCGGTACTCCTCGCCCTTCGCAGGGATCTTGTCGACACGCGGGATCAGCGGCTGAACCGCGCTGCTGGGAACACCGGAACCTTTCAGGAACAACAGGGCGACGTCATTGCCGCAAACTTTGGTCTTGGGCGGCACCACGACCTTCTGAACCTTGTAGGTGGTGCCCGGCACGTAGCCGCTCGACATGAAGCTCTCGAGCGCCTTGTAGTCCGTGGTGATGGTGAACGAGCTGGCGGCGTAGGGCGTGCCGAAGCTCGCCGTCGAGCAGTCGATCTGCTCCGGCGTGCTCGACACGCAGTGACGAGCCGTGAGCACGAGGTTGGGCGCGATCAGCGAGCCCGTGCATACCCCGCCGGTCCAACCCTGGATGAGTGCGATCCCGACGGCATTGAAATCACCGGGATCTTCGGTGCCCCCCATGATGTTCTGGCGAGTGTAGGTGACGTGCGCTTCGGGCGTGGGTGGCGGCTCCGCGCACGACGCAGCCAGGGCGATGGGTGTTGCGAGCAAGGGCAAGAACGGGACGAAGCGACGGGGCAACAGCATCGAGGACAACCTCCGGGGCTGGCGGGGTGCACGACGTTCGCTGGGTCGTCGTGGCGATCGGGTGGATGCTAGCATCTGCAGGCGCCGTCGTCCGGCGGGTGTCGCGTGTTTTTCGCTGGATGCAAAGGTACAACCATCCGGTGGCGGGCAGCCGGGCAGGATGGTGCAGCCTCCCCCGGGTCGGCGCGAAATGCGACCTTGACCGCTGGCAGCAGTCGGCCCCAAGATGCAGCGGCTTTTCCGGTCGGCTTCCAAGGAGAACACACCATGCACGCAAGAAAGCTTTCTCTCGGTCGGTGGGGATGCGCGGCGGCCTTGTTCGGCGCAGCCTTCCTCGTGGCTGCACCGTCGCTCGCCGACGAGGCCGCAGCCAGTGCCAGTATCTCGACCTCCGGCGCGTCCGCCAGTTCTTCGGGAATCGGAGCCGTGGCGAGTGGCGACTCCGATCACGCCAAGTTCGTCGGCTCCTTCGCGGTCGGGTACCTGGGCGCGTCCCTGGTTCCCTTCGCCACCAACGCCGCTGTGCAGGGAAATCCCGGCCAGGGCGTGAACTATATGACGGCTGACGGCGCCACGGTCTATGCGCCTGTCATCGGCGTGCGCTACTGGCTGAACGACATGCTTGGCATCGACGGCGGCCTGGGCTTCCGGAAGTACAGCGGCACGTTCAAGGAGCACCGCGCGGACTGGACCAACAACAACACGCTCACCGAGCAAGACTACGAGTACGATGACGTGAGCCAGATGGGCTTCCTGCTGCACGCGGGTGTGCCGCTGGCCTTGAACACGAACAAGCACTTCGTGTTCGAGGTGGTTCCGGAGGCGAACGTGGGGATCTCGAGCGGCACGATCAAGGACCAGCCCTACGTGCCGGCTGGTCAGGCGGGCCCGCCCAACACGATCGGCGACATCAAGCTCAGCGGCTTCCGCTTCGACATCGGCGCGCGCGTCGGCACCGAGCTGCACTTCGGCTTCATCGGCGTGCCCAACCTCTCGCTTCAGGCCGGCGTGGGGCTCTACTTCTCCATGGAGAAGTACAAGGCCGATGGCGGCTCCTACAACGCCCCGAACAACGGCGCGAACAGCCGCCCCAACGTCTCCGTCCAGGCGTCTCGCACCACCATCAGCACGTCCGTCAACAACGATCCCTGGGCGATCTTCACCAACAACATCAGCGCCCTGTACTACTTCTGATTCGCGCTACACTAAGCGGATGCGGCCACCACGCCTCCAAGCGCGGGGCGGGTCGCGGGAGGTGAAGATGCGACGCACCCACTTCGTTCTGCTTCCAGGGCTGCTCCTGCTCGGCGCCGTCGCGTGCGGTGGCGGCGGCAAGGGCGGTTCCGGCCCCCCTGGCGGCTACACCTACGAGGGCAGCGGACGTCCTGTCGTCAACGGTTGGGATCCGTTCGCCCCGGCCCAGGATCCTTCCCCTTCGGGCACCGATTTCCCTGCCTGCACCGGCGAAGGCACGGTAACCCTCGCCCAGATCATCGATGCCGTCATGCTGCCGGTCTGCAACCTGGCGGCGACCTGCGGCTACGTGTCCACCATGCCCCCGCCGGACCAGCCTCAGCCGGCCCCGTCGGGGGGCATGAGCACGCGGGACCTTCCGAACGGCGAACCGCCTGCCTATTGCGAAAGCGTCTACGGTGCGATTGACTTCGACCCCGCAACGGACGGGTTCGCAGCGGTCTGCGACATCTTCCGGCAGGTGTCCGACGCGCTCAAGCGCTACCCGGAATGCAATCCGCCCATGGTAGTGCCCCAGGGGCTGTGCATCGACGCCGTCCGCGCGTGCATGAACGACATCGTATCGCTCGGTTGCAACCCAACGCTCGATGTGCCGCCTCGTTCGTGCGCCGGGGTTTCGTTCGGCAGCTCGAGCAGCGGCGGCACCACGCCCCCGCCGGCCGATCCTTGCCAGAAGTGCCTCGAGAAATGCGGCAGCGACACGGACTGCCAGCTCAACTGCTACCAGCACGGTCCATGCAAGCAGGACTGACGCCGGCCCTGCGTTCCACGATGCGCAGCGCCCTCGCATCCACGCGAACCGGCTCGCTGCGCACCCGATCCCACGAGAACGACGCCACAAGATCGCGCGGGTGAACCTCGGTCCCCGTGTCGGCACGCAGCCCCAGCACGCCGGCCAGCAGCGCCACCACCCGGCCCGGCGAGACGCCCGCCGCACGATGGTCGCGCACGGTCACTCCCTGCGCGCGCTTCGCAAGCCGCGCCCCGTCAGCCCCCAGCACCAGCGGCGCGTGCGCGAACGACGGCGGCTTGCCGCCGAGCATCGACGCAACCGCGATCTGCCTTGCCGTTGAACCGATCAGGTCAGCGCCTCGCACCACCTCGGTGATCTCCATCTCGAGATCGTCGACCACCACCGCGAGCTGGTACGCGAAGATGCCGTCGCCCCGGCGGAGGACGAAGTCGCCCGTCTGCAGCGATACGTCGGCCTGCTGCTCGCCATGGACGCGATCGACGAACGAGATGACGCCTGGAGGGACGCGGAGGCGGATCGCAGGCGGTCGTCGAAAGGCCCGATCGTGCGGCGCCTCGCGGCAGGTGCCGGGGTAGACGGGGCCTTCGTCGCCCTGGTGAGGCGCGCTTGCGACCCGCGCGATCTCCGCGCGCGAGCAATCGCAAGGATAGGTCCTCCCGTCGCGCTGCAGCCTGGCAAGCGCGCGTTCGTAACGGTGGACACGCTCGCTCTGCACATATGGACCGGCGCTGCCGCCCCGGTCGGGCCCTTCGTCCCAATCGAGGCCGAGCCACCTCAGATCGTCCAGGATCGCCTCCGCTGCTCCGGGCACGACGCGGGGCCGGTCGAGATCCTCGACGCGGATGACGAACGCACCTCCCGCGGCGCGCGCGGCAAGCCAGGCGCACAGCGCGGTGCTCGCGCCGCCAAGGTGCAACAGCCCTGTGGGCGACGGAGCAAATCGTCCGCGGTAGGGCGTCATGCGCGTTCCACCATAGCCCTTCGGAGCACGATCGGATCGAGTATCATGGCGCGCCTCGATGATCACGCGCCCGTATGACGTCATCAGAGCTTGGCTCGGCAAGATCGACTTGCGGGCGATCGACCGCATCTGGCTGGACGTGCTGGGCGTGCTGGTCGGCGCGGCGTACGCGATCCCGACGCTTGCCTACCCGTTCGGGCGCGACCAGGCGATCTTCTATTACATCGGCCGCGAGTGGCTGCACGGGACGCTTCCCTACCGAGATGCGTTCGATCTCAAGCCGCCTGGCGTGTACGCACTCCACTCGCTGACGGTGCTGATGTTCGGGGCGCATCAGTGGTCGATTCGGATCGCCGACATCTTGTGTGTGCTTGCGCTTGGCAAGGTGATCTCGCTGGCGGTGCGCCGTGACGCCGATCGGACCAGGGGAGAGGTCGGCGCCACGGTGGCGTTGCTGTCCGGCGTGTACTTCACGAGCTTCGACTTCTGGGATTCGGGCCAGGCCGAGCTCTGGGAAGCGTTCTTCGTCATCGCGGGCCTCGCCGCCCTCGAGCGCATCCGCTCCCCGTTGCGTGCCGCGTCGATCGCAGGGGTTGTTGGTTGCATCGCGGTGCTTTTCAAGTTCACGGCAGGCATGATCGTCGTGCCGCTGGGGTTCCTTGCCATGGCGCGAGGCTGGCGCGACGCCAGCCCGCAGGGCACGACCGGTCGTCGCGTGCTGCAATCGCTGGCGGCCGGGGGCTTGTTCGCCCTCGGAACGTTGGTGCCGGTGGCAGTCGTGATCGCCTACTTCGCCGCTCATCGGGCGAGCAACAGCCTGTGGGAGCTCATCGGGTACGTCAGGCACTACGCGCAGACGGGCGCAAGTCCGGCGGACGCCCGCGATCGCGTCGAGCTGTTCTGGCTGACTCGGTCTGGCCTGTGGGTCGCCGCGTTCCTCGGACTGTGGTTGGCGGGCTTGCTGCGGTCGGCCTCCAGGCGCCGCTGGTACGTGCTTTCGGGCGCGGCGTTCGCTGCGCTGCTCGTGGCCCTCGCATTCGGATCGGTCGTCGCCCAGAAGAAGTACTTCTCCTATCATTGGGGCGTCGTCGTGACGTTTCTCGTGCTGGCCGCGGCCTACGGCCTGGCCGAAGTGGCTCGCTGGAGCCCTGGTGTCGCAACGCTGCAAGCCCTGTCCATCGTGCTGGGCGGCTTCCTCACCGCGCCGCCTTGGTACAACAACCCGGCGCTCACCTATCGGACCTATGCTCTGCGAACATTCCGTGACTACCGCGCGGGACGCTTGCCCCGCGAGCAGTTCGTCAAGGTCTTCCAAGGCGTCTCCAACTACGACTACGCGGCTCAGGAATACATCTCCGGCCTGATCCTGCAGAGGGCCCGGCCCGGCGACCTGCTCCATGTCCGCGGCTTCGAGCTCGCGATGTACGCGATCACCGGCATGCGAACCCCCTGCCGGTTCGTTTCCGAGCTTCCCCTCGACGAGCCCTGGCTGTTCTTCCACCGCGACCAGTGGCTCGCCCAGCAGAATCAAGCCTTGTGGTCCAACCGTCCCCGCTTCATCGTCACCTTCGTCGACCGCCCTTGGGATATCTCGCTCATCGCTTCCCACGGGTACCACGAGATCGGTCGTCGAGGCCTTTTCCTCCTCATGCTCCGAAACGACTAGCCCGAGTCCCTGCCGATGGACCTGCGTGAACGACCCCGCCAGGATGCTGCCCGCCACCCTTGGGAGATCGCGCGCTTCGACTTCTTCTTGCGCGTCCTCGCCGACGCGCAGGCGCTGTCCGCCCGGCGCGTGCTCGACGTGGGCTCGGGTGACGCCTGGTTCGCACGCAAGCTGTCGGCGCATCTTCCGCCAGATGCCCAAGTTACCTGCTGGGACTCCGGCTACGCCGGCCTGGACGCAGCGCCCGCGGGGGCCATGACCTTGTGCGCGGATCGTCCTACGTCGGCCTTCGATCTGGTCACGGCGCTCGACGTGCTCGAGCATGTGAAGGACGATCGGGCGTTTCTCCAACAGATTGTCGAAGAGAACCTGTCTCCGGGCGCGCACCTGCTGATCAGCGTCCCGGCGTGGCCGTCGTTGTACACGACACACGATGCGGCACTACTGCATCATCGCCGGTATCGCCCATCCGACGGGCTCGGCCTGGTTCGTGGCGTGGGGCTTCATGTGCTTCGCTCCGGAGGGCTGTTCACGGGGCTGCTGGTGCCGCGCGCGCTCCGCCGTCTCGCGGAATTCCTCACGCGCCCCGCCCCGCCGGCCGTGGCGCCGCCGCTGCAGTGGACCCACGGCCCCCGTCTCGCGCGCCTCGTTCATTCCGTGCTATCCCTCGACGGCGCTGCCTCATTGTGGGCATCGTCACGGGGACGATCCCTCCCGGGCCTTAGCTGGTGGGCACTTTGTCGAAAATCGTAGTTGTCGTCCCTTGCTACAACGAAGAGCGAAGGCTTGGCGCCGGCGCCTTGCTCCCGATCCTGGCAGAGCCCGACACGCACCTGCGCCTGGTCGACGACGGCTCGTCGGACGCTACCCCCAAGGTGCTGGAGAGCATTCGCCGAGAGCAACCGGATCGTATTGTCGTGAGCCGATTGCCCCATAACCAGGGTAAGGCGGAGGCCGTGCGCACGGGCATGCTCGATGCCCTGACGTCGGGCGCCACCATCGTGGGGTTCCTCGATGCGGACGGATCCACGCCGCCGGAAGAGGTGCGTCGCCTCATCGACGAGGCTCGCAACGGGTCGGCATCCGTGGTCATGGCGGCCCGGGTGGCGCTGCTCGGCTCGAGGATTCGTCGGAGCCTGCCTCGTCACCTGCTCGGCCGGCTCTTTGCCACCGCCGCTTCGACCGCGCTCGCCATGGAGGTCTACGACACGCAATGCGGCGCCAAGCTGCTGCGCGACACCCCAGCCCTCCGCGATGCGCTCAGGCGTCGCTTCCGCTCGCGGTGGGCTTTCGACGTGGAGCTGATCGGCCGGCTCATCGCACCCTCGCCGGGCGTGCCGCCGCTCGCTGCCGAGGACTTCGTCGAAGTGCCCATCCGAGCGTGGCGCGATGTTCGCGGGTCGAAGCTCACCGCAACGGGTATGCTTCGTGCCGGTCTCGACCTCGTGCCGATCGCGTGGGACGTCCACAAGGCCCGCGTGGCGCAGGCTCAACGCCGCAGGTAGATGCTCACGATGGGGACACCGTCGTGGGTGACGACGAAGGCGGGTGCGACGGTGCCATAGGCGACCCAGATGGAGTGGTCGACCTCGTTCATGTGGAGCTCGTGGTGCACGAGCGAGATCTGTGCTTCGCCCGGGCTTCCTACGCCGCGGAGGTCTTTTCGGAGACGTTCTTCGGCGATCATCTGGGACCAGGACTGCCACGCGGTGTCGTGGATGAACACGGTGGCGTTGCGCGGCGCATGCGGCGCGAGCCAGGCGTTGGCGCTCTGGGAGGTGAAGCCCCAGAATTGACGGTTCAGTCCGAGGTCAGCGCCGCCCGCGGTGCCGCCTACCAGCGGGACGTACGACGACAGGCCAAACGGGTGCGAGTGTGCGGTCTCCGCGAGTGGGGGCAGGGCGCAGAGCAAGCCGAGCGCGGCGGTAGCGGGCAGGGCGCGGGCCACCGACAGCTTGGGGAATGTCTCGCCGAGCCGGCGCGCCACCCATGTGAAGCCCCGGCCGGCCAGCAGGCACATGAACGGATAGGCGGTCAGCCAGTGCTTGGTTCCGCCGAAGATCGGCGTCTTCGACGACAGCAGCCAAGGCGACAGCGACGCTGCGATGGCCAGCACCACGAGGATGTCGGTGTCGACCTGGGGTGCCGCGTCGGGACCGGAGGGCGAGACGGCGTGGCGATCGCGAAGCCAGGCCCGCAGCCGGATCCAGGCAAAATGCAGGCGATCGGCGAAGCCGACGGCGAACAACAGGAGCGTGATCGACGGCACGGTGGCCAGGATCATGATGGGCGCGTAGGCGCGTGGGGAAGGGTTGAGGAAGTAGTTCCGCCCCAGAAACTCCATGTTGTAGTACTCGTGGTGCAGGTGGAAGCTCGCGTACCAGCGAAAGCGGTCCCACGTGTCGTGCCAGAGCCAGGGCCAGAGCGCGACGAGCAGCGCGGGGCCCAGCGTGGCCATGGCGAGGATCGCGCCGGGGATCGCCCGGCGTGCAGTGCGATCGCCACGCACGGAACGAGCTGCGATCGTGAAGACCGCATGCGCCAACACCACTGTCGGCAGGATCCACGCATTGTGCTTGGTCTCGAGTGTCAGGCCGTAGACCAGGCCGGTCAGCAAGGGCCATAGCAACCCCCCACGCTGCGACGTTTTCCAGTACAGCAGCAGCGACAGCGTCCACATCGCCATGATGCCGACGTCGAAGCACGCGAGGTGGGCGTGGTAGAACACGCGTGGCATGAGGGCGAGCAGGACGGCTGCGAGCAGGCCTGCGGTGCGGCCGTAGGCTCTTGCGCCGAAGACGTGGGTGGTCCACAGCGCGAGGCCGGCCATCAGCATGCCTGGAAGGCGGAACGCCAGACTGGCCTGGGACACGAGCTTCCACTTCTCGTGCAACAGAAGCCAACAGATGCCGAAGAGGCTCTTGAGCAGCGCGGGGTGCTCGTGGTTCGACGCCCAGTACCGGTCCACGGTCGCGCGCTGCAGCGCCCTGGATCCGTCGTGCCAGAGCAAGTCGAACCAGCGGGCGTACTCGGTCGACGCCTGGAAGTAGAAGCCTTCGTCGCGGGCAAAGCCGAGGGTACGGGAGCTGAAGACGAGCCACACGACATAGACGGCGGCGAGGCCGAAGCCGATGAGGTGGTCCCAGGCCGGACGGGAAGGCTTCATGGTCGGGCCATCACCTCGTGTCCGCTTCGAAGCAGTACATCCGGCGCTCGGCGAACGTCGACCTGATCTCGATCGTCAGCTCGTCGGTCGAGCCCTGGAGGTCGGAGGTGTCGAACTGGAAACGGGACCATCCCTCGCCATCCTGGTGTGCGACGGTGCCGATGGTCTTGTCGCCGACACGGAAGCTGATTTCGATCGGCGCGCCCTGCCGGAGTCGCTCGGCCTCGACATACAGGCCATGGTGTCCGTGCAGGAGCTTGCCGAACCGGATGCTGGCGAAGCGCAGGCGGAGCGTGGCGCCGCTGCCCGGCGGCGGAGCGTAGATGCAGCGATGCGGGTAGTAGTCGAGGTCGGTGACGACGGTGACGGCGACGGGTCCGCCGCGCGAGCACGTGAACTTGTCCGCGGGGATCGCCGGGCCGAAGCCCAGGGGGCCGCTGCGGGGGCCGGTTTGCGTGAACGGGCAGGGTCGCTCGGAGCCGTCGGCGAGGGACGCTTCGACGACGGACAGGTCGTGAGGGCGCACGTGGTCGATGAGGTTGTCGACGATTTGCACGGGCGAGGGGTTGGCAAGCATGCGCAGGCGCACGGGGCCGACACGGCGCTCTTCGGTCAAGGTCCAGCCTGCGACTTCGGGACGGTGTCGTCCGCGGATGGATACCTCGAGCACGCGCGGGAATCGGGTGTAGTCCGGCGGCGCCATGCGATCGAGGGTGGCGAGCTGATCGCCGAAGTGCATGCGTCCGAGCGGCTCGGTCCAGCGCGGCGAAAACAGCAGGCCGTCGGCAGGCTGGAGCATGGTTCGCGCGACCTCCCGCGCCTGGTCCCACGCCTCGCCAGGCACGGCGGTGCGCACTTGCACCACGTGAGCGACGAGCTCCGCCAAGGCGACGACCGGAACGATGAGCGCAGCCCAGGTCTTCCACGACCGCGCCCAGGCGAAGGAGCGTGCTTCGGGCGCGGGCTGGTCGGGCGACGGGCCATCTCCCGGTGCGATCCAGGTGCCGTCTTGCTGCGGCGTACGTGGCTGCTCGACCATGGCGGGGGCGCAGCCTACCGCAGCGCGTGGTGTTCGCAACAGCCATCGGGTGGTGCATTCGGGACCGCGATCGCGTCGCATGGTGTAGACTCCGCGCGCATGCGGCGCTCATCGCGCATCCCGGCATCCATGTGGCTGTGTGTGCTCGCGGCGATCGCCGCGTCGATCCCCGCGTGGATCGTTCGCTTCCCGCCCATCGAGGACCTTCCCTATCACCTCGCCGCCATGCGGGTGATTCACAGCTTCGGGGATCCGGCCTTTGGCCTTCGGGACCACTACGTGCTGACGCTGGGACGCACGCAGTACCTCGGCTACTACGCGCTCGGGAGCCTGCTGTCCTATGTGTTGGGCGTGGTCGCGGCCAACGTGGTGCTGATGGCCGCGTACTTCGCGGGAACGGTGCTGGGGATGGCCGTCCTGCTGCGGACGCTCGGCAAGGATCCGCGCCTGAGCCTGCTTTCCGTGCCGCTGACCATGAACGTGATGGTGCTGCTCGGCCTGTTTCCCTTCCTGCTCGGCATCCCGTGGATGCTCTTCAGCCTCGCGCTGGCCGTACGGTACTTCGACGACCCGGATTGGAAGAAGGGCATTGGGCTCGCGGTGCTGGGTGTTGCGCTCTTCTACCTGCATGTCGTGCCCTTCGGCCTGTTCGCGATCGGCTTCCTCGCGCTGGTGCCCTGGAGGCGTCTGCGCGACTGGCCGGCGCTGCTGGCACCGGCGCTGCCCGGCTTCGCCGTCGCGTCGTGGTGGTTCGTGTTCACCGAAGCCGGCAAGCTCACCCGCCAGGTCGGATCCGAGCGGTCCGCCATCAACCTCGCCACATCGCTGTCGTCGGTCTATCGCTGGATGACGGATGTGTTCCCGGACGACACGGACGAGCGCACCTTCGTGGCGCTGCTGGCCGTGGCGCTGCTGACCGCGGCGATGGGGCAATCGTCGCGGGAGCGAGTACGACCGAGGGCCTGGCGCCTGGTCGCGTTGCCGCTGGTCTGTGCCTGGTTCTGGTTCACGACGCCGGAGGGGCGAGACTACATCTGGCCCCTTGCGCCGCGTTTTCCCATCCTGTTCGCGCTGACCGTGATACCGCTACTCCCGATGCCCGACGGTTGGAAGGGGCATTGGGCGACGATGGCGGCGATGGGGGTCGCCGCGTACAGCCTGTTCAACACGTCGGCGCATTTCATCCGCTTTCAGCAGCAGGAGGTGGGGGACTTCGAACAGGCGCTGGAGGTGATCCCGCCGCGGCAGAAGGTGGCGACGCTCATCTACGATCGCGGGTCGTCGTCGGTGAACTTCTCGCCGTTCCTGCACTTCGGCTCGTACTACCAGGTACGCAAGGGAGGCCTGGTGCAATTCTCCTTTGCGGGATATCCGCACTGGCCCTTCGACTACGCGCCGGGGAAAGCCCCGCCGCCTGGCGGACCGGCCCGGCGGCGGTGGGAATGGACACCGGAATCCGTACCCGTACGTGGCGAGCTATATCCCTACTATGACTATGTTCTGGTGAGGGGGCAGGGCTTCCACCCGCCGCCCGGCACCTTCCGTCAGGCCTTCGTCGGGTCGCGCTGGTCTGTCTGGCAGCGTGAGCCTTGACGCCGAGGCGCCGCGGCCGCGGGCCGCTCGGACCCGCGGCCATCCGTCCGCGCATCGTTGCATCCTTGGGCTGTGTGCCCGCTGGTTCCTCGTTTCTGGCGGAGCCCGGTGCGGCTGGCGCGGGGGTTTGGCTCGTCGCGTCGCTTCGTGCTAGGAGGTGGACCGCTCCTGACAGCCCGGAGACGAAAGCATGACGGATCAAGGGACCGCGACGAGCCACAGCCTGACCATCTCGGTGATCGCTCCATGTTTCAACGAGGAGTTCAACATCCCTGCGCTGGTCGAGCGGGTGCTGGGCGTGCTGGAGCGCGGTGAGCTGGCGGGGGAGCTGGTGCTGGTCGACGACGGCAGCACGGACGGCACGCGGCGGGTGATCGAGGAGTATGAGCGAAAATACCCGGGGGTGGTAGTCGGGCGCTTTCATGCGCGCAATGCGGGAATTGCTGCGGCGTGGAAGACCGGTGTGGCCGCCGCGCGAGGGGACTATGTGGTGGTGATCGATGCCGACCTCCAGTATCAGCCCGAAGACATCCTGCGGCTCTATCGCACGCTGATCGAGTCCAGCGTCGATGTCGTTCAGGGGTGGCGAAGCGCGGTCGGGCGGGAGCGCGATACCCGCTACCACCTGAGCCGCGGCCTGAACTTCCTGCTCAACCACAGCTTCGGGATGCGCTTGCACGACAACAAGAGCGGCTTCGTCATGTGTGCCCGAGAGGTCATGCAGGATCTGCTGTCGTACGAGGGCAGCTACCACTACTGGCAGTCGTTCATCATGGTGGCCGCCCATGCCAAGGGCTACTCGTACAAGGAGGTCGAAACCCTGTTCGAGCGTCGACGACAGGGCAAGTCCTTCCTCGACAAGGGCGCCTTGAGGGCCTCCGTCCTGTCTCTCGGCGATATCGCCAGCGGCCTGTACGAGTATCGACTCCAGCGTAGCGTTCCGGATGTCGCCACGCACTTCCTCAAGCGCTATCCGGTGCTCGATCGCACGCCCCGGCGGTCCGCCGTGCGCGAGATCGAGTGGCGCGCATACATGGCGGCGTTCGACAGCACACACTGGCTGATCACCCGCGACGTGGAACACTACTACGACACCCTGAACAAGACCCAGTGGTTGACGTTGTCCCAGGTGCGCGAGCTGCAGAACGAGAAGCTGAGGCGGCTCATCCGTCACGCCTACCGCAACGTGCCCTTCTATCGTGCTCGTATGCAGGAGGCCGGGGTTCACCCCGACGACATCCGCACGCAGGAAGACCTGCACAAGCTGCCGTTGTTGAGCAAAGACGACGTGCGCGCCCACATCTACTTCGATATCATGTCGGAGAACCACAACAAGAGTGAGATTCTGAAGATCACCACGAGCGGATCCACCGGCGAGCCCTTCGTTTGCTATGCAGACCGGCAGCAGCTCGAGTTCCGGTGGGCAGCCACGCTGCGATCCCAGGAATGGACCGGATATCGCTTCGGCGACCCGTGCGTGCGCCTTTGGCACCAGACCCTGGGCATGAGCCCGTCACAAATCCGCAAGGAGAAGGCCGACGCACTCTTCCTTCGACGCAAGTTCGTGCCGGTCTTCGAGATGCGCGAGGACATTCTGCCGGACATCGTGCGACAGGTGTCCGACTGGAAGCCCACGCTGGTGGATGGCTACGCCGAAGCGCTCAACCTCCTCGGCCAGTTCATCAAGGTACACGGAGGCCTGGAGCACCGGCCCCGCGGCGTGATGTCCAGCGCCCAGACGCTGCCCGACAACAGCCGCGCAATCATCGAAGAAGCGTTCGGCTGCCGGGTCTTCGACAAGTACGGCGGGCGCGAGTTCTCCGGCATCGCCTACGAATGCGAGGCCCACCAGGGCCATCACGTCGTCAGCGAAGGCTTCATCGTCGAGATCCTGCGCGACGGCCGCCCCGCCGCACCGGGAGAGGTCGGCGAGGTCGTCATCACCGACCTGAACAACTACTGCATGCCTTTCATCCGGTACCGCATCGGGGACCTGGCCGAAGCCGTCGACGACACCCAGCCATGCCCCTGCGGCCGAGGTCTGCCCCGCATCGGCCGGATCGAGGGACGGGTGCAGTCAATCATCCAGGGCACCGACGGACGATACCTGCCCGGCACGTTCTTCGCGCACTACCTCAAGGAGTACGACTATGCGTTCAAGCTGTACCAGGTCGTGCAGGAGGAGCCCGAGGCGATGATCTTCAAGGTGGTCAAGGGATCGCGCTACTCCGACGACGTGCTCCAAGAGGTCCTGGCGACGTTTCGCAAGTACCTGGGCAGCTCCATGAGAATTGACGTGCAGTTCGTCGACAACCTCGAGATGGTGCGCACGGGCAAGCGTCTCGCGAGCGTCTCCCGCCTCCAAGTCGACTTCCAGCGAAACGCCCCCACGAAGGTGCAACCCTGACCGCTTTCGGCAGCCCGCGCGTTGCCATATCAGCGACATCGGCAGGAAGATGGCGGGCTTGCAGCGACGCCGTGGGGGGCAGAACGCCCGGCGTTACGCTTCGCCGGGTTACGGTCGATTGCGCCTCGCGCGCAATCCAGGGCAAGGGCGGCGAAGCCGGACCAAAGCCTCCGGGTAGGTGGTACCGCAACCCATGCGGGTCAGCCGGCACGAGCACGGATTCGAAGGGGCGTGTGCCGAGCCTGTCGCATCGGTCCCGTGTCGCGGTACCATCGGGGTCATGACGCTGTCCGACGAACGATCCGTGAGCATCGCGTGCCCTCGTTGCGGCGGCACCGTGAAGGCGGGATCCAGCGTCTGGGCGTGCGCCGGATGCGACGCTTCTTTCCCCCTGCGAAATGGATGGATCGACTTCGAGCCGAGCCCGTCGGACCGCGGCGGATTCGCGCAGCGCTTCGTGCAATCGCCGGCCGTCACGGCTATCTATGAAGACCTGCTTCGCCCCGCGCTCACGCGGCTCGGGTCGGGCATCGGCTACGCGCACGAGCACGCCTTCCTCCAGCGGCACCTGTCGCCGGTCGACGGCCCTGTGCTCGATGTGGGCTCTGGGACCGGCCGATACGCTGATTGGCTCGCAAGCCGGTTTGGTGCGTCGCGGGTCATCGCCGTCGACATCAGCGCTGCCATGCTCGACCGCGCGGTGCAGGACGCCCGCCGGCGGGGATATGCCGATGTTCTGTTCCTTCGGGCCCCGGTGGTCGCTCTCCCGATTCGGCCTGGCAGTCTGGGCGGCGTGACCTGTCACGGCGCGTTGCACCTGGCTGCGGATCCGGAAGGCGCCGCGAAGGCCCTGGCCCGCGCCATGCGCCCCCGCGCGCCCTTGGTCTGCGTGGCCACGCTCGGATCAGGCCGGTGGCTCCAGGGCTCCGCTCGGCAGGCGATTCGCGGAGCATCGAGCATGACGTTCTTCGACGGCGACCGGCTCCTCGAAACCTTCAAACGGCATGGGCTGACGGTCACCGCGACGCACAGGGATCGCATGGTCATGATGATTGCGGCTCAAAATAGCGGCGATGGGTGTCAGTACGAGGCGCGACCATGATCCGCCGCGATCCCAGGGAGGCTACCGCTTGACTCAAGCTCGCGCCAGAAACCTCAGGCTCTGGCCCGCTCCCTGCGTCCCGGCGAAGTCGCGACGATGGCGGCTTGCCGGATCCCGCGTCTCGCGATGATGGGTTGCTACCGCGTCCAGTCGATGTCCCGGGCCCCTGTCCGCTTGCGCAGACACGCAGTGAACCTCGAGGGGTCTGCACACCTGGCGGAAGGCGGTTTCAGGGAGATCGACAGCAGTGCCCGCGACCCGTGTACTGCACTGCGAAGTTGGACGGCGGCGGGTTCACCATTGAACGGAGGGTGCCCCGATCGCCCGCGCAACTAGCTGAAATCGCGTCACGGAGACCTGGCCTGGGATGTGCTACATGTAGGGCACCACGTCGGACGCGGCCCAGCAGTATCGGGTCCCTGACGTCGGCATCTATCCAACGCCCACGAACGATTGCCCCCCTCCGTCGTGGGCGTTGTTCCTTTTGTGGGCCTGTTGTTCGTGGTTCCGCAAGCCATCCCGCGCACCGGTCCTCGGCGCGCGCAGGGACACCTACGGGCCACGATGCTAGGCGCTGAGTCGATACGACGCGCCGAGGTCCCACCCCATACCGTCGGGTTGGGGCTGCAACCGCACGCTCTCGATTGCGGCGCCGGCCACACGCAGATCGCCCACCACGCCCAGGCGCAGCGTGCGTGCGAGAACCCTGGGTGCGAAGGATGTGAGTCTGGGCGGCGTGCGGACGATGCTCGTTGCGCGTGCGGGGTCGTCTGCCGTGGCCAGCGCGAGGAGGGTGGCCACGCCCGGCGGGCCGATGGGACGCACCAGATCGACCATCAGGGCGAACGCGCCGGACCGGCGACGCCGATCGATTTCGGCGTCGGGCAGCACGCGGGGCGTGATTTCATGTCCCGGGGCGGAGAGGATGGAGGCGAGGGTTCGCGCGGTCTCGGCCAGGTGAGGGGACCGGGCAGGCGCTAGGATCTCGCAGGGACCGCCACCCCATGAGATAGGGGCGGCCTGCGCGGGATAGGATCCGAGCACGAGGCGCGCGAGGCGCGACGGCTCGATGCCGTCGAGCAGGCGCTGAGCGACGCCGGGGCCGCCCCACGCGCCTGCCTCGCTGCCGGTGCGCAACACGACCCACGCAACGGACCCGAAATCGAAGGGCACGGCGTCGGATCGCTGCTGGTAGTATCCCGCGCCGAGCCAGCCCACGTCGACCTGGCGCGCCTCGAACGCCCGCAAGGGCCCGGTGAGCTCGGAGGCTCGGATCAAGGTCACCTGGTCCAGGAAAGCGGGGCCGCGTGCGGCATAGCGGTTGCGCGTCAACACGAGGCGGTCCGGGGACGGCTCCGCTCGAAACGGTCCGGTGCCGTCGGGAGCGGCGGAGGTGGAAGACCGCGAGACCACGGCGAGCAGGGGCGACGCGAGCAAACGTGCCAGCTCCACCGGGTCCACGTCGCGAAAGACGGCGACACGGGGCTTGCCGCGGGCAACGACCGGCCTTGCGACGTTGCTGAGGAGCGCGCTGGCGCCGCGCGACCGAGCCCGCTCCACGCTCGCGACCAGATCCCGCGCGTCGAGGGCTCGACCCCTGGAGGTCCGCAGCCCTTCGCGCAAGGTCACGCGCACGTTGACGCCGTCAAGCGTGGGCGGAGACTGCGCGAGCGATGGGTAGGGCGTGCCGGACGAGTCCAGGCGGAATACCGTCTCGAACAGCGCCGATCCCACGATGGCGGCCATCGGGTCGCTCAGGTCGTGGGGATCGACCTGCGACGTGTCATGGGGCACCTGCAAGCTCAACGAGCCGCCCACGGGGTAGCGCCCCATGGCCGGGCTTTCCCCCGCCACGCACTGCAGCCCGATCGCGCAGCCCAGGCCGAGCAAGGTTCTTCGACGCATCATCGAATCAACCACAGCTCGGTCGAAGAGGCGACGATGATGGCCCGCATCCCGCCGCCCTCGGCCGGGCAAGCCGTGATGGCCGAGATACCCTGCGGGATCGGCCTGGACCACCGCTCCTGCACGCCTTGACGGCTCCAGGTGCGAACCACAAGCGCGTCCTGCGAAGCATTCAGCACGTTCCTGCTCGCCAGCAACTCCGGATCGCCATCGAGATCCAGATCCGCCAGGGCGATCTGCGCCCCCACGTTCGATACGCTCGCGGTCCGCCCCTGCGTGTCGCGCAACACGACGGTGGCGTCCGCCACTCGCCGAACCCCCATCACACCGTCGAGACGACCATCCGCACGCACGACGGCGGCCGCGGCGGAAGCGTCGAAGGTAAACGGCGCCTCGGCCCAGGACGGCACCTGAGCGTCGGACGTGCATGGGGAGAGGCGGTTGTCGAGCGTGCCCGCGTCGACGCTCACGCAAGCGGATCCGGACGGAAGCGGCACGGGAAATCCGCCAAGCTCGGCGCGCATTGCCAACGCGGCGTCGATGCGCACGGCCCTGGCCCGATCGGTGGAGCCGAGGTCGATCGAGCCCGGTTCCGGCGACGCGATCGACATCAACGGTTGGCGCCAGGGCACCGGTGCGATCGATGCGTAGGCGTCCCACGATGCCTTGCGCAGGGTGTCGAACTGCTTGTTGCGGAATCGGCCCACCCGCACGTTGCGGCGGGATGCCGCAACCACCTCGATCGCGCCGTCGTCGTCGATGTCGTCGCAGAGCAGGGCGAGCACCTCGGGTTCGGGCAAGGGCACGCGCAGGGTCTCCGTGGCGACCAGCGGTACCGGCACAAGGAAGGAGCGTATCTCGGCGTCGATTCGCGCGGACGCGTAGCCGTGGGCAATCGGCCCCGGTGACGGGTTGCGCGCCCGATCCCATACGTTGTGAGAGACCGGGTAGGCGTCCGCGGACAGGCGGATCTCGCCCTGCACGATCTGCACCTTCAGCAGCACGAGCGACGACGCAGACGCCGCTTCTGTTCTCGCGGTGTCCAAGGTTACCGGAGACCGCCCCGCGCGGACCTCGGGACCCAAGGCGCCCGCCAGCAACGACACCGCCTTGCTGACGAGCTCGGATCCGTGCTGTGCTGGAACGTCTGATTCGAGGGCGAGGGCCGCGACGATCGATCCGGCCGGCACAGGAGCCAGATCCCGCGCGAGGGATCGGACGGTGCGCATCAGGGATGAGCCGGCGGGTTGCGGGGCCGGAGCGGCGGTCGCACTGGACGATGCTGGAGGAACCGCGCCCGCGGGTTGCGCCGTAGACATGCCGCTGACGAGCGCGGCGATCGCGCAACAAGACGCGGAAAGCATCAGGGCGGATCCTGCGGGCCATCGACGGGGAAGGGCGCAACGTGCGGTCATGTTGCGCGCAACTGGAGCAAGTTTTCCGCACAGGTGCAAGCCATGTCAGACCGCGCGGCGTCCCGTGCGACGGCGTCGGGGCAAGGTCCAAGGTCGTCGCGGGCGCCCGTTCTGACGCGGCCAGGATCAGACGACGGCGCGGCTCGCACTGCTGCGTGCGAGCGCGCGATCGCCTGGGATCTGGCTGCGGTGGTCCGCTCCGCCCGGGTGGACCCGGGGCACGCCCAGCATCTCAGCTCCTGAACTCGTCCACCACGATCCCGTAGCGCTGCATCCACCGGTGGATCTGCATGCGCTCCTTGCCGAGCGCGCGCCCCACGGCGGCGACGTTGCCTCGGTGAATGGTCAGCAATCGGCGAAGCTCTTCCTCGGTGGGCGGAGCAGACCTGCGAGGCTGCGCCTGCTGCGTGGCTTGCGCGGCGGGCTGCGACGGATGGCCCGGCGGTGGGTGCGACGACAAGGCGTGCGGCGGTGACGTTTCGAAGGTCTGCCGGCGGCCGTAGGTCTGCATGTTCTCGCGGATGCTGTCGGGCAGCGTGCGTGGCTCGAGCACCGGGCTGTCGGTGATCGCCGCGGCCCGTTTGATGCACGATTCGAGCTCGCGCACGTTGTACGGCCAGTCGTAATGCACGAGCGCGAGCATGAACGCGAACGACGCTCTGAGACGCGCCGCGCCATGCCGCGCGAGAAGCGCCCGCGTGAGCAGGTAAATGTCTTCCTTCCGCTCCCGAAGCGGCGGCAGCACGATGCTGAACTCGTTGAGCCGCGCGAGCAGGTCGCCGCGAAAACGGCCCTCCTGGACCAGCCGCGCCAGATCGCGGTTCGTCGCGCTGACGAAACGCACGTCGACCCGCTGCGCGCTCGTCGCCCCGACCGGGTACACCTCGCGCGACTGGATCACACGCAGCAGCTTGGCCTGCGCTTCCATCGGCATGTCGCCGATCTCGTCGAGCAGCAGCGTGCCGCCGTCGGCCGCCGCGATCTGCCCCAGCTTGTCCCTGTCCGCCCCCGAGAACGCGCCTCGCTTGTAGCCGAATAGCTCGCTCTCGATGAGGTTCGCCGGGATCGCCGCGCAGTTGATCGCCACGAGCGGACCACTACGACCCGACAGGCGGTGCAGCTCCCGCGCCGCGACCTCCTTGCCGGTGCCGCTCTCGCCCATGATGATGACCGACAGCTCGACCGACGCGATCCGCTCGAGTTGCGCCCCGACCTTGTCGATCTGCACCCCGCCCACGAGCTCCGAGAGCCGCTCGGCGCGGCGCCGCGCTCCGCCGATCATGACGCCGTCGATGCGGAACGGCACGAACAGCTCGGCGCCCGACTCCACGAATTTGAAGATCGTGTCGCCGACCCGGATCTCCGCCAGATGCTCCAGCTCGGCCTCCGTCACGAACGCGCCATCGACGATGGTTCCGTTGCTCCCTCCGAGGTCGCGCAGCACCCAAACGCCGTCGCGATACTGCAGGATCGCATGCCGTCGCGACACGGCGCGCTCCGGCACGCAGATCGCGCAGGCCGGATCGCGCCCGATGTACACCTCCGGCGTCGTCATCGGATAGGCCGGCTGAAGATGCTCGTAGTCCTGCGAGTACAGCAGGACCAGCCCTGCCGACGTGCCGCCCCGCCGTGCGGAGTCGGGGCTCGACGGCACGCCGAACTGCTGCATCGACGCCGTGGTGGTCGTCATGGCGCGTTCATTCTAGGCGGGCCATCCCCGCACCGCTACAGCAAGATACGCCGCGTCGCGCACGGCCCTACGAAGGCAGGGAGCTATCATGAACACCGGTGTCACGCTGCAGGACACGATCGAGGTCGCCGCGGTCCAGCTCAACGCACAGGGCCACTGAAACGACGATGACGTTGGCGTGATGGGGGAGCGGCGTGCGCGCGACCGCGCGTGGCGCGACGATCGGGGGCGAGGGGCGAGAACGGCTTGGCAAGCCGACCTGCTGGGCGCACGATCGACGGCGAGGAGCTTCGTGACGTGGCGGGTCATGGGGCACATGGGCTTGCGCTACCCACGCACTCTGCTGCGCCTCCGCGTGCCTGCCCGGCTCCACGCGAGGCATCGGACGCTCACCGTGCGGCCGGGAAAGAGCTGCCGCGCGGCCAACGTATTCACCGCCGCGGTTCAGGTCCCCATTCCGGTTTGGTAATGTGCCACCGATCGCCCGGCGGCACCGATCACCTCACGGCGACAACCACCCTGTTCGGCGGTTGTTGTTCTTGCGCGTAGGCATGGCCGTGTGAGCCAGGCCGGGGCTCGGCGTCTGAACCGCCGTGATCGTTACGCCCCACATGCCGTCGCGAATGACATACATGACGCCATTGCCGTCGAGCAGGGGAGATATGTCCGTGCAAGGCGAGCCGAGATCGAGGGACCATTGCTCTTTCAGCTCCCACGAATTCGCGTGCAGCGAATACTCGTCCTCCTTCGAGTCGCACTTGAGCGTGTACAGGATTCCGTCGGCGCCAAGGACTGCCGGCCAACCCTCGAGATAGGCCGGGCCGCGGAGCCGTTCTCCTCCCGGCGCGTACACGCAAGAGCTGACACCCGTCCCGACCAGCCATTCATCTTGGAAGCCGATCAGCGTGAAAGCGCCTTGCTGTAGGTTCCAACGCTTGCGGCCGCAGAAGTCCAGCATGCACCGATCGGTGAACCGCTTCTCGGTGGGGTTCCAGGAGGCACCCGTGGGCCCGGAATACGCCACCGCACCGATGTCGACCGTCGTTCCGTCGATCCTGGGGAGTTCGGATACCGCTCCTGTCGTCGTGTAAGCCCTATCGTTCAGGAAGAAAGTGTCCCCAACCCCTGCGTAGGGGTTGAGAACCTCTCCATACGCTCCCAAACCGACCTGCCTCTCCCACACTACCGAGCCATCGGTCGAGTCGATCGCCTTGAGCTTGCCTTGCAGCTTGTGCACGAAAAGCAGGCCATCCGGGCTCAACAGAAGCTCGGAGGAGGAGGCTATGGTTTCGGTCTCCTCGCTGGACGGCGCCAGCGGCGTCTTCCACACCTGGTCTCCCGTCGGCGTGACGCGCCAGAGCAGCGTAGCGCCAAAGTAGAAGTCACCATCCGGATCTGCGGTGAGCCCCCCTCCCCTGATTGTGCTGAAGTCGCCGAGCGCGCCTGTTTGGTTTCCCTCGAGATCGAATATCGCCAGCAGGTTGGTGCAGATCATCGCGATGTGGCCGCCAGCAAGCACCGGCTCGTGGTGGAGGCCAGTGCATCCCGCGCTGCGTTTCCAGAGTACGCCAGGCGTCACGCCCGGGATGGACGGCGATGGCTGCGCGCCTGGATCCCGCGGGACATTCTCGATGCACCGCATCGGCTTGTCGGGAAGCACTACGTCGGGTTCGGCGTCCACACCTGCATCCGACGCTGGCGGAGTGCTCGAACGTGTCTCCGCCGTGGTGCACGCGACCTGCAGGATAACCAGCAGGGACACCGCTGCCACCAAGCAGGATTGCGTCATTCGCGACGAGATGGTGCAGGATTGCATGCGATGTCCCTCGCGGATTTTCGGTTCGTGGCAGGCCGCTGGGGCGTGGAGTACGCAGGACAGGTTTACGACGTAGTCGTCACACGGGGTCGTGCGGGCCTCGGGCGTTTCCACGAACGACATCGAGTCTGTGCCCGGCCAGCGGTCGAACGCGATCACTCGGTAGTTGTCGTGCGACGTCACCAGGGCCATCGTTTCATCAGCGCCGCCCCGCTGCTCGACCGTCTGGACGTGGGTCCGATCGCGAAGCGTGGAGAAGGACTTGACGCAACCGGCGCTGCAGAAACTGGGAGAGTCTTGCGATGTGTGGGTCTCGACCGTGGTGATGCGCAAGGTCGCGGCCCCCGAGGAACCCGCGTTGTGTGCTCGAACCACGACCGTCATCGTTTGGTCATGGCAAAATGAGGAGGGGATCTCGGCAAGCGACCCGAACCCGGTCACCCCGGCAGGCGGGTTCCGCAGTCGTCATTGCCGTCGACGAACGGCTGACCGGGCCGGTGGCGTCCTGGACATGGGGGACCGTGTCCGCGCCAGGGCTCGGGTTCACCGTTTGGATCCGCACTGTCGTCCGGCGCGGGATGTAGAGCTGCTGCACGGACCGCTTCGTTGGCGTAATCGTTTGTCCGCCTGCTGTCCCCGCGGCAGCGGTCCACGCCACCAGCAGCAGCGCAAGCGCCAATGGTCGCAAACGCACAGGCGCGAACATGTCCCGTGGTCATCCCGTTTCTCCTTTCTGTTCGCCAGTCGTCTGCTGCTTCAGCATCATGCAGCCCATCAAGCGAATGACCAGGCCGGCCGCGATCGTTCCGCCGTTACGTTTCCCGCTGTGGCGCTACCATGCCGTGCTGGCTTCAGGCGCGCCGTGGCGCAGGCACATCGCCCCCGCCGCCGTTGAGCCTGACGAAGGCGGACGCTGCTGTGCGTGCCGCGTCGGCCTAGCTACTGCCCGACGTTGACCGCGACGTCGACACTTCGAATTGCCGTCCATGTTGCGAGCTCGCCACTGGAACTGCGAGCTCGCCACTGGAACTGCGAACTCGCCACCAGAACTGCGAGCTCGCCACCAGAACTGCGAGCTCGCCACCAGAACTGCGAGCTCGCCGGTCAGCTCGGCAGCTTCACCGTCGCCAGCGCTCGCCCCAACGCCTGAAGCGTCTTCTCGTCCAGCGGGATGCTCCCCAACGACACCTGACCCCCGCGAAGGACCACCGTCACACCACGGAGCGCCGCCACTTTCGCGAGCGCCGCCCGAAGCGCTTTCTCCTGTTTCGACGATCGCTTGCTCGTCGCCCCCTCGGCGCGCAGGGCCCGTCGCGCCTTGCGAACATCGTCGATCGACGCATCCTTCGCGCGCTTTCGCACGGTGCCCGCCTTGCCCGCAGGGACCACGATGAACATCCGAGACAGGTCAATGGCGGCAGGACGGCGGGACGCTCCAGACCGCTCCTGGGCATAGAGTGCGAGCTCCTCGAGAAACGAGATGCCCTTGTCGGCCTCGTCCCGCGGTGTGAAGCAGGTTGCGACCAGGATGTTGCGCTTGACCGACCGCAGGGTCTCTCCCGGGAGCTCGCGGCGGATGAAGTCCGACTCGGTCGCATAGTCGCCGTGCCTCCAGAGCGGCGGATCGGCTTCGAGCACCTCTCGCACCTGCTCCCATAGTTCGTCGAACGACTGCGTCCCTTGGCCTCGCAGCTTTCGGATCGCCGCGAGCGCGGCGGCGAGCTTCTTCTTGCCAGCCGCTCCCGCTTGCGCGAGCTCTTTCGCGAGCTTCGCGGTGCGCTCCACCGACGCCGTCGTCACGCGCCCCGGTCGCTTCTTCGCGGTTGCCATGTCGCCAGAATCGCCGAGCCTGCCGTGCTCGGCAAGGCTGATCGGTTCCGGGAACGCACAGCGCAGACAAGCACCACGCCCGCCGGGGCCGCGTGAGCGAGAGACGCGACGAGGGTTGCAGCACGTGGGCGTGCGCGTGCGGGTGAGGAGTGTGGCGTGACACGTGGAGCGTGGAGCGTGGAGCGTGAGGCGCGTGAGCCGTGCGGTCGTCACCAGGCACGAGCCGACGCCGGGCGGGTGGGCATGCGAGCTCGGTTGGTGCAGGTGGGGGAGCGTCCGCGAGCAGCTTCGCCACGAAAACCCGGCCAGAACTTGCGGCGGACGGAACTAGCTCCCGCACGCGTTCAACAGTCGCGGTCCCGGCGCTCCGTTGCCCCAGGGTTACACCCTTCCATCCGTACCGCGCGCCGCGTACTCCCCCTGCTTCTCGGTCGGCAAGCGTTTACCCGCCCACCGGCAGCACGTTTCAGCCCGCTCCCACGTCTCGCAGTTCACCGGGTGATTCTGCCTGTCGCCCCGGTTCCCATTGCACGCCTCCGGCAACAGCCGCCGCTGGCCGTCGCTGATCCCGTTCCAATCGACCGTCGTCGGCGCCGGCTCACACCCTCCCGCGTTCACCTGGCGCCCTTGGCGCTTCGGTCGCGGCTCGGGTACAGCTCAGGCTGACCCACGCGAAGGAGGCAACAGCCCCAACTACCGCGATGAGCTTCCAGCTTCTCATAGCCGCTGATTGTCCCGCAGGCGGTTGATTCCGCTCGAGCGGGATTCCCCGATGGCTCCACCGGCAGCCGGATTTTGACGCAGCCCTCCTTCTTCGTCTGCCGGTCGATCCGTCGAAGCTGCCCCGGCTCTTGCGAGATGCGGGACTGGCCCGCACGATGGCGTGCGGCGCGATGTCGAGGCGTGCTTCGAAAACCCTAGGAACTGCGCGTCGAATGCGCCAGGATGCCGGTGTGAAGGTTCGTGACTTGAGGGCTTCGAGAGCGCGTGGCGATGCGTTTCCTGCGCGCAAGATACGCCGCCTCGCACCCTTGCGCGCACGGCCCCACGAAGGCAGGGAGCTGTCATGAACACCGGTATCACGCTGCAGGACTCGATCGAGGTCGCCGCGGTCCAGCTCAACGCACAGGATGACCTCGCGACCAACCTTTCGACCGCCCGGTCGCTGGTGCTCGACGCCGCACGACGCGGCGCCAGGTTGGTGGTTCTCCCCGAGAATCTCGCGTACATGGGCCACGAAGACGGCAAGCGCGCCGTGGCCCAGCCCCTCGAGCCCGGCCACGCCATCTTCGAGTCCCTCGCCATGGCCGCCACCGACGCCGACGCCTGGGTCATCGCAGGCGGCTTGCCCGAACAGTCCCACGAGCCGCGGCGCCCCTACAACACGTGCGCGGTGTTCGCGCCCGACGGCACCATCGCCGCCAAGTACCGCAAGATCCACCTGTTCGACGTGGACCTTCCCGACGGCACCCGCATCGCCGAGTCCGACGCGAACCTCGCCGGCGACGAACCCGTGGTCGTCGATGTCGACGGCTTCAAGGTAGGGTTGAGCATCTGCTACGACTTGCGGTTCCCCGAGCTGTATCGGCGGCTGATCGACATGGGCGCCGAGATCGTCGTCATCCCCGCCGCGTTCACGCTCACCACGGGCAAGGACCACTGGCACGTACTGGTCCGCGCCCGCGCCATCGAGAATCAGGTCTACGCGATCGCTCCCGGACAATGGGGACGTCACCCCAAGGGACGAACCACCTATGGCAAGTCCATCATCGTCGATCCCTGGGGCGAGGTGATCGCGCAGTGCTCGGAAGGCGAAGGTCTTTGCCGCGCCACCTTGCACCGCACCTACCTGGTCCAGGTGCGCACGTCGCTGCCCTCCCTCGCGCATCGACGGCTGCGGTGAGCGATCCGCTGGCAGCAGGCCGCTGCACGGCCTCGCGCTGCCCGGGCAGCAGTCGGGTGCTCCGCCGTGGTTCTAGCAGGTGCCTCGTCGTGCTCAAAGATGGACCGGTCGACGCATGCATGCTGCATCACGGCGCGCGGATGCTCGAGGCTGCGGCCGGTTCGGGATCCTGCGCCGTGTCGCAACCCCAGCAACGGCAAGTCGTCGAAGACCGTGCCGCAGCGCACGTTGGCGAGGTGGTCGCGTTGCCACAGGCGCCTCGCGCAACGGCGCTTCGCCTGGAACGTGTTCTCCGCCTGCGTGGCGTCCCGAACCGCGCGGCTTGCCTCGGGACGGAGCATGCACGCGGGCTTGCACCGCTCGCCAGCCGCGTCACGTCGGCACGAGCGGCGTGGCTCACCATCTCACGGCTGCGGCGCCTCTTCCTCGAAGGAGATGGCAAGGCGATCCTTGAGTGGCGTGGAGGCGCCGCCGACCTCGTGAGCCCTCGCGTGCACGAGCACCATGGCGCCGGATGAGTGCTCGATCGCATGGTTGCCGCTCACGTCGAACCGATAGCGGCCGAGGTACGCGAACACGCCGTATCCGTTTCCCGCGTAGCTCAGCTCCACGGCGATCTCGTGATCGCCCATCGGCACCAGTGCGGACCCGGTCGGGATTATCTCGCCCCGCGCCACATGCTCCACGGAAGCCGCGCACAGGACCAGGCCGTCGATGGTCACGCGGAAGCGATCGAGCCTGTAGGTTTGGGAGACGTCGTTCTCGATGAGGACGCGAATCGACTGGTTGCAGTCCGGGCATGCGCCCGGCGTAGACGACACGTAGGCGCTGCAGAGCTTGTCCGCGCCAGGCGCGACGGCGGGCGGAGCGTCGGGGCCGCAGCCCGCGCACGCCGCGGCCATCGGCAGCAGCCAGCCGGGGAGCAGTCGCGGGCGCTTGCATGCACGACGCATGGCAGCATCTTCGCCCTGCGGCTCCCGGACGACAACGGAGAACCATGGCCACATCCATGGCGATGTGGCAGGCGCCGGGCCGTCGCCATCCTGCGCGGAGATGGAAAACAGGCTGCCAGGCTTCCCGGTGAAGCCTTGTCGTGGGTGCGCCACGCTTGATCGACGAGGGTCTGCTACGCGCCGACCGTGATCTTGGTCCAGAGCAGGATCGCGATGACGAGGGCGAACAGCACGAGCGACTCGATCATGGCGAGGCCGAGGATCATGGCGGTCTGGATGCGGGGGGCCGCCCCCGGGTTGCGCGAGATGCCCTCGACCGCCGCGGACACCGAGCGGCCCTGGCCGGTGGTGCCACCAAGCGCGGCGATGCCGATGGCAAAGCCGGCGGCCGCTGCAGCCCAGGCGTAGACGTCATTCGCGTTCGTGGCGGCAGCCGCCGCCTGCTGCGCAAACGCAGAGGAGGAGATCAGCGCGACAATCGTTCCAGCGGCAGTGGCGAGAGCCAGCTTATTCTTCGACGACATCCAACATCGCTCCTTTCATTCTTCCCGGACGGTCACCTTCGTCTCCGAGCTGCCGTGCGGTTTCAGCTTCCCTTTGCTCGTTGTCGTTGCGTACCGCGGTCGCCCGCGGTGTTTCACTCCACAGTCGTTGTTGGCCGGCTACGCGTGCGCGTGGGCCTCCTGGCCGTGCCCATGGCTCTCATGCTCCTCGTGCTCCGTCGCGAGCGCGATGTAGATCGTCGACAGCAACGTGAACACGAGCGTTTGCACCAGGATCACGATCACGCCCAGGAACATGACCGGCACCGGCACGAAGACGGCGAACAGGCCGAGAAAGATGCTTGCCAGTAGGTGGTCCACCGCCATGTTCAGCATGAGACGAACCGCCAGCGTGATCGGCCGCACGCACGTCGAGATGATCTCGACGATCAGGATCAGGATGTTGAGGGGGATGCCGGCTGGTCCGAGCCACGGGCCACACAAGTGCTTGAGGTAGCCGATCCCGTTGGCCTTGAGGCCGTAGTAGTTGAACAGCAGGAACACCAGCAGCGAGCAGCCCAGCGTGATGTTCAAGCTGGAGGTCGCCGGCCCCAGCCCGGGAATCAGCGAGATCACATTGCCGAAGAACACGAAGCAGGCCGACGCTCCGATGATCGGGAAGTAGCGCTTCGCCCTCGTCGGTCCCATCACGTCGCGCACCATCTGGTAGAAATACCCGAGGAACGCCTCGAAGAACGTGCGAAGCGTGAGCTTATCTTCGGGCACCACCGCCTCGTCGAGCCGCGTGTACTTGGCGCGGGCGCGCAACCCTAGGATCACGACGAGCAGGATCACCAGCAACGCCGTGATCGGCGGCTCCCAAGAATGCCAGCTCGGCGCCGACTTCGTGATGATCCCGTGGCCGAACTTTTCGGCCAGCTCGGCACCGTTCGGCAACATGTGGATCAGGTACGTGAGAAATGTCGTGTGCTCAGGCATGTCCTCGATGACCCCGTTCTCACACCCCCTCGCCGCCCCGGTTCCCCAGGAACGTCGATAGCGTGATGCCCACGGGAAGAGCCCCGTAACCCACGATGAGCGGAAGCGCGTCGACCACGCCGTAGCGCAGCAACAAGCCCACGCCGACCAACAACCCTACGAACTTCAGCGCACCAACGACGCCCCACATCGCGCGGGACGATCCCGAGTCGGAAAGAAAGGCCTGCCCCAGCTTCTTGAACACCCACAGGTTCGCCGTCGCGATCGACGCGCCAGCCAATACCCCCAACGCTTCACGCCCATGAAACACGAGCAACGCCGTCATGGTCGCCACCAGACCGAACCCCGCCGTGGCCACCAAGGCCACCGTAACGTCCGAGCCGGACGATTGCGTCGCCCGCCCCCGGTCGTCGTCAGCGTTCGTCGTGGTTCCCATCACCATCTTCCCGATCCCGGCTGCTCCTGCGCGCTTGCTTGTCCTCTCGCTCCGTCTCCAACCGCATCCGCTCAGCCGCCTTCCACAGAAGGTTGAACCCGGCGGCAACTCCAACCAAAAACCCTGCGACCATCAGCCACGGGCGCGTCCCGAAGTGCTTGTCGCCCCAGTAGCCCGCAGCAAAACCGATGACGACAGCGAGTGCAAAGTCGAGACCCACGGTGGCGTAGGTGCCGACGCCTTGGAAGCGATGCATCAGCTCCTATCCGTTTCGGCGCGTGCGAACTAACACGGCCCTCATGGCGGGGTCAATCCGTGCGGCCTTCCAAGCGCATTCGAGACTGCGGCAATGGTGTTTCCCGCGTCGCCGGCCTCGCCCATCGGCGTCGTAACCAAACGAATATCCGGCTTATTTCGACATGATGTCAGACCCCGGTTTTCCGTGATATTGCCCTTGACCTGGCGCGGTTGCCCCGCCGCCCATGGCGCGACGCGACACGGTGCTGCCTCGCGGCACCCCCCCCTCCAAGGTGGACCGCCCCAGCGCCGTGCTCTAGATCGCCCCCCATGCCCGTAGCCGACCCGCGCGCTCGCCTCGAACGCAAGCTCTCCCGCGCGCTCGCACGCGCCGTCACGGGCTTCGACATGATCGCCCCAGGCGACCGCATCATGGTCGCCGTCTCCGGCGGCAAGGACAGCTACGTCCTGCTGCATCTGCTGCGCTCGCTCGCACGCCGCGCACCTGTCCCGTTCTCCCTCGTCGCCGTCCACCTCGACCAAGGCCAACCTGGTCACGACCCCACCCCCCTCGTCGACTTCATGCGCGCGCACGATGTCGAGTTTCATCTCGCTCACGACGACACCTACTCTGCCGTCCGTGCCACCGTGCCCGAAGGCAAGACGTACTGCTCCATGTGCTCGCGCCTTCGACGCGCCGTGCTCTACCGCCTCGCCACCGAGCTCGGCTGCTCGCGGATCGCACTCGGACATCATCGCGACGACATCATCGTCACGCTGATGCTCAACCTCGTTTTCTCCGGCCAGCTCAAGGCCATGCCGCCGAAGCTCCGGTCCGATGACGGCAGGCATGTCGTCATCCGCCCTCTGGTGTACTGCGCTGAGGAGGACATCGCGCGGCTCGCGGATCTGGTCGGCTTTCCCATCCTGCCGTGCCGTCTGTGCGGCTCCCAGCCCAATCAGCAGCGCCGTGCCGTCGATGCGCTCCTCGCCGATCTGGACTGCCGCCACCCCGGTGCTCGTGCGAACATGCTCGCAGCGCTGGCCAACGTCCGCCCGACCCACCTGCTCGACCCCGACCTCTGGAGGCGGCTTGGAATCCATGTCGCCGAAGACGACGAGAACGACGATCCGGAACCGATGAAACCGCAACGCCTGGTGCGATCGTGACCGCAACGACGCAGCCTCAACCGACGCGCAGGAGCCAGATCCTCGGCCACCTGTTCGGTGCAAGCCAGATCCTGATCCCGGGAGCGTACGCGTGGGCCGTGTCCGTCGTCCCTGCCGCAACGAACGTCACCGCCGGCGCGTGGAGCCGCATCACGGCGCTGCTTGCGTTCTCCTGCCTCGTGTTCGGAACCTTCCTCCACAAGGATCGCCCGCGTCTCGGCTACGCGCTGGGGATCTGGGGCCTGCTGGCGTGTTCCACCATCACATGGCTGGCGAATGCCGAGGCCATCCGTGTCGACCGGCTCGATCCCCTTCGCGCCGCAGCCGCCACGATCGGTTGGCTCCTGTTCTCGCTCGGCTGGGGCACCCCGTGGCGGTCCGGCGTTCATCCCGAGGACAATCCGCGCGCGCAACTCCACCCCAGGCTCGAACCCAGACAGCCCGCCACCATCCGCACGCCCCTCATCGTTGCCGTCGGTGCCGCGGGAGCCTCCGCGTGCTTGCTGCTCGCCTGGCGCGCCACCGAGCCGGACCGCGCGTTGATGATGCACGGCGTCGCGCTCGGATGCGCCGTGTCCATCGTCTCGACCAGCGCATCCCTCGCCATCGCCCAGGGCCGACGACGCACTGAGCTGCCAGCTCGCCAGCGCATCGCATTTGCCCTGCCGTGGCTCCTGGCGCTCGTCGCCCTCGTGGTCATCGCCCTTGCGTGGTTGCTGGCCCGTTGATCAGCGCTCGCCGAAACGCACGCACAGGTCGTCTCCAGGTCGACGCCGAAGCAGCGGCGGCGCATGCCCAGCGCGTCCTGTCCCGGCGACGAACAGCTCCTCGCTCTCGCCCTCCAACCCGCAGTACCGCGCCTCGACCCGTCGCATCGGCACGTCGCTCGCGATCTCCACCAGCGCAAGAGCAAGCGCCTCTTCGCCGGCCGTTCCCAGACGCACGACGATCTCGCGAGTACCGTCGGCGAGCTGTCCGCCCAGCTCGTGAACCGCCCGCAGACGGAGCGTCGCGCGACCCGTCTCGTGCTGTGCGGCGGCGATCGCGCTGGCCGTCAAGTGCACCACATGCCCTCCCATCGAAGACCTGCCGAGCACGACCGCCGCCCACGCCGGCGCTCTCGGAGCCCACTCGTGGGCAAGCGCGGCTCCCGACACTTCGATCGGCGCGACGAGATACCCAGGCGGCGTCGGCAGGAGCTGCGCGTCCAGCGCCGTCGGCGCACCGGGTGCACCGTAACCCACGTGCACGTCGAGATCCTCGCACGGGTCGGGCGCCCTCGGGATCGTCAGGTCGGTCGTCACCAGCGCGCGTGATCCCCGGACATCGATACGAACGCGCCCCACGGCCATCGGACGCGGGACATGCGTCGGACGGGCACGCTCGGCGTGCGCGCCCCGCGCAGGAGCCCGCGCCGCTGCATGCCACGGCGAAGCGGCGCACAACGCCAACGCCAACCATGCACCGCGTCTCATACGAACGGCTCCCCCAGGCATCGAAGCGCGGCCTTCGCTCCTTCCCGTGCCCGGTCCACGGTGATGCGTGGCCGCGTCGCCAGGTCGACCTCGCGCAGCTTCGCTTGTCCCCGCGGGTTGTCGAACCAGTCTTCGTCGAACCGGTTCACGAGCGTCTCGCGCTCCAGCGCGGCTTCGATCGCGCCGCCGAGCAAAGCCGCGGCTCGCGGATCGTAGCGTGGCAGCAGCCCGGCAAGCTCCGCGGGCATCGACGAGCACAGCGCGCGCGACACCCAGGTCGCGTGAGCTTCCCGCGCGGCCGCTTCGGTCCTGCGCGATGCCACCACGGTTTTTGCAGCGGCCAGCCGCAAGCCGACGAGCAAGCACCGGGCGATGGATCTTCGCTGCGACAGGCAGGACGCAGCGCCCAGGTTCAGGTGCCGGCGGAGGAACGCTTCGCTCGCAAGCAGCGAGGCGAACAGCGCGCCGTAGGACGCGGCCGCGGGGTCGAAGGGTTGCTGGGCGATGCAGAACATCGGGCTCATCGCTCGCGCGGCGGCGCGCTGCAGCGACGCCCCGAAGCGGGCCAAGGCGCGCACGAATGACGCCCCATTTCTGGCGCTGGGCAGGGTTCCCGGGGAAACCCTCAGCCCGCGCAGCAACGGCTCCCCGAATAGCTCCTGCAGCCAGCGATTCGTCAGCCGTGCCGGCCAACCTTCCACGGCATCCCCCGCGGCTCCCGACGCCAGCGCATCCTGCCAAGCCGCGCGCTTTCCCAACACGTCACATGCCAAATCCTCCGTCTCCGACAGCACGATCTGCGCGACTTGCTCCGCCTCCACGCCGTCGGCGAACGGTTCCTCGATCGAGGAAGCACTTCCTATCCCGAGCTGGTTCGCGGCCTCGTGCCGCCGTGCAAGCCACCACAGGGCGTTCGACGACGCGTCATCCGCCAGCCACACGACCGCGTCCGCGGCGACGGCGCGGCGTTCCGCGTCGGGATGGAACGCGGCCTCCAGGCCCAGGTCCCGCAGGCTCCATGGCTGCTTGCCGAGCCGCTGCACCACATGCTCCGGCGTGCGCCGGGCCGCCTCGAAGTCGAGCAGATCCTCCATCGTCACGCGCTCGATGGTCAGCACCGCGATCCATCGCGCCAGCTCATCTCGCCCAGGCAGCGTCGCGGGCATCCGCTGCACCGCCTGAAACGCTGCCCGGGTCGAGATGCCTCGCATGCCCACGAATGGATCCTGCTCCCTCGCGCGGGATGGATCCTCTCGCAGCACATGCCGCCAGCGCACGACACGCTGCACGGCTTCATCGATCTGGCTGTCGACACGCGCAGGATCCCCGAAGTCCATGGCGCAATGCATGGCATGGCTCGTGCGGGGCCGCCAGCGTCCGGAAAGGTCGGCCGATTTTCCAACCTTGACGACCGCCTCGATCCACGCTGGATCCCGCGAGCTGGACACGACCGGCCCCTGGCGTCACATTCGCCACGATCGATTGGCCGCCTGCTCATGCCCCGGCGGCCGCACCAACAACGCCGTGCACAAGGGCCAACCATGAGCCACATCGACGAAGAGCTTGCCAAGACCCTGCAGGACGGAGAGGAAGGCGACGCACCTGCCGTGTCTCATCCTGCCGCATCTCATCCTGCTGCCAAGGCCGCCTTGCCTGACCACGAAGGCCGCAAGCGCAACCTGGTCCTGCTCGGCGTGCTGGTGGCCATCGCCGCGGCCATCGGCGCGCTCGTCCTGTTCAGCTTTCAGGACGCCGCCGTCTATGCCAAGTCCGTCGACCAGCTCGTCGCCTCCAAGGATCAGCTCGTCGGCCGCCGCGTTCGTGTCGAGGGTGTCCTCGTTCACGGCTCGTTGCTCAAGCGCGACAGCCCCTGCGAGTACCGGTTCAAGCTGCAGAACAACGGCGCCACCATCGACGTCCGCTACCCGCAATGCGTCGTCCCCGACACGTTCCGCGATCGCCCCGAGACCGACGTCGGCGTCACCGCCGAGGGCGAGCTGGCTCGCGACGGCTCCTTCGAAGCGACGCAGATCATGGCGAAGTGCCCGTCCAAGTACGAAGAGCGCAACGGCAAGATGGTCCCCGTGGGCACCGTCGAGGCTTCTCGCTGACGCGGTCACCCGTCCTGCAAGCTCGAGTGGGATCGAACGCGAACCACCGGGTTCTTGGCATGATCACCTCAACGGCAGCCATCATCCCTGCGTACGATGCGGAGCCCACCATCGGCGAGGTGGTTCGATCGCTCGCCGCATGCTGGCGCAATGATGGACACACCAACCCCATCCTGGTGGTGGACGATGGCTCGCGCGACGACACCGGCCGCCTCGCGCGTCGGGCCGGTGCGGATGTCATCCGGCACGCCGTCAACAGGGGAAAGGGCGCAGCCCTGCGCGCGGGCATGCGCGCAGCCCTGGAGCGCGGCTTCGAGTGCGCCGTCACCGTGGACGCCGACGGGCAGCATCCGGCCGAGGAAGCCGCACGCCTCGCCGCGCTCGACGCCGACCCTCGCGCCCTGGTGCTGGGCGTGCGCGACCTGATCTCCGCCGGCGCGCCGAACGCCAACATCGCGTCGAACCGCATCTCCAACTTCTGGATGTCAATCTTCGCGGGCCGTCCGCTGGCAGACACCCAGTGCGGCTTGCGGCGCTACCCCCTACGCGAAACGCTGGCGCTGGACCCGCATGACGACGGCTACGCTTTCGAGGCGGAGGTGATCCTGCTAGCGATCCGCGCCGGCCTGCCCGTGGTACAGGTGCCCGTGCGGGTCCTCTACGGCGACCAGCGGTCAACCCATTTTCACGTCGTCAAGGATCCTGCCCGCATCGTCGTGCGCGTGCTCCGCACCCTCGCGAGATGACAGGGCGCATCCCTCGCTTCACAATGCCATGCAGGATCCGCAGGTGCCCAACCATGATCGCCCCGAAGCTTCCGCGTCGGTCTCTGCTGTTGCTCCCCGCAGCGCTGCTCCACACGCCCGTGGCACATGCCGCTGACCTGCTCGATCGCATCGTGCAAGCCCGCAGCACCGTGCGAACCCTTCGCGCAAGGTTCACGCAAGATCGCACCATTGGGCTGCTGGCATCGTCGGTGTCGAGCCGCGGCGAGCTCATCCTGGTCCGTCCCGATCGGTTGCGCTGGCACCTGGACCCGCCCGACGAGATCACCTGGTGGGTGTCTCGCAACACCTTGTCCTACGCGTCTTCGACCTCTCGCGGCACGGTCACGCGTGAGGCTGCCGGCTCGATGGCCGCCCTGCTCGACGACCTGCTTGCGGTCATCGGCGGTGATGTTGGCCTTCTGCAAGCGCGCTACCGGATCAGCGTCCGCCGCGATCCCGACGACGCGGCGGTGGTGTCGGCCGTGCCCGTCGATCCCGACGTGGCTCGCAGAGCACGGCTCATCGCGCTCGTGCTGGCGCCGGACCTCGTTCGCCCGCGGCAGATCGTTCTCGAAGAAACCGCGGAAGACCGCTCCGTGATTCGCTTCTCCGATGTCCGCATCAACGAACCGGTGGACCCGGCGATCATGCGCCCGTGACCGTTCAGCTCGGCGGCCTCCACGTCTGCGTGGCGTCCTCCGACACCAGCGTTTCGAACGATGTCGTGCAGTCGTTGCCCTTGCACTTCTCCCGGGCAAACACGGCGACCATGCGCTTGTCCATGCCGATCAGGCGCACGCCCGAGATGACCGATCCGTCGTCCCCCGCTTCCGCCAGCATCACCGGCGCACGAAACTCCGTGCCCCAGTTCGTGCTTGTCACCGCCAAGACGAACCCTTCCGCCACCCAGGCGACGCTCACCGCGCCTGGGACCACGCCAGTGCTCACGGTCTTGTTGTACTCGTCGATGTGCGTGCCCGCGGTCGACGCGACCTTTGCGCCTTCGATCTCACCGAGGCGGATGGTGAGAACGGAGGCGAAGATGCGGTCCTTGAGGAAGGGCAGGGCGATGATCGCGGCGCCCATGCCGCAGCCCACGTGCGATCCTTCGTCGGCCAGCGCGGTCATTTGCACCAGCTCGAGCATTCCCGGCTTCATCGCCATCAGGATCGTTCCGCCCTCGGTCAGACCGTAGGTCGTGCCGTCTGCCGCGATGCACCCGAACCAGGTCGGCCCGCGGAACGCCGGGTTCGCCGGCTTGGGCGCTCGCGCGGGCACCAGCACGCCCAGCTCCTCGCCAGGCGCGGGGACCGGCCCCAGCATCACGTCCAACGCCGGAATGCCTCCCTTGCCCACGAGCATCTGCGGGCTGCTGCCACCGATCAGCCCGCCCAGCCCATAGTCGGGCAGCTCCCGGACCTGAATCTCCCGCACGCTTCCCGACAGCGACGAGTACAGAATCCCGTCGACTCGCTCGTGATCCTCGTCGAGGCCGAGCGACTCGCGGGCCTTGTCCCGCGATGCCTTCAGCATCATCTCGACCTGAGTCGCCGGGTCCGCGAAGTTCTTCTCCCACTGCTTGCGCTGGTCCTCGATCGCTTTCTTCTTCTCCTTGCTCACCTCACCCACGCGCCAGACCGGCATCGCCGCCACGCCGTTGGCGAGAATCACCGCCTCCCGCTCGCCCCCTGGCGCACGCTTCCACTCGTCGGGCGGATCGGGCAGCAACGTCGGCTCCGGAAGCTCCTTCGAACCCTCCGCGATCTTGCCCACCCCGACCGCCACCTTCCCGCCGTCTTCGTACGACGCCACGTACCACCGCTCCTTGTTGGGCGCGTTGATGGTGCGCAGGTCCACGTTCTTCTTGCCGACCAGAGTCTTGATCCCGACCGCCGACCCCCATGTGTTGCCCGCGTCGTCGGTCCACGCGATCAGCGATTGATCCTTGTCGCTCCGTGCGAACAGCGTCAGGCGCGAGGCGTCGCCGGGAACGAGGCTCCAATCTTTCGGGTCCACCTTGCCCTGCACCGTGAACAGGGGCTTCGAGGCAGGTGGCCGGGGGACCGACTGCCGCGTCTCACGAAGATGTCGGGCGGCCGCCGCTTTCACCTCGCTCTCCGACGCCCCGTCCTTCGCGTAGATCTGGACCGCCGCCTCGTAGACGTCGAACGCGAGGTCGCCCAGCTTGAGCAGGGGATGATTCGGGTCGCGCTTGCGGAGCACCTTGTCCGTGGGCGTGGTGAACGGAACCTGGCCGAGCTGTTCCAGCGCGTCGCTGACCGACGCTCCAAGCGGCTTGCCCTCACGCCCCGTGCTCGACGCGGACCCGAACCAGACGCTCCGGTACGCGGTGTACTTTTCCTTGACGGCGTTGAACGCCAGCTCGCAATCGCCGGTCATCGCCACGTCGGGCAGCTCCGCCACCAGCCTTCGATGGAAGCCGACCCGAGCCGATGCGCGCGTGAGCTGCGCGTCGTCTCCGGCAGCGCATCGCACCAGGTCCGCCGAAGCGCTGACGAGGTCCGCGGCGCGATCGCGTGCGTGGGCGGCGGACACCCGCCAGACGATCACGAACGCTACGAGCAGCGCTGCGACGGCACCGGCGCTGATAATGATGATTCGACGTTTCGAGTCCATGTTGTTGGAACCTGGGTTGGAAGCCTGCGCGCATCACATAGCCGAAGGTGCGGTCCGTCAAGTCGGGCTTTCGCGGTGCCAACCTCGCGGCCAATCTTCCGCATGGCTGGATCACCTGCGCTGCCGTCTCACGCCGTTTCTGGCTAGGATCCCTCCGCACTCGGAGCCATGTCTTCGTCGCGTTCCCGAATCCCCATCGTCACGCTCGGGGCGGCGTCCGCCATCGCGCAGACCCTCGTCGTTCGCGAGGCGCTTGCAACCCTCGGCGGCAACGAGGCCGTCATCGCGACCGTGTTCGGTGCCTGGCTTCTGCTGACCGCCCTGGGCGCCCAGGCCGGACGCCTTCACGGCGTTGTCAGCCACCGCACGATCGCCTTCGGCTTCTTGCTGTACGCGGTCTCCCTGCCCCTCACCCTGGTCGCCGCGCGTGGCGCCGTCGTGCTCGCACCAGCCGGCGTCGACCCGGGATGGTCCACCATCGCACCGGCGTCGGCAGCCATTCTCGCTCCCAGTTGCTTGCTGTCCGGCTGGCTCTACGCGGGGCTGACCCGCATGCCGCCCCGGGAATCGTCGCCGGATCTTGGTGGCGAAGCCGTGCTGGCCGCGCGAGCCTACGCGCTCGATACGATCGGATCGGCGGCCGCCGGAGTCGCTCTCGCGCTGCTCCTCCTCGACCACATGCTCCCCTTCGCGATCATGGGCGTCGCCACCACTCTCGCGCTGGTCGGCGCGGCCGCCCTGCTCGCAGGCGTGTCCCGGATCCTCGCCGCATCGTCCGCCGTCTTCGCTCTGCTCGCGTCGAACCTGCTTCCCCTCGACCTCGCCACCCTGCCCTGGCAGGTCTCCGGCCAACACGTCCTTGGCTTGTCCATGAGCCCACGCGGCGCGCTCGTCGTTGCCGAGCGTGACGGACAGACGCAGCTTCTTTTGCACCGATCCGCGATCATGACCGCGGCGCCTTCGCCCGCTTCGGAGCAGATCGCGCTGCTGTCGGCGTCTCTCGTCGATGCTCCGCGCGATGTGCTGATCGTCGGCGTGGCGCCGGCGTTCGCGCTTCGATCGCTGCGATCGATGGGAGCGACGCGGATCGACGAGGTCGTCGGCGATCCTCGAATCGCAGATCAAGTGCGCATCCATGCGCCCGACGCAGCCGACCCTGGCGTGACCGTCGTCGGACAAGACGAGCGCGCTTTCGTCCGGGCGCTGCCGCCGGAAGCCTACGACCTCGCGATGATCTGCGCACCACCGCCAACGTCGATCGCCATGGCGAGGCTGTACTCGAAGGAGCTCTATGCAGGCCTGAAGCGCGCGATTCGCCCGTCGGGTGTGGTCGTCGTCACCATGCCCGCCCATGCGTCGTACGCCAGCCCGGAGCAGAGGATGCTCCACTCGGCCGTGGCCGCGACGCTGCGCAGCGAGTTTCCCGAAGTTCTCGCGCTGCCTGCGGACGTCACGCTGTATGTCGCGTCGAGCCAGCTTCCGGATCGCAGCACGGTGGCGTCGGTGATCGCCGCGCGGCTGCCGCCGGCTGCCGTGCAATCCACGCTGGTCACGCCCGACTGGGTGAGAACCACGCTCACACCTGAGCGTGTCGCGGACGCTGCTCGGTGGAGCGCAGCCGTGATTCCGCCAAGCACCGATCGCAATCCCGTCGTCTTTCGGGCCGCGCTCGACGTCGCCCTGTCGCAGATCGGTGATGGGGACACAAGAGCGTTGGGCGCCATCGCGGGCGGTGTGCTGCTTCTGGCGCTGGCCTGGGCGCGCCCTCGCGTTCGCCCCGTTACGTTCGCCGTGGGGACGACTGGCTTTGCCGGGCTCGCGCTGCAGCTCTTGCTCATGATCGTCTACCAGGCTGCCGTGGGGGCGCTGTATCGCGACGTCGCGCTGATCAGCGCGGTGTTCATGGGCTGCACGGGGCTGGGCGCCTGGTGCCTGTCGTCCGTATCCTTCTCCAGGTGGAAGCTCGTGGCGGCGGACGCCGTCCAGGCCGGCGCGGCGCTCGCCGTTTTCGCGTCCATCGGAGCGATGCTCACGAGCGAAGCATGGGTCGCTCGCGGGATGGTCGCTTGCGCGGCCGCTGTCGTCGGTGCGGCGACCGGATCGCAGATCGCCTTTGCCTCGCGTGCGCCGGGTGCGTTTCCACACACCACCGGGGCTGCCGTGTTCGGCGCAGACCTCGCCGGCGCCGCGGTGGCTGCCGTCGCGATTCAGGCGTTCGTGGTGCCAGCCCTTGGTCTCGGCGGCACCGCGATCCTGATCGCCACCGTCAAGCTGATGAGCACGATCGCTCTCGCCTTGCCTCCCGCGCGGGAGTCGAGCCCGGCCTCTCGTGGTGCGCTGCCCCTCGCTGCCTTCGCTTGCGTCGTCTTCGCCGCGACCATCCAGGCGACTGGCAACACCCTGTACGCCTGGACATCGTCCACCGCGTTCTCCCTGATCGTCGCCGCAACGATCGCCATCGAGCTCGCGGCGGGGTTACAGCCCTTGTCCTGGCGTGAGCGGATGCTCGCCGCGGAACGCTCGTTGCGGACTGTCTCGCGACGCGTCGGGATCTCACCGCTGCGTCTCGCGAGCTTCCTGGTCTTGCTTCCGGTCGCTGCGCTGCCGATCGCCCGATGCTACTTCCGCATCCCGTACTTGTTCTGCCACTCGTGCCCCCGGCCGTGCACGTTCGGTCTGGTCAGGCCGTACGTCGTAGCCGGCGCGCTCCTGTGCAACGTGGGTGACCATCGGTTCTGCGAGCGTGTGTGCCCGCTCGGCTATGTGCAGCGATCGGTCGGACGCATGAGAGGGCGCCCAGGTTTGCGGATCGGACGTGCAGGGACCGTCGTGCGGCTTGCGACCCTCGTTGCCGTCGCGGTGGTCTACTTCGCCGTGCGTGGGGTGAGCAGGGCCACGGCGGAGGCGGACGGCGTGTTCGCGTGGGCCTTCGCTGGCGGCTACGTGGCTTCCGCCGCCACGCTGGCGGCGGCGTCGCTGATCGTCGCGGCGTCGTTCGTCGTGAGGCGCCCGTTCTGCGAGGCGGTTTGCCCGATCGGGGCTGCGAGCGATCTCGTTGCCCGCGCGGAGCGGCGCTGGATCAATCGTTCGCGCGCCTAGCGGCGATCGCGATGCTGGCGCATGCGGCCGCGACGCGGGACAATCGCCCTGGAAGGCCTCCGATGAGCGGTCGTCGTCGGTTCCTCAAGCAGAGCGCGTCGGTGCTTGGTCTCGGCTGGATCGGGATCGAGGGGGCGGGCGAGCTCGTGTTCGGAACGCCCGACCGCGTGCCGGGAACGGGTTTCCGGGGCGACGCGCCGTCGAGGCTCGACGCATTCAGCAGGCCGGCGGCATTCTTCGACGTGTCCGGGACCTCGGTGACCTGCCGTCTGTGTCCCCACGAGTGCGTCCTCGGCAACGACGATCGCGGATTCTGCAGGGCGCGCGTGGTCAAGGATGGATCGCTGTTCACCGTGGCGTACGGCAATCTGTGCGCGCTGAATGTGGATCCGATCGAGAAGAAGCCGCTATACCACTTTCTGCCGGAGACCAGCGTCGTGTCGATCGCGATGGGAGGCTGCAATCTGCGCTGTCCCAACTGCCAGAACTGGGAAATCTCGCAGGCCAGGCCGGGTGATGTGAAGCGATACGAGGTGCTTCCTGAGCAGCTCGTGCAGCTCACGCGCGACCGCGGCGTGCCTTGCATCGCGTACACGTACACGGAGCCGCTGATCTACTACGAGTACGTGCGTGACACGGCGGCACGAGCGCGGGCTCACGGCATCCGCAACGTGCTCGTGACCGCGGGCTACATCAACGAGAAGCCTCTTCGCGAGCTGTGCAGCGTGATCGATGCGGTCTCGCTCGACGTCAAGGCGTTCACGGACGACTTCTATCGCAGGGTGTCGGGCGCGAGGCGGGGTCCGGTGCTGCGTGCGCTGGAGGTGCTTCGCGAGGAGGGCGTCTGGATCGAGGTCAGCTTTCTGATGGTCACGGACCTGAGCGATGACCCGGAACAGGTGGGACGCTTCGCGTCGTGGGTCGCGAGAGAGCTGGGGGAAGGGACGCCGCTGCACGTTCTGCGCTTTCATCCGCAGCACAAGCTCACGCACCTGCCACCCACGCCCATCGCGGCGATGCACGAGGCGAGGCGCCGCGCACGCGAGGCGGGACTGCAGTTCGTCTACCTCGGCAACGTTCCCGGCGACGAAGCTGGGCGGACGACGTGCCCGCATGATGGGACGGTGCTCGTAGAGCGTCATGGGTACAAGGTCGTGAGCAACCGGTTGAAGGATGGCGCGTGTCCGACGTGCGGCAGGCGCTTGCCTGGGGTTTTCGATGTGCGCGGGGGCTGAAACCATGCGACTGGCCGTGTGTTCGTACGGGGCGTGCCTGGCCGCTGCGTTGTGGTGGGCGGGATGCAGCAGGCACGAGGGCCGCGGCGAGTCCGCAGGCCGTGACTCGCAGGCGGATTCCGGCTACGTTGAGGGGGTGGCGATCGACGACTTCGTGCTGTCGGTGGAAGAGAAGCGGGCCTTGCTGGCGCTGGCTCGGGCGAGCGTGGAAACCTTCGTGCGAACGGGGCGCGTGATCGACGCGCCTGGGGATCTTGCGAAGCAGCATCCCATCCTCGCCAAGGACCGCGCATGCTTCGTCACGCTCAAAGTGCGGGGTGAGCTTCGTGGCTGCATCGGGAGCCTCGAGCCGCGACGTTCGCTCATCGACGACGTTCGGTTCAACGCGGTGTCGGCGGCCGTGCACGACACGCGGTTCTCGCCGGTGACGGAGAGCGAGCTTTCGACGTTGTCGTACGAGCTGTCCATCCTGGACTTACCGAAGCCGCTGACGGGCGTGGGAGCCGACGATCTGCCGGCGTACCTGGCCCGCAACCGGCCGGGGCTGATCATCGAGTACATGGGGAGGCGATCGACGTTTCTTCCGAGCGTGTGGGAGGATCTGCCGGACCCGCAAGACTTCCTCGCGCGGCTGTGCCGCAAGCAGGGATCACCATCGAATTGCTGGCGCGATCCGGCTGCCAGGCTGAGCACGTACGGATCGATTCACTTCTCGGATGCGGATTTTCGTTGAGCCCGCCGGTGGTCGCAGCGACACGATCGATGCTCTCGCCATGGGCGGTCGATGCGATTATTCTGTGCGTTCAGCGTGAACGACGATCGGGATCCCGTGGCTGAAGACGAAGCTGATGCACGAGCCGGAAGATTGGCGGAGGCGGACCGGCTGACCGCAGCGCGCCAGGCGATGCTGGAAGGCGTCGGACAGGAGATCGCGTCGTCGTTTCCGGGCATCACGCGGCTGGGCGGCCAGATCGTGGCGGCGCTGTACATCAGCGATGGGGCCCAATCGATGGACGCGCTGAGCGAAGCGCTTGGCCGGTCCAAGAGCAACATCTTCACGAACCTCAAAGCGCTCGAAGGCGCCGGGATCGTCGAACGGCGCAGGTCGGCCGGATCGCGTCACGACAGCTACGCGCTGACGGGTCCCTATCCCGACGTCATCATCGGCGCGTACATCGCGAGGCTTCGTCGCGTCGTGGCGGACAAGCGCGCGCTTACGCAGCGCGCGTTGACGTTGCTGGGCGATGCGCAGGGCTCGGAGGCCGACGCGCTTCGTCGCAAGCTGCGCGATTTGCAGCGCAAGTATGAGCTGTTCGCGCGAATGTTCTCGCTGTTCGGCACGACGATCGATGGACCGGTCGATCTCGAGGCGCTGCTGACATCCATCCCGCCGAACACGATGCAGATGCTCGCGGACATGGCGAAGGCCGCGCTCGGTGCGTCGGATCCTCAGGAACCGTCGGACCGTTGAGTGCGCCGATCAAACGTGAAGGCCGCGCGCCTGTGTGCAGCGCGGCGCGCCGTGGTGTGCACAGCGCCGGATGGGCGCGAAGACGAAGCAGCGTGCGCTGCGGCCTCGCGTAGTTCGGGGTTTTGCTGTGGCATCGCGCGTGGTCGGACGGTCAGCCCCTTGGATCGCCGTGACGACGCGAGCACGCCGATCGCAGAGTGCTGTGCGTGTAGACGAGGCGGCGGGGATGGAAGCGAAAAACAAGTGTCGGCGAAAGCAGGAGGTACAAAATGCCAGCGGCGCGCCATGGGCACGCCGCGGACTTTGCTTGCTTTCACGGGCATGCCATCAGGGCAGACCCGCGATTCCCGTGCGAATCAGGCAACCGCCACCTTGATCGCCTTGACCGGGCGGGCCTTGACGGCCTTGCTCGCCGGCTTCGCGGCGAAGGTCATGGGCTCCTTGGTGAACGGGTTGACGCCCTGGCGCGCGGGGCGAGCGGGCTTCTTCACGACGACGAACTTCGCGAAGCCGGGGAGAACGAACACGCCGTTTTTCTTGAGCTCCTTGTGTCCGATCTCGGTCAGCGCCTCGAGGGTCGCCTTGACCTGCTTGCGCGACGAGGTTTCACCGAGCGCCTCGGTGATGGCCTGAATCAGCGCGCTCTTCGTCATGTTCTTCTTTGCAGCAGCCTTTGCCTTCGCCATGTGACTTTCTCCTTGAAAAGACCGTGTACCCGCACGGTCTAGCTAGCTAACAAGCTAGAACACAGGTTTTTCGCCTGATCAAGGGTCCAGTGTCATTTCTTCAGGCTGGGATGTCGTTTTTTGGGGAGCCGCCGGTCCGTTTTGCCTTGGATTGAGGCTGGTTTCGACAGGGCACAGGCGCGGCCAGGAGGCATCCGTGAAATGATAAAATATACAATTCGGCAAAAGCTGAACTCTAGCGAGCCCGTTTTTTGTCCTTGAAACTCGCGTTGTTGCGACCGCCGGTGCGCTCTCGATACGAGAATCCGCGGGCATTCCTCTTTGTCCGTAAAGTCTGTTTCTTGTCAATTCTGTGGCCGACAATGACCCTGCGATCGAGCGACACGCTCTCTACCTCCACCCACATGCGATCGCCGAGCCGGATCCGTCCCCCTCCCCGCCGATCCTCCACCCCCAAACCGTCATCCATCACCTCGTACACCCCTGCGCCGAGACGATCCAACGCAATGCGCACATCCACGAAAGGCTCATCCATCGCGACGATCACGCGGTTGTCGTCGACATCGATCACCATCCCCTCGATCCGATCGCCGATGCGGTCGCGCATGAGCAAGGCGCGATACAGGTCCACCACCTCACGCTCCACCGCCGCGACCGCGCGCTCGCGACGCGTGCAATACGACGCGATCTCGCGCAGTGCAGCTTCGTCCGTCGGATCCCCGCCGTGCAACGCACGCTTGACGATGCGATGCACCTGCAGATCGGGGTAGCGTCGGATAGGCGAAGTGAAGTGCAGGTACGCCGACGACGCGAGCCCGAAGTGGCCGATGTTCACGGGGTCGTAGGAGGCTTGCTTGAGCGAGCGCAGCGCGAGCACACCGATCACTTCCGCTAGCGGGTGCGCCTCGATGCCCGCGAGGAATGCCGAGAACAGCTTCGGATCGGCGGCGTCCTCCGGCTCGAACGCCAGGCCGAGCGCGTTGCACATCTGGACGAGCCGATCGAGCTTGTCTTCATCGGGCGGCGCGTGCACCCGGTAGATCGCACCGAGGCCGCGCGATGCCATCCACCGCGCGACCGTCTCGTTCGCCGCGATCATCAGCTCTTCGATCAAGCCGTAGGCCCTGCGCACGCCCGGATCCTGCTGGCGCCTCCTCACATCCATCGGCTTGCCCTCGCCGTCGAGCACCACCTGCGGCTCCGGCACCTGCAGATCCAGCGCTCCGCGACGAAGACGACGACGACGAAGAACCGATGCAAGCCGATCGGCGTCGCGCAGCCGACGCTTGATACGATCGTCCAGGTGGTCGGGCGCCTGCGTCGCGTCGCTCCAGCCCATGGCTCGGGCCACGCTCGAATAGGCTAGCCGTGCGCGCGAGCACATGACCGCTTCCACCAGATCGCTCGAGCGAACCACGCCCTTGCGGTCCATCTCGAGATGCACCGCCAGACAGAGCCTGTCGACGCCCTCGCGAAGCGAGCAGAGATCCGACGACAACCGCGGCGGGAGCATCGGCACCGCACGGTCCGGCAGATACGTCGAGAACGCGCGACGCCTCGCTTCCTGGTCCAGCGCCGACCCCTCGACCACGTACTGCGCGACATCCGCGATCGCCACCCATACGTCGAAGCCCGACGATGTCTGCTCCACGAAGATGGCGTCGTCGTGATCGCGCGCGTCGTCCGGATCGATCGTGATCAGGTCCAGGCCACGAAGGTCGCGACGACCGTCCAACGCCGAGGCTGGCCACGGGTCGGGCATCGCAGCCGCTTCGTCGTCGACCTCCGGCGGGAACGCTTCTTCGATCTGTTCCCGGATGAGGAACTTCTGCATCTCGACCACCGGATCGCCGGGCGCTCCCAGCAGCGCGATCACCTCGCCTTCCGGGTTCTCGTCGCGGCTCTGCGGATAGCGTGTCAGCCGCACGACGGCGGCCTGACCGTCCCACGCATCGCCGGGATCGGCCAGGACCACGGGCCCTCGTATTCGTGCGTCGTCCGGGTCGAGCCAAACGCTCGCGCCACGACGTCGAATCACGCCCTGCACGCGATGTGCGCCGCGTTCGACAATCCCCTCGACCCATCCTTCGGTGCCGCGTCGGGTCCTGGCCGCGATCCGAACCCGAACAACATCACCGTGCAGTGCACCTCCGGTCGCGGCTTCGGGGATGAAGACGTCGTCGGCGTACCCTGCGCACGACACGAAGCCGAAGCCCCGCGGATGCATCGCGATGACCCCTTCCCGCGCATCGCCGGCAGCCTCGGCCTGCGAACGGAACCGCTGCCCTGGGAGCGCGCGAATCACGCGGTCCATGGACATGTCCCCGAGCAGCTCGAGCAAGCGAAGGTAGGCGCCTTCGCGTACGGCGAGGCGCTCGGCGATCTCCCGAGCGTGCAATGCCCGCGTGCTCGATTGGAGCAGGTCGATGACTTGGTCTCGTCGTGGCAGGTCGTTGTGGCCCATGGTCTGGCTGTCTCCGCGCCGCTTCGCCGCGCAGCACACTCGCCCCTTGCGAATTGGGGCAGACAGTATAGATCGCCCCGGATGTCGCGCGCTTCTACCCTGGTCGCGTTCCGCACGCTGGTGCTCGTAGCCCTGGCGGCCAGCGCCGCGCTCCTCTACGACTACACGAAGCCCATCGCCGCCTTCTGCCAGAGCGGCGGCGGATGCGAAACCGTAAGGCAATCGCCATTCGCCTACGTCTTCGGAGTGCCGCAGCCCGTGATCGGCTTGACGGCGTTCGTGCTGCTGCTCGTCGGGTCGTTCCAGCCGCATGCGTGGCGCGCCAGGTACCTCACCGCGATCGCCACGGTCGGAGCCGTCGCAGCGCTAGTCTTCCTCGGCATCCAGGCGTTCGTGCTGCACGCCTTCTGCCACCTGTGCGTCGTCGTCGACACCTGCGCCATCGCGCTCGGCGTAATCGCGTGGCTGCACCGTTCCGCGAAGGGCGATTCCGACGGCGCGTTGCCGGCCTTTGGATGGAGCTTGCTGGCGGTCGTCGCAGCTTCCGCGCCGTACCTGTTCGGCCAGATGCAGCCCAAACCCGACGTCCCGGCAGCCGTGGTCGCCCTGTGGAAGCCCGGCAAGCTCAACATCGTGGAGATGTCCGACTTCGAGTGCCCGTTTTGCCGTCTGCTGCACGCGGACATGCACGATGCGCTCGAGCCTTACGGCGATCGCGTTCGGGTCGAGCGTCTCACCGTTCCGCTGCCCATGCACAGGAACGCGCGGACCGCGTCGAGGGCGTACGTTTGCGCGCGCGTCCAGGGCAAGGCAGACGAGATGGCGGACCTTCTGTTCAAGGCGGGCGACCTGACGGATCAGGGGTGCCGCGCGCTTGCGAAGGAGCTCGCCGCCCAAGGGCTCGACCCAACCGCGTTCGAGAAGTGCTTCAGCGGCCCCGAGTCCGAAGCGATGGTGGAGGCTGACGTACGCAAGGCGAAGGCGATCACGTTCAAGGGCCTGCCCACGCTTTGGATCGGCTCGCAGATGCTGATCGGACGGCGCAGCGCGGAGGAGATCCGTGCCGCGATCGACGAGGAGCTGCAAGGCAAGCAGAGCGCCATGCCGGGGGTAGCGCAGGGGTGGTTGTGGGCGGGGTTGCTCGCGTTGTTCGCGAGCGCCGCAGGCTACGCAGTGTTTGCGCAGCGGAAGCGGTGAACCGGACCCGCCGGGTCGGGTCACGGAAAGTCGTCGCACACCGTGGCTTCGAACTGGCCTTCCACGAAGTCTTGCGTCCCCGAAGATCCAAAACGGGCCTTGCCGAGTAAGCTCGCCCCCTTGGTCCGCGGGGCATTGATGATCTCGACAGCACCGTAGGGATCACGCTCCCCAGTCAGACCTTCCCAGGTCTCGATGTAGTAGCCCTCGTCGGTCGCAGGCTCGAAGCGTCCCGTCTTGAGCGCGGCCAGACCGATCTCGACACGACGTCCGGTGGTCGGGGCCAAGGCACAGGGATCGCCCTGGGTGCCCTGCTCGAAGATGCGGACCACGTAGGGGCTCTTCGGGTTGGCCGAGGAGGAAACGGCCCCGGGACCGGCGGTCCATGCGACACCGTGGATGCTGCCCTGCAGATGCGCGTCGGAGATTTCGTCGGAGGAGTCGAGGCTGCACCGAACGCAGAACACGCCGGCGGCGAAGGCGAGGCAAAGGGACCATCGGGATCGGCTGGGCGAGGGCATGACCACGTTCCCTTTGGGAGCAGAGACAACCTACCTGGGCAGGGTGTTCGCGAGCCAGGCACCCGCGGCGCCTGCCACGCCGACGAGGATGACGACGAGCAGGACGATGATCCCGGTGCTGCGGCTCTTGCGCGGCTCGGGGGCGACTGCTTCGAGCCCTGGGGCGGATGCACCAGGTCGGGAAGGGTGAGCGGCCGCGGAGACGGCAGGCGGCTGCTGCCCGTGGGGCTCGGCCGCAGGCGCGGGCATCGGTTCGATTTCGGCGCGCGCGGCGGGCGCCGCGGAGGGCGGGATGGGCACGGGGTCGTCTTCGAGCGACGAGAGGTTGCCGGCCTCCAGCTCTTCGAGGGACGACAGGATTTTCTGGTCCGTGTCCGGGATGCGGGGCGCTCCGTAGGGGTTCTTGATGACGATCTCGGACTCCCAGTCGCGCGCGCCGAGGCCGCCGAGGTCGATGGGCAAGGGAGAGCCCGTGGGGGTCGACCTTCGGTCGTGGCCGGAAGCCGAATCCTGCCCGTGCTCCTGCAGCGAGGTGAACTCGAAGAGGGCGTCCGCGATCATCTGCTCGATCATGGCGGCGCCGCGGGTCGGCTTGTCGCGCTGCTTCTGGGCGATGGCTTCGTCGACGAGCGCCGCGACGTCCCAGGAACCGACCGGGCGGCCATGGTGGAAAAGAAAGGCGTTGAGGTCGCGAGCGAGATCGGCGGCGCGCTGGTAGCGTTCCGCGGGGTTGCGTGCGAGCGCGCGGAGGATGGTTCGCTCGAGCGACGGTGGAACCTTCTTGTTGAGCTGGGTGAGCGGAGGGATCTGGGCTTGCTGGACGAGCTTGACGGTTTCGTAGTCGGACTCGCCCACGAAGAGCTTTCGGCCGGCGAGGATCTCCCATAGGATGATGCCGACAGCGAAGATGTCGGCCCTGGCGTCGACCTCCTGGCCGGTGGCGGCTTCGGGTGAGAGATACGAGAATTTCCCCTTGATGATACCGGGCTCGCTCTTCTCGAGCTGGTTGTTGGCCTTGGCGAGGCCGAAGTCGGCGATCTTCACCTCGCCGTACTTGGTGATGAGCACGTTCGGCGGCGACATGTCGCGATGGACGATGCCGAACGGGTTACCGTCGCCGTCCTTCAGCTCGTGGGCATAGGCGAGGCCTTCGCAGATCTTGGTGGCGACGTAGACGCCGGCCTCCAGAGGGAACTCCTGGGAACGCTGGCGGCGAGTCTCGATGATCGCCTTGAGGTCGGCGCCGTCGACGTACTCCATGACGATGAAGTAGGTGTCATCGCCGATGCCGATGTCGAACACCTGGACCACGTTGGAGTGCGACAGGTGCGCGCTCAACCTGGCCTCGTCGAGGAACATCTGGATGAACTTCCTCTTCTTGCTCAGGTGCGGGAGCACGCGCTTGATCGCGACCTTCTTCTTGAAGCCTTCAATGCCCGCGCTCTCGGCGCGGAACACCTCGGCCATACCGCCGGACGCGAGCTTGTCGATGACTCGGTATCGTTGTTGATGTTGGCCTGCGGACATGGTGTCGCGTGCTGGGAAGGGCTCACCTGGCGGGCCACTCCAGGCATGGAAGGTGCCACCTGGGGGAACGCACGGTCAAGGAATCGACGAGGGAATCGTTCCGAACGCGCGAGGCGCGCGGCTAGCGGCCCGTGACGATGTTCGACACGCGGGCAAAGTCGCCGTCCTCGACAGCGCCAGCGATGACGCAGTGCACACGGCCGCGAGGGTTCACCAGGATCTGGACGGGCAACTCGGGCGTGGTGTCGATTTTCAAAGCGGAGAGCCAGGCGTCGCGTGTCTTGCCCTCGGGCAGCCAGAAGCTCGTGCGCAGCCCTCTGGCAGGCTGCGATTCGAGGTACCTGATGAGCTGGCGCTCGTCGTCATCGAGAGACACGAACTGGAAGGTGACGTTGGAGCCGAGCTTGTCCTGCCATTGCAGCAGGCGCGGCAGCTCTTCCTTGCAGGGTCCGCACCATGCGGCCCAGAGGTTGATCCAGGTCCACTTGCCATTGCCGACCGCGATGGAGCTTCCGAGCACGGGCGCGCCCGGCGCCTGCGCGTGACCGAGCTTTTCGTCGGGCATGGGGCGATCCAGCGGCGGACCAGGGCACAAGGTGCGCGGAGCCGCGGGAGCATGAGCCGACGACGAAACCTTCGGGGGCGGCGACGGGGCCGTGCCCGAGCCGGTGACGGCGTCGCGGCGCGACGTGGGAGCAGGCGGTGCAGGACGCTTCGGGTCGTCGTTGCACGCGGGCTGGCCTGCGACGCAAAGCAGCAGGGGGAGGATCGCTACAGGCGGCAGTCGACCCACGAGATGAAGGCGCTGCGGTTGATGGCCTGCTCGTCGCACTTGTCGCTGGGGCGGGAAGTCTTCCATTCGCAGAATTCCTTGGGGAGCTGGGCGAACTCCTTGCCGAGCCAGAGCATGCCGACCTGCTTTTCGAGGTTGGGGTCCTGCGTGGTCTCGGTCAGGTAGAAGAACACCGAGTTGGCGCGCTTGTGCGAGATGATCCGGTTCTTCTCCACGGTTCCTGTCTGCGAGCCCCGCGCCACGATGAAAAAGTAGCGGGCGCCCATCCTGTCCAGCCACCGCTCGTCGATGAGCTTCTTGGCCTCGGCGTCGAGCTTGTCCGACGCCTCGTCGAACATCACGATCGCGCCGCGCTTCGCCAGCGGCTTGAACAGCGCGTTGAAGTCGGCGTCGCTGATGGAGGCCAGGCTCTTGACGTCGGTGGGCTTGCAGCCGCGCCTGGATCCGGAGCCGACGAGGCCGCAAGCGTTGAGCACGCGCTGCAGCACCTGCTTGAACTCGGGGGTGCAGTACTCGGCTTCGGCGTGGTCCGCGATGGCCGGGGCGGTCTGGGTTACCTCGGGGTGCTCGAGCCGGGTGGCCGCGGCGCGCACCTCGCTGCGAACCACCAGCGAGACGGCCAGGGTCGCCACCACGCCGGCCGCGGACCCAGCGATCATGTGGGGCTTGATCAGGATGCTCATCGCAGCACCTCCGGAGCGAGCTGACCGAGCGTGTAGCGAAGGCCGAGGTCCGTGTCCTCGTCGCACACCCGCATGTCGCCGAGATAAAGCTGGGGCGTCGACACCGGCACCTGGTTCGCCACCGCGAACTGGAGCTGGTTGTTCAGCCGGACCTGCGTCTGCTTGGCGTCGAGACAAGCATCGATCGTGTTGCCGAACTGGGTGCGGATGCGCGCGCGCAACAGCGAGTCACCGGCCTTGCCGAGACCGGTCAGCTCTTCCTGGTTGGCGTACATCCATTCAAGCGCCTCGCGGGACCGAGGCTCGGCGCAGAGCACGGCCCGAGACAGCAGGCAGGCGCCGGGGTGCATGGGCCGGTCGAGCATCCAGTTGCAGGCGTTGTCGAGCGGCATGAGCACCAACGACAGCTTGAGGTTCTCGATCACGTCTTCGGCCGCGAGCCGTTCGTGCAACGCCTTGCAGGTCGGGCATAGCGGGTCGGCGAAGAGCAGGGCGTCGCGCTTGGGGTGAAGGGTCGCCAGGGCCAGCGGGATTTTGTCCGACGGCTCCGGGAGCTTGCCGCAGGTGGCGAGCTTGGGACGGTAGTCGGGCAGGGCGGAGACATAGACGACGGCGGGCAGCACGGTGCTTGCGCCCATGGCCGCGAGCCACACGGCGAAGAGAGCGGGGTGGCCGAACGGCATCGCCGGGGGATCGGGCGCGGCGGCCGGGGCGACGCTGTCGGCGAGCGGCGTGGGCGCGGTCGCGACGTAGGATTGCATGAGGAAGAAGCGTCGGGCCGCGAGCATGCCCCAGATCGACGCGCCCGCGAGCAGCGCGGAGGCGAAGTACAGGCCCATGCAGGTCTTGCAGAAAGCGTGCAGCTTCACGGCGGAGATGAACGCCATGACCACGGAGACGACGAGGGGGGAAAGGCCGGCGACCCCGAAGAACTGCCACGCGCGCCGCGACACCTTGCTACCGCCGATCAAGAGCGCCAGCGCGAAGGCCGCAAAGAACCCGTACACGCCCAGCGCGAAGACAGAAACCGGCACGCCTCCCCACCAGCGCTCTCGCAACAAGGCGCTGTACGGGCTGTACATCGCGACCCGGCAAGCGTTCTCCGCGTCGGACACGAGCGCCGCACCGGGGATGAACGAGCAGTGGATGTCATGAAGCTGCCGATCCAGGTGCTGAGCGTAGTCGGACGTCGAGTAGCCGCCGAACGTGAGGCCGAGCAAGGACGCGACCAGCGCGAGAATGGGTGGGCCTTTCGATAGTCTTTCCATGGCTGTTACCCGGGCAGGCGTACCACCATCCGGTGGCGTGCGGCAAAGGCACGAACGCTCAACGACGATTCGGACGGATGACGTCGAAGCCGGTGTAGGGCTGAAGGGCCTCGGGGATCAGCACAGACCCGTCGGCTTGCTGGTATTGCTCGAGGATGGCGACGACGGTACGGCCGACGGCGAGGCCACTTCCGTTGAGGGTGTGGACGAGCTGCGGCTTCTGGCCCTTGTCCGCGCGGAAGCGGATGGCGGCACGGCGTGCCTGGAAGTCACCGAAGCTCGAGCAGCTCGAGATCTCGCGGTAGGCTTCGAGCCCCGGAAGCCAGACCTCGAGGTCGTAGGTCTTGCAGGCGCTGAATCCGAGATCGCCGGCGCACAGCTCGACGACCCGGTAGTGAAGCCCGAGGCGCCGGAGCACCTCTTCCGCGTGGGATGTGAGCAACTCGAGCTGCGCGGGCGAGTCGGTGGGGGCGCAGAACCGGACCAGCTCGACCTTGTCGAACTGGTGCTGGCGGATCAGGCCACGAGTGTCCTTGCCGTAGCTGCCTGCTTCGGATCGGAAGCAGGGCGTGTAGGCGCAGTAAGCCAACGGTAGCTGGGATGCCTCGAGGACCTCGTCGGCGTGGAGGTTGGTGACGGGCACCTCGGCGGTGGGGATGAGGTACAGGTCGAAGGTGCGCTCCGGGTCCGACTTGCGGGTCTTGAACAGGTCTTCCTCGAACTTGGGGAGCTGGCCGGTGCCGCGCAGCGCGGTGTCTTTGACGAGGAAGGGTGGAAGCACCTCGAGGTAGCCGTGGTCGCGATGCAGATCGAGCATGAAGGACACCAGGGCGCGCTCGAGCCTGGCGCCCTGCCCCATCATCACGGCAAAGCGTGGGCCCGATAGCTTCGCTGCGCGCTCGAAGTCGATGATCCCAAGCTCAGGGCCGATGTCCCAATGGGGCCTGGGCGCGAACGCGAAGCTCGGCTTCTCGCCCCAGATGCGCACCACGGGGTTGTCGTCGGAGGACGCCCCGTCGGGGACCGTCGGGTCAGGCATGTTGGGGATGGCCATGAGCAGGTCCGCGATGGCGGCCTCGGTGTCGGCCCGCTTGCGCTCGAGCTCCTTGACCTCGGCGGAGAGCGACTTGAGCTCGTCGCGCCGCTGGGCGAACTCGGGGGAGTTCTTGGGGAGCCGGGCCATCTGCTGATTGGCGGCATTGCGTTGCGCCGCGCGCGCCTCCGCCGCCACGATAGCGGCACGCCTCGCTGCGGCAAGGTCACGAACGGGGTCGAGCGCGGCAGCCGTTTCGGGGCTGCGTCGAGCCAGGCTTTGCCGCACCTCGTCGAGGTGCTCGGCGACGAAACGAAGATCGAGCATGACGCGCGCCTAGCACAGTCGCAGGTCCGATGGGAGGGAGGGGCACCGGAAAGGCGCCCTCGATCCGCCCGCGATCCGGTCCCCTGCGCCGTGTCAACGTCAGGGATCTTGCAAGCCGACAACACACGGCGCGGCAGGGCGAACGGCGGTCGGCCGCGGATTCCGCGGAGCGCCGCAGGTGGGTCGAGGAGCGGGTGCGGAGAGGCGTTCGGTCGGCCCGGGCCAAGGGCTTCGCGGGGTCAGGGCTGACGGCAGACGGACGGGACGCGACAGGGGGAGCCGCAGTTGTTTCCGAGGGCAAAGCGCTCCACCTGCTGGCTCTTGCCGGCGGGCGCGCCCGTTCCTGCGAGGCACAGCAGAGCCGCGTCTTCGGCGGTGAGGGCGCCGGACGGCTCGATGCACAGGCCGTTGGTGCACGCACCTTTGGACAGGCCCTTGGCCGGCGGGCAGTCCGTGTCGGCCTTGCAGGTCAACACCCGACAGTCGATGGGGTCGACCGTGAAGGCGCGGGATCCTGTCGCCCAGACGTCGCAAACAGCCAGATACCGCGAGGCCCGATGGATCGCGTACCGGGCCTCCGCACCGTCGGGGCGCGGCGAGCTGGGATGAGCACCGGGGTCCTCGACCGTGCATTCGCCGGCCTTGCATGTGGCGTGAAAGGACCTGCCTTCGGTGTCGGTGAGGGCGAGCTGCAGGGGCTTCTCGCAAGCCGACAACCAGAGCATCCAGGAGGCGGAAGCCAGGACCATCCGCGAGCGGCCCGCGCGGAACCTGCGTCGATGAGCGTCCACGGGGGAACCGTAGCATGGATCAGGGGTGCGTTCGACCGGTCCGGGTTGGAAGCGAACCGAAGCTGCTTGTGCCGGCGACCCTCCGCGCCCACGCTTTCCCATCACCAACGATGACGACAGACCGGGGCAAAGGGCAGATGGTCCTGGTGCAAGGGCAGGTCGTCTCGGTCGAAGGGCAGACGGTCGCCTCCAAAGAGCAGACGGTCGCCTCCAAAGAGCAGACCGTCTCCTCAAAAGAGCAGACGGTCGCCTCCAAAGAGCAGACGGTCGCCTCCAAAGAGCAGACGGTCGCCTCCAAAGAGCAGACCGTCTCCTCAAAAGAGCAGACGGTCGCCTCCAAAGAGCAGACCGTCTCCTCAAAAGAGCAGACGGTCGCCTCCAAAGAGCAGACGGTCGTGGTCGAGGGGCAGACGGTCTGGGTCGAACCGAGGCAATGGTGGGTGAACCGGGAGCGGCCCAGCAGCGGACCAGGCTCGATGCGGCGGGGCTACTTGGTGGGAGCGCCGTGCGTGGTGTCGTCGCGCTTCTTCGCGCGGGTAGCCGCCGCGGCCCGGCCTACGCTTTGGTAGAAGTCGATGGCAGGCTTGCAGATACTGGCGATCTGCGAGTCGCGCTTGGCGTGGGGCTTGGCGATTTCGTACATGGCGAGCAGGACGGGCCGCGTCAGGTCGCCAAGGTGGAGCCGGGTGTCACTAGCCTGCGCGGCGAAGGACTCGGCTGCTTGGACGAGCGGGGCCAGAGCCATCGCGCGCTGCAGCCGGTCGGCGACGAGGTCGGCCTCGAACCGGGTCGGGTCCTGTCCGGCGTCGTCGTCGGCCAGGGTTTCGAACAGCGCGGGCTTCTTCTTGGCGAGATCGAGCAGGCTCGACAGGGCCTCGGCCTCGCCGGTCCGATAGCGGCCAGCGCTGTGGCGGCGGCTGTCCTCGGTAAGCTCGATGAGGCCGGGCAGGATGCCGTCGAGCTTGGAAAGCAGGTCGAGCGCCTGCCTGACCCGAGTCTGCAGCTCGGCGATGGGCATGGTGAAGACGTCGTCGGACTTGGGCTTGGTCGTCATGGTGGAAAGGGAAGCACAGTCCGGGGTCAGGAGGCAATCGACATCGAGCGCCGCCGAGCTCGGGCGGCGACATCACGATGTCGAGCCGCGAAGCGGGGCTGGGGCGAGCTACTCGTCGGTGTGGAGAGGTACCGATCTCGGGCACGGTCGAGCTCGGCCCAGGCGGTCGTGAACGCAGCCGCGACCGACGCGATGGAGCCTTCGTCCCCTGCTTTCCGCCAGGCAGCTTGCAGCGATGGGATTCGGTCGGCAAGCCGCGCCAGCGGCGTGGAGACTTCCTGGTCGCCGAAGCGAGCCAGCGGGAACGGCACCAGCCGGGCGCCTGAGGTTGCGGCAACAAGCGGCCAGACCAGGATGTTCGACGTGGAGCTGGGTCCAACGGCCGGGCCATTTGACGGAACCGGGGGGCGCATGCCAGATAGGCGACCTGTCGCAGAGCTTCGAGGCGCGGGAAAGGTCGGATCGATGAGCGAGCTGCAAGGCATCAAGGAAGCCCTATCGCACCAGGAGAGCGCCCCGGTCCCGCCGCGCGTCGAGGCTCCGGAGGCGCCGAGCCCGGCCGCCCCGCTCATTCTCAGCGATCCGCCACCGATGAGCGGCGGCGTCCTGTGGCGGCTGACCGGGTTCGTCAAGACGATGCGCCCCCACCAGTGGGTCAAGAACATCTTCGTACTGGCGCCTGTCTTCTTCGCGAAGGACGTGTTCCGCCTCGACCTGCTGATCCCGGCTTTCAGCGCGTTCGCGGTCTTCTGCCTGCTGGCGTCCGCGGTCTACACCATGAACGACCTGGTCGACGTGGAGGCCGACCGTGCGCATCCTGTCAAGCGCTACCGACCGATCGCATCGGGCCGTGTGCCGCTCAGCGCAGCGCGCGTGATGGCCGTGGCGCTGGTGGTCCTGTCGCTCGGCGGCGCGGTGGCGCTGTCGCTTCCCTTCGCGGCCGTGGCGGCCTCGTACTTCGCGCTGAACATGGCGTACTCGTTCAAGCTGAAGAAGGTCGCGTACGTCGACGTGTCATGCATCGCGGCGGGGTTCGTTCTGCGCGTGGTGGCCGGCGGATTTGCGGCGAAGATCCATGTGAGCTGGTACCTGCTCGCCTGCACGGCGCTGCTCGCGTTGTTCCTGGGGTTCGGCAAGCGCCGGCACGAGCTCGCCCAGACCGCCAACCCTGCCAAGCAACGTGCAGCGCTCGAAGCATACTCGCCGCGTGCGCTCACCATCGCGCTGGCGCTGACGGGCACCGCCACCGTCGCCACCTACGTCGCGTACACGCTCGACCCCGCGACCCGGGCGTTCTTCAAGTCCGACTGGCTCTGGGCCACCACCCCATTCACCGTGCTGGGCGTGGTGCGCTTCCTCCAGCTCGTCGCCCGACGACCCAAGGCGGAGTCCCCCACGCAGGAGATGCTCCGCGACGGCCTCTTCGTGTTCAACATCGTCGCGTGGGCGGTCGTCGTGTTCGCGATCGTCTATCGGCTGCGTCCCGCGGAGCTGCCGTGACCGCAAAGGCCGGGGCGGCGAGCCGGGCGGGACACTGGGAGGCGCTCAAGACGGCGCTGCGAGGCCGATCCGATCCGTGGACGGACCTGGGGCTGACGCTCCCCGTGTTCCTGGGATATCACATCGGCGTTGCCTTTCTGCCGAAACGAAACGCCGTGGACTTCATGTCGTCGCTGCTGGCGGAGCTGGCAGGACACAGCATCCTGGCGTACCTGGCACTCACGATCGCGATCGGCGGCGGGCTGGTGGGGACGCTGGTGCTGATGGGCCGCGGGCACCGATTGAGCTGGAAGCGGTTCGGCCTGGTGCTGGTGGAGGGCGCAGCCTATGCGGTCGCGTTGCGGGTGGTCGCGTCGTACGTGGTGGGAACCCTTCGCCTGGGCGCGGGTGACGACGGAGCGTTCACGGGGCTTGTCATGTCGCTCGGCGCGGGCTTCTACGAGGAGCTCGCTTTCCGAGTGGTGCTCTTCGGCCTCGGCGCGATGCTGCTGACCCGCGTGGTGAAGAAACGTCCGTGGCTGTGGACGATCGCATGGGCGGCGATCACGTCGATGGTGTTTTCGGCGTGGCACTACTTCGGTCCGTTCGGAGATCCGTTTGGGTTCGGGTCGTTCGTGTTTCGCACGGTGTGCGGGTTGGCTTTCGTGGCGGTGTACCGGTTCCGCGGTTTCGCGCCCGCGGTCTGGAGCCACGCGCTGTACGACATCTGGCTGCTGGTGTTCTGAGCCGGGCGCGCCGTGAGCCGCGGGGGCATGGGCCACGCGCCGCGGGCGGGGCCGCGGCCCGGCGAGGTGATGAACCGAGAGGGAAGAGGAGGGAACGAGGCGGCGATCAGTGCTTGCCGGCGGACTTCTTGCCGGGGTTTTTCTTGGCGGCGGGCTTGTGGCTGCGAGCCGCGGGCTTGGCGTTGCTGGCCGTCTTCTTCTCGTTGCCGAGCATGATCCGCAAGCTGTTGCCCTGCGCCACGACGCGGTAGCCCGGAACAGGCTCGCGGAAGCGAACGACCAGGTCGGCGCTGTTGCCCTTGTTGGTGACCTTGGCGCTCGCGATGCGCCGGTCCTGGTGGGCCAGCCCCGATGCAGCCTCCTGGCTGTGCGCACCGCTGACTACGACGGTGAAGCCGCTGGCGTTACCGTTGCCGCGGATGGACTTGATGCTCTGGTTCATCCGCAGCGACAGCACGGTCGGATTGCGCACCTTGCCGTGCGCGAACGATCCTGCGGACGCCTTGCCGGACGCAGGCTTCGAACCATGCTGGCGACTCGGACGGGCAGCGGGCTTGCTGTCGTCATCCCCTTCGTCAGCAGCATCGTCGTTGGCGGTGGCGTTGGCTGCGACCGCACCGGTGTCCGACCCATCGTCGTCGCCCTGGTCCGCTGTTTCGTCGTCGCCGGCACGCTTGGCGTCGCCTGGCGGAGGAACGGCCACGGCGGCAGGGAAGGCGGCCGGGCCGCCGGCAGCGGCGGCGGGATTCGGCGCGGGCGAACGGGCGGCGGCGGTCTCCATCGGCGTGGGGCCGAACAGCGGAACGTTGGCGACCATGGCGCCGCCGTTCGAAGCGACAGCCACGGCGGTGCCGGCCGGATCGTCGGGAGCGACGGATCCAGCGGAGTCCGCGGACTCGGCGGCGGGGTCTGCGGCCGCGGTGGCAGCGGCCTTCGGCTTGCGATTGAGGGCCACGGCCACGACGGCGATCATCAGCACCGCGACGCCGATGACCGCGGCGCGCTTGGCGAGCTTCTTTTTCTGCGGCGGGATCTCCTCGAGCGCTTCTTCGAGTGACTCGCGGGTGAGGCGGCGGCCGTCTCCGCGCAGCCCTCCGTTCGGAGGCGGAGCGGTCGTGCGGCGCTGGGGAAGGTCGTTGTCAGGTCCACCTTTGGCGCGAGCCCGATCGATGGCCCTTGCCACGACGTCTTTCGCGCGCCCACCGAGATCCTTCGCCTTGCCGCCTAGCGCAGCGAGCTTCGGCCCCATCTGCTTGACACGGCTCCACAGCACGGCGGAACGCCCCTGGGCCTGCTCTTGCAACCCGTCCTCTGCATCGCCCTGCTCTGCGCGATTGTCGTCGTCATCCACCATGTCGTCCTCCCTGCGAGCGCGCGGGGAAGCCGCTTCCGACGCGCACCGATCCTCTTCGACACCTGCCTCCGCATCGAGGTACCGCAGCGCGACCATGAGCTGCGGAACGTGCGACGCCGGGTCGATCTCGATGTTGACACGCTCGATCCGCGCGGGACGATTCTCCGCGCAGTCGATGTTCTCGAGGTCCACGCTTCGGCCGACCCTCAGAAACTCGAGGTTGGACCCGACGAGGACTTCGGAGCGCGTCACCTCCCGCACGCGCGCCTTCATCGGCGAGCCCAGCCCCTCGATGTGCAGACGCACCCTCGTGTTGCGTGCGGCGCGCGGTGCCTCGCCCCTGGCCGGATCGGCCTGCGACGGTTCGACGACCTCGCCGAGAACCTCGCGCAACGCTTCGATGCTCTCCTGGTCGAGCTCGAGGAAACGGACGCCGAAGTCCCCGCCGTAGGCGTCCTCGTTTCGCCAAACGACCTCGCCGTGGACCACGATCTCCTTGGCGTTGCCTTCGAACCGGCACACCAGAGGCTCGCCGATCTCCGGCAGGTAGGCGGTCTTCAGGTGCATGCCTGCGGTGGTGATGTCTACCGATTCTGCCTCGAACGCTGCGGAGCCACCCTCGCCAGCGCCAATCTCGACCAGCGTCTTGATCGGGACCCGCTGTCCTCCGCTGCGACGTTCCTTATCCACGCTCATGCCGAAATCCTCCCGGTGGTTGAGCCGCGAGGTGACCCCGTGGGAATTCACCACCGAATCACGCCGATAAGAGCTTCCCATCGGGAGGGCCAACTTTTGATCGAACGATCTCCTCCCACTTCCCCACGCGCACCGTCCGCACTACGGTCACCAGCGTGAAGCAGCTCCAGCGAACGTTGTCGATCGAAACCCGTCCCTACTCCTTCCACGACATCACCGACCAGGTCGCCAAGGTGGCGCGTGAGAGCGGCGTGACCACCGGCTTGTGCGTCGTGTTCATTCGCCACACCTCGGCGAGCCTACTCATCCAGGAGAACGCCGACCCCGCCGTGCTGCGCGATCTCGAGCGCTGGATGCGAGACATCGCGCCCGAAAGCCGGCGCTGGGAGCACGACGACGAAGGTCCCGACGACATGCCGTCGCACGCCCGGAGCGCGTTGACGCACACCAGCGAGAGCATCCCGATCGTGGAGGGGAAGCTCGCGCTGGGAACATGGCAGGGGCTATACGTGTGGGAGCACAGGCGCACCGCGCACCGCCGGTCGGTCGTGGTGCATGTGCTCGGCGAGTAGGCGCTGGCAAGCGCCGCGCGATCCTGCTGCGCTTCGCTTGCCGGGCCTCTCACAAGGGTCCCGCCGGGCGCGCGTGGCGACACCGGTGGGCGCGACAGCAATTGAACCGGTTGGCGCCGAGCATGCCTGCCTCGGGGTACCGATATGCGAGCCCCCTTGTCGGCCGGTCCGAGACGTCCGGCGGCGACTTGCCGTCGGGCTGTTGGCTTCGCTTCCGAACGAAGCTGCCCAGCGTCATCTCGGATCGTGTCGGCCTCCGAAGCAGGTTCGTGCAGCCCCGCGTTTGCCTCCGATGCCGGCGATCGACGGCTGGCGGGGAACGGCCGAACGCGGACGGCCGACAGCCAGCCGCCGCGGGTTGTGCAACTTCGGCACTTCGTGTCGGGCGCGGCGTGCGACCCCTGCGCAAGCGCAGCTCGGTGCAGCGTACACGCTCGGGCGCGGCCTCTCCGAAGCTGTGGATGCTGCCGGGCCAACGTCCACCAGCCCGGGATCGATCGGCGCGCGGCGTGGCCTGGCAACAGGCTTGCATCTTCTTGCAGCGAGGCTCCCATGAACCACTCGAAAGCATCTCCGGCTCTGGCGTTCGTTTTCTTCACCGCGACTGTCGGTTGCGGCTCCAACGATCCTTCCGCACCGGTCGACGATCGCCCCCGGCAGGTCGACGACGCCGATGCAGGATCCACAGACGACGGCGCGCATGCCAACATCGACGCATCGAACGCGGTCGGCACCTGCGAGACAGACGGCTGCGCGACGTTCTGCGGCTCGGTCGGCCGCGGGGAAAGCCATTGCGCCGGTGACCTCTGCATCTGCGCTCCGGCTGGCACGTGCGAGCCGAACACGTCGGTCCCCTGCTATGGCGGACCACCGGCGACGGCCGGCGCAGGCCCTTGTTCTGGCGGCGTTTCGACCTGCACCGGCTCGGCGGAGTTCACCTCCTGGGGAGCGTGCGTCGGCCAGGTCCTGCCCGGCCAGGAGGCCTGTGACGGAGTCGACAACGACTGCAACGGGCAGGTCGACGACCATGCCACCTGTGTGGACGGCGGCGGGTCGGATGGCGCGGCCTGCGTGCCCTCCTGCGAGGGCAAGTGCCCTGGCGCGGACGACGGCTGCCACGGTGTCTGCACGGTGACGGGTTGTTCGGGCGGTTGTTGCGACGGCACCGGAGTGTGCAGACGCACGTCGGTGGGTTCGTCATGTGGAAACGCCGGTCTCGCCTGCACCGACTGCGTCCCCACGACGTCCAGCAGTGGATGCGGGTGGGTCTGGGGCTATGAGGTGGACTACAATCCATGCGTCGACCCCTGCGCCACGCACTTCGATGCGGGGGGCGGGAGCTGCCGCACGCCCGATGAGGACTGCGTCCGGCAACCCGACGGGCACTACGCGTGCTCCGAATGGGTGAAGTGGTGGGACGGGACAAACGATCCGAACTATGACATAAAGTTTGACACGGTGTCCTTCGGCCTGCGTGACGCCACCATGGTGGACTATTGCGTTCTCGCCTGGGGATTCCACCCGGGCATGGTCGACGGCTCGGGGGCGGTGCTCAGCCTGGACGTCGGCGCGCCGCAAACGTTCACCTACAAGGCAGTCGCGATCAACTCTCCCCTGTACGATCATTTCGTCCCGCTCGACCCCGTCGTGCCCGGTTGGGACGGAGCGCCGTCGGTGGCCATCGTGTGGGACGCTTCCGCCGAGAGCGTCCGCAACGAGCGGATCCCTTACGACTACAAGTCGCTCCAGAGCGGTGGATGCGGAGAGCAGTCCTGCGGGGAAACCGGCCCCGGCGTGCTCGACGCCGCCAGCACGACGTACGAGGATCTCATCCGGTACGTGCAAACGGTGGAGCTGCCGAAGGCTAGTTGGGGCACCTCGTTCGAAACGGGCGATACGAACATCGTCCTGGCGTTCTTCGGCACGACCTACACGGGGCAGCATCCGATCGTCGGGCTCACGGCGCACCTGACCTGCGTGACCCGGACAGGCCAGCAGGTGGATTTCGGCAGAACGGTCGGCCTGCTGCACTGACTGCAAGCTTCGGCCGAAGCGGGCCTGATGCGGTGAGCGAAGCAAGGAGGTCATCCATGAAGACACGAAGCAAGCGTTGCACCTTCTACGCCCGCGCGCTGCCCGGCTGTCTGCTGGCGTGCTTCGCAGCCTGCGCGGGAGCCACCACGGACGACACGGCGACCAACGATCGGGGCGGTGATGCAGCGGACGGGGGAGGGAGCGGGGGCGCCGCCGCAGACAGCGGTGCGTGGCCCAGGGTTGGAGGAAGCGCCCCCTTTTTCTGACTGCTCGGTGGCGCCGACCTCACCGCCGCAACAGCGTGAGCTCACGGGGAGGCTGGCGGACATCCGATCGCACACGCCGTGAACGCCGCGCAGGCGGGATCCGCAAGACACGGAGCGAGGGCCGCGGCGCACGGGGCACCCGGCCGGATGGCTTGCTCCACACACATCTTGCATGCGTCATCCGGAAAGGCGCCGCCACCAGGCGCGCAGACGGTTCCGGCGCAGGCGAGCAAACACGGCCCCGCCGGATTGCCGACGGAGCACAGACAGCCCTGGACACGCTCGAGGAATTGCGCGGCAATCCCGCCGCCGTCCGGTCCGATGGAATCGCAACACTGCGTGCAAGCGCTCGCATCCGGCAATGCCTGGCAAGCCGCGACCGCTTCGTCTACCACGTCTGCCGGGGCGTCTACGGTGTTCGCGTCCGGAATCGGTTCGTCGCCCGGCGCAACGTCGGATTGCAAGCCGTCGACGGAGCTGTCCTCCGGGGTCGAAGCGTCTACGCCAAGGTCTGGAGCACCCGCATCCGACGGTCCGGTGTGCGGCCCGTCGGCGCCTTGACCACCCATCAGGCGCTCGTCGGAGGGGCCCACGCAAGCGGCATCAGCGAACACGATGGCTCCCCCCGCGAATAGCCACGCAACGAGTGTAAGCCGGAGCCAGCGCCTATCATGCAATCTCGTAGACATTCGTAGAAGCCGAGTGGGTGCCTGGCAGGGCGAGGTGAGTATCGGGGGACGGTGATTGGGCGCGGGGAGGGTCATCGGCTGGACTTCCGGGGTCTGGCAATGCCATACAGATCGAGCCGGGACAGGAACGTCCGACGGGGGATACCAAGCTCGCGCGCGGCCAGGGTCTGGTTGCCGCCGCATCGCTCGAGAGCGTCGATGATTCGCGCGCGTTCGAGGGCCTGCAGATCGCCGCGGAGCCCTGCTTCGCGCGGTGGCTCCTGCGCGCCGGGCGCCGTGCGCATGCCCGTGGGGATGGGCAGATGCTCGGCCGAGATGACCTGGCCGCCGCAAAGCGCCAGGGCGCACTCCGTGACATTCTTCAGCTCGCGGACATTACCCGGCCAGGCGTAGGTGGTAAGCGCCCGGACGGCGTCCGGGCTGAACGAGCGCGAGCCGATGCCCATCCTGCGCGCGGCACGGTCGGCGAATAGCTGCGCAAGCGGGATGATGTCCGCGGGACGATCGCGCAGCGGCGGAATGTCGATGCGCATGCCGTTGAGGCGGAAGAACAGGTCGCGCCGGAAACGCCCTTGCTCGACCAGCGCGGGAAGCTGTGCGTTGGTCGCCGCGATGAAACGTACGTCGATGTGCCGTCTGTCCACGCTTCCTACCCGCATGATCTCGCGGTCCTCGAGGATGCGCAGCAGCTTCCCTTGCAACGCCAGCGGCAGCTCCCCCACCTCGTCCAGAAAAGCGCTCCCGCCGTCCGCGGCTTCCAACAACCCCTGCTTGGACTGCGTCGCGCCCGTAAATGCTCCGCGTTCATGACCGAACAGCTCACTCTCGAACAACGACTCAGGCAATGCCGCGCAGTTGATACGCACCAGCGCGCGCCTGGCCCGCGGCGAGGCGGCGTGTACCGCTTCCGCCACCAGCTCCTTGCCAACCCCCGTCTCCCCGATCAGCAGCACGCTGATATCCGTCGGGGCAACGGCCGCCACCAGCCGCATGACCTGCTGCATGGCAGAGTCGCGAACCAGGATACCCGGACGATCGATGTCGGGCTCCGCGGCTGCGCGGACCTGGGACGGCTGCGACGATTCCGGAGCCACGCCCACGAGCATGCCTTGCACATGACCAATCTGCAGGGAGTCGCCCGGTCGCAGTGGCACCTTCCGCCGCGGCTCGACACGCCCCCCCCGCACCCAGGTGCCGTTCGAGCTTCCCAGGTCCTCGATCCATGCAACCGAGGCGTCCGCGTGAACGACCGCGTGACGACGGGATACGGACGGGTGGTCGACACACAGGTCGCAGTCCGAGGATCGGCCGATCAACAAAGGGGATCGGTGCAGCTCGGCCGCCGCGAATCCGCCGTCCCAGAAAATGACCACCCGCGGCGTCGCCTTGCCATCCGAGCGCTGCAGATCCGTGTCCGTGCAACCCGAGGTGGCGTTGGAGAAAGGAGCTTTGGACATGGACTGGCAGCTCATGTATACCACCCGCGCTGCCGGCGGGAAACCACGCGATCGCCGGATGCCGCGGGATGGTCCTTGCCGCAGCCGTCAGAACACGCCCGTCGTCCACAGCATGGCTCCGCCGGGCAAGGGCGCTGCCGCAACCGGCTGGGAGGGAGTCGGGTGCAGGAAGAACCAGGCCGCGACCGCGACCGCTGCGGCCGAGACACCGAATGATACGTTGGCAGCGAGGTAATCGCGCCGCATGGCGTCGACCTGCGAGCGAGAGCACCTCGGCGCGCAGCCCTCGAGAAGATCCCGCTCCTTGCTCTTGCCGGCAAGTCCGAAGTAAGCGCCGGAACCCAGGGCCGCCACCGAAACGACCGCCGCGACGTACGCCACCGGAGAGGTCGTCGTGGAGGCTGCGGGTTGCTCGGCACGGGGCGCCGGGGCGACGGTTCCCTTCGACTGCGCGAGCTGGAAGACAGCTTCCACCACCCTGCCCCGCTCGCCTCCCTCGACGCGCACGTCGAGATCAGCCGTCCGGCCGTCCGCCGCCTCGACGCGAAGGCGGTGCTCGCCAGGAACCAGAACAAGCTCGTCTGCCGGATTCGTAACGCCCGCTGCGTCGACCGTCAGCTTCACGACGGGCACGGCTTGCCCCGCCGCGTCCCGGGCCCGCACGACAACGCTCGCGCGAGACAGCTCCTCGGACCATGGTTGGCAGTCGGCACGGACCATCGCAGGGCAAGCGTCGCGCGCACACCGCAGAAACGCCTCGCGCGCCTCGGCCATCTTTCCCTCTTGCCTCAGGGCCTGACCGCGCTCGTGAGCGTCAAAGCAACTCTCTCGCTCTTGCGTTTCGTCGGCATTCGCGGGTCGGACACCGAGCATCCAAGCGCACCAGGCCAGCGCAAGAGCCGCCCGCGCCGGCCGGTGGAACCGCCACAGCTTGGTCCGGCCCAGCAGGCTCCTAAACCTTGCGCCCACGCGGAGGCGCGTGCCGATGCACCTCGGGTGCCCCATCATCGATGTCCCTTCCGAACCTTCCCCGATACCGGCGCGTCGTGCCCGAGCGAGGATCGGGCGACACCCGGAACGCTCGTTGGAAATGCTGAATCAAAAGCAATTTCTCTTGAACCGCTTGATCCCGGCGTCGTCGAAGTAGTACGGAGGGACGCATTCCGGCTTGGCGTCGGGACCGGACGGGGACACGACCTTGTGGCTGGCATCGGATGACGTGGCTCCTGGTTTGTTCTTGGCAACGGATGGGCCGGCTGATCCGGCGGAGACCGAGGCGGAGGCCCCCGCAGGCACCGGGTCCGGCGCTTGATTGTTGGAATCTGGATCGTTCCGGGCTTCCGGCGCCGCCGGCTCGGCGGGTGGTCGTGCGGAGGGCGGCGGGATGCCGGACGGATCGAACCCCGATGCGGATACGGTCGGAGGCTCCCGCGCAGAGGAGCCGGTTGGCGGGCTGGCTGTGGAGGGGTGCGGCCGCCGGACCAGCGCGCCTCCCACGGCCACGACGACGACCGCGAGCACAGCACCGAACAGCAGATAGGACCAGGCACGGCGGCGCGGCAGCGAGGTGACCTTGCCGGCGGCCGCGGGGAGCGAGGGGTCGGACAGGCCGTTCTGCTCCTTGCCGACGAGGGCGCCGGTCGACGCTGGCGGCGCCATCGGCAGAGCCACGTCGGAGTCGCCGCCCACCCAGGTCTGCGCCGTCGATTCGGCTTCCACGCCAGGCAGCCGTTGCGCCCCTTCGAGCGTCCGCAGCATGCGCATGCGTTCGGCAAGCTCCACGCCCCAGACGGACTGCACCCAAGCCCCGGTGTCCCTCGCGGAGGCCGGCGGGACCGCGCGCTCCACGGCCTCCGCCATCTCCCTCGCCGTTTCAAAGCGCTCCGCAGGGTCGGCACGCAGAGCACGCATGACGACTTCGTCCAGGCGCCGCGGGATGCCGGGCACCCGGGTGCTCGGTGCCCGAGCGGCCCCGCCCAGGATCGACGCGAGCCGCTCGAGGTCGGTTTCCCCGGGGAACGGAGATTCCCCCACGAGCGCCTCCCAGAACACCGCTCCGGCGGCAAACAGGTCGGCGCGGCGATCGACCACCCCTAGACGGAGCTGCTCGGGGGCGACATACGCCATCTTGCCCTTGATCTGGCCGTCGCGGGTGACCTGGCTTCGCGCGCGGGCTTTCGCGATGCCGAAATCGAACACCTTCGTGGTGCCGTCGGCGCCGACCAGCACATTCTGAGGAGACACGTCGCGGTGAACCAGGTTCAACGGCACCCCGCGCTCGTCGACCGCTTCGTGCGCAGCATGCAGCCCCTCGAGCAATCCCACCATGACGCTCGACACCACCCCGATCGGCATCGAGATCCCAGCGTCCCGCGCGGCTCGTATCAGTTGCGCGAGCGTCGCCCCGTGCACGTACTCCATCACCAGCAGCAACTCGCCATCCTGCGAAACCACGTCGAGCACGCTGACCACGTTCGGATGCTGGATCCGCGCAGCCAGCCGCGCCTCGTCCACGAGCATCGCCGCGAACTCCGGATCCGCACCGAAATGGCGCCGCACCCTCTTGATCGCAACGGTACGGGCGAATCCCTCCGCGCCGGTGAGCCTGCCCCAGTGGACGGTCGCCATGCCACCCGACGCAAGCTGCCCGTACAAAAGGTAGCGCCCGATGCGCTTGGGTCGAGGTGGCGCGTTGCGAGGTGGATTCATGAGTTCGAAAAACGGCTCGTGTACGCGATTATCCACCATCCCACGGCGCGAGACAACCCGTCGTCTCCGCATCGCGCGCGCTCGCTGATCCTGGGTTTCGTCTCCCCCGCAGGACCCACCACGATCCACCCCTCACCGGCGCGCGCACCCGCATCCCCGCGACCTGTGCGCGCGTCCGCGGTAGAGGACTCGTCCACGGCAAGCGCCGACGCCCGCTCACGCCGCACGCCCCAACGACGCAATCGCCCGGCTCACCGGGGGATCGAGGTGCACGTCGATCTGGGGGAACGAGATGACGATGCCGTTCTCCTTGAAAGCGTCCCAGATAGCCTCTCGCAGCATCGACATGCTCTGGCGCTGCTGCCACACGTCGCACGTCCAGACGCTCACCTCGTAGTCCACACTCGAGGCGCCGAAGTCCACGAGCTGGACCACGGGATCCTTGCTCTGCTCGCGCCACGGCGCCCCGACGGCGACCCGCTCGAGCAGGCGGCGTACGAGGGACAAGTCGGACTCGTAGCTGACTCCCACCTTGACGCGAAGACGGTAGAGCCTGTCCCGGAGCGTGAAGTTCTTGACCGCCGCCTGGGTGAGCAAGCTGTTGGGTACGATGATGTCTTCGTCGTCGAGCGTGCGGACGAGCGTGGCTCGCACCCCCATCTCGAGAACCCGGGCGACGCGACCGTCGAACTCGACCACATCGCCGACCCGAATGGTTCGCTCGAGCACGAGGATGAGCCCCGACACGAAGTTTTCCGCGACTTTTTGCATGGCAATCCCGACGCCAACGGCGAACACGGCGCCTGCGGCGACGAGGGAGGCGAGGTCGATGCCCGCGGTCTGCAACGCGGCTATGACAGCGATGGCGCGCACGCCGAGCGAGGCCACGCGCGCCGGCCCCGCCGCTCGCTCCAGCGGCAAGCCACGTTTCTCCAGGGTACGCTGCACGGCGATGGAGACACCGCGGGAAACCAAATAGCCGACACCGACCACAATCGCCAGCGTGGCCACGGTGGAGACCGTGATCGGGGTAGCGCCGATGTCGAACAGACGTATCCCCAGGAACTGGGACCAGCCCAGGGAAGCACTAGAATCGTTCATGGCCGCCACCATGGCCGGGGGAATCGGAATGTCCAGGTCCGAGTCCCCCGTCCGGCGCTGCCGTCTCCGGCGGACAGCGCCCGTGCCATCCGTTGCGCGCCGCCGTCTCCGCCCCCCTGCCCCAGGGGAAGATCGACGGGCGCCTCACGGACGCGCCCATCCGCGATGGCCTCTGCTTGCGCAGCATCTCGGCGATGTGCCGCGCCTTGCGCACCTCCATCGGAAAGCGCGCCACCTCCGACTCCGATGACCCCAGCCCGATCACCCCGTGCAGCAGCAGCACCTGCCAAGTGAGCTCCTCGACATTGTTCCACCACCCGATTGGCTCATAACGCGTCAGGTCCACCTCGAGCTCCGAGAAGTCCGCGTCGTAGTCGGCATTCCGGCAGATGTCCCTTATCACCTCCACCGCCTCCGGCATGGCGATCGCCGGCGCAAACATCCTGGCCGCGTCGTCGCGCGACGCATCCAGCCGATAGAACGGTGTCGACAGCACAAACGGCTCGTCCTGCAGCCCCCGGAATGCCACGTGGCGGCTCTCGTGCTCCTCGAGCAAGAGCAGATTGTAGCCCTCCAGCTCCACCGGCAGGTTGCTCCCGGCTTCCAGCACACCTCCGTAGGTGGCCTGCATCGCCGCGTTCACCTTCCCCTTGTTGCGCTGGAATCTTGCGTTGACCTCCTCGTCCTCCAGCAAAAATGCGATGATGTCCTGCGCCGCGCGCGCCGGCCCGGCGAACTCGTACCCCGCCCGCGCGAGCTGCGTGCGGATCACCCCCGTGTGCACCTTCGCCTTCAACATCGTCCGCGCAAACACCTCCAGCGTCCGATCCATCCCCTCCGGATCCACGAACGGGTTGCCGCAGAACGTACTCGTCAAGGGCTCGTAGACCTGATCCGCTATCCGCCGGTCCAACACCAGGCGTCTGCCCGACCGGCAGCACGCCCAGAACAGGTTCTCCAGCACGTCGTACTCGATCGACCCGATGCGGTCGGCTTCGCCTTCCACGCGGAACGCCCGTCCCTTGAACGCCTGCGTCACCAGCTCCCGCGCCGCGAACACATCACCAGACCCGTCGCGGAAGCACAGGCACGTGACCGCTTTGCCGGCAACCATCCGCTCCTGCCAGTCCACCAGCTCGTCGATCGCGTGGCGGAAGCGAACCACCAGATCGGTCTCGCCCGCGAGCTCGAGCCCCGCACGAAGGCTCGGCTGGTCCCCGCTCGTGCCCTTGTTCTTGCGCAACCCTCTCACCAGCGTGTGCTTGAGCACATGGTTCGGATCGTCGCTCAGCTCCACGCTCCGGCCGCGGACAGCCTCGTAGTTGTTGATGTAGAAAAAGCCGTTCACCCGCGTCGGCGCCAGCACGTTCTGCACGCTGCAGATCCCGGGGATCGTCACCCGCGCGTTCTTCGGATGCTCGATGTTCGAGTAGCTCCCTCGCATCAGCAGGTCACCGAAGTGCGCCTTCCAGCTCTCCGTGATGTCGTTTGTGCGCAGAAAGTCACCGACCTCCGTGCCGAACGCGTAGATCTGGTCGTCTTCCCCTCGCCATAACGACAGCATGTCGCTCGCGAGGATATCCACCCTCCGCACTTCGCTCGCCCGGCCCGTCCCCGCGATCATCTGCTCCATCATCGCGGTGATCGTCTCGCTCTTGCCCGTGCCGCTGTCCGCCGAAAACACCAGCGTCTTGCGCAGGCCGTTCTTGAACGTAATCGTGATCATCGCCCCGTGCACCGGCATCCCACCCAGCGCCTTCACGAGCTCGTTGTGTAACGTGAGCAGCGATTTCTTGAGGAAGCCCACGTAGTCCGTCGCGTCCTCCCGCGCCACCCACGCCAAGGGAAGCAGCCGCCCGTCGTCCCCCCGGTCCAGCACGTATCCCGTCTTGTAACCGTCGCCCATCGCCTTGGCCGGTATCCCGTACAGCAGCACGCCGTCCCACCGCAGCCCATCGAGGTTCGACCGCGTCTGCACCTCCTCGATCTGAGGAAACAGACGCATCTCGTCGCTCAACAGGTGGAAGCACGACTTGTGGATCACCAGAAGCAGCTTGAACGGACCGACCTGCACCGCCTTGCACACGTATCCGCCGAGGTCCGACGTGGCTGCGAATCCCGCCAGCCTCGCGCGGAAATGCTCCAGCGACGGATTGGCCCCGGGCGCCATGCCCGGCCGGTCCCCATCGCGACGAATGAATCCGTAGCGGTGGTCGGCGACACGCTTGGCCGCGCCCGTCACCGCGTTGGGGCTCGGGTTCAGCGGCGTCGTCGCGCCGGCGAAGTCGCAGCGCTCGATCACGTTCCGCAGGTACTCCGGCAACGCCGGGTGGGCCCGCAGCCCGCGCAGCAGCTCGTAGCCGATGTCGAACGTTCCGCTGTCCTTCACCGCGTCGTCCGGCACATCGAAGGCGTGCATCAGCTCGTTGATGAGCTCGTTCAGACGCCGGTTCGCACCGTGCAGCGCGGCGACCTTCTCGCCGTGCCGGCCCGTCTCGAGCTTGGCCGACAACACCTTGACCGTGCTGCCCCCGTGCCAAAGCTCGTACATGTCCCGCACCAGCTTGCGGAACAGGTCGTCGATGAGCTGCCTGTCGTGATACGCCCTGAGGCATGCGTGGGGCCCGTACTGGTTTTCCACCTGCGGGAACGTGAGATCCACCAGCGCCGGGTGCTTCCGGTACACCTTCCGCAGCAGCCTGCGATACACCACCCGGAACGCCGGGCTCGCCATCAGCTCCGCCGGGTTCGCGCAGATTCGATACTCCACGAAGACCTTGTCCGTTACCGAGCGGCCTTCTTCGATGCAGTACACGATCCCGCGCTCCGCCCGCGTCACCGGCTCCCCCGCACGATGCCCGCCCTCGCCCGCATGCAGCCCAATCAAAGGCCCAAGATCCCGCATCACGCCGTCCAGCAGCGGCTCCCCGGGCTTGCGGAAGATCTCCTCGAGCTTCGTGGTGTCCCGGCCGGTCTTCTCGAACGCCTCGAAGTAGCGCGCAAGCAGCCCCAGATACACCTCCACCACCCGCCCGAATCGCTCATAGCTGGCGTCGTCACCGCGGATCGCGCCGCCCAGCGACAAACGCACGAACCCGTGCCCCGCGTACGTGACGTCGACCTTGCGATACCTGCATAGCGCCTGCAAGAACTCCTGGATGCCTCGCTCGTCACCGCGCGGCGAGATCCGAAAACAGTAATAGAACGCCCCCTCCGGCATGATCTCCTCGGCGTCAGGCATCACCCTCTTTCGAGCCGCGCGCACCTGCTCGATTCGCTTCTCCACGTCGGCCCGAAGCGCCCGCTCCGGCCGAAGCCGCTTGACTCGGGACACGAGCCGGCTGACGTACCGCGACAGGTCCGTCACCACCGCGCCCCGCTGCTGCAGCCGCAGCAGCTCGTCGTAGCCCGCGAGCAGCAAGTCGAAAAGCGCCACCGGGAATGGCTCGTCGGCCACCCGCGCCAGCTCCGCCTCCAGCAGCCGCTCCATTCGCTGCGCCGGCGTCTCCTGCGCCCCCGGCTTGAGCAGATCCGCCGCCAAATCCTCCAGCTCGCGCGTCCAGCGCTTGACCGCTACCCCGCTCTCGAGCTTGAGCTGCGTCATGTACATCGACATCAGGTGCGGGTCCGACGCCCTGCTCTCCGCAAAGCGCACGACCTCGTCGACGTTCGAAACCAGGATCCCCGTCCTGTCCCCCGCGCCCTGAAGCCCCTTGGTGGTCGCGCTCACGGTGATGATGCGCAAGTCGCTCGGCAGCCTGCCGCGGTGCTTTTCATAGAGCTGGGCAACGCAATCCTCGCCTTCGCGCGCCTTGCACGCGCTCGTTACGAGCTTGTGATACGAGTTGTCGTCGACCACCGTCAGCCCGTACTCCCCCGCAATCTGCAGCAGCCGCAGCACGGTTTCCCTGCGATACACCACGCCCGTCGGGTTGTGCGGCGAGTTGATGACCAGAAGCATGGTGCGGCAGCACAGGTCGAAGACCTCCGGGAAGTGCCGGAGCATGTACCGCAGCCGCTCCAGATACCCGAGCAGCGCCATGGGATCCATGTCGTACCGGTCGTTGAGCGGCAGGCGCACCGTCCACTTGCTCGGATAGTACTTCTCCGGAAATACGTCACCGTAAGTCCACGACAGCTCCGGCAGGATCAGCGTCGGATAGAAGGCGCCCTGCTCGATCGCTGCCAGCATCGCCTCGATTTCCCCGACCGCCACCGGGTCGATTCCACCCTTGATGTCCTCCGTAGTCTTGCGTACCGCACGGACCGCGTCCTGCAGCGGCAGCAGCATCTGGCGCAGGTTCTGGTCGTAGCGCCTGATCGGACCGCCCACGACGTCCTCGAGCCTGCCGTGCAACGCTCCGAATCCCATCTTCGACATCCGGTGCTTGACGAACGCCGCCACGCCGCCCGTGAGGTTGCCGTAGGTCACCCGGTCCAGCCCCCGCTGCGTCGTGTCCGTCACCCGGCGCGCAGCGTCCACTGCACCGTAGAGCACGCGACGCGGGATATGGTCGCGCAAACGCGCATGCGGCTTGTCCGTCAATCCCTCGGTCGGCGATTGGGCCCTGAGCTGGGACTGCTTCATCGCGGCGAGGATCTCGTCGGTGCTCCCGTGCGGGATCTCGAGCGTACGCTTGATGTCCTCGAGGCGGGCGCGACAGGTAGGCAAGCTGTCGCGCGCGAACTCCGCCACCAGATCCCGCACCCGGTGCCGGTGATAGTCCCCCGCGATCGTCAGCGCCCCTCGCCCCCCGCCGGGCAACACCGCGGCACGGTACCGGTCCGCCGGGAGCCCCGCGTAGAAGTAGCGCATCCACAAATCCGCGACGCGCTCCCGCATCCCTTCCCCGAGCGCCCGGCGGCCGTCGTCGCCGCCCGACGCCACCTCCTCCAGGAACGCCACCATCCGACGCAGCTTCTTCAGCGCGAGATAGTCGAAAAGCGCGTCTCTGCGCCACTCGAGCCTGCGCACCTGCTCCACGGAAAACTCGCGCACGCCCTCGCCCTCCAGCGTGCCAAGCCTGGCATCCAGCGCTTCGCGAACGGAGGTCAAGGCGGACGGCGCATAGCGCTCCAGGATCCGGCGCAGCAGGAGCTGTGTGTTCGCCGGGCGCCCCGCGAAGCTCGTCTGCACGTTGCGCAGCGTCCTCGCCACGTGGGGGAAAAGCGTGTGGACCACCGTGGTGTTCGACATCCGCGCTCGGTCCGATGCGTCGATGAGGATGAGCCGCCCGAGCACGCTGCGCCAAGCGTTGTCTCCCGAAGTGGGCTGGAAAAGCCAATAGGGGATACGCGTCACCTTCACCACGAAGACGTGATTCGGCTCGGCCTGCATCCGCGCGACGAGATCCCAATCGATGCTGTCCACCCCCGGCACGATCCGGACCGCGGTCTGCTCCCCCGGCCCCAGCTTGTCGAAGACATGGTGCCGGATCAGCTCGACCACCCGGTCCGGGCTCTCCGTGATGACCACCCGGTTCAGGATCCTGCCGCCCTCGAAGTTCGTAAAATCAGCGGCCTCTGCCAGAAACGCCGCCTCTTCCGCCGCCGTGTTGTAGTGCAGACTGCCGTCGATCAACCCCCGAAACGCACCCACCAGATCCCGCACCACCTCCGCGTCGCACCCCAGCGTCTCCGCGTAGTCGTACAGCTTGTCCACATCCTTGCCGAAGACCAGCCCCGCGATCAGCCTCCGCATCCCGTCCGTCACCGGCGGCGTCCCGATCGACATGCTCGTTCGCGTCACGACGTCGAAGTGCCGCTGATCGAACCGCTCCGTGCGCCCGTCGACCTCGAAGGTCTGCCCTACCTTGGACCGGAGCGATCGCCTGAACGCGTCGGCTGCCTGCACGATCCGGAAGACCGGCGACACTCCGATGGTGGGCATGAGCTGATCGAGAAGCGTGTAGCCCAAACGGTCGAAGGTCTGCTCATACTCGCGCACCTGGCGCGCGATGGCTTCTCGCTCCCCGACCGATGCCACCGAGAGATCGTCCGGCAGGGCGAGGATCTTGTCGATCTCCGGGATGAGGTTCGTGTGGAATGCCCCTTCGCGCATCGACGCCGCGATGCTCTTGAGGGTCTTGATGCGCTCGGCCAGTGCAGCGACCTGTTCCATGGTGCTCTTGCAAAAAGGATCGCACGTTTCCCTGGAGCGGAGGAGATGCTGCGTAAAGCCCGACAGAGCCGACGGAGCAAACGGCGCCGCGGCAACGCCTTGCTATTCGGGGAAGGAGGTCTTCTTGTCGTCGGCCGTGCGACGCGGGACGAGAAGCTGAATCAACGGCGCTTCGAGGCGGTTGGATAGCATCGCGTGCGTCGGGATCGAGTCGGCCGCGCCCGCACGCAGGGCCGCCTGGGTACCCAAGGCGGTCGCAAGACGTGCCGCGTCCTGGATGGATCCGCCCCGGACCAACGCGAACGCACACGCCGCCGCGAACGCGTCCCCGCACGCGGTCGTGTCGGCCACCCGCACATCGTGCACGGCCACCTCCGCGCGATCGCCGCCAGCGAACACGGCAGCACCTCGCGCGCCCCGTTTGAGCGCTACATAACGCACCCCCAAGCCCAGAAGCTTCTCGATCGCCTGCTGCTCGCCCAGCCCCTCGACCAGCACCCGCAGCTCCTCCTCGTTCGTCGAGAACAGCGTCAACGAGGGCATCATGCGCAGGATCTCGTCGCGACACTGCTCGGCAGCGGGCACGCATAGATCCAGCGCCACCGGGATCCCACGCGACGACGCATCCCGGACGAGCTCGCTGGCTGCCTCGGCCTGCGGCCCCTCGAGCATCGCGTACGCGCTCAGGTAGCAAAGGGCGGGCTTCGACGACACATGCTCGTGCACGCACCTGGGATCGAAGCGAACATTCGCACCCCGGAAGCTCACGAACGATCGCTCGCCTTCGGGCGTCACCAGCACCGTGCACACGCCGGTGTTGACCAGGTCATCGGTCTGCACCGCATTGCAGTCCACCCCTCGGTCGCGCGCGGTCCGTAGCGCCACGGCGGCGAATCGGTCCCGGCCCACCCGCCCCAGCAACCGCGCCTGCGCTCCGAGCGCGCGGAACGTCACCGCGGCGTTCAGCCCGCCTCCCCCGCTGCCCACCGTCAACCCATGCCCCGCCGTGTCCCCCCCAAGCCTCGGCAGGCTCTCCACGCGTATCGCGATGTCCGCGTTGATGTCCCCGAGCACGAGCACCCTGTCACATGATCCACGCATCGTCTCACCCCCTTCGTGCCCGAAGCTTGCCCCGCTTGACCGGCATGAGCCGCCCGCCTTCTGTCCTGCCCCGCACCTCGAACCGCGTCCGCCCCTGCTCGTCGCGGCCGTCCAGCGGACGCGCGTACGCATGCGGGTCGGCCGCCAGCACCACACCGAGCTCGGCGGCGAGGTCGAACATCGGATCGGTCAGCACATCGTCGACCATTCGATCCCTGCGTGCCGCCGGGGTGCCCGGAGGCACCGCAAGCGCGAGCTCGCCACGAACCTCGTTGTCCTCCACGCAAAGCCTCACCGTCATCGTCGGCTCTCCTGTCCCGAGGCGCCAGGGCCGCGCGCACGATAGCCCGTTCCATTCGCCCCCGAGGCGAAGTAAGGTCCGCGCCTCACGCCATGTACTTTCAGGACCTCATCCTCAATCTGCAGCGGTTCTGGGCCGAACGCGGCTGCCTCGTCGTTCAGCCCTACAACTCCGAAGTCGGCGCCGGCACCTACAACCCGGCGACCTTCCTGCGCGCCCTCGGTCCCGAACCTTGGAACGTCGCGTTCGTCGAGCCCTCTCGACGCCCCACCGACGGCCGCTACGGAGAAAACCCGAACCGCCTGCAGCAGTTCCACCAGTTCCAGGTCATCCTCAAGCCCTCGCCGCTCGACATCCAGGACCAGTACCTCGAATCCCTCGCCGCGCTGGGCACCAATCCGCTGCAACACGACGTCCGCTTCATCGAAGACGACTGGGAATCGCCGACCCTCGGCGCCTGGGGCCTGGGCTGGCAGGTCTGGCTCGACGGCCTCGAGATCTCCCAGTTCACCTACTTCCAGCAGATCGGCGGAATCGATTGCCGCCCCGTCTCCGGCGAGCTCACCTACGGCCTCGAACGCATCGCGATGTACCTGCAAGACGTCGACAACGTCTATGACCTCCAATACAACCGCCACGTCAAGTACGGCGAGATCTTCAAGCGTGGCGAGTGGGAATGGTCGACCTACAACTTTGAGCAGGCCGACGTCGCGGCGCATTTTGCCGCGTTCGACCACGCGGAAGCCGAGGTCAAACGACTGCTGTCGCTGTCCAAGGATCCCACCGGCAAGCTCGTGGCCCCTGCCTATGACTTCGTCGTCAAGGCCGCCCACACCTTCAACGTGCTCGACGCCCGCGGAGCCATCGGCGTCACCGAACGACAGCGGTTCATCGGACGCGTCCGGGCTCTGGCACGCGCGGTGGCGGAGGCGTGGCTCGCCCAGCGCGAGGCCTTGGGCTTCCCGCTGCTTCGCAAGCCGCCCGCTGCGCACTCCGCCGAACACGCGGCCAGCGTCCCCTGATCCCTTCAGCGCAAGCACTTCTCCGTTATCTCGTCCGCGCTCTGCGCCTTCTCGATGCACCGCAGCGATGACTGCGGAAGCCTCTTCCCCACGCAGCTCTTGATGAGGTCGTCGTGCCGCTTTGCACGCGCGTCCGCCTTGCGCGACGCCACGGTCGCGGGATCCTGGATGCCCTGGTCCTTGAGCTCCAGCTCCACGATGCGGTCGAGGATCTTCTCGCAATCCTGCTCCGTCGCACGGTGGCAACCAGCCAGGGCGAACGCAGCCGCAACGACGACCGTCAGCATGGGCACACGGACAGGGCAGGATGGCGCGTGGTTCACGATCGACTCCGCTGGCGGACCCAGTCCGCCGCCGACATTTGCCGCGATGTCGGACGATCCGCAAGGGAACTCGACGCTGGGCGGGAAATACCCGGGATCGCCGGCCGGCAGGAAAATGCCGGTTTCTGGACGCCTGTGCAGGGCTTGCTAACGTAGAAGCATGAAGCGCGCGCGGTCGCAGCCGCAAGACTCGCTTTCGCCGGAAGACCTGCTCGAGCGAGCCATGGCAGCCCGAAGCGCCGTGTCGCGCGCCCGATTGGCTCGCCGCGGACTCGCCACCGACTCCCCCCTCGATCCCGTCACGCAGTCCATGCTGCTGCGTCAGCTCTACCTCGCCCACTTCGAACAGCGTCACTTCCGCCGGGCTGTCGAGATCGCCGAACAGGCCCTCGCCCTCGATACCTTGCCCGACGTCTGCCACCAGGACGCCGCTCGCGCACTCGTCCAGATGGGCGACATCGATGGAGCCGCCGACCACCTGCGCCTCGCCGCCCGCTGCGCTCCGGCCCGCCGGAGATCCTTCCACCTGTGGACCCTCGGCAGCGTCCTGTTCCTCGCTGGCAGACTCGAAGAAGCCCAGGCGGCCCTGACCCGCGCCGTGCGCTGGAGCACCACCGACCGCCCCCTGACCGCCGGCCACCTCGCGCTCGTGCGCCTCGAACGGTCCGAACCCGTCGACAGCCTCAACCAGGTCATCGACCAGCTCGCCAGCGCCCCCTGCGGCCAGGGCTATGGTCAGTTCGTACTCGGGCTGCTGTCCGCCCACGCAGGCCGGGTCCGCGATGCGGAGCGCTACCTCCGCGCGTTCATCGAAAGAACCCGAAACGGCCGGCCCGCCGTCGCCATCTCGTTGTCCGCGGAGCTGGCCATGGCCGAGCAACGCCTCGCCGCGCTCGAAATCAACTGACCCCCCCGCCGCTCGTGGTAGATCCCACGCATCCTGCCTCCCGTGCAGCGCTCCAACCCGTCATCCGTCCCATGCTCCACCGACTCCGCCCCGCACGCCTGCTCAGCACCCTCCCGATCCTCGCCCTGATCCTCGCGTCCGGCTCCGCTGCCCTCGCCGCAGACAACGAGTTCGCCCGGGCCGTGGCAAAAGGCCCCATCTATGCCGGCCTCGCGGCTTTCCTCGGCGGCCTGCTCACCGCGCTCACGCCATGCGTCTATCCCATGATCGCCATCACGGTCAGCGTGTTCGGCGCCCGGCAAACCAAGTCGCGCACCGAGGCCATGCTCCTGTCCACCGTGTTCGTCCTCGGCATCGCAGCGATGTTCACCCCCCTCGGCGTCGGCGCGGGCCTGACCGGCAGCTTGTTCGGCTCCGCCCTGTCGAATCGCTGGGTCGTGCTCGGTATCGCCGCCGTCTTCCTCGTCCTCGCCGGATCGATGTTCGGCCTGTTCGAGTTCGTGCTTCCCTCGGGCTTGACCAACAAGCTCGCAAGGATGGGCGGGATCGGTTACGCCGGCGCCTTCGTGCTCGGCCTCGTGAGCGGCGTGGTCGCCGCGCCATGCACCGGTCCCGTCCTCACCGGCATCCTCCTGTGGATCGGCAAGACCCAGAGCCCCTGGCTCGGCGCCGCGGCCATGGCCGCCTTCTCCCTGGGCCTCGGCGTGCCCTTCTGGATCGTCGGTACCTTCGCCGTGCAACTCCCCAAGAGCGGCAAGTGGATGATGGGCGTCAAGAGCTTCTTCGGCATCGTGCTCGTCATCGTCGCCCTGTACTACGTCAAGAACGCCTTCCCGCAGCTTCTTCGCTACGTGCCCGCTTCGCCCTTCGTGCTCTACGCCGCCGTCGCCGTCGCCATCGCGGGCCTCGCCCTCGGCGCCGTCCACCTCGGCTTCGACGAAGGCAAGGCGCGCGCTGCCCGCAAAATCGCCGGCATCGTCCTGGCCGTGCTCGGCTCCGTCGTCGCCGTCACCTGGATCGAAATGCCCAAAGGCGAGCTGCCCTGGCTCGCGAAGGAGTCCGACGCCCTGGCTCGCGCCAAGGCCAACGACAGCCCCATGATCGTCGACTTCACCGCGGACTGGTGCTCCGCCTGCAAACGCCTCGCTCGCGATACCTTCACGGACCCGGCCGTGCGCACCGAGATCGATCGCTTCGTGCTGCTGCGCGTCGACGCCACCAACGACGACGACCCCGCGGTGCTCGAAGCGCAGAAGAAGTACAAGGTCGCCGGCTTGCCCACCGTCATCATCCTGGACTCCAACGGCGTGGAGCGAGCTCGGTTCACCGACTTCGTCGCGGCCTCGCAGTTCCACGAAGCCATCCGCGCCGTGCGGTAGCGCGCGTCAACCCCGTGTCCCGGTCCGACGCTCCAGAAGCGCCCCCATGTCGCGTGACCAGGGAACCCGACCCGTGCTGCGAGCGGCCTCCCAGTAGATCTCACCGTACCGCGCCGCAGCCCGATCCCAGGAGAAGTCCCGGCGCATCGCCCGGTCGCGCATCCACGCCACGTGCCGCGGACGGTCGAACCACGTCGAAACCGCCCATCCAATCAGGTCGAACAGCGACCCCGGGTTCAGATCGTACAGCTTGAACCCGGTTCCATCTCCCGTCGCCTCGTCGTAGTTGTCGACCGTGTCGTCCAGCCCTCCCGTCGCCCGAACCAGAGGCAGCGTGCCGTACCGCATGCTGTACATCTGGTTCAAACCGCATGGCTCGTAGCGCGATGGCATGACGAAGAAGTCGCACCCGGCCTCGATGCGGTGGGCCAGACGATGGTCGAACCCGATCCAGGCGTGGATCTTGTCCGGCCTGTCCGCCGACACGCGCCGGAAGAAGGCCTCCGCCTCGTGGTCGCCCATGCCGAGCAGCACGAGCTGCAGATCCAGCTCCAGCACGCGGCCGAGCGCCTGCGCAAGCACGTCGATCCCCTTCTGCCAGGTCAGCCGCGTCACCAGCCCGAACAGCGGGACGTCGGCACGCACGGGCAGGCCGGCTTCCCGCTGCAGCTCCGCCTTGCAGATCGCCTTGCCGCTTAGATCCCCGACGCGGAACCGCGCGGGCAGGTTGCCGTCGGTCGCGGGGTTCCATGCGTCCGTGTCGATGCCGTTCAACACGCCGCTCAGGTCTTCCCCGCGCTGGCGGATCACGCCGTCCAGCCCGCATCCGAATGCGCCTTGCTGGATCTCCTGGGCGTACCTGCGGCTCACTGTCGTCAGGCGTGTGGCTCCCAGGATCCCCGCCTTCAGCAGATTGATCGTACCGAAGTGCTCCAACGACCGCTCGTGCAGCTTGTCGCGCCCGAGCCCCGTCACCTCGAACGCCCGGATCGGAAACACCCCCTGATAGGCCACGTTGTGGATCGTCAGCAGCGAGGCAACCCCGAACAGGGACGACGACGGCTCGACCTCGCTGAGCAGAAGCGGGATCAGCGCGGTGGGCCAGTCGTTGGCGTGCACCACGTCGGGCTGGATCTGAAACAGCCGGGCCACCTCGAGGCTCGCACGGCTCAGAAAGACGAACCGATCCAGGTTGTCCGGGTAGGCTTCGTCGTTCGGCCCGTAGACTCCGTCGCGATCGAAGTAGCCATCCTGCTCGATCAGGTAGAGCGGTACCCCGCCCGGCAGGCTCGACCGCCACACGCGCCCCATCACCCGCGCCCCGCCAACCGGCACGCTCACCGCCTTGTGCGTCGGCTCGATCCGCGCACGATCCACCGACCGATAGAGCGGCATCACCACGCTCGGCAGAAAACCGCGCGCGTGCAGCGCGACCGGCAGCGCCGCGGACACGTCGCCCAATCCCCCGGTCTGCGCAAAAGGCGTGCACTCCGTGGTCACGAACAGAACGCGGAGAGGATCCGCGACAGCAGGATGGGTGAGCAAGCCGGAAGGACCGCTGAAACGCATGACGGCGATCGCCTAGAATGGCCCTTGCCTTGCGAAAAGGTCAAGTTGCGTAGATCCGATAGTCGAGGTCGGGAAACAGGTTGTCGCGGCGCTCGACCTCGGCCAGATAGGCGCCGTCGAGCTGCCCCGACATGAGCCCGTCGTACAGACGGTGAAACCTCGTGATGTGGTCGTTGGTGCGGCGCGTGGCATAGGCGACTGTCGTGCCGGCACGCATGATGAACGCCCAGTCGCTCGCCTGCGCGAGCATGAGCTCCCGCGCGGCCTGGTTGAGCGCGCGACGCTCGAGCTCGCTCGGGTCGGTAAACCGATGCGCAAGCTCCACCATGCGCTCACCCATCTTGTGCAGATGACGGTAGATCCAGGCGTTGGACCCGTTGCACCAGTACTCGCCATAGCCACCCGCCCCCCAGGACGACGCGCACGGCGTGGATACCTGGTTGCTCGGGTACTCCGCGAGGTAGCCGCTCGGCGTGATCGGCGCCACCATCGCCTGTTCGGCATGGAGACGTCGCAACACCTGGTCGAGGAACATCGGCCCCTCGTACCACCAGTGGCCGAACAGCTCGGCGTCGTAGGGCGCCACCACCACGGGCTTGCGGTCCATGTGCGACCGCAACGACGCCACCTGGGCCTCGCGCTTTCGTACGAAGTCGGCCGCGTGCGCCTGGACCCGCTCACGCGCCCGATGCGGATCGTAGGGGAGCTTGTCGTGCAGCTTGCCGTGCGTGATCGCGAAGTACTTGATCCCCGTGTACGTACGGATGCCGTCGGGGTGGATGTACGGCCCGATGTAGGCTTCGTCGAGATCGAACCCGATGTCGCGATAGAAATCGCGATACACCGGATCTCCGGGGTAGCCTTCCTTCGAGCTCCACACCTGCTTGGAGCTGTCGACGTCACGGCCGAACGCCGCCACCCCTGTCCGGCAATACAAGGGCGCGTGCACGCCGTAGACCGGACGCTGGTCCGCGAACAGGATCCCGTGGGTGTCGACGAAGAAGTATCGGATGCCTTCCTCTCGCAACAGCTCGTCCACCCCCGGCACATAGCCGCACTCGCCGAGCCACATGCCCTGGGTGCGACGACCGAAGATCCGCTCGTAGAGCGTGGCGGCGACGTGGACCTGCGCGCGAATCGCAGCCCAGTTGCGGTCGAGCAACGGAATGAACGGGTGCGTCGCCGTGCAGGTGATCACCTCGACCTTGCCGGCGTCCTGCAAGGCACGAAATCCCCGCGTCAGATCCCGATCGTAGCGTCTCCAACTATCCCGCACCTCCAGGAACCGTTCGAGGTACATCCTCGCAAGGTCCCGGAACCGCGCGTCGTAGCGGGTCCGCTTCACCTCGAGCTCCGCAAGCTCCACCAGCTTGTCAATCTTCGCCGTGTACCGCGCCTGCAGCAGCTCGTCGGTCATCATCGATAGCAGCGTGGGGCTCATCGACAACGTCAACCGGTAGTCCACGCCGTCGCTCGCGAGACGCTCGAAGGTCTGGAGCAGCGGGACGTACGTTTCGGTGACGGCTTCGAAGAACCACTCCTCTTCCATGTAGGAGGGGGCTTCGGGATGACGGACGAATGGCAGGTGCGCGTGCAGCACCAGGGCCAGGTAGCCGTGAGCCATCAGGCGCCTCCCTTGTCGTGGTCGTCGTCGACCGTGCCAGGCCATGGGCGCGTGGGGCTGTGCTCGCTCGCGCCCTGGGGAACGTACTCGGAAGCGCCGATTTGCAGGGGCCCGGAACCGCCGAGGCCCGCCTCGACCAGCTCCTCCCGGGCGACCGCGCGCGAGCCGACCCACTCGCTGGCGCCAAGCAGCCACTGTTCGCTGGCGCCCACCAGCTCGCTCGCGCCGAGTCGATCGCTCGCCCCCAGCCTCTCGTGGACACCCGCTGCGCCCTGCTCGCTTGCGCCCACCAGCACCTGCTCCGAGGCGCCGGCCAGCCAGGACGCTCCCAGCGCGGTCCACTGCTCGCTCGCACCGCCCCGCATCCCTCGCTCGCTGCCGCCGAGGATCCACTGCTCGCTGGCGCCGAGCTGGACACGGCTCCACGCGGAGATCGTCTCGCTCGCGCCCCCCAGCATCCATTCGCTGCCGGCCAGCAACGCGATCTCCGAGGCGCCGATGGCGACCACCTCACCGCCGGCCAGCCACAACGACTCCGAAGCGCCGATCTTCCACAGCTCCTGCACCGTGCGCTCCGCCCAGTGCTGGCTCTCGGAAGCGCCCAGCGCGACCCATTCCCGATCGAAGACTTGCATCCAGGCGCGATGAGCAGGCGTCTCCCAGCGCTCCCAGCGCTGATGAACCGGCTGCGCCCAGCGAAGCACCCAGCTCCCGAGCACGCGACGATCGGGTGTGGTCGAGAATCCACGGATCACCACGTGCCAGGGGCCTGATACGAACGCGCTCTGTCCGCCCCACTCCGCCACCACCTCCGCGGGCCCGACCAGGTGCATCACGACACGCGGCAGGTCGAGGTCGTCGGTCGCAATCGGCCCTTCTACCCATTGGAAGTGCGGCAGCGAGCCCGACCAGGCAAACGAATGCAGCGGCGCAAACCACTCGAACGCCTTGCGGTCGCCTTGCCACTCGGTGCGCCAGGTGGACGTGAACCACGGCGCCGACACGCGCTGAAAGGTCGTCTCGTAGCGATGGGACACGACCATGGACCAGGGAACGAGACGGCACTCCTGCCAGGTCGTTTTCCAGAAGACGGCCACTTCCCGTTCCTCGACGTGCCGCGTTCGGTCGGGCGGCGGCGGCGGAGGGGTCGGCGTCCGCTCGGGCGGCGCCGAGGGTTCGAGCTCGGGCTCCGGCCCTGCATAGGCCGATCGATACGGCGCTGCGGTCGGAGTCGGCTCGGCCTGCATCCCGGGCGTGACGCTCAGCCATTGCAGCGTGGTGTCCGGCGAGGGCCGCTTGCGGGGGAAGTCCGCGCGGCCTGAGCGCGCGATCGTCTGATAGGAGCCGTCGCGTGCCTTCAGGCCCACATCGACATGAACCGACGTCGCCGGGCGTGCCACGTGCACGAACCAATCGCGGGAGACTCGCTCGATGGCGATGTCGAAGTGGTCGATCGCGTTGGTGCCGTCGAAGATGCGGCCCGTCGTGTCGTAGATCCGCAGGCTCAACCACGCGTCGACCCCCACGGAGCCCAGACGGGCCCGGGCCGCGCCGATCGCCTCGTCGGTGATCTCCCAGTAGACGTAGAGCCAGTCAGGATCCCGCGCCATCGCGGTGATGCGGTCTTCGCCATAGCCCCAGGGAATGTTCTCGGTCGGCAGGTCCGCGCGACGCTGTCCAAGGTCGAACTTGGACCGGCTCACGTCCTGCCCGCCGCGGTCGACATCCTGATCGCGGTCGGCATGCGTGCCGTTGCGCCCAGCGGCAGGTGGAGGACAGCTCTGGTCTGGTGTGTTCATCGCTGCAGCTCCGGCATGGGAACCTGGAAGGTTCGGTCGTCAAGATGCGGGAGGATACAGGGAGGCGAGGCCAAGGTCGACTCAGGCTCGCAGCAAGCGCGCGATGTGGGCGCGCTCCCAGGCACATGCGCGGTCGTGAAGACGGAACATCTTTTCTCGCTCGCGGAAAGCTGCCGGATGCAAGGCCGCACGGCCATTGGTGCGCACCGCGGGGATCAGATGGTGAAGCATCTCGTGGTAGACCACGAACGCCACGAAATACCTTGGCACCCACGCGCGGTCCAGCACACGATGCACGGCGATCAGACGCTCCGTTGCGCTGTACGACCCGAGCTTGATCGTCTTGCGCGGCTTGCTCCGCTTCGGCGGCGTTCGCGCCCACGTGATCAGCGCGTCCACCTGGCCGTCGAAGTACTTCTCGTTGAGCTCACGGAAGATCGCCAGCAGGTCGTGATGCCTCCCCCGGGTCAGAAGCTTGCTGCGCCGCCGCCGGTCTGCCCGGATCCGGTGCATGTTGTCGTTGATGTACTTGCCCACTAGCGCCGACGCATCCCGGTCGCCCTGCACCACGTACCGGACCAGCGACTCCTGCACCGCCGCCGGTGCATCCACGAACATGTGGTGAATCCGCACGCGCAGCAGGCCGTCCTTGCGAAAATGGCGGATCATGCTGCGACGGTTGTCGGTGATGGACAGCAGCACGGGCTCGCCCGCAGCGGCCGACAGGCGACGCTCGAGGAGCTGACGCGCGCCCTCGTGGACGAAGATCTGGGGCTGACCCGGAGGGAAGACTAGCTCGAGCTGCAGCAGCGGGTCGGGCACACGGACCACCGCCTGCGCCATCCGCGGGATCGAGCGCAGGGCTCGTCCGCCGGGCCGAGGCGCCGAGCGCCGGGCCTTGGGCCGCAGGAAGGGGAAGGTCTGGGAGCCGACCATGGGGATACCTTTGGCGTACGAGACAGGACAAGGGCTGTCAAGGGCAGGGCCGACGCTCTCCCGGCAAGTTTCGTGCCCACGCACAGATTGGGGGAAATACCGCTACGCAGAAAGCAGGATTGGGTCCCCTGCAGCCGACGGTCAAGCGGGCGAGACGTCCGCGCACCCAGGCGTCGCAAACCGACGGTCAGGACTTGGTCCCCTCCGGCCCCCCCGACCCCGTGCGCTCCAGGATGCGCGGCCGCCACTCGACCCGCTCCTGGGGCGGGGTCGATGGAGTCGACAGCCGCCTCGTTGCGTCGGCACGCGCACCCCCTGCCTCGCTCGGACGACCGAGGTTGGGACGGGGGCTGCTCGCGCGACGGAGCTGCTGGCTGCGCTTGCGCTCGGCGTGGTCCACCACCTCGGGCACGTCGATCTCGATGTCGCCGTCCGCCAGGACACGGGCCTGGCAGGCCAGACGCGCCCCGATGACCTTGGCCACGTTGCCCAGATGCACGATCTCCTTGGCGTCGATCGGCGAGAGCAGCTCCCGCCCCGACAACACGACGATCCGACAGAGCCCGCACACCGCCCGGCCTCCGCAGGACGTGCTGATGGGGTAGCCGGCAGCCTGCAGGGAGCTGAAGAGGGTTGCGCCTGTTGGTGCGTCGATCTCCGCGGAGGATCCGCGGACCTTGAGTCGGGCCATCGCAAGGTCCGTCCTAGTGCACTCCGGCCCGCCGATCAAAGAGATCGTTGCCCTGGTGACCGAGGCCGGGACCTTTTGCCCCCACGCCCCGGCCGCGACGCATCGCGCGATCTGCCTGCGACACGCGGCAAGCAGGGAGGTGGCGGCGACCATCGCGGAGGCGAGCCGCCCAGAGGGTGGGTTCGGCGGCAAGGCCCGGTCAGGCGCCGTAGGCCGCGATGATGTCCTTCTTTCCCTTGCCGAGGATGTCGTACTTGCGGCCGACTTTCACGAACGCATCGATGGCCTGGTCGAGGTGCGCCTTGTCGTGCGCCGCCGATAGCTGCGTGCGGATTCGCGCCTGCCCTTTGGGCACGACCGGGAAGGAGAAGCCGATGACATAGATCCCCTCGGCGAACAGGTCCCGGGCCATGTCCTGCGCGAGCCTGGCGTTGTACAGCATGAGCGGCACGATCGCGCTGTCGCCCGGCTTGACGTCGAACCCCGCGTCGGTCAGGAGCTTGCGCCAGTAGCGCGCGTTGTGCTCGAGCTTGTCGCGCCGGTCGGTCGAGGCACTGATGAGCTCGAGGACCCGCAGCGCGCCGGACACGATGACCGGGGCGACCGTGTTGGAAAACAGATAGGGACGAGCCCGCTGCCTGCACATCGCGACCAGCTCGCCGCGCCCGCTGACACACCCGCCCGAAGCGCCTCCCAGCGCCTTTCCAAGCGTCGTCGTGATGATGTCGATGCGGCCCATCACGCCGGCGTGCTCGTGCGTTCCTCGCCCCGTCTTCCCGATGTACCCCGTTGCGTGGGAGTCGTCGACGCACACCATCGCGTCGTACCGGTCCGCCAGCTCGACGATCGCGTCGAGCTTCGCCAGGTCGCCATCCATGGAGAAGACGCCGTCGGTCACGATCATGCGGAATCGCTTGTCGCGGTGCTCGACGAGCTTCTCCTCGAGGTGGTCCATGTCGGCGTGTTTGAAGGTGTCCTGCACGGCCTTGCACAGGCGCATACCGTCGACGATCGATGCATGCACGAGGCGGTCAGCGATGAGGGCGTCTTGCTCGGACAGGAGCGCTTCGAAGACACCGGCGTTGGCGTCGAGGCAGGAGGGAAACAGCAGGGTATCCTCGGTGCCGAGGAAGTCCGTGAGCTTGTGCTCGAGCGCCCGGTGGATGTCCTGCGTGCCGCATATAAAGCGCACGGACGACAGTCCATAGCCTCTGGTGCGGAGGCCGTCGTGGGCGGCGGCGACGACATCGGGATGGCTGGACAGACCGAGGTAGTTGTTGGCGCACAGGTTGATGACCCTGCGGGGGGCCGCGCCGGACGGGTACTCCACCTCGATGACGGCGTCCTGCGCGGAATGCAGAAGACGTTCTTCCTTGAACAGGCCGGCTTGCCGGATCGTCTGGAGCTCGGCTTGATAGAACGAACGCGCGGCGGCTGAAATACCCATCGTTCCTCCTGACCCCTTGCGTGCGGCCCGACGACGCTATCTGCTCTGGAAACGCCGGACCAGGCTCGCGATGGACTGCACGGTGTCGAACGCTTCGGGAGATGCCTCGGCGTCGGGAATCTTTACCCCATATCTCTTCTCGAGGAAGCGCTTGAGCGACACCATCGAGAAGGAGTCGACGATCCCGCCGGAGATGAGCGGCGTACTCGCCGTGAGCTCGGTGTCGTCGTCTTCGAGGTATTCCCTGGCAACGTAGTCGAGTATCTCTTTTTCGAGCTGGTCCATGGCGTGCTCCGGTCGAAACCCGACTCCTGGGCCGTTTCGGGCGAGGCGTCAAGCGCGGAATCGCGGCGGCTCAGGCCTTGCCGAAGCGCGCGACGAGCAAGTCCCGGAAAGGCTCGTAGGCCGCGGCGATGCGCTCGAAGCACTCGGGCTTGCCGTCGAGCCCCGCCAGCGCCGGCGGAACGGCCGGGTCCAGCCCCAGCAGAGCCCGGATCTCATCGGGAAACTTCGCGGGGTGGGCCGTCTCCACCGACACCATCAGGCTCCCCGACAACGACGGATTCGCCTGTGCAAACCTCGCGAGCCCCGCCCATCCGCAGGCGCCGTGCGGCTCGAGTAGCAGCCCGTGCCGCTCGTACGCTTCCTTGATCGTCACGCGCGTTTGCACATCATCCACCGCCGTGGCGAACAAGTCTCGTCGCATCGCCCCCAGGTCCGGGGCTCGCCGGATGCGGCCCGTCTCGTCCATCCACCCCCCGTATGCGTCGACCAGCCGCGCCAGATTGGACGGGTGCCCCACGTTCATGGCGTTGGACAGGCAGACGAGCGACGGGACAATCTTTCGGTACTCGCCGGTTTCGAGGAAGCGCGGGACCTCGTCATTGGCGTTGGTAGCGACGACGATGGTGCGGATGGGCAGGCCCATGCGCTTTGCGAGCACCGCGCCCATCATGTCGCCGAAGTTGCCGGAGGGAACGGAGAACACGACCGGCTCGGTAAACCCGGGTTTGGCGAGCTTGACGTAGGCGTATACGTAGTAGACGGACTGTGGCAGCAAGCGGCCGATGTTGATCGAATTCGCGGAGCTGAGGCGCATCGCGGACAGCGCAGGATCCGCAAAAGCCCGCTTGACCATCGCCTGGCAGTCGTCGAACTTGCCGTCCACGGCGAGGGTCGTGACGTTCTTTCCGAGGGTGGTCATCTGGCGACGCTGCCTTGCCGAGACCTCGTGGATGGGGAAGAGCACCACGGTCTGCACGCGGGCGACGCCGTGGTAGGCGTGAGCCACCGCGCCGCCCGTGTCACCCGACGTCGCCGTGAGGATCACCAGGTCACGGTCGTCGTTCATGACGGCGCCCATCCAGCGGGCCATCATCCGGGCGGCGAAGTCCTTGAACGACGCGGTCGGCCCGCGGTCCAGGCGCATCACGTACGTTCTGTCGAATACGTGCTCCAGGGGCACGGGGTAGTCGTAGGCGTCCTCGCACAGCTCGCGCAGGCGGCTGTCGTCGAGCATGCCGGCGGTGAAGTGGCGTAGCACGAAGAAGGCGACGTCCGCGTAGGAAGCGTCGACCAGCCCGGCGAGCTCGGCGGCGTCGAAGGAGGGCAGCGTGCGCGGCATGAACAGGCCGCGGTCCGATGCCTGCCCCTGGAGCAGGGCCTGGGCGAGGCCGACGTCTTCGACGGCACGGTTGGTGCTGTAGAAGCGCACGGGGTGGATCGTCATGGTGCAGGGCCTCCAGGTAGCGTGAACCCTAGGCGGCCGTGCGAAGCGGTGCAAGACGGCGGCAGCGCACGACGCGGCGGGGCGAACCCAGGTTGGGCGAACCCTGCGCCGAGCGCGGCGGGAGGCTGGATCGGGCGGCTTGCGCGGTGGAAGCACGCGGTCCACCTGGGTTTCGTGTGCCGCGCACGCGCATCCGCACGCTCTGCTTGGGAGCGCAGGCGTCCCGGCAGCCCATTCGCGTCGCTCCCGGCGGGGCGTGGAGGCACGAGAGGCTGAAGCAGCGGCTCTTCCGGTGCACGCAAGGCGCATGGATCGATGTTCCTCGCATTCTGCTATGGATTACTCTATGTGCAAGGAAGGGTTCCCCTCTGCATTCAGCATGTTTACCCCATTACTTGTTGGACTTTACGTTGATCTTCCCGCCGATAGGAGTATGGTCTCCGATCCATCCTTGCCGAATCTGCTTAGATCCTAAAAGGTATCATCGTGTTTCTTATGGGTAGTCGAATGATCTCCATGGGGGAACGCTTGCTCGTCCCCTTGGTTTTCGATGAACATGATGGTGGACATATCGAATCTAGAGGTTGTAGCCTTCTTCCATGGCGCGGTTGAGCTCCCTCCAGAAGGCGGAACGAGTGCTGCGGTTCGTCCTGTCCCTCCGCAACCCCAAGATCTCCGGCGTCCTGATCGCCCACGGCTTCGGCCCGAAAGACCTCGACGAGGTCTGGACCTTGTTCCGGGCCGCGGCGCCGGTTTCCTTCGACATCCCGCAGCCGGCCGAGCGCGTTGGGGTCGAAACCGGCCAACAGATCCGCGCGTGGCAGCGACGCTGGCAGCCTGTCATCACGGCGAGCCTCTCGCGGCACCTGCCGGATGTCGCCGCCGCGTGGCGCGCCAGGTTGAAGCAGATGCGGCCCTGGCACCCTGTGATGTGGGCGCTGCGCTTCCAGACGTTCTACGCCAACCTCTCGAGCTCGGCCCCGGGCGAGGCTATCAGGCACGGCCAGGAGGCCATCAAGCTCCTGGCCGAGCGAGGACTTACCCCGGAGGTCGTCGGGGATCTGAGCGCACTGATCACGAAGTTCACCTCCCCCGACTTCGACATCACGGCCCCCGAACGGCAACAGCAACTGCCCGGCGCGACGCCGGACATCGAGGAAGCCATCGACAGGCTTTGGGCCTGGTACCTCGAGTGGAGCCAGGTCGCACGAAGCCGGATCGACGACGGTCGGGTGCTGCGGCAGGCGGGATTCCGCTCGGGAGATCGTCGCAGCAAGCCGGTGCGGCGCAAGGCAGGCTCGGCGGCTCCGCGGTAGATCATCGCAGGCCCGTGGCGCGCTCGACGGTGCGCGCGGGGAGGGGACCACCCGGGCTGGCGCTCACGCGGCGAAGGGCGCCGAGAATCTCCAACGCGGCTCGGCCGCGCGGTAGGATGCCCGGCCGAATGGCGCGCTGGAGGCGCCAGCGCGTTCGGTTTCGAGTGCCATGGTTTCGACGTCCGGTCCTGTGAAGATCCAGCACCTGCCGGCCCTCGACGGCTTGCGAGGGCTGGCCGTGCTCGGTGTGCTGCTGTTTCATGACGACCGGTTGCGAGGCGGCTACCTCGGCGTGGACCTGTTCTTCGTGCTGTCGGGGTACCTGATCACGTCGTTGCTGCTGGCTGAGTGGAAAGGCGCGCGGCGCATCGACCTGAGAGCATTCTGGGTGCGCAGGGCCAGGCGTCTGTTTCCGGCCTTGCTGGCGCTGCTGGTGGGCGTTGCGGCCTATGCGGCGGTGTTCGCTGCGCCGTCGGATCGAGCGCGTATCCGCGGCGACGGCGTAGCGACGCTCGGGTACGTGGCCAACTGGCACACGATCCTCCAGGGCAAGAGCTACTGGGACCTGTTCACGGCGCCGTCGCCGCTGGAGCACACGTGGAGCCTCGCGATCGAGGAGCAGTTCTACGTGATGTGGCCTTTGCTCGTGCTCGGCGTGCTTCGCGCTTCGCGTGGCTCGACAAGGCTGCTGCTGGGCGTCGTGGCGGCGCTCGCCGCGGCGTCGGCGTCGGCGATGTGGTTTCTGTACTCGCCCGAAACGGCATCCCGGGTCTACCAGGGCACCGACACCCGTGGCGCCGCCATCCTCGCGGGCGCCGGCCTCGCGTGCGCGCTATCCGTGTGGGGCACCTTGCAGCGCGCGTGGGCCGTGCGCGCGCTCGACGTGCTCGGGCTGGTGTCGGCTGGCGGGTTGGGCGCGGCCTGGTGGTGGATGGACGGGCAGAGCGATTTCTTGTACCAGGGCGGATTCTGGCTGACGGAGCTGGCGGTGCTGGGCCTCATCGCTTGCGCGGCGCACGGCGAACGGAGCGTGGTCGCGCGGGTGCTGGCCTTTCGCCCGCTGACCTGGATCGGTCTCATCAGCTATGGTGTCTATCTGTGGCACTGGCCGCTCTACCTGCTTTTGAGTCACGACCGGACCGGCCTCGACGGTGTCGCGCTCACCGTGGTTCGGCTGGCCGCCACCTTCGCCCTTTCCGTCGCGTCGTTCTTCCTGCTCGAGCAACCGATCCGCAAGCGTGGGATTCGCTGGGGCCGGCCCGTCATCGTGGTGCCGTCCGCGGCGGTCGCCGTCCTGGCCGTGTTGCTCGTGTCCACCGCCCCGACCTCGGCGGCGGTCGGGCAGGCGTCGCAGGCGCAGGTGGCGGCATCGTTGCGCGCGCTGCCCGCGGCGAGCGCGGTGCCCGAGTCGGCGACGCGCGTCCTAGTGCTGGGCGACTCGGTGGCGGTTGCCTTGGGCGAGCGGTTGCACGCGGTGGGCCAGGCTGCGGACACGGTCATCGTCGACCGCGGTGTGGGCGACTGCAGCCTGCTGGAAGGGGTGGTGCCGATGCGGTCGCTGAACAACCGCGCGCACGACGGCGGCAACTGCGCGGCGCACTGGGAGAGCGACGTCAGGGAGGTGCGCCCGGACGTGACGCTGGTGGTGCTGGGCGGCGGTTTTTTCGCGCGCGGCAAGCTCGACGGCAGGTGGCAACGAGCCTGCGATGCGTCCTGGCGGAAGGCCTACGGAACCCAGCTCCACGACAGGCTGGAGGCCATTCAAGGGGAGGCCGGGCGCCTGGTGCTGACGGTCGTGCCCTATCCGGTGGGACACTGGGTGAAAGCGAATCCGAAAAAGCTGGTCGACTGCTTCAATGACATGCAGCGGGGTGTGGCGGCAAAGCTTGCGGGGGTGTCGCTGCTCGACCTCCAGCAGCATCTCTGTGGGGACGGCGATTGTGCGCTATCGAGCGGGGGAGCGCCGATTCGGCCGGACGGCGTGCACTTCGACGGTCCGGGCGCGGAGGAGGTTTCGCGCTGGGTTCTGGCGACCCTGCCGAGGCGGGAGCGCGTGCAGGCGCCGCCGCCGCCAGAGCCGACCGCATCGGCTTCCGGCCCGTAGCGTGCGATGCCGCCTGGTGCGTCCGTCCGGTTCGCGGGATGCGTTGAACCATCGAAGCCACGGGCATGGCGAGGGGGTGCCGCGGCGCTTCGAGGGTCAGCCCGGAGCTCACCTGCCAAGTGGGAGACACTCAACGGGCGACCGTTCGAGGTGTATCCTGGGACCGTCCAGTTGCCATGAACCTGCGTCGCACCAACGTTATCGAGCCTCCTGACCGGCTGGTTGGGCGGACGGAGGTAATCGACGCGGCGCTTCGGGCCGTGGACGACGGCGCGCGCATCATCACGATCACGGGCCCCGCCGGGATCGGCAAGTCGCGTGTGGCGCGGCATCTGGTGCTGGCCATGGCCGCCCGTGATCCGGAGTTGTGGGCGTGGCGGCTGGATGTGTCGTCGTGCGCCGACGTGGCAGCCCTTCGTGACGCGGTGGGCGGGGCACTCGGGGTCCCGGCGGGTCCGCAGCGCGACGAGTCGACGATCGAGCATGCGTTGAGCGCCCGTGGCCGGTTGGTTCTGTGGCTGGATGATCTCGATCTGCTCGCCGCACCGGCGGCGTCGGCGGTGGCCGCGTGGGCGTACGCCTCGCCGGAGAGCTGCTGGATCGTGGCCTCCCGGCAGCGGCTGGGAATCGCGGAAGAGCTCGTGTTCGAGCTGCCGCCGTTGAGCACGCGACGTGAAGGGCCTGGCGGCGAGGCGCCGCTTTCCACGGCGCTGCTGGTCGAGCTGGCGAGCCGGCGGGGCGTGGTGGTCGCGGCCAGCGATCTGCCCGTGCTCGACGCGCTGGGAGAGGAGCTCGACGGCAACCCGCTTGCGCTGCAGCTCGCGGCGGCGCGCTTGTCGGTCATGGCGCCGCGCGTGCTGCTGCACCGGCTGCGCGCCAACCGGACGGTCCTGCAGCCCGGCGGAGCGTCTCGATCGCAGCGGTCGAGCCTCGATGCAGCGATCGAGGGCTCCTGGAACGCGCTGCTTCCGTGCGAGCGGGAGACGCTATCGCAATGCACGGTCTTTCGAGGTTCCTTCGACCTCGACGCCGCGGAAGCCGTGGTGGACCTGTCCGGGCACCCGGACGCCGGGTCGGTGGCGGACATCATCCAGGGGCTGCGCGACAAGTCGATGCTTCGCGGCCTGGGGGGCGCCGGAGGGGATCAGCAGGCCCGGCTGGCGCTGTACCGGAGCATCGGCGCTTATGCGGCGGAGAGGCTTGCGCCGGACCAGGTGGCGGCGCTGCGCCAGCGGCACGCGGAGTACTACGTGGCCGTGTGCGAATCGGCGGCGGCGCGATGGCAACACGGCAAGATCCTCGTCGAAGCCGACAACCTGCTCGCGGTCGTCGAGAACGTGCTCGGCCGGGGCCCAGTCACGGCGCGAAACGCCGAGCCTGCGCTGCGCGCGGTGCTGCTTCTGGCGCCGGGCCTGATGACGTCAGGCCCGCTCCGCACGCTGCTCCGGTCGCTCGACCCGGTGATCGACGTGACCCGCGATTCGGGCGCCAACCCGCTGCTCGTCGCGCGCGTCCTGGCACTTCGCGGCTCGTTGCGTCGCGCATCGACCGGTGCCGCCGCGACGCGGGATCTGCTGCGAGCGCTGGGCATGGCGCGGGCCCTCGCGGACAAGCTCCTGGAGGCCACATGCTTGCTGGAGCTGGGCCGGAGCCTGTTCGAGACGCACGATCTGGCGAACGCGGCGTTGCACTTCGAGCAGTCTCTTTCGCTGCATCGCGCGGCGGGCTGCGTGCCCGGCGAAGCCGCGTGCTGGATGGCGATGGGAAATCTCGAAGCCAGGCGCGACCAGCCCGGGCAAGCGCAGACGCTGCTTGAACGAGCCGTTGCGCTCTACCGGACCGTGGGAGACACGGCCGCCGGCGTTCCCGCCATGCGTGCGCTCGGCTGGTTGCATCTCGACCAGGGCGACCATGCCGGTGCATCGCGCTGGCTAACAGAAGCGTCGACGGCTGCCGAAGCCTCGTCGGATCGCGTGGAATGGGCGCAGAGCCGTCTTGCGCTGGGGGCGGTCGCGTTGGACGAGGGACGACCCGACGCGGCCATCGGGGAGACGGCTGCGGCGCTCGGTGTACTGAGGGAGCAGGGTGAGACGGCGGGTGAGGCCGAGGCACTCGGGCAGCTCGGCCTGGCGCACGCCCTGGCCGGGCGGGCCGCGGAGGCGTACGCGCTTCTGCGCTCGGCGGTCGTCGTGAGGCAGGGTGCGGAGGACGCGTCGACCGGGTTTTTCCAGGCCGTTGTGGCGCACCTCGACAGGGCCGCCGGTCGTGAGACGGACGCTGCGCATGCGTTGGACGCGGCCGCGCGGATCGCGTCGTCGGCCGGCGAACGGTGGTTGGACCAGGCGATAGCGGTTGTGCGAGATGGCCGGCGGCCCGGGCCGGAGCAAGCCGGGTCGGTGCGGGTCCGGCTGGCGGTGCGGCTCATCGAGCAAGGCGGTCTGGGCACTCCGGCGCCCCCGCTGCCCGATGACGCGCTCGTGGTCGCTCCGAAAGCCGTTTGGTTGAGACTGCCGGACGGGAGAACGATCGACCTGGAGCGTCGCCGCCCGCTGGCGCGCATCATGGCGCGGCTTGCGATCGAGCGCTGTCAGAAGACGCCCCATGCGCTCGGGTGGGAAGCCTTGCTGGCAGCAGGCTGGCCGGGTGAGAAGGTGTTGCCGTCGGCGGGCGCGCACAGGGTCAGGGTGGCGATATCCACGTTGCGCAAGCTCGGCGTGGGAGATGTGATCAAGACCGTGGAAGACGGCTATGTCATCGACGACAGGACGCCGGTCGTCGTCTTGGACCGGCAGGTCGATCGGTGACGAGCGCACGAGTGGACGCGGCGAAGGATATCCCGTTTCGGGTCCGAACGGGGGGATTCGACGCTGCATGCCGGAGCATGAATCGTCGCGCGGTGGTGGTGATCGCGCTGGGTGCGGCAGGGAGCCTTTTCTCCGTGTTCTGGATGATCTTCGGCGTCATCGTGCTGGGCATGGGCGTCGCGACCAGGAGTATGGGTGTGCTGATCGTGGTGGCGGGCGGCGTGCTGCCGTTCGCGGGATCGATGGCGGTGCTTTGGGCTGGCGTGCGGCATCGTATCGCGTCATCGCGGCTGAACGATCTCGCGGTGGTGGCGCACCGGTATCCGGTCGTCACGGCGGTGCAACTCGCCGAAGCGTTGGGGACCACGGTGGAGCAAGCGGACGACCTGTTGTTGATGGCCCTTCGAAAGGGGCTGGTCACCGTGTTCGGGGGCTCGGACAGGTCGTGACGAGGGGCGTTCGTCGTGCGTGGACGGGCAGCGGAGACGACGCGCGCAGGCGGGCGTTGCCTGCCGCGGATCGCGACGATTGGAGCCGCACGGGCCGGGGTTGCGTCGCCCGGGTTGCGGCGGTACGCATCGGCTCGCCGCGGGCCAGGGATGTTGCGATAGTCTGATTCGAGGAGCTTTCCGTGCGCGTCGAGCAGGTGAGGTACCGCAGGTTTCGTGCGTGGTCGCTCGCGCGAGCGCTCCTGTTGTTCGCCGCGGGGGCAGCGGTCGCCGCGTTTTCGGTGTTCTGGCTCATCATCGGTGTGGTCGCGTTCTTCGTGTCCGATCCCTATCCCATTCTCAACGGCCTGCTGTTCACGGTCCTGGGGGGCGTGATCCCTGGCATTGGCGCGGTTCTGCTCGTGTGGCGTGGGGCCCTGTGGATCCGCCGACGGTCGCGGATGACTCGTCTGGTCGGTCTGGTCGCGGGCCGGGCAGACGTACGTTTCGAGCAGGTCGTCGCGGCCATGCGCATCGGTCCGGCAGCGGTGGAGGACTCGATCATCGACGGCGTGAGGCAAGGGATCTTTCCTCGCACGGAGCTCGCGAGCCTGACGGGGCTGCAGCGCGACGATGGGTCGATCGTGGCCCGGAGCACGGCGGTCTTGACGCCTACGCAGGTGTCTCCGCCTCGACCGTTGCCGATCGGATCTGCCTCCACCATCGCTAGCGTCCCGCCGCCCGCGTCGTCCGCACCGCATCGCCCTGCGCCGGTGCCGATGACATCGTGGGTCGCGTCGCTGGTGGGGCGGCTGATTCTGGGTACGTATCGAATCGAGGCGCACCTGGGCACAGGCGGGATGGGCGCCGTGTTCCGGGCGCAGCATGTGCGCACGGGCCGGCGATACGCATTCAAGGTTCTGCTGTCGGATGGGAGCATCTCGCCGGACGCGATCCGGCGTTTTGAGCGGGAGGCGACGGCGGCGAGCGCGCTGGGGCATCCAGGCCTGGTGGCTGTCCACGACTTCAACCGGACCGAAGACGGCGTGCCGTTTCTGGTCATGGATCTGCTCGATGGGGAGACGCTGCTGCAGCGCTTGGACCGTTACGGGAGCCTTCCGTGGCCTGCTGCGCAGCGCATCGCGCTGGAGACGGGCGATGCCTTGGCGTGTGCGCACGAGCATGGGCTATTGCATCGCGACATCAAGCCGGCGAACATCTTCCTGGCGCGGGCGTCCAACGGCATGGAGCGCGCGGTGCTGCTCGACTTCGGTCTGGTCAAGCCGATGCAGGTGTCGACTCGCTCGCGGGTGACGGCCAGCGGTGTGGCGGTGGGAACTCCGCTGTACATGTCACCGGAGCAGGCACGGGGAGAGGCGATCGACGTGCGCAGCGATCTGTACAGCCTGGCGGCGGTGACGTACGAGATGGTGACGGGCACGCCGGTGTTCTTCGACAGCACGCTTCCCGCGGTCTATGCGAGATTGCTGAACGAGCCGGCTCCGCTGGCCAGCCAGGTCGTTTCGGGCGCGTGCCCGTCCGGCCTGGACCAGCTTCTTGCGCGGGCGCTCGCCAAGCGACCGGAGGACCGCCCGGCGACCGTGCGGGTGTTCCTGGCGGAGCTGGCCCGCATCAAGGCCCCCGTGGCCAAGGCGACGGTGGTCCTCTGACGCCGCGGCCGGCGCGGGACTGGGGATGCATCGGAACGGTCTGCGGACATGCCGGCCTAGCGGAGCGAAGCGATGTCAATCACGAAGCGGTACCGGACATCGCTTGCGAGCATGCGTTCGTAGGCGCGGTTGATCTGGTCGGCGGCGATGATCTCGACGTCGGCGGTGATCCCTTTGTCGGCGCAGAAATCGAGCATCTCCTGGGTCTCGGCGATGCCGCCGATGAGCGAGCCGGCGATGGTTCGACGCTTGACGATGAGTGGGAAGGCGGGCAGCAGGGCTGGCTTGTCGGGCGCGCCGAGCAGGACCAAGACGCCGTCGGTTCGGAGCATCATGGCTTCGACGACGAGGTCGTGCGGTGCGGACACGGTGTCGAGGATGAAGTCGAACCTGTTGTGCAAGGCGGACATGGCGCGGTCGTCGGAGGATGTCACGAACTCGTGCGCGCCGAGGCGGATGGCATCGGCCTTCTTGGAAGGGGAAGAGCTGAAGAGGGTGACCTCGGCGCCGAACGCGCGGGCGAGCTTGACGGCCATGTGGCCGAGCCCGCCGAGGCCGACGACGCCGACACGATGGCCGTTGCCGATCTTCCAGTGACGCAGCGGCGAGTAGGTGGTGATGCCGGCGCAGAGGAGCGGCGCGACGGCTTCGAGCCTGCCCGAATGCGTCACGCGCAACACGTAGCGTTCGTCCACCACGATGTTGGTGGAGTAGCCGCCGTACGTGGGCGTCGTGCCGTCGCGCTCGAACCCGTTGTACGTGAACGACAGGAGGCCATCGCAGTATTGCTCCTGGCCTTGTCGGCAGGCGTCGCAGGATCGGCAGGAGTCGACGAAGCAGCCGACGCCGACGGTATCGCCCGGCTTGTAGCGAGTGACGGCGGCGCCGACGCGCTCGACGGTTCCGACGATCTCGTGGCCGGGCACGAGGGGGAACCTCGATCCGCCCCACTCATCGCGCACCTGGTGCAGGTCGGAGTGGCACACTCCGCAGAAAGCGATTTGGATCAGCACGTCGTGTTCGCCGGGGTCGCGTCGCTGCAGCGACCATGGGGCGAGGGGGGCCTTGGGGTTGAATGCGGCATAGGCTTTGGTTTCGATCATGGGTGGCTTTGTTGTGCTGGCGGTGGCGATCGTCGAGGGGGGCTGTCGGGACGGGCGTCTGCGCGTAAAGCACTTCGCACGCGGAACAGGACGGTCTGCGAGCGTGGGCCGGTTGACAACCCGATCGGTAGTTGCCTAGCGTCGCCGCGCCCTGGTGGTTGGTTCACGGAGTACGGACGCGATGATCAGAAGTCTCATTGACCGTGGAAAAACAGTTGTTCAGCCCGCCGTGCTGCGGCTGGTGAGCGACGATCGCATGATGAAGGTGGCGGACGCTTTCATGACCGCGCCGGATCGGGTTCGTGCGGCGGCGGGCAAGGCGGCGGAGGCCTGGCACGTGCTGGTGCATGGGTATGCGTTGCCGGAGATGGATCCGTCGACCGCCGACGACGCGCCGGGGACGAAGCGGGCGGAGCGGCGGGCAACCGTGGAAGGAGAAGGCGAGCGATCGGCGACGGCATCCGCGGTGCGCGAGAAGAAGGACGAACCGCGGGACGATCGGGCGCAGGATGAGCCGGTCGACGAGAAGGGGCTGGCGGATTCCATCGCCAACCGGACGTCGCTGGCGTCGCTTGGGGGGCGCGACGTTTTCCAGAAGTGCTTCGACTTCAAGACGGCGGACAACGCACGGAAGATGGGTGTGTACCCGTACTTTCGTCCGCTCGATCTGAACGACGGTCCGGAGGCGGTGCTGGAGGGGCGGCGCGTGCTGATGCTGGGGTCGAACAACTACCTGGGATTGACGACGCACCCGAAGGTGAGGGAGGCGGCGACGGAGGCGATTCGCAAGTACGGCACGAGCATGACCGGGTCGCGCCTGGTCAACGGGTCGATGAAGTTGCACAAAGAGTTCGAGGAGAAGCTGGCTGCCTGGCACAAGAAGGAAGCGGCGCTGGTCTTCACCACGGGATACCAGGTCAACCTCGCGACCTCCGCGGCGATCCTTTCCAACAAGCATACGGTGGCGGTCATCGATCGAAGCGATCATGCATCCATCTATGACGGTGTGCGTCTGGGGCAGGCCGCGGGCGCGAGGATGGTGCGGTACCGTCACAACGACCCTGAGGCGCTGGACCGCGTGTTGTCGGAGCTTGGAGAGAAAGAGGGCGCCTTCGTGATCACCGACGGTGTGTTCAGCGCGGAAGGGGAGATTGCGCGGCTGCCGGAGCTGGTGGATGTGGTGAAGAAGCACGGTGCACGCATTTTCATCGACGACGCCCATGCGCTGGGCGTGCTGGGGCCCGAGGGGCGCGGCACAGCGGCGCACTTCGGCATCGAGGACAAGGTCGACCTCATCGGCGGAACGTTCTCGAAATCGTTCGCGTCGATCGGCGGGTGGCTGGTGGGCGACCGCAAGGTTCTCGACTATGTGCAGCACTTCGCGTCATCGTTCATGTTCGCGGCCAGCGCGGCGCCGCCCAACGTGGCGGCGGCCATGGCGGCCATGGACGTCATGCTGGAGGAGTCCTGGCGCATCGACAAGCTCCGGGAGAACTTCACCTATATGCGCGAGCAGCTCAAGGCGATGGGGTGGGATGTCGGCCACAGCCAGACGGCGGTCATCCCGCTGTACGTGCGTCAGGATCTGCGCACGATCATGATGTGGAAGGAGCTGCTCGACACGCATGGTATTTATACGAACCCCTTCATTTCGCCGGGCGTGCCCCCGAAGAGCGCATGCCTGCGCACGAGCTACATGGCCACCCACACACGAGAGCAGCTCGACCGTGCCCTCGAGGCCTTCGAGGCTGTCGGCAAGAAGTTCGGTGTGCTGAAGAAATGATGGGCACGACAGGAGACGTCGCCGGTTGAATCCACGACGCACGCGAGGTACGCTGCTATCATGACCGTTGAAGTTCGAGAGACGCCGCTGGGCAAGGATCTGAGGCCTTTCCTCGATGTGGTGGACACGATCTACCGGGGCGATCCGCACTATGTGCGGCCGCTGGACATGGACATCAAGCAGCGGTTGAGTCCGGGGCACCCGTTCTTCGAGCATGGAGAAGGCACGACGTTCACGGCGTGGAAGGATGGGCGTTGCGTGGGCAGGAGCACGGCGCAGATCGACCGGGAGCACCTGGCGCGCTACAAGGACGATTGCGGCTTCTTCGGCTTCTTTGACACGATCGACGACGCGCACGTGGCGAAGGCGCTGCTCGACCGGGCGGGGGAGTGGCTGGCGCGAAGGAAGATGAAGAAGATACGCGGGCCGTTTAGTCTATCCATCAACGACGAGTTCGGGTGCCTGATCGAAGGGTTCGATAGTCCGCCCTTCATCATGATGCCGCACCACAGGCCCTATCAGGCGGGTCTGATCGAGGCGGCGGGTTTCGCGAAGGTCAAGGATCTGTATGCGTGGCGCTACGAGATGGGCACCTTGCCCGAGCGGGCAGTCAAGGCCCATGCGTCGGTGCGCGAGATGCCCGAGGTCACGGTGCGCCACGTGGACCTCAAGCATACGGAGCGCGACGTGCGCATCGTGATGGACATTTTCAACGATGGCTGGAGCGAGAACTGGGGGTTTGTGCCGTTGACGCAGGGCGAGCTGCGGAAGATGGCGGCCGACCTCCGGATGATTCTGGTGCCCGAGCTGTCGCTGATCGTCAGCATCCACGGCGAGCCGGTGGCCGTGGCGGTGGCGCTTCCGAACATCAACGAGATGATCGGCGATCTGCACGGCAAGCTCCTTCCGTTCGGGCTGGTGAAGCTGCTGTGGCGGCTCAAGGTCAAGGGGCCCCGGTCCGCGCGCCTCATCATTCTGGGAATTCGTCGCAAGCTGCGCCAGGTGCGACGATACGCGGCCCTGTCGACGTTCATGTATGTCGAGATGCATCGTGCCAGCGAGCGCATGGGCATGACGTACGGCGAGCTGTCGTGGACGCTGGAGGACAACGCACCGGTCAACGTGGGAATCAAATTCATGGGCGGCAAGATTCACAAAAAGTACCGGCTGTTCGAGAAAGCGCTGTAGGTGCCGCGCACCTGGAGGTGAACCGATGAAAGTCCTGCTGACCGGAGGCTCCGGATTCCTCGGCTCGCATGTGGCCCAGCTTCTCAGCGACGACGGGCACGACGTCCGGGCGCTCGTGCGCAAGACGTCGGACACGCGGTTCCTGCGGTCGCTGCCCCGCGTGGAGCTGTTCGAAGGCAGCGTGGAGGACCGCGCGTCGTGCCTGGCCGCCTGCGAGGGAGTCGACGCGGTGATTCACGCCGCGGGTCTGGTCAAGGCACGGTCCAGGGCGGAGTTCGAGCTCACGAATGTCGTGGGTACCCAGAACGTGCTCGACGCCGCAATCGAGCGTCAGCCAGCGGTCCGGCGGTTCGTGTTCGTGTCCAGCTTGGCCGCCCGCGCCCCTTCCCCCGACGGCCGTCCTCTGCCGCTCGACGCCCCTGCCGCGCCGGTGACGGCCTATGGGAGGTCGAAGCTGGCGGCCGAGCGGCTGGTGCTGGGCGCCAAGGACAAGCTGCACGTGACGGTGGTGCGCCCGACAGCCATCTACGGCCCGCGCGACAAGGAAATGCTACAGCTTTTCCAGTACGCCAAGATGCGTATTCTGCCATCCATCGGCGCTCCGGAGGGGAAGCTCACGCTCATCTTCGGGGAAGACTGCGCCCGTGGCGTCATCCTCGCGCTGCACGCCGAGGTGCCGTCGGGACGCGCCTACGATCTCGACGACGGCACGGTGTACAGCCGGCGCACGCTCAGCGAGGGGCTGGAGCGCGCGATCGGCAAGAAGGCGCTGGTGTCCTTCCCGATTCCGGACTTCGTGGTCAAGGCGCTTGGCAAGGTGACGGACGTCTACGGTCGAGTCACCAACCGAGCGGTGATGGTGACCTCGGAGAAGGTCACCGAGCTGCTGCAGCAATGGGTTGGGGACTCATCGACGGCGCGCGCCGAGTTGGGGTTCACGCCGACGGTGACGTGGGAAGAGGGAGCGCGTCGAACTGCGCAGTGGTACTTCGCGAACCACTGGCTCTGACCGGCGACACGCGGCGGACCGCAGCGCGTCGGCGGCGACAACGTCGCGGATGAGGCGAACAGAGCGCGCTTGCTGCCGCTTGGCCGCGGGCGCGCGAGGTGTGCGGGGCGGGCGCAAACGACGCGCCCGACTACCGCGTATGGCCGCCGCCCCCGGGGGCGTCCCGCAGCCGCCAGGCGTCGCGTTCGAGGACGAAACGGCTCGGTCCCCACGCCCACGGGTGACCACTTGGCAGAGGGTGGCCCTCTCCGGTTCCCGCTGTCCAATACTCCGGGTCCCACGGCAGCAGGAGCGCCGGGTGCGCTCCGTCGAGCCGGGCGAGCCGGGGGAGGATCCAGGCGCTCCGATCCAGCCGTCGCGCAAGCGCCGAATCCCAATCACGTTCGCTCCCGACGAACGCGAGCTCGAACAGCATTCGAATCTGAGGAGGTGGGAGACGGATCTCCCCTTGCTCGTGCGCCAGCAACGCCTCTGCGGGCGTCATCCACCGTTCCTCGATGACCTCTCTACCGTCGATTTCGGGCGTCTGTCCCCCGGGAAGCTCTGCCACGAAGAACGTGGCGTCGAAGCGACGAGGCTCCACCGAAGGCGTCACCCAGCGCGCCCATAGCCGGAGCCTGGACGGGTCTGGGTGCAACCCGTGTGCGGCGAGCGTGGTGGCAAAATCGGCGGGAGCGAAGACGAGGTCCCGGAGACGTCGCAGCGCGGCGGCGTCAGGCAGCTCCTTGCACAGCAGCACCCCGGCTTCCTCGAACAGCTCGCGGATCGCGGCAAGATCCGTACTTTCATCCGCCGGGTCGACGCCACCGCCCGGAAAGACGTACGACAGCTTCATGAACGATGCTTGTGCGTGACGTCGTACGAGATAGACCTGCCCGGCACGAAGGAGGATGACCGACGCTGCGGGCAGGGCGGGCGTCATGGCGCAATCAGTCCAGCGAGGCGAGCTTCTCGGGCAGCTTCCTCACATCCTCCTTCTCGAGCTTGAAGAGGATGCGGTTGCGGTCGTCGAGCACGAAGGTGGTGCCGCCGTAGATGCCGTGGACGAGCCAGTCGGAGGTTCCGACTTTTTTCATGAGCTCCTGCAACAGGAAAGGGTCCTTGTTGTCTTGGAGTCCGTAGACCGGGAATGGGAGATCCATGCTCTTCGCGTAGTCGCCGGCCTGCGCCTGGTTGCCGAAGAACAAGCCCACGAAGGCGATTCGCTCCGATCGATCGGGGAATGCGGCCTTGATCGTGTCGGCGGCGAACTTGCTCATCGAGCAGCCTGGCAGCAGGAACACCACGAGGAGCCTGGGCCGCGCGCCGCGCATGTCGTCCAACGTGACGGCGTGGCCGTTGGCGTCGGACATCACCACGTTCGGCACACGAACGGGACGATTGCACCACAGCGCGCCGCCGAGCACCAGGAGCAGAAGCGCGCCGGCCGCACCCAATCCCATGTAGCGAGCGCGGCGCGTCTCGAACCAGAAACGGATGTCGTCGATGAAGCCGCCCGGCAGGGGAGCGGCGATGGGCGCAGCGGGCATCTGCGAAGGCGCGACGGACGGCATTCGCACGCCGACCGCCGCTGGCGAGGGCGAGCGAGACGCGTGCCGCTCGGGGCCGGAAGGCATGTCGAGCTCGATGTTGCCGGGTGGAGACGAGATGGTCGCGTCCGTTTCGTCGGCGTTTGCGGTTCGCGGCCCGGGCATGACAAGCGGTGGAATGGGATCCCGGTCGGGGCGGGCCGGCCCTGGAGCCGGCGTCACGACCACCGCGATCCCCGAGGGCGGGAACGTCACCTCGACGTGGCAATCGCGATAGGCGAAGGCGGTTGGCTCGCGGCGGGTCAGGCGCGTGAGCGCGTCACCGCGAGCCATCTCCTTTGCCAGAGCGAGCACCTGGTCCGCGGTCAAGGGGACCTTGTGCACCGGGATCGCGCGACCACCCGCATGGACGACCGGGACTTCGCCGATACGAAGGTCGAGGCGTTCAGCACCGCGCTCGTGCATCCTGTCGAGTACCTGGTCCAGGCTTGCCACGGCCGGAATCTCCTTCCTGCCACCTGTGAAGCGGGCGGGCACGGTGCAGCTCGGTCATCGAGCGCCCGAGGCGGCGATCTTCTCACACGGATGCGCGGAGACACAAGCCCGCTCAGCTTCTCGCGCATTCGCCGCCCTGCCGAACGGTTCGATCCGGCGGATCAACTCCTGCCGGGAGTGGGTCATGAACAGCAGGCGGGCACAATTGGTCGCAAGCGCGAGCTGCGCAAGCAGCGGGAAGACGGGGTTGTTCCATTTCCAGCACGCTTCGCCCAGCAGAGATAATCGGACTGATCATGCCCGCCCTGTTGTCATGGTTCTGGCTAGTTCCGTCCGCCAGAAATGTGGCCCGGATGACCCGGGTGATGGAGCGCGGATCGCATGATCGATGCAACGCCTTGGGCAGACCGTGTTCATCGTGGCCCCAGAGCGGAGGCCGTCGTGTTGCCGGCGGAAGTTCTGGAAACGATCGAAGCGATCCTGCGGCTTCCGAGCACCGAGCAGCGTGTCGCCAACAGAGCACAAGCCGTCTTGCTGATCGCTGCCGCCGTGGGGACATTGGACATCGCGATGCTTGTCGGGGTCAACGAGCGCACCGTGCGCAAAGGGAAGAGTGGAGCTGATCGACGTCGTGGCAACCCGTTCCCCGCACGGACGGGGGCACATCGTGTGCGACAACCTGTTCGCACACAACACCGATGACGTTCAAGACTGGTTCGACGAGCATCCGCGATTGGCCCGGACAGCCACGACGACACCCCCCACGCCCACGCCCACGCCCACGACCCACGACCCACGCTCCACCCCTGACCCGCACGTTCACGCGCACGCCCCCGATGGTGAGGCGCCCGGCGCGTTTCCCCATGACAAGCTCGACGCTTACCGCATCGCCTGCGAGTTGGCCGCGCTCGCCAACAAGATCGCGGCACAGATTTTGCGCGGTCATCGCAACATCGCCGATCAGCTTCTGCGGTCTGCGTCGAACACTGTCCTGTTGCTCGCGGAAGGAGGATTGAGCGGCTCAGCTAGACGGCAGTAGAACAATACAGCACGTGGGCGTGCGGGTGCGCGTGCGGGTGAGGAGTGTGGCGTGGCACGTGGAGCGTGGAGCGTGGAGCGTGGAGCGTGGAGGGTGGGGCGCGTGAGCCGTGCGGTTGTCACCAGGCGCGAGCCGACGCGGGGCGGGTGGGCACGCGAGCTCGGTTGGTGCAGGTGGAGGAGCGTCGGCGAGCAGCTTCGCCACGAAAATCCGGCCAGAACTTGCGGCGGACGGAACTAGCGTCCTGAACGATCTCCCCCACCGTGTTGGCGGATCCGAGCGAGCAGATGACGGCGTGCCTGGCGCTGCTGAGCGGACCGTCTTCTCGGATGAGGTTGGCGTAATCGGCGAGCGGCGCGTGCGCGCGGACCGGGGCCGCGCTACGAAAAATGCCGGAGTGGGGCTCGGAAGGCGCAAGACCAGCGCCCTGTGGGTTCGTGACGCGTCGGCTCGTGGGGCACATGGCGACGCGCCGCGCACTGCCTACGCGCTCACGCAGCGTCGTGATCGTCTTCGTCCGCGGAAGGCGCCGCAGCAGCAGCGACGAGCGGCCCCCCCGCCAAGCATCCTGCATCGAGCACCCCCATTCGGCGTCCACCAGTTCTGACAGTCAGCTCCTGGCGGCCACACGTCCAGGGAACGTGCCACGGCAGCAGCGACGGGCATCCTGCGTCGAGCACCCCGACTCGGCATCCACCAGTTCTGACGGCCAGCTCCTGGCTGTCCACGGCCAGCTCCTGGCTGTCCACGGCCAGCTCCTGGCTGTCCACGGCCAGCTCCTGGCTGTCCAATGGCGGGTTGCTACGCGGCACCCACGCCCCGAAGTCGATCAATCTCTGAAGTAGTGACAAGAACATCCCCGCAGAGGGATGGGTTTGCGTGAGTAGAAGTACAGCCCAGCATTCGAGGCCAGACCGAGCACTGCACGACGTTCCCGCAGGTTGAGGCTCTGCAGGACCGTGTTTCGCAGGTCGGACACCGCCTGCACAGCCCGATCGACTACGTCGCGGGTTTCCAGCTCGATCATCGAACGCGTCACTTCTGCTCGGTATGGCAGTCGAAGCACCCGAAGCCCTGGTGGGTGGCGGGGTCGTAGGGTTGCATGCCGAGCGCCGCGGCCATCTCCGGCACGACCTTGTCCATCATGAACCTGGTTTCTCTGGGGTGCGTATCCATGTGCGTCTTGAAGCCATCCACCTTGCTCAGCCTCGGCAGCTCCGGGTTCGGCATATCGAAACGCCCCGCCTTCGCCCCCTCCCCGTGACAGGTCGCGCAGTTGAAGTCCTTGAACTCCTCGGCGTCGAACGCCTGAAAAACGGCTTTCATCTTCGGCGCCACGACCTTCTTCATGTGCTCCAGGCGCTGCCCCGCCGACATCGACTTCCAGTCCACGCTACCGCCGGAAGGCCCTTCCGGGGCGGGCGTTTTCGCGCCGCATGCCGCCAGCGTAACCGCGATCCCGACCAACCACCCGACCAGCACATCGTTTCGCATGAGCCATTTCTATCCCGGCGTGGACCGATCGGCAAGCGTGCCGGGGCAAGCGCATCTTGATTCTGCGGGCTCCTACGCCCAAGACAAAGGCGCCGCCGACGCCTTCCCCCACCGGCTCCACCTCACGCGCGTGCGCCCCCGCCGCAGCGCCGGCTTCGACCATCTCCGCCATCCGCCAACTGGGGAACCGGCCCCGCTCGCCGCTCGCTCTTCGCGCCGATTGCGGTCACGGTCTCGGACTGCGGAACACGGTCCACGGGCCGATTTCATCTGGCCTTGAAAGTCAATCGCTGCTCGTAGGAATTGCTCGACGATCGGTCCGACTCGCCGGTACAAGGCCAACACGCAGGGGTGGGCGTCGAGCCCGTGGCAAGCGCGGAAGCCCGCGGGTTGGCGTGTGCTCTGTGCTCCGTGCTACGTGGGGCGTGACCGTGAGCGTCGCCAACACGCCCGCAACCGCTCCGGGTCCAGCGGTGGGAAGACCCCTGGCGAAACGTATCCGCGCTGGAGATGACGTTGGCAAAGTCCAACAGCGTCCGCAGCCGGGCCTCCGGCAGCGTCGCGAGCTCCGTGATGTCGTCCCGACCGTCCGCCACGCAGACCACGGCCGTGACGCTGATACCACGATGTCCGTCACGCCGCGTTCGCTTGACACGGGGATCGCTCAGGCTCTCGAACTGGGTCCAGACCGAAAGAGGCGGCATTCAAAGGATGGGACACGTTTCCGAGTCCATGGACGGTCCCAATGAGATGCGCCGGTCCTGGCAAGCGTGCTCGATGCCCATGCCAGGCGCGTCGTACCGGGCTATACTCCGCTTGATGCGCCGAACCGTCTGGCTTGTCCTGCTGTCTTTCGGATCCTACACCCGGGAACCGCCGCCGCCCGCGATTTCCGCCGCAGACCGGGAGCGAGCGATGCAAGAGCTGACGAGCGCACGCGCCGTCGCTGACGAAGCGGATGGCAAGCGCACCGCCGCGCTGGTCGAGGCGGTCGGCCACCTGGTGCCGCGCCCGGACCTGGGGCCGTGTCCCATCGCCATCCCGGTCGTCGGGTCGGAAGCGATGTTCGGAGACCAGGAGCCCGACAACGCACCGGTAGGCTGGCGTAGCATCCGGGCCAACCAGATGATGGTCGTGGACAAGGCCGCGGTGGCCTCCCCGCCGAGCGTGCGGCGTAAGCACATCGCGCAAATGCTGGACTTCGAGCAGAGCAGCCTGAACGCTCCGCGCCCCGGAGACAACGATGTCGTCGCGGACGTGATTCGTTGGTCCCGGTACTATGCCGATCCGAGCAACACGCCCTGGGAGCTAGTGGTGATTGCGGAGCGCCGGATCGACGCGAAGTTGGTGGACAGAGACAAGTTCCGATCCGGGCTCATCCTGGGCACGGCATTCGTTTACAGCTATGTCGAGGAACGAGTCGCATGTGCGGGGTCGGTGCTGGCGGAGAACTCGGACATGGTCACCGCCCACGGGGTGAAGACCACGGACGGCAAGGATTTTGATCTTGTGTTCGACCTGGACAACGAGGCTTTCCGATCCGCCGCCAGAGCGATGTACGTGGCGGGTCCCGCCGAGAACATCGGGGCCACCGACGCCGGGGCGGACCGGGCCGGTGCGGCGGACGGGAGCACGGCACGTTCGAAAGGAACGGCGCCTTGAGACACGTCGAGGCCAGCGTGGCGGTCGTCGCGGTCGTGCTCGCCGGCTGCCCTCACCGCGGGCGCGAGCAATCCCCGATGGGTGCGTTCGGCGTCGTGTGCGCAGGGGGGGATGCCGCGTGCGACGAGCCAGGCACGACCGGCGCGCTGCCGGCCGTCGTGGCGGTCGGGGCGGCGCTTCAGATCGTCTTCACGGGCGACCAGGTCACGGACAGTCCGATTCGAGTCCGTGCGGCGTCGCCGTACATGGCAGTGGCCGACGGACCCTCTCTGCAATTCACGGCTCCGGGCTTCTGCGCCGTGCTTGCGCGAAGCGAAGCCGGCACGGTCGTCGACCTGGCCCATGTCGAAGTCCGCCCGATCCACACGCTCGCGCTCGAGGCTCCCGCTTGGCTCGCACCTGGTCAATCCGCGGTGATCGTGGCGCAGCCTCGCGACGCAAGCGACCAGCCGCTCGCCGGCTCGCTGTCCTATGCGTGGTCCAGCTCCGACCCGTCGGTGGTCGCGGTCGACAGCTCGTCCAAGGGGAGGCGCGCGAAGGTGCTCGGCGTGGGCGCGGGAACCGCAACCCTCACCGTGGAGGCCGGCGCCGCCCGAGCGTCTGTCCCCATCACCGTCGCGGAGAATCCATGATGCGGCTCGTCCTCTTGCAGACTACCGCCTTGGCCGCCTCCCTGCTGCTGCCCTGCTGCAACAACCAGGCGGGTATCGAGCTCAACCCACGCACCAATCCACCGCTCGATACCACGCTCACCGAAAGCGAGATTCGCATTCATGCAGGCATTGCGGTCGCCGTCGATGCCATCCCGCTGTCGGGAGGTGAGCCGTCGGACGACGGCACGGTCGTGACCCTGACATCGACCGACATGCATGTCATCGGCGTGGATCCGGCGCCTGCGGAAGGTGTGTTCGTGATCTACGGAGTCATGCCCGGAACGGCCGATGTCCGCGTGTACATGAACGGCGACGTGGCCGGCGACATTCCCGCGACGGTGCTCGACCAGGGAGGGCGGCCATGAAGCCTGTCCGCTTGCGGGGCACTTGGGGTTGGACCGCGCTGTGTCTCGGCATGGCGGCAGCGCTCTCAGCGTGCAGCGGGGATGACGACCGGGGATCCGGTGCGGCGGCAGAGGCAGGCGCGGGCGATGCTGCCGCTGGCGATGACCAGCCGGACGGGGACGCGCCGGACATGGCGGAGGAGGCGTCCTTTCCGGCGGTGGATGCGTCCGACGCAAGCGATACGGGCGCGGATACGGCACCGCGGCCGTGCCCGGACGACATGGTGCTGTATGCGGGGGTGTGCATTGACTCGTACGAAGCGCCCAACGTCGTAGGCCGGACGCCGCTCGTGATGTACAACCTGGTCGAAGCCGAGGCGTGGTGCGAGGCGCGTGGCAAGCGGCTTTGTTATGACGACGAGTGGCAGGCCGCCTGCGAGGGTCCGGAGGCGACGAGCTATCCGTACGGCGATGTTCACGAGCCGGGCGTTTGCAACGACGACAAGACATGGTTGACGTATAACCAGTCGCTGCTCAACGGCTGGCCCGGCGGGGTATCGACCCCGGAGATCGAGTCGCTGGAAGGGCTGCTCGACGCGGCGCGAGCGGTATCGGCGAGCGCCGCAGCCGCAGCGGACCATGTTCAATGGCTGTATCAAGGGTCGGCGGCGGGCGACCACCCGGGTTGCGCGGGTCCTTCGGGTGTGTTCGATTTGTGCGGCAACGTGGAGGAGTGGACGCTTCGGCGCGATGGCGGCACGACGGACTTCCATGGCAACCTGAAGGGCCGGTACTGGGCCGAATCCCGCACATGCCAGAGCAACGTGAAGGTGCACGGCGACTACTTCCGTTTCTACGAGATCGGTTTCCGCTGTTGCCGGGATCCGGCTTGATGTGGTCAGGAGGCGTAGATGTTGTCCGGTGGAGCGGGCGGAGGCGTTACGCGACAACGGTCTTTCGGCGCGGGTTCGATCCGTACCCCCCTTCAGAATCCCGATTGCGAAGATCGCACGGGCATTGGCTCCGTGCCCGAAAAGCTGATAGATGACTGCATCCTCCGCGACCATGCCCTCCCCCAACGCACCCGAACCTGAGCATGAAGCCCGACGCGGCCCTGCCACGCACCGTGGCGTGCCCTTGCGCGTCGCCCTGCTGGGAGCCGTGCTGGTCGCGTCGGGTGGCGTCTGTGTGGTTGCGCTGAGCCAGGGCTGGATTCACCCGCGAAGCATCCAGCAGGTGGTGCACGGCTCGGGCGTGGGCGGGATGGCGCTGTACGTGGTCGTGGTAATCGCGCTCGAGCTGCTGTGGATGCCGAGGGCCTGGGGCCTGGTGGCCGGAGGGGCGTTGTTCGGTCCGGTGCTGGGCGGCGCCTTGTCCGTCGTTGCCGACATGTCGAGCGCGACGATTGCCTACTTTCTTGCGCGGGGCACGGCGCGGGCCTGGGCCGCCGAGGTCCTCGCCGCACGGCCCAGTGCCGATAGGGTCGTACGCCTGCTCGCGCAAAAGCGGGGCGGCACCATCGTTGCCGTGCTTCGCTTCTGCCCCGTGGCCCACTACACCCTGGTCCACTACGCCGCAGGCCTGGCCGGCGTACGCCCGGCGCCCTTTCTCTTTGGCACGCTTGCCGGCCTCGGGCCCGGCGCCGTACTGTACCCCGTGCTCGGCGATTCCCTCCTTCGCCCCGGCAGCGCCGTCTTCTGGGGCTCGATCGCCCTGCTCGCAGTGGTCTCCGCGCTAAGCTTCCTGCTCGGGCGCCGCATGCTCGGAGGCGTGGATTCCTGATCCCGTTTACGCTGTATCTCCCGGTCGGCTTGTGGCAGAATCCGGGCTCATGAGCGAGTCTTCCGCAACCTGGTATGGGCGCACGGCGCTCTTGTCTCGCCCGCCCATCGTGAGCGTCACGCAGCTCGCTGCGCGCCTTTCGGCTCAGGGCGCGGACCTTATCGACCTCGGCCAGGCCATCGTGGGCATGCAGCCGCCTGCCGTGGCGATCCAGGCAGCCCACGCGGCCCTCGACTCGCCTTCGGCCCATATCTACAGCCCGGACCCGGGACTGCCCGATCTACGCGAAGCCCTCGCCGATCACCTGCGCACCAGAAAGCATGTCGCCTGCCCGTCGGGCGCCCACGTCATGGTCACCTGCGGAGCCAATCAGGCTTTCGCCAATGCCCTGTTCGCCGTGACACGACCGGGCGACGACGTCATCACGTTCGGCCCGGGATATTTCGACCACGACTATACGATAGCCATGGCCGGATGCCGGAAGCTCGAGGTGCCGCTCGTCGTCGACGGCCGCTCCTTCCGGTTCGACATGGAGGCCGTGCGTGGTGCGTTTACCCCGCAAACCCGCTGCGTCGTGCTCGTATCGCCGGGCAACCCGACCGGCGCCGTCGCCTCGGAGGCGTTCCTCCGCGAGCTCACGGATCATTGCCGCAGCCGCGACGTTTGGGTCATCTCCGACGAGACCTATGATTTGCTCACCTATCAAGGCGTCCGGCACGTCTCGCCGGCGGAGATTGCAGGCTTCGATCGCGTGGCGTTGGTGGGGACCTTCTCGAAGCTGCTCGCGGTGGCCGGGTGGCGTATCGGGTATCTCGCGGGTTCCCCTGAGCTGATCGAGGAAGCCTTCAAGGTCCAGGACGCCCTTGTGATCTGCGCGCCGGTGCCGCTGCAGCATGCGGTGATCGAGGCGTTGCCATCGCTCGACGACTACGTTGCGCAGGTGCGGCAGGAGCTCGCGTGTCGCCGCCAGGCGCTCATCGACGCGCTCGACGGCTTTGCCGGAGCGCAGTTGCGGATCCCGGACGGCGCGACCTTTGGGCTAGCGAGGTTGATCTCGGGGGCGGACGACGTGGCATTCTGCGAGGATATGGTTCGGCGCACGGGGGTCGTGGCGGTGCCCGGGTCGGCATTCGGACCGCTGGGAGCGGGACACATCCGCCTGTCGTTCGGCAATCAGACGGCTGCGCGCATCGCGGAGGCGGGGCGAAGGATCCGGGCCTGGTCGCAGGCTACGACGTGATCTGCGCGAGCATCGACCGGACGGTATCGAGGAACAGGCGTTTGGGGAAGGGCTTGTGCAGGAACTGAGCGCCCTGCTTGCGAAGCGGCTCGATGAGCATGGCCTCTCCCGGGTAGCCCGAGATGAACAGCACTCGTATCGACGGCCGCAGCATATTGATCTGCTCGGCGAGGTCTTTTCCGTTGATGCCGGGCAGCACCATGTCGGTCACGAGCAGGGCAATCTCCCCAGGGTAGTTTCGCGTCAGTTCGATCGCTTGGTCCGGGTTGCGCGCGCACAGCACCATATAGCCTTCGTCGCCCAGCATCCGGCAGAGCACGTCGCACACGGGCGTCTCGTCATCGACGAGCAGAATCGACATGGGCGTGTTCTCGCTGCTCATCGAAACACCTCGGCGGCTCGGACACGACGGGTATTTAGAATGTAGGGGAAGCGGCGGTGATCGTCAACCGCGGGCGGCTCATGGGGACGCTTGCGTTGGCGGGGCAGCAGGGGCAGGCTGCCTCGCTCGCGCGAGTGCGGCCCATCCAATGGCTGCGAGGTACAGGCCGGCGGCGAGGATCATGGTGTTGGTGCGTCCGAGCGCGTAGCAGATGGGAACGAAGCTCATCGAGCCGATGACGTTGAACGCGGAAGACACGGCCCACATCCACGCCAGGCTTCTGTTATCGGTGGCCTTGAGCGCATGCATGTACCAGGGCACGGGGATGCCGAGGAGGGCGCCGAGGGGCAGGGTGACGAGGGCCGAGACCACCACGCGCAGAGTGAGGCTAGTGCCGATGAGGTGGGGGAGGCCGAAGCGAACGACGGCCACGTAGGCCGAGGCGCCGGCCAGGTACAGACCGAGCACGAGGAGCAGGCTGCTTTTCGCGTGCACCACGTAGCGCTCGGTCAGAAGGCTGCCGAACGCATAGCCGATCAGCACGGAGGGCAGGACGATCGCGAGCGAGTACAGGGGGCCGCCCACGACGAGGGTCAGGTTCAGGAACGCGACGTTCTCGGCGACCATGAATCCGAACCCGGACAGGGCGAAGAACGGCAGCGCGCGGAGCACGGTCGATCCGGCCGCGCCGGTGGTTTTCCGACGCATGGCGAGGGCGGGCGCCATGGCGAGCGTGAGCGCCGCGGCCACGGCCACCACGAACATCCAGCGTATCGCCTTCTGCGGGAACACGAACGCACCGTCGAGCGCGTCGATCCACGCCGAACGGTTGGATCCGACGAAGTAGAAGTAGGGACGCTCGTCGGTGGACGGGTGCAGATCCCAGCGAAGCGAGCCGAGGATGGCTTCGCGCTCGACGCTGCTCTTGGCGCGGGCGAGGGGCATGAACGGCAGGTCTTTTTGCGTGACGGTGGAGCGCTCGGGATCGATGAACGGGGCGTAGTACTTGGCGAGTTGATCGTAGGTGGCTTCGTCGAGCTTGGCGAAGGCGTCACCGATGGGCCGGGGAGGGACCGCGTCGGGCGGCTGATAGGGATGGTAGATGAAGCGGTAGCCGTTGACGGACGCCCAGAGCTCGAGGCGGGCGACCTCGTCGCGCGAGAACTCGCCTTTCTTGAGCAGGCCGTTTTCCCAGTAGTTGTCGAAGATGAAGACGACCGACATGCCCGGGTTCGCGGCCCCCTGCTTGTCGAGGAAGTCGAGGTAGGTGACGAACTTGCGCAGGGTCAGCGTGCCGGGCGACGAATAGCCGTGCGACAGCGACAGGATGCCGCCTGGTTTGAGCAGTCGGTAGTAGTCCGCGACGGCGTCCTCCGTGTACAAGAAATTCTCCGACAAGGCGTTCGCCGCGGACCGGATCGCGGTCAGCGTGTCCACGCCGCTCGCCTCGATCACGTCGTACGTCTCCTGCCCGCCAATCTCGTGGCACCAGTGCCGCGCCTCGGTGTTCATCAGGTTGACCCTGGTGTGGGCGTCGGTGTTCACCCACGGCACGTACAGATCCCGCAGCGGGTCTTCGGGACGTCCGAGCAGCACCCGGTACGTGTCGGGGTTCAACTCGATCGCGTCGACATGCCGCGTGCCGAACGCCTTGGCGACCAGGATGTCGACGCCGCCGCCCGCGCCGATGACCAGGGATCGCTCGAACGGTTGGTCTGGTGAACGCGACACGTACGGGGCGGCCCACAGGGAGTTCTTGAGGAACTCCTGCTCGGCGGGTGGACGCTGCAACGCGAACTGGCGCGTGCTGGCTCCGCCGTCGACGAGAATGAATCGCCCTGGCAGGTCCGTCAGGTCGAAGCGGTGGGCGATGCCTCCGCGGTACGACCGCTCCCGGGAGTCGCCCGTCTTGCTGACATCGATGCGCGCGATCGCATTCCAGAACGACATCTCGATGCCGCGGAAGTCCACGAGAAGGGCCTTGCGCAGCAGCCCGTACTTCATCGAGAACACGTCGTGGCCGTAGAGACGTCTTCCGAACGAGGGGTAGGCGAGCACGCCCACGGCTGCGACGACCACCAGCGGGATTCGCCACCTGAGGCTGAACGACCAGGGCCTGGCGGCCGAGCCGTGCCAGTACAGCAAGGCGCCGGCCGTGGACAGCAGACCGACGGCCACGGTTGCGCCGTAGCCGGAGAGCGCGCGAATGGACCAGGCCGCGACCGCGGCGCCGATGCCGGCGCCGAGCAGATCCCAGAAATATACGATGCCGGGCCCTTGCCTCGCCGCCACCAGCGTGTAGCTCACGCACACCCCGACGAGAAAGAACGGCACCGCGAACATGAGGAAGAACAGCGGCAACGCGACCACGCCGCGCCAGCCTGGCAGCAGCGGGTCGATCGGTATCACGCAGAACACCGGAATCGTCAGCAAGGCCGACAGCGCGAAGCCGTACGCGTATCGACCCAGCACGACCGGGTCCGGTCCGTCGATGGCGGGGAACAGCGAGGGCTTGAGGTGGACCCAGACGCCGGCCGCTCCGAAGCCGAGCATCGCGGTGCTGATGATCGCGAAGGTGAAGTGATGTTCGAGCTTGGAGCCGAAGAACTTGGTCAGCAGGATCTCGAACAGGAGAGAAGCGGCACTGACCAGGAACAGACCGAGCAGGAGGGCGTGTCGACGAAGCACGGCGCGCAACGTAGTACAACCGACGCATGCGGGCAGGCGGTTTCTGGGACGGTGCAATCATCCGCCGGGAGCGCTGGCGCGACAGCGTCGCGCCGACGCGGTTGCGGAGGCGAAAGGGCGGGCTGTCGCCCCATCGGGCGGCGGCCGGATGAAAGGACGCGACGCACCGTCCACGTCTGCTTCGCGCCCCATCATGTCGGCTGCCTGGCCCGCTTGTCGCTCCGTGCGCGCCACCGCTCGTCAGCACGGTAGGAAGGAGTGCGCGTCGATGTCGTTCTGCTCGATAAAGGCGGAAGGCGGCGCGCAGGGACGCGGCGGACTCCAACTTTCCGGCCACCCGTCTTCGAACTGCGGTATGGTCCCGCGCCGTGAAGCTCCGATTCCTGCTCCCTTGCTGCCTGGCAGCGTTCGCAGCCGCTGTCGCGCCCACCAACGATGCTTCCGCCTGCACGAGCCTGGTCGTCACGCGCGGGGCATCTGCCGATGGCTCCACGATGATCACCTACTCGGCCGATTCCCACGAGCTGTATGGGGAGCTGTACTATCGTCCCGCCGGCAAGCATCCGGCAGGAGCGAAGCTCGAGATCCGGGAGTGGGATACCGGCGAGCCGCTCGGCACGATCGCCGAAGCACCGGAGACCTTCCGCGTCGTAGGCAACATGAACGAGCACCAGGTGGTCATCAGCGAGACCACGTTCGGGGGCCGGGAGGGGTTGGTCGACGACAAGGGTGGTATCGACTACGGCAGTATGATCTACGTTGCGCTGCAGCGCGCGCGCACGGCGCGGGAGGCCATCCGCGTGATGACGGGCCTAGCCGACGAATACGGATATCACAGCGAGGGCGAGACGTTCTCGATCGGGGATCCGAGCGAGGCGTGGATCATGGATCTGATCGGCAAGGGGCCGGGGCGCAAAGGGGCAGTCTGGGTGGCCGTGCGAGTGCCTGACGGGTACGTGACCGCGCACGCGAACCAGTCGCGGATTCATCGGTTCCCGCTGCACGACCCGGACAACTGCATGTACTCGCCCGACGTGATCTCCTTTGCGAGGGAGAAGGGATGGTTCTCCGGTCCCGACGACCAATTCTCCTTCGCCGACGCGTACAACCCGGCCACGTGCGAGGACCTGCGTGCCTGTGAGGCGCGTGTCTGGAGCTTCTTCCACGCCGTCGCGCCGTCGATGAACCTGTCGTCGGACTACGTCGCGTGTCGGCCGGGCGCCGAGCCGCTCCCGATGTGGGTCCGGCCCGACAAGAAGCTCACGCCGCACGACCTCATGGGAAGGTTGCGCGACCACTTCGAGGACACGGAGTTCGACATGCGCCACGACGTGGGCGCCGGACCTTTTGCGCTGCCCTATCGATGGCGTCCGCTTACGTGGGAATTCGAAGGTCAGCGGTACCTCAACGAGCGTGCCATTGCCACGCAGCAGACGGGGTTCTCCTTCGTGAGCCAGTCGCGGGCGTGGATGCCCGGCAAGGTCGGTGGCCTGCTCTGGTTCGGCGTGGACGACGCGGCAAGCAGCGTGTACCTGCCGATGTACATGGGCATCCGCCGCGTGGCGAAGCCGTACGCCGTGGGGACGGGCTCGTTCACGCAGTTCTCGTGGGAGTCCGCGTTCTGGGTTTTCAACTGGGTAGCAAACCAGGCTTATGGTCGATACGCGGACATGATCAAGGACATCGGCAAGGTCCAGGCCGAGCTGGAGTCCGGCTTTCTGGAGGAGCAGCCCCGTATCGAGCAGAAGGCTGTCGAATTGCATAAAACGTCCCCGACGGCCGCCGAAGACCTGCTCACGAAGTACTCTGAGCAGGCAGCCGAACGGGTGGTCGCACGCTGGAGGCTGCTCGGACAAGAGTTGCTGGTCAAGTATCTCGACGGCAACGTCCGCGACGACAAGGGCAAGGTGACACACCCGCCCTATCCGGAAGCGTGGTACCGACGCATCGTGCAGGAGAAGGGCGCCCACTTGCGTCTCCCGCCGCCCCCGGCATCGGCGTCGTCCGCGGCGAGCGCGCCTTCGGCCCCTCCGGCGATCGCCCCAGCATCGGCATCGGCGGCACCGTCCGGCCCGGCTCCACGCCCCAAAGCGTCGGGCTGCGCGGCAGGGGCCGCGACCCGCTCCTCCGGCTGGCACTGGGTGGCCGCGGCGGTCCTGTTCGCGCTCCCGCGCATCCGGCGAAGGACCGCGCGCGGTCGCGTCGAGCCGTGAACGTCTCGCCCGACTCACGGCACCAACCTGGCAAGACGAGAAGCCGGCCGCACCGCGGCACACGGTCGTGCAGGAGCCACTACCAGCCGGGCGTGCATCCGGCACGGACCGGTGCGCGCGTGCTTTGGCCGCCAGACCGGGTGGTCGGCGTGCCCCCGACCTTCGCGGGACACGAAACCCACTGCCCGACCTGGCCCCAGGATCCCGAAGGCATCGCTGCCGAACCTTGTCCCCCCGCCAGATTCATCGTCACGGCCACTCTGGTACGGTGCAACGCACCCGCTGGCAGGACAGCACGAAACGCCGGTCGTCGCCATGACGCGCGGCGACGTCGCCGCGTCGATTCCCATCCTCGCGGTGTATGCATCCGACGTCGAGGGATTGGACCCGATTCCGGGCGCGATACCTGACACCATCGCGATGGTTCCCGCAGGGCCGTTGCCCGGCGGCGTGCCCATCGTGGTGACCATCAAGACCCCATCGGTCACGAGGTGGACGTTCGTCGCGGGAGAAGCCGCGGACGACCACCCGGCCGGACGCTGAACGAGGTCAGGGAGCCGGCGGCTACCTCGACGCTGCAATGCGCGTTGAGGCAAGCATAGCACTGCGAGTCGCCGGAAATCGGCCCACCTGCCGCGCCGCCGGCAGGCCCCGAACCGCTGTCGTCTGGCGAGGTCCGGCCCGGTCACGGGCTTGACAGGATACGCCGCACTCCCTCGCCGAGGTCGCAGCTCAGCTTGCGGCCGGCGGAGGTGATCACCAGGTCGCGGTCGCCGACTCGGATGCGCCACGTCGCGAGGGACGCGGCGGATCGCGCCGCCACATGCTGCCCGCGGTCAATCCTGCTGCCCATCGCAGCGACGCGGTCGATCCTGCTGCCGGATCCGGCCACGAGCTGGCCGTCGGCCGTGGCGACGGTGATGGCCCGGACGCCGAGTTTTCGCCGCGCGGCGTGAAGGAAGAGGGTGAGCGCGTCAACGGGTTGGTTGCTTCGGCAGTTTCTGCGTTCCAGCATGGGACCGATGGTCGGCCAGCAAGCCGCGGAAGGCCAAGAAAGCGGCGCGGCGGCCATCGCTCTGGTTCGACGTCACGCCGACGCGGCCGTCTTGCGCACGTCGGATACGATGCGTCCGTCGATGATCTGGACGACGCGGTCGCAGCGGGCGGCGAGGCGCGGATCGTGGGTGACGACCACCAACGCGCCGCCCCGCTCGCGACCGAAGTCACGCAGCAGCGAGAAGATGCTGTCGGCAGTGGAGGTGTCGAGGTTGCCGGTAGGCTCGTCCGCAAGCAGGACATCGGGTTGCATGACCAGGGCCCTGGCGATGGCGACGCGCTGTTGCTGGCCGCCGGACAGGTCGGTCGCCTTGTTGTCGGCCTGGGAGGCGAGACCGACGCGTTCGAGCAGATCGCGTGCGAGCTGTCGCTCGGCGCGGCCCACCGTGCCGCGGTCCGACCAGATCGGCAGCAGCACGTTTTCGAGCGCGGTAAACGCCGGAAGCAGGTGGTGGAACTGGAACACGAAACCAATCGACCTGCCGCGCAGCCGAGCGATCGCGTCATCGCCCAAAGGAGTCGTGTCGATGCCGCGGACGAGCACACGGCCCGAGGAGGGACGATCGAGCAGTCCCATGAGGTTCAGCAGCGTGCTCTTGCCGGATCCCGAAGGTCCGATGACGGCCATGACCTCGCCGCGTTCGACCTGCAGGTCGACGCCGTGCAGAACGCGCGTCGTAACGTGGTTCCCGTAGTCCTTCACGACGCGATCGAGCTCGAGGACCGTCTCACCCATAGCGAATGACCTTGGCGGGGTCGAGCCTGGCCGCGCGTCGTGCCGGTGCGACGGCGGCGAGCAAGCCGATGGAGGTTGCGACCAGCGTAGCGATGAGGAACCGATCGGGGCCCAGGTCGACGGGGAACGTGGGAGACCCGTCGGGGTTCTTCGCAAGGTTGGCGAATAGCTGGGCCAGCAAGGCGCCGAGCACAGAGCCGAGCACGGAGCCCACGATGCCAACGATCGCGCCCTGGATGAGGAAGATCCGGGTCACACGTCCGGTGGTGGTCCCCGTGGCCTTGAGGATCCCGATCTCCTTGGACTTCTGAACGACGGACACCACCAGCACGCTGGCGATGCCCAGGGTGACCGCGAGCATGACGAAGAACTGGATCATATAGCTGGAGCTGCTCTGGGACTTGAGCGCCACCAGGAGCTGGGCGTTGAGCTTCATCCAGCTATCGGCTTCCAGTCCCGTGCGCATGGCGATCTCGCCGGCTACCCGGTCGGCCTCGAACACGTCGCCGACCGTGGCTTCGATGGTCGACGCGGAGGACGCCAAGTCGAGCAGGGTCTGGGCGGAACGCATCGACACAAAGACCCATCGCTGGTTCAAGTCTTTGTTGCCCAGGTCGAACACGCCGGTCACGGTGAAGATGTCGTCCCTGCCCTCGGTGCTCACGAGGCGGAGCTTGTCGCCGACAGCGAGGCCGAGGTCCTTGGCGAGTTCCGTACCTACGACGGCCTCGTTGCCGACGAGGTGGAAGATCCCGGCGCGGATCTTCTGGTCGATGGGGATGATGCGCGGGTAACCGGCGGGGTCGATCCCCCGCAGGGCGACGGAACGGCTCACATTGCCTTTGCTGGCGAACGCCGATCCCGCCACCGTGGGCGAGGAGGCGACGATCCCCGGCACACGGTCGATGATCTGCTGGGTGACCTGCCATTGGTCGAGCGTGCTGGTTCGCTGCGCCGACTTCTCGATCCGGGCGGCGACCGGGTTGGCGCCGCGCATAGCGACGTCGCGCGCACTTTGCTCGGCCGGGTGCACGATCACGTGCGGCTGCACGCTCAAGGTCTGGCGGATCAGGTTGGCCTGCAAACCGTCGATGAGGGCGCCGACGAACACCATGACGGCGACGCCCACGGCGACCCCGACGAAGATGAGCAGGGTCTGCATCCGGCCCTCCCGCAGGAAGCGGATGGATACAAACCATTCAAAGGGCACCGTCGGCCTCCTGATCGGCAAGCAGCCTGGTGCGAACGCGCTGGCCATCCGCGATCGTCGGAGCCCCGACCACGACCACCTCGCCGTCTTGCAGCCCGGAGACGATCTCGACCGACTCACCCGTGCGGGACCCGAGCTTCACGCTGCGTCGGACGGCTCGATTGCCTTGCACCACGAGCACGAACGGGCTCATCGTGGAGGCGTCGCGCACGGCGCCGCCGCGCACCAGCAGGACGTTGTCGCGCGTGCCGGCGTCGATGACGACGGAGACGGTCATGTCGGGGCGGAGGTACGACGGAGGGTGATCGACTTCGAGCTGCGCCTCGATGGTTCCACGCGATGCATCGACTGCTGGGGCGATGAACGTCACCTTGGCGTCGAAACGTTCGAGGGGGAAGGCATCGGCGGAGGCGGCGGCCCGTTGACCGACCCGCAAGAGCGCGAGGTTTTTCTCGTCGACCTGAACGGATAGCCGCGTCGGCCCGTCGCGCGAGATCGTCATCACCACGCGACCAGGCTGCACGACGTCGCCGGGCTCGACGTCGCGGCTGAGCACGACTCCGTCGGCGGGGGCGAGGATTGTGGTTTGGGCGAGCCTGGCATTCGCGGCGTCGAGCGCTGCCCGCGCGACGGCGACCTGGGAAGCGGCGACGCGGTAGTCCGCACCGCCCGGGCCGGCGCTCGCCGCTTGCACCAAGGCGGCGGCCTGCTCGCTGACGGCGATGTCATACGCCTTGGTGGCGTCGTCGAGGCGCTGCTGCGTGGAGGCGCCGGTGGACAGGAGGGCGGTTTCTCGCTCGAGCGCGGCGCGAGCCTGCTCGACTCGTGCGGCAGACTGCTTCACCGCTTCGAGCGCGACACGCGCGGCCGCGCCGCCCACCTGCCCCAGACGAGACTCGGCCTGCTGCAACGACGCCCGCGCCTGGGCGACCATCGCTTGTGCCTCCGTGTCGTCGAGCGCGATGAGCACCTGTCCTTGCTTGACGTGATCTCCCTCGGCGACGTCGACGCGGCGCACGGTACCGAGCGCCACGCTGCCGAGGTGAACGCGCCCCGCGGGCAGGACCTTTCCGGTCGCGACGATCCGGTCGGCAACCGACTTGCGGCGGGCGGGGGAGGTGTCGACGAGCGGACCGCGGGATCGGTGCCAGACGACCAGGGAGGCGACGATCAGGAGCAGGGCCGCGGCGACCGCTCTGGTCGGCGTGATGCGCAGCGCGGACCTCCCGTGCCGGGTGGCAGCGTCCGCGGAAGGCTTGCTTTCGGACGGCGCCGTCATGTCGTCGGTCCTCCGGCCGGAGCGGGACTGCTGCCCACGCGGGCGTCCGCCCTGCTTGCATGCACTCCTGGGTTCGTTTCTGAACTCATGGGTTCAAGTTTGACATTTGTCGTCCGACAAAGTCAAGCTGCTCGTGTGGACGCACCCCGCCCCTCCCCCCGCGTCGCACGACGCCGCGCCTCCCAGCGCGAGCGCATCCTGAGCATCGCTGCCCGCCGCTTCGCTACCGAAAGCGTCGAATGCGTGCGCCTCGACCAGATCGCCGACGAAGCCGACGTATCGCGCAACACCCTCTACAGCCACTTCGCCACCAAGGAGCAGCTCGTCGAGGCTGTCATGCGCCCAGCGCTCGAGCAGGGTGTCGCCGAGCTTCGCAGGCTCGCGCGACGTCCGGCACGAGAGCGCATCGACGGCATCCTCGCGCTGTACCTGCGTCTGTGGCGCGAGCATGCAAGCGGGCTCATCGTGGCCTCCCGGCTGCGCACGCTGCCGCCCGGGCCACTCGCTGACCTGCACGAAGCGTTCGCCGAGGGCGTGCTCTCCGCTCTCGCCGCCGCCGCGCGCGCCGGAATCCTCCGCGTGCGCGAGCCACCGATCGCCGCACGCGTCGTCATGCGCGTCGCCATCCCGCTGCTCGAGCTGTATGCCCGCTACGACAACCTCGACACCCTGTTCGCGGACAGCATGCGCGGCCTGCTCGTGGTCGACGCCCCGAATCCAACCGAAAAGAAGCAACCGCGCGCGGACCGTGCCCCGTCCCGCCGCGCACGACCGACGCGCGCATGACGCCACCGGGCGGACGTCGAATCATCCCGTGTTTCGTCGTATCATGCACGTCCCTGCGATCAGCATGAAAGGCGAAGATGGACAGCCACATCGAGATGGCCCACGAGATTGTGGGAAGCCTGCTGGGAGAAGAGCACGCGCTCGTTGCCATCAAGAGCGACGATGGGCGCTACCGCTATGCGAGCCCCGCGTTCGCGCGATGGATCGGACGCAATCCCTGCGCGATCGTTGGGCGTGCCGATGAGGAACTCCTGCCCGAGGCAACCGCACGCGCCCTGGTCGAAGCCGATCGTGAGGCCCGGGCGACCGGTCAGCCAGCGTTGCGAGAGCATGTTTTCGAGGTCGCTGGCGATCGACGCTTCTGCGCGGCGGCGCATTACGTGTTGCGCAGCGAGGAACGTGGTGTCATCGGAACCGGGTTCATCGCGCTCGACATCACCGGCCGCGCCGCGTCCAGGGAACAGACGGCGACGGCCTTGCAGGCGCTCCGTGCGTCCAATCTCCACATGCAGCAGTCGCTCTCCGCGCTGCAGGCGCAAGCATCGACCGACGCCCTGACCGGGGCGTGGAATCGGTCGCGGTTCGAGGAGGCAGCGCGAAACGAAATGGCTCGCCTGCAACGCTACCGGCACCCGGTCTCCCTCATATTCTTCGACCTCGACCACTTCAAGCAGGTCAATGACACCCACGGCCACGCCGTCGGCGACCGCGTGCTCGTCCAGGTCGTCGCCGCCGCCAGGACCGCTTGCCGCGCCACCGACTCCATCGCACGGTGGGGTGGCGAAGAGTTCGTCGTGCTGACGCCGAGCACCGCGCTGGAAGGCGCATCGGCGCTTGCGGAACGTCTCCGACAGGCCATCGCCGCCCTTCATATTCCGCCGTTGGAGTCCGTCACCGCGAGCCTGGGCGTGGCCGATTGCGGTCCTTCGGACACGCTCGAAACCTGGTTGGCTCGTGCCGACGAGGCGGCTTACCGCGCCAAACGCGGCGGACGCAATCGGGTCGAGGTCGCGGCCCCCGCGGACGGTGGCCCAGATGGCGCGGACCGGGTGGCCGCGAGCTTCGTCCAGATGGTCTGGCACGCCGCTTATGACTCCGGCAACCCCACGATCGACGCACAGCACCGCTCGCTGTTCCGACACGCGAACGCGCTGCTCGTCGCGGTGCTCGACTCGCACCCGCCCGACGAGGTGAACGCCGCCACCGACGCCCTTGTCGACGAGATCGGTCGGCACTTCGAGGACGAGGAGCGGATTGTGCGAGACGCCGGCTTCCCTGGAGTGGACGACCACGCGGAGATCCACGCGGGGCTCGTGGCGCAGGCCGTCGAGCACGTGCAGGCTTTTCGGGAGCATCGCGTCGGCGTGGGGGCGCTGTTCCAGTTTCTCGCGCACGAGGTCATCGCGCGGCATATGCTGAGGGAAGACCGGCGGTTCTTCCCCTATCTGACCTGACCCTGGTCAGCGTTTCTTCTGTGCCTCGGACATGGGCGGAGGAAGGCGAGACGGCCTCGGCACCCGCGTGACAGGCGGACCCAGCGCCGCCAACCGGGCAGGGGTTCCGGGCGGCGGCGACGTCGGCCGGGCGGCGGTCTTGGCTGCGCGATCGGCATCCACGACCGGCTCCGGCCCGCGACGCGACAGCGCCTCTTCCAGCTCGAGACGCGACGACATCCGATCCCGCAGAGGGCCGACTCCGCTCCAGTACGGAGCCAGCAGGAGCCGAAGCGTCTCGACGTTAGGGACGCGGTCCTCGCGCCGGCGAGCCATCGCGTGCGACACCACGTCGACGAGCCCCTGCGGCAGGTCCGGCCGCACAACGGACAACGGCTGCACCGGCTGCGCAACGATGCGCAGCAGAGACGGCAAATCCGTGGCTTTTGCGAACGGGGAAGCGCCGGCGAGCAGCTCGTAGAGCACGACCCCGAGCGCGTAGATGTCGGCGCGGTGATCGACATCGCTCGCGCCGCGGAGCTGCTCGGGCGCCATGTACAGCGGTGTTCCGACAAGCATGCCGGTGCCGGTCAGCGCGCTCGTCTCCGCGCCCGCGACGATCTTCGAGATGCCGAAGTCCACCACCTTGACGTGCTCGGACGGCCCCTCACCCAGCACGAACGCGTTCTCGGGCTTCAAGTCCCGATGCACAACGCCGTTCGCGTGGGCGTCCTGTAGCGCTGCGGCCACCTGGTCCGCGAGATACAACGCGCGCGCCTGCGTCATCGGGCCGCATTCGTCGATCACCGCGCGCAACGTTCTGCCCTCCAGCAGCTCCATCACCATGAACGGCGTGCCGTCCGCGAGCTCGCCGACGTCGAGCACCTGCACGGCGTGGGGGGTGGCGAGGCGCTGCGCCGCCTGGGCTTCGCGAAAGAATCTCCGGCGTGCGAGGGGACTGCGCGCATGCACTTGGTGCATCACCTTGAGCGCTACACGGAGGTTCGTGCGCTTGTCGAAGGCGACGTACACGGCAGCGCTGGTCCCCTGCCCGACCCGCCGCTCGAGCTCAAACCGATCCGTCGCGAGCCGTCCGCGAAGCTGTGGCATGGTCCGTATCCGCAGGATTCGACAGCCATTGTATCACGCGCGGACGCCCGCACCGCCTTCGCAGTCGATCGCCTCGGTGGCGCTTCACACCTTCCCATTGTATTCGTCGCCCATGCGCGCTGTCGTCATCACCCGGCCCGGCGCTCCCGGCGTCCTTCGGCTGCAGACCGTTCCCGATCCCGCCCCCGCTCGCGGCGAGGTCCGTGTGCGCGTGCGCGCCACGGCCGTCAATCGCGCCGACTTGTTGCAGCGCCTGGGCATGTACCCGGCGCCCGAAGGGTCTCCCCAGGACATCCCAGGCCTCGAGTTCGCCGGTGAGATCGACGCGGTCGGCGACGGCGTAACGGAGTGGACGCCGGGCGACCGCGTGTTCGGCCTTGCGGGCGGCGGCACGTACGCCGAGCTGCTGGTGCTCCCCGCGCGGGCGGTGGCGCGGGTGCCGTCGAGCCTCGACTTCACAACGGCAGCCGCGGTACCGGAAGCCTTCGTGACAGCCTACGATGCGATGGTGAGCCAGGGCAGGCTTGCGGCAGGGGAAGCGGTGCTGATCCACGCCGTCGGAAGCGGCGTGGGTACGGCCGCGGTGCAGATCGCCCGCGCGATCGGCGCCCTGCCCATCGGCACGGCTCGCTCCATCGCCAAGCTCGATCGGGCGCGCTCCCTCGGCATGGCTGACGGCGTGGTCCCCGACCCCAGCGGCCGCTTCGCCTCCGCCGTGCGCAGCCTCGCAGGCAGGCATGGCGTTCGTGTCGTGCTCGATCTCGTCGGGGGAAGCTACCTCGCCGAAGACCTCGAATGCGTCAGCCCTGGTGCGCGCATCATCCTCGTGGGCCTGATGGCAGGCCGCCGCGCCGAGCTCGACCTCGGCCTGCTGTTGCGCAAGCGCTTGACCGTCACGGGAACGGTCCTTCGATCGCGCCCCCTCGAGGAGAAAATCCTCGCGGCACAGATGCTCGAACGCAACCTGGCCCCGCTGTTCGACGCCGGAACGCTCGTCCCTGTGGTCGACCGGGTGCTGCCGCTGGATGCGGCAAGCGAAGCGCACGAACGCATGGAGCGAAACGAGAGCTTCGGCAAGATCGTTCTCGAGGTGGGCTAATCCGTCCAGCGGCCCGGACTGCTGCAATGCACCAGGACCGGCCGGGCGGTGCACATGCAGCCGCCCGGCGCACTTCCGGGGGTTCCCCGCGCCGCGGATCGGTTCTAGGTTGCGCCCCATGACCAACTTCGCGCTTCTCGAGCATCCCTCGTTCAGCCCGCGGCCCGGCCCGGTCATCCTGTGCATCATGGATGGTGTCGGCCTCGGACGCGAGAACGAAGGCAACGCAGTTCATCTCGCCCGAACCCCCAACCTCGACCGCCTCGCAGCGTCGGCTCCCCACACCCGCCTTCGCGCACACGGAACGGCCGTCGGCATGCCCAGCGACGACGACATGGGCAACAGCGAGGTAGGCCACAACGCGCTGGGCGCCGGGCGCGTGTTCGACCAGGGATCCAAGCTCGTGGGCAAGGCCATCGCCTCCGGCGAGCTGTTCCGCGGCGAAACCTGGTCGATGCTCATCGATCAGGTCGTGCGAAACGGAACCTGCCTGCACCTCATCGGCCTGCTGTCCGACGGCAACGTGCATAGCCACATCGACCAGCTATTCGCCTTGATCCGCAACGCCCACGAGCAGGGTGTGAAGCGCCTGCGCGTCCATCCGCTGCTCGACGGCCGCGACGTGCCGGAGACCAGCGCGCTGCTGTACGTCGAGCCCCTGGAGGCGCTGCTCGCGCAGATCTCGGCGAGCCCGGATCGCGACTACTGCATCGGATCCGGTGGCGGACGCATGCTCGTCACCATGGATCGCTACAACGCGAACTGGGCCGTGGTGAAACGGGGCTGGGACGCGCACGTTCACGGGATCGGGCGCAGGTTCCCTTCGGCGAAGGCGGCCATCGAAACGTACCGGGCGGAGATGCCAGGCATCATCGATCAGAACCTGCCGGAGTTCGTCGTGGAGCGCGACGGCAAGCCCGTGGGGGTCATGCACGACGGCGACGCGGTAGTGTTCTTCAACTTCCGGGGCGACCGGGCGATCGAGATCTCGCGGGCGTTCGACGAGGACGACTTCGGCGAGTTCGACCGAGGACGCCGTCCGGCCGTGACGTATGCGGGGATGATGCAATACGACGGCGACCTGATGATTCCGAAGCGGTTCCTGGTGCCGCCGCCGGCGATCGACAGGACCATGGGGGAGTACCTCGCCCGCAACGGAATCCGCCAGCTCGCGATCAGCGAGACACAGAAGTACGGGCATGTGACGTACTTCTGGAACGGCAACCGCGGCGGCAAGTTCGACGACGACCTGGAGACGTACCTCTGCATCCCGAGCGATCGCCGCCCATTCGACGAGCGTCCGTGGATGAAGGCCGCCGAGATCACCGACGCCTTCATCGACGAGCTGAAGACCGGAAGATACCGTCACATGCGTCTGAACTATGCGAACGGCGACATGGTCGGGCACACGGGCGTGCTGCAGGCCACCATCCAGGCGGTGGAAGCGGTGGACCTGTGCGTCGGCCGCCTGATGAAAGCCACCGAGCAGGCCCAGGGCGTTTTGGTCGTCACGGCGGACCACGGCAACGCCGACGAGATGTTCGAAGTCGACAAGAAGGGTGTGTTCAAGCTCGACAAGAACGGCAAGCCGCGCCCCAAAACCGCCCACACCCTCAACCCCGTGCCGCTCTACATCTTCGACCCGATGTACCGGGGCGAATACGAGATGGCCTCGCTGCCGAACGCGGGGCTGTCCAACGTGGCCGCTACGCTGCTGTCCCTCATGGGCTATACCCCGCCCGAGGGCTACGACCCCGCCTTGATCTCGTTCAAGCGCTGACCTCGCCCACCGTCAGCCCACCCGACTCTTCGGCACCGACAGGCGCACGTCCACGTCGGGCTTCCAGCCGCGAAGATACGCGCGACGCGTGGCGGTCCGGAGGTTCGAGAGGTCAACGTTCGCGTGGAGGTAGTCACCCCGGTCCTGGGAGGAGGTACCCCGACCCGGGAGGTTGACAAGCTCGACATCATTCGCCGCTAGGAATTTCGAACGGGTCCGGGATTCCATCGCCCATCGCGCAAGCCGATGCTGCGCCGACTCGGCGGCGTGAACATGGTGGTGGATCAGGTGGGGGTAGTCGTGCGCTAGGCATGGCCCCGACTATTCACAATTGACACCAAGGCCTAGCGCGACATACTTCGATCGACCGTCCCGGAAA